>Ga0207878_100005_pt1 | contig 637302 bp, 586 predicted proteins | sample LinPmetageLP41_FD_184053 | JGI IMG/M metagenome (GOLD analysis project Ga0207878, IMG submission 184053) | Marine viral communities from the Pacific Ocean - LP-41 (SPAdes) | ecosystem: Environmental > Aquatic > Marine > Oceanic | place: Pacific Ocean | collected 2010-08-27 | reverse complement strand
TCGGGGTGTGTCTGAAAAAGCGCCACTCTGCGTTGCTCGTCGCTTATTTAGAACAACTAAAAGGCGCTCCTCGTGCCTTGATTGACGCTTTTTCAGCTCACAACAGCGGCGGAGATGAAAGTTCAATAAGCCCTAGAGCTTGTTGAACTTTCATAGTTACTTCTGCGATGACATTGAATTTTTAACAGCACCGGGGTAGATCGCAATTTTATACAGTTGAATCAAGCAGAATTAATTGTGTAATTTGTTTGTCAGCATTTAACCGAGCATAATTTATACATACATAACATGCCCAAGGTGATTATGATGATAAAAGCGATTTTATTTGATATCAGTGGTGTATTGCATGTTGATAACGAGCCGGTAAATGGCGCTATAGAGGCCATTCAGCTGGCTCGGAACGAGCAAATAGTGGTGCGCTTTGTAACCAATACTTCCCGAAAAACCAGCACCGACATGTTGCAGTCACTGTTGCAGATGGGCTTCGATCTGAGTGTTGAGGAAGTGTTAACCGCTCCCGGCGCAGTGAAGTTAGCGTTACAGCAACGCAAATTGCGTCCATATTGCCTGGTGCATGAAAAGCTGCGCCCGGAATTTGCCGATCTGGATCAAAGTTCTCCCAATGCTGTGGTCATTGCCGATGCCGGCGATGGATTTAATTATGCGAACATGAACCGGGCATTTCAGTTGGTGATGGATGGGGCACCGCTGCTTGGTATAGGTTTGAATCGATATTTCCGGCAAAACGAAGAGTTGCAGTTGGATGCTGGCCCCTTTATTGCGGCACTTGAGTTTGCCTGTGATGTGGAAGCTGAGATTTTAGGCAAACCAGCAAAAGCATTTTTCCAGACAGCAGTGGAATCTACTGGTTTTGCTGCTGAAGAAGTACTGATGATAGGAGATGATGCGTTTGCTGATGTACAAGGTGCGTTGGCAGCAGGATTAAGAGGTTGTCTGGTGCAGACCGGAAAATATACACCGGGAGACGAAGATAAAATCCGTCATCCCGGTGCATGGGTATTACCTTCTGTGGTCGAGGCAGTAAATCAGGTGGTGAAACCGACTTATGCCTATTCGAATAAATAGGCGCCATATCCGACGACGCTTTCTTTTTTGCGGACGATATCACCGGAATTACTTAGCGCCATGATTTGACCGGACATATTTGCATTGCGGGCATACTCAAGAAAGCCGCGGATGGCATCACAGCCACAGGCATGAAACTTATCAATATCGTGATTATCCATGCTGATAATAGCCTGTGAAGTATATTGGTCTATCTTGCGTGCGGTCTCATAATCCAGGTAGTGACTCAGGTCAGAACTGATCACAATTAACGATTTAGCATCCTGGGTTGCCGTACCCAGAACATCGGCAATCAGCGAAGAACTAGCTTGGCCGGTGAGTAAAGGCACAATTTCAAATTGATTTAGCGAATATTGTAAAAAAGGTAGCTGGACTTCCAGACAATGTTCGTTATCATGCGGGCTTTCGTAGGTTTCAACCCCTTTAATGCGGCTTAACTGAGGGTAGATTTTTTTGTCTACCGCCACACTGCCAATCGGCGTAGCAAAATAATCCGCCTCGCTCATCGCAATGCCTTTGAAATCTGTACGATGCGAGGGACCAATTAAAATGACCCGTTCAATATCATCGGCTACTTCCATTAAGGACTGATAAGCCTTGGCAGCGACTTGACCGGAATAGAAATAACCCCCATGCGGAACAATAAGCGCTTTAGCATGATGGTGAATGTGGTCTGAGGGCTTATCAAACTGTTTTGCCAACAAGTCTTCAAGCTCTGCTGAACGGGCGGGATAATACAAACCTGCAACAGCACTGGGGCGAATCGAAATCATTGTTTTTATCCTCAACTCTTGGGTCTGTTTACCTTTCATAACCACCACTGCTGGCGACTATTTTTCCGTCCAACAAGGCGGAAATGATGCGATGTAGTTGTTCTACATAATTCATTTCCAACGCAGTAGGGTGGAAAATTGTCCCAGCCCTTCGGGTTGTGGCTGAAAATCTACCACTCTGCGTTGCTCGTCATTTATTTAGAGGAACTAAACTACACTCCTCACGCCTTGATTGGTCTATTTTCAGTCACAACAGAGGCGGCTTTGAAAGGTAAATAGACCCAAGGCCTTGGATGATTGAGTATTCGCTTCGCAATATGGATTTTCAAGCAAGGATTTAGCTGTAAAAAATGATCAATACCCGGAAACCTGATGTGTCGGGCATTGATCACTTGCGGGAATTTTTCCCGAAATATAAATGTGGTAAAGATGAGACATAGTGGTGCGCAAACTACTTATTTTTCAATGATTTACGCTTCACCTTTTCGCAGCAGTACTTCATATTCTTCCATGGTAATAATGCCGCCTTCCAGAGCCACTTTAGCCTTTTCTTTATCATCTATAACGTCTTGAACGGCATCTAAACGCTTCCAGACTGGTAATGGTGTCTGGCATTCAGCTTTTGGCACATATCGAGATTCACTGATGCGTTTATAACGGTGAATATAACGAGGGCAGTTCTGAAACATATCTTCAATGGTGACTCTGACCACCAGTTCTGCTTCATGAAATAACGCCAGATCTGCCGGATCGCGACTCAGTTCGGCAGTGCCATGAACCCGAACCCGGTGTGGAGTTTCAAAATCGATAAACAACATGCCAACTTTTTTATTGGCATCAATATTACCCATCGACAGATACATGCCGTTACCGTCAAGACTGGGAAAGGCGAGTGTTTTTTCATCGAGAATTTTTACAAAACCAATGTCGCCGCCCTTATGGGAACAGGTTGGAAACCCCCGGTGATCAACCGTGGACAGGAAAAAGAAATCACGAGATGCGATAAACTCACGATGCTGATCAGTAATGTAATCAGTGATAATGGCCTCGCCGACCCGATCCGCAAGTTTTTCTTTATCGAATTCCTGTTGTAATTGCCGATGCTGGGTGCCATAAATTTCAGTCATAGGTTCTCTCTCTTTATAAGATTTTTCTTGTGGGCGACAGTTGAGCATTGTCGCCAAAGACTGTCAAATAGCTCAGCAATCCAACCAGGGTGCATTGCGAACGAAATATTTCTGTAAATAGGCAATCAGAATCTGACTGCGCCTTGGCAAATAGCGGGTTTGTGGGTAAACCGCGAAAATGCCAACTTCGTTGTCATACATATAGTCACGCAATATGACCTCAAGCTTTCCTGATTGCACAGCCTGATAACAAAGAAAATCTGGAGAGAAGATAATGCCTTGGCCTGCGATGGCTGCATCACACAGAAAATTACCATTATTAGCTGAAAGCTTGCCCTGCAAATGCAAACTGATGGGGCTGCCATTGTGTTGAAACACCCAGGTTTCAGAGGTATTTCGATAATGCAAAATAGCATGGTCATTAGTAAGATCGATGGGAATGACTGGCGTGCCATGATAGGCCAGATATTCTGGACTGGCACAGACCAGCAGCCGTGTAGATGAGAGTTTTTTTGCAATTAAGGTTGAGTCATCCAGTCTGGCGATGCGGATTGCCAGATCAAATCCATCAGCAATCAAATCAACCTGTCGATCATTGAAATCAATCGACATTTCAATCAGGGGATGTAATTGCTGAAATTCCTGTAAGGCGGGCCCCAAATGCATTAAGCCAAAAGACACCGGCGCGGAGATTCGTAACTTGCCGCTGAGTTCGGCTTCAATATCGGATATCTGTGCTTCTGCCTCTGCAATATCATCCAGTAATCGCAAACAATGCTGATAATAACGGTGTCCGGCCTCGGTCAGCGTTTGGCGTCGGGTGGTGCGTTGCAGCAGAGTCACATTCAAACGTTTTTCCAAATCTTTTAACCGCCTGCTAACTGCCGATTTCACGGTATCAAGCTGTTCGGCAGCGAGACTGATACTGCCTGCTTCAACAATACGTTTAAACGTTTGCATATCTTCAATTTGATTCACTGCCATATCCTTTTATTGTTCTTTATATATCAACAATAAATTCTTTATAGCATTCTTTATCAAAATTTCAAGAACTATAAAATGTCACAGTACTAACTTAACCGACCTATAAGAGGAATTAAATGATGCAAAAATTAAACGTATTACATATTAATGCCAGTGGTCGTTATGACGGATCATTAACCCGGACTGTCTCGACCCAGTTGACCGAAATATTGGCTAGTCAACATGATGTAACCTTGCAGCAACGTGATGTGGCTTCAGGTTTGCCATTCATCAACGAAGAATGGATTAATTCCAACTTTACCGATCCGGCAGATAGAAGTGAGGCACAAAAAAATGTATTGGCCTTATCTGATCAGCTGATTAATGAAGTCAAGACAGCGGATGTGATGGTGATAGCTGTACCGATTTATAACTTTGGTATACCGGCAGCATTGAAAGCCTGGATTGATCTGTTGGCTAGGGCGCGCGAAACCTTTCGGTATACCGAAAATGGTCCTGTCGGCTTACTGGAAAACAAACAAGTTTATCTGGTGATGGCATCAGGTGGCGTACCACTGGAAAGTGATGTGGATTTTGCCAGTCAGTATTTGAAATTTTTTATGCAGTTTATTGGCATTAGCGATGTCACATTGGTCAATGCCAACCACTATTTTGAACAGCCGGACAGCAGCGAGAAATTGGCTGCAGTGATTGCGGCGTAAGGAGGCCATCATGGCACAACAACGTGAAGTGAAAAAATGGATACGGGGCCAGATGACCTCGGATGGAGCTGGGGTGTCGTTAAGACGGTTAATCGCCTCGCATGAAATAGATATGTTGGATCCATTTTTATTGTTTGATGCGTTTGGCAGTGATAAACCTGAAGACTATATTGCCGGTTTTCCACCCCATCCACATCGTGGGTTTGAAACAGTGACCTATATGCTGGCAGGTAAAATGCGCCATGAAGACAGCGCTGGTAATGCGGGGGTGATTGAAAGTGGAGGCGTGCAGTGGATGACAGCAGGCCGCGGCATTATCCACTCGGAAAAACCTGAGCAGGAAGCGGGGTTGTTGGCAGGTTTCCAGTTGTGGGTGAATCTGCCCGCTGAACATAAAATGATGCCACCACGCTACCAGGAAAAAGCAGCCAGCGAGATTGCAATAGAGACACGCCAAGCAGGTTTAACGGTAAAAGTCGTAGCCGGTGAAACGCTTAATGGAACCAAAGGCGTTATAGATAATAGTTTTATTGAGCCGGTTTATTTTGTGATTGATGCGCCTGCGGGTAGTGTATTTGAAGACCAGATACCAGCTACTCATAATGCCTTTATTTATGTAGCAGCAGGTCGAGTCAGTATTGGCGATAAACCGACTTCAATCGGTGCCTCGCAGCTGGCGGTACTAAAAGAAGGTGATGCGGTGAAAGTAATGGCAGAACAGGACAGCACATTCATTGTGGTGGCTGGCAAACCGATTAATGAACCAGTTGAACGGGCAGGACCATTTGTAATGAATACCCGTGCTGAACTGGAACAGGCTTTTGCTGATTATCGCAGCGGTCAGTTTGCCTGATTTTGAGCCCGGAATTATCCGGGCTTTTTTTTGCGGTATCAACCAGAGCTTGTTTATCTTGCATATCCATCACTGCCTATGGCTGATTTTTTGTCCAGAATGGCAGTAATGAAAGATCAATCGCCCTAATAAATGTTAACTTACTATAACAACAAGAATATTTTTCTCATTTCACGGGGGTGTTAACGAGGGGCTGTTTATCTTTCACAGCCGCCAGCAGTGCTGGCTCTGAAAAATAGACAGACCCTAGTCTTTAATTAGGAGATAAGCTGATGAAAATGTATGGAAGATTTGCTGCCATGATCCTGACATCCACTCTCGTGATGTTCGGTTTAATGTACCTAAATACCTATCAGGCTGATCATGTGTTTTTCAGTGAAACCCGAAGTTATATGGCACTGATAATGGGGGCAACCATGGCAATAGTGATGTTGAGCTTTATGCTGCACATGTATTCCAACGTCACAGTCAATATCATTATTTATCTTGTCAGTATTGTAATTTTTGCGGGCTCACTCTGGCTGGTAAGAAGCCAGACCACGGTTGATGATGTGTCTTATATGAAAGCCATGATTCCACATCATTCGATCGCAATTTTGACCAGCGAAAGGGCAAAGATTAGTGATCCACGGGTACGTCAATTAGCCGATGAAATTATTGAGGCGCAACGCAGGGAAATTGATGAGATGAAAATGCTGATTAACGATCTTCAGAAAAAGTAAAAAACCGGATTGAAAATCTGTCTCTATTAATTAAACAACAAGACAATACAGAAAACGCATTTATGCGAACATAGCGTTTTCTTTAAGTGGATACATTATGAATGCAATTGGTTTATTTGATTATTGGATCATCGCGATTGCCGCCTTATTTGTCATTGTGAATCCATTAACAACTGCTTTTATGTTTGTATCGCTGTTGCCTCGTACCTCAGAAACCACCCGTAAGGCAGTCGCCAAACGCTCCAGCCTGATTGCTACTGGCGTATTTTTTGTTTTTGCCTTACTGGGTGGTCTTATTTTCAAGATATTTGGTATTACCATCGAGGCATTTCGTATTGCCGGTGGCTTGATTTTATTTGGTATTGCGATGAGCATGATTCACAAGGGACTGGATGAAGGTGAGACCAGCAGTGCATCTGATCCTGCAATAGAAGGCAAAATTGCCAAGGATATCTCGGTGATTCCGTTAGCTATCCCGTTTATGAGCGGACCGGGTGCCATTGCCACGGTGATGATTTTGACCAGTGAGGCACCGACAGCCTGGCATTTAATTTTGGTGTTTGCAGCGATTATGCTGACCACAGGATCCTGTTACCTGGCAATGGTGTATTCCCATTTCCTGGTGCGTTATCTGGGAGAAACCGGCAAAGAGATAATTACCCGAATTTTTGGCATCATTCTTTCGGTCATCGCGGTGCAATTTGTCATTAATGGCGTATTGGAAATTTATGCTGGATTATAATCAGTAAAGCCTGAGACCCACTTTAATGATTTTATCGCCATCTACTTCATTGACTACCCAATGAATGCCATGCCAGTCCACATCATCGCCCACTACCGGATGTCCACCGACTCGACGGGAAATAAATTCGCTTAATGTCATACCATGTTCTGCAGAACTGATAACCAGTCCATAGGCTTTTGCGACGTCTGATAATAAGGCATCGCCGCGTAGCGTAAATGATCCAAAAAATGCCTCACGATTTTTCAGTTTTGAATGACCACTAAAGATTTGATTCAGTGCATCCAAATCTTCATTACGACTTATCACACAAATGGTGTCATTCAACTTCAGTTCAGTACTGCCTTTGGGATGCAGCATCACGTTATTACGGAATAATGCCGATATCAATGTGCCAGAAGGGAAGCGCAGTAAACGGATCTGCTGACCATCAAGCTGTTCGTTCTCAATGCGATAAACAAACATTTCATAATCATTTGTTGGCAAAATGCCCAAGGCTCCCTGATGATTTGGTTTGATACCTATCGGCACCTCTACCCGCATCCAACGTGCCATTAGTGACAGTGTGCTGCCTTGAATCAACAGCGAAAGTAATACAACAGCAAACGCAACATTGAAATACAGCGAGGCATTTTCTACTCCCCCAATCACCGGGAAGATAGCCAATACGATAGGCACCGCTCCACGTAAACCTACCCACGAAATAAACCCCAATTCACGCCAGCGGAAGCGAAAGAAAGGTTTAATGGACAGGAATACCGCGATGGGTCGGGCGACAAAAATTAATGCCAATGCGATAACCAGTGAAGGCAGGGCGTATTGCAATAATTCACTCGGATTGACCAGTAAACCTAAAATCAGAAATAAACCAATCTGACTGAGCCAGGCCAGACCATCATGTACAGGAAGAATAAAGTTCAAATGACGGCCAGGTTGATTACCGATCATCAAACCACAGAGGTAAATGGCTAGAAAACCACTGCCACCAATGACTCCGGTTAAGCCAAACACGCTGAAACCCAGAGCCAGAGCCAACATGGCATAAAGTCCCGGCGCTAAATCCATCCAATTGAGTAATTTTGCAATTAGCCAGCCACCTCCGATACCGATAATCAGGCCAAAACCGAATTGCTGTAATAAAAATAAAGCCGTATCCCATGCACCGCCCATTTCACCGGTCATTAACTCGACCAGCATAATCGTAAGGAAAATTGCCATAGGATCATTGGTGCCAGATTCAATTTCCAAGGTGGCACCAACGCGTTCATTCAGGTTTATTCCTCGCCCGCTCAGCATGGAAAATACCGCAGCCGCATCGGTTGAACCGATAATGGCGCCGATCAATAACCCTTCAAGCAGCTTGAGATCAAATATCCACATTGCCAGCAAGCCGATACTGCCACTGGTCAGTAAAACACCTAATGTCGCAAGGGAAAGTGCAGGTTTGAAGCCGGCACGAAAGGTTTTTAAACGGGTACGTAATCCACCATCCAGCAGAATCATTGCCAGGGCAAGATGGCCAATCAGAAAAGCCAGGGAGTAATCATCGAACTGAATCCCCAGAACACCCTCTTCACCGGCCAACATGCCCAGGGCTAAAAAGATAATCAGTAATGGCAGGCCAAACTTTGATGAAAGACGACTACCAAGAATGCTTAGGGAAATAAGCAGGCCGCCAAGTAGAAAAAGAGTATTGATAAAATCCATATTAAACCGAGGGTCTGTTTATCTTTAAAACCGTCAATATTGAAGACGAGACTTTTTCCAACATGGCAGAAATGTTGAGATGTCGTCATCCTGCATAAGTCATTTTCAACGCAGTTGTAATAACTATAAGTTCAATTATTACATACCCATTAATTCGTTTGTCTGCTGATTCAACTGTAAGTGATATTTTTCATATTTTCATAAATAAAAAAGCAGGCATAAAAAAACCGGCATAGCCGGCTTTTTAGGGGGGGGTTATCTTTTACCGTCACCACTGCTGGAAACTTTTTTCCGACTCATAAACTGCATTAATCGCACTTTGAGTACTGCATTCAGTCACAACAGTGGCGGACATGAGGATCAACAAGCTCTTAATCAAAAATAAACTTATACCGGTTCAAGAAAAGGGTAATCGATATAACCTTTTGCATCACCACCATAAAAACTATCTGGATCCGGTTGGTTCAGTGGTGCATTTTTGGCAAAACGTTCAGGAAGATCCGGATTAGCAATAAACAGTTTGCCAAACGAAATCAGATCAGCCTTGTTATCTTTTAGAGCTTGATTGCCTGACGCATAATCATAATTACTGTTAGTCATATAAAGACCATTCCATAATTTACGCAAAGAGCTGACATCAAAATAAGGGCCGGCAACACCGGGAGTTTCAGCGCCCATTTCAGTGACATGCAGATAACCCAGTTCAAATTTATTGAGCGCCTTTACCATGTAACTGAAAGTCGCCTCAGGATTGGAATCATATAAATCATTAAACGGCTGCAGCGGGGAGAGGCGAATCCCCACTTTTTTGGGATCCCATATTTCGCATACTGCCGCAGTGACTTCCATAATCAATCGTGCGCGATTTTCAATACTGCCACCGTATTGATCAGTGCGTTTATTACTTCCATCCCGAAGAAACTGATCCAGCAAATAGCCATTGGCAGCGTGAATTTCAACGCCATCAAAACCAGCTTCAACCGCACAGCAGGCGGCATGACGATATTGTTCAATAATCCGTGGAATGTCGCTTGTTTCTATGGCCTGGGGTGTTTCATATGGTTTCATGCCTTCATAGGTATAGACTTCACCTGCAGGTTTGATGGCAGAAGGTGCCAGCGGTTTCATACCATTTGGCAGCATGGAGCTGTGTGAAACCCGACCACAATGCCAGAGTTGCATAAAGATCAGTCCTTCTTCCCGATGCACGGCATCCGTTACTTTTCGCCAGCCAAGCACTTGCTCATCAGTATGAATACCGGGGGTATGCGGATAACCCAATGCATCATCAGCAATTTGTGAACCTTCACTGATAATCAGGCCGGCACTGGCACGTTGCCGATAATAAGTAACATTCATTTCGGTCGGCACTAAACCTTCTCCCGCTCTATTGCGGGTTAATGGGGCCATAACCATTCTATTCTTCAGTGTAACCTGCCCAATTTTGATTGGAGATAACAAATCATTCGCCTGCAGTTGGCTCATAAATACCTCTGAAATAATTGTGAAAAGGAGTTGAAACGGCTGATCCTTTGAAAAAGGCACCGCATTGTCAGCAACAAGAACTCATTAACAAGTTTAAATCTGTACCGGTGTTGGATTTAAACTGAGATAAAGGTTCTGTATGTTAGCCGCTGTTTGGAGGCACTTAGAGTCACCCTTCAGCATAAGGCAGGAAAGATAAAATTCGACAGGTACTAACGAAAATAACGCCTGTAAACTACTGCTGTTCAGCTTTAGCTTTTTGTTTGGCTTCAAGTTGTAGCTTGATGAACTCAAGTTTTTCCGGCACTTGATCGCAGCTATCAGCTGCACTGCCGCAACGTGAGCAATTTAGCGCAAACCATGCCGCATCAATTACGTCACTGCGAATTTCTTCTTCAACTTGTTTTGCAGTGCCCACCATAGATCTGGCACGGGTTTGAATATATCCATGCTGATTTTTGCATTGCATCACATCAATTGGTTGCTTGAAGTCGTATTGTTCATGTAATTGCAAACCAACCTGATACTGATAAAGCATTTCCTGATAAACCAGTTTCAATGGATCACCTGTACCAAGCTGAGAGACCGCACCTGCGTGTGCCAGCAGTGGAGAACAGAGTAAAAGCAGTATTAATTTAAGTTTCATAATATTGTCCAGGAAAAATTCCTATATGCAGTATAGCTTAATGGAATTTCTGACTACCTGCATCGGCAAATTCCTTACTGTTAAACTAATGAAGGAATTAATATTTATAAATGTAATCTAACAACGTTAAGGTGAACGCTACGTGAACAGAGGACAATCGATAATGGCAAGTGAGTTACGTGTCATTGCACCAGAATTTGAACAAATTCATTTTGCTATTGGTATCAGTCCAGTGGGGAATGTGCTTGTTGGTGAATCTCCAAATGGTATTTGTGCCGTTTACCTGGGCAAATCGGCTAAAGAACTAATGGCCAGCCTGCAAAAACAGTTTCCAACGGCAAAATGTGTTGACGGGGGCAGTGGTATTAAAAATACACTTTCAAAAGTGATTGAGATTATTCATAACCCACAAAAAAACACGGATTTTAATCTGGATCTGCGAGGCACGACTTTTCAACAACAAGTCTGGCAAGCCTTAAGGGAAATTCCGGTGGGGTCAACAGTGTGCTACAGCGATATTGCTGAAAAACTGCATAAACCCGGGGCTGTAAGAGCCATTGCCAGTGCCTGTGGAGCCAATAATATTGCGGTTATCATCCCGTGTCACCGAGTGATTCGCAAAGATGGTGCAATTTCCGGATATCGTTGGGGAGTCGAGAGTAAACAAGCGCTGTTACGCCGTGAGCGATTGATGTTGGCCTAGGGCTTGTTTATCTTTCATCTCCGCCTCTGTTGTGAGCTGAAAAAGCGTCAATCAAGGCACGAGGAGCGCCTTTTAGTAATTCTAAATAAGCGACGGGTAACGCAGAGTGGCGCTTTTTCAGTCACAACCCGAAGGGCTGGGACTATTTTTGCGGCCGCCTTCGTTGTCAATCACTTATGTAGGAAGACTACACTGCGTGCTTTCCGCCTTGTCGGACACAAAAATAGTCGCCAGCAGTGGTGGATATGAAAGATAAACAAGCCCTAATGCATACAGCAGATTTATTTGCTGAGAGTGTCTTTAAAGACTGTGATGAGATCTTGCCGGATGTCTTCCTTCTGAAAGGTTTTGCCCTTCAACAAGCCCCACAGTTAATAACTGCCATTGGTCAGATTAATGGCCAATCAACTTTTCGTAAAATGCATACACCTGGCGGATTTTATATGTCTGCAGCAATTACTAATTGTGGTGATGTGGGGTGGCACACCGATCGACAAGGTTACCGATATACCGCAATCGATCCACTGACAAATTTGCCATGGCCTGAAATGCCGCAATGTTTTCGTGAGCTTGCTGAAACCGCGGCTCAGATTTGTGGCTTTTCTGACTTTAATCCTGATGTTTGTTTAATGAACCAATATGAAGTCGGTGCCAAGATGGGGCTGCATCAGGATAAGGATGAGCAGGATTTTTCTCAGCCAATAGTTTCAGTCTCACTGGGTTTGCCCATTATTTTTCAGTTCGGTGGTGCCAGCAGAAACGATCCAAAGCAACGTATCCCACTTGAACATGGCGATGTCATCGTCTGGGGCAGGGCAGCGCGTCGTTATTATCATGGTGTATTAACCTTAAAACCCGGCCAGCATCCACTGACCGGGCCATATCGGTATAACCTGACGTTTCGTAAGGCAAGCTAACTTAGCTTAAGCCAACTTTACGCACTAGTTCCATTGTCCGCATGCTGTAACCCCATTCATTGTCGTACCAGGCATAAATTTTCACCTGAGTCCCATTAGTGACCATGGTCGATAGGGCATCAATAATGCTGGAACGCGGATCGCCCCGATAATCACTTGATACCAGCGGTTGTTCCTCATAGCCCAAAATACCGTTTAACTCATTTTCGGCTGCAGCTTTTAATAACGCGTTGACTTCTTCAACCGAGGTGGCACGTTCAACTTCAAACACACAATCCGTTAATGAAGCATTGGCTAATGGCACACGTACAGCATGACCATTGAGTCGCCCTTTGAGCTCGGGAAAAATTTCAGTAATAGCAGTAGCACTGCCGGTGGTGGTGGGAATCAAATTAGTACCGGACATACGGGCCCGGCGAAGATCTTTGTGGGGAGTATCCATAATTGACTGAGTATTGGTCAGATCATGGATGGTAGTGATCATGCCATGCTTGATAGCCAGTTTTTCATGAATGACTTTTACGACTGGTGCAAGACAATTGGTAGTGCAGGAAGCAGCAGTGACTATCGGATGTTTATCAGCATCATACAAATCATCATTAACGCCCATTACGACATTTAAAATACCAGGCTGTTTGACCGGGGCTGTAACAACAACACGTTTAACACCTTGATCCAGATAGCTTTGCAGTAACTTAGTGTCGCGCATTTTGCCGGAAGCTTCTATTACTAGATCACAACCTGACCAATCAGTGTCATCAATAGCTTTATTTGCAGTTACAGCAAGCGTTTTATGGCCAACAAAAATAGTATTGCCATTGGCTTCTGCCTGATGATCCCAGCGGCCATGTACCGAATCAAAATTTAACAAATGGGCGTGGGTTTCAGCATCACCGGCAGGATCATTAATCTGCACAAACTCAATATCTGCCCAGTCCCATGCGGCACGTAAACATAATCGACCGATACGGCCGAAACCATTAATACCTACTTTAATTGTCATGATAAATTCTCTTTTTTGGGAAACCAGTGTCTGGTGCGATTGGCGAAATAGACTAACGTCAGCATGACAGGCACTTCGACCAGAACACCCACGACAGTTGCCAGAGCAGCGCCGGAGTGAAGCCCGAATAATGAAATAGCAACGGCAACGGCCATTTCAAAAAAATTGGATGTGCCAATAAGACATGCCGGTGCAGCAACATCATGCTGGAGACGCAGTTTGATCGCCGCAAAATAAGCTAACGCAAAAATCCCATAGGTTTGGATTAACAGTGGAATTGCTATCAGTACAATAATGAAAGGTTGTTGCAGAATGGTTTCAGCCTGGAAGCCAAACAAAAGCACTACAGTGGCCAGTAATCCCAGAATTGACCAGGGTTTGATGTGATTTAAAAAACGGGTTAACTCAGGTAAACCTTTGTTTTTGATAATATGTTGTCGAGTAAAAAAACCGGCTAATAACGGTAACAAGACATATAAAACGACCGAAATCAGCAAGGTCTCCCAAGGTACGGTCAAATCAGTGATACCAAGTAAAAATGCGGCAATCGGTGCAAACGCAAAAATCATAATAATGTCATTGAGAGACACCTGTACCAGCGTGTAATTAGCATCACCTTTGACCAATTGGCTCCAGATAAACACCATTGCTGTGCAGGGAGCCACACCGAGTAAAATCATGCCAGCAATATATTCGTCAGCCGATTGGGGATCGACCCATCCGGCAAACAGCACTTTAAAAAACAGCCAGCCCAGTGCAGCCATAGTGAAGGGTTTGATCAGCCAGTTGATGACTAAAGTCAGCCAGATCCCCTGAGGTCGTTTGCCAATATCTTTAATCGCCGTGAAATCCACCTGCACCATCATTGGATAAATCATTAACCAGATAAATATCGCGATCAGCAGATTGACATGAGCATATTCCAGGCTGGCAACCAGATTGAACAAGCTGGGAAACAGATTTCCGAAAAACAGACCAGCCAAAATACTCAGCCCTACCCAAACCGATAAATAGCGTTCAAATATGCCCATCAGTATGAAGCTCCTATGCGTTTAATTTCTGCACTGAGTTCAGAGACAGATAACTCAGCTGGCATTAATTGCAGTAATGCACTGATGCGAGCGTCGAGCAAACTGATTAATTCATCGAAAGTCTGATTTCGCTCAAGCGGATCCACTACTTTGGAAGCATCGGTCAATCCCCAATGTCCTTTCACGGCCTTGCCAAACCAGACTGGGCAGCTTTCACCTGCAGCCTGATCGCAAACAGTGATAACAACATCCGGTTGATAATCTTTCAAGTCATCCCAGGATTTGCTGAATAAACCATCAATGCTATAACCATGTTCCTGCAATTTGGTAAGTGTTTCAGGAAAAACCTTACCCGCAGGATTGCTGCCCGCACTGGCCACAATAAACCTGCTATCAGCCATGTGTCGGAAGATGGCCTCAGCAAGAATGCTTCGACATGCATTGTGTGTGCAAAGAAATAAAAATTTGAAAGGTTTGGCTGTCATAACATATGTTTATCCATATATATTTAATTAAAATTTTTAGCAGCAATTACCCAGGCGTTGTAACTTGGTTAAATCTTCTTTGAAGAAGTCAGGTTTACTCTGATAAGCAGCATTGATGGACTGTTGCGACCAGGCGGGGAGTTCCGGATTAAGTCGATAATAAACCCACTGTCCCTGACGTCTATCCTGTAATAGTCCATATTGTCTGAGAAGCGCCAGATGACGTGAAATTTTCGGCTGGCTTATTTTCATAGCGGACATCAGCTCACATACGCAAAGTTCGCCCTGATCAACAATCAGCAACACCATACGCAGACGTGTTTCATCTGCAAGACATTTGTGAAAGCTCAGTAAATCCACAGCTAAATCATATTTGAATATTCATATATGCAGTAAATCATATATTAAACTACCATTAAGTCAATCCACCAACTGCCAGCTATCCTCTCCAATTTGAAAAATATCACCCGCGACCATTTGTCTGCGTTTACGGGTTTCAACTTCACCATTCACTTTTACGTGTCCCTCAGCAACGATATTTTTTGCTTCGGCACCACTGTCAGCAATACCTTCAAATTTAAGGATCTTGAAAAGTTCGACCGGACTTTTGGTGATATGAACGGGTATTATTTCGTTAGACATGGAAGTTTCCTGTTATTTTGTAAAAATAATCGTTAGGTCACGTTTTAACAATGTGACTCACTCTACAATCAACACACTCGAAAATGGCTCAATGAAAGGAAACATGGCCATGAAATATTCAGGGTCTATTGATTTTTCAGAGCCACCACTGCTGGAGGCTCTTTTTTTGTCCAACAAGGCGGAAATGATGCGATGTAGTGATCTACATAAGTCATTTCCAACGCCGTGGGGCAAAAAAATAGTCCCAGCCCTTTGGGTTGTGACTGAAAATGCACCACTCTACGTTACTCGTCATTTATTTAGAACTACTACAAAAACGCCGGGAGCGTTTTTGCGCGTCAGCCCCAATGGGGTGAGATACATGGATGTATCTCACAAACTACATTCCTCGCGCCTTGATTGGTGCATTTTCAGTCACAACAGAGGCGGCTATGAAATATCAACAGACCCTTGTTAAATTGATACAATTTTCAATTGTGCTGTTGATGTTATACCCACTTTATTATGTGTGGGAAACCGATAAGATCAAATCTGCTTGTGAACAAATAAAGCCCGGTATGAGCTATAGCAATACGTTAGTTTTATTGAAAAGCTTTGGGCTGGATTTTAGCCAGATGAATGGTGATTATGCCCAGGGTGAAAAATGGCAGGGCCTGGTTGAATCTCACGCATCTTTTGCCGGATATGCTTGTGAAATAAGAGGTTTTGGCGATCAGATTGCAAAAGTGAGAATAGTTAAAGGTAAACAAATTGCTCCCTGAAAAAAGCTATTTTCAGGGAGCAATAAAAGAGGTTAACCTGCTGCGTAGTTAATCAGGATACCTGCAGCTACTGCAGAACCAATAACCCCGGCCACATTCGGGCCCATCGCATGCATTAACAGGAAGTTATGTTTATCAGCTTCCAGACCTAACTTGTTAGAAACCCTGGCCGCCATGGGGACTGCTGATACACCAGCAGAACCGATTAACGGGTTGATGGGCTCTTTGGTTATTTTGTTGAGTATTTTGGCCATGATGACCCCGGAGGCCGTACCGATAGAAAAGGCCAACATACCAAGCAAAAGAATGCCTAATGTCATTTGATTCAAAAAGCTTTCTGCACTTAATTTGGAACCAACCGCAAGGCCAAGGAAAATCGTCACAGTGTTGATCAGTGAGTTCTGAGTAGTATTACTCAGACGATCTACTACCGCACATTCTTTCATCAGATTACCGAAACAGAACATACCCAATAATGGCGCTGCATCAGGCAAGAAGAGAGCGACCAGAATCAATATGACCAAAGGGAAAACAATTTTTTCCCGTTGTGATACATGACGCTGCTGATGCATACGTATTTTACGATCTTTTTCATTAGTCAGCGCACGCATAATCGGTGGCTGAATCAATGGTACCAATGCCATGTAAGAATAAGAGGCAACAGCGATAGCACCCAGCAAGTCTGGTGCAAGCTTACTGGCAACATAAATCGATGTAGGCCCATCAGCGCCGCCGATAATACCAATGGCAGCAGCATCAGCCAGACTAAAGTCAAATATACCGAAGGTAGAGAGTAAAACCGCCCCCATTAACGTTGCAAAAATACCAAACTGGGCTGCAGCCCCTAGAAAAAGGGTTTTAGGATTGGCGAGCAGGGGACCAAAATCGGTCATTGCACCGACACCCATAAAAATGATGAGCGGGAAGGCGCCACTTTCAATACCAACCACATAAAACAGGTGCAAAATACCACCGGCCTCAGCTAACCCGGCTCCCGGAATATTGGCAAGCACGCCACCAAAGCCGATTGGAACCAGTAGTAAAGGCTCAAAGTTTTTCTTGATCGCCAGATATAACAACAACATGCCGATCAGGATCATGATGCCCTGGCCAGGTTGCATTTGATAGAAGCCAGTGGCCTCCCAAAGATGTAATAACTTATCCATTAGAGTTGCCCTTAAGCGATAGAAACGAGAGTGTCACCAACTTTGACGGTGTCACCTGGTTTAACATTGATTGAAGTCACCGTACCATCGTGTTCGGCTACTATCTGTGTTTCCATTTTCATCGCTTCAAGGATAAGCAATACATCGCCTTCATTAACCGACTGGCCTTGAGAAACCATGATTTTCCAGATATTGCCAGACAAAGGTGCTTTTACAGCAACGCCTTCATTTGTGCTTGGCTGCGCAGCAGGCTGAGGCGCCTGTGAGCTGTCAATCTGACTGATATCACCACCTTCATTCACTTCAACGACATATTGCTGACCATTGACCGTGATGGTGTAAGTTTCAGGCGCACCTGCCGATTTGGCTGGAGTGGAGGATTCGTGAGTGGATTCCGCGGTTGGCAACGGTTCAAATGCATCTGGATTGCCACGGTTTTTAAGAAATTTGATTGCTGTTTGATTAAATAACGCAAAGGTTAAAACATCATCAATCTGTCTTTCACCTTCTTCGAGTTTAAAGTCCTCTGTTTCGGCAAGTGAAATTAATTCACTGGTCAGCTTTTCCATTTCGTCTTCAAGCAAATCGGCGGGACGACAGGTAATCGCTTCTTCATCATTAAGCACACGTTTTTGCAGCTCAGAATTAAATGGTGCTGGTGCAGAGCCATACTCCCCGCGTAAAACACCCTGTGTTTCTTCTGTGATGGATTTATAACGTTCACCGGTTAATACATTAATAACTGCCTGGGTGCCGACAATTTGTGAAGTAGGCGTTACCAACGGGATGAATCCGAGATCCTCACGCACACGAGGAATTTCATGTAACACTTCATCCATCCGGTCCAGCGCATTTTGTTCGCGCAGCTGGCCTTCCATATTGGTCAACATGCCACCAGGAACCTGGGCTACCAGGATGCGTGAATCGACCCCGCGTAAACTTCCCTCAAACTTGGCATATTTTTTACGAACTTCGCGGAAGTAAGCAGCGATTTCTTCAAGCAATTCGATATTCAGACCGGTATCACTGGCTGTATCTTCGAATATGGCCACAACCGATTCAGTCGCCGAATGGCCATAGGTCATCGACATTGATGAAATAGCGGTATCGACATTATCAATACCAGCTTCAACACATTTCATGATGGTCGCTGTCGACAGGCCAGTCGTCGCGTGAGACTGCATATGTATAGGGATATCAATGGTTTGCTTAAGGCTTTTAACAAGTTCATAAGCTTTGTAAGGCTTAAGCAAACCAGCCATATCTTTAATACATAATGAATGGGCACCCATATCTTCAATGCGTTTGGCCATATCCAGCCACATTTGCAAATCATGCACCGGGCTGATGGTGTAGGCCATGGTGCCTTGTGCGTGCTTTTCATTTTCCAGAACAGCTTTGATAGCAACTTCAAGGTTACGGGGATCATTCATTGCGTCGAAAACGCGGAATACATCTACGCCATTGATGCTGGCTCTTTCAACAAATTTACGCACCACATCATCAGCATAATGACGATAACCCAACAAATTTTGTCCGCGAAGTAACATTTGTTGTGGGGTATTGGGCATGGCTGCCTTAAGACTGCGGATGCGGTGCCAGGGATCTTCACCAAGATAGCGGATACAGGCATCAAAAGTTGCGCCACCCCATGTTTCAACTGACCAGTAACCTACCTGATCCAGTTTGTCGGCAATTGGCAGCATGTCATCTAAACGGAGTCGAGTAGCGAAAAGTGATTGATGGGCATCACGCAGAACGACATCGGTGATGCCAAGCTTTTTATTTGCTTCGGTCATATTATGGCCTTTGATTAAACTACTAATTCGTGGAGCGACTTGGCGTCACTTGTTTTTACGGTATTTGTGAACTGCACTGGATAAAACTGTCAGTAATGTTGAATCTTGAGAAGATTGGGATTGCTGTTTGGACTGCCCTGACTGATTCCGACCTAATACAGCAGTAGGGGCAGGAATGCCTTCAGCAGGAAGGGCGCCGACACTTTTCTCATAACGTGTGATTATCCACGACATTAATGTCGTCACCAGTACTAATACGGTCAAAAACACAAATACAAAACCCATGCCGGTTACCATGAGCGTTAATCCTTCTGACATAAGGGTGGATTTTTCCATCTGTTTGCCTCTGATTATTTGGGATAGTTAAAAGCCTGCAGCGTTTTCAACTGTAAACAGCCGCAAAGTATAGCATTGTTGATTTAAGTCAGATATTTCCTTTATGCCAAATGCAGCTTATAAGCTTCAATAACAACGATGTAGCTATGTTAATTGTGACGATTGATTTAATGACCGGAGCGGCAAAATCTACTCAAACAATGTAGTTAAAGCCAAAATGAAAGAGAAAACCTAAACGTCCTGTTTCAGGAGTTAACCGATAACTTTGTAAAACAAAAAGCTGTTGCCACTAGCGGAACAGACACATCACGGCTTTGCTGGAGTGTCTTTGAAAAAGAATTTCTCTGGCTGCATTTATAATGTTGCAAAAGTGCAACTGCTATCATGAAGATAGCAAAAATGAACTGGTGAAAACATTACCAGTCATAGCAACACTTGTTTTAACTGAAAAGAATGAACACCGACGCATTTGAATTAAGAGGCCTGGATGACACCTGGAAAAGATGATTTTTGGTTCCTGCCGTTGGGGGGCTGTGGCGAAATAGGCATGAACCTGAATGTGTATGGACATAACGGGCGTTGGTTGATTGTGGATTGTGGTGTGACATTTCAAGCTGAAGTAGATGAGTTTGGTGACCCACTTAATAGTCAGAACCCGCCAATCCAGATGGCTGACCCGCAATTTCTGATCGACCGTCGTCAACAGCTGGATGGTCTGATTATTACCCATGCTCATGAAGATCATATTGGTGCAGTGCCTTATCTTTGGGAATACTTTCGGTGCCCTGTTTATACAACAGCATTTACCGCTGAAATGTTACGACGAAAGCTGGTTGAACGTGGTATCGCAGATAAAGTGCCGGTCATTGTGGTTGAAGCAGATGCCAAACGACAGATCGGCGTATTTCATGTGGAGTGGTTAAAACTTACTCATTCCATCCCCGAACCTTATGCATTGCTTATCTCTACAGCAGCAGGAAAAGTATTCCATACCGCGGATTGGAAGCTTGATAAAGCTCCGGTGGTGGGTCCGGCATATGATGCAGGTACCTTTCAAAAATTAGCTGAATATCAGGTTGATGCGATGGTCTGTGATTCGACCAACGCCAATGTGCAGGGGTGGTCGGAATCAGAAGCGAATTTATACCAAGGTTTGAAATTCCATGTTGAACAGGCCAAAGGCAGAGTCGTGGTCGCCTGTTTCGGCAGTAATATCGCCCGGTTACACACTCTGGCAAGAATTGCTGACGAAACCGGGCGCCATTTGGGCCTGCTTGGCCGCTCATTAATCAACACCGTGTCAGCTGCCAAAAATGTTGGTTTATGGAACAGTGTGAAAACGTCAGTAGATTCAGCGCATTTAGGGTTTTTACCTGCACATACGGTTTTATTGGTGGCGACTGGTAGTCAGGGAGAACCACGAACAGCGCTAAATCGACTGAGTCTGAACAGTTTTCGGGATATGCAATTATCACCTGGCGATACCGTTATTTTTAGTTCAAAAGTCATCCCGGGAAATGAACTGGCGATTGCCACTTTGATAGAACGGCTTAAAGTCATGCAGGTTGATGTTATTGATATTGATAATAGCGCGCTGCCCATTCATGCCTCGGGACATCCTGCTAGCGAAGAACTTAAAACCATGTACCAATGGGTACAGCCACAATGTGCGATCCCGGTTCATGGCGAGTTAATGCATATGAAAGCCAATGCCAAAATTGCCAAAGCCAGTGGGGTCAGACAACAGCTTTTGGGACAAAATGGTGATTTGTTTTACATAGCACCGGTTAACGGGATTCGTCGTGGCGCGGTTAAAACAGGACGATGGGGCTTGTTTGATCGAAAGTCTTTAAAAAAGCTTTAAAAGCGTACTAATGGTTTATCTTTATGATCCTCATGAGTAAAAGCTTTTAAAGAACAGCCGGATTTAAGCCTTTGCATCAAACGAAGGGCCCCTGCGCTCTGAGGAAACCCGTCTTTCTATTCGCGTTTTCTGTTTACGTTTGCGACGTTCACGACGCTGCCTTCGCTCTTCATGAATTGTTTGCTGGGTTTTTTCCGCAGACGCTTGTCCAGGGTTAACCGGTTGCGTGCTGTAGGTAATTAAAAAGTTGTTATGATAAATTCGTGATATATCCATCATGTTGACCTAAGGTTACACGAGTCATTTAGTTATAACGGTCGGAATGTATATATCTTTAGCTTTTTCATCATGTTAATACGGTTTTCCCTTAAATTTAAAGTGAACATTAAATGAAAAATTCGTTGAAAATCGGCTTGGCACTTGGCAGTGGGGCAGCAAGAGGATGGACACATATTGGTGTGATAAATGCTCTCGAAAAGGCAGGAATCAAGCCCGATGTAGTGGTCGGTACTTCTATAGGTGCATTAGTTGGTGCGGCATATCTCAGTAATAAATTGCCCGATCTGCAACAACGACTTTTAAAATTGACCAAACTCGAAACGGCGCGATTTTTTAATATTGGTTTTCCATTTAATGGGGTCGTTAATAAAGATAAGTTGCATCAATTCCTAAGACAGTATGTGGCTGAAGAAGCCACATTAATTGAAGACCTTCCGACGCGCTATGCTAGTGTCGCGACCCATCTTCATACCGGTCAGGAAGTCTGGAATACCGAGGGGAAATTGCTTGAAGCCGTCTGGTCTTCTATTTCTTTGCCAGGTTTATTTCCAGCTATTAAGCATCATGGGCGATGGTTGATAGATGGCGGATTAGTTAATCCTGTACCAGTATCGGTTTGTCGCGCATTGGGGGCTGATATTGTGATTGCAGTCAACCTGAATGGCGATATTTTGGGAAAACATCTGCATCAGAATCCTCCCGTTCCCCAGAATGATCAAAGCAGCAGTCTGCTGGGAAACCGGATTAGTGATTTCATCACCAATTACACTGGCAATCTTTTTGGTGAAGAGAAAACGCCCAAAGAAGATGTACCGGATATGTTCGCGGCAATTGCTGCGTCGGTAAATATCACTCAGGATCGTATCACCCGTAGTCGTATGGCGGGTGACCCACCAGATGTGTTGTTACAACCACGTTTATCACATATCGGTTTGCTGGAATTTTACCGTGCAGCTGAAGCAATACAGGCGGGCACACAAAGTGTTGAAAAAAATCTGGCTGAAATCAAATTCTGTCTGGGAGAGGGTGATTAAGGGCTGGTGATGTTTAACATAACCGTCTGCAATACTGACGCTGGAAGATCAACAGATTCTAGTGAATTCAGTCATAACAATTTTAGCTACGACAAGAACCAACCCGGATTTGCAACTGTCAAGTCGTGAAGCTAAATTTTTAGTAGAAATCTACTGACAGCAGCTCTACAAACTGTCAGGCTGAACTAAAGTCATAAAAAATAACAAACATCTACAGAGAAATAGGCAAATAAAGCATGAAAAATGGAAATGCAGGTATCAGTAAACTCTGGTTTTGGCTGGGATTAAGTTTATTCGTGGTGATGTTCCTGCTACTTATGGTTCAGATAGACAGGCAGTGGACCAAGATGGATGAAATGACCCGTATTATGGAAGAGCAGGCCAAGGATATCCGCTCGACGCGTGGTTTATTACGTAATCTTGAAAAAACGATTCGTACGGCCGATTTCAGTAGTGCTGCCAACACCTCCTTTCCAAACCAATCAGTCACCAAAGAGACAGATGCTTTTGAACGTGCCCGCCGAGCGACTGAACACGAAGAGTATGCCCAGGGAGATTGGTTGATGATGGCGTTTGGCAGCAATATCCGCACTTTAACCCCCCTGGTTTCTGCTGACGCATACTCCGCCGAAGTTCAACAATATGTGCTGGAATCATTACTGGTCAGAAACCCCGAAACACTGGAATGGAATGGATTGCTGGCAGAAGACTGGTCAACTTCTGCTGATGGTTTGACGATTACCTTTGCACTACGTCGTGATATTACGTTTTCAGATGGTGAACCATTAACCGCTAAAGACGTAGAATTTACTTTTAATTTCATTATGAATGAGGCAATAGCCGCACCCCGCAGTCGTGCATATCTTTCGCGCATAGAGCGGGTGACTGCCTTGGATGATTACCATGTGGAATTTGTGTTCAAAGAACCTTATTTCAACAGTCTTCAACTGGCGGGAAGTCTGCAGATCATGCCCGAGCATTTTTACGGTCGTTTTCTCGATGATCCACAGACATTTAATGAAAGCCGGGGTTTATTACTTGGCTCAGGTCCATTCCGTTTAGCCAATCCTGAGGGATGGTCTCCCGATGCAGGTGTCGTTGAACTGGTACGTAACCCACGCTATTGGGGGCCGGTCAGTGCTTCTTTCGATCGAATTGTCTGGAGAATTATTGAAAATGACAGTGCCCGTTTAACCACCTTCCGAAATGGTGATATTGATGTCTACAGTGCTCGTCCACGTGAATATCAAACGTTATTGGATGACAAAGACATCACCGAACGCAGTCAGAATTTTGAATACATGAGTCCTACCGCGGGTTATAGCTTTATTGCCTGGAATCAGGAACGAGGCGGCGAGAAGACCATATTTGCTGATAAACGGGTGCGTATGGCAATGTCCATGCTTACCGATGTCGATAGAGTATTGGAAGAAATTTTCCTGGGATATGGACAACCTGCAGCCAGTCCATTTATGCCGGGCTCGGCTCAACATGATCAGGCTAACGAAGCGATTGGCTACAATATCGAAAAGGCACGTGAATTATTATTGGAAGCCGGCTTTCAGGACAGTAATAATGATGGTGTATTGGAAACCCCGGATGGTGAAAATTTTGAGTTTTCGCTGACTTACTTTCAGGACAGTGATGATACCCGCCGCATGGTGCTGTTTCTGAGAGATTTATATGCTCGTTCAGGCATTATCATGAAACCAAATCCCACTGAGTGGTCGGTCATGGTGGAAAATATCCAACAGAAAAACTTCGATGCCATCACCCTGGCCTGGACCTCAGGTATCGAAATAGACATCTATCAGATGTTTCATTCCAGCCAAACTGTTGAAGGTGGCGATAATTTTATCAATTACCGAAATCCTGAACTGGATGCCATCATTGATGCAGCTCGTGGTGAAGTAAATGAAGAAAAACGCATGAATTTATGGCATCAGGCAGAGAAGATTCTGGTGCAGGATCAGCCTTATACCTTTCTGTTTCGTCGAAATACCATGGCCTTTATTGACCGACGCATCCATAACCTGGAAAAAACCGCATTGGGTCTGAACCTGATGACTGTCCCGGTCGAGATATATGTTCCGGCCGAACTGCAGCATAGTCGTTAGGGCGCTAGACAGTCATGCTGAATTATTTGCTGCGCCGTATCTTGCTGATGATTCCGACGCTGCTCGGAATCACCATTGTCGTGTTTACTGTTATGGCTGCTGCTCCGGGTGGCATTAGTGCCCAGTCGCTGGTCGATGGTATGGAACTGGAACCGCAAAGCCGCCAAGCGTTAGAAGACTATTACAACAAACTGTATGGTCTGGACCAGCCTGCCCCGGTGCAGTATGTCCGTTGGTTAAATAATATTTCACCGATAGGTTTTGAAAGATTAGCTGATGGTAGTTTTGGTGAGTTTTCACTTTGGAAAGGCCCCGATCTCGGCACCAGTTTTCGTTATGGCAGACCGGTCACCGATATGATTGCTGAACGACTGCCAATCACCTTATTACTCAATCTTATTTCAATACCGCTTATCTATGCCCTGGCGATTGGTATCGGCGTACAAGCCGCTCGCCAACGGGGAGGACGATTTGATGTCACCTCCAATATTTTCCTGTTGGGCTTATGGTCAGTACCGAGTATGCTGGCCGGTGTTTTGTTTATTGGCTTTTTTGCTTCAGAGCAATACTGGCGCTGGTTTCCAACCGGGGGGCTGATGCGTCGCGAAACGGCTGATCAAACATTTCTTCCATTATTCAGCAGCTTCGGTGATGTGTTTATTACCGTGTTATGCGTGGCCTTGATAACGGTTGCCTTGATCAGTGCTGCAGTGAGTTTCTCATTAAAAACACGCCAGTTTGCTGGATTGATTGTAGGCGGCTTATTAGGCTACGCCATGGCGGTTAATCTGCATGGTGAATGGTTTGGTTTATTGCATCTGTTATTGATTCCTTCAATGGCAATGTTGTTCAGATTACTGGCTGGACTGAATAATATTGCGCTTCGAATCGTAGTCACCGGTACCTTTGCGGTAGGACTCGGTTTGGCGATATCGCGGTTACTTGGAGTGGAAATTCTTCAAGGTGGTTATCTGCTGGATCGTCTTTGGCATCTGGTATTACCGGTTATTGCACTTTCTTATGGTGGCCTGGCCTTTCTGGCCAAATTAACCCGCTCTTCTCTATTGGAAAATCTGGCTGCTGATTATGCCCGTACTGCCAGGGCCAAAGGAGTGGATGAAGAGGCCGTTTTATGGCGTCATGTATTTCGTAATTCGCTGTTACCGTTAATCACCGTTTCAGCAACCTTATTACCCAGTTTGTTGGCAGGGTCGGTGATTGTGGAAAGCATTTTCAGTATTGATGGTATGGGCAAACTGGCAGTTGAAGCTGTTCAGACCCGTGATCGTGAGCTGGTGTTATCTGTCACATTGATTTCCGGTCTGCTGACATTAGTCGGCTATTTACTGGCTGATATTGCCTACGCAATTGTTGATCCGAGGGTCAGTTATGACTGAGCAAGTCGTCGATATTCCAGTCAAGCAACCGTCTAAATCCTGGACCCAACAGGTGGTTTCTTCACTGTTAAAGCGCACCAGCGCCAAAATCGGTTTGGCCTGGATTGGTCTGTTAGTGCTAATTGCTACCTTCTCACCCTTTCTGGCCAGCAGTCATCCGCTTTACATGGTCGTGGACGGACAGGCTTCCAGCCCATTACTGCAGCATATGGAACCACTGGACTGGGTCTGGCTGAGTGGTTTTTTTATAACCCTGGTGATTTCCGCCTTATCCATTGTTGCCTGGAAAAAGATTCTATTGTGGGTTGCCAGCATTGCTGTGGTGTCATTTATTGCTTACTCGAGCGTAACACCGCCGGTACTAGTGGTATATGAACATTACCGCGAAATGGAAGCTGCCGGTAAAGTCGACACTATCATTCGGGCACCGATTCCATATTCCGCTAAGGATTACCTGCGTGATTACGCCGATACCGGGATTGAATCGCCATTATCAGTTAAAGAGCGAACCCATTGGATGGGTACTGACGAAAATGGGGCAGATGTTGCATCCAGGATGATCCATGCATCCCGTATTGCCTTGGGAATTGGTTTTATCGCTACCGGTATCGCCTTGGTTATTGGCACCATTATTGGCGGTCTGATGGGCTACTTCTCCGGCATTGTCGATATTATCGGCATGCGATTGGTGGAAATCTTTGAAGCTATTCCAACCTTATTTCTGTTACTGTCATTCGTCGCTTTTTTTGGCCGTTCTATTTATATGATGATGGTGATTATCGGGATAACGGCCTGGTCAGGTTATGCACGTTATGTTCGAGCAGAGTTCCTCAAATTACGGCAGCAGGATTTTGTTCAGGCTGCAATCGCCAGTGGTTTACCACTGAGATCGATTTTATTTCGTCATATGTTGCCCAACGGGCTGGCACCGTTACTTGTGGCCACCAGTTTTGGTGTGGCCTCTGCGATTCTGGCAGAAGCGACATTAAGCTTTCTTGGTCTGGGTTTAGTCGATGATCCTTCGTGGGGACAATTGCTTAATCAGGCCGTGCAATCCTCGACATTTAACTGGTGGTTGGCCGTTTTCCCGGGTGGTGCAATTTTTATGACGGTATTTGCCTATAACCTGTTGGGTGAATCGTTACGTGACGCTGTTGATCCCCATACCAATCGGGGTATGCAATCATGAAGTTACTGGAAGTCGAAAATCTGGTGACAGAGCTGGGTGAGGGCGAAAACTGGTTACGGGCGGTCGATAATATCAGTCTGGCTGTTGAGCCCGGCCAAACCTATTGTCTGGTCGGGGAATCCGGCAGTGGAAAATCAGTGACAGCGTTATCGATCATGGGGTTATTACCGCATGGTCATTACCGGCATCCTGATGGCCATATTCAGTTAACTGACCCCCAGGGACATTTACCTGAAATAGCATTACTTAATGCGGATGACGAAACGCTGCGATCAGTCCGTGGCAGTCGTATTGCGATGATATTTCAGGAGCCAATGACATCACTTAATCCGGTGCAGACGATTGGCGAACAGCTGGAAGAAGTGTTGCTAATACATCGTCCGGAACTGGATGAAGAAGCACGTAAACAGAAGATTCTGGCAGCACTGGCAGAAGTAAGGATACCGGACCCGGAAGGTCGGATTCGGGAATATCCCCATCGCTTATCCGGTGGCCAACGCCAGCGGGTGATGATCGCGATGGCGCTGATTTGTGAACCGGCATTATTGATTGCGGATGAGCCGACTACTGCCCTTGATGTAACAGTACAGGCTGAGATTCTCAAGCTGATGCGTGATTTACAGACCAAATATGGAATGGGCATGTTGTTTATTACCCATGATTTTGGCGTGGTGGCACAAATTGCTGATGTAGTTGGGGTGATGCGCAAAGGCAAACTGGTTGAAAGTGGTAAGACGGCAGATATCTTACGTAATCCACAACATGAATATACTCAGAGCCTGATAGCCGCATTACCAGAGCGCCTGACCAGACCTGACAGGCCGGTGAAACCAGAAAAAGTGTTGTTGGAAGTTAAAGACGTGTCTGTATATTTTCCAGTGCGTCGCGGTTTGATGCGTCGGGTAGTCGATCATTTCCGGGCCGTTGAAAACGTTTCGTTGCAAGTCAACGCAGGAGAAGTTGTGGCGCTGGTTGGTGAGTCAGGCTGCGGTAAGACAACATTAGGGCGAGCCTTGTTACGTCTGCAGGAAGTAACATCCGGCAGTATATTTCTTGAAGGTCAGGATATAACCCAGGTATCCGCCAAAGCGATGCGGCCTCTTCGAAGACGAATGCAGGTAGTGTTTCAGGATCCGGGGTCAAGCTTAAATCCACGTCTGCCAATTCATACCACGTTAATCGAACCGATGCGGGTTCATGGTATTGGCAGCAGCGATGCTGAACGCACTCAAATCGCAGCGCGGTTTTTGGACAGGGTTGAAATGCCAACCGACAGTCTGTGGCGCTATCCACATGAGTTTTCCGGCGGCCAACGGCAGCGTCTTGCCATTGCCAGAGCTCTAGTGCTGGAACCACGCTTTATATTGTGTGATGAAATAACCTCAGCTCTGGACGTGTCCGTTCAGGCCGGTATTTTGCGGTTGTTAAGACAGCTGGTCGATGAAGAAGGCATTGGCATGTTGTTCATCACGCACAATATGGGCGTAGTGGACTATCTCGCCGATCGCATGGTGGTGATGCATAAAGCGCAATTAGTTGAATCCGGTAATACACAGGAAATCATGAAATCGCCACAGAATGAGCATACTCGAAACCTGCTGGATGCTGTTCCACGGCTGGATGATAACTACCTGGCTTCCGCTATCTGATTAATAAAACCTTAACATCAACTTTTGATGCTCAAACTGGTCTGCATTGATAACGATTACCGTTGGGTAATCAGTCTGTGGATTATTACAAGGATTATATGATGCGTACTCTCGTGCTGTTACTATCAGGTTTAATGCTGTCTTTTTCAGTTCAGGCAGCTGAATCCTGTCCTGAATTTCTCGATTATGAACTGCCCAAACTGCATTCCAATGAAACGGTAAATCTTTGCAAAGTTGCCAATGGCAAGCCATTACTTGTTGTTAATACCGCCAGTCACTGTGGCTATACTCGCCAGTTTGAAGGGCTTGAAGCCTTGCATCAGAAGTATCAAGAAAGTGGTTTGATGGTTGTGGGCTTTGCCAGTAATGATTTTAATCAGGAAGCCAAAGATGAAGCCGAAGCTGAGCGGGTTTGCCGGGAAACTTTGGTGTGACCTTTACCATGATTGCCCCGAGTTTTGTCACGGGTCAGAAAGCCAATCCGGTGTTTCAGGAAATTAACAAGCAAAGTGAAGAGCCTGGCTGGAATTTCAGTAAGTATCTGATTAATGCCGACGGTAAAGTCGTTGCCGCTTTTCCCAGTAAAGTTAAGCCAAGTGATAAACAGGTGACAGATGCTATTGAGTCATTGCTGTAACTCGAAAATAATGTGAGATTAATGAACCATAAAGGCTTATTAAAAGTAGAAGATTATTTTTGATAAGCCTTTTTTTGTGCAAGACGCATATGTATGCTGCTTTAGGCGCTAAAAATCACTCTAAACATCTCATCACATTTAGAGTTTTTCAGATGCGTTTGAGTTTTAGCCAACGACTAAAAGCTATCATCCTTAATTCCTAATCTAACCTCATCAAACATATCGTATTAAATACTAATTTTTCACTTATCAATCAACATAAATGCTTACTGATTATTTTTTGAAACTGTGCGCAACTATCCGAATCACAAAGAGTTTTAAGTGTTTTTTACCAATCAAGACGATATCATTAAGATATGACAAAACATATCAACCAATTATTTTTTAACCGTACGCTTGTAGTGTTTATTCTGTTTGCTGTGTGGTTTATTGGTGCGATGAGTCTGCGTTATTTTTATCACCAACAAGTTTCTGGTTATCAAAATCCGATTAATGAGCAAATCAGCCAGCGGGTTAGCATGTTATCAGCGCTGCAAGCCGAGCTGATCGATAAAGAATTTTCTTTTGTAGGAGCAAACCTTAAACAGCTTGGCGCTATGAGTATTGAGGCTCCGCAGCAAGTCGCGGCTTATGCAGAAAGACTCAAAAACCTAAATCCCACTATATGGCAGCTATACGTTGCCGATAGCAATGGGGTAATTACATTTTCTACCAACCCCGGATATACACAGCCTATTTCGGTAAGGGATTATTTTACCGAGCACATTCGAAACGAACACAACAGTTTTTTCATTTCCTCGCCAAAACAACCCATTATTCAGGAAAGTGCTTTATCTATCATGATGAGCTATCCGATTCGGGATAGCGAAGATAAGTTCAGGGGAGTGGTGGTGGCGACCCTTAAAAATGAAGATCTGACTGCACAGCTCGGAAAAATTACCAGGAACAAAAATATTTCTGCTGTTTTGACCGATCAATCCGGCAAACTTATCTGGTCATCAAGCATGTACGAAGGGCTGCAAAAAAGTGATATTTACAGCTTATGCAAAAATCATAAATATCTGGCCTCTACCGAGATGGGTATTCATCGTGTTCAATTAAATAATAATGCACAGTGTGATTTTCAGTTTATCGAGAAATGGGGAATGTTCTCCATTGTTGCTGAAAACCGTGCCTCTGCTGATCAATCAATACAACAATATGAACAACAGATGGTGACGCGAAATATCATCATTTTGATAGTTTTCACCCTGCTATTAGTATTTTTAGGTAACCAACTGCTCAAACAGATTGAGTCCAGAAAATTGTTAGCGGTGCTTAATCAACGTAATAAAGCCATTATTGATGCGATGCCTGATTTACTGCTGACAATGCGGGTGGACGGCAAAATAATCGACCATGAAGTTGAAGATAGTTTTCCGTTATTAATTGAGTCAGATAAATTAAATGGCATGAATATCAAACAACTGCTGGACCCCGGTCTGGTAGAGAGAAAACTCGCAATGATGGCTGACACAGTAAACACTGGAGAACCAACAACACTGGAATATCCTTTGATATTAAACGGCAAGGAATATTATTTTCTGGAACGTCTAACTGCCCTGGATGATAAACACGTACTGGCGTTTATTATTGATATCACCAGCAGAAGAGAGGCCGAAGTTAAGCTGGAATGGCAGGCTTTTCATGATGGACTGACTGGACTACCCAATCGTCTGATGTTCTTTGAGTTTTTAAATAAACTGGTACAGAACTATCGGCGTAATAAACGTGAATTTACCATTTTATTTATTGATTTAAATGGATTTAAAGAAATTAACGATAACTATGGGCATCATGTGGGCGATGAGATCCTTAAACATACCGCCACCCAGCTCAGCAGTATCCTGCGTGAAACAGATACCGTAGCCAGACTGGGCGGTGATCAATTTGCAGTTTTATTACCCGAAACCTCACCAAGCCAGGCCCAACGGGTTATTAAATCCATTGTTGAAACCATCAAACAACCACTAATTCATAACGGTCAAAGCCTGTCGGTCTCGGCGAGTATCGGTATGGCTGCCTGCCCACAGGATGCAAACTCGGCAGATGAGCTTTTAAATGCTGCAGATAAGCGGATGTATGACGTTAAGTCAACTGAACGATAGTTTTATTCTCTAACGCCGATTCACTATTATTTTTAATTATTCCTCAGACGTCTTTATTTTAGGTAATAGTCCAATAAAAGCCCTGGTAAAAATTACTGCTGGTAAATGAAATTTTTATAGAGCTTTTTTTATCTTTCTTCGCCAATTTTATCCACTGACATTATAACCCTTGCTTATTGAGCGCTTTGAGACGCTCAGTAAAAGGTTGGCATATGCATTGCAAAACTCCTGACAGATAGAGAAACCAAAACTCTCAATACAAAGGAGATAAACCATGATGCATGTAAAAGAAATTATGAATACTAAAGTTACAACTATCTTGCCTTCGACGCTGGTCAGAGAAGCGGCGCAAATCATGCGAGACCAGGATATCGGCTTTCTCCTGATTGCAGATGACAATACTTTAGTCGGTACGATAACGGATAGAGATATTGTGACCAGAGGTGTAGCGCAGGTGAATGATTTATCAGAGATTTCAGTTGATGAAGTGATGACAGTAAAAGTCCTTGCCTGCCATGAAGAAAATACCATTGAAGAAGTGGCCATACTGATGAATGATGAACAGATTCAAAGAATGCCTGTATTCAATGATGAAAATAATTTGGTGGGCGTCGTCAGTATTGGTGATATGGCTCAACATTTAAATTCTGTCCAGGTAGGACAAGCTTTGAAGGGAATTAAAGAAGGCGTCCATACCACTCATTAATATTGGTTCATTAAGGAAACTGTCATGAGTGAAACCATGGAAAAATCAAATATTGTTGAGAAATTGAATGATCTTATTGAAATGGATTATGACGCTATTTCAGCTTATCAGGCCGCCATTGAGCGACTTGAAAATCCACAGTATAGAGATCAGTTATATGTATTTATGCAGGATCATGAAAATCATATCGCCGTCCTCAGCCAGATCGTTTGCCAGGAGGGTGGTGCGCCACCGGAGAAGGGTGATTTGAAAAAAATCCTCACCAATGGCAGCGTACACATTGGCCAATTGGCAGGGGATGACGGTATTTTGAAAGCTATGCAATTGAATGAAGTTATGACCAATAACCTCTATGAAGAAAATGTCGAAGAAGCTTTTCCAGAGCCTGTTAATTCAATTTTGCATGATCATTTGGCAGATGAACGTCGTCATAAAGAATGGCTTGAAACAACACTTCATCATCTGCATGAGCCACATTAAACGCTTCACAAACGGGTGAGAGGGCGCTTGCGTCCTTCACCCGATTTTCAAACAGTTAACTTCGCGTCGTTGCTTCACGACCATTACCCGTAACGTTTTAACAACTTATTATCAGGAGTACTTTATGAGTGCCACCTATTCCAATCATCAGTTAAAAGCTCTGTTTTTGAACTGCACGTTAAAACAGTCACCAGCCACCTCAAATACGGATGCCTTTATTGATGTTGCCAGCAAAGTATTTAATGATCTTGAGGTCAAGACAGAAACCATAAGGGTGGTCGATTACCATGTAAGTTTTGGTAATACTTCAGATGAAAAAGGTGAGGATGAATGGCCAAAAATTCTGGAACGCATTTACGCTGCCGATATGCTGATTATCGCGACACCGATTTGGCGTGGCGATAGAAGTTCAGTGGCTAAAATGGTCGTTGAACGTATGGATGGCATTATGAGTGAGGGCAATGACAAAAATGGTCAATACCCCACTTTTAATAAGGTCGCTGGCGTTATGGTAGATGGTAATGAAGATGGTGCCAAAAAAGCCTCTGCCAGCATTATGCTGGATTTGTCCGAGCAGGGATTTACGCTACCGGTCAATGCCTTTACCTACTATGTTGGTGATGCCGGGCCGGGACCAAGTTATATTGAAGCCGGGGGCGATAAACACTTCTTTACCAATAATATGACCTTGCTAATGGTGCATAACATGGTGCAACTGGCACAAACACTCAAAACCAATCCTTATCGTACAGATGTAATTGCTATTGGTGAAAAAGCCAAGCAAATGAGCAACTGACTATGTAGCTTATTGAAGTCGTTCAACTATGCTGGACTGACATCTGCCCATTCCCAGCCTTCATGTAATACCAGTTTATGCAGTAACCTTCGACGCTCACTAAATTCTGCCATGCTGGTTTCAAAGGTATTATCACTTTGCAGTGACAAGCCAGAGTGACTGAGAGGTGAAAGCGAAGGAAGTGGCGGCACATCTGCTTCAATGTGATTGATAGCAGTATGACAGCGAGTAAGATAAAGCTGAATGATTTTGCGAATATTGGAGATCGTGGATTCTGCTGGCAGCAATGATTTGTCGATACCTGATACCAACAGGTTCAGTGCCTCATCAACTGTTGCCAGTTGCAATCCCAGAGAAAACTCCCGTTCGTAGCTGTAAAAATAATCCAATACCGGATAGGCCAAGCGGTTTTCGGCACATTGGATTATCTCACCAGATACTAAAGTGATGGTCGATTCAAGGTCTCGGAAATCCTTACCATTCCAGGCATTCAGCACCAGATTGGTCATATTGTCACCCAGCAATGACAAATGAAAAGCCAGTTTGCGTCGGCTGATAACACCGTTAAGTAATGGAATGGCATAGGAAATCATCAAGGTGACGAGGATGAGTCCATTAAAGGCTGCCACGCTGGTTAATATTCGTGGAATATCACCTACCGGACGCAGATCTCCGATGCCCAGTGTAGATAAGGTAAAGCCAACAAAATAAAAATACCCCACCAGATTCGCCGGTTGCATATCCCCATCTTCTATTACACTGCCTGGCATACCAAGAAAAATTAAGCCCCAACCCAGCCATAATCCGCACAACCAAAACAGCACCAGCGTGATAATAGTCAATGTACCGGTATGGGCGAGCACATTACGATTCCCCGTTTTATATGCAAGTGTTCTCATCACCCATCGCAGCCCCACCGTTAAAGGACCTGCTAAAAAACCGCTGCCACGAGTGGTCAAGGTCGTCCATACAGCATCGACCATAATCATAAGAACCAGTATTACGCCGAAAACGGTCATTTAAAATCCTTAAAAAGCTGTCAATAGTTTAAGTAAAGCGGTTTCCAATAGTGAACTATCCAGTTGAAAATGTTCGCTAGGATTCATCCTTAACCCACTTATCGCCTTGTTTGTGATATTCGTTTTTTACGGCGGACCAGGCCACTTTGTGAGCGGTTTCTTCCCGATCTGCATCACCTTGACGATCCTCTGGTTGTTTGTATTGGTCCCATGCAGAATTAAAGGCTTTTCGATATATTTCCTGACCATGTGCAGGCAAGTTTGAACGAACATTGTCAGGCAGATCTGAATTATGGTCATATGGCATAAGACACCTCTTGTTTACTAAGTAAGTGAGGATTCTCAGGCAAAATATGTACCCGGTTAACTTCCTTGTTAACTACTTGTTTACTTCATTATTCAAATGATGAGGTAAGTAATATTTACTCTGTTGCAAGAAAATAATACGTAATGTTGTATGACTCCCAGCTAGGTTCTCTTGTCAAACACGCCTCTATACCGACTTTCTGATAAAAAATTGCATGGCATGTGTATTGCTCGAACTGAAGTTCAGTTTGTGATTTATTTTCAAACCCGGGAGGCTTTATGAAAGCGGTAATATTTCATGCAGTTGGAGATATTCGTCTTGATGAGGTGGCCGAACCTGAAATTCAACAGCCCACTGATGCGATAGTCAGAATCACCACCAGTGCCATATGTGGGACCGACTTACATTTTATACGTGGCACGGTGCCAGGTATGAAGCAGGGCACAATTTTAGGACATGAAGGCGTCGGCGTTATCGAGGCATTAGGTGATGACGTTAGAAATTTTTCGGTAGGTGATAGGGTCGTTATTCCATCAACCATAGCCTGTGGTTATTGTTCGTACTGTCGCTCTGGCTATTATGCTCAATGCGATAATATGAATCCAAATGGCAATCAAGCGGGTACCTCATTTTACGGTGGGCCAGAACTGACAGGACCATTTGATGGGCTTCAGGCCGAAAAGGCTCGTATTCCCATGGCAGCCGTTAACTTATTTAAAGTGCCTGATGATGTAACCGATGACGAAGCCATTATGCTGTCCGATATTTTTCCTACCGGTTATTTCGGTGCTGAATTGGCTGATGTAAAACCCGGTCATAGTGTAGCCATATTTGGCTGTGGTCCTGTCGGTCAATTTGCTATAGCGTCAGCCAAATTAATGGATGCAGGACGAATTTTTGCAGTCGATACCGTACCAGACCGACTGGAAATGGCTCGTAAACAAGGTGCCGAAGTTATTGACTTTAACAAGGAGGATCCAGTTGAAACGATCCGGCAGCTTACCGGTGGCATTGGTGTTGATTGTGCGATAGATGCGGTAGGGGTTGATGCCGAGTGTCCTCATCATGCTCATGAAAAGAGTGAACAATTCGAAAAAGAACAGGAAATGGTCGCACCGGAACAAAATCCACAAGGTGATTTATGGCAACCCGGTAGCGGTCCATCACAAGCACAACGTTGGGCAATTGGTGCATTAGCCAAAGCCGGAACCCTGGCAATCATCGGCGTTTATCCACCAAATGACATGAGCTTTCCCATTGGCCAGGCAATGAACCGGAATTTGACCATTCGTATGGGTAATTGCAATCACCGAAAATACATTCCCAATCTGATCAAGCTGGTCCAGTCCGGTGCTATTGATCCGACAAAAATCATCAGCCAGCATGAATCAATCACCTCGGTATTAGATGCCTATAAAGCCTTTGATACCCGTCAGCCCGGCTGGATGAAAGTGGCTTTAACAACTTAGCTTTGAATGTGTAGATGGATCCAGAGAGGTTATGATTTATGGTTATAACCTCTCTTATATTTATTATCGACAATTAGCATTTTAAATTATTAACAAATTCTGAGTAACAAGTGAGCAATTGACTTCAATAAGTCGCTTATTGGCTTTTAACTTCCAGCTTCATATTAAAAGCTCAATAGCAGCCCACAAGGGAGTCGTTATGGAATTACCACCGATACCAGAAAATGAGCAAGAAAGGCTCAATGCTCTGCGTAGTAGTAAATTATTAGACACTGATAAAGAAGCTGTATTTGATAATTTAACCTCACTGGTTAAACAGGTTTTTAATGTTCCTGTGGCTGCAATATCACTGGTCGATGAAGCCAGGCAATGGTTTAAATCAATTCAAGGACTAGATGTAAACGAAACCAACCGAGAGATTTCATTTTGCGCCCATGTGGTTTCTTTAGGTGAGCCACTTATCATCATGAATGCTCAGGATGATGAGCGTTTTTATGATAATCCGCTGGTTGTAGATGAGCCCTATATTAGTTTTTATGCCGGGGTTCCGATACGTTATTTCTATCGAGGTAAAACCCATCATATAGGCACACTTTGTATCATCGATAAGGTGTCACGTAACTTCTCTGAAGTTGAGCTAATAATGTTAAAAAGGTTTGCTTTCCAATTGGAATCCTTAATCGAAATGCGTCTACCGGCACAAAAATTTGAACAGCTCATTAAGCAGTTTTCTAAAGACTCTATAACGTTAGTAGATATAGAAAATAACCTGCAATATTTACATAACCTTTCAGAAACTGATCTTCTGACAGAGCTGCCTAACCGACGCTATTTAGAACGATTGATTAAAGAAACCTGGCACGACGATTTGAGAAAAAAAAGCATTTGCCTAATGATGCTTGATTTAGATAATTTTAAGAAAGTTAATGATCATAAAGGTCACCATGTAGGTGATAAAGTGTTAAAGAAAGTTGCTACTGAGCTTAATAACTTACTCAGAGTGAATGAAGATTTCATTTGCAGATTTGGCGGGGATGAGTTTGTTTTAATTACCTTTAGCTCGAATGTTCCTGACATAGAAGCTATTGCCAATAAAATTCTGAATTATTTTACCGAAATACAACAGGATCCTTTAATGGAGGGAATTTCAGTCTCTATCGGTGCTTACATTACTTCCGAAAAAACACATAGCTTGAAATTTTTACTTAAAGAAGCTGACGAGCAACTTTACAAAGCTAAAGGTAGTGGAAAGAACAGGTTTTTATTTTCTTATGATGGATGACTGTTTAATGCTTCAACGGCCAATTTAATCGTTTAGCTTGTTAATTTCTAACACAGCAATAATGGGCATAATTTAATGTTATAGCTGACGTAAATATTGTGCTTCAAACATCTCTGGATGAACCGCCTTGCTATAAAAAAATCCCTGGGCACACTCGCAGCCATTTTCTTTAAGGAAATCTGCTGTAATTACGTCTTCAACGCCTTCTGCCAGAACCCTGATGCCCAAATTTTCTCCCAATGAAATAATGGTTTTAATAATGGCCTTTTTCTCATGATTTTGGGTGACATCACGAAGAAAGCGTTTATCAATTTTCAACTCATCCACCGGCAGCTCTTGCAGATAGCTTAAGGATGAGTAGCCTGTTCCAAAGTCATCCACCGAAATATCAATGCCCAAGGCCTTAAGCGCATTAATTTGCTCAATTGCCCCTGCAATATGTGTCATCAATAACGATTCTGTTATCTCAAGCTGTAATAAACTCGGTGGTAATTGATAGCGCTCAAGTAGTTCGGAAATATGTTTTACCAGGTTGTTACGCCGTAATTGAACGATGGATACATTGACTGAAATCCGTAAGGACTGATAACCGGCATCTTGCCAGATACGCAATTGGTGGCAGGCTTGGGAAAGCACCCAATCGCCTATCTCAACCATCAGATCACCGTGTTGCTCGGCAATAGGAATAAAACGGGCCGGGGAGACCTGTCCAAATTCAGGATGTTCCCAACGTAAAAGCGCTTCGGCACCTTTTATTTTTCCGGATGAAAGTGAAATCTGTGGCTGAAAATTTAAGGTGAGTTGTCCTTTGGATAACGCTTGCTTCAGATGGAGTTGTAACTGATGACGTTCTTCCGCATCTCGGTTCATCAGATCGGTAAAAAACGTCCCAGTATTACGCCCTTCAGCTTTGGCTCTTTTGCTCGCTGTTTCTGCGTGCATAAGAAGACGATGTGGGTCGCCACCATCATCTGGATACATACTGATACCAATACTTACTGTTATATTGATATCGTTGTTATCGATTTTAAACGAGCATCTGATACATTCGTGTAAGGTTTCACAAAGTTCTACTGCATTCTGTTGGTCCTGCACTTCTGCAAAAACCGTAAACTCGTCGTTTCCTGCCCGACAGGCATTTTCTGCAGGGGCAATGCAGGAACCTAACCTTTTAGCGACCTTTCTAAGCAGCATATCTCCAGCCGACCGACCGAACATATCGTTGGTATCCTTGAACTGATCGATATCAAGATGAAAAATAGCAATATTATTTTGTTGCTGTTCAGCCTCTGTCAGAGAATCATAAAGTCGGTTAACCATCATTGCCCGGTTTGGTAAACCTGTTAGGGCATCATGAGCTGACAGATAACCCAGGCGCTGCGTAAGAGTGGTAATTTCGCTGATATCACGAAAGGTAGAAACAGCCCCCATCAGCTCACCCGATGCATTTCTGAGTGGGGCGGCAGTCTCTTCAGCAGGAATCAATTTTCCATCGGGACGTCGTAATAAAACATCAGGGCCCCGATGCGTCATTCGACCATTTTCAATCGCACACTGCGCAGCGCATTTCAGCCTTTCTCTGGTGCCTTCATCCAGAGTAATCATAATATCATTGACTTGTTGACCCAAAGCATACTCAAGAGAGCAACCCAAAATGCCCTGTGCCGCAGGATTCATATAATTAATTTTGCCATCTGAATCAGTACAAACGACGCCATCACCAATACATTCCAACGTGACTTTTAATCGCTCTTTTTCACTTGTAAGCCTTTGATTAGCCTTGGAAATGTAATTGGTTACTGCTTCAAGAACTGATTCATCCAAAGCTTCATTGAGAAATGCAATTTCATCGGCGGTTAATTCATCTATACGAGGAGTAAGACGGCTGAAAATAACTCTTCTCAAAAAACTGTATTCTCGCGTGGTTTCTTCTAAAGTGAAGCCAAATTCCCAGCGTTGTTGGGCATGATGTTTAGGCCATTTGCGCGGCACATTGGGACTATCCTGACTGGCACTAAACTTTTCAGCATTGGCTGCAATGCTTTCGAGTAATTCGGGCATTCGGTTGCGTTGCTGCTTATCGGATAAATGATAAGCAGCAGAAATTTTTTGCTTACTTAACTTTCGCCAATCATCAAGTATTCCTTCCTTTTCAGTGCGAAGAAATTGATGAAGTTGCAAGCGGGATTGTTTTGAGTTCTCGTTCATTATTCAGCGCCTAATTCAGTAATATTCAGCTTTTTGGCAATTAAATTTTACGTAGAAGATAATGTTTGAAAACACTCATCTTTTAATGAGTTGATCTCATCAGTAGACAGAAGTGATGAGAGTAATCTTTAAAATACCAAAATTAATGATTCACAAACAACGTGCATTAACCTGAAGCAAAAGCTGCTTAATTTCCCCTCGTTAGCTAATTAGATAAAGACGCCAATACATATTCTGCAAGAAATGGGCGGGTGGACAGATACTAGGATGGTGCAGCGATATGCACATTTATCTTCAGAGCATTTAAACGTTTATGCAGACAGTTTGTGTCAGTTGAAAACAGTGGCTACATTTTCGGCTACCGCAAACGCTGGAAACAAAAAAGCAGCTATCAAATTAATGATAACTGCTTAATTGTATTTCAATTTTGGTGCGCCTGGCACGATTCGAACGTGCGACCGCCTGGTTCGTAGCTAGACATTTATCCTCGGTTATATATTGAATTTAAAAGATAATAATTGCATTACTGTCCCATACCAAGAGGAATACTTAAGCTGCAAAATGCTTGTGTATACTTAATCCACAAATATTAATGGGACAAAAGAGGAATTAATTTTATGGTGGGTGACATTAAAGTTTCCGATGTATTGGGTCTTGGTAAGATGGTCGAAGTAATAGGCCGTGGCATTGGAACTGTTTATAAGCCATACCATTTGAAACGATTATCTGAAGTAAGAGTTAAACAGATCGAGGATTCTTCCGCTGCGGCTAGCCTCCAGGGAGAAGTTAAGTCTATTGAATTCACTGATGAATCTTTCAAATTAAGTTATCAAAGATCGTTACTTAAAAAAGATGTCTCTCAAGACCTAGTCAACGCAGCCCAAGTTAGGTTTATAGAGCGAGAGGTAAGAAGGCAGATTAATATTGAATCAACAATTCAAAAGGCAGCGTTAAGTTTTGATGATGAAGAAAAGGTCACAGACGAGGAAATAAGCCAAGAATGGATAGATAGATACTTTGACTCAATTCAAGATATTAGTAATGAAGACCTTCAAGAATTATGGGCAAAAGTTCTAGCTGGCGAGATCAAAAAATCTAGTTCTTTTTCCTTAAGGACTCTTGATATTCTAAAAAATATGACAACTGATGAGGCTGAAATCTTTGCCAAAGTTGCAAAAATTTCTATAGATATGGGTACTGCATGTATCCTCATTAACGATCTAAATTTACTTAGCCAATATTATGAACTTTCGTATTCAGACATTTTGTTATTAAATGACATAGGCCTACTTAATTCTAAAGATACATTGGTATATCAATTCGATCCTATAAAAAAGGCAAGCTCGACGGGATTCTCGATAGGCAATTTAGTAGCAATAATTTCTTACGGTAGTAATACACCTAATTTAAGCATAAAGTCCTTTGCTTTGACTAAATCTGGTACTGATTTATGTAGACTTGTTGAAAAAGAGAAGGATAGTTTTTACGAACCAATCATACAAAAGTTGGCTATTATTTTGAAAAGTAATGATTCTGTAAAATTATATATTTCAACAGGCAGTAATAAAAATAATGCAATGCAATACGATCCGGAAAATATGCGTGAATTATGAGCAGAAAATTTTTTATTCGATAGGTATAATAACGGGTACTGTATACCCTCTAATAGTGTTGTATGAATAAAATATCTAAATATAACGAAAATCTTAAAAAAGCTCTTTCTCGTTCTTTAGATCAAAGTGCTGAACTTGAAAAAATAGAGCGTGAAGCACTCGCCAATTTTAAAGGTCAACTAACTGACCTTGAGGCTGCTCTTGGTGTACTCCGTATTGGTGGACACCTTGGTTGGAAGCCCCTTGTTCTCATACATAACAAGCGCACTCTCCGGAAATATGAAGAAATTTTAAACATTAATTTTAAAGAGTTTTTTCCTGAAGAAGGACCTAGTTGGGATCGCTCATATGGTTACATAATTGCCAAAAAACTTGGTAATTTCTGGAAAGCTGTTAGCGGCGAAATTAAGATAGATCGCAAAAAAGAGATAGATTCTTAATAAGGGGTATTGCATACCCTTTGATTTTATTATAGCCTAAGGGGTATGAATGACCCTTTAGCAAATCTTAATTTATCATTTGAAATTACTGCACAAGCAGCAGGACAGCATGCGCAGAGCGTTACTACGCCTGCGCTGCTGCCTGCTGATGGTCTGTCACCCCATATAGTAATACGGGGTGAAACTACACAAACACAACAAAACACCAATACCGCAATCATTGACTGGTTAGCCTTTACCGTTCGCTTCGATAAACTCCACACAACAATCCAATACCTTAAGCTTTTCCTTGAAAATGCTTTCAGCATTCCCGCTGCGGCATGGAAAGACACATCTTCTGGATGGAACGGTTACGACAAAAGGATAAACATTGGAGAATATGGTCTTGTTGCTTATGGTGGAAATAGTCAAAAAGATACTATTCATATAGAAATTAACGCTGGAGGCTGCTCCCAAGTTAAAAGTTGGCAAGACGTGATTATTGTTGGTGAAGATGAATCATGGAAAATTACTCGGATTGATCTCGCTCATGATGACTTGAATGGTCATTACCTAAATATTGCCAAAGCTAAGCAATGGTTTATGGAAGGTCTGTTCTCTTCGGGAGGCAGGGCGCCATCAGCTGAGTTAATTGATGATTTTGATTCTGGTAAAGGAAAAACACTTTACATAGGTAATCGTAAGAACGGAAAACTTCTAAGAATCTATGAAAAAGGTCGTCAGCTTGGTGATCCTAATAGTGAATGGTGTCGTGCAGAGCTTGAACTTCGATCTAAAGACAGAATAATCCCATGGAGTATTATCTCTGAGGCTGGCGCTTATCTTGCCGGATCATATAAAGCATTGAATTTCTTGAATGCTAAACAATCAAGACTTAAAACTAACAAGCAAGCCACCAAAATTAAATACGAATCAATGGTTCGTTGGATGCGAACAGCTACAGGCAAAGGACTGAATGCAATGTTATTGGTAGAGCAGGGTGACGTATCTTCTGTTTTCAACCAATTGCAGCGTGAAGGCTTACCTTTGAGACTAAATGACTTAGAAGCCTATTTACCGCCCCCACGTCCAGACGGGGGGAAAGTATGATTTGTTTGTCTAGAGAGGAGTTAGAGCAAGTCACCGGTAGGCAGAAATTTAGTGCTCAATTTCGCTGGCTGAGAATGCAAGGCTTCAACGTACTTCGTCGGGCTGATGGTATGCCTCTTGTTGCAAGAAGTCATTTCGAACAAATGATGGGTTGTGTTATGCCAGGCAAAAAGAACGCAACTCAAGAACCTGACTTCACTTCACTGATATGAGCCCTAAACCACGTAAATCTGAAAATAAACCGCTTCCTTCAAGGTGGCGATTCAAACATGGTGCTTATTATTATCGTGTACCAGTTGGCTTAGAGCATCAATGGGAAGGTAAAACAGAATTTAGGTTGGGTAAAACTCAATCTGAAGCATATCGAGAATGGGCTACAAGAATTGAACTACATTCCAATGCCAAAACAATCGGCGAACTTTTAGAAAGATATGAAATTGAAGTCGTTCCAACTAAGGCACCCAAAACACAAGAGTCATACCTTAGCGCCATCAAAAAACTGAGACCGGTTTTTGGTCATATGCTGATAACTTCTCTGCGATCAGTCCACGTATTTCAATACAGAGACAAGCGCGGCAAGCAAGCCCCCACAGCTACAAATCACGAGGTTGGGGTATTGAGTCATGCCTACACCAAAGCTATTGAATGGGGACTAGCAGAAGCGAACCCAATTAAAGGCAAGGTAACCAAAATACCTAGACCTCCTAGAAGGCGCTATGTGGAGGACTGGGAACTGGTCGAAGCGTTAAAAGTAGCTTCTCCATTTATTGAGGCATATATATGCTTGAAGTTGTTAACAGGACTTAGAAGAGGAGACCTACTTTCTATTCGCCTTGAAGACCTTCAGCAAAACGGTATACACGTATCTCCGCGTAAAACTCAAGGGACGACGGGTAAGAAAGTGATTTATGAATGGAGTGAGGAATTAACCCAAGCTGTTGAGATATGCAAAAATCTACGAAAAAAGAATGACTCACCATGGCTGTTCAGCACTCGCACGGGTCAAGGATATATGTCAGAAAATGGTCGTTCAAATTCATTTGACAGTATTTGGCAAAGATTTATGTCCAAAGCATTAAACGAGACAAAGTTAATTGAACGATTTACTGAACATGATTTGAGAGCAAAAGTTGCTTCTGATAATGATATAAATAGAGCTCAACAGTTACTAGGTCACTCTTCACCAGAAATAACCAATCGAATATACAGAAGAAAGGCTGAACTAATCGCACCATCACGCAGGGATGATATATAAATCTTCTAATTGGAGAATCATAAATGAACATACAACAACCATCAAAACAGCACGTCGATAAGCTAAAAGATAATCTAGTTATTAATCGTAAATCGATTGTGATAATGCTGGTTTTGTTTTTTTTAATATTCTGTTGGTATTCGCGATATGAAGTAACCGCAATCGACGGCCAAGCTGTTGCATATCTAAATAAATGGACTGGAACGGTTACAGTTGTAAACCAATTTGGTAAAGCAAGCCAATTGAATATTCTTGAGAATCATTGGTAAAAGTCATGGAATTTTTGAGATTAATGGGACAACTAAGACTATATGGGACAAATAACAAAAAAGCAGCTACCAAATTAATGATAACTGCTTGATTGTATTTCAATTTTTGGTGCGCCTGGCACGATTCGAACGTGCGACCGCCTGGTTCGTAGCCAGGTACTCTATCCAGCTGAGCTACAGGCGCTTTAAACCGTGAAATTGTACTGTTTTTTACTGATTATCACAAGGATAATTTCAGAAAAAATGGCGGAGAGCGAGGGATTCGAACCCTCGATAGGGATTAACCTATACACCCTTAGCAGGGGCGCGCCTTCAGCCACTCGGCCAGCTCTCCATCAAGCCGGCCATTATACCAGCTGTGATTCATTTGGCTAGTCGATTTGCCTAATTAACCTGCGTTTGATTGATCTTTTTCAGCTTGAATCCGATCATAGATTTCTTCACGGTGAACTGTGACATCTTTTGGTGCATCTACACCGATTCTTACTTGATTACCTTTGACACCCAGTACATTTACAACAACATCATCACCGATTATCAGTGACTCTCCAACGCGACGTGTAAGTATTAACATGTTATTCCCCTTGCAGTATAAAATCTGGCACCGAGGGGGAGGAGATTGATGACTCCTTTCGTTAAGCTAGGCCTCGTGCCAGTTCCGTTTATTTCCTTTTGGAAGATCTTTGTCTTCCTTCCTCTATGACAGCGTTGGACAATAAATTATCCGCTTATCTTTGCTGGAAAGTATATCAGGATAGTTGCACCTTATCGATAGGAAAAACTTCCTGATATCAATGGTTTACTAAGCCTGTTCCAGCTGGAATGCCTTATGTAAAGCTCTTACGCCCAGTTCAAGATATTTTTCATCTACCACAACTGAGATTTTAATCTCGGAGGTGGAGATCATGCTGATATTAATATTTTCCTGAGCCAGTGTTTCAAACATCGTACTGGCAATACCGGCATGTGAACGCATACCGACACCAACCAGTGAAATTTTGGCAATATGCTCATCGCCTGTAACTTCACGTGCACCCATTGATTCCGATGTTTCTTTCAGTAATTTCAACGCTGTTTGATAATCATTGCGATGAACAGTAAAGGTGAAGTCGGTGGTGGAATCATGACCCGTGTTTTGGATAATCATATCCACTTCAATATTTTTCTTGGCAATTGGCCCCAGAATTTTATACGCGACACCTGGTTGATCAGGGACGCCTAAAATAGTTAGTTTTGCCTCATCGCGATTAAAGGCAATACCTGAAATAAGCGCTTGTTCCATTGAGGGTTCCTCAGAGGTAATTAATGTGCCGCCACCTTCTGTAAATGATGAAAGTACGCGTAATGGCACGTTGTATTTTCCAGCAAATTCGACCGAGCGAATCTGCAAAACTTTTGCTCCCAGGCTGGCCATCTCGAGCATTTCTTCAAAGGTAATTTGATCAAGCCGACGTGCTTCGGGGACAACGCGTGGATCAGTGGTGTAGACACCATCCACGTCAGTATAAATCTGACATTCATCGGCTTTTAACGCCGCAGCCAACGCCACTGCAGTGGTATCGGAACCGCCACGACCCAGAGTAGTAATATTGCCTTGTTCATCACAGCCCTGGAATCCTGCAACGACGACAACTTTGCCATCACTGAGATCCTGACGCATTTTTTCATCGTCGATCTGCATGATGCGTGCTTTGTTATGTGCATCGTCCGTGAGGATTTTCACTTGGGATCCGGTATAGGATTGTGCGGGCATACCCATTTGTTCAAGTGTCATGCTGAGCAGGGCGATAGTGACCTGTTCACCGGTTGACAATAAAACGTCCAGTTCACGACCACGTGGGTCTGGATTAATTTCCTTCGCCAAAGCCAGTAAACGATTGGTTTCACCGCTCATAGCAGAAACGACTACAACGATGTCGTGACCGTCTTTACGATATTGAATAACCTTTTTAGCGACTTCCTGGATACGTTCTACAGAACCGACTGAAGTACCGCCGTATTTTTGTACGATAAGTGCCATGACTTAATTTTCCAGCTTAGATGCCACCCAGTTGGTGACGGAGTCGAGTGCAGCAGTTAATTTTTGTGGTTCGCTACCACCGCCTTGTGCCATATCTGGTCGGCCGCCACCTTTACCACCAACTTGTGCGGCGACATGCGATACCAGATCACCGGCCCGAATTTTATCGGTTGCATCTTTAGTGACACCGGCGATCAAGGTGATTTTTTCACCTTCTACAGTTGCCAGAATAATGGCGGCAGTGCCCAGTTTGTTTTTAAGTTGATCAACCGTATCACGCAGGCTTTTTACATTAGCCCCTTCAAGATTGGCGGCCAGCACTTTTATCGATCCGATTTCGGTAGCAGATGCTGCCAGATCTGATCCGGCACTGCTGGCGAGTTTGGATTTAAGTGATTCCAGTTCTTTTTCCAGCTGACGGGTGCGTTGCACCAGTTGTTGAGTTTTTTCTTCAATATTTTCAGGCTTGGCTTTGACCAGTTCAGAAATGCTGTTTAGGCGGTTTTCTGATTGTTCAATATAGTTCAGTGCTGCTTCACCGGTGACCGCTTCAATACGGCGAACACCTGAAGCAATGCCTGTTTCATTGGTTATCTTCAATAAACCGATATCCCCGGTGCGGCCAACGTGTGTACCGCCGCAGAGTTCAATCGAAAAGTCACCCATGCTCAGCACGCGAACTTCGTCATCATACTTCTCACCAAACAGTGCCATAGCACCACTTTGACGCGCTTTTTCAATTGGCATCAGGCGGGTTTCAACAGCATGGTTCACACGAATGTGTTGATTAACCATCCGTTCAATTTCGCGAAGCTGATCTGCTGTAACGGGTTCAAAATGCGAAAAGTCGAACCGCAAACGTTGTGAATCGACCAGTGAGCCTTTTTGTGTCACATGTTCACCAAGCACATTTCGCAATGCCGCATGCAACAGATGGGTTGCAGAATGATTCAGTGCCGTTGCCTGGCGGTTATATTCGTCAACATGGGCAATGACCTGCTGGCCGACTTCAAAAGTACCGTCTTTACACTCACCGATGTGGGTAAAGGCTTTACCCTGTTTGCGAGTGTCTTTGACAATGAAGTGGGCACCTGCCGTGTTGATTTCACCCTGATCACCGACCTGACCACCGGATTCAGCATAAAACGGTGTGTGATCCAGAACGATAATGCCTTGGTGACCAGCATGCAGTTTATCAACATTTTCGCCATCAACCAGCAGGGCAGTGATCACGCCTTCATTACGCATATGATCGTAACCACAGAAAATGGTTTCGCCATCAATAATCAGTGTTTCGGATAACGCACCCCCAAACTGACTGGCACTGCGAGCGCGATTACGTTGGGCTTCCATATGACGTTCAAAGCCAGCAACATCAATTGTTAAGCCACGTTCGCGGGCAATATCGGCCGTTAAGTCAATTGGGAATCCATAGGTGTCGTACAACAGGAAAATGGTTTCACCGGGAATTTCTTTATCCCCCATTTCTTCAATCGCATGATCCAGAATTTTCAGACCGTTATCCAGCGTATCAGCAAAACGTTCTTCTTCAATTTGCAAAGCCTGTTGGACAACTGGCTGTGCCTTGGCAAGTTCCGGAAATGCTTCGCCCATTTCGTCGACTAATGGCTGAACCAGTTTGTAGAAAAAGGCTTCTTTTAAACCCAGTTTGTGCCCATGGCGAATGGCGCGGCGGATAATACGACGCAGTACGTAACCACGACCTTCGTTTGAAGGCTGAACACCATCGGTGATCATAAAGGCACATGAGCGAATATGGTCAGCGATAACGCGCAGGGATGTATTGCTGGAATCTGTAGTGCCCGACAGTTTTTGAATCGCTTTGATCAGATTCTGAAACAGATCAATGTCGTAATTATTATGTTTGTGCTGCAATACGGCTGCCAGACGTTCCAGCCCCATGCCGGTATCTACGGAAGGTTTAGGCAGCGGTGTCAGTGTGCCGTCTGCAGAGCGGTCAAACTGCATGAACACCAGATTCCAGATCTCGATATAACGATCGCCATCTTCTTCAGGTGTGCCGGGAGGGCCGCCGGCCACTTCCGGGCCGTGGTCGTAAAATATTTCAGAGCAGGGGCCACATGGACCGGTATCGCCCATTGACCAGAAATTATCTTTGGCGCCAATGCGAGAGAAGCGGGAGGCATCAACCCCAATTTCCTTTAACCAGATATCCGCCGCTTCGTCATCTTCTTCAAATACGGTGACCCATAATTTGTCGGCGGGCAATTTCAGCGTTTCGGTCAGAAACTCCCAGGCATATTGGATCGCTTCACGTTTAAAATAGTCACCAAAGCTGAAGTTACCCAGCATTTCAAAAAACGTATGGTGGCGGGCGGTGTAACCGACATTTTCCAAATCGTTATGTTTGCCACCGGCACGAACACAGCGCTGGGTAGTGGTGGCTCGCGTGTATTTTCGGGTTTCCTGACCGAGAAAGACTTCTTTAAACTGAACCATGCCGGCATTGGTAAACAACAATGTCGGATCATTGGCTGGAATTAATGGACTGCTGGAAACAACTTCGTGACCTTTGTCAGCAAAGAAGTCCAGAAACAATTTGCGTAAATCAGCGCTCGTTTTCATTAGTCAGTTTAAAACTTTCCGTTATTTGTTCATGAGTAAAGCCCCGATATTGTAAAAACCGCATCTGTTTGGCACGGTCTTTAAAATCATCGGGGCTCTGCTCGCCAAAACGCTTGCATCGAACTTCGATGGCAAGCGCAAACCAATCAGTTTCTGCCTGTTGCATGGTGGAATGAATCAATTCATCCGCCACGCCTTTCTGTTTCATTTCCTGCCGAATTCGTAGTTCACCATATCCGCGAAGAGCACGAGATCGGATAAACGCTTCGGCAAAACGTTGATCATTTTGCAGGCCACTTTGTTGCAGCTTTTCTAAAGCGGCATGAATTTTATCTGTTTCATGGCCAGCTTGTTGAAGTTTTTGCTGTAATTCTGCAGCGCTATGTTCTCTTCTGGCTAAATAGCCAATGGCTTGTTCGGTTGCTGAGCGGGATTTCACGCGTCGATTTCGTCATCCACTGGTGTTTCAGCGCTTACCTTGACGTTCTTTGGCAACATCACGGCACGGATTTTAGCTTCAATATCTTTGGCCATTTCAGGATGTTCTTTCAGATAAATACGTACATTATCTTTACCCTGGCCAATGCGGTTACCATCGTAGCTATACCATGCACCGGATTTTTCGACGATATTTTCGCTGACACCCAAATCAATTAATTCGCCTTCGCGGGAAATACCTTCGCCGTAAAGAATATCGAATTCGACCTGTTTAAAGGGTGGCGCGACTTTATTTTTAACGACTTTCACGCGGGTTTCGTTACCGAGGATTTCATCGCCTTTTTTGATGGCACCAATACGACGAATATCCAGACGAACAGAAGCGTAGAATTTAAGGGCATTACCGCCGGTAGTTGTTTCAGGGTTACCAAACATAACGCCGATTTTCATACGAATTTGGTTAATGAAGATAACCAGCGTGTTGGAGCGCTTGATATTCGCAGTCAGTTTACGTAAAGCCTGAGACATCAAGCGAGCTTGCAGACCCATATGGCTGTCACCCATATCACCTTCGATTTCAGCTTTAGGTGTCAATGCTGCGACCGAGTCGACCACCACTATATCAACAGCGCCTGAACGCACCAGCATATCGGTGATTTCCAAAGCTTGTTCACCAGTATCGGGTTGTGAGACCAGCAAATCGTCAATGTTGACGCCCAGTTTTTCAGCATAAAGCGGATCAAGTGCATGTTCGGCATCAACAAACGCTGCGGTGCCACCCAATTTTTGCATTTCAGCGATGGCGTGCAAAGTCAGCGTCGTTTTACCTGAAGATTCCGGGCCGTAGATTTCAACAACACGTCCACGCGGCAGACCGCCGATGCCCAGAGCAACGTCTAACCCGATTGAGCCCGTTGAGACCGCATCAATATCACGGTGGGCAGTTCCATCGCCCAAACGCATGACTGCACCTTTGCCAAATTGTTTTTCGATTTGACCTAAGGCTGCGCCAAGCGCTTTCTTCTTGTTTTCATCCATTTGGTGTGCCCTTTAGCTGATATCAGAAAACTATGGATTATCACACAGATAGCCATGTCTCACCAGCGTCGATTACGGTTTCAAACAGGCATTTAGTGGATATTAATTTTGTATTTGAGCTCAGGCGTAATATTCGGTGGAAGCTAATTTTTTCACCAGGCCATCCAGTGCTATAAATACTGCCTGGCGGCGAATGAATTCGCGATTGCCGCGCAGATGAAAAGTATTACAAAACACACTTTGTTTATCTGCCCAGGCAAAGCAGACGGTACCCACTGGTTTTTCAACTGAGCCACCATCTGGTCCGGCAATGCCACTAATTGCGACGGATATATCTGCGTTGAAATTTTGGATGGCTCCAGAGGCCATCTCAATGACAGTTTGCTCGCTGACGGCACCATATTTTTCGAGCGTGCTGAGTTGAACATCAAGATGCTGTTGTTTGATTTGGTTACTGTAGCTGACGATGCCACCTTCAAACCAGCCTGAGCTGCCAGCCAGATCAGTACAACATTTCGCCAGCCAGCCACCGGTGCACGACTCGGCAGTGACTAAACGCAAGCCTTTCGATTGAAGCGCTTGTGCCAGTTGCTGGGTAAGCTGATAAAGTGTTGCGTCAGAATAATCTTGCATACGCTAAACTATAAAAATGACCGAAAAAACCAATCATACGCCAATGATGCAGCAATATCTGCGTATCAAGGCCGAGCATCCAGAATTATTATTGTTTTATCGAATGGGCGACTTTTATGAGTTGTTTTTTGATGATGCGCATAAAGCTGCCGAGTTATTGGATATTACGTTGACAGCACGCGGTAATAGTAATGGTGCGCCGATTCCGATGGCGGGTGTGCCATATCATGCGGCTGAAGGTTATCTGGCCAGATTGCTAAAAGGTGGATTGGCTGTAGCCATTTGTGAGCAGATTGGTGATCCGGCAACCAGCAAGGGCCCGGTAGAACGGAAAGTAGTACGGGTGTTAACTCCTGGCACCTTAACCGATGAGGCTTTACTCGACAGTAAACAAGAGAATCTGCTGGTTGCGATTGCCCGGCAAAAGGATCAATACGGTTTAGCCGTAGCCGAAATCAGCAGTGGCCGTTTTGATGTATGTCAGCATCAATCGCTAGCGGATTTGTTAGCGGATTTGGCCCGATTACAGCCTGCAGAAATTCTGATTGATGACAGTCATGGCGACACCTTAAATAGTTATAACAAACAACTGAAGTTTGTTCCGGAATGGCATTTTGGTCTGGATGCGGCGCGGCGACGTTTATGTGAGCACTTTGGGACCACCGATTTAAAAGGCTTTGGCTGTGATGATTTACCGCTGGCCATTATGGCGGCAGGTTGTTTACTTAATTACGCCCAGCAAACCCATCGCACAGCGCTGCCGCAGTTACGCAAGATAAGTGTTGAAACACCGGCCGACAGTATTCGCATTGATCCACAATCAAGACGCAATCTGGAACTGGAACAAAACCTGTCAGGTGGTCGGGAAAATACTCTATTGTCAGTACTTGATAATACCGTTACGCCGATGGGCACACGCTTACTGCGACGCTGGTTGTTACAACCGAAACGAGATTTAACTACCTTGCAACAGCGTCAGGGGGCGATTGGCAACCTTATTGAACAGGATGTCATTGCTACCATTCAAACCCTGTTAAAACCGCTAGGCGATATTGAACGTATCGTTACCCGAGTAGCACTAAGTAGTGCCAGACCACGTGACTTTGTGCAGTTACGTCGCATGTTGACTGCTCTGCCAAATCTGCATCAATCTTTATCGGCTACTCAAACCAGATTGCTGAAGCAGATCGATCGCGAATTGGGGACTTTTCCGGAATTACTTGAGCTACTAAATAGAGCCATTATCGAAGAACCGCCAGTGTTGATTCGAGATGGCGGGGTGATTGCAGAAGGCTATCATGCGGAACTGGATCGGTTGCGCAATCTGCATCTGAATGCCAATGATTTTTTACGTGAACTGGAGCAGCGTGAGCGTGAACGCACCGGTGTCAGCACCTTAAAAGTTGGCTATAACAAAGTGCATGGCTTTTTTATCGAAATCAGCCGAGCCCACAATATTCAGTTACCGGCTGATTATCAGCGTCGGCAAACGCTGAAAAATGCTGAACGCTATATTACTGCCGAGCTGAAGACGCATGAGGATCAGGTACTCAGCGCCAGCGAAAAAGCATTGGCATTGGAAAAATCCTTATACGAAGAGCTTTTTAAACTGATTCACCCAGAGCTGGCCGCATTGACTCATTGTGCTGCGGCTCTGGCAGAACTTGATGTTTTGACCAATCTGGCTGAACGAGCGCAAACGCTTAATTATGTCGCGCCGCAGTTAACTGCAGAGCAGGGCTTATCGATTCAGGCGGGCAGACATCCAGTTGTCGAAGCCATTCAGAAAACGCATTTCTGTCCCAATGACTTGCAGTTAAATGAACAGTCAATGCTGGTGATTACCGGCCCCAATATGGGGGGCAAATCCACCTATATGCGGCAGACAGCATTAATTGTGATTATGGCGTATATGGGCAGCTATGTTCCTGCTGATTCGGCTGTTATTGGCCCGATTGATCAGATATTTACCCGTATTGGTGCCAGTGATGATTTGGCGTCGGGTCGCTCTACTTTTATGGTGGAGATGAATGAAGCAGCAAATATACTGAATAATGCTTCAGCTCAAAGCCTGGTATTAATGGATGAAGTGGGGCGAGGCACCAGTACCTTTGATGGCTTGGCACTGGCCTGGAGCTGCGCCGAAAAACTGGTGCGTGATATTGGCGCGTATACCTTATTTGCTACGCATTATTTTGAAATGACTCAGCTGCCAGGATTATATGACAAAGCCTGCAATGTGCATCTTGATGCGATTGAACATGGCGACAAGATTGTGTTTTTGCATCAACTAAAACCGGGTGCAGCCAATCAGAGTTACGGTTTGCAGGTGGCGCAGCTGGCAGGGGTGCCAAACGATGTGATTCAGGCGGCGAAACATAAATTAGCCGCTTTGGAAACTCAACGTACCGTTGGTTCAAATTTGCAGGAACAACCGCCGCAACAGGATTTATTTGCTCAGCCGGATAATTCGGCCTTGATAAACAAAATCGAGCAAATCAATCCTGATGAATTAACGCCCAAAGCGGCTTTGGAATTACTTTACGAGCTGAAAAAACTTATCTGAATGCTGTCGCTCAATTAATGTAACTGGCCGGTGCGCTCACGGTGCAATAACAAATCATTGGTCGGTGGCATTTGTACATGGAAGCCCTGTGTTTCCAGGTTATGTATTACTTTATTAACATCTTCACGAGCCAGTTTTTTATCTGGGCTCAGCTCCAGTTCCATCACAAATATTGGTTCGTTGCCCATTGAGTTATACAGGCTTGGCGGAATTTCTGAAAAGTCATCTTTCTTGCTGAGATAAAGATATAACTCATCTTTTTTACGGCTTTTATAAATAAAGGTCTTGATCATAACAACTCTGCTTTACAAATTTGATTTACGAAATCGGGGGATGGTAGATGATCTGTACAACTGTTCCGGCCGGATCATAACAATAAAAACTGCGGGCTCCATCGCGATGGGTACGTGGTGGCTGACGCATTGGAACGGCATGGTGATCCAGAAAGGCATACCATTCATCAACCTGTTCAGGTGTTGGAATAATGAAACCAATATGATCCAGAGGCTGCACCGGTGTTTTATTGATATTTTCGCCACGGTGTAACGCCAGATTGTCATTGCCAGATGTCAGATAAACGTTATCCGCATCAGGACGCCATTCGACTTCCATGCCTAGTAAGTCCACATAAAACTGTTCGCAGGCTTCGAGATTTTCGACGGTTAAAGCCACATGACGCAAACCGCCAGTTCGTGTTGGTCGCTGCATGGTTATGCTCCGTTATTAGAAAAAGTATTTAGGCTTGTTCTATCACTTCATATTCATGAGTGATTTCAGCGGTTTTTGCCAGCATAATAGATGCCGAGCAATATTTTTCTGTAGATAGTTTTACCGCACGGTCGACAAAATTCTGTTTAAGGTTGCGACCGGTGACGGTGTAGTGCACATGAATTTTGGTAAAGACTTTTGGCGCTTCCTCACTTCGTTCTGCGGAAACTTCAACCACACAATCGGTTACATCCTGACGTGATTTTTTCAGAATATCGATGACATCAAATGATGTGCAGCCACCAAGGCCCAGCAACAGAAGCTCCATTGGACGCATGCCCGTGCCGTGACCACCGGCTTCTTCAGGACCATCCATTACGATGGTATGTCCGGTTCCGGATTCACCGACGAATAAAACATCCTCAACCCACTTTACTCTTGCTTTCATTTAACTCATCCTGCATAAAATACGTATAACAACGTTTAATTTTGCCATATTCATCGGAATTGGGCAGAATTAATCCTTATAAAAATAAGCTGGGCCTTCATGACATGGATTATTTAAAACACAAAGAGAGAGAAGAGCAGTTGGCAGAGTTTTTCAAACACTGCCACAGTAAAGTCTATCCCGCCAAAACAATGCTGGCGCGACCGGGTGATATTCCTGACAGGCTTTACTACATTCGAGAAGGCTCTATCAGCATCTGTGTTGAAAATGAAGAGGGCGAGGAATTAATTGTCGCCTATCTCAATCAGGGCGACTTTATCGGTGAAGTTGGCTATTTTCACGATAATATCAATGACCGCATGTCCGTGGTCAAAGCCAGAACCGATTGCCGCACCGAAGAAATCAGTTATCAAACCCTCAAGGCGCTTTCCAAAACAGAATTAAAAGGTTGCTATCCCTATCTGTTGGAAACGTTGGGTGAGCAGATGTCCAAACGTTTGCTGACCACGACTCGTAAAGCCACCAATATGGCATTTATGGACGTTTCCGGACGGGTAGAAGAAGCCCTGCGTGATTTGGCCGCACAACCTGATGCAATGCGCCACGAACAGGGGCGGCAAATCAAGATCACCCGTCAGGAAGTCAGTCGCATTGTTGGCTGTTCGCGGGAAATGGTCGGCCGGGTATTAAAAGAATTACAGGAACGCGGCATCTTGTGGGCGCACGGTAAAACGATGGTATTGTTTGACGAAGACCATCGTGGTGTGAATGCCTCAATTAAAAAGGTTGGCTAACGCTTCACCTGGTTCATCTGCCCGCATAAAAGCCTCGCCAACCAGGAAACCATTCACACCGTGCTCACGCATGAAAGTGACATCTTCCTTACCAAGGATACCGCTTTCGGTGATCACAATTGTTTCATCGGGAATGAAATTAAGTAACTTGATAGTGGTTTCCAGCGACGTTTCAAAAGTATGTAAATCGCGGTTATTGATGCCTATCAAAGGCAGATTCAATACCAATGCACGATGCAACTCTTCTTCGTTATGCACTTCAACCAGCACATCCATATCCAGCTGAATGGCTAACTGACTTAACTGTTCCAGTTGATCATCATCCAACGCGGCAACAATCAACAAAATACAATCGGCGCCGATCGCCCTGGCTTCAAATACCTGATAGGGATCGATAATAAAATCTTTACGAATGACCGGTAGCTGACAGGCCGTACGCGCCTGTTTCAGATAATCTTCATGGCCCTGGAAAAAATCCTTATCGGTCAATACCGATAAACAGGCCGCGCCACCGTTTTCATAAGACAAGGCAATTTCAGCAGGGCGAAAGTCTTCGCGTAGCACGCCTTTACTGGGTGAGGCCTTTTTAACTTCAGCAATAACGGCGCTTTGTCCAGCAGCCAGTTTACGTTCAATCGCCTCAACAAAACCGCGTACCGGTTCAGCGTTTTCAGCCAATTGCTGTAACAGATTAATAGGCAAACGTTTACTGCGCTCGGCAATTTCCTGTTGTTTACGTTGTAGAATTTTTTTCAGAATATCGGGTGTGTCAGTCATAAACGATCTTTAAAGTTGGCTGCAGGTGATGAGTGCATCTAGTTTTTGTTGAGCAATACCGCTATCAATATAATGTTTTGCCTGACGAACGCCTTCAGCAAGGTTGTCAGCCAAATCTGCTGTATAAATGGCAGCGCCGGCATTGAGCACAACAATATCGCGGGCAGGGCCAGGTTCACCGGCAAATACACGCTGAATAATATCGAGACTTTGCTGTGCATTGGTGACGGTCAGCTGACTGATATCAACTCGTTGCATCACAAAATCTTCGGGTTTGATTGTGTAGGTGGAAATCTCGCCATTTTTAAGCTCTGCGACAAAGGTGTCGGCGCCGATGCTGATTTCATCCATACCATCTTCGGCATGCACCACCATCACATGTTTACTGCCCAGTTTTTGCAATACCTGGGCAATCGGTTCAACCCATTTTTTATCAAATACACCCATTACCTGATGTTTGGCTTTGGCTGGATTGGTCAGTGGGCCGAGCAAATTGAAAATAGTGCGGACACCCATTTCACGGCGAGGCCCAACGGTATATTTCATTGCACCGTGATGGCGTTGGGCAAACATAAAGCCGACACCAGTTGTTTCAACACAGTGGGCTACCTGCTCAGGTGTTAGTTCCAGATTCACACCCGCTGTTTCCAATACATCAGCGCTGCCGGAAGTGCTGCTGACAGAACGATTGCCATGTTTTGCGACTTTGCCACCGGCCGCAGCCACTACAAAGGCACTGGCGGTGGAGACATTAAAACTGCTGGCACCATCGCCACCGGTACCACAGGTATCAATAATATGCTCACCGGTTACCTGTACTGGCGTGGCTAATTCACGCATTACCGACGCTGCTGCCGCAATTTCGGTAATGGTTTCGCCTTTCATCTGTAAACCAATCAAGAAGCCACCAATTTGAGCGTCTGTTGCTTCGCCGGTCATAATCATCCGCATTGCTGCAGTCATTTGCTGCTCAGACAGATGCTGATGCTGGGTGATCAGCTTGATGGCTGCCTGCATGGTAAATTCATTGTCCGCCATGGTGTTCATCCAGGAAGTTTTTTAATAATTGATGACCTTGTTCAGTCAAAATGGATTCAGGGTGAAACTGCACCCCTTCAATTGGCAGGGTTTTGTGCCGGACACCCATAATTTCATCAATGCTGCCATCCGGATTTTCTGTCCATGCAGTCACCTCAAAACAATCGGGCAGCGTTTCTTTTTTTATGACCAGTGAGTGGTAACGAGTTGCCTGCAATGGATTATTCAATCCCTTAAATACACCGACATTGTTGTGATGCACCGGTGAAGTCTTTCCATGCATGATTTCGCGTGCGTGCACAACATTGCCCCCAAATGCCTGACCAATTGCCTGATGGCCCAAGCAGACACCCAGAATAGGTTTTTTGCCGGCAAATTGATGAATAACGTCTAATGAAATTCCAGCTTCATTTGGCGTGCAAGGACCGGGTGAGATCACTATAAGTTCAGGGTTAAGGGTCTCTATGTCGTTAATGGTCAGTTTATCGTTACGCTGCACCTCCACCTCAGCACCCAGTTCAGCAAAATACTGCACCAGGTTGTAGGTGAACGAATCATAGTTATCAATCATTAACAGCATAAGGTGTCCTGTTATTTATTCAGTTGGTTTTGGCGGCTCAAGACCTGCCTCAGCCATGGCAACAGCTTTAAATATCGCACGGGCTTTATTCATGGTTTCTTCCCATTCCATTTCCGGAACAGAATCATAGACAATACCGGCACCTGCCTGGATATGCAGTTGCTTGTCTTTGATGACGGCTGTGCGGATAGCAATGGCTGTATCCATGTTGCCAGCCCAGGACAAATACCCAATGGCACCAGCATAAACGCCGCGTTTAACCGGCTCTAATTCGTCAATAATTTCCATTGCACGCACTTTCGGCGCACCGCTGACGGTACCGGCCGGGAAGGTAGCACGCAGTGCATCCATTGCCGTCATTCCGGGGAGAACCTGTCCAGTCACATTGGAAACAATATGCATCACATGTGAATAGCGTTCGATGACCATTTTATCGGTCAGATTTACCGTACCTGTCTGACTGACCCGGCCCACATCATTACGCCCCAGATCGATCAACATCAAATGCTCTGCCAGTTCTTTTGGATCGTTGAGCAGTTCTTGTTCCAGTGCTTTGTCCTGTTCTTCCGTCTTACCACGACGACGCGTGCCGGCAATCGGGCGAACCGTCACTTCATTGTCTTCCATGCGTACCAGAATTTCCGGAGAAGATCCGACAATGTGGAAGTCTTCCAGGTTCAGGTAATACATGTACGGCGATGGATTTAATGTGCGTAAGGCGCGATATAAGTCAATTTCTGCCGCATGAAAAGGCACTGACAAACGCTGTGAAAGTACCACCTGCATGATGTCGCCATCGTTAATATATTGTTTTGCCTTACTGACCGCATCGATAAAGCCGTCATGGGTAAAACCAGAAACAAAATCCTGTTCGGAAATCGAGTTCTGTGGACGTTTATCGTTAAATTTAGGGGTGGATTCCCGCAACTCAGTAATCAGCTGATCCAGACGTTGCTGTGCCTGGTCGTAGGCATCGGGTAGTGTTGGATCAGCATGTACGATCAAAAACAATCTTCCACTGAGATTATCAAACACCACCAGTTCGTCTGACACCATCAGCAACACATCGGGGCAGCCCAGCGGGTCATTTGCAGGGGCTTCGCCTAAACGGGTTTCAACATAACGAACCGTGTCGTAGCTGAAATAGCCAACCAGGCCACCGTTGAATTTAGGTAAATGTTCCAATGTGGGCACATTGAACTTCGCCTGAAAATCGGCAATCCAGGTCAACGGGTCGTCATGCTGAATTTCATTTATCAATACATTACGTTGATAAACTTTGATTTGATCACCGAATACTTTGATAACGGATTCACAGGGAAGACCAATAATTGAATAACGTCCCCATTTTTCGCCGCCGTGAACCGACTCGAAAAGATAGGAATAGGGCGCATCTGCCAATTTAAGATAGGTACTTAATGGCGTGTCTAAATCCGCGAGGACTTCGCGATAAAGAGGGATACGGTTATAGCCTTCACTGGCCAGTTGGTCGAATTGTGCCTGTTTCATTTTCGGCTTCTAAAAAAGAGTGTTTAACTCAGCAAAACTATCAATTACTGCGTCTGGGTGAGCAGCGCGGATATCATTGCCATGGTTATAACCGTAGCTCATACAGACGATTTGAAAACCGGCGGCGCGTGATGCTTTGACATCACTGACCGAGTCGCCAATCATCAAAGCCTGCTGTGGCTCGATTTTAAAATAATTGGCTGCATAAAGCAGCGGTGCAGGATCCGGTTTTTTCTGCGGCAAGGTATCACCGCTGACAATCAGTTCAAAATAATCGCGGATCCCCAGATTATTCAGAATGGGCAGCGTAAACTGCTCATCTTTATTCGTCACACAGCCCAGATGAATGCCCTGATCCTTGAGCCATTGCAATCCCTGTTTTACACCGGGGTATAGCAGACTGCGTTTACTGGTGTTTTCTGCATATAACGCCATAAAGATTGGAACTGCCTGGGCATAAAGTGCTTCAGCTGGTTCACCATCAAGTTGATTTATCAAGGCGCGTTTTATCAGCCTTTCAACACCATTACCCACCCAGTTTCTGACTTTGGCTTCGCCACGTTCGGGCAGGTTGAGTGCCCGCATGGTCTGATCGGTACACCAAGCCAGATCAGGCACACTGTCAACCAGTGTGCCGTCCAGATCAATTAACGCAAGCTCTGGCTTGATTAATGCCATTGATTAGATTTTTGCCTGGGCCAATTCAGCACGCAGTGCTGCAATTACGGTTTCATATTTATTAGGATCATTATCCTGAGCAGCACCAAATACGGCAGAACCAGCAACAAAAGTACGGGCGCCGGCTTCAGCAATTTCACGGATATTCTGAACGTTTACACCACCATCAATTTCCAGATCGATATCATAGCCACTTTCATCAATCATTTTGCGAGCCTGACGCAATTTTTCCAGCGTGTGAGGAATAAATTTCTGACCGCCAAAACCCGGGTTCACAGACATCAGCAGAATACGATCTACTTTGTCCAGAACATGTTCAGCCAGCGTTAATGGCGTCGCAGGGTTAAATACCAGACCGGTTTTACAGCCTTCTGCTTTAACCAGTTGCAGGCTGCGATCAATGTGATCCGAGGCTTCAGGGTGAAAAGTGATGTAACTTGCGCCAGCTTTGGCAAAATCAGGAATAATGCGATCAACCGGTTTCACCATTAAATGTACGTCGATTTCAGCGGTAACACCATGCTTGCGCAAAGCTTCACAGACCAAAGGTCCGATCGTCAGGTTAGGGACATAATGGTTATCCATAACATCGAAGTGAACGATATCAGCACCTGAGGCCAGTACATTTACCACTTCTTCGCCAAGGCGGGCAAAGTCAGCGGAGAGGATAGATGGGGCAATTTTGAATTCGGCCATGTCGGATTCTCTCTAAGTTAGTTAAAAATTTGCTATCAAAACCCGTTACTCTACCCCAAAAGCCGGGTTTTTTCAGCTTTTGAAATTCATTATCGCTCTTTATACTGGCGTCAGTTGTCCAACCGAGCTAAATAGGAAAACAAGTGCGAATTCACCCACGATTGTTTATTACATTTTTGATGTTTCTCCCGTGCATGACTTTACAGGCCGGTGCTTTAGATGAAACATCTGCAGCAAAGCCGCAAATATTGCGTCAGGATTCAATAACGAAAGGCTATGAGCCATTAGCTGTAGGCGATCAAACCATTGCATCAGCGTATTTACCCCAAACCTTAGGTATACCTCGTGGTGCTATTTTGTTACTGCATGACGTCAATGAACATATCGACAGTGCTGCGATTGGTATTCTAAGACGACAGTTGCCAGCTTATGGCTGGAATACATTATCAATCAAGATTATTCGGTTTACTGAAGCGAGTGAACAAGAGCCTCCCGCTACAGAGGAAGGCGCTGCTGTTGTGGATGAGGCGAATTCAGCAGAACAGGCTGAAACAGATGAAGCTGCAGCAACAGAATCTGAGAATACGTCCGCAGATAATGAAAATACTGAAACAGCCGATACCACTGAAACGGCAGAACCAGTTGAAGCAGAATTTACAGCGATAACCACTGCTCAGCGTCTGGATGCAGCTTTATTAAAGTTACAGCAGGAAGGTCATGAAAATATTGTTTTGATTGGTCAGGGTGCAGGGGGAGAACTGGCCTTAAAAACGCTTAACGAAACTGCGGTTCCGGTTGCCGCAGTAATCATGATAAATACCGGTGAATTAGCAGAAGGAACAAAAATGACTGAAACGGCGATTCCAATACTGGAAATTCTGGGCAGTCGTCAGAAAGACACTATTAAACAAGCTGTTCTGCAACGGCATATACAGATGAAAACCGAACAGAAAACCAATTATCAATTGCGACAAGTTAATGGGGCGGCTCATTATTTCGCCAGCTCGTCCAGGCGATTAACCAATCTGGTTCATGGCTGGTTATATACGCAGTTTTTTGAAGAAGAGGATGCGTCTTAATGCGCCTTTACTATGGTGGCTCAGTAGTTTATCAAGCCGCTTCTGATGAGGGCATTATTGAAGTCGTTGATATTGGCGATCAGCGATCGCTGCATTTCGGAACTTATCCACGACAAAGCAGCATGTCCTTGCAATCACCCCATTTGCTTGAACTGAGTTATACCCGCGCCATGATGGCCAGCTTATTATTTCAACCGAATCCCAAAACTATCTGTGTTATCGGACTGGGTGGTGGATCACTGGTCAAGTTTTTGTTGCACCATTTTGAAGATTGTCAGATTGATGTCATCGAATATCGGCAGGATGTGATTGATGTGGCACATCGCTATTTTGAAGTGCCGCATAATGATCCCAGACTGCGGATTCATCACGATGATGGTTATCAGTTTGTCAGTAACCAGTTTTTCAGCAATGGCGCGTTTTATGATCTGTTGCTGGTCGATGCTTTCGATCATGTGGGAATGTCGGCCAGTGTGGGTGGCCAGGCATTTTTCGATGCCTGTGCCGGCGTGCTTAATGACGATGGACTGATGAGTATCAATCTATGGGGAACCGATCGGCCAGGATTCAGTCAATCGATGCAACGTATAAATCAAAGTTTTGATAATCAGACCTTAGTGCTACCGGTGGCAGATAAAGGCAATGTGATTGGTCTGGCGTTGAAGCAAAAATTCAATGTGAGCCAGTTAAAAAGACATCGAGACCTGGCCGAAAATCTTAATCAGCAGTTTGATATCGGTTTACCGCAATCATTGCATGATCTGATAAAACAGAATATTTCATTTTTAAACCGATTATTTCTTTAAAAATATTAATTTACAGGTGATAATTCAGGCGTTTTATGATAAAAATCTATTGTCTTTTCTTAGCGGATTAACTGCCATATGCTCAGGCTGCTTTTCTTAGTCTTTTTATTTCATTGGCCTGCTGCTGCCACGATGGCAGATTCAGAGGCCATTGAAGTAGTGATTGTGCGTTCAGAAAATAAATTACTGGTTAGAAAAAACGACAAAACCTTACGCAGTTTTAAAGTGGCCTTTGGCAGTGGTGGTCGTCAGCCAAAAATGCAGGAAGGTGATCGCAGAACACCCCAGGGACATTACCGAATCAAAGATATCCGCAGCAGCGATAAGTTTTATCTGTTTATGCATCTGGATTACCCCAATATGGATGATGCAAAACAAGCGCTTAAAGATGGCAGAATAACCCGCACGCAATACCGCAAGATTCTCGCAGCGTTTATCTACAATGAAACTCCGCCGCAAAATACACCGTTAGGTGGACAGATTGGCATTCATGGTATCGGTGAAGAGACACCAGACAAACTGGATATTCATGCAATATCGAACTGGACCAAAGGGTGCATTGCAATGCGCAACTCTGAAGTGCGAGAGTTAGCCATGTGGGTTGATGAAGGCACACCGGTCATTATTATTGATTCACTTGAGTCTTTTAAAGCGGCAGTTAATCCCTAGGGCGTGTTTATCTTTCATCTCCACCACTGCTGGCGACTATTTTTGTGGCCGGCAGGGTGGAAAGCACGCCGTGTAGCCTTCCTACATAAGTGATTGACAACGCAGGCGGCCGCAAAAATAGTCCCAGCCCTTCGGGTTGTGACTGAAAAAGCGCCACTCTGCGTTGCTCGTCACTTATTTAGAATAACTACAAAAACGTCAGGAACGTTTTTGAGCGCAAGCCCCAATGGGGTGAGATACATGGATGTATCTCACAAAAGGCGCTCATCGTGCCTTGATTGACGCTTTTTCAGCTCACAACAGAGGCGGAGATGAAAGATAAACACGCCCTAGCCAGTTTATTGCAGCCACATTTGTCAGAACATAAATGTATTCGTCATATTTAACTGCATCGAAGATACCTAAAACCTAAGAACAAGCCATCAGGTGTTTGCTACAATAAGCCATTGATTTTTCGCTGTTGTTGATCTGAGGTTGTATGCAAGCCGCTCCCGATATTTTTTCTTACCGCAAATTCTGGGCTCACCGCTTTGGTGTTGCGCCACAATTGCCAATGTCACGCAGTGAAATGGAAGCTCTGGGTTGGGACAGTTGTGATGTGATCATCATTACCGGGGATGCCTATGTGGATCATCCCAGTTTCGGCATGGCATTAATTGGTCGATTACTGGAATCGCAAGGTTTTCGGGTCGGAATTATTTCGCAGCCCGACTGGAACAGCACTGAAGATTTTCAGCGATTAGGTAAACCGAATCTGTTTTTTGGCGTCACTGGCGGCAATATGGATTCGATGGTCAATCGTTACACCTCAGATAAAAAAATTCGTCGTAATGATGCTTACACTGCCGATGGAGAGGGTGGTAAACGCCCTGATCACAGTGTTGTTGTATACAGTCAGCGTTGTCGTGAAGCTTACAAGGGTGTGCCAATCGTTATTGGGGGTATTGAAGCCAGTTTACGTCGTATTGCTCACTATGATTACTGGTCCGAAAAAGTACGCCGCAGCGTGATTATGGATTCCAAAGCCGATTTACTGGTTTACGGAAATGGTGAGCGGCAGGTAGTTGAAATAGCTCATCGTCTCGCGCAAGGTGAGGCGGTTAGTGAACTGATCGATGTTCGTGGCACGGTCTATACAAGGCGTCATGGGCGGCGTGATGACTGGTGGGAAAAAGATTCCACCAGTATTGATAAACCAGGCCAGCTTAATCCGCCAATTGATCCATATCAGATGCAGACCGAAGAGAGCTGCGAGCAATCCAAGGCCGAAACTGCTGAGCAAAATGCTGCTCCAGTTGAACCCGCTACCAATGTAATCAAAATTCATCGCGTTTCTCCGCGTAATGCTGAGAAAACCGTTATTCGCCTGCCGCGTTACGAAACCGTTAAAGACGATCCAATAATCTATGCACATACTTCACGGATTCTACATTTAGAGACTAATCCGGGTAATGCACTGGCGCTGGTTCAGCAACACGGCGATCAGGATGTCTGGCTCAATCCACCACCGATTCCTTTGACTACCAAAGAGATGGATGCGGTATTTGATCTGCCTTATAGCCGTTTGCCGCATAAGGAATATGGCCAGGCCAATATCCCAGCTTATGAGATGATCCGTTTTTCGGTGAATATCATGCGTGGCTGCTTTGGTGGATGTACTTTCTGTTCGATTACCGAACATGAAGGTCGTATTATCCAGAGCCGCAGTGAAGATTCGATTATTCGTGAGATAGAGGCCATTCGCGATACCACGCCCGGCTTTACCGGCATTATCTCGGATCTCGGTGGTCCGACCGCCAATATGTATCGACTGGCTTGTAACAGCGAAGAAATCGAAGCCAGTTGCCGTCGTCTGTCCTGTGTTTTTCCGGGTGTCTGTAAAAACCTGAATACTGACCATACGCCGTTAATTAATTTATATCGTCGTGCCCGCAGTCTGCCGGGTATCAAGAAGATCCTGATTGCCTCTGGATTGCGTTATGACCTCGCGGTTCTGTCACCGGAATATGTCAAAGAACTGGTCACTCATCATGTGGGCGGCTATCTGAAAATTGCACCGGAACATACCGAAGATGGTCCACTGTCACAGATGATGAAACCGGGCATTGGAACCTACGATAAATTTAAGGCCATGTTTGATAAATATTCCAAGCAGGCTGGCAAAGAACAGTATTTGATTCCGTATTTTATCGCTGCCCATCCGGGTACGACTGATAAAGATATGATGAATCTGGCGTTATGGTTAAAACATAATGGCTTTCGAGCCGATCAGGTTCAGGCATATTTGCCCTCACCGATGTCAGCTGCAGCCGCAATGTATCATTCGGGCAAGGATACCTTACACAAAGTACGTCGTCAGGGCGGCGATATTACCGTTCCGAAAGGCTTGAAAGTCAGGCGTTTGCATAAAGCGTTTTTGCGTTATCACGATCCGGAAAACTGGCCGATGTTACGTGAAGCCCTGAAAAGTATGGGCAGATCTGATTTGATCGGTAATGGCAAAAAACATCTTATACCGAGCTTTCAACCCAAAGGCACTGGCGAAATGGGTGAAGGCAAACGTATTACCCGTAAGGCAAAAACGCCTTCAACAAAACCGGCTTTCCGTACCCAGCATGTTCGCTCCAAAAAGGTAAAAAGTGGAACGCAACGTTCCCGTAAACGATAGCATTTGAATGGAACCCAGCCGGTAAAAGCTGGGTCTGAAAACCATCTCAAGAGATTCCTATGGAGAGGAGTGCATGCGTTTAATCAACAGCAAAGATCACTACGGTTTAATCAGCATACTGCTGCATTGGTCGGTCGCACTACTCACCATCAGCTTGTTCTTTCTTGGCATATGGATGGTCGACCTTGGCTATTATGACGACTGGTATTACCAGGCACCCTGGTGGCATAAAGGTTTGGGATTTATTGTTTTTCTATTGGTAGTGTTGCGCTGGATCTGGCGACCCATTGCAGGAAAACCAAAAGCTATTTCATCTTCCCCCGTTTGGCAGCAACTGGCAGCCAAAGTCGTTCACCAATTAATGAACCTGGCCATTGTCCTTCTGGCAATAACTGGCTACCTGATTGTCACTGCAAAGGGTGAATCTTTGGGGATTTTCGATTGGTTCAGTATTCCAGCTATTTCCAAATTATCGGTTGAAACCAGTGATCTGGTCAGCAAACTGCATTTATGGTCTGGCTACTTCATTATTTCATTGGCTTCATTTCACGCCCTGGCGGCATTGAAACATCATTTCATCAATAAAGATGCAACGTTGCGTCGCATGCTTAATCTTTAAACCAATAGGAGTTACCATGAAAAAAACCATCTTTGCCTTGGCTATGAGTACGGTGTTTACATTGCCTGCTCATGCGGCTGACTATGTTATTGATACCCAGAAAGCCCATGCATTTATTGATTTTCGGATTCAGCATTTGGGATTTAGCTGGATGAGCGGTCGCTTTAATGATTTTGAAGGGACTTTCAGTTATGACTCGGAAAACCCGGAAGCGTCAAAAATTGATGTGAAAATTGATGTTGCCAGTGTAGATACCAATTTTGCTGAACGTGATAAACATTTGCGTGAACAATTTCTTGAAACGGCGCAATATCCTGATGCTCGCTTTACTTCCACCAGCTTCGAACAGCTGGAAGACGGTACATTATTGATGAAAGGTGATTTCACGTTGCACGGTGTTACCAAACCGATGACCATTCCAGTTGAGAAAGTCGGTGAAGGTGATGATCCATGGGGTGGTTATCGAGTCGGTTTTTATGGCGAAACCAGCTTTATCATTGAAGATTATGACATTGATGTCAGCAAGTTGGGACCAAGCTCGCAGGAAGTCTTTCTGATTTTGTCTATTGAAGGTATCAGACAGTAGTTGATTTGATTAATCTTGTCGGGCGAGTTTAAACAAACGTTTTAGCTCGTCCTCTACACTGTTTGCTGGTACAGCCTCTTGACCACGGTTGTACCAGTAAGCAGCGTTAGAAAGATCCCCTTCAATTCGATGCAGGTAACCATGGATTAAACAGGCCAGTGGATCACTGTACTGCTGGATAAGTTGATGAGCGCCATGCCAATCCTGTTCGCGAATTTTATCCAGTGCTTGAAGATGTATGACGCTCATTGGTTTCCTCAATATTTATGACTGCCAGGTAACACTACCTAGCATCAACAAACTACCCACGACGGCGAAAGGTGAAGTTACTACCACAAACAGCAGCTTCATCAATTCACGGAAAATATAGATGGTATCAACGATATAACCCATAGCAAAACTCCTTTGTAGTGCACGGTTGAATTATAATGCGCGACTGTGACGGACAAATGACATGATGATGACCAACCTATGAATTTGCTTGCCCTTGATACCAGTACTGAAAGTTGTTCTGCTGCAATCACCATAAACGGTGTGTTGTATCAGCAACAGCAAATGACTCAGCGAGGGCATTCGACCCTGATCTTGGGGATGCTCGATCAACTTTTCAAGCAAGCCGACGCCTCAATTGCCGATATCGATGCATTGGCATTTGGTAGGGGCCCTGGTTCGTTTACCGGTGTGCGCATTGGTGTCGGAGTTGCTCAGGGAATTGCGTTTGCCCGTGAACTTCCAGTCATCCCTGTTTCAACACTTGCTGCTGTCGCGCAGGCTGCTTTTGATGGTTTTGGTCATCAAAATATAGCCGTGGCCATGGATGCCCGTATGGATGAAATCTATGCAGGCTGTTTTCAGGTGAAAGATGGTTTTGTGACGCTAATCGACGAGGAAAAAGTGTGTACTGCTAAACATTTTTTTCCAGCAAATGCCGAAAAGTGGTTAGGTGCAGGAAATGGCTGGCAGGTTTATGCTGAGATGTTGCAAGCCAACTTTTTTGAACAATTGATTGACCAGCAAGCCGATATTTATCCTGGTGCAGCAACGATTCTTAAACTTGCTGAGCAGTTTTATCGGCGTGGTGAGTTTGTCAGTGCTGATAAGGCGCTACCAGTGTATCTGCGGAATAATGTTGCTAAAAAGAAGGCACAACAGGGATGATTAAAAAAGCCGATAACATATTCGCTTCTCCGCTGGAACAGATGGTGGACTTTCGTTTTGATGAACGCGTGGTGGACGTGTTTCCCGATATGATCCAGCGTTCGGTGCCTGGCTATGGCACCCTGATCTCCAATATCGGCATTCTGGCCGCTCGTTATGCTCAGGAAAACAGCAGTTGCTATGACCTGGGCAGTTCCTTAGGGGCGATTACCTTGTCAATGCGCCAGCGTATTAAGGCGGAAGGTTGTCAGATTATTGCTGTTGATAATTCTCTAGCAATGATTGAACGGGCGGAGAAAATCATCGCGGCGGATAATAATCGCGTACCGGTTGAGCTACGCTGTGAAGATATTAACCAAACGCTTATTGAAAATGCCTCGGTAGTGGTGATGAACTTTACCTTGCAGTTTATTGCACCAGCGTTACGGGATGAGTTGATTGATAAAATCTATCAGGGCCTGAAACCGGGTGGCGTATTTATCCTGTCGGAAAAATTGGCTTTTGATAGTCCTGAACAACAGACATTTTTCACTGAAGCGCATCACGATTTCAAACGGGCCAATGGCTATAGTGATCTGGAAATCAGTCAGAAACGCAGCGCGCTGGAAAACGTATTAATCCCCGAAACTCTGGCAATGCACCAACAACGCCTTAGCCAAGCCGGTTTTTCTCGTAGCGAATGCTGGTTTCAATGTTTTAACTTTGCCTCTTTGATAGCGTTTAAATGACAGTATATGACCCGTTTTATCGTTGGCTTGAATCCGTTGGACAAGCTGATTGGGCCAAACAATTGGCCAAATTTACTGACCAGCGACTGGCTGATGATTTTCATGGCAAGATGCCGTTATGGCAAAAAGCGTTGGCGGATTTACCCTCCATAAAACCTTCTGTTATAGAACTGCAACAACGGGTTGATATTGGCGTAAAAGAAGATTTGGCGGCTTATGACTCATCTTCATTTATTGAGCTGATCAAAACCTTTCATCCCTGGCGTAAAGGGCCGTATCAATTATTTGATATACATATTGATACTGAGTGGCGATCGGATTGGAAATGGGATCGCGTATTACCGCATCTCAGCCCTTTGCATGGACGAAAGGTTCTGGATGTTGGTGGTGGCAATGGCTATCACGGCTGGCGCATGGTGGGTGAGGGTGCCCAAATGGTAATGGGGATCGATCCAACATTAGTATTCAGTATGCAATATCAATTGATGCAGCACTTTATTCAAAGTGAAAAGCATTTTGTTTTACCGATTGGTATTGAACATATGCCTGAAAAACTGCATCTCTTTGATACGGTCTTTTCCATGGGCGTTTTATACCATCGCCGTTCACCGCTAAGCCATTTGATGGAATTACGTCATTGTCTTCGTAGCGGCGGTGAACTGGTATTGGAAACTCTGATTATTGATGGGGAAGAGGGCATGAGTCTGATGCCAGAGGAACGTTACGCCAAAATGCGCAATGTCTGGTTTATTCCATCAATTCCAACGATGCTGATATGGCTGCGTAGATGTGGTTATAAAAATGTGCGCTGTGTGGATGAAAATCTTACGTCACTGGAAGAACAACGAGCAACAGAGTGGATGACATTTGAATCGTTAGCCGATTTTTTGGACCCTCAGGATATGCATAAAACCATTGAAGGCTACCCGGCACCAAAACGAGCGATATTTATTGCTGATGCACCATAGCTGAGATTGAGGTTTGGAATCGTTAGAGGATGTCTTTAGAAAGCCATTGAACTGGGTGAAACCGAAATCCACTTGCCACTACGATGCTGGCAGGCATCCAGCGATTTTTCCTGTAAGTCATCACCGTTTTTGATTTTTAACTGATAGGCAAGGCAGGGGTAGTGCCCGTAAGAATAACTTCGCAACAGCTGGATTTGATATTGGATGCCAGTATGGTGATTAATCCAGCCATGTTCGGACTCGAAATCATTGGATGAAAGGATTTCCTGAGTTCTATCAAGATCAATCGTGGTCATCGCGGTGTCGGTTTCAATACCTGCTTCGACGCCTGCTAAAAGATCCAATGAGGCATGAGCAGTTGGTATTAAAAGCGCCACAATGAGTAACGGGTAAAAACTATTATGCCAAATACGATTCAATGTGCATTCCCATCTTTGGTAGAAGTCCATTAGAAACCGAAATATAACATCCTTCAATAAGTAAACTATCCTTGTTTAAGCAGGATATTTTTCCTTTAAATCCATGGGTTTATTTTTTTCGTGCTTAAAATCTACTTAAAAATCGTTATTTAATTTAACGCCATGGTGGATTTTTTCAGCAATAAGACACTGTGTTTACGCAATAAGCTCCAGTGAAACTTTAATTTTATGCATTTTCATCAACAGCTACGACATTGAATGAACCATCTGCATTTACACTCACTGAAAATTCGATTGGGCGGCAACAGACAAAGCAATCCTCAATATATTGTTGGTATTCCACACTGGCATCCAGTAAAACTTCAATAGTTTCACCGCAATATGGACACATTACGGATTGTTCCTGTAAAGCTTGCATCGCCATGCTCCAAAATTGTTTATTATCGTTAAGAAATGTTTAGGCATGCATTAGTTCAATCTGTCATTCATTAAATATATTTTTGTGTAAGACATAGGGCATTTTGATCTTTGATAGCCACCATAGCTGGAGGCTATGAAAGATCAAAAAGCCAATAGATAAACTCTGGGAACAGCACGATGCAACAGGCAATAAAACAAACCCTTTCTGCTTTTTTTATAAGTTGGCGTACACAATTCAATAGTCGTCCAGTAATTTCTATCCTACTGCTGGTGTCAATCGCTGGGCTTGCAATATTGTTTCTGATGAATTTGCTGTATCGGCAGTCCACTGTTGACCCACAGTTTTTAAAATGGGCACTTATAGGTGGAGGCGTTGGGGCCTTGTCAACGGCCCTGGGTGCAGCACCGGGTTTATTCGTTAAAAAGCTTCCCGCCGTAACTGAAGATACTATGCTGGGCATGGCTGCAGGTATGATGTTGGGAGCCAGTTTTTTTTCGTTGATTTTGCCGGGGATTGAAGTAGGTACTGCATTGACGGGAAATGCTGTCAGTGGAGTAGTTATCATCATTTTTGGCATGATTGGCGGAGTGGTGTTGATGCTAGGGCTGGATTATTATCTGCCGCATGAACATCAACATCTTGGTCCGTGCGGAGCAGGGCATCAACAGGTAGGTCGGGTTGGACTGTTTGTTTTGGCGATTGCCTTGCATAACTTTCCGGAAGGCATGGCAATTGGGGTAAGTTACACCAATGGTAATCTGGCGGTGGGTATTCCGTTAACCGCAGCGATTGCCTTACAGAATATCCCCGAAGGTCTTGCTGTGGTATTGGCATTGCGACGTATCAATATCTCTTCCGGCAAAGCCGTAGTGATTGCTGCAGCAACCGGTCTGGTCGAGCCGGTTGGCGCCGTAATGGGTATATTCCTGTCCAGTGGTTTACCGGTTTCCTATCCTTTGGGATTAGGCATTGCCGCCGGGGCAATGATATTTGTGGTTTCGCATGAAGTCATACCGGAAACGCATCGTAACGGACATCAGACAAGAGCGACAGTGGGATTGATGGGCGGCTTATTTGCCATCATGCTGATAGATACATTATTAGGTTGAGTGACTGTACTCAAACAAATAACGACGATCTCCGAGACCAATGCCTTCGGCAATTTGTTTAAAGCCAGACTTTCGATAAAATTCAAGTAATTGAGGATAATGTGCTACTGCATCCAAATGCAGGGTCCGATCACTGATTAACCCTAAACAGTGCTGAAGCAGTAGTCGTCCATAACCCGCTTGTTGGTGTTGGGGATGTACGGCCAATTGCGTCAGATAGAAGTCAGACCGCGGGGCCTGTGGCCAACAGTCTGCATAATAATCGGCTGGTTTAAGCCCTAAAGCGACACAACCTATAACCCGGCAATCCTGCTTGATGACATAGACTGTTTTTTGTAGCAGATTCTGTCTGACAGACGCTTCGTCATAAACATTCAGCCAATGGGACATACCTTGCTGATGCATATGATTGCCACACTCCGTTAACAGTGTGACTAACGCTGGGATATCTTGCTCACAAGCGAGCTGTATTGGCGTATTAGCTATCAACATTTAGTTTAATGGCCAAATCAACATAATGACTGCCAGGGTTACGGCACCAATAAAGAAATTCATCGGCACACCTACTTTTAAAAAGTCACGAAAATGATAACCACCTGGGCCATACACCATTAAATTGGTTTGATAGCCCAATGGGGTTGCAAAACTGGCTGATGCCGCCATCATAATGGCAAACACGAATGGTTCATTATGCAGTTCGGCTTTGGAGGTTAATTCCAATACGATCGGTAACATTAATACCGCTGCCGCATTATTGGTAATTACTTCGGTCAGTACAGATACAGCAATATATGTCATCACCAGCATTAACCAGGCTTGATTCTGGCTTAATGAAACTATACCGGTGGCAATCACGTCGGCAACACCGGTTTGCTGTAACGCTACACCTAATGCAAATGAAGCGGCAATGGTCAAAATCACTGTCAGATCCAGACTACGTTCAGCCTGGCTCACCGAGCAGCAGCCAGTTAATATCATCATTACAGCCCCAATCAACGCCGCATTCAGCATGCTGATTACCCCAAAACCAGCGGCGGTAACCAGAGCAATTAAAATAACCCAGGCAATGCCAGCCTTATCATGATTCGGTGATTCTTTTCCGAGGTCGTTAATCAGCAAGAAGTCTTTATTATAGCGTTGCCGACTGACAAAAGCCGGTCTGGCTTCCAGTAGTAATGTATCCCCGGCTTTTAAAACAATATTGCTCAAATTGCCTGGGATACGCTCTCCATTTCGCGCGACAGCCATTATTACCGCACCATAACGTTGACGAAATTTTGCATCGCGAATAGTTTCTCCAATCGCGGCGCAATGTGGAGAAACGACTGCTTCAACCAGACTACGTTCGGGACGATCAGCAGAAAAAACACTACTTTCTGAATCTGAAGTGGAAGCGACAATGCCCCTGATTCTCAATAAATCTGTAATGCCCTGCGTGTCACCAGCAAATACCAGACGATCGCCACTTTGCAGACGTTGTTCTGGTGTGACGGCGGTCAGCAATGTCCCATTGCGCTCGATTTCGACAAGATAAACACTTTTTTGCTCGCGTAAACCTGCTTGCTGAATGCTCTGTCCCACGAGTGGACCATTAGATTCAACCATCACTTCCAGCGTGAATTCCCGAACATTTTCGAATGCATGACTTTTACCAATATCCGGTAACCATTTAGGAAAGAAAAGCCACATAAACACTAGTCCACAAATCGCAACAGGCAGTCCAATAATGGTAATCGAAAATATTGAAAACCCGGCTTCACCAGTTAATGTCTGGTATTGCCCATTCACTACCAGATTGGTACTGGTTCCAATCAACGTTATAGTGCCTCCCAAAATAGCGGTATAACTCAACGGAATCATGATCTTTGACGGGCTGATGTTGATGCGTTTGCTCCAGGCCAAAAGGCCAGGAATCATGGTAGCCACAACAGGAGTATTATTTAAAAACGCACTGAGGAAAACGACCGGAGTAAAAATACGTAAATAGGACCTACGTACCGTTTTGGGTGACCCCAGAAACGATTTCACCATAATGTCCACACCACCAGACGCATGCAGACCGGCAGCGACAATAAACATGGCAGCTACGGTAATCAAACCACTGTTACTGAACCCTGCTAGGGCTTGTTCGGCATTTAGAATGCCGGTTGCCAGTAATACAGTGAGGGCAGTGATCATAGCAATATGTGGGCGAACACGACTGAATATCAACACGAGTAACACACTAGTTGTTACGATTAACGTAAACCATGCTTCCAAAGACATTTTTATCGCCCAAGCCATATTCAAGGCGACTATCATCGCAAGAAATCGATATAAACAGAATTAATAAATATGTATTTACATATGATGTTTACATATATTAATTATCCCATTGCTGAGGGACTTTTTTAATCTGCGAAATATCATAACCCTGCTCAGCAAGCAGTTTCAGCATTTGCAGGTAATCCTGTTCAGGAATTTGCGGTGTTCTGGCCATTATCCAGACATAATCGCGTTTTTCACGACCTATAATTGTCTGGGTGTAATCGTCATTTATGTAAACAATTCGGTAGTCGGCTTTGATAGGCCAGATAAACTGCATTCCCCAGACGGCGTTAGATTCGTCATCCAGAATAAAGCCTTTGGGATGATATTGTTTTAGTTCGCCATCAAAGCTGCCTTTATTGAAAGTAAAGGTCGTGGCAATCGTGCCATCTTCATTTAATTCGTAAGATTCCACAGCATTGTGTGCACCTTTTTCAATAAAGGTGGGAATATTGGCGATCACATACCAATCACCCATAAATCGGTTTATATCTACATGGTTTTCGGTACGAATCGGTTTTGACATTGACTGACATCCTGCTAACAGCGTGATAAACAGCAACAGAGATAATTTACGACCAATCATCGACATCCCTCCTGAAATAGAGATGCTGATGATCGGATGTCTGTTGTGAATCAAATGTGAAGGCGGCTTGCAGAATGACGTCGCCGGATTACTTCAGGATCGGGTTTTGATGAGCGCTTTGAGTTCTTCAAGCTGTGCGGATAAATCTTCTATGGTCATATCATTTTTATGCGCTTCTTCATGCTCTTCGGCACGCTCCTGTTCCATCACATTGACGACAATACCAATCAGCATATTGAGGAAGGCAAAAGTATTGAGGAAGATAAACACCAGATAATAAATCCAGCTCAGTGGATACACTGCCATGGTTTCGTACATGACATCAGTCCAGTCCTCGAAAGTCATTACCCGGAACAACGTCAGCATTGAGACAGCAATATCCCCCCAAAGAAACTCATTTATCTCCTCGAACAGCGTGGTGCCGATGGCGGCAAAAATATAGACGATAATAAACATCATCAAGGCAACATAACCCAGCTGTGGTAACGCTTTGAGCAGAGAGTTGAGCAAATGGCGGAGTTCGGGGATTACCGATACCATCCGTAATACCCGAAAGATACGTATTAACCGGGCCACATAAGCCAGTTCACTATCATTGACCGGTATCAAAGAGACCGCGACGATAATAGTATCGAACACATTCCAGCCACTTTTGAAAAAATCGCGCTTATTGGGTTCTGCCAGAAAACGAACGCTTATTTCAACAACAAAAAACAGGGTAATCGCATAATCCAGCCAGTCGACTAAGCGCAGAATTTGCAGGGGGATTTCATAGGTTTTAACCCCGGTGACCATGGCAGAAAATAAAATAACGCTGACCACGATAATTTCGAACAAACGATTTTGTCGCAGGCGTTCTAACTTATGTTGAAAACTGAGCGGAGAGGGTGCGGTGGTTTGCATGAATCAGGGCCAAAAAGACAATCAAGGCCGCGATCATAATCGGAATTTCTAACGGGGCAAAGACGTTTATTTGAATAAATCAGAGAGCCAGTCAATCATTATCCGTAAGATTGTTGATTAACGTCATTATGACTTTTTTATTAGCCTCATTCAGACCGCGAAATAAACAGAGTAATCGCTGTTCGGAATCGGAAATAGTAAATTGTTTCTCAGCAACTGCGCGGTAACCACCCCGGTTGATGTTTGCAGCAACAGAATGCTGGCGATGTTTTTCATAATCCTGAAACAATCTCATGACAATTTCCAGGTTGAGACTGATTTCATGCTGATGGCTGAAATCACGCAAACGGTCTTTCAAATCATCCGGAATGCGCAACCCGAAAGCCTCAGTGTAGGTGCTGGTAGGGTGTCTCAGCAGAAATTCTCGCACAGCTGTTTTGCCGAAGCGATGCGTCAGGCTGTTTTGTAATAAAAACAATGCCTCACTGGTCGTGCTCCGATTGTGCTGTGTTGCCTCAGAACGTAGCCAAGACATAAGCTCAGCAGGCAGTCTAAGGCCAAAAGGTCCTTTTCTCGCGCTCATTATTTAAAGAGTGTAAACAGTTGTTATTGACATAGTTAGTTACCATCTGTAGTTTCATTACCACTGGTATCTATCACCGTGGTATTAGATAAAGCCAGTGTTGCTCAGTACACGTGAAAGACCAGTGAATAGGACTTGTGCAGCTGACGGAACGAATGGCTAAAGATCAACGTTAAGGACAAGGCACGTAGTGTGAGAAACACATTATTAGAAAATGCTTTCAAATTTGCACATGAAGGCATCGTCATCACGGATGAGCATCAGAAAATTGTTGATATCAATGAAGCGATGCAACATATCACTGGCTACTCCCGTTCTGATCTTATCGGCAGCAAACCGCAAATCCTTAGTGCTGAAAGCCAAAATAAAGTATTTAATCAGTCTCTATGGCAGTCATTGCAGCGCAACGGTTTCTGGCAAGGCGAAGTGTCCAATAAACGCAAGGATGGATCGCACTACATAGCCCGGTTTAGTGTGAAACGAATCAATGCCCACGGCAAAGTGTTTTACTTGGGTCATTTAAGTGATATCACCACCGACAGGAAGTATCGTGCTGTTCTTTCTGATCTTGTTCTAAATCGAAATTCACATCAGATCCTCAATAAAAACCGGCTGGAAAATGAATTCAGTCATATGAGTACCCTGGCAGACCAGAAGGATGAAAAACTGGTTGTGGCCTTTATGGATCTGGATGAGTTCAAAAGTATTAATGATATTCATGGCAAGGTCACCGCTGACCAATTATTGGAAAAGGTTCCCGAACGTGTTCGAACTGCTCTGAAGGAAAGCGATAGCATCGTGCGCTACGGAGGCGATGAATTTGTGCTGATTATCGGTGGTATTTCCAGTCATGCTGCTGCCACAGACATTATTAACAAAGTGCTTTCAGCCATATCACTCCCCTTTATCATTAATGATGTGCCGATGATGATTACAGCTTCAGTAGGCTATACGCTCTATCCCGAAGATAAAGGCAGTCTGGACACATTAATCCGCCATGCTGACCAATGTATGTATAAAGCCAAGCTGGATGGCAAATCTACCGTGGTTGCCTACGATCCAGGTGAAGAGGTCCAGATTACCGAGCGTAACCAGCAGCTGCGAGAAATTGCGACGGCAATAAGTGAAGATCAGTTTGTTTTGTTTTATCAGCCCAAGGTGACGCTGAGTACCGGGCATATCTTTGGCTTTGAAGCCTTGATTCGCTGGCAGCATCCCAAACGTGGTCTGCTGTCACCCGATAAATTTATTGATCAGGTTTACGATACTGAATTGGAAGTCAGTCTTGGCCAGTGGGTTATTCGTCAGGCATTAAAACAGCTCGCAGCCTGGCAACAGGACGGCCATAACTATCAGCTGAGTATTAATCTCACCGCCTATCACTTATCGACAGCAGATTTTTTTGACTGGCTGCAATATCAGATCCAGCATTACCCTGGCCTTGATACCAGTCGCTTCCAGATTGAAATACTGGAAAGTAATCGGTTAAGTGATTTGAGCCTTATCAGTAATGTGGTCGAATTCTGTAAATCAGAGTTCGGTATTACTACGGCATTGGATGATTTTGGTACCGGCTATTCATCGTTGACCCATATCAGGGTTTTACCCGTAGATGTTGTCAAAGTAGATCAGACATTTGTCAGACGAATGTTAAGCGAGCCTGAGGATTGTAAGATTGTAGAAGGTGTCATTGCGTTGGCACAGTCGTTCAATATTCAGGTCATTGCCGAAGGCGTTGAATCAATTGCCCACGGTGAAGTGTTATTGGCCATGGGCTGTAATCAAGCACAGGGCTATGCGTTAGCCAAGCCTTTGCCGATTGATCAATTGATGAAGTTTTTAAGCTCATATCAGCCCTTCAGGCAATGGTGTTCGCAATCGGATCTATTGAAAAACCATAAACAGGCCCGACTCAGTCTGTTTTATTTTTATCTTAAATACTGGTTGCATCAACTTCAGGAAAGACTGTTTGCTGAGCCTGAGATTAAAACCGAGTGGCCGATAACCCAATTATCCGATACTCATTGCGGAATCTGGCTTGAAAAGGCCCGATACCATCATTATCTGGACAATGCCACGCTTGACCAGATCAGCCAATTTCATCATTACATCTTTCAATCTGGAAATGATTTACTGGCCAATTATCTAGCCGGTGATGTTCATGCCAGCCGGGCAGGATTTAATGCCCAGGAAACCACGTTCCAAACCACACTTTATGAATTACATGTGCTAATCAAACGAATGTCTGAATAAGAATTCTGTTTAAAATTATTGACAGTTGCCGCGGTTATTGAAATGATATGATATATCATAATTTGCGGGGTGACTGAAAAATGAAAGATGATTTGGCCGTGGCCTGTTCAGGTGCATGCATGATCCATTGCTTAGTAACACCGATAGTCATTGGATTTGGCACAGCGGGACTGTTAGGGGATTGGTTTACTTCTGAATGGGTGCATAAGGTAATGCTCGTTCCGGTGATCCTGCTGGCGATTCTGAGTTTACCGGGAGCTTATCGCAGACATAAAAATCATTGGCCTTTATTACTCGGTGGAATTGGACTTTCCACCATGGTTTCAGCATTAATCGGTCCGGAATCTCTGGAGACATGGATCACATTGAGTGGCGGACTGCTGCTGATTACCGCCCATCTCTGGAACCGAAATCTGTCACTTCGACTGCTTCCTGCTCCGCAAGGAAATGCAAATGGATGAAAAGGATTTATTAACTGCTTCAGAGTCGGAGTATATGAATGCGGAACAATTGGCATTTTTTGATCATCGATTGCAGCAACTCAGAACTGAAACCCTGGATGAAATATCTGCAGTAAAAACCCAAATGCTGGGTAACAATCAAGTCAGTGATGTACTGGATAGGGCACAACAGGAAGAGGAGTCACAAATAGCTTTGCGTATTGCCGATCGTAAACGTCAGTTGATTCCAAAAATTGATGCAGCGCGGCAACGCATTCGCAGTGGTGAATATGGTTATTGCCTGCAAACCGGTGAGCCAATCGGCATTGCTCGCTTATTAATCAGGCCTACTGCTGAATATTGCACTGATGCTAAAACTATCAATGAACAAAAAGAAGGCCTATATGAAGTTAAATCCAGATAAACGTTTGCCAGTTACCGTGTTATCAGGCTTTCTTGGTGCGGGTAAAACAACGGTTCTCAACCATATTTTGATTAACCGTGAAGGTCGAAAAGTAGCCGTTATTGTCAATGATATGAGTGAAATCAATATTGATGCCCAGCAAATTCAACAGGATGTACAACTCAACCGCGCCGAAGAGAAGCTGGTCGAAATGAGCAATGGCTGTATCTGCTGCACATTGCGGGAAGATCTGTTGATTGAGGTTCGTCAATTGGCAGCAGAGCAACGCTTCGATTATCTGGTTATTGAATCAACCGGTATTTCCGAACCGTTGCCAGTAGCTGAGACGTTTACCTTTGCTGATGAAGAAGGAGAAAGTCTGTCACAGATTGCCCGTCTCGATACCATGGTGACGGTGGTGGATGCAGTGAATTTTCTACGTGATTTTAATGAAGCCAGACAACTGCAGGAAACCGGTGAAAACCTTGGTGAAGATGATCAGCGAAGTGTGGCTGATTTGCTGGTGGATCAGGTTGAGTTTTGTGATGTCATTTTGATCAGCAAAACCGATTTATGTACTGCTGAACAGCTAACTGAGCTGACGGGCATTTTGAAAAGCCTCAATACCGAAGCAGAGATAATTTTGATAGAAAATGGCCAGATCCCATTGGATAAAGTATTGGGGACGCAGAAGTTCAGTTTTGAAAAAGCCGAACAGGCAGCTGGATGGCTGAAAGAAATGCGGGGCGAACATATCCCTGAGACTGAAGAGTATGGCATTAACAGTTTTACCTACGTCGCCCGTAGACCTTTTCATCCACAGAAGTTTTTTGAGTTTCTGCATCAGGATTGGCCCTGTGGCAAGTTGATTCGCTCCAAAGGCTATTTCTGGTTAGCCAGCCGCCCCCAGTTTGCTGGGCAGTGGAATCAGGCGGGAGGTATTGCTCGCTATGGTTTTGCCGGCATGTTCTGGAAAGCCATTCCCGAAAATCGCTGGCCACAGGATGAGGAGAGTCAAAAGACTATAAAGGATAACTGGCAGGAACCCTTCGGTGATATGCGTCAGGAGCTGGTGTTTATTGGTCAGAACTTAAATGCTGAAATGGTGACAGCAGAACTGGATGCCTGTTTATTAAATGACAGTGAATTATTGGCCGGGAAGCAGCTCTGGGAAACATTGCCCGATCCTTTTCCAGCCTGGGAGGCAGCTTAAAATGAATCAGAGTGCTATTGCCCTCAATCCAGTATTTGAGCATGTGCAGAAAGCAGATTCAGCTTTAGTGATGACCTCAATTTATCAACCGCATATCAATCTGGTTATCTGGCAGCGACAGTTGCAAAAGACACTGCAGGACTATATTGATGCATTAACGCAAGGACTCAATGCGTTACAATTACGCACAATAATTGCTCCGGCTGAAGTCAGTGCGTGGCTTGGTGGATTATTACCAGAGGATCCTCAACGACATTTATTTATTGAGGATGTCAGTCAGTTAGTGGAAATATATGCAGATCTGTTCGATTTAAACGTTGTAGGCTTGCGCCTCAGCCTGATAAACGAGACTATGTGCCCCAGATTTCATACTGATCATTTAGCTTGTCGGTTGGTAACGACCTATCACGGACAGGGTAGTGAATGGTTGCAAGAAGAGAATGTCGATCGTTCAAAACTGGGTGCTGGTGCTAATGGATTACCTGATCATTTGTCAGGAATATATCGACATCATCAGTATATTCAACAACTTCAGCAGGCAGAGGTTGGATTGTTCAAGGGGGATGGCTGGATTAATAGTCAGGTGAATGGCATTGTGCATCGTTCACCGCATATTAATAAGACCGATAAAAGGTTATTGCTAACCCTGGATTTTGCCGAGTGAGTAGGAGACTGTTGGACATGCGAGCTGCAGTATATTTAGTAACCCTGTTTTGTGGCTTGAGCCTAAGCTCTATTGTCTATGCTCAGGATGAACATCATGATCATGAGGCAGGTCATCGCCATCATGGTGCCCATGTGCATGGAATGGCTACACTGGATTTAGTGATGGATGATGACGAATTAATGATGCATTTAAAATCACCATTAATGAATTTTCTCGGTTTTGAACACCAGCCGGAAACAGAACAGCAAAAAGCCATTTATCAGGATATGCTGCAACAGCTTGAAATGCTTGCTACCCTTATAGAAGTTAAGGGATCGAGCTGTAAAGCTGAATCAATAGAAGTTGAAGAACCTTTTGCTGACTCAGACGAAGCAGGACACGCCGATGTAGATGTCAGCTATTTTTTACGCTGTGAAGAACCTGAAAATATTACCGAATTGAAAATCAACTTATTTGATGTTTATAGTAATCTGGAAACTATGCAAGTACAGATGGTTTTACCGACCGGCCAGCAGCAATTAAGACTTAATCAACAACGAACCTCTATCCGGATCCAGTAATGGCGAAAGTCGATACCCATAAAGTAATGCAACAAGCTGAACGAAGTTGTGCTGATCATGGTGTGCGGTTAACCAGCAAACGCAAACATATTCTCGAAGTGTTATTAAATGCACAGGCACCACGTTCAGCCTATGAAATTGCTGAGCTATATCGTCAGAAAACCGAGGAAAATATTCCAGTCATGTCGGTCTATCGAATGCTGGATTTTCTAATGCAGAACAGTCTGGTGCATAAACTGGCCTCCAATAATAAATTTATTGCCTGTGCTCATATTGCATGCTCGCATTCACACCAGACACCACAGTTTTTAATTTGTGACAACTGTCAGCAGGTAAGAGAAATAGGAGTGGATAAGCAACTGATTCATGCACTCGAAGAGAGTATTGAACATAATCATTTTCAACTTAACAGTCCGCAACTTGAACTACATGGATTATGTGAAACCTGCCAGCAGGAAAGTTAACTCTTTTTTTGGCTTAACAATGATGTGATATATCGTATTTTAATATTGCCATTCAACCATTTTAGATAATTAAATCCAGGAGAAATCATGCTGGAAGTAAACCAGTTAACCAAATCATTTGGCAATCGAATTGCCGTTGATCATCTCGACTTTAAAATCGCTTCTGGCGAAGTTTTATGTTTATTGGGTGCAAATGGCGCAGGAAAAACTACCACCTTAAATATGTTGTTAGGCTTTACCTCACCAACCAGTGGCAGCGCCACTTTAGAAGGTCAGGACCTCTATCAGCAGTCATCGTCTTGTCGACAAAAAATCATGTATGTGCCCGAAAACGTCAATCTATATCCCCGGTTTGATGCAATTGAAAATATTCACTATCTGGCGGTATTGGCCAAAATGAAATTAACCGATCAGCAAATCCATGAAGCGTTAATCAGTGCAGGGCTTAAACAGGCAGACTTTTCCAAGCAGTTAGCTGAATACTCCAAAGGCATGCGACAGAAAGTAGCCATTGCATTTGCTTTGTTAAAGCATGCCCGTTTGATTTTGATGGATGAGCCGACTTCTGGTCTGGATCCGGTTGCCACTCAGGATTTTATTCAAGTAGTGAATACGATTAAATCTCGCGGTGCGGCAGTGTTGATCGTCACACATGATCTTTTATGTGCCCATCAACTGGCTGACCGGATTGGCATTATGAAACAAGGCCATTTAACCGATCTAATTACCACGCAATCGTTAACACTGGATCAGCTAACACAACGTTACTTTGATCAGTTTGCTGCATAGGACTTTACCGTGAAAAAAACTTTTATCAGCAGCCTGATTGTGTCTGCTCTGCCATTATCTGTGGTTATAGCCGAGACCGATAATGAGCCCGTCGCCCGTATCGATCCCCTGGTGGTGTTGGGTACGCGTCCGGATTATGCCGATGAAAATCTGGCCGGTTCACAGGATATTATCTCGCGTGAGGAGTTATCCATCAGTCACGTGAACAATACCATGGAGCTGTTTACCAAAATTCCCGGTGTTTATTTTGCCCGCTACAATCAGGGCATCATTAATACTGATATCGGTATTCGCGGTTTTGCTGCTGAGGGAAGTACCCCTCATGCAAAGCTGTTAATCGATGGCATTCCATCTAATCTGCACAATGGTTACAGCGAGATGGATCAACTGTTTCCAGGCAACATTGACACTATTCAGGTTTACAAGGGTAATAGTGATCCACGCTACGGCACATTTAATGTGGCGGGTAACTACCATATTGCTACCCGTTCAGATGTTGGCCGTGACGTTGAAGTAACCCTCGGTAGTTATAACGCACGTGAGATTCAGGGGTATTGGGGAGAACAGACCGGCGCATTGCAACACAGCTATTTTGCTGGTTACCGCGAGTCAGAAGGCTATCGGGATAATTACGATATCGATAAATACAGTGTCGGTGGACGCTGGTTTTATGACTTATCAGACGATACCTCACTCGGTTTTATTGCACGAATGGCTGAGTACCATGCTGATGCACCGGGATATCTCACCCAAGAAGAAGCCCGCAAGCATCCGACCCGATCAGCTGCATATGCAAGCCAGGATGGTGGTGATAAGGAAACCCAATCTTACAGCCTGCATTTTGATACCGCGTTACGTGATGATCTTACGTGGTCAGCCAAAGCGTATTACAACTATTACGAGCGTGAGCGCTGGGTGAGGTTTAGTGAAGCTGGTTCATTGGGCAATCGTTATGACGAGCAGGATCATTATGGTTTTATCTCGACCTTGTCCTGGGATATTAATGAGCAGTGGGCACTAAACTGGGGGCTGGATATCGAGCACCAGAATGTATTGGAGCAGCGCTTTGGCACAATTGGCAATATGCGGCAACGTGATACAAGTAATGTGTCGCGTAACTTTGATTATGATTTTGTCAGCAAAGGCACCTATCTGCAGGTATCTCACGCACCGAATGAGTTTATCGCCTGGAATGCCGCCATCCGTGCTGATCGAATTGATGGAGATTTTAAACAGCGTAACGCGGCGGATGAGGTGATCAGTAATCAGGATAGTTATGACTATGGCACCATTGTGCAGCCTAAATTTAATCTGTTCCTCTACCCAACTGATCAAGTGACTTTGTTTGCCAATGCAGGACGCAGTTTCCAGCACCCGGTCAGCAGTAGTGCCTATACCGATGGTGACCGTTCTGCACGTGATGTTTCAATCAATGATGGCTGGGAACTGGGGGTGAAATGGATGCCAACCTATAGCCTAGAATTTCGCTTGTCCTATTGGGAACAGAAAGCCAAAGACGAGTTTGTTTTGGTTGATGGCGTGGCTCGAAATGTGGGTGAAACGCTGCGTCAGGGCGCGGATTTTGGCATGAGTTGGATGGCAACTGACAAACTGACTCTTTGGGGTAACTTCAGCACTGTGGATTCAGAGATTCAAAGTCCCGGAGCTGACAAAGGAAATGAATTACGCAGTATTCCTTCCTATACCGCTTCAACGGGTGTTAGTTATCTGTTTACTCCGGCGCTGACTGGACGTTTACATTACGATGCTCAGGGGGCGTCTTATATTAACGAAGCAAATGCTGGCGGCAAGTTTGGTCAATATAATCTGGTCAATGCCAGTCTTGATTACGAGACAAGCTGGGGCAATATCAACTTTCAGGTTAATAACCTGTTCAATGAATATTACGAATACGTATATGACTTTGGGAATGCAGGCGATCCGGTTGACACCATCCATTCACCTGGTGATGGCGTTAATGCCAGTGTTTCAGTGGCTTATAAGTTCTAATCATGATGCAGACTATTATTGAAATTGCTCGTCATGAGTTGATCACCCAGTGGCGCAGCCAGACTCTGAAAATCCTGTTGCCGTTGTTAGTAATATTAACGGCATTAATTGCATTTTCTCATTGGCAACAGCAGCAGGATTTTATTGAAGCCCAGACTCTCTGGCAGCAGCAGAATGATGCTAACTGGGATGCTCAGCCAGATCGGAATCCGCATCGGGCAGCGCATTACGGCACCATGGTGTTTCGCATCATTTCTCCCCTGAGTTTTATTGATAGCGGAGTGAATCCGTTTGTCGGAAATGCGTTATTTCTGGAAGCACATAGGCAAAACAGCAGCAGCTTTAAACAATATGTCAGCAGTACGGCCTATATGGGGCTGGGCTATCTGTCAGGTGCGACGGTCATACTGGTGATCTGGCCTTTGGTATTGATTGCTTTGGCATTTAATAGTGTCAGTGGTGAGCGTGTACAGGGCACTTTGCGCCAATTGGTCTCACAAGGTATTAGCGTCAAACAGTTGTTATTCGGCAAAACGTTGGCATTCAGCCTGATATCGCTGGTATTTCTATTAGTGATATTTGTTATTGCAACTGGCTTTATGCTGCAAACGCCAGTACATGGCAGTGATGTATTACGAATGGGCGCTATGTTTGTTTTGTATTTGTTTTACTGCCTGTTATGGACCTTCACAGTGGTGCTGTTCTCCAACTGGTGTCGTACCAATCAACAAAGCTTGTCTGCATTGCTGTTGTTCTGGCTGCTGACAGTGATTGTGATGCCTAAAATGGCTTACAGTCTGGCTGATATGCAATATCCAATACCTGATCGGGCGGTGTTTGATATTCAGACAGCGCAGGAAATTGCCAAAGTTGGTAATTCACATGACCCCGATGATCCGTACTATAACGAGTTTCGTGAGCAGGTATTGGCAGAATACGGCGTTTCACGAGTTGAAGATTTACCAGTGAATTGGCGCGGCGTGTTGATGCAGGAGGGCGAGCGAATTACCAGCGAGGTGTTTACCCAGCAATATGCAAAGTTGATGCAAATCGCTGAACAGCAAAATCAATTGGTCAGCAAGGTGGCGTGGTTTTCACCTTATTTATTAGCCAATAAATTGTCGTCCATTTTCGCGGCGACCAACGCGGATAGTTTTTTGCATTATGAAAACGCTGCTGAGCAATTTCGCTTTAATTTCATCAAGCAGCTGAATCAGATGCATGCAGAACAAATCGACCATGCCCATGACCGTGAACAAAAAGTCTCGAATGAGCATTTGGCAAATCTGCAGCAATTTGATTATCAATCTCCTACCTTGCAGGCCGAACTGAATCTGATTTACCCGCCTTTATTAATATTATTGGGGTGGTTAATCATCGGTGTGTTGTTACTTTCCTGTAGTCGGAACGAGGTTTGATTAGGTGAGATTTATTCAATTTGAATTACGCTTGTTATGGCAGAACAAGCTCTTTAAATGGCTGATGGCAGCTTATCTTCTAGCAGCTTTATTAGCCATTATCTGGGGCCAGATGGGACTGCAACGTGAATATCAACAGCGGGCTATCAGCGAAGCAAATTACCAAGCCGAATTGGCAGACTATAAGAAGGATGCTCCGTTAGCTCCATACGACTCGGGTTATATGAGTTATTACCAGTTTCATCCTGTCTGGCAAAAACCTTCTGCCTGGTCGGCATTGATTCAAGGTGAGCGCAGTGAAGCGGCCACCCACACAAGGGTTCGTTTATTAGGTTTGCAAAGCCAATTGAGCAATACGGCGACGGGCAATATTGCCGCTATGCCCATCGGTAAGCTGGACTTGAGTTTTATCTGGATTTACCTGATGCCGTTATTGATTGCGGCATTAAGTTTAAATCTGCTGGCAGAAGAGAAGGCCAGCGGACGCTGGTCGTTATTGGCCTCCCAAGTGGCTAATAGCGGATTATTATTAACTAAAAAAATGCTCATTGCAGCAGGCTTACTGGCGATGGTGAACGTACTGATTCTATTGGCGGCTGTTGTGCTGACAGATATCAGATTCGATGGATTATGGTGGCAGATTGCAGCCATATTATTGGCATATCAACTCTGCTGGTTTGTGATCACAGGCTGGATTATCAGTTTGCAACGTAGCGCCATTTTTAACAGTTTATTATTTATCAGTCTGTGGATTGTGTTTGCTTTTGTGCTGCCAGGATTGGCTTATCTGTATCAAACGCAACAACAGCAACCGGCTGAGCATGTGTCAATGGTGTTTGATCAACGTGAATACATGCATGATAGTTGGGATAGGGATAAGCAGGCAGATTTTGATGTTTATTTGCAGGACTATCCTCAGTGGCATACTACAGAGTCGACCTTACAAAAGCCTTTCGACTGGCGCTGGTATTACGCGATGCAACATATGAGCGATGTGATTGTAGCGGATGCAGTGAATCAATTTCGTGATAGCCGGATACATTCCCACCGGTTCGGAGAAACTTTTGCCTGGCTATCCCCGGTGATGCGAGTGCAATACAGTATGAATCGACTCGCTGATACCGATATGCTGGCAAGTCAGTCTTTTCTGGATCAGGTTGCTGACTATCAACAGCAGTTACGCGATTATTTCTTTCAATTCTATTTTTTTGACCAGCCGTTCACTGCGGCAGATTTCACTAAAATTCCAGTATTTGACTATCGACCAATTGTTCCTAACAACGCGCTTATAACTCTGATTAATTTAGTGATCGTCGGGTTATTTTTTATTGGGTTAATTTTGCTACAAACTCGCCGAAATCGTGGTTGAACAAACTTTCAGGCTTTTTCAAAAAGCGATACCGACTAATGTGATTACCGGTTTTCTCGGCGTTGGTAAAACCACGGCGATCCAGCAGTTACTAAATACCAAACCGCCAGGTGAACGCTGGGCAGTATTGATTAATGAATTTGGCAAAGTGGGTATTGATAGCCAGTTGCTGCAAACCGATGACCATTCTCTAGGTGAGGTCACGATTCGCGAAGTACCCGGAGGCTGTATGTGTTGTGCTGCGGGGTTGCCGATGAAGGTGGCACTCAATCAGCTTATAGGCAAAGCCAAACCCGACAGGTTATTGATTGAACCTAGTGGGTTAGGGCATCCGGAAGAAGTGATCGCCGTGCTGTCAGGTGAATTTTATCAATCTATCATTGATTTACGTGCCACGCTGACATTGGTTGATGCACGTCATATGGCTGATGCGAAATATCGCGAACATGAGACTTTTCAGCAGCAGTTACAGATCGCCGATCTGATCGTGGCGAACAAGTCAGATATGTATGGGCAGAGCGAAATTGCTGCGTTAAAAGCTTACCTGAATGAAATGCATCTTCAGGAGCTACCTTTACAAATCACTCAGGACGCAAAAATTAATACTGAATGGTTAAAGCCAAACGCTAAATTTAATCAGGCGGTCTGGCAAGAGCAGCCTGCGGTTTTTGATCTGAAGAATGAAACTCAACCTATTCCCGACTGTGGTTACTTGGCGTTAGGACAACAGTTGAGTGGCTGGTATAGCTATGGCTGGCGGTTCAAATCAACATTCTATTTTGATTACCAACCGCTGATAGCGTGGTTGGAGCAATTTAAACAGATTCGGTTTAAAGCCGTTTTTCGAACCAGCGAAGGCTTTGTTGCTATCAATCAAGCTGATGACAACTTGACGATTGATGGACTAGCCAGTCAGGCAGCAGAAAGCCGTATTGAGTTCATTACCGATAAGCCACTTGATGCAAAAAAAATGGAAAGCCAATTATTACAGATGTGTGGGATAAATCATGTTAACCCGTCTTAAAAACGCTCGAGTATATGACCCGGTACAAAAACTGGATGGTGAACTCATGGAGCTGTGGATCCGAGATGATCGAATCGTTGATCCGAGTCAGATCACAGATAGAGAGTCGGCCATCACCCATGATTTGGACGGTGCCATTACCATGGCGGGCGGTGTGGATATTCATAGTCATATTGCAGGTGGTAACGTAAATACCGCACGTTTATTAATGCCCGATCAACATCGAAATCATCTACAAAGACAGGAAAATCTGCCGTTTTATAATGCTCGCTGGTCGAGTTTTGAAACCGGCTATCGCTACACCGAAATGGGGTACAGCATGGTGGTTGAACCGGCAATGTTGCCAGTGAATGCGCCGCAGGTACATCGAGAAATGGCGGATATCCCGATCATTGATACGGCTGCGCTGGCGATTCTGGGCAGTGATGATTTGCTGGTATCCATGTTGCGCAGTGGTGCTTCGCAAGATCAGATTAATGACTATGTCAGCTGGACCATTAACACTACCCAGGCATTAGGTTTGAAAGTGATTAATGCCGGTGGTTCGCAGGCGTTTAAAGCAGGGGTTGAACAGTTTGGTCTGGATGATGAAGTGCCGGTTTATGGCATCAGCTCCCGCCGCTTATTAACCTCATTGCAGACTGCTGTGCATCAGCTGGGTATACCACATCCGGTACATGTGCATTGTAATAATCTGGGTGTTCCCGGTAATGTACAAACCGCCATTGCTACCATGGAGGCTGCCCAGGGCTTACCGATGCATCTGGCGCATGTGCAGTTTTATGGTTATGGCGCAGAGGGTAATCGTGGTTTTTCTTCAGCCGCAGCCCAGCTAATGGAAGCGTTTAATCGACATCCCAATATTACTATGGATGTCGGGCAGGTGTTATTTGGGCAGACGGTGACAATGTCTGGCGATATCATTGCTCAGTTCTCCCGTCGAGGCGATGCCAGCCCGCACAAATGGGTGATGTGGCATGCCGAAGATGAGGGTAGTGGCGGTATCGTGCCTTATCAATATAAAAAGGCAAGTTTTGTTAATGGTTTGCAATGGGCCATTGGTCTGGAGATTTTCCTGTTATCCGGAGATCCCTGGCGTTTGTTTTTCACCACCGATCATCCTAATGGTGCACCGTTTACCCGTTATCCGGATTTACTGCATTTATTGATGGACTATGATTTTCGCATGGCCTGTCTGGCAGAACTGGATCCGGAGATCATGGAGTTAACCCTGCTCAAAGATCTGAAACAGGAATTCAGCTTATACGATATTGCCATTATGACGCGGGCGGCCCCGGCAAAATTACTGGGATTGAATGACCGTGGACACCTTCAACCTGGGGCTTTGGCCGATATTGCGGTTTATCATGAGCAAGATGATAAAGCCGCGATGTTCAGGAAGGCGCAATGGGTCTTCAAAAACGGTCAGCTGGTTATTGAACGCGGAGAGTTTGTGAAGCGTCAGTTTGGCCAAACCATGACCGTTAAACCACATTTTGATCGGCAGATTGAAACCACAGTAAAAGACTACTTTGATCGGTTTTATTCGATGAAATTATCCAACTATGGGGTACAAGACGATTTGTTATTTGATCAGCCCGAGCGTTTTTCTGCGATTAACTTATAAAGCACTATTCTTCATAAAGCTCAATATTATCGGCATTCATGGAATAAGCAGAAACCGCTACCTCATTTTCGGTGATTGTAGTGGCCAGCGTGCCCTCGACCCAATAGGGATCATAAAGATTCTGTTGAGCAACGCCTTCTTTGGAGGTCACATAAATAATCTGATTCGGCGGTGGTGGGGGATAATGGATGCAGGCGCCAAAAAAAGGCACCAGAAAGAACTCGGTCACCAGCTGTTGTTCATTCATTTCGACGGGAACGATAAAACCAGGTAGGCGGATGGGGCGTTGATCGTATTCAGGCTTGACCTTGGCTGAAGTCAAAGCTTGTTGATAACGGTCATCGGCAGAATTTTCCAAGGCTCCTAGTAATTGACTGCTGATTTGGTCTTCCATCGAACCATCTTCAATCTCATCTAGATATTCTGGTGGATTCATCAATGCCTCCAAATCATCATCCGGCATCAGATCCACCCAATCGATAGACTCATATTTACTGTCAGCGAATAACGGTTGAGCAAATGCCAAACCAGTTAATACCAGAAGAGAAAGCCAGAACTTTGCAGGTTTCAGTGAGGTCATGGAAAATCCGAGAGGTTAAAAGTCGAGCAAAAATGCTATGTTATAACAATTAGCATCCTTGCCAAAATTATCAATCATTCAATCCGGTAAACGTATGACCAATCGTCCCGCAATCCAAATCGAAAACTGCCAATTTCGTTATCAACCAGATTCAGACAAAGCTTTATTACATATTGCTCACTGGCAAATAGAAAAAGGTGAAACGGTATTTGTTTATGGACCTTCAGGTTCGGGAAAATCGACCTTATTAAATCTCTTGGCCGGAATTTTAATACCACAACAAGGCAATATTACGCTTGATGATGTGACACTCAATCAACTGAATCACCGCAAACGCGATGCATTTCGAGCACAACATATTGGCATGGTGTTTCAACGATTTAATCTCATTCCATATTTAACTGTAGCTGACAATATCAAATTAGCCAGCCACTTTTCTAAGCTGGATAAAAAGCATCTGCAACAACGTACTCTGGAATTGATGAAGGCTTTGCAATTGGAGGTGGCGTTACTGGAGCGACCAGCCTCCCAATTGAGTGTTGGTCAACAGCAACGGGTAGCGATTGTTCGTGCTTTGGTTAATCAACCTGAGTTATTAATCGTCGATGAGCCCACCTCAGCCTTAGATAGTGATGCACGCGATAGTTTTGTTGATTTGTTACTGGGCCAGGTCCAAGCAGCAAAGGCCACGCTAATCTTTGTTAGTCATGATCGCAGCTTGGCACAGCATTTTTCCAGACAGCTGGATATACAGTCGTTTGTGATCGCAGGAGAGAAACATGCTGTTTAAACTGGCCTGGAAAAGTCTGCTGGCAAGACGTGTTAGCGTGTTACTGACTATATTGATGATGACGGTGAGTATTTTTGTTCTGCTCAGTGTTGAAACTATCCGTTATCAGGCCAAAGACAGTTTTACCAAAACCGTTTCGGGGGTGGATTTAATCGTTGGTGCACGAACCGGACAGGTCAATCTTTTACTATATTCAGTCTTTCATATCGGTGTACCAACCAATAATATTTCCTGGCAGAGTTATCAGGAAATTGCTTCCCAACCTGCTGTTGCCTGGACCATTCCAATTTCTTTAGGTGATTCACATAAAGGATATCGGGTCATTGGAACCAGCACCGACTTTTTCGAGTTTTTTCGCTTTGGTAATAAACAGCCACTCGAATTTCAACAAGGGAAAGCATTTGATGATCATTTTGATGCAGTAATTGGTTCAGAAGTCGCCAAGCAACTTGGATATCAAGTCGATGATGCTATCGTGCTTTCTCATGGAATTGCCAATACCAGTTTTAGCAATCATGATGATAATCCATTCAAAATCACGGGTATTCTGGCGCCAACAGGAACGCCGGTAGATCAATCTGTCTATGTCAGTTTGCAAGGTATTGAAGCTATTCATGCCAACTGGCAGGGAGGGGTGCAAATACCAGGTAGAGCTACGCCAAATGTTAAAGATCTGCAGCCGCAAGCCATAACGGCATTTATGCTGGGACTGAATTCGCGGATACAGACCTTTAATTTACAGCGGCAGGTCAATGAATATCAGCAGGAACCCTTACAGGCTATTCTGCCTGGCGCCACATTGATGTCGTTGTGGTCAATGTTGAGCAGTGTGGAACAGCTATTGTTATTAATTGCTTCACTGGTGCTGTTAGGTGCGCTGATTGGGATGGCCAATATGCTATTGGTTTCAATGCGTGAACGGCGCCATGAATTATCCGTTCTCCGAGCATTGGGTTATCGGCCAAGCTTCTTGTTTGCATTGCTACAGATTGAAGCGTTATTAATCAGTTTGGCTGCGGCATTCACCGCCTTTATCAGTTTACAACTAAGTATGTATGTATTGAAAGATTGGTTATTGCAGGAATATGGGATTTTGCTTACCCGATTATCCATCATTAATGAGTTTATGTTTATGTTGCCGATGGTGCTTATCGCCAGTTTTGTGGTCGCTTTAATTCCGGCTATCACCGCTTATCGACAGGGGCTACATCAGCAATTAAATCTGTAGCTTAAATACGTTGTAGCTTTGGAAGATGCTGTTTCAGATGTGATTTAATATCTTCCACACTAGCTGAAAAAACCAGTGCATAAATCTCGCGTTGCATGGTGTCGGTAATAAACGGGTAAATTTCATAGCCTTCAGCATAAAGTTCAGCGCGGGCGCGACATACTTTACGAATTCCCTCAGCAAAGGACTGATTCTCTACAGCAGGTAAATTGGTTTCCCCCAATGTCCATTGCTGCTCTGTCCAATGCTGAAAACACCAGTCAGTTAACTGAATCACCGGATCGACTCTGTCCTGCTCAACTTTGTCAATTTGCTCACCGCAGCCAATCAGGCAGAACAGACCGAGTAGCAAAAAATGTTGACGCATATCTAACCCCTCCAGCGTTATTTCGCTATCAATATTGCCTGTTTTGTTTTCAAATACCAACTATTAGGGCTTGTTTATCTTTCATCTCCACCACTGCTGGCGGCTATTTTTTTGTGTCCGACAAGGCGGAAAGCACGCCGTGTAGCCTTCCTACATAAGTGATTGACAAATGAGTCTGGAACTCATTTGAACAGCTTAGCTGGCCGCGTAGCGGTGAAATACAGGGATGTATTTCATACAACGCAGGTGGTCGCAAAAATAGTCCCAGACCTTCGGGTTGTGACTGTAAAAGCGCCACTCGGCGTGGCCTACATGGATGTAGGTCAGGGGCGTGAGCAGGATGCGGAAGCTTTGCTCGTCACTTATTTAGAACAACTACAAAAACGTCAGGACAAGCAATGTTCCAGACATTGCTTTTGCATACACTCCATCCATGGAGATAAACGTTTTTGAGCTCAAGCTCCAATGGGGTGAGATACATGGATGTATCTCACAAAAGGCGCTCTTCGTGCCTTGATTGACGCTTTTTCAGTTCACAACAGAGGCGGAGATGAAAGATAAACAAGCCCTAGGAAAAAATGACAAAAAACGCTTACAGCGTCATTATTAAACTGTAGCTATCAGAATTTAGGTTTGAAATGGATAGATTTTCAACGATTGGCATCATTCTGTTATTGATTCTGGCAATTGTCGGTGGATATATGACAGGCCTCTTTGCCGGCTATCTGTTTGACTTGGGAAAACGCCGTCTGGGAAAAACGCTAACGGTTTTGCTCAATTTAGTGTTTTATGTGGTGCCGCTCTGGGCGTTATTGGGTATAGCCTCTGAAGATGGCCTGCTGTTTTTTTATCTGTTACTACTGGTTTTTTATTATCTGGGTATTCGTGATTCAAAGCACCCAGCTGTAAAAGACGATAAACCGGATAAAAACTATGAACCTTATGATTAGGGCTTGTTTATCCTTGTCTTATTTCTTGCCTTTTTCTTCTGAGCCTATGACAATCAAATAGAGTCATTTTTTGTATAGAGATGCTTTCAAGGTAAATTATTTCTTGAAAGGGGGAGGCAGGGTGAAAACAACGATTTTTCCCGGCACTATCAATGGTCTGTTGAATCTGCTGTTGACCACCTCGCTCTATTATTTATTTGCCCGACTGGGTCTTACCTGGTTTTCATTTCCCCCTGGCAATATCAATTTATTGTCGCTTTCATCCGGTATCGGGCTGGTAATGTGCCTTTTGTGGGGAGTGCGTGCGTTTCCGTTTATTGTAATGGCAACATTTGCAGCCCATTTTCCACTCATAGTAGAAAACACGTTTCACCACAACTCGCTGTATATTATTGTCGCTTCATTGATCATGGGTGGGGAGAGTGTTTTTGGAATGTTGCTTATGCGTCGATTTCTGCCCTACGGCGTAAGCAGACCCCATCATTTACTTAAATTTCTGTTGTTACTTTGTGGCCTTGTTCCGGCGTTATCAGCGTTATTGATAGGCACCAATCTGCTGTTAAATGGATATATTGAAGCTGAAAAGTTTATAGACCTTTATATTACTCTGCTAATTGCCCATGCCTTGGGGATACTGCTGATTTATCAGGTCTTTACAGGGTTTGCACATAGCCCGGCGGTGCAGCTAAGCGAATTAAATAAGCTGTGGTCAGGGGCAGCGATAATCGGATTAATCGTAATATTGGCTGCTACCGTTTATGGGCCATTAATTTTTTTGCTGTTACCAGTTATGGTGATGATGGCTATTTATTTGAAACTGGTTTTTATCAACTTGTTCAGTAGCCTGTGCTTTGTGATTGTTATCAGCATTATGGCTTTTGATAACAGTGTGTTTTTAACAAATAATTATCAATTTACTTTGACCGGTTTGATTGCTTACATATTTTCCAGTGCATTGGCTGTATTTGTTATCGCTATACAACAAAACCAAATTAATCTGACGATGGCTTCACGTCAGGCCTGGAAAAAAGCGGCTGAGCGTGATCCGTTAACTTGCCTGTCAAACCGGCGTGCCTTTATGCCCAGATTGAAAACTGAACATGCCAGAGCCGTGCGTACAGGGAGAAGCTATTGTCTCGTTATCTGGGATATTGATGATTTCAAATTAATTAATGATACCTATGGTCATGACTATGGGGATGTCGTTTTAAAGAAATTGGCTGACATTCTGCGTGACAACTGTCGTGATATTGACTTCCCCGCTCGGATCGGCGGCGAGGAGTTTGCGGTCATTCTTCCAGAGTGCAGCAGTGAGGAGGGTGAGTTGGCGCTGGAACGTTTTCGTAGTGAGGTGGAATCTACCCGATTTATAGCGCCAGATGGAAAATTATTACAGATAACTATCAGTATTGGTATCGCAAGCTTCAAAAGGTCGTATAAGTCTGAAATGGCTTTAATGTCGGATGCGGATAAGGCATTGTATCAAGCTAAATCACAAGGAAAGAATCAAATACATGTATTTTGATATACGGCCCGATAGGCAACGGAGTTATTCTTGAAAACGATATTCCATCGAACACAGATTATTGCTGTACTGCTGATGCTTTTGTGTTTGATTTTGGCGCTGATACCTTTTGAGTCAAATGCGGGGGCTCAATTAGGCCATATGCTCAGGATCACACTTACCGTCTATGCGATTGCCCGGGGATTAAATGCGGTTATTTCAGCGGCACAAGGCACTGAATTATCGATCGAACCAATGGGGGTGGGTCTGACATTGACTCCTGGCGAAATTCTGGACCCCCTGAATGATTTGATCGAGCAGTTTTCAAGCGTTTTATTAGTGGCTTCTGCATCGCTGGGCATTCAGAAAATCCTGTTAGCAGTTGGTGATATTGACATTTTGCGTTGGGCAATAGCGGGTTTTGCTGCCATCGTTTTACTTCTGTTGTTATGGCAGAAACTTCCTGACCGATGGTCTTCCATGCTGTTTAAGATGGTGTTGATCATGACCTTATTACGTTTGGCGATTCCGGTCACTATAGTCGCTTCCAATCAATTACAGCTCTGGCTGGAGCAAGATAGACAGGATGCCATTGCTATTTTGCATAGCACACAGCAAGAAGTAGCTGAGATTCAGCCTGAGTCAGATGATTCCGAACGCGGCTGGTATCAGGGATTCAAAGATAACCTGGACATTAAAAACAGATTACAAAGTATTGAGACCAAAGCAGAACAGGGGATAAATGCGGCCATCTATTTGTTGGCTGAATTTGTATTGATAATGCTGATTTTGCCTATTGGTTTTTTATTTATAGCCTGGCGATTAATAGTCCGAATAACCAGATAACAGATGAAATAGCTATTTCAGAAAGCCGAGTCCTGAAGCAAGCTTTAATTGTCTCTCAAGACAACGTCGTGTCCGCTGGTACATTGAAGTGTTATCGGTGAGCCAACAGCAAAAAGTGATCAAATACACCCCGGTTAGCACTGTTTCATCCACTGCTCGCCATGGTAATGTCGAGTGCTGATCTGATGCTTCACGCAGCCATTGCACAGTGCGACTGATTCGTAGTAATGCAGGAATCTGAATATGAAGATGCCCCGGTTCCAGTTTATTTAAAATCATTTGCCGGGTTACTTTTTGATTGATTGCAAGTGGTTCCAACCATGCCATCATCAAGCGATGAAATTTTTGCTGATTATTTAATGTTGCAAATACACTGGATTGCATCACCTTCAGCATATTCTGATCGGCACGATCAAACCAGGCGTCACCGATTTGTTCTTTTTCAGCAAAACAATAATAAATATCGGCAAGTGAAATATTGAGTTGGGCAGCAATTTCGGACAACCGTACTGACTCCCATGAACAATGAGAAGCCAGGCTGACAGCAGTGTTAACAATGGCTTCATACAATTCGGAGTCTTGGTTCATCATGTTTTCCTTCCGCTAACAGGATTTAACAAACACGCTCAGCATAACGCATAAAAACTATAGGCAAAAAAAAGCCCCGAACTTGTCGGGGCTTCTTAGGTTTCGCTTAGCTGCAAATTAACGGTTGCAGATGTACATTGTTACTTCAAAGCCGAAACGCATATCTGAGTATTCTGGTTTAGTCCACATGTCGATTTCTCCTGTTAAAAGTGAAATTACTTTTTACAATTCAAATAATACACCTGTACTAATGTAATCAAATAAGCATTTACCCCGTTGCCACTCAGGATTTTCCTGAATCAACGAATCGCTTCACCACTGGCATTAAGAATTTTAACTTCACGTTGTGGAAATGGGATCTCAATTTCATGCTGTTTTAACGCATCCCAAATCATTAACAATAAGTCGGCACCCACACGGTTAACACCATCATCGATGCCTTCCATCCAGAATTCAATCAGAATATCGACACCAGAGTCCCCAAATCCCGCAATTTCTGCATCCGGACGTTCTTCTATGGGCACATCCTCACCACTTATCACCCGAGGATGGCTGGCGACAACCTGTCGTAATAAATCAAACAGAAAATGCAGGTCGGTTTTATAGGCGACCTGAAATTCAAGGGAATAGCGTTGCTTGAGATTTTTATGGGTCCAGTTGGTAAAACTGGTGGTGATGAACTGTTCGTTCGGCACCATGATATCTTTTCCGTCGAAGGTCTCCAGCGTAGAAGAACGCATATTCAACTCACGAATAATACCTTTGCGTCCATCCTCCATCTCAATGTAGTCGCCGACACTCAAAGAACGTTCGAGCAGCAGGATGATGCCAGAGATAAAGTTGGAGGCAATTGACTGTAAGCCAAAACCTAAACCCACACCCAGAGCACCACCAAACACCGCCAGTGCAGTTAAGTTAATCCCCATGATCTGCAATAGCAGAATAAAGACGATAAAGAACAGGGCGATCTGAAACAGTTTGGCAAATACTTCACGGGTACCAATATCCAGATCTTCCTGACTACGGATAATTTGTTGCCCGGCAGTACTGGAAATACGTCCTAGCCAGAATAAAATCGAGCCGAATATCAGCACACGAATAATGCCGTAAGCAGAAATCTTGATATTGCCTAACTCAAATGACAAAGATTCAAGATAAACGATAACTGCATCCAGCCAACCAAAAAGATGTAGCACAGCAATGGGTAAAATAATAAAGAGGGCGAGCTTTTTAAATAAAGCCTTATGAACAACTCGATTTATCAGTTTGTAGAGCATATAGATGACAGCCCAGCTCATACATATTTGAATTAACCAGCTTTGACCTATCCATAACTGACTGATATCAGAAGCAATCGAAAAAGCCAGAATTATCATCAAGGGAAAGATCAGATCCCGACTACGATAAATGCTGTTACGTAATTTAAGTAAAGGACCTGAAGCGGGGAGCTGTCTTAAAAGTGGTGAGCGGCTCTTTAAAAAACTGGCAATTGAAAAAGCCAGTAAACCGCCTAATACTATCAGTCCGATTTGAGAGTAAAATTTTGGACTACTAGCCCAGTCCATCACGATGTGCAGAGATTGAAAGAAAAGGGTTTCAATTTGCTGGATATCCATTACGATTCCGAATATTTACTAAAAAGACTGCTAATGTAGGTGAGCACAAGCATTGGATCAAGCTGGTCTGAATATGATTTTTGATGTCAGGGCTGATGATGTGAAATAGTGGGAGTGTTTTAGATGAATGAAACCTATGACATAACAGGTAAAATAGCCTTGGTGACAGGGGCTAACCGGGGTATTGGTAAAGCGATTGTCGAGGCTTTTATCCATGCGGGTGTCAGCAAAATTTATCTGGCTGTGCGTGATGTCGCATCCACTGATGCATTATTGGCGCAATATCCCGAACAGCTTGTTGCCATTGCAGTGGATTTATCAAAGCCAGAAACCATATTTTCTGCTGCCAAGAAAGCCAATGATGTTGATCTGGTAGTAAATAACGCAGGTATTTTGCAAATGGCAATGCCGTTAGATGAGCATGCGGTTGAAGCCCTACAAACTCAGATGGCGGTTAATGTAAACGGTTTGCTCTATATGGCTCAGGCTTTTGCACCGGTATTGAAATCAAATGGTGGTGGAGCCTTTATCCAACTCAATTCAATTGCTTCATTAAGATCATTCCCGGCATTTTCAGGCTATGCCGCCTCTAAAGCTGCAGCCTATTCATTAACTCAGGCCTTACGGGGGCAGTTTGCTGAACAAGGCACCAGAGTAATGAGTGTGCATCCTGGTCCAATAGCAACTGATATGGCAAAAGATGCCGGGTTTGGTGATATTGCAGAAACCGCTGATACAGTTGCAAAAGCTATTATTGATGGTCTCAAAGCTGGTCAGTTTCATGTGTTTCCTGATGCGATGGCACAGGAAATGTGGGGTAAATATCAGAGTTTTGCCCGTTATGTTGTGGAAGCTGACAGTGTTTAATAACACGCAGATACAAAAAAGCCCCGGAAAACGGGGCTTTTTCGTTTCACCCGAAGGTGAAAATCAAACTGTTATCGTAGCAATTATGCAGGAACGATGTTTTCAGCTTGTGGACCTTTTTGACCTTGAGTAACATCAAATGTTACACGTTGGCCTTCAGTCAATGTTTTGAAACCGTCACCTTGGATTTGACGGAAATGTGCGAAAACGTCAGGGCCGTTTTCTTGTTCGATAAAACCAAAGCCTTTAGCTTCGTTAAACCATTTAACTGTTCCAGTTGAAGACATAAATCATCCTATTTTTTGTAAATCTAAAATGCCCAATTTGGGCGGGTATGCTGTAAGTGGAGCGGGTATTTTGAAAACAGGACGAGTACTCTTTGGATCTAACATTAAAGCGGAAACATCGAACTTGAAAACAAATATCTGTCGTACTTGCAAGCACGATTGAATATATAGACATTATATGTAAAGGTCAAACTCTATTTGATAAATAATCAAAATATATCTGCATTGGCTCCACAGGTACTCCTTATAGCCACTCATAAGTCAGAAATCATTGGCTTAGTTAATTCATCGCAACTAACGGGGCAGTTTTATAACGTCTTTCGCGAAACCAATTCAACGCAGGCTTTTCTACGTGAAGGTGAATCAATATGGCCAGTAGAAATGACACTCCAATGGCAATAGCAACTCCGGTGACGCCTGATAACCCAATTGCATAGCTGTAATTGATGATTCCGTAACCAATATTTTGGTGGACCAGATAAAGAGAATAGGACAGGCTGCCCAACCATAAGGTGAGCCGATTGACAATAAAATCCAGATAACCGCTTATTGCCAGCACAAAAACAGCGTAACAACCTAAAACAAAAAGACTGAATGGTGCGGGGTAGGCAATGAGTGCATGGCTCATCGACAGAGCGAGGAACAGCACCTCACTGGCGGTCAAATTCCCCGACTTGTACCAGCGGTATAGCAACATCCCACTGATAAACAGAGGGGCATACATGGCAAATAATAATTCATGGGTCAAAAACAGTAATGATGGGGATAGATTTTCCAGATTAAACACCGCTATGTAACTGATAATCAGCCAACCAAACAAAACCATGCGGAGCTGCTGCCAGCTTTTCAATGCATAAAACAAGATGGCCATCCATAGATAAAATGTACCTTCAATCACCAGGCTCCAATAGGCACCATCGACATGGGAATAATCCAAGTAACTATGTAAAAGCGTGAAGTTTATTAATGCTGTGCTGAACGAGACAGAGCGATCATCCGGGCCAAGCACTTGAACCATAAAGAAAGTCAGCAGAATGCAAACCCATAAAGCCGGTAACAACCGAAAAGCTCTGGCCAGACCAAACCAGCGCACATTGTCGGTTCGTTCCAGTGTCATCAAAATCACAAATCCACTCAGTATAAAGAACAGGTGAACGCCATAGCGACCAAATTCCAGCACATCAGGTGATGAGAAAGTGTGACCATAAAGTTCATCGTAATAAGGCAGGTAATGAAACAGTACTACGCCGAGTGCGGCAATACCTCTTAAGGCATCTAGAGCCTGTAATCTGTTTTTGGCTTTCGCCATCTAACGCTCCTGAGGATTTAGCTCGACCAGGACAAAGTGATTAATTAAACAAACTAAACCGAGTTAAACTTTGAAAGTTGATATAAACGCTTTCACGTATCAGGCGACTACGCAGTTTTTGCCCAGATGTTTTGCTTCATAGAGTTTACGATCCGCGCGATAGAGCAGTGCAAAAATACCATCATCTTCTTCACCATATTCTGTCAGACCTATGCTGACAGTGAACGTCACGTTTTCACCACTGACTAATGGCAGGCTCAATTGTTCTACACATTCACGCATCCGTTCAGCTAATGCCAGTGCTGAGTCAAGATCGGTTTCAGGAAGAATCATGGCAAACTCTTCGCCACCAATGCGACCAAAAATATCGTACGCACGCTTTGAATTCATAATACATTCTGTAAATAATTTGATGGCTTCATCGCCAGTGTTATGTCCGTGCAAATCATTGATGCGTTTAAAGTTATCGATATCAAACATTAAAAGGCATAATGTTCGATTATGCCGAGAGGTTCGCTGCAGTTCTGTCTCTGCTTGAGCAATAAAAGCCCGTCGATTCCAGATACCTGTTAAATCATCTGTATTGGCAAGATATTCGAGTGTTTTGGCCACTTCTTCCAGCTCAAGATTTTGTTCCAGAATATCCAGATGGGCTTCAAAAATATTGCGTAACTGCACCATCATTTTGAGTTGTAATTCGCTGTAATAATTCGTTTTTGTGTCAAGAACACATAAAGTGCCAAACGGGTCTCCATTCGGCCAGGTGACGGGCACGCCAAGATAATTAATCATACCTAGCGTCGGGTCATATTTGTTCTTCCATGCCGTATCTTCATATGCATTGGCAACAAACAGCGTTTTCTGTTCCCGAATGACAAATTCGGAATATGTTTCAGATCCGGTTAAATCGAATTTCTGATTACTCTGATATGGGTTGGTCGACGCCCGGTTTTTAACCATGACCGCAAGCTGATTATTTTCATCTACATGCGTTAGAAGTGCAGCAGGCACTTGCATGAATTCGGCTAACAGATCAATCAGATCCTGCCATTGTTGAAAATATTCATCACTCACCATTGGATGAGATGTATCTGTCGTAATCGTCAAGATACCTATCCTATTTGTTTAGCCTGTTATGGAGCATACAATAAATTTATAACGAGTCTTTAACCTATTTAAAGTGTCACAGTCAATTCTCTGAGTTTTAGATCCTTTCGACCAGCCATTTAATGAATATTCCATATCGAATTTTAGTTCTGTTTAGCCTTATGTCGTTGCTTGGTGCCTGCGACCCGTTGGCAAAACCGGAAACCTTGATGGATGAATATGTGAAGCGGTTAGCCAATGTGTTGGATGTGGAACCGGTCTATTCAGATCTGATTGATATAAAGCGAATTCCCCGACCACGAGACCGTCGATTATTCATACCTGAACACGATATCAATATGTTGGACTTTTTGTCTTTATATGGCTGTGAACTGCAATTTGTGGTGGGAGAAAAAAACTCGATACTGGGACGAGTGATGCAGCCTTTAAATAATTTACGTTACGAATTACGGTTTATAGAAGCGTCACAACAATGTCTGGTCGAGATTAAAAGTGAAACATTAAGAACAAAGCTGGCGCAAGTCATTGAAATAAAAAAACAGTATTTACCACGTGTGATTTGGAATGCCACTTGGGGAACAGAGGAAATCGCGCAGCTAATGAGTTTATCATCAGGACTTTATGATCCTGAGAAAAGCCAATACGAAATCAGCAGCTATAGTCAGGATATTGTTTATGTAAACAAACGGGTTCAGCAACTTCTGCAAGGCGAGTATGAACAGGATCTTGAGTATATGGGCGAGATTCAACAACGTTGGCAATATGGAAGCCGGGCAGGGCAATTACAGAATAGTGCGAGATTACTGATAAGTCGGCTGGATGATGGAACTCAGATTCTGAAGCAACGCATTGAGCAAAAACCACTATGTGTACAGGGCAAACCGAATACTCAGGCAAAGATTCTGGAATCGATGTTTTTCAAGGTTTATATTGAAAAAGTCCAACCCTATATGTCTGCTGTAAACAGTGGGGCTGATCAGCTGTTTCAGCCCTTAGCCAGACTGGCACAGCTGCAAAAAGAGGTCATGCCGCAGACGTTTAATGCGTATTATCAACAAACGTTAAATGTGGATAATAAGCAGAATATCTGGACGCTATATCAACAACGTATAAAAGAACACACTGAAGCCTGGCAGGATTTGCTGGAACAGTGCGGTCTTCGACCCACTCCCGACTAACACTAAACTTTAAAGCGGCTCATCATTTGTTTCATGCTTTCAGAAAAACGTCTGATTTCCTGTGATAACTCTTCACCCGTTTCAGCTACTTCACTGGCAGCTTCTGTCTGTTGGTTTAGACCGTGCAGGTTTTTACTGATTTCTTCAGCGACACAGGTCTGCTCTTCAGTTGCCTGAGCTGTTTGGGTCGCCATATCATTTACCCGGTTAGAGGACTGCTGAATTTCATGGAAAACTTTATCGGCTTCAACAAAGGTATTTGCTGTTTCATCAGCATTTACCTTACCTTCAGAAATAGCCTTTGAAGATGCGCCGACAGACAATTGTAATTTCTGGATAATTTCATCTATATCATTGGTACTTTGCTGAGTTCGGGTTGCCAGAGTTCGGACCTCATCTGCCACAACAGCAAAACCTCGTCCATGTTCACCTGCCCGAGCGGCTTCAATCGCGGCATTCAGTGCCAGCAAATTAGTTTGTTCGGCCACGCCACGAATAACTTCCAAAACGGTAACGATATTGTTGGAATTGGTTTCAAGCTCCTGAGAGGAGTTCAATACCAAATCCATATTGCGAATCAATGCGGCGATTTTTTCATTCGACGTTCTGACTACGGCCATACCGCGATCAGCTAAACCAGCGGTTTGATCGGCCTCAGAAGCGGAATTGGTTGCAACTTGTGCCATTTCCTTGTTGGCCAGCGTCATTTCATGAACAGCACTTACAATGGATTCTGTCGATAAATTCAGTTTATCGTTAATATCTTTGGTATGAACTGATGCATCCGACAGGCTGGCAGTGAGATTGCCGAGGTTGGCAACCTGGGACAGAATATTTTTGATTAAATCCTGCAGGTTAGAGACAAAAACATTAAACGCCTGAGCAAGATTACCGAATTCATCTTTAGACGACACATCAATTCTAGCGGTGAGATCGCCATCACCTGAGGCAATTTCATTAATCCGTTTTACCAAATAATTGATGTCGTTAGTCAGTTTTTTTGGAATGAGATAACTGAAAATCATCGCGATTATCAAAACGATCGCGACAGCAATAAATGTGATCGTCATTTTGGTGCGGATATCAGCAGCAAGTTGCTTTTCAATGACCTCAAAACCATTAATCACTGCCTCGCCGGACTTATCCAGAATATCTCGTAATTCAGCAAACTCCTGATCTTCAGTTTGCTTAAGGAGATTTAAAGAAAGCCCATTGTCATAAGCTTGTACCAGCGCATCAGAGGAAGCTACCCATTCTTGATAGGCCTGATTAAACACCGCCGGGTCACCGGATATTTCAGGAAATTCTTTCAAGTATTCCCTGTATTCAGCGTAACGTGCCGCCACCTGTTGGATATTTTCCTGGCGATTTATTTCTTCTTCATCGGCTGCGTTGCTTTGACCCGAAAGGATGTTGAGTTGGGCTAGTTTGGCCTGGTACAGATCCCGGTCAGCATTAAGAATGACTTCACTGGCAGGCATAAAGCTGCGCGACTGAATTTCAATCAGATTATTCTGTAAGGACATCATCCACCAGAACATCGAGATGACGATAATAATGGTTAACCCCATCACCATTACCGGTAAAGAGCTTTTGGTACGTATGCTATGCATGTTCATTGAATTGTCCTTAAAGATCGCAACTTGGTATTGCCAACTTTTTTTATTTAGCGCTATTGTTCAGTCTTGTTGTCGACAATTCATGACGGATCTTTAACAAAAAATATCCAGTTATCAGCACCGACAAAGCAACGCTGCATTAGGCTATATTTTTTAGAAATATTTGGTTCAAAAAAAACAGGCACTAGAAAACGCCAGAGAGCTGGATAATTTTAATTATTGTTTAGCAGAGCGGGGAATATAGTAGAGATTGCTTAAATAATAGTGAAAAGCGTGGTGATGAACACTATTCAAAGGTTCCAGCCGCCCGAATTCATTGGGACTCGGCAACTGCGGCTGGATGTGAATAATTATTTAGACTTGGTTTTTTTACTTTTCTTTTTATTCTTTTCTGATTTTTTGGGTTTATCTTTAGCTTTCTTGTCAGCCTTTTTTGCTTTTTTGGGTTTGTCTTTTTTCTCTTTCTTGGGCTTGGTATCAACAGCCACAGGAAAACAATCAATTCCATTTGCCCGGTAGCGTCCCAGCCAGTAGCGAATCTGACCTAAACTCAATGCTGTTTTTTCAGCCGCTTCTTCTTGAGTCGCCCCTTCAGATAAAAGTAATAAAGCCTTGGCTCTCCCACTATTTACCGAAGTTTCTTCACTGATTTTATAAAGCTGTTTTTGAGCCTTTTTCTTTAAATCCAACAAAGCTACCGAGTCGTTCATGTGAGATCCTTAGAAGAATGAATCAATCGAAAAGCATATAGATAAACATTTCCACATTACTACAACTATATTTCTAAATTATGACAATCAATTATTGAGCCAGTTGATGCATAGTCTTATGTAACTGCTTGTCAAATTCAGTGTTGATAACTTTTCCGTTATCAGTATCAAAATTATCATAAAAAGAGGGGAGCGACATATTCCCTTTTATGTCGGCAGCAAAGCGGGGCATTGAGTTGAGGGCAATTTCCATAACTGTTGCCCCACCGCGCTCACCCGGAGAGGTTGAGAGCAGGATAGTGGGTTTTTTCTGAAAGACTTTTTGTTCGATTCGTGTGCACCAGTCAAATAGGTTTTTCCATGCCGCCGAATAATTTCCATTATGTTCGGCCAGTGAAATAACCAAGGCATCAGCGTTGCCCAGTTTATCCAGAAAGGCTTGAGCCAATGCGGGTTGACCAATTTCTTTTTCAATATCAACGCTAAACAGTGGGAGTTCATAATCATTCAAATCCAGCACTTCTACATCAGCATTCTCAAGCAGACTCGCTGCATAAGTGACTAATTGCTTATTGATAGAGTGTTTACTATTGCTGGCTGCAAAAGCGACGACTTTCATAAAATCTCCTTTGTTAAAAGTATTCAGTGTCTATGGCGTGTTTTTCTTTCATATCCACCACTGCTGGTGACTATTTTTGTGTCCGACAAGGCGGAAAGCACACCGTGTAGCGTTACTACATAAGTGGTTGACAACGCAGACGGCCGCAAAAATAGTCCCAGCCCTTCTGGTTGTGACTGAAAAAGCGCCACTCTGCGTTGCTCGTCACTTATTTAGAATAACTAAAAAGCGTTCCTCGTGCCTTGATTGACGCTTTTTCAGCTCACAACAGAGATGGAGATGAAAGATAAACACGCCCTAGTGACACATAGCGTGGCGAAAAGTTGTACGTATTGCAAAAGTAAAAAAGGCATCCGAAGATGCCTTTAAATGTTACTGACTAATCGTAGCTGTAATGTTTTTTCAGCTGTTTGGTCACTTGCCACATGCTTTTCAAGCCTGTTGGGAAAATCGCATAATCACCTGGAACGATTGTGACTGGCTCGCCGCCGTCTGGAGTGACGACAATTTCACCTTCAAGAATGTAAGCTTTTTCAGTTTCATCAAAATCCAAACGGAATTCGGTAACTGGGCAATCCCAAATTTCCCAACCGGCAACGCCCAGTTCTTTTAAGCGTGCTTCACTTGGGTTTTTTTCAATAATAATCTCTGGCATAAAAATCCTGAATATATAAGAGGGTCAATCATGGCTGTCATGCGACAGAACCATTGCTTCTTTTCGTCAGCCATGCGCGTTTACACAGCGACATGTCAGTATTTGACTGGCAAATAATAGCAAAACTGAAGGGGTTAAGTTGAACTGTATCTTTCATACTTAAATTTGCACGTGTTATTTGTATCTAAATAACAACGATTTGTATTTACATTAATCTGTTCGATGCGTAGCATATGATTTTTTCTTTTCTTCCCCGGAGAAGTTTCATGTGTATCAAATTATCGCCGCTAGCGATATCGATTGGCTTAGCCTTATTAGCTTCACAAACTGTATCCGCTGCTGAAAGCGAAACGGATTCGGCAGAACTGGAATCGATTACGGTCACAGCGAGTGCGGATGCTTCAGCCGAGGGTTTATCTCCAGCCTTTGCAGGTGGTCAAGTTGCTGAAGGTGGACGTGCAGGCATATTGGGTACAAAAGATAATTTGGATACACCTTTTAGTATTACCAGCTATACCAACGAATTTATTCAGGACCGTCAGGCGCAGAGCGTCGGGGACGTACTGCAAGCCGATCCCGGTGTCAGGGTCGCTCGTGGCTTTGGTAACTTTCAGGAAACCTACTTCATTCGGGGGTTTCTTCTTTATTCAGATGATGTTGCCTACAATGGCCTCTATTCTTTGTTACCCCGTCAATATATCGCGACAGAGTTATTTGAACGCGTTGAAGTTTTGCGTGGTGCCTCAGCGTTTCTGACAGGTGCCGCTCCGGGTGGAAACGGTATCGGTGGCGTGATTAATCTGCTACCTAAACGGGCGCCTAACTATGACTTAAACCGCATCACTGTCGGTGCATCACACAATGATCAACGCAATGTTGCTGCCGATGTGGCACGACGTTTCGGTGAAAATGACGAGTTTGGTATTCGGGTCAATGCTGCCCATCACAATGGTGGTACCTCGATTGACGATGAAAACGCCGAGCTGAACCTGTTCAGCGTAGGTATGGATTATCGGGGTGATCGACTGCGTTTATCGGCGGATATGGGCTATCAAAATCATCAATTAGATGAAACGCGAACCAATGTTTCGATTAACGGCTTAACCGATGTCGTACCGAAAGCGCCAGATGCGAGCAAGAACTGGGCACAGCCCTGGAGCTATTCCAATGAAGAGGATGTGTTTGGCACCTTCCGTGCAGAATATGACCTCAACGATAATGTAACTGCCTGGGCAGCGTATGGTCTACGTCGGACAGATGAGGATAATTCGCTAGCTAATTTTACGCTTCAGGATGCCCGTTCTGGTGAGGGTGTGATGGGCAGATTTGATAATGCCCGCGAAGATCGCGTTGATACCGGTGAAATCGGCTTCAGAGGCAATTTTGATACGGGTGCAGTCGGCCATGAATGGGTGGTTTCATACTCCTATTTCCAACTTGAAACAAAGAATGCATTTATTGGGGAGTTTGGTGAGCGCCGCCTGGACAGTAATTTATACAATCCGGTTTATTACAACAGACCTGGTTTTGGTAGTGGCTCTGCCACCGGAACATTCTTTGGCAATGACCTCGACTCGCCTAAGTTAACTGGCAGAACAAAACTGAATAGCTTTGCCATTGGTGACACGCTCTCTTTTATGGATGAGCGTTTGTTATTAACGCTGGGCGCCCGTCATCAGGCAATCAAAGTAGATAACTATAGTAGCGACACAGAATCTGAGACGGCTGGGGTGCGGACTTCCTATGAGGACAGTGAGATCACTCCGGCAGTTGGTGCGGTATTTAAGGTCACTGATCAAGTGTCACTCTACGCCAACTATATTGAGAGTTTGGCGCAAGGCGACACTGCACCGGGCACCGGTGTGATTAATGTCGGAGAGTCATTATCACCGTATGTTTCGGAACAAAAAGAAGTGGGCGTCAAATATGAGACGGGGCAGTTAGGTCTGGGCTTGGCCTATTTCACAACGTCAAAACCCAGAGCGGTCATTGAAAATAATATCTTTAAAGAGTCAGGAGAAGATGAACATAAAGGTGTTGAACTGACCGTTTACGGCAAAGCTTCTGACAATGTCAAAGTTTTGGGTGGCGTGACCTGGCTGGATACAGAGCAGAAAGACACCGGGAATGCCACAATTGATGGCAATGAAGTAATTGGTGTGGCTGAATGGCAGGCCAACCTCGGTGCGGAATGGGAAGTCCCTTATCTGGATGGTCTGGCGCTGGATTCCCTCGTGACTTATACCGGTTCGCGTTATGCCGATGACGCGAATACGCTTAAAGTCGATGATTGGACGACGGTCGATATCGGTGCCCGTTATATTTTGGCGGTCGGTAATCAGGACTTGACGTTCAGAGCGCGGGTACATAACTTATTCGACCGTGATTACTGGGCTTCGGTTGGTGGTTTTCCGGGAAATGGCTATTTGGCGCTTGGCGCTCCTCGCACTGTTACGTTAAGCGCGACGATGGATTTCTAATCCAATCACTGGCTATTTAAAAACGGCTTGCAGTTACTCACTGCCAGCCGTTTTTTTTATGTTTACAGTTTAGACATTTACCCGTTGATACTCACGATAACGTGGTAACCAGAAATTATCTTCAATCGCCTGTAATAAAGCGCTATCAGTTATTTCTGGGGCAAGTTTTTTTTGCTGAGCGAGTTTAGCCACTTCAAAGGCAATCTTTTTACTTAGTGTTGCCGAATCGTTAAGTGGTGGGAGAAGTTCCTGGTTACCTGGGGTAGTCATTGGTGAAGCTCCGGCCAGCACCTCGCTTGCGGTCATCAACATATCATCGGTAATTCTTTCTATTCCGGCAGCCACAACAGCAAGCCCGAGACCCGGGAAAATGTAACTGTTATTGCATTGGGCAATAGGATAAAAACTTCCTTCATACACAACGGGCGTGAAGGGGCTACCAGTAGCAATAAGTGCATTACCTTCTGTCCATTCAATAATCTGTTGAGGGTGAGCTTCTATCTGTTTGGATGGATTGCTTAACGGGAAGATGATCGGTTTTGGACAATGTGAATACATCGATTTGATTATTGCTTCAGTAAATATTCCCGCCTGACCTGAAACACCAATCAACACCGTCGGTTTTGCGTTATCAATGACCTCAGCTAAATTGGCATTGATACCGGAAATATTCCAGGTAGCACATACCAGATCCAGTTGAGCCAGTTTTTGCTGAAAAGCCGGTAATCCAGGCAATGATTGGGTGAGAAGTCCCGGTCGATCAATCATAAAAATGCGTTTGCGGGCATCCATTTCGCTGGTGCCTTCAGTCATCATTTGCGACACAACTTGTTCCGCTATACCACACCCTGCAGATCCCGCACCGACAAAGACAATGGTTTGCTCGGAAAGCGTTTGCTGTTTGGCACGACAAGCGGCCAATAATGAACCCACGGTCACGGCAGCCGTGCCTTGAATATCATCGTTAAAACAGCAAAGTTCATCACGATAGCGAGTTAACAACGGTAATGCTTTGCGTTGTTCAAAATCTTCAAACTGTAACAGCGCATTGGGCCAGCGCTTTTTGATAGCGCTAATAAATAAATCAATAAATTCATCATATTGCTGAGCATCAATACGTGGATGTTGCCAGCCAATATATTGAGGGTTATCCAATAAATCAGCATTATCTGTTCCGACATCCAGCATGATGGGCAGAGTATAGGCCGGGCTGATGCCTCCACAGACGGTATATAAAGAAAGCTTGCCAATGGGAATACCCATACCACCAACGCCCTGATCACCCAAGCCAAGAATACGGCTGCCATCGGTTACCACAATGACTTTTACATTGCGTTTGGTGGCATTAAGCAGAATCTCATCAATGTGATGGCGGTCGGGATAAGAGATAAACAATCCTCTGGCCCGACGATAAATTTGCGAAAACCGCTCACAGGCATCGCCTACGGTGGGTGTATAAATTATCGGCATCATTTCCTGCAGATGATGTTCCAGCAGGTAATAGAACAAGGTTTCGTTATTGTCCTGAATGGTACGCAGATAGATGTGTTTGTTTATTGGTTCTATAAAACTGGAATATTGCTGATAGGCACGTTCAGCTTGTTGTTCGATCGTTTCAAATCGCTGAGGTATCAAACCTTTGAGATTAAATTGCTGCCGTTCCGTTTCGCTGAACGCAGTGCCTTTATTAAGCAATGAAGTCGCCAGTAGGGTCGGACCAGCGTAGGTGATATAAATAGGTTTGGGCGACATCGCTATAACATTCCGGTTAAGTGTTTAACCCGCAGTATAAACATCTGTTGCAGTCAAAATTCAAATCCTCCTGCAAAGAAAAACACATTTATTGAACGGAACTACGAATAAAATAGTGAATAAATAGACCTTTTTGAACGATTGGAAAGCAGATGGGTTGACGAGCAATGCATTAAGGTCGCATATTGTCCCGAAATCAGTGAATCAATGACCGTTTTGTGAGGATCGTTATGCGTTTATCAACCTTGTTAGTATCAGTGGCGACACTACTGCTTTCTGCCAATATTTTTGCTGGCAGTGCATCATCCCATGAAGAAACCATGGCGTGCGGCTCAAACAGCATCAAAATCGGTATGAGCACTGATGATATTAAAGCAATTTGTGGTCAATTCTGGGAACCGGCTTTTATCAGCAAACATACCCGCCCGGTGCTAAGAAAAGTAGCCGATTCTGACGTAGAAAATGATTATTTTGAAAAATGGCTATATCGCATGGTGGAAGATCAGGAAACCCATGTAGTGATTAAAAATGGACAGATCGTAAAAATCTTTAATACTCCCCAGCCTTAAGGTCTATTGATCTTTCAAAGCCGCCTCTGTTGTGAGCTGAAAAAGCGTCAATCAAGGCACGAGGAGCACCTTTTGTGAGATACATCCATGTATCTCACCCCATTGGGGCTTACGCTCAAAAACGTTTATCTCCATGGATGGAGTGTATGCAAAAGCAATGTCTGGAACATTGCTTGTCCCGGCGTTTTTGTAGTTCTTCTAAATAAGTGACGAGCAAAGCTTCCGCATCCTGCTCACGCCCCTGACCTACATCCATGTAGGCCACGCAGACCGGCGCGCGCCTCCCAGGCGCGCCGGCATACCGTCCGTCCGTGGACATAAGTGGCGCTTTTTCAGTCACAACCCGAAGGGCTGGGACTATTTTTGCGGCCGCCTGCGTTGTATGAAATACATCCCTGTATTTCACCGCTACGCGGCCAGCTAAGCTGTTCAAATGAGTTCCAGACTCATTTGTCAATCACTTATGTGGGCAGACTACACTGCGTGCTTTCCGCCTTGTCGGACACAAAAATAGTCGCCAGCAGTGGTTGCTTTGAAAGATCAACAGACCCAGATATTAATTAATATAAAGACGGCCTTTACTGGCCGTTTTTTTTGACAATAATTCCTATAATCAGAACCATTCAGTAAAAGTAACTTTCTGAATAATTCATGGCTGAAGGATTTTACTGTTTGTTCGAGAGTCAGAAGTCTGGTGTGATTAATCAAAACAAGAGCTGCTGATGAAAATTCAAACTATTCTGGCTTTATCTGTGTTGGCGTTTTGTAATTCGGCGCTTCATGCAAATGAGATGGAAAACAATAAACAATGTGATCTTATCGCCAATCTGACAGGTGATTACTATCATCATAAGCAAGCCGGAAAATCCAAGCAGGATGTTCAGCAGACAATGCGTCCTGAGTTTGCCAATGAAGAGTTCTTGCGTGTTGTTGATTTGGCGATAAATCTTGCTTACACCTTCCCAGATGATTTATCTGAAGATAAAGTGGAACAACAAGTCTTTCAAGGGTGTGAACAACATCAACCCTGAGTGAAAATTTTCGTTACAAAATTCATTTGATCTGCATCAAAAGCTGTTAAGTTAAAGCATACTCATCGTTTTAATTATGCTTCGCTGTTGTAAACTTGAGTCCAACTGATAAGGCTTTGTGAGATCAATAATCTCCACTGCTTTCTTCAAAATAATCTGCAATAGCAATGTCGTTTTAAAAAACATTCCTAAGGTTGCGGAAATTTTACGACGTTTTGGCAAATTTCTTTGTATAAGGGAAAACGGATGCCACTTAACCGAAATACTCATTTGCTTCGTGCGTTAATTGTTGTAGCAATAATTATCTTATCCATTTTCCTTGTATGGCGTTTTTATCTGGCACCGGATCCTAATGCCGGCCTGGTTTATGGCAACGGCCGAATTGAGGCGACTGAAATCGATGTGGCCGCCAAAACGGCCGGGCGAATTGAGGATATATTGGTCCGAGAAGGTGATTTTGTCACGACTGGTCAGGTAGTGGCCCGAATGGATACTGAAAACCTGATGGCGCAGTTACGTGAAGCCCAGGCATTATTTCATCAGGCCGAGAGCTCTGTAGCTATCGCTAAAAGTCAATTGGTACAGCGCGAAGCAGAAAAACAAGCCGCATTGGCCCTGGTTGCACAGCGTCAGGCTGAACTAAATGTGGCGCGTAAGCGTTACGAGCGATCTTCATCTCTGGCAGGACGCGGAGCAACCTCCCAGCAGGAAGCCGATGATGATTTTGCACGTCAGCAAAGTGCCATCGCCGCTGTCAGTGCATCAAAGGCTCAGGTAGCCGCAGCAGATGCAGCCATTGTCACCGCCAGAGCACAAATGGCTGGAGCGGAATCTGCTTTATTAGGTGCACAAGCCAGCATTGACCGTATTCAGGCTGATATATCTGATAGTGAGCTTAAAGCTGTCCGTGATGGTCGAGTTCAATATCGTATTGCCCAACCTGGAGAAGTCATTGGTGCTGGTGGACGGGTGTTGAATTTGGTCGATCTGCGGGATGTGTATATGACCTTCTTTTTACCGACCCTCAGTGCAGGACGTTTAGCCTTAGGAACCGATGTCAGAATTATTCTGGATGCCGCCCCTGAATATGTCTTCCCAGCCAAAGTGTCTTTTGTGGCCGATGTCGCACAGTTCACTCCCAAAACCGTCGAAACCGTTACTGAACGTGAAAAATTGATGTTTAGAGTGCGTGCCCAGATCCCACAGGATTTGTTGGATACCTATATATTACGTGTAAAAACCGGCCTGCCGGGAGTTGCATACATTCTTGAAGATCCCCAGGGAGAATGGCCAGAACATCTGGCAGTGAGGATTCCTTGATGACAGTGTCGGCATTGTCTGTGTTGGATGACAATCGCCTGGTGGCTGTGCTGAAAAATATCAGTCTTAGCTATGGTAAAACACAAGCGTTAGATGATCTGAGTCTCAACATTCCAGCTGGAATCATGGTGGGCATTATCGGGCCAGATGGTGTTGGCAAATCCAGCTTGTTTTCATTGATTTCCGGCGCACACGCTATACAGCAAGGTACGATTGAAGTGCTGGGGGGCGATATGCGAAAACCACAGCACCGGCAGAAAGTTTGTCCCCGAATTGCCTATATGCCTCAAGGGCTTGGTAAAAATCTTTATCACACACTCTCCGTATTTGAAAATGTCGATTTTTTTGGTCGTTTATTCGGTCATGATCGGCTTGAGCGTGAACAACGCATCAGTGAATTGCTGGAAGCTACAGGACTTACAGCGTTTGCTGATCGTCCAGCAGGTAAATTATCTGGTGGTATGAAGCAAAAACTGGGGTTATGTTGCGCGCTGATTCATGATCCGGAGCTCCTTATTCTGGATGAACCGACCACCGGTGTGGATCCGTTATCACGACGCCAGTTCTGGTCATTGATTAAGCGTATTCGAAGTGATAATCCAGCGATGAGTGTGTTGGTGGCAACTGCCTATATGGAAGAGGCCGCAGACTTTGACTGGTTAGTGGCAATGAATCAGGGGAGGGTTCTCACCACAGGCACGCCCCAACAAATACTAGAGCAAACTGGTACCAGCTCACTGGAATCAGCTTTTATAGCGTTGTTACCGGAAGCGCTACGCAATCGTCATCAACCTGTGGTTATCCCCCAACGCAGAGAATCATCTCATGATGAATTTGCCATTGAGGCAGATAATCTCACCAGAAGATTTGGTCATTTTACCGCGGTAGATCAGGTGAGTTTCCGTATTCCACGTGGCGAGATTTTTGGTTTTCTCGGCTCCAATGGCTGTGGCAAAACCACAACGATGAAAATGCTGACGGGTCTCTTGGCGGCTTCAGAAGGACAAGCCAGATTATTTGGCAAAACCATTGATCCACATGATCTGAGTATCCGCCAACGGGTGGGGTATATGACGCAGTCATTCTCGTTATACGGTGAACTGACGGTAAAGCAGAATCTGGATTTGCATGCACGATTATTCAAACTGCCTTCGCATAGTATTGCTGCCAGAATAGATGAGATGGCAAAACGCTTTGAACTTGAAGCGGTACTGGATAGTTTGCCGGATGCTTTGCCCCTTGGGCAAAGACAGCGATTGTCACTCGCAGTAGCCATGATCCATGGACCGGAAATGTTGATTCTGGATGAACCGACTTCGGGAGTTGATCCGATTGCACGTGATGTGTTCTGGCAGATCATGGTGGACCTGGCTCGGCAGGATGGGGTAACCATTTTTATTTCAACGCATTTTATGAACGAAGCGGAGCGTTGCGACCGGATTTCATTGATGCATGCGGGAAGGGTATTAGTAACTGATACTCCGGAGAATTTAAAAAAGGCCAGAAATGCCGCCTCATTAGAAGATGCTTTTGTCGATTATTTGCAGGAGGAGGTACGGCGCCAGGAAAATCTGCAAATTACTGATGAAAGCGCTAAAAATTCGATAAAAACCAATAATAAAAATGACACCCCATCTGCTTCGCTTACAGGCTTCAGTCTGCGCCGCTTATACAGTTACAGTCGACGTGAGACACTTGAATTAGCTAGAGACCCCATCAGATTAACCATGGCCATGCTGGGCACATTATTGCTGATGTTTGTGGTGGGCTACGGCATCAGTCTGGATGTAGAAGATCTTAAATTTGCAGTGCTTGATGCCGACCAATCAGCGACCAGCCGTGATTACACGCTTAATTTATCAGGATCACGTTATTTTATTGAACAACCTGCGTTATATAGCCATGCCGAAATAGAGCAGCGAATGCAGTCCGGCGAACTCAGCCTGGCAATTGAGATCCCGTATGGATTTGGCCGGGATCTGGCTCGTGGCAGACCGGTGGAAATTGGCGCCTGGATTGATGGCTCAATGCCGACTCGAGGTGAGAATATTCGTGGTTATGTGCAGGGAATGCATAGTCATTGGCTGACTATGAAATCAAGGGAAATACTGGGATCGTCTATCACGTCACAACCTGCCACCATTGAAGCACGCTTTCGTTATAACCCCGATGTGAAAAGTCTGGTGGCAATGGTGCCGGCGATGATTCCACTGTTGCTAATGCTGATTTTATCGATGTTGACGGCATTGTCGGTAGTGAGGGAAAAAGAACTGGGTTCGATCGTGAATCTTTATGTCACGCCGGTAAGTCGGTTGGAATTTCTACTCGGTAAGCAATTGCCATACATCGTGCTGGGCATGTTGAATTTCGTATTGTTGGTGTTGTTTGCGGTATTTATCTTTCAGGTGCCGCTTACCGGAAGTTTTCTCACTCTGACGTTTGCAGCATTGCTCTATGTAGTTTGTGCTACATCACTGGGCTTGTTGATTTCAGCCTTCACACGTAGTCAGATTGCGGCGTTATTTGGTACCGCGTTATTAACGTTGATTCCGGCAGTGCAATTCTCGGGCATGATTGATCCGGTGTCGTCAATGCAAGGCCTGGGCCGATGGATTGGGGAGGTTTATCCTGCCACGCATTTTTTAACTATCTCCCGTGGCGTGTTTTCCAAGGGGCTATCTTATTCGGATTTACACTCCGCATTTATTGCGTTATTTATTGCTGTCCCGGTATTAATGCTGGTCGGCGTTATGCTGTTGAAAAAGCAGGAACGATAAATGGCCATCAGCAATATTTTGCATCTGGGTATCAAAGAATTACGTAGTTTATTACGCGATCCGGTATTGATGATCTTCATTGTTTACGCATTCAGTTTGTCGATTTATGCGGCGGCTACCGCCATGATTGATTCCTTGAATAACGCGCCGATAGCGATTGTTGACGATGATCGATCTCCTTTATCCATGCGCATTGTAGATGCCTTTTATCCACCCTATTTTTTGCCACCGGTGCTGATTGAACAGCATGAGATTGATGCCCGGATGGATATGGGAATTGATACATTTGCCTTGCATATTCCATCTAATTTTCAACGTGATTTACTGGCTGGTCATCAACCCGTTATTCAGTTGAACATTGATGCAACCCGCATGGGACAGGCGTTTACCGGTAATAACTATGTACAGTCAATCGTCAGCGGTGAGATTGACGCCTTTGTGCAAAGGCATCGGCAGGAGAGTGTGACACCAGTTGATTTGGTGTTACGCGCAAAATTTAATCCCGAATTGAATAGCCAGTGGTTTGGCGCGGTAATGGAGGTTATCAATAACATCACCATGTTATCGATAATTTTAACTGGAGCAGCGCTTATCAGAGAGCGTGAGCATGGCACGCTTGAGCATTTACTGGTCATGCCTGTCACGCCCTTTGAAATCATGGCCAGTAAGGTCTGGGCCATGGCTTTAGTGGTTATCACAGCAACAGCGTTGTCTTTATGGCTGGTGGTCCAGACATGGTTAGCCGTACCCATACAGGGATCAGTCTGGTTGTTTTTACTGGGGACTTTGTTTCACTTGTTTGCGACCACTTCACTGGGTATCTTTCTGGGCACGGTTGCCCGATCAATGCCTCAATTCGGCTTATTGTTGGTAATGATTCTATTACCGTTACAAGTACTGTCAGGGGCCAGCACACCCAGAGAAAGTATGCCGGATATTATTCAATACATTATGTTACTGGCTCCTGATACCCATTTTGTGATGTTGGCACAATCGATTTTGTATCGAGGAGCCGGTTTTACCGAAGTTTGGCCACAGTTTTTCGTGTTGATTTTGCTGGGGAGTGTTCTATTTGGTTTATCGTTAAGTCGTTTTCGAAAAACCATTGCTTCAATGGCGTAATTATAGGAAATCAGGTTTTAAATACATTGGCTTTATCCCTGATAACTGAACCAATTTGTTTGATATCTGAATTACGCTCAGAGTTTTGTTTTACTGCAATTTCAATATCACTATTCGAATCTTGAATATGGTGCAAAGTCTGACTTATCTCTGCTGAAACGGCACTTTGTTCTTGCATCATTTGTGAAATGGATAGATTTAAGACGTTTATTTTATTTGAAAACTCTGCAGAATCCTTTATTAAGAAATTGGTTTGTTTGACTATCTCTATAGCTGCTTCACCATCGCTATTACTTTCTAAAAGCCTGCCCATCACCGTATCGGTTGATGCATTAATTTTTTCTGCAACGGCCATTATTTCCTGAGTGGCATTCTGGCTTTTTTCTGCCAGGTTACGTACCTCAGAGGCAACAACCGCAAAACCTCGACCATGTTCACCAGCTCGTGCTGCTTCAATTGATGCATTTAATGCTAATAAATTGGTTTGTGATGCAACTTCAGTTATCAGAGAAACAGAGTTCTGAATAGCACTTGTGTCAGCTTGTAAACGCTCGAATTCCATTTTTACTTCGCTAAGTTTATTGATGAGTGAGTTGACTTTAATAGACGCATTATCAGACATTGACTGACAATTATTGAGCTGTTCAACTGTCTGTGTAGAGAGGCTTGCCGCATTATCAGTAGTTCTGGCAACTTCACCGATGCTAGCTGACATTTCTAGACTGGCAGCTGCAATTGCTTCGACGCGTTGGCTCTGTGTCGTTAAAGAGGATAGGTTTGATGATGAACTGATAACAGATAACTCTGTCAGCTCGTCTAATTGAGTACCTGCCGTTTTAAATTCATCAATCGTCCGATTCATCAACCCGTAAAAGTCTTGTACTGATTTTACAAATGCTGAATCCGCAGGACTTTTCGCCTGAATATTTTTCATATCAAGCGTCAGATCGCTTTGTTGGGCGGCGACCTGCATGGCGGCCATAATCTGATTAGCTAATTGATATTGTGAATTCATTCTTAAACAAAAAAACACCAACACAGCCGTTTCCAAAATCACAAATGTAGCGTGTACAGCAAATGTTGCCCAATCACACTGTTGGCCGTATACCACAAAGGGCATGCTTCCAATACTGAGGTCTGAGAGTTGTAATGGAACAGATACCGCATGATGAACTGCGATTACGGTGGCAGCTACCAGTAAAACCCGATAATCACGCCAGATAATAAGAAATGCCAGTGCAGCGAAGATATGAAAATGCATTTCCAGACGACCTAACTGCTGCATGATCAAAATCATCGACATTATCATCATTGCTGCTGACATAACACTTCTTGAAAGCAGTGTGCCGGGCAGCGTTTTATATACATACCATGCAGCCAAAACAATGATGAGAGCAGGAATGGCGCCATTCAGATGTGTTCCGTAGCCCATGGGTACGATAAAAAAGATAAACGGTAAATGAGCGGTTAATAACCAGAGTACAAACTTGTCATTGCTGACATTATCTTTCCATTTTCGTTGGTTCACATTTTCATCAATAGTTTGTACTGAAGCATTTTTAGTTTTCATTGGGTTATTTTCCGCGACTTTGCAGTATCAGTAAGTCATCAAGAATGTGCTGACTATTTGGTGACCGATAGGTAATTAAACCTTTAGCATTAGGATGATAAAGATAGATGTATCCAGCGTGATGGATATTAGTTTTACTCATTGAATAATTTTCTGGAAAGAAGGACATAAGTTGTTGTACCGCCTGGGTATCTGCAGGAACTCGTAAATGCATGTTTGGCGAGAACTCAGACAAGTATGATTTCAATGTCTCTGATGAGTCGTTTTCAGGATTTAAGCCAATAAAAACATAGTTCATTTCGCCCTGATACTGATTTTTAACCAAACGTAGCTGATTAATATTGGCTGGGCAGGTAGATTTACAGGTGCTGAAAAGACCAGTTATTAACATAGGTGCTGGAAGTGCATTATCGAATTCAAGGTGTTGAGGTTCAAGCTGAATACGGGTTTCCAGGCCATTAAGTGAACCTGGCAGGATAGCTGCCACCAATTGATGTGAACTCACTAGAATCAGCAAAGCAATACTCACCAACATTAACGTGATACATACATGGATAGCTTTTTTGATTGGTGGTATTGGCATTATTCACAAGTTCGTAAGCTACTCTAAACATCAAAGCGATAAGAGTAATGATTAAGAGGATTAAAGCGATGAGAATACGTTTAAATGGGTGAATGAGCTGTGAAGAAAAAGCGCTATCGGGTGTGAATTAACGAGTGATACTGAAAATTATGAACAGCTTCACGTTTTTATTTCACAATAATCAAAAAATCTCTGATCTTGCCAGGAAAACTGGTCGAGTGAATTTAATGCAGAGCGAATAATATTGAGGATGGAAGCATCAGCCATTCGCCTTGAGTTTACATAAATAACCTGCATTCCCGCTTCATGTGCTGCTTTAACTCCGGTAGGAGAGTCCTCAAATACCAGGCAATGATGTGGTTCCACTTGCAGGTTTTCGGCGCTTTTCAGATAAATTTCTGGATGGGGTTTGGTGTTTTCCACATCATCAGCAGTTTGAATCGAGTTGAAATAGGCTTCGATGTCCAGACAACTCAGCACTGTGTTACAAACCTGTTTTGGAGCGTTGGTGGCAAGTCCGATTGGAAGATTACTGAGCTGAATGTGTTTCAATAAGTTGAGTGCACCTTGCATGGCAAGGGGCTTTTTTTGGATATGCTGACAGACGTGTTCAATGACTTGCTGCTGTGAGGTTTCCAGTGAAAATGGTCTGTGCGCTTTTGCTGACCAATACTCAGAAACTTCCAACATATTCATATTGCGAGTCAGTAACTGATCCGTTTCCGTGACCGAAATGCCATAACTGGAAAAAACGGTTTTTTCAGCGTGATCCCATATTTCCTCGGAATCAATCAAAACACCGTCCATATCAAAAATGATGGCTTTAATCATCTGTAATCTTGTATTTTTGATAGTACATAATTAATTGATTCATCAGGCAACAATTGTCTGTTAATGAGGTCTGATAATGCGTTCAAGGAAACCAGTGAATGTATGTTATTCAAGTAATGCCAGTAATTCAGACCAGATATTGTCGAGTAACTGTGGCTGAGCTTTTGCCGTAGGATGAATTCCATCAGCCTGCATCATGGCCTCGCCATCATATACATCAGCAAGGAAAAAGGGCACAAAAGACAGATTATATTCTTCTGCAAGACTGGAAAAAACATTGGCAAACGCTGTGGTATAACGTTGACCATAATTAGGTGGAATTTCGATGCCCACCAATAATACTTCGGCACCATGCTGCTGGGATAACTGAATCATTTTGGCTAGATTAGTTCGAATGACATTAGGTGGGAACCCGCGTAACCCGTCGTTGCCTCCCAACTCAATCACAACGATAGCGGGATCATGTTTGTCCAGCAAATCCGGTAATCTGCGTAAACCACCGTCGGTTGTTTCACCACTAATACTGGCATTGGCGACATTCCAGTTTCCGGGAGTTTCCTGTTCAAGACGATCTTTGAGTAACTCAACCCAGGCGGCATCACTGTCGATGCCATAGGCTGCACTAAGGCTATCGCCAACGATTAACAGATTTTTTTGCTGTGGTTCAGCCGCCTGTGACTGGAAACTGACCAGGACCAAAAACAGCCAGATAAACAATGTTTGTGTAGGTAATAAGGTTTTCATAACCGCCAATTAATTATGTGAGGAAAGTATGTCCACAGATAGACAACCGGATCCGTCAAACGACTTCATGATACAGGTACAAAATCTGTCACATTCGGTTGATTTGGGCACCGATAAACTGTCGATTTTACAACAAGTCAATATGGACATTCGTAAAGGCGAGTCTGCAGCCATTGTCGGGCGTTCCGGTTCAGGTAAAACCACCTTACTGGGGTTATTGGCAGGACTGGATTTACCAACCAGTGGAAAGGTCAGTCTGGATGGTCATCTCATTAGTACTTTGTCAGAAGATGAACGTGCCAGTCTGCGTTCTCAGCGCGTCGGTTTTGTATTCCAGTCTTTTCAATTGTTACCCACATTATCAGCTATTGAAAATGTCATGTTACCCATCGAGTTAGCCGGTTTAGCTGATGCCCGGGATAAAGCTGAATACCTGCTCAAACGGGTTGGTCTAGGTGAGCGAATGCTACACACACCACGACAATTATCGGGTGGTGAACAACAACGGGTAGCCATTGCCAGAGCCTTTGCTGTGAATCCTCAAGTGTTATTTGCAGACGAACCTACCGGTAATCTGGACACCCGAACGGGGGAGGCGATTACTGAATTATTAATGAATCTGAACAGTGAACACGGCACTACGCTGGTAATGGTGACGCATGATCAACAACTGGCAGAGCGATGTCAGCGATATTTCATTATTGAGGCAGGCGTACTGCATGAGAAAACAGATGCAAATGCAGAGGTGTTATCTGCATGAACGTGACGGCTAAAGTGATTTCCTTCACCCAGGATTTACGTGAGCGAAATGTAAAAGTCATGTTAATGGCGATGATCATAGCTGTAGCAACTGTGGCAACTATTAATGCTTTTGCAGATCATCTGCAAAGAACATTAAGTACATCGGCCAGTGCATTTTTGGCAGCAGATCGTCAGTTAAACAGCCGAACCAACGCCCCCATTCCAGACGCCTGGTATGCCGAGGCAGAAAAGCAAGGTCTTCAAACTGGCCGCATGATTGAGTTTGGCACCATGGTTTTCAACGAAAGCCAATTCCAGCTGGTTGCCGTCAAAGCGATTGATAATGCTTACCCCTTACGGGGAGAAATTGAATGGCAGGCCGATCTGGAGAGTCCGAGGCAAGTCTCATCCTCTGGGCCTCAACCCGGCGAAGTCTGGTTGAATCCCCGGCTTATGCGCTTATTGAAATTACGGCCTGGTGATACGCTGGAAATTGGCGCCACTTCCCTTGAAGTGACCGGCGTGATTATGCGTGAACCGGATGGTGGCTTTCGGCTTTCTTCTCTCGCACCACGAGTGATGATGCATGTGGATGATGTAGCCGCTACGGAGGTGATACAACCTGGGAGCCGTGTTCGGCACCGTGGATTATTTGCCGGTAGTGAGGCCGAACTGACTGATTTTGAAGCATGGTTGGAGCCGCGCTTAACAGAAAATTACCACTGGGTGGATGTCCGGCAAGGTGAAACCCTGGGGGAATCTTTAGAAAAAGCAGAGGGCTTTTTATTACTTGGCGGCAGTCTGGCGGTGTTGCTTGCAGTTGTGGCAATAGCTGTTTCCAGCAGACAATATGCCTTAAGCCAGCGGGATCGCGTGGCATTACTAAAAACCATGGGGCTGACTGGCAAACGTATTCGTATATTGTATTTATCACGCTTAATTGTATGGGGCCTAATGGCAACCATCATTGGCTTAATACTCGCCATACCTGCTGCCTGGTTATTGGCTTCAATGACCGCACAGTTAATGGATCAGCCGTTACAATTCGAGGTTGACTTCTGGCAACTGTGGCCAGCCATACTAACTGCTTTAGTCGCTTTATTTGCCTTTGCCTACCCTCCGATTGATCGTTTACGCAATACACCGGCAATGAGAGTTTTTCGCAGCTTGCCTACCAATGACAAGTCCGCTTTAGTCAAAGATTTATTGTTAGCTGTAGCGGTGATATTTGGGTTGTTATGGGTGTATGTCAATGATATTAAGCTGGTAACAGCATTGCTCGGGGCAGTTATTGTTTTAGTTATTTCACTGGCGGTTGTCGGTGCGGGTCTAATCTGGTTATTACGCAGATTTCCTGCCGGAAAGGGTGGTTGGCGATTGGCGGTGATTGCGTTGTATCGACATCGTAATGCGACCCTGTCACAAATGTCGGTATTTGCCATGACTATTATGTTGGCCGCTACGTTAGTTCTGGTGCGATCTTCCTTATTAGCCGACTGGCAGGCGCAGTTGCCGGAAGATGCGCCAAATCATTTTCTGCTGAATATTGCTCCGGAAGCAGTGGATGAGGTAGAAGCATTTTTCTCACAGCATCAGATAAACCGTAGCCCTCTATATCCTATAGTTCGCGGCAGACTGACTGAGATTAATGCGCAACCTGCACAAGACGTTGCGTTCAATAAAGATGATGATGAATTGCGCCGCGAATTAAACCTGACAACGTCAGATTCTTATCCAGATGATAATCAAATCGTTTCCGGGCGCTGGTTTAAGCCAGGTGAAACAACAGGGTTGTCGATTGAACAATCACTGGCTGAGTCACTTGGGGTAGAGGTTGGTGATGAACTGGGCTTTACGGTGGGGGCCGAAAAAGTCAGCACAACCATCACCAGTATTCGCAGTGTGCAATGGGACAGCATGCGGCCCAACTTTTTTATTATTTTTCCGCCCAATGGCACGATAGATGGATTACCCAGTACCTCGCTGACGAGCTTCTACCTTGCTGAACAGGATAAACCGTTATTGAACGATTTTGTGCGGCAGTTTCCCACCATTTCAGTGTTGGAAATTGATCATATTATCGAACGAATTCAGCAAATCATTGCTCAGGTAACACAGGCGTTGGAAGCGATATTATTGATGATTTTGCTGGCCGCAATTGCCGTGATGGTCGCAGTTGTCAGTGCAACGATGTCGGAGCGGCAGCGTGAGGGCGCCTTATTACGTACCCTGGGTGGCCAACAGAAATTACTGGTCAAATCTACAACTATTGAGTTTGCATTGATTGGTTTTCTGGCTGGCATTCTGGGTGTACTGGCAGCTGAAGTTGCCGTGTGGGCACTACAAAATCGTATGTTTGATGGCGAATTTCGTTGGCATTGGCCAGTTGTGATGAGCCTGCCTTTTATCAGTGCAGTGATTCTTGCCATCCTTGGACGTTGGCAATTAACGCCTGTATTAACCGTTTCGCCCATGTTGTTATTAAGAAGGCTGGAATAACCAGACGGTAAACCAGCAGTGGTCGAGATGAAAGATCAACAAGCCCTAGCTTGCGTGACTAAAATAAACGTTTCATTATGTGCAGATTTGCATCCTGAGGATGCCTGTTTTGCTTAGGAATAACTGTGCATCGAATATATCGTTTCTTCTTAAAGGTATTGCTGCTAACGATATTGGCGTTTGTCCTGTTGAGTCTATTGCTGGTATTACCTTTTCGCTGGGTAAATCCACCAATAACCATGGTGATGGCAGACCGCTGGATAACGTCAACTGAAGACTTTCAACTTCGCAAAACCTGGCTCAGCTGGGACGAGATGCCAAAACATGCGGCTTTAGCTGTTGTGACCTCTGAGGATCAGAAATTTCCGTTACACAGTGGATTTGACCTTAAGGCGATTCAGCAGGCGTTAAAAGAACGAGAGCGTCGGGGAGGCTTGCGTGGTGCAAGCACGATCAGTCAGCAAGTGGCAAAAAACATGTATTTATGGACCGGCCGCAGCTGGTTCAGAAAAGGTCTCGAAGTCTGGTTTACCTTGCTGATTGAGCTCAGCTGGAGCAAACAGCGCATTCTTGAGATTTATCTGAATATTGCTGAGTGGGGGCCGGGAGTGTTTGGCCTGGAAGCGGCCAGCCAATATCACTTTGGTCGCTCTGCGGCTAATCTGACACCGATGCAAGCAGCATTACTGGCTTCCTCATTACCCAGTCCATTGAATTACAACCCGGCCCGACCGGCGCAGCATTTACATAAACGTGCCGAATGGAATTTGCAGCAGCAACGCAGACTTGGAGGTGTTCAATGGTTGGCACCGTTAAACGAAGAATAATATTGATAGATAAATGTGAGCGATCTCACATCCTGACCTCAGAGCATTGATTCTTCACATAAATTAAACATTCCGTCCTTAGAATCGACTTCAGTTGATTGACTTGTAAAAGGCAATCAGCAGATTTTTTTAAAATAAAATGGAGTGAGACGATGAGAATGAATTCGATGACACATGACCTTGAAAGCTGGGCAAAACATTATGCAGATCATAATGTGTTTGAGCACAACGGTGAAATAATCGATAGTGAAAGAGCCTTTAGTTCTGCCGGTTTACATGCCGAGGCTAAACCAAGTTACCAAGACTGGCTGGCATCAATATCTTAAGGTCAAAATGTATCAGTATGACGATTCAATCATCCTGATGTATTTGTCCTAATGTAATGGACTTTACTCATAATTTCAGCCCCTGAATGAAGCTTTGAAAAACAGCTTAAGTAAGCGTAGTGTTAAGTTCAGAAATTAACTTAAATTTGAGGTCCATTGCTATGGATATGACACAACACACTATGGAAAACCTTTTTATGCAGCTGGGGTTGGAAAGCAATGAAGCAGCCATCGAGCAATTTATGGCTAGCCATACGCTGCAGGAAGATGAAAAACTGGAAAACGCCAGTTTCTGGTCACCCTCTCAATCAGCTTTTATTAAAGAATGTTTAGCTTCTGATTCTGACTGGGCTGAGGTCGTTGATCAACTTAACGTTCAGTTACGGCAGTAAGCGTTAAATCTGATTGCTTTAGATGTCTGCTGTAGAACTTTGGGGCCAGCAAACCCAGATGGCCATGAAACATTTCGCCATTGGTGGTGAAACCTTTCCTCGTGAGTTTATTCGTGCCTTGGGGTTGGTGAAACACTGTGCCGCTCTGGCGAATATTGATTGTCTGCAATTGGAAAAAAATATCGGTTTGGCAATAGCTGAGTCTAGCCTTGAAGTGATAAATGGCGAACATGATCAGCAATTTCCATTAACCATCTGGCAATCAGGTTCGGGTACACAAACCCACATGAATGCAAATGAGGTGCTTGCCAATCTGGCGACACAGCAATTGAATTCGACGATTCAGGTGCATCCCAATGATCACTGCAACATGGGGCAATCCACCAACGATAGTTTTTCGACAGCAATGCATATTGCTACGGTAGAACAAATTCAACTTCAGCTGTTACCAGCCTTAACAAAGATGCAGCAGGTAATGGCGGAACATTCGAAACAATGGCAATCCATAATAAAAATTGGCAGAACGCATCTGCAGGATGCAACACCGTTAACGTTAGGGCAGCAGTTTTCGGCCTATGCGGCCCAACTACAAACTAATATTGATCGGTTAAAGCAGGCAACTGCTGAACTGTATGCTATTCCTCAAGGAGGCACAGCCGTGGGGTCAGGACTAAATAGTTCTGCCGAATTTGCTAAAAACTTTGCCAGACAGTTAAGCGAATTTACCCGCTTACCTTTTACTGCCAGTGATAACAAACTCTCTTTGCAAGCCGCTCACGATGGTCTGGTCAATGTATCGGGTGTTTTAAACACTCTGGCGGTTAGTCTGAACAAAATTGCGGCTGACATTCGATTACTGGGGTCAGGACCTCGTTGCGGTATAGGCGAACTGCATTTACCTGAAAATGAACCCGGTTCCTCAATCATGCCGGGAAAAGTGAATCCAACCCAATGTGAAAGCATGCTGATGGTATGTGCACAGGTGATGGGAAATCACGTAACGATTACGCTAGCGGGTGCTCAGGGGCAATTAGAACTGAATACCTATAAACCGTTAATGATCTTTTCACTATTACAATCCATCAGATTATTAAAAGATGTCATCAATAGTTTTACAGAATATTGCCTGCGCGGGCTTGAGCCGGATAGGCCACAAATCGAAGCATTTTTAAATAACTCACTGATGCTGGTGACCGTCCTCTCACCGATCATTGGATATGACAACGCCAGTTTGATTGCACAAAAGGCACATTCTCATGGAACCACATTACGAGAAGAGGCTGTTCGCTCTGGTTTGATCACTGCAGAAGCATTCGATGAACTTATCCAGCCGGAAAAAATGTTAGGACCACGATGATGCTGTAAATGTGATTAGTTTGATATCAGATACCAAATACCATAACTGCACATGCCTGCAAATAGTATCCAACAGCCAATGATTACAGCCGCTGCATAACGATTTCTGGGTAATTGAATGGGATGTAACTCAGCTTTAGCCAGACAGTCAGACCAAACTGCCTCCGGTATCAGTTTAATGGCTAAGTAAATTCCTAAAGGCAAAATAATCAAATCGTCCAGATAACCAATCACCGGAATAAAATCTGGAATAAGATCAATCGGGCTTAACGCATACGCCACTACCGCAACACCCAACCACTTAGCCACCTTTGGAACCGCCGGATCCTTGATTGCCAGATATAAAGCAGAAATTTGAACTTTCATGCCTCTGGCAAACATTTTTAGTTTAGTTATAAGGGCTTGTTTATCTTTCATCTCCGCCTCTGTTGTGAGCTGAAAAAGCGTCAATCAAGGCACGAGGAGCGCCTTTTAGTTGTTCTAAATAAGCGACGAGCAACGCAGAGTGGCGCTTTTTCAGACACACCCCGAAGGGCTGGGACTATTTTTGCGCCCGCCTGCGTTGTCAATCACTTATGTAGGAAGGCTACACGGCGTGCTTTCCGCCTTGTCGGACACAAAAATAGCCGCCAGCAGTGGAGGATATGAAAGATAAACAAGCCCTAGCATCATTGATTTTTTTGTGTGCTTGCCCATTAAAAAATTCACAAGATCCAGTCGATTGTTGACATAAAATTCACAATCTATCCGCTTTAATTCCGCATAAAAAATAATGATTATCTCGTGTTGATAATCATAATAAAAATTATTCGGCAGCAGTGGGCAATATTAAGATGTTTAATAAAAAACTTAAAAGTGATTTAGCTGAGGTAACTACTAAATATAATGAAATTTACAGCCTTATCAATTCAATACAGGAATCTGTAGCGACTATTCAATTTAATAGTAAAGGTATTATCGAGGATGTAAATGACAACTTTTTATCCGTTGTGGGTTATGAAAAGTCAGAACTGGTCGGCAAACACCATAAGGTTTTATGCCATGACGATTATATTCGTTCTGCGGAGTATAAAATATTCTGGGATGAACTCTCACGGGGCAAACAACAATCCGGCAGGTTTAAAAGACTTACCAAGCCAGACCAAACAATATGGTTAGAAGCGTCATATTTTCCAATAACTGACAAAGACAATAACGTTACCGCTATCTTTAAAATTGCTTCAGATGTGACGCGTTCACATAACAAAATGCGTGATCTTGAAGCGGCCTCCAATGCATTAAATCGTTCAATGGCGATTATTGAGTTTACCCCAGATGGACAAATTTTAACGGCTAATGATAATTTCCTTTCGGTAGTTGGTTATTCTTTAAATGATGTGGTTGGTAAGCATCATCGCATGTTCTGTTTCGATCAATTCTACGAAGAAAACCCCAATTTCTGGTCAGAAATCAGTTCGGGAAAATTTTTCTCTGATCAATACCAAAGGAAAACATCTTCTGGTCAAGCCGTCTGGTTAGAAGCTTCTTATAATCCAGTGTTTGATGATGAAGGCAAGGTGGTTAAGGTCATTAAGTTTGCCAGTGATATTACCCAGAGAATCGAGCATAACGACCGAGTAATGCGTGCTGCGGAGATGTCATTTTCAACAGCAGAGGAAACCTCGCAAATAGCTAAAAATGGTGTTGAATTACTCAATACCTCGGTACAAATGTCCAACACAATTCTGCAGGATGTATCGGAAACGTCAGCCAATATCGAACAGTTGAATAATGAATCAAAAAATATTGAAAATATCGTTTCAACGATTAATGACATTGCAGAACAGACAAATCTATTGGCATTAAACGCAGCCATCGAAGCCGCACGTGCCGGCGATCAGGGGCGTGGGTTTGCCGTGGTGGCTGATGAGGTCAGAAAGCTGGCGTCGAGAACAAGCGAGTCCACGGAGGAAATAAAAGAAGTTGTAAAGCAAAACCGTAAGCTTACACATGATGTCACGCAAAAGATGGATAGCGTGAAACAACGGGCCCTCGACAGTAATGAACAACTTTCTGCTGTTTCATCAGTGATGACAGAAATATTGCATGGTGCTGAGGATGTTTCACGAACGGTTTCTTCGCTTTTATAGGCAAGGGATTTCAAGATCTTGATTGTTAGGGTATAACAAATTATCAGGACTACTTTAATTTTGATGACATAAATAAATTAAAGCTCTGTGCGTTGTGTACGCAATAATAACTATAAGCATATGAACTCATTACGGAAAATAAGATGGGCCTGAAAAGAGTTTTAATATTATTCGTCTTGTTTTCAGTCGCTTGTAGTTCTGAGAATACAGACATCCCATCATTGAAATTGGCTGGTGTGAATTATTTGGGGGATCTCCCCACTCTTGTCGCCAGTAAAAATGAGTTATTCAAAAAATATCAGCTTGATGTTGATGTGAGTTTTAATAATTCGGGTAGGCAAAGTCTTGACGATTTGCGTGCCGGAAAAGTTGATTTTGCCTTGGTCTCACCAACAGCGTTTACGCTGGATAAATTAGCTAATGCAAATAATGAACTTCAGAATGATGAGCCCGTTATTCTGGGGAATCTTCTGCATTCCACCTTATTGAATCAAATCCTGACAACCACTAATGGTAAGCAAATTCAGACAGTTACTGATTTGTCAGGAGGACGTATTGGTTTGCCTAAAGGAACCAATTCAGAATATATCTGGTGGGTTTATTCGGTTTTTTATCAGGTAAATACAGATCAGGTAGATATTATCGATTTACCCATTTCAGAATTGGGTAAGGCATTAATTGATGACAAGGTCGATGCAATTGTTACCTGGCAGCCATGGACCAATCATTTTATTGCGGAATATGGTGACCAGCTCAAACAGGTGGAGGGTAGTCATGTGTATAGCGCAAAATGGCTACTGGTAACAACTCGCAAAATAACGGAGCAGAACCCACAAAACTGTCAGCAATTGCTAATGGCTTACGCCGATGCCATCAGTCTTATACACTCAGACACGGATAACGTGATGCAGATGTATAGCCAGGAAATGAGTGAAAACGCAATTTTGGGTCAAAATTATCAGCCAGGATTACATCAGTTAAATTTAAACTGGTCTTTAATTTCAGAATTACATCAGAATATTCAATGGGCTAAGCTCAATAATTTTCCCGGATCCGAAAAACCAACCAATGTGACCTCCTGGTTTGCTCCCGAACCCTTAAAAGCAATACAGCCTTTTTTAGTTAAGATTCCAACGATGCAAACTGAGGAGAACCAGTGATGAAACTGGTTCAAACGTCTATTTTCTTTATCAGTTCATGTCTGCTGGGACTACTATTTTTAATTGTGTTAGGTGCCTGGAGTTACCACCAGGTTGAATTAAAACGCATTGAACTTAATTCGTTTGCAACGTTAAATAACAAAATTGATGCATTATCTGTCGGCAGTGATAATTTATTGATATTTCGGCCTGACGAACGTCTGTGGCAGGTTTTTTTGAGTGATGCGCGACAAATCCAGCAAGATCTTTCAAAACTGGAGCGAGGTAAGTTTAATGCCCAACGGGCAATACGGCATATCGATCAGTTGATTAAATCAGTAGAAGATGCTTATCAAAGTCTTCCGGAAAATACTGACCCCATCATTAATGACTATCAAATGAATCCTCTGTCATTGCCGTTGAGATCAAGATTGCTTATCAACCAGGTTGCTGATCATGGTATTGCAATTGAAAGCTCTATTGATCAATTGATGCAGGAAAATCAGCAAGTTATTGAAAGTCATATAAACCGTATTTTGTTTGTTTTCATGTTATCTACGCTGATCTTTGGTGTGTTATGTGTATTGGCATTCAATATGATTTATCAGCGTATCGCTCTGCCTACCCGAAATCTTATCGATACAATCAAAAAAATATCGCTTAATGACAACACAGCTCGGGCTGAGGTGTTTGGCAAAGATGAAATGGCAGAGTTATCGATGGCTTTTAATGCGCTGCTGGATCAAAAAGATCGCTCAAACCAACAGATCATCCTGCAGCAGAGTGAATTAAAAAAACAAGCTGAATTACTGGAAATTGCTGGCAGAATCACCCGGTTTGGTGGGTGGTCGGTGGATATGAGAACCAAACAGGTTATTTGGTCTGAGATGGTGGCCAACATCCATGGCAAACCAAAAGACTATAGTCCAACCATTGAAGAAGGTCTTTCTTTTTATATTGCTGAGCATCAGCCACGTATGCAGGAATTATTTACTGCCTGCTATCAGCAGGGAATTCCCTATGATGCAGAGTTACAAATCATTAATTCTGCTGGAACACCGATCTGGGTGCGGACATCTGGTGAAGCTGTTCGTGACCATGAAGGAAACATAATCGGCGTTCATGGTGCCTTTCAGGATATCTCCGAACGTATGGAGCTTGAAAACCGACTGCGCCAATCTCAACGGCTGGAAGCGGTAGGTCAATTAACGGGTGGTGTGGCACATGATTTTAATAATCTGCTCACGGTGGTAATTGGCAACTCGCAAATCCTTACAGAATCATTTGAGGATTCCAACAGACTCAAACCGTTAGCGGATATGATTTTACAAGCCGGTTACCGAGGCGCGGAGTTAACCCGCAGTCTATTAGCCTTCGCCCGTAAACAGCCGCTTGATCCCAAGCCAGAGAGTATCAAACAACTTATCGATCAGCTTTGGCCGTTATTGGAACGTGCTGTTGGCGAAGGGATTGTCATCAAGTTTATTGCTGAAGGTCCATTAAAGCACGTCCTTGTCGATGCTGGACAGTTTGAAAATGCGCTGCTTAATTTGTCATTAAATGCAAAAGATGCCATGCCAAAAGGCGGTCAATTAGTTATTGAAGCCAAAAATACCCATTTACCGGAAGAATATGCTCAAAATCATGACATCACTTCAGGTGATTACGTTGTGCTAGCCGTTTCGGATTCTGGCTGCGGTATTGATGCAGACAAACTTGATAAAGTATTTGAGCCTTTTTACACCACCAAATCGAAAGACAAAGGGACAGGCTTAGGGTTGGCAATGGTTTATGGCTTTATTAAACAAAGTAACGGTCACGTTAATATCTATTCTGAGCCTGGACAGGGAACAACAGTAAGACTTTACCTACCAGTTGCAATGGATAATACACCCCAGCTAAAAGCTAATACTCAAGAGTCCATCAACTTACAGATTGGTCATGAAACTATTTTAGTGGTTGAAGATGATCCTATGGTAAGGGAATATGTATTAACTCAATTGACAGCTTTAGGTTATGAGGTACTGTCAGCCGCCGATGGCAAACAGGCAATGGATATTCTGCAATCTGAACAGACGATTGATTTGCTATTAACCGATGTCGTGTTACCGGAAGGATTAAATGGCCGAAAAATAGCTGAGCATGCCCTGAGGCTAAGACCATCATTATGCATTTTATATACATCAGGTTATACCGAAAACTCTATTGTTCACCATGGTCGACTGGATAAAGGGGTATTACTCCTGTCTAAACCCTATAAGCGCGAAGAGCTGGCCAGCAAGGTCAGAATGGCCCTTGATGGCGAAGGACAAGTCTCACCGGATTAAACTAAATCAAGTTGATCTCTGATAATACAATCCTGACAGAATCTTCAGCCTAGTTGTTGTTTGTATTACAAATATCTATTTTATATTACTCGTCCGTGTTTAAATTTTTTACAGGTATCTGAAAAAATTTCATGACTCTCTCGAAATATTTTTAATTAACAATTATCTAAATTAACCTTGCCAGTTACATATTTAAATCTATAAAACCCTCTAGATAAAATTAATGCCAAGTCTGACGGTTTTCAGTTAATTTTTTTATTTGGACTGGTATAACGGTTGCATAATTTTTTGAGCAGGGAATAACGAGATATTAATGCAATAAATCTAAAGTGTTTTAATTATCCAAATAATTTCAAATTCAGCTTTAGAGTTGATAATGATGACCAAGTTAAGCATTGCTGATTTAGAGTCATCAAACGTATTCCTTGTAAATAATATGACTGATTTTTACTCAGACTATAGAAGATGTTTATTAGGAGGAAGATATGAATAACACGAGAATCCTGACATTTGCTTCTTTGACTTTATTTGCATTGCCAGCAGTCGCTATAAATCCTTACGCGTTAGAAGATGATAGCTGGATCAGTATTAATGGTGAAGTTACCTCTGTCACCGCTGATGCGTTTGAACTGGATTATGGTGATGGGCAGATCACTGTAGAAATGGACGATGGCGACCGTGATGCTGATGGTTACAAGTTAATCCAGGGGGATGAAGTGAGAGTCTCAGGCATGATCGATGATGATTTTTACGATCTGACTACTATAGAAGCCAGCAGTGTTTATGTAAAAAATATTGATACCTATTTTTATGCGAGTGCAATGGATGAGGAGGATATAGGTTATTCAATAATCTCACCCAGTGTAACGGATACAGTAGTGCAGGGGACGATTACCAGCGTAGATGCGAATGGAGAGCAATTTACGCTTGATTCCGGACTTCAGGAGCTGACTGTCGAAGTGGATGAATTGACATACAATCCGCTCGATAATGAAGGATTTCAACAGCTTGATGTAGGGGACAGAGTAAGCGTGCAAGGAAGCATTGATCACGACTTTTTTGAAGGTCGAGTTTTTGAAGCAAACTATGTAACAACCCTTTATAGCGCTTCATAATCGTTTTAAATACACAGGCTATGCTGGCTCAGTCGGCATAGCCTTATTTCAAATGTAATGTCTGATGCTAGTCCGCTATTGATTTATTACTTAGAAATTTTTATGGCAATGCTGAACAAACACCTAAAAAAATTTAGAGGTGATTGTAAAAATTACATGACTTTGTCATTAGTTGTGCATGAAAAATTCATAATAGATCTTGAGCATAAGTTTAATGTATTTTGCATTAAAGTCTTGTCAAGCTGCTGATTTTAAATAATAATTTTTTTGAATTTTCCGTGTATTTTATAGTGATAATTATTTTGGCATGAGGCTTGCGAGGTTGTTTGTTACAAGGAAAGCATTCGGCTCTTTCTTTGATTTTCTACCTGAATACAAAAATTGCCGTTAAATAAAAAGGAGAATGAAATGTTTAAGCAACTATTTCTTTCAACTGCAATTGCTACAGCTTTTGCTGTTACACCTGTCTTAGCAGATGATCATGAAAAAATGAATAAAGATGATCCTGAGTGGGAACAAAAAGTTAATAAAACTCAGCACGATGCAGATAAAAAAGCGTATGACAAAAATAAATCAGATGATGAAAGATCGAATCATCCAGCTCATGACATGGAAGGTAGTGAGATCGAGCGCACAAATACTCAAGGCGAAACAAAAAGCTACGAGGAAATGGATAGAGAAGAGGGTAAAGTCATACCTGACAAAAAAGCCTATGACAAGAATGGGAATGATAAACATCCTGCCCATGAAATGGGTGAAGGCGACCAATAATTTTCACTAGGCCTCACCAGTTTAATGAAAGCGTAGCGTTTTTAATGGAGTAATAATTTTCTAGCCGATTTCTCAGTGTTGGCTAAATAATTCATTACGGAAATGACGCTACGTTTTCATTTTTTTACTTAGCCTTTTCTTTACCCAAATTTTTATTTTCTGAAACACGAAACTTAGTTTCTTTAGGGGAGCTAAAGTATTTTTCCCATTTTTAAAAAGCCCCTTAAAACCATGCTTTTGCAGTACATTTTGGGAAAGGAGTTTTAAATGTCTACACAACTAGTTAAAACACTCTTTTTTGTAACCATGGTTACCAGTCTGCCTGTGCTGGCAGAGGAAACCAATGAATCAAATGAGATAGAAAATCCTCTTACTCACAGTAATAATATTTCAAGTGACAAATCCAGCCGGGGTACTGTGACACAGGGAGTAATTGGAGCTGAAGCAGATGAAAACAAGAAGCTTGTTCCTGAATCGTCTCCCAGTGAAACAGAAAAGGACACTGGTCCCAATATCCGCCTAGATGATGAGATTACTGAGGATATTGAAACGCCTGAGTCTGAGTAGTTATTCAGAGTCAGGATACAAAAGCTCTATTTATAGCTCTTTAAGTGTCTGACAGGCATTATGCCCTTTACTAAGTAAAATGATGTTTTTGTGTATACAGGCATCGTTCCATCCATTTACATTATCAGGAGCGGCCCGTTTGGAAAAAAATTCCAAGTCCACGGCCACTGTATCGGTAAATTGATACAGTTCAATTCGTTCACTCTCCCACTGGCCCACCCATCCATCTTCCGCATTTTCAATCAAGGTTTGGCGTTGATACTGTTTTTCAAACCCTGCCGCTTCCACATCTGCAATCTGGATTAACTGTTCATTAAACGAGATTTTATAGAGCAGCATGAGGCCTAGGAGAAGTGTGGCAAAACATAGGGTATTAATAAAATAATCTGTGGTAGTTAGACCGGGATTTTTTGTATGGCATTGGACGCAATTATTAGCAGTTCGTGCTACCTGATATTCACAATTTCTACATTTAACCAGTTTTGCCATTGCAAATTCCCTTTTTTATATCGTTGGTCAGAAAGGTCAGCTGGCGAGCTTACGATAGTTATCCAAAATCCAATGCACTCTTTCACAGGCTTGAATGTAATCCACGATCATCGATACAGAAGGGGACTGAATCCCTTCGATACTCATACGGGTATATTCCAGACTATGGATGAGATTTCCCAAGCGGGGATCCAAAACCGTGATTTCACCAATATCAAGCCGGCCCTGTTTGATTGAATCATTGTTTGGCTTGTCAGCGGATGCAGATAAAAAATTGATTTCCTTTTCTAAAACATCCCAGGCTTTACGCATGGAATAAATAGGGAACAAGGTGGCTTCTTTTTTCAGTGACATCCATTCCATTTCTGCTTTGTTTGCATGACTGTTATCCATAATCATTATTCCCAGATGGGTTTATGAAGTTTTACTCAAGTGTTATTTATTGAGTTGTTGTTTGCGTTGAAACAGTTTTTCGCCGAGTAACGCCAAATCAACATCACTTTTCTGCAATAAAGGAAACATTTCGTCTTCTTCTTCTTTAACATGGTGCTCAATGTATTCTGAAAGCACCTTGACTTTGGCATCAAATAATTCCTCATCTGCCTGCATTTGTTGAATTTCTTTGATCAATACCTTGGCACTGTCATGTTCAACCTTAGCTTCATTGAGCAAATCTTTTTCATCTGAAAGTTTTTCACGAAACGCTGGGTAGATAATTTCCTCTTCCAACTGGGTATGCAGTGTCAGTTCTGCACAAATTTGATCGGCCAGCTTTTTCTTATGAACAAACGCATATGGCCCGAGCTCTTCATATTGGGCGAACGCCTGTTTAACTTTCTGATGATCTTTTTTCAGTAAGGTTATGGCGTTGTGCTGTGTCTTTTTTGTATCAGTCATGTTTCTAAACCTTTTGATTTCGGTAGATTACTATCAGTCCTTTTGCAAATTACGTACCCGAGATGAACAAATCTCTGCTAAAGCCTGGTGGGCTTGGATATAGCTGAAAGTTTTATAAGTTTTCAATGAATAAAAGAAAATAAAATATGGGTAAAAATTACTGTCATTACAGAAAAATTTATAGGAATAAATCGAAATTTCCCTTGCGAGGGGGAAACTAGAATTTTCAGAACCTCATTAATGCTTACTTTCAGGGTCTGGCATAAGGATTGCTGATAGTGGTTAATGTGCACTTATATCAAGTGTGAGCTCAACCAGATAAGAATTTCCAAAGTTACTATTTAACACTCAGTAAAACGTAATAAATCTAATGTTGAAAGGATAATCGTAATGACTGAAATGAACTCGGAAGATCTAATCAAAAAGCTCAATAATTTAATTGAACTCGATTACGATGCCATTGCTGCTTATAAAGCGGCGATTGAGCGTCTTGATGACATGCAGTTTAAACAACAATTAGCCGCATTTATGGAAGACCATCAAAACCACATTACGGCTTTAAGTGAATCAGTAAGGCTGGAAGGTGGAAATCCGGCTGATGGCGGTGATCTAAAACAGATACTGACTAAAGGCAAAGTTGTGATAGCTGAACTGGGTGGAGATAAGGCCATTCTTAAAGCAATGAAAATGAATGAAGAAGTTACTAATAAAAGTTATGAAGAAATGGTAGATGAGCCTTTCCCAGGAACAATAAAACTCATTTTACAAAATGGTTTGGCAGATGAAAGACGTCACCGAGCATGGATTAATGCAACCCTTGAACAAATTTCTTGATTACGCAACAACCTCAATTCGTTAACTAATCCTAGCTCTATGGCACAGATTAATTGATAAGGAGTAAATACTATGTGGAAAGCACTATTTTTTACCATGACATTAGCTTTCTCGTCGGTCATATTATCCGGTTGTTCCGATGAACAGGATAATCAAATGGGGCAGGACTCTGAGCTGGATGCTGACCCACAGTGGAGCGAGAACCCTTATGGTGATGAAGATGTGGAGGAAATTGAAAACCCTCAATCAGCTGAAGAAATCAACCGCAACAAAGATGATAGCGATTTAACTGAAACACCTCCTTATGATGAAGAAGATAGTGGTTTAGATGAGGCAACTGAACAAGGTGTTGGGCAGCAATATTAAAATTGCTTCACCGGAATCTGACTTATCCAACTAGAACCCAATAAATCATAAAGGTTTATTGGGTTTTCTTTTAAATTAATGAATTTTGGATCCTATTTGGACACCGGCTTGATTCTGCCGCCATGGCTTACCATCGCAAAAAGCATAGTTTTTACAGTCAGCAGTGCAACCTCGGCACGGTAACCGTTTCGATTGTAGGATGTGTTTCAAATTTGGCTCAGATTTACTATTACGCATATTAACGGCTCGTTTAATGATTCGTGATTAAAGTAGCTTTTTCCAGGTGAATATGCCGTGAAAAATTTCTATTTCGGTAGAAAATAAGCTTTTAAATAAAAACCATTGACGCTTATAAAACTGCTTTAGCTTCATCTATGGAAAAGACTATGATGTCTGCAGAATCACATAACGTTAATTTCATCGACATTTCAGCTCGTATAAATAAGGATTTATAACAATGCGTTGGAAGGGAAGACCCAAAAGCAGCAATATTGAAGACAGACGGGCCATGCGTACTTCTGGAGCTGGAGGCTTAGGACGTGGTGGTTTACGATTATTACCGTTGGTTTTTCGATTTCTTGGTGTTAAAGGTACTTTGTTAGTAATTGTCGCTGTGGTTGCTTATGGTTTGTTTACCGGTAATTTAGGCAATATGCTCTATGCGCTAGGACTGGGAGAAAGTCCACCCACCAGCGTTTCCACCGAAACGTTAAATCAAACGCCGCAGGAAAAAGAACTAGTTGAATTTGTCTCAGTAATCCTCGCAGATACCGAGCAGACGTGGAGCAGTATCTTTCAGGAAAATGATGAACAGTATCAGGAGCCTCATCTGGTGTTGTTCAGAGGGGTGGTACGTTCGGCTTGCGGCACTGCCCAGTCAGCAATCGGCCCTTTTTATTGTCCTGCAGATCAACAGATTTATCTGGATCTGAATTTTTTCGATCAACTCAAAAACCGATTCAAAGCACCTGGTGATTTTGCTCAGGCATATGTGATTGCACATGAAGTGGGACATCATATTCAGACTCTGATGGGGATTTCAGAAAAAGTTCATGCTGCCCGCAGCCGGTTAAACGAAACAGAAGCCAACAAACTCTCGGTCAAACAGGAATTACAGGCAGACTGTTTTGCAGGTATCTGGGCCAATCATGCAAATGATCAACGTCAACTTTTGGAAACCGGTGATATTGAAGAAGGGCTAAGAGCTGCCAGTGCGATAGGGGATGATACCTTGCAAAAACAATCGCAAGGTTATGTAAGCCCCGATTCATTTACCCATGGTAGTTCGCAACAACGAATGCAGTGGTTTAAAACGGGATTTGAAACTGGAGATATCGCGCGTTGTAATACATTTGCAAACGGTTAATCCCTTTAGGAAAAAGTTTTTTATTTTAAAAATTACAGCTGCTCTGCTCACCGGATGCAATATTTTGGAAGCTTAAAAGGTAATATTCCTCAGCTTATATTGATAAATATACTGAATACAGGTCATTTTGATTGGTTCGTTAGCGTTTATTGAATGTGATTAATACCAAAAACGGACTGCATAAATGACGGTCAATTACACCTTTTGGATTATTGCTTGCGGGCGCAGATACCAGCAACATAGAATGGCGCGTTTTTTCTTATAATTATTTGGAGTTTAACAATGTCAGAACCCGTTTGGTTTAGAACCGCAGAAGCCACCGTTTTTGCCAGTGAAGATCAAGGCACCGATGCGATGCCGGAAATTTTAATTGGCAGCACCAAAGGTCCGGCAGGCCAGGCATTTGCCAATTTGATGGGGCAGACAGAAGGTCACACCCGTATGTTTGCCATTCGTGCCACCAATCAACAGGTTAAACCGGCAACCATGATCGTGCCTAAAGTGACCATCAAATCGAGCAGTTATGTGGAATTGTTTGGTGGACCGGTTCAGTCGGCGGTGGCCGATGCGGTATTGGATAGCGTTATTGAAGGCGTCATACCAAAAGAACATGCTGATGATTTATGTATCGTGGCGATGATTTGGATCGCGCCAGATGCGGCTGCTAATCCAGATGTTGATCGCAAGGACTTATACCGCACGAATTACGAAGCCATGAAACTGGCCATCAAACGTGCGATGTCAGGTTCACCAACAATTGATGAACTGATTGCGAACCGCAACAAAATCCATCATGAAATGTATGATCCAGAAACGGGTGAATCAGCCTGGTAAGTTAAAGCTGTATTCACTAAAAAACCCTCTTTGTGTGAGCAAAGAGGGTTTTTTTTGGTTACAGGACAAGTAATCGTCTATTTAATGCTCGTTAAATAACTTTTCATAAAAGCCACGTTCAAAATCCCGAAGTGGTTTACGCGCAACATTGCGGTTGTCACTATCTGAATGATAATTGGAAAGTAACTGTACAAAGTACAATGACTTGCCTGATTTTGTATTTATTTTTCCAGCCAGATTGTAAACACCATAGATAGAACCGGTTTTTGCCGTTACTTTGCCACTCAATGGCGTATTGATCAGGCTACTGCGGTATCGCAGGGTTCCAGACTGTCCTGATACAGGTAGCGTATCAACCAGTCCCAGTTCCTTATTGCTGAAGATGTACTGGACGACCTGCATTAATTGCTTAGCGGTGACCCTATTGTTACGTGATAACCCTGAACCATCCATGATAATGGCACGAGACAAATCAATACCGGCTTTTTCCTTAAATACCGCTTTGATGGCGGCCGCACCATTCTCATAACTACCAGGTTGTTTGTAATAAACACGACCAACCGTTTTAAGCAGATTATCAGCAATCAGATTATCCGACCGTTTCATCATCAAATCGATCAGTTTCATCAATGGTTCTGATTGATGCAAGGCAATAACGGTCCCATGTGCGGTATCGTCACGAATAATTTTGCCACGTAATCTGATTCCGGCACGATCCAGCTCCTCCTGAAGAACCTCCTTGAGATATAAGGTGGTGTTTTGTACCGCAAGATGAAAATTTACTGGCAAACGATGCGAGCCCACGCATCCATTAAGTGAGAAGTGATTTTTATTGTCGGCAGTCAGCTTGAGATCACAATCAATATTCTGATTTTCCAGGCCTTCGCGGATGATGATATCGTCAGCACTGATACTGATATACGGCGAGCCACTGGCTTTCAGTTCCTTAACGGGCGCTGGAGTAGTGCCCTCAATTTTTCCGTAGATACAGTTACCATTCATCGTAATGCTACTGGACGGGGCACTGTAACAGACACCCATAATATCCCATGGTAAGCCAACAGCACGCTCAGAGGTGTCGAAGGCGCTGCCATTCAAATAGAGGTTTCCATCGATAGTAGTTTGCTTGAGTTTAAGCTTTTCGACCAAAACACGCAGATGGGTACGAGTAAAAGTCGGGTCACCACTGAAATTGATTATGGCATCTTTTTCAGTCGTTTCCATTGTGGTTTCAAACCGAAAATCTTTATCCAGAACCAGGCGAGCTCCGAGACCGGTAATGATTTTTTGCAAACTGGCAGGTTGTTGGAACTGTTCAGCACGTTCAGAGTAAATTTCCTTGCCACTTGCGGTATCGACAACATACAAAGCAATATCTGCACCTTCCGGTGTAGGCTTGCCGTTCAATGCAGGGTCAGAAAAAGTTTGTGTAGCGTGAGTAGAAACACTAAAGAAAAGCAACATTGCCAGGGTGAGATATTTGGTCATACAGTCCAGTGATACATGAGTTTAAAGTTGAAAGATTGCAAAGACTAACATGAAATTCAGCATTTGATTTGAAACAAAAAGCTGTCGTTTTTGAAACTCCCACAACAACAGCGTATGGCAGGTGGACTTTAAGTGTACATTGGTTTGTTTTCAGCTACATTCATCCAGCCTTTGGCTATTCGGTAGATAACCCAAATTGCATTGGCCAGCAGAATGAAAACCCCGATAACAACAGCACTCAATAAAGCACCTATCAAGCCCCACAAAAGACAAAACCAGAAGGTACGGATCTGCCAGCGAAAATGTGACTCAAGCCACGTACCACGCACATCATCGCGTTTGATGTAATTCATGATAACGGCAACCAGGAACGTTAAGCCAACAATAAAGGATGCTGCTTGCAGGGCATAAATAACAATCGTCAGTGTTTTGGCTTGATTTGAATTATCGTTCATAACGGGGTCTGGGGAAGGAGTGGGAATAATTCTGGGTTCAGACATGAAATATCCTTTGGTTATCTGCCTGCAAGGATAAATCTTTTGCAGGCAGATACCAAAGTTTTTATCACATGAAAAGTTAAGTTGGGGAAAGTTTTTATACCGCTGTTTTAATTAGTTTGTTTAATTAGTTAAGCGTTTCGTGAGGAGTGGAGTTGGTGCAGTGTGCACATCCATCAATTAAATGGGCATGGTTGTAAAATTTTCTTCTGGCGACATGTATTGCCGTTTTGCTATCCGGCAGGTCACCCAAATGAACCCGTTCTACCAGAGGTGGCAGGTTAGGGCATCCTTCTGGACACACATGATGAATATCGCATCCGTTGTTAGGTAAGTTAGGATTTGAATCTAAGTAATAACTTGCCATATCGATATCTCCCTGATTTTAAAAACATCTTTGTTTTACGTTAGGCCAATTATTGAACTAACAGGTAAGTCACATAATTATTAATACTCCTATAACTCTATTCAGCGTAAATGAATAATTCCTGTTTTCACAGGAAACTTTACCTACCAGCACCTAAGGAAAACAGAAAACACATGAATTTACAACAGCTTGGAGCCGCTAATTTAGACTCTTAATTCAAAGTTATTTAAACAAAATAACGATTTCCCACAAATAAATGATAACCACGTCACACTTTCTGCGCAATAAATGCTGACAATAATCTAAAAATGATGGCTGCATCACGTTTTATATGGATATAAATCGTTTTTATCGATTGTTTTTGTATAAATAAACTGTTTTACAGGTTAATTCTTTATGAGTATTGTGGCAACCCTGAACAAATAAGCCACTACAACAAAACTATATAGGGATTTAATCATATGAAAACAACCCGTCAAACCGCTGACATTGGTATCGTCGGACTTGCTGTCATGGGTCAGAATCTGGCTTTAAATATGAACGATAAAGGTTTTACCGTTGCTGTTTACAACCGAACAGCCACGAAAGTAGACGAGTTCATGCAGGGCCCTGCAAATGGTTCCAGAATTATTGCCTGTCACGATTTGAAAGCGTTTACTGAATCCTTGCAACGGCCCAGGAGGGTTATGTTGATGGTAAAGGCAGGGGATGTGGTCGACAGCTTTATCCAGCAACTTTTACCGTATCTGGAGAAAGGTGACATTATCATAGATGGTGGTAACTCTTTGTTTAATGACAGCGATCGCCGTACTCAGGAATTACATCAGCAAGGGATTCTGTTTATTGGCAGTGGTGTGTCTGGTGGTGAAGAGGGGGCACGCCATGGACCTTCGTTAATGCCCGGTGGTAATAAAGCTGCATGGCCAGCAATAAAAGATATATTCCAATCAATCTCTGCGCAGGTTGATGGTGAGCCTTGCTGTGACTGGGTAGGAAATGATGGGGCAGGCCATTATGTGAAGATGGTGCATAACGGTATTGAATATGGCGATATGCAACTGATTTGTGAAGCCTATCAGATGATGCGAGAAGGCATGGGGTTGTCAGGTGATGAAATTCAACAGGTATTTGCCGAATGGAATGATGGTGTGCTGGATTCCTATCTGATTGAAATTACTCGCGACATTCTTAAAGTAAAAGAACCTGATGGCAGTTTGTTAATCGATCATATTCTGGATACCGCAGGTCAAAAAGGTACCGGAAAATGGACGGGCATGAATGCGTTGGATTTAGGCACGCCTTTAACATTGATAGGTGAGGCGGTATTTGCCCGTTGTTTGTCAGCGTTGAAAGATGAACGGGTTACGGCATCTCGCGTATTACCGGCTAAGGCGGTTGCTTTTACTGGTGATAAACGTGAAATTATTGATGCCGTTCGGGATGCACTTTATGCCTCCAAAATCATTTCCTATGCCCAAGGCTATATGTTAATGCGTGAAGCGGCGGCAACTTATGGTTGGGAGTTGAATTATGGGGGTATTGCGATGATGTGGCGTGGTGGCTGTATTATTCGGAGCCAGTTTTTATCCAAAATCCGTGACGCTTTTGAGCGGAATCCGAATTTGCAGAACCTATTGCTGGATGAGTTCTTTATTGACGCCATCAGCGAAGCATTGCCGGGCTGGAGAAAAGCGGTCGTTACAGCGATTGATGTTGGTGTGCCGGTACCTACCTTCAGCAGTGCTTTGTCATTTTATGATGGTTATCGCAGTAAACGTTTGCCAGCCAATTTGTTACAGGCACAACGCGATTATTTTGGTGCCCATACATACGAACGACTCGATAAACCCCGAGGTGAATTTTTTCACACCAACTGGACAGGACGCGGTGGAAATATATCTTCCAGCAACTACGATGTCTGAATGTGTTTCACGCCTCAGTGATATGGCTCCTGTCATATCATTGAGGTAGATTTAAGGTGAAATGAGTTTTTTAATTTAAACTTTAAACCGGTATCCCACACCTTGAACGGTTTCAATAAATCTTGGTTGTATAGGTTCTTCACCAAGTTTATGGCGTAACTGGCGTACCAGAACACGTAAATAATGTGTTTCATCAACAAAGCTTTCACCCCAGATGGTCTGGGTTAAAAAACGATGGGTCAGGATATGCCCTGGCTGTTCTGTGAGTAATCGAAGCAACTCGAATTCTTTACGAGATAAATGAATTATTCTGTCATCCAGTTTGACCTGATATTCCGCTAAATCGATAAACAGGCCATTGATTTCACGTTTACTGCTAGAAGCTACAGTATTGTCACTTATTCTCAGTAACGCTCTAACCCGAGCCATCAACTCACTGATGCCAAACGGTTTGGTGACATAATCATTAGCACCGGCATCCAATGCCTGCACTTTTTCATCTTCGCTGGATCGAACAGACAGAACAATAATCGGGATCTGTGACCATTTACGTAATGCTTTTATAACATCCTGTCCATCCATATCCGGCAAACCTAAGTCCACAATCAACAGGTCAACCTTTTGTTCGACCATAATGGCTAATCCTTGTTCACCGAGCCTGGCTTCCAGCACCACATGATGATGTGCTTCAAGACTGATCCTCAAAAATTTCTTAATCTGAGCTTCGTCTTCTATGAGTAATATTGTGGCCATGTAAATACTCTGTGGAGGTTAGGACTTATTGATCTTTCATATTCACCACTGCTGGCGGCTATGACAGATCAACAGCCCCTTGGTTATTTGGTAGCTTGATCCGCATCATCGTGCCTTTGCCATATGGATTATCCAATGCCATCACCTCGCCACCATGCGCTTCAACCATGCCGCGGCAAATTGCCAGGCCCATTCCAGTGCCCGGTAAACTGGATTCGTGTCGATCACCTTGAGCAAGGCTGTAAAACATATTGAATACTTTTTCCTTTTCAGTATCGGCAATACCCGGTCCGTTATCGATAATATCCAGCGTTATCCAATTGTCATCATGCTGAACGATTAACTTTATTGCCAATTCTGCTGTGTTATGGCGAATGGCATTATCAAGCAGATTGAAAATAGCTTGTTCGATAATTAAACCCTGAACATAAAGCATCGGGGTATCTTCTGTTAATTCAAGCTCGAATTGCATATTATCTAATTGATGGCCCAACCGTCTTATAGCACCGTTAATCAGATCGTCGATATCCATCCATTCACGATTCAGGTTCAGTTTACCCTGGCTCAGACGAGTCATATCAAGCAGATTCTGAATATGACGGTCCAACCTGTGCGCTTCATCTTCAATGGTCTGGATCAGCAGCTGCTGATCATCAGTCGATAAATGCTGAGCATATTCACGTAATGACGAACTCGCCCCGATAATGGAAGAGAGGGGGGTACGTAAATCATGTGAAACTGAAGAAAGTAATGTGGCACGTAGTTGTTCTGTTTCTGCCAGTAATTTGGTTTGTGAGAGTTCCGCCACCAGCATGGTACGGTGTAATACCACTGCGGTTAGCTGGCAGAACGTTTCTGTAGCCGTAATTTGCTTGTCATTAATGCGTTCATTAATGGCCACCAGGCCAAGCTGTCTGCCATCCCAGCTAAGTGGAAAAAACAACCATCCCTTGTGCCAGGTTTCACCGTCCAGATGTTTGGATAGCATTAATTTAAAAACTTCTTCACCAGGATGACCACTCGATATGCCCTCCGGGTGCAAAATCAATTTAGACTCCTGCTGGATGGCAATCACCACACGACCATCATTGCTCAGAACTCGCCGTAAGGCCTCCAATAAAATTTCGATAGTGGTTTCAGTGTTGGTCGCGAAAGAGAGCTTTTGACTGAACTCATAGAAATGAGACAGCCGGTTTAATGCCATTTCCTGCTTGGCTATAGCTTCGCGCATTTGCGTCGCTAAATGTGCCGTCATCAATGCCACCATCAAAAATATAATTAATGTGGCGACATCCGCTTTGTGCAGAATATTAAAAGTGTAATAAGGCTCAGTAAAAAAGTAATTGAAAGCCATAAAGCTGAACAAGCTGCTTAATAAAGCCGGACCAAAACTGGTTTTGGCTGATATCAGCAACACACCCGCCAGAAACAGTAATAACAGACTGGTGTAGGGCAGATAACGGTTAAGCACCTGGGCAAACAACACGATCACAAAAATCAATCCGATCGCGAGCAGATAATGTTTGAGCGGAGTATTAGTTGGAAGAAAACGCATAGCTGATCGCTTTTTCTGGAAAATTCTTAAAGTTGTTTTAACAATAAATCGCATTTAAAAAAGTAAAATTTATATAAAATTTTTATCTTTTTTTTAGCTGACTTTCAGTCTCCTGAAACCAATAATCCATTAACGTTGATTATAGGGATGAATAGACTGATGTTAAGTTTTACCAAGTTGTTTCAAAGGCATATTACACCGTGTGTTGCTTGGCTTACATTTTTGATTGAGGTCGTAAGCTAATGCATTGGCGAGCCATCATCCGGTTATTTGGTTTGCTGTTGATGTTTTACAGTCTCAGCTTTCTGCCTTCATTAATCGTTTCATGGATCTACAGCGATGGACAATGGATAACCTTTATCGGGTCCAGCCTGATTGTGTTTTTATTGGGATTATCGTTGTGGCTAAGCAACTATCATCAACGTCAGGAATTATCCGTTCGTGATGGCTTTCTGGTCGTAACACTCTTCTGGTTTATATTGGGGCTGGTCGGCGCTTTACCCTTTTACCTCAGTCTGCATCTGGGGTTTACCGATGCGGTATTCGAATCCATTTCAGGATTTACCACCACGGGCGCGACCGTTATTGTTGGGTTAGATCAATTACCCCAATCAATTTTATATCATCGACAACAAATCCAATGGTTAGGCGGCATGGGGATTATCGTTCTGGCGGTCGCCATTCTGCCTTTATTAGGCGTCGGGGGCATGCAGCTGTATCGAGCGGAAACTTCCGGCGTTGCCAAAAATGAAAAAATGACACCCAGAATCGCTGAAACTGCCCGTTCCCTGTGGCTGATCTATCTGTTACTTACGGTGTGTTGTGCGTTAGCTTACTGGTTTGCAGGGATGAGTTTCTTCGATGCGGTAGGCCACGCCTTTACTACCGTGGCGACCGGAGGCTTTTCTACTCATGACGACAGTATCGGCTATTTTAACAGTCCACTTATTGAAGCTATCGCAATCGTATTTATGTTGGCTGGCGGGGTGAACTTTGCCGTGCATTTTTTAGTGTTAAGACGCAAGCTAATATCTTCATATGCCGAAGATCCGGAAGTAAGAACTTTTGGATTATTGTTTGTCTTTGCAAGTATTTTTATTGCGATAAGCCTGTATTTCGCCGGGGTGTATTCTGGCGGATGGGAAGCGCTTCGTTATGCTGCGTTTCAGGTGGCTTCCATTATGACTAGTACCGGTTTTGGTACGGCGGTATTCGCGGAATGGCCATTACACATCCCGTTAATTCTGGTGATTTTGTCATTTATTGGTGGATGTGCCGGTTCAACCGCGGGTGGCATTAAAGTTATGCGTATCATGTTGCTGGCGAAACTGGGTTTACGGCAACTCGAGTTATTGGTGCATCCTCGCTCCGTATCTGTGGTGAAGTTGGGAAAACGGCCAATATCTGAAACAGTATTGTTTTCGATTTGGGGTTTTTATGTGCTTTATATTGTCACAGCATTGATGCTGACAGTTGCAATGATGGCAGCCGGCCTTGATTTGATTTCAGCTTTTGGGGCAGTGGTTGCAACGATCAATCTTCTGGGCCCGGGTTTAGGAGAGGTTGCCTCAAATTTTGCCACAATGGATGCCACGGTTAAATGGCTCGGGATCTTCGCAATGCTGGTAGGACGCCTGGAAGTGTTCACCTTGTTGATTCTATTTCTGCCAGCCTATTGGCGCAATTAACAGAGAGGTTTTGCAGATGAAAATTATTATTCTGGGTGCGGGACAGGTCGGCAGTTCGACGGCAGAAAGTCTGGTCAATGAAGGTAACGATGTCACGGTGATTGATCAGAATCCGGTATTGCTGGAGCGATTGCAGGAACATCTGGATATTCGCACGGTGGTGGGATATGCAGCACACCCCGGTACCTTGTTAAAAGCGGGCATCAAAGACACCGATATGCTGATCGCGGTCACCCATAATGATGAAATCAACATGATTGCCTGTCAGATTGCCAGCTCACTATTTAATACGCCCAAAAAACTGGCGCGGATACGTGCCGCAGATTATCTGGAATATCCGGCTTTATTTGCGCTGGATGCTGTGCCAATTGATGTCATTATCAGTCCTGAGCAATTAGTCACTGATTACATTACCCATCTAATTGAACAACCTGAAGTCTTGCAGGTTCTGACCTTTTTTGAAGATCGTGCTCGACTGGTTGCCGTTAGAGTGGATGCCGGGAGTATTATGGATGGTAAAGCCATCCATGATTTGCTGGATCTGCTTCCTAAAATACAAATGCGTATCGCGGCCATTTTCCGAAATGAAAGTGCTGTTTCATTGGGAGGAAAAATCACGTTACAGGCCGAGGATGAAGTGTTTTTTCTGGCCGAAAAACATCAAATCAGTGAGCTGGTAAAAGTATTCAAAAAAGATTACCAACCCTATAAACGAATATTTATTGCCGGTGGCGGACAGATTGGTAAACAACTGGCACAGCGGCTGGAAAAGTCACATAACGTTAAAATTATCGAACATAATGAAAATCGTGCACGGGTTATCGCCGAAGAACTGCATCACAGCCTGGTTTTGCATGGTGATGTGGGTGATGCCAGCCTGCTTAAAGAAGAATATATTCATAAAACGGATGTGTTTTGCGCTGTGACTAACGACGACGAAGCCAATATCTTGTCTGCGATGCTGGCGAAGCGCCTGGGAGCTCGCAAAACCTTTTCCATTATCAGTAAGGCCAGCCATGTTGAACTGGTTGAAGGAACCAGTATTGATATTGCCGTATCGCCTGCACAAATTACCATTGGGACCCTATTGACCCATATTCGTCGTGGTGATGTGATTACCGTACATTCGTTAAGACAGGGTGCTGCAGAAGCCATTGAGATCGTGGCACATGGCGATAAGCAAACCTCGAAAGTAGTGGGGCGTAAACTCTCAGAACTCAAACTGCCTAAAACGGCGACCGTTGGAGCGATATTACGCAAAGAAAAGATTTTGTTTGCCGAAAAAAATGTTCAGATTGAAAGCGGCGATCATCTGGTCATCTTTTTGACCGAACAGCAGGATGTCGATGAGGTTGAAAAACTGTTTCAAGTAGGATTTGAGTTTCTGTAAATCAGTTTATTAGAGATGTAGGAGCTTCAGTTTGTATCATCCGTCTTTAATATTTACTTTTTGCCTAAAAGTTCAACTAGATAATGAAACAATGTTTGTGATTTTCTAACGCATGCCAATTGAAGTCTATGCGGTTTTTATTTTTACTTCAGCGTTGCTGGCCCTGGCTCCGGGGCCAGATAATATTTTTGTGCTTACCCAGTCAGCACTTTATGGTAAACGCAGTGGCATTCTGATTACCTTAGGTCTATGTACAGGGTTGGTTTTTCACACCTGTTTAGTGGCATTCGGTGTTGCCACTATTATGCAAACTTCTGACTGGGCGTTGAGTGCGTTGAAAATCATCGGCGCAATCTATTTGGTCTACCTGGCCTGGCAGATTCTTAACAGCCAGACACAAGAATTATCAGGTAAGGGCGTAGTATTGAGTGATGCCAACTTATATATTCGCGGCATTGTGATGAATGTAACTAATCCCAAAGTCAGTATTTTCTTTTTGGCTTTTCTGCCACAGTTTGCCAGTTCAAACTATGGTGCGATTACGCCACAAATTATATTGCTCGGGACTATGTTTGGTGTTGTTTCACTCTTTATCTTTAGTGGTATTTCTATATTAGCTTCAAAGCTTGGCGACTGGCTTAAAACAAAACCCAATGCTCAGGTTTATCTCAGTCGCACGACAGCACTGATTTTTGTTGTGTTGGCGTGTAATCTTTTGATAGGGCTAACTCATTGAGTCAAAACGCTGAAAATCAGTAAATTGACTCAGTGCCTTGTTGACGTTTAACACAGGCATCAAATATTTGATCATGGATAAAATCCGCTGATTTACTGGGGGGCTGGATAAATACCTGTTTGGCAATTTGCAATAAATCATCACGGCCTTGAGAGTCTTTGTAAATCGATTTGATTTTCGTTTCAAACGTTTCCCAGTCGTCGCCCTCGGTCTGACGGATTTTCTGGATTTCATAGGCAGTACCTGCCTGATAGGCACAGCTGGTAATGGTTCCATGCTCCAGATTTTCTGCCTGGACCGAACCAACGAAAGTTAAGGCAAAAGTCATCATGACTAAGTGTTTCATCTGACATACCCCACTACTAAAACCTGCTAAATATTTTGAATCATCATGACATATTATCTGCAGAATAATACCAGTCTAATAGGAATGGCTTGTATGACAGGGCATTGCTATGCTAACAAGGGTGCAGGAAGTCCAAAGGAGCTGAAGTCTATGAGCAAAGAAATAGAACAAAGCATGATAGTGCTGGCCCGTCATCGTTTGAAATGGTTGAGGGTTGCCCTGGCTGGGCGAAATGCCGATCTGAATCTGGTGCAGAACACCTTTCATCAGCTGACAGGGCTGACCAGTTTAAGGTTTGTTCAGGATAATGGTCTGAGTCTGCCAACAGCGAAAGAACTGGCTATTATTGATAATCTGGCGATATTAAATGTTCAGCAACAACACCCGGAAGTATTGGAAAAATTTTCCAATGAATCACAGGAGTTATCGAAATATCTGGATATGCCTGCCCGGGATTTGCTTGATTTGCTGTTTAAGGAAGGAGGCCGGTTTCAGAATCAGGAAGCTATTTCAGTGGCTATGCACCGGGGCTTAATCAGTGATATTCATCATGAGAAAGAAGCCTACGACAGATTGAATGCACGTGAACGGAAACAGGATATGTAAAAAACCTGTTTACCAGTCTATGTTTTTTCCTTGCCAATCCAGAAATGACAATTCACCGTCGGCTGGCAAACCCTTTAGAATTTCAAACAATCTATCGGCAACAAAATCCGGGGTGAATAATTTATCGTCAGGCACGTTTGTATTATACGGACGAGATAGTGGAGAGTCAGTGGTACCGGGATGAAATGCCAGTAACTTTACCATTTTGGCGCGACGGGCATATTCAATGGCGGTGGATTTTAACAGCATATTCAACGCTGCCTTGCTGGCGCGATAGCTATACCAGCCCCCCATGTGATTATCATTAATGCTGCCAACCCGTGCGCTGAAGATGGTCACCTGACAGGTTTCAGCATGTTTAAGCACTGGTAAAAGCTGTTTCAGCCAAAGCACCGGGGTAATTGTATTGATATTAAACACATGGTTGATGGAGGCTGCTGTAAGTTGTTCGAGACGTTTTTCCGGTTTTACTGATTCATCATGGAGGATGCCGTGACAGATAAAGACCTTTTCAAAGTTACGTTGCTGGTCGTAAAACTGCATCGCCAGGTTGCCCATACTTGTTTCGTCATATTCAGACTGATACCAGATGACACCAGCAAACTTATCGGGTTGTGGTCCACGACTAACCACCACAATATTTTCAGCAGTTAAGTAAGTTAATAGTTTTTCAATGATGGCCTGAGCAATCTGCCCACTGCCGCCAATAACGAGAGCAGATGTTTTCATTTGTTGAGTATGCGCCTGATGATGTGAATTTTGTGTGTTAAAAATTTTTTACTTGTGTTCCCACGGCTCCTGCGTGGGAACACAAGTAACGACCTTTTAACTGAGAGCCATTCCTGATATCCATTTAAATGCTTTATAAATTGCGAAACAATTAGACTATTCATTCTGCATTCATGAACAATGGTTTACTGTTTAATAATGTGCGCTATATAAAGCAGTGAAAACTTATTACTGCCTTCTACTGACAAATGCTCTATAAACTATATTGACTCAGGTTTTCTGAAAAAATTATGAATGGATTAGTGCTATTTCTATGAAAAAATTCACCATTCGTTACCAGGATTTATTGTCTTTATTCTCAATGAATAAAACCTTATCTATTATTTTCCCGATTGTTTTAACAGCAAGTTTCAACATAAATGCAGAAGAGGCCGTTGAGGCGAATGAGGACTGCGGTGAAGCGGAAATTCGTTACAGTGATAACCCGGAGCTTACTCGCGCAGAAAGAATAGCATTAATGGAAAAAGCTTTTTTTGATTCGGTTAACCGCTTTGAGTCATGCAATTTGTCTGATCCAAATAATACGTCTGCGGCTGGCAGTGATGGTGGAGATAGTGGCGATCAAGGCGGTGGAGAAAATCAGGGTGGTAATGCTGGTAATCGCTCAGTCGCCAGCCAGGAAATGCAGGGTACTGAAGCTGAGACAGAAATGGAAAGCTCGATGCCAGCTCAGGCCGGCACAGCAGATTCAGTTGAACAAACTGATAGCGATGGTGCAGCAGTGGTACCTTCGGGAGCTGCAGATAACGGTGCTATCCCGGAAGACATTCCATCCGCCAATAACGACGATGCCATTGCTGCACAAATCAGACTGGCTGCGGAAGCTGAACAAGATCCAGAGATTAAAAAGAAACTCTGGAATGAATATCGTAAATATAAGGGGATGAACATTGTTGAAGACTGAGTCATTTAGAGCCCCCTCCAGGTTTCTTATCTATCTTATTATCCTGACCCATGTACTAACGGGATGTGCAACTACGTCATCCTCAGGTAATTTAAAAACCGGTCCACAACTGGCCTCGGCCCAGGAACAAAACAAAGAAATACCCTACCAGGGCGTTAAACTTGACGTCATTATTCCGGTCTTTTCGCCAGGGCTTTCCGATTCAGCAGCTGAATATGAAGAAGAAGGTATCTGGCCTGAATTGAGACGAGCAGAAGCCAATCGATTTGCTTATAAATTAAAAACGGCTTTAGATGAAAGTGGTAAGTTTGGTGCGGTTCGGGTAGCCCCCAACAGCACTGCTTCAGGTGATTTATTTGCTGTCGGCGAGATCATTGAATCAAATGGTCAAGAGCTTGAATTTAGCCTCAATGTGGTTGATGCCAGTGGTAAGCAGTGGTTAAACGACACCATTGAATATGAGGTTGGTGAAGGTTTTTACAAAAATCCGAGAAATGACGGCAAAGACCCCTATGATCCCGCTTTTGATAAAGCGGCCCAGGCGATAATTGAAGCCCTGCTTAAACAACAGCAAAGCGAACTGGCGCAACTGCAGAATATTAACGATCTGCGTTTCGCCGCCAGTTTCAATGAACAGGCCTTTATGGAGTATCTCGATACCAGTGGTCAACAAATTAAGCTGGTCAGTATGCCGAGTGATGCTGACCCAATGTTTCAAAGAGTCAAATCGATTCAGGTTCGTGAACAGTTATTTGTAGATAATCTGCAGCAGAATTACAGTGCATTTTCCCAGCAAATGGATGACAGCTATCTGGCATGGCAGGAAGCCAGTGCCACAGAAATGCAATTACGCAAAGAAGCTAAAACCAAAAGCATCTGGAAAATGATTGGCGGGGCAGTTTTAATCGGTGCCGCCGTTGCTGCCGCTACGTCAGGCAGTTCCAACGACCCGCGTTTTGCCCGTGATCTTGCGACTGTTGCCGGTGGTGTTGGCGGTGCAGTGCTGATCAGCAGTGGCTTTAAATCTCGTGAGGAAGCCAAGTTTCATCAGGAGGCATTAAACGAGTTAGGAGAATCGGTGAACTTGGAAATGGCACCACAGGTGATGACTTATGAAGAAGAATCAGTCGAGTTAACGGGTGATATTGATGAGCAGTTCCGCCAATGGCGAGATTTTTTGAACCGGATGTATCAATTAGAAGCCACGCCTGATGTACAGCTCTAAATTTCGCTTGAGGTTCAGCCATAGATCATGATCCATCAGAAAATCGCTGAGGCTAAACTCGCTAAACGAAAATTATTCTTCAAAACACTGCTTATTATCATTTTGCTGAGCGTGTTTTGCGTGGCGTTAATTTTGTGGGCGTCAGTCCCCAAAACCCGTTCCACTAGCGTCGAAACTGAGCAGCCACTGGATATTGTTGAAAGCTCACCTCAGGAAAATGGCAACCAGGACAGTGAAACCTTGCGTCAGCAATATCTCGAAGCCTATGCCCATTTTGAAAATACAATTAAACCCGAGTTAAACAAGATCGATCTGCCAAAGTGGGATGAACCGCTGGCTGATCGTTTAAATGCAAATGAAAGTGCTGCAATAGAACAGTTTGGTGAAGCGAAATATGCTCAGGCTAATGCGACATTAGATGCTTTGATTAAACTGGCTGAAACTGCTATTTCAGACAGCCAGAATCAATTTGAATCGGCCATGCAAAACGCTCAACAGGCTTTTGATGACAATCAGTATGAACAAGCTAAAACAGCAATTTCAAAAGCATTGATGTTGGATAGTAGTTCTAATCAGGCTTCGGCGTTAGCAGAAAGAATTGAGCAATTACCGGAGATTGCATCTTTAGTTGAGCAAATTGAAGTCGCTAATGTCGAAAATAATCCCCAGACCGAGCTGAGATTAATCAACCAGTTATTAACGCTGACGCCAGAAAGAGAAGCGTTGAAGCAACGTGCTCAGGCGTTACAAACCACACTTAATAATCAAAAATTTCAATCGCTTATCTCCCAATCCTATGCTGCGATTGATGATGGTCGCATTGAAGCGGCCAAATCAGCATTGAGTCAGGCGCGAAATATCTACTCCAATCGAGTCGAACTGAGTGATGTAAATACTGCGATACAACAATATGAAAAAAACCAGCGGATTCAGTCGGGTCTGACCAACGCGGCAAAGGCAGAGTCTAATGATAACTGGCAAGCTGTAAAAACCAATCTTGAGCAGGTGGTTAAGGAAAACCCCAATAACCAATCGGCCACAGAAAAACTGACCATGGCCAATAACATATTGTCATTGGATAGACAGATCGATGACTACCTGAAATCGCCTTATCGACTGTCAAACAGCCAACTGGCAGAGCAGGCGCGTGCTGCCATTAATGCTGCCGCCGCATATCGTAATCAAAGCCTCTCACTGACCCGTAAAAGCCGTGAACTGGAAACGGTATTAACCGCAGTGAACCAGACTGTTCCTGTTGAAGTCCGCTCCGATAATCAAACACATATTCTGGTGCGGGGTGTTGGCAATGTGGGTGTGGTTGATTCAAAAGTGATTCAGCTTAAACCCGGCCAATATACTTTTGAAGGTAAACGCCAGGGTTACAAGTCAAAGTTAGTTGAAGTTACTATTCCCTACGACGTAAACCGTTTTAGTCTGACACTGGTATGTGATGAGCCAATTTAATCAGCAGCTGGAACTTGCCCGTAAACGTCAGCACAGAATGTATCTGTGGTTATTGACGATATTTGTGCTGGTTTTCCTGATTATAGTGACAGTAATCTTTGCATCAAGGGGGACCCGTGTTGAGGTTCAGCCGGATGATGCTTCTGATGTATCAATTAACGCCGATTCCTGGCTGGCAATGGTTATTTTGGATTCAGTATATTCGCTTGCTGAATCCACCCAAATTCAAGTAACGGCGAAAGGCTTTTACCCTCTCAGAAAAACCATTGAACGAGCTGATACTGGCAAAGTCATTACGGTTACATTAACCCCGTTGCCAGCTAAGATTATATTGTCCACATCGCTTGACGATAATCTCACGCAATGGCTGATAGACGATGAAATCATTGCAGTAGCAAATCATCTTGAGTACGAACTCCCTGCGGGCGACTATCAGCTCATTGCAAAGCATCCACATTATCAAATGACGACGCTCGATCTGACACTCAGCCGTGGTGAAACAGAAACCCGGGATGTTGAACTGCAACCGCTGCAGGGAGAGTTTGTTGTAAATTCGGTGCCAATTGGCGCAATGGTAAAGGTAGATGCTGTTGAAGTTGGCAAAACACCGCTCACCGTACCACTGCAAGGCGGTTTTCATGATGTGCAGTTAACACTGCAAAAATATGAAACCACCGAAGAAACCATTGAGATAAAAAATCCCAGCCCGACGATAGAAAGAAACTATCGTTTATCTGCAGAAACGGCGGGTGTACGGTTAAATCTTCAACCCTCAGGTGGTCAACTGACATTGAATGGGCTGCGAATCGATAATCAGGATCGCCTTTCGGTTGAAGCGGGTAAACAGCACCGGTTGCACTATTCAAAGCCGGGATTTTTCTCCAAAACTGAAACGTTCACTTTGGACACCAATGAAAAAAGAACCCTTGATCTCACTCTGCAAAAAGAAATGGGTAAGGTGGAAATTTTATCCACGCCAACTGCTGAAGTGAAAATTGATGGAAAAGCGGTAGGAAATACGCCAATCGAGTTGGAATTAAATGCCGTTCCTCATGATGTACAGTTCAGCCTGCAGGGATATCGAACGATCTCGAAAAGCATTACTCCAACGGCGAGTGAACCACAAAGAATATCCGTTACTTTACTCCCCGAGGCACAAGCCAGAAAAGCTGAAGCTCCGAGAGTGTATAAAACCAAAGCCAGTGGTGAAATGGCACTGTTTTTCCCCAACGACATTATTAAAATGGGGGCAGGAAGAGATGAGCCGGGGCAACGTGCCAACGAGTTTTTAAAACAGGTCCGACTCAACCGACCTTTTTATGCCGGCACACATGAAGTGACTAACGCTGAGTTCCAGCAATTTGATAGCAGTAAATCTGGCGATGGCAAATTACCGATCACTAATTTGAGCTGGCTGGAAGCGGTCAAATTCTGCAACTGGTTAAGCCAGCAGGAAGGTTTAACCCCCGTTTACCAGCTGCAAGGCAATCAGCTGAATCAAATTAATAGCAATGCTGATGGCTATCGATTATTAATGGAAGCGGAGTGGGAATGGCTGGCTCGAAAAGCTGGTAAACCCGAACAAACTTTGTTCGTCTGGGGCAACGATAAAACCATCCCAACCAAAGCCGTGAATATTGCCGATGAATCTGCCAAAGGCAGTGTGAAGCTATATGTGCCAAGATTTTATGATGGTTATACCGGTATTGCTCCAGTGAAGAGCTTTGACCGAGAAAAGTCTGGGCTTTACGATTTGGGAGGCAATGTCAGCGAATGGACTCACGACAGTTACTCACTAACGGCGCCGAAACTGGATACCGTTTATCCACATGTTCTTGATACTTCAACCATAGCAATGCGTGTGATAAAAGGCGCAAACTGGCGTTCTGGATCACTCAGTGAATTAAGAGCATCCTACCGCGATGGTGCAGAGCTGGGTCGCGATATTCTGGGCTTTAGAATCGGCCGATTTTTATCTGGAGGGAATGAATGATGCTATTCAAAAGAATTTTACTGATTGGGGCTTCAATCATGTTGTTAGTGGTCTTATCGTTGATGATTCACAATGCCTGGGCAGGTAAATCGGTTATCAGTCTGAACTCCCCCGTTTCGTTCCCAGTGGATATCTGAAGATGAATGATTTGATGAAAAGCTTTGCTGCCTTGATCGTATCGATCATTGTGGTGCACATGATTTATATCGGCTTTATCCGGCCAGAGGCTGCCCAACTGGTTGAACTTGCCTTACAACAACAGCAATCATCACCACGTAATATTGTGGTTATCATCAAAGACTACGAACAGGAAATCTGTTTTATTCTGATGTTTTGGGGCTGTTTTTTAATTGCCAGTTCATACCGTGAGATTCTCAAAACAAAATACCTGTATAGCGTTGATTTAATTGAAGATCCAACCAACAATAATGAGCAACCAATTGATAAATCCGAGCATAAAGAACTGGATGTAAACCGTATTATTCATCGGTTGGATAGTGAGATTCCCCAGGATTTAATCTCCTCGCCACTGGTTCAGACTTTACGCGCCTCATTATGGCGTTACAGCTCGACCAACAATGTGCAAAACCTGTCAGATGCCATTGAAAGTAATCTTGAAGCATTGGCTGTAAAACAAGACTCTGAAAACTCCATGATCCGCTATCTGATCTGGGCCATTCCCTCTATCGGCTTTATTGGCACAGTGCGTGGTATCGGTCAGGCGCTTTCACAAGCTGATCAAGCACTCGCTGGCGATATTTCCGGTATGACTGATAGTCTTGGTCTGGCATTTAATTCGACGTTGGTCGCTTTGTTGATCAGCATCTTTCTGATGTTTTTGTTCCATCAACTGCAACGGATGCAAGACAGCCAGATTGTCGATACCCAAAGCTATTGCGACAAATACCTGTTGAGACGCATTCGCTAACGCAACATGGCTTACCGTCGTAAAAAAGCCGAAGGTTCCAGTCTGGCATTTCTGGATATCATGTCCTGTGGCCTCGGCGCGGTTATCCTTGTGTTTATGTTGGTCAAACAGAAAATTGATGAAACCCCGGTTGAAATCGATAATCTTAAACAGGATATCAGTCAGCTTGAACAGGTGAGGGATGATGCTGAGACCACATTGGGTCAAATAAGAGAACAGTTAAGCAGTGAAAATGCCCGTTATCAGGCATTAAAAAAACAACTGGATGATAAGCAGTCGACACTGGCGAGTCAGAGTCAGCTAGTCCAACGATCTGAAAGTGAACTGGATGAACTTAAATCCAGTATTACCTCCATTAAAGTGCCACAAAAACAACAGGATTTGGTTGAAGCTCCTCGTATCAATGAAGAAAACTATCTGTTAGGACTGAAAGTTGAAGGCCCCAAAATAGCGATTCTGGTTGATACCAGCGCTTCAATGACCAATGAAAAACTGATTGATATTATTCGCACCAAAAGCAGTTCCCAGCAAAACAAAAAGAATGCCGCCAAATGGCAACGCACTAAAAAGGTGGTTGAATGGTTGCTGGCACGAACACCGGAGAACAGTGACGTAGTGGTAGTGGCTTTTAGTGAAGATGCCAAGGTATTAGGTGATAAAAAAGGTTGGCAAAAAGCCAGTGCATCACAAACGACTGCATCAATCATCAGTGAGTTAAACACCATTGTCCCCGAAGGCGCAACGAACCTGCAAAAAGGTTTGAATACCGTAAATCAGTTTTCACCAACCAACCTCTACGTGATTACTGACGGTTTACCGACCAAAGGTGAATCGCAATATCGTAGTCTGAACCCTTTCTCCAGTTGCAGTTCGCTTACCGGTAATGCGCAGACGATTTCGGGTGAATGCCGAGTTAAATTGTTTCAGCAAACCATCAACGAAAGCGGGAAGCGGGGCGTACAGGTCGATGTCATTATGCTGCCGCTAGAAGGTGATCCCGATGCCGTGAATCAATATTGGATTTGGGCTGCCACCACCGGTGGATTACTGATCAGTCCGGCGAGTAACTGGCCATGAAACATCGTAGAAAAGGCATCGATATATTCAGTCTGTCTTTTCTGGACGTGATTTCCTGTGGGTTTGGGGCAGTCGTCATGTTGATATTGATCTCTAAAACCGATGTCGATGTTTCCTCTGCTGGTTCCGATGATATCAGCAGTTTACTGGCCTCGTTGATTGGTCTGGAAAACTCGGTGGCTGAAGTAAGTCAGCAAATTGAACAGGAGCTTTCGACATTAGAAGCCTTATCGGGTGAAAAACAGGCTATTGCCCAGGCCGAATCTTCTTTGGAAAATCAGCTCAAAGCACTGCAACAAAAAAATGCCGCACTGGAAGAAAGTATCTCGGGATTGAGTCTGGTGGAATCACGTCTAAAGCAGGCGGCTTTGCCAACGCCAAGGAAATCTGCTGATAAGCGTTCCGCAGAAGTCGGCGGTATTCCCGTCGACAGCGATTATGTGGTGTTCATTATCGACACGTCTGGCAGTATGAAACAGATCTGGTCACGGGTATCCAGAGAAGTGGTGAATGTGTTGAATATTCACCCTGAAGTGAAAGGCTTCCAGATATTAAATGATATGGGCACATCGATGATCTCCGGCTACGATGGTCGCTGGATGCCTGATACGCCCTCTACACGAAACAGTGCCATCAAAATGTTTGAGAATTGGTCAGTGGTATCCAACAGTAGTCCAGTGGAAGGCATAGAAATGGCGTTGAGAAAATATGCCAAACCCAATATCACTACTTCAATCTATGTATTTGGCGATGATTACACCGGCTCATCGTATGATCCGGTTATTGATCGGTTAACCAAACAGAACAAGCAACTCAGCGATGGGCGACGACTAGCCAAAATTCACGGTGTAGGCTTTTTATCCGTTAACAGTACTGACAGATTCAGCATATTGATGCGAGAGTTGACCAAACGTAATGACGGTACTTATATTGCATTACCGCCCTAGAGGATAGGGCTTACCACGGGTAACCATGGGAGCCAGAAACGGTAAGATCTCGTTCACACACACCTGCGTGGTAACGCAAATGGTCTAATCAATAAACTCGTACTTCCAGCGAATTTCATCCGGCTTCATCATCTGCCCGACACTAAAACGAATCATACCGGTGGGATCGGAAGCTTTGCCAATCAATACATAACGACTGCCATCACTATCAAATCCGACGCCGGTTTTATCGTTGAATTCTGATATGGCACTACTGTTTTGCAGGATAAAAGGCAATAAATCATCTGCTGCATCGGGTGGCGCAAAGGGTGGAACCGTTTCAGGTCGATTGCACAAACCAACAAATATTTCCTCATCGGTCGGCAGGATCAGAATATTCCAATTGAACAGGGTATAGACCGATTTAGCTGTGTTATTCATTCGATGGACAGCTCAGTTAAGTGATATCTTCGGAGACTCAGATTCAAATAGGCTCCCACGCTGAGCATGGGAGCCATATTTAGCCGTTGAATCTCGATCCCATGCTTCTGCGTGGGAACGAAACAGTTTAATTAACGCAACGTTCTGCTAAACAGATTCAACGCCAGTTGATAACCAATCTGTGCTGTTTGGGCATCATAACGGCCACCATCACCCTCATCACGCATAAACGCATGTTCGGCATTGAATTCATGCCAGGTAAACGGAATGTCTGTTTCGTTGAGTTTGCTGTAGATCAGTGTGCGGCCTTCTGAGGGAACATGGTTATCCTGTTTGCCCCAGATCATCAGCAATTCGCCTTTGATATCTGCCAGACGTTCCATACTGTGTTGACCCGGTTTATTCGGGATCTTCTGAATATGTAAATCGGTAGCATAAAAACAAGCAGTGCCTTTCACTTCAGGTTGCAGTGCTGCACGAAAAGCCAGATGACCGCCAATGCAATAACCCATCGCTCCAAATTGACCATTGCACCAGGATTGTTGCTTGGCAAATTTGATTAACGCTTCGTTATCGGTGTCATAGCCCTGCACATCTTTGTTTTCTTTATCGGCATTGCCTTTATCGCGACCGGCATCGTCATAACCCAGCACCGTACCAATCGGATTTAGCTCATGGAATACTTCGGGGACTAATACGGCATAACCATGACTAGCCATTAATCTGGCCGCACGCTCAATCGGGCCGGTTTGCTGAAAAATTTCGGAATAAAACAAAATTACAGGGTAGCTGCCTTCACCAACAGGACGATGAATATAGGTACGCATCACACCAGTAGGTGTATCAAGATCGGCAAAATGGCTTTGAATCTTCATGAAAGCTCCCTTGAAGTTGGATAGAAAAATAATGGACTATTGTACAACGACTAATCATTTTCAGCGGCCTGATTAATCTAATCTTACGCTCAATAATATTGCCAAATACTGATGCTCAGCGACTTTAAAGTAGATTAATATTCGTCTGTGTTTGATTGAATGACGTCAAGCAATTGAAATAGAGATTAAAAAAAGTGGTCAGCATCGTAAAACCTTAATAATTAACTGTTGGAATATCGCCGTACCACACGTCATAAAAGTTGTTGCTTAATTTATCTACAAGGAAAGTCATATGAAAAAAATAATTCTTAATATCGGTTTGCTACTGGGCATTATGTCGTCTTATACGCTGAGTGCCGATGAACTGCCAGTCACCGAAAGACTGGTTGATACACTCTCGGAGCTTGCCGGTGGCCCTCATCCAGGAATACGTTCTAATCATGCGAAAGGGATCATGGCTTCTGGTTATTTTGAAGCATCGAAAGAAGCCTCTGATATCACCTATGCACCTCACTTTAATACCCCTAAAACAGATGTGGTGGTTCGGTTTTCAAACGCCAGCGGTGTGCCCGATATCGCGGATTCAAGCCCGGATGGTTTTCCTAAAGGCATGGCGATAAGGTTTATGTTACCGGAAGAGGAATATACCGATATGGTGGTGATTTCGGTAGAACGATTCCCAGTCAAGACACCTGAAGATTTTCTTGGATTATTAACAGCCATCAAAGATTCGGCAAACTCACAAGCTAAACCGACACCAATAGAAGCTTTTCTGGAACAACATCCCGAAACGCTAACCTTTGTGCAATTACCTAAGCCCGCTCCAGTGAGTTATGCCACTGAAAAATTCCATGGCATTAATGCATTTGAATTTGAAAATGAACAAGGTAAAACCGTTTATGGCCGTTACCTCATTACTCCGGTGAATGGCACAGAGTACCTTTCAGATGAAGAACGAAAAAACGCTGCTAACAATTATCTACAGGATGAATTGCCAGAGAGATTAAATGATACTGGCGCGGCTAAGTTTACAATTGCCCTGCAAATAGCTGAAGAGGGAGATGTAATCACTGATCCTACAGTTGTGTGGCCAACAGAGAGAAAAATAGTGAAGCTCGGAACATTGACGCTTACTGAAATCATGACGGACGGTGAAAGTTATGCAAAAGCTAATATGTTTAACCCGTTGGCTATCCCGGAAGGCATAAGCCCAACAGACGATCCTATTCTTTTAGCTCGCCCTGTGAGTTATGCAATTAGTTTTGGTAGAAGACTAAATCCATAATTAGTTGGTATAAATAAGGCTTGAGTAAGGGGTGTTCGCTCAAGCCTTATTTTATTGTTAAATCAAAAGTTTTCCCTGGACTAAACCATTGTGCAATTGGAAATAGTTTAAACAATTCGATTCTGCTATTGGTGGGCTGTGATAATAGCCTTGAAAAATATCGCAGCCCATTTCAGACAACACTTCGCGTTGTTCTTTGGTTTCCACGTATTCTGCCACCACATGCACTCTTTGTGCTTTTCCCAGTGAACATATTGTCCTGACAATATCTGCATTAGTGTCATTGACCAGAACGTCCCGTGTAATGGAACCATCAATTTTTATTGCATTCACTTGAAAGCGGCGCATATATAACAATGATGAATAGCCCATGCCGAAATCATCCATTGCCAGATGCACACCGGTTTCGACCAGCTGTTGTAAAATCAAATCTGTCAGGCTGGTATCGGGAATTTCAGAAGATTCGGTAATTTCCAATTCAAGTTCTTCTGCCGATATACCGTAATCCTTAATATATTTCGTAATATAAAAAGGTAAATCCTTATCTGTTAACTGAAGTGGAGAAATATTTACCGCGACAGTTAATGCTTTATATCCTGCGGCATTCCAGCGAGCTTTGCAGGCACAAGCCTGCTTGATTACCCATCGGCCCAGATGATGAATCAATTCACTATCTTCGGCGACAGCGATGATCACAATAGGAGAGATAAAACCATATCTTGGATGCGTCCAGCGAAGCAGGGCTTCAACACCAACGATTTGCCCCTGACGATCATGCTTGGGTTGATAGACCAGTGTCAGCGAATTCTGTTTAATCGCATTTTGCATATCAACAGCAAGATCCCGGGCAATCATGCCAACCTTATCCTGGCGGGTAATAATTTTTTGTCTTGTATTGCCCACCTTGATTATCGTGTCTGATGCCTGTGTAAAAGCATCTAAAGACTGTTGCTGACGGTGTTTTTCAGCTTTTTTCACAAAGGGCAGGTAGCTCAAGGTGCTGATAGCGATTAACAGAACTTGCAGAGCAACACCACGCCAGGATTCCGTCAGTAGCCAGCCTGATAATAAAGGGGGCGTTGTCCAACCCACAATTGCGGAATCGTAAATAGTGATCAATCCAAACTGCAAAGCGGCCAGTGATATCAACATCAATAGAACCGGTATCAGCACAAATGGAATCAGGTAAAACGGATTAAATACAATCGGTAATCCGTAGATCAATATGTCATTAATATTGAACAGAGAAGGGACTATAGAAATCTTCGCAATTTTATTCTGTGCACCACGCCGCGTAACAATAAAAATTGCTATTAATAGGCCGAGCGTTGCTCCAGATCCGCCCAAATGCACAAAGTTATTGAACAGGACTCTAAACGCCAGAGATGAAGCATTGAATCCTGCATCCAAGTTCGCTAAAAATAGCGCTCCATCCGCTGCACCGTATATGAAGATACTGCCATGAAGACCCACAAACCAGAACAATTGGTTCATTAAAGTGACAAAGGAACCTAAAATCCAGGTTCCATATTCATTGTTATGTGCCCAATCAATAATAAGTTGTGTAAAGTCGGGAAAATCAGGTGTTGAAGCCAGTATCAGAGCCGTTATAAAAAAGATCATTCCGCTAAGAATAATCGACGGGCTTAAGCGCATCGCTTGATAAAAGGTAGTATCGGTATCAACAGGCAGGTTCAACAGATCAAGATAGGGTTTTCTGGCGGCCCAGAGCATTAGTTCGGCTGAAAGCAGCCCAACAACAATCCCTATAAGAATAACTTCTGCACTGAACTCAACTGGAGAAATATTGGGTAGTGAAACGGTGATGATCAGAAAGTTAATTACCGCACTGATTGCCACCATTAATGGAGGGGCAATTTCACGGTGTTTGGTTAAACCTGGCATACGAAAAACAAGTTGGGAAGAGACGATAGCTGCCAGTAACAAACCAAACAAAGTAAATGAATTATCGATGATTTGTCTTAATGGTTCACGCCAATCTGCACCAAGCCAATGATCCATTGACTGCTGATAATAAAGCCAGGGAAAGTTCAGTATAAGTTCGGCAATAACGCGAAGAAAAGTGAGCGGCAAAAGTGCGACAAAGCTGTTTCTCGTCGCTATCATCCATAAGAGCAAACGTGCTTTCAATCCCGGCTCCTTTTATTTAGATTCATCAGGTTTTGTTGAATGTATATTTGAAAAAGTGAGAACCATTAACATCAACCTGATGTTCTAATTATTCCAGCATATTTACATATAATCAGATCGGCAATCAATTTTATGTGACGCCTACCAGAAAAAAATCATTAAAGGGGGGATTGAATGAGTCGTGTAACGCACAACTTATGCCAAATATTATCTATAGGTGTAAGCAGAATTATTCCGTTTTAAACCTGACATTATCTATATTTTTAAATGCAATAGTGATGGATATTTTTTACTGTATTTAGTCGCTCAAATTTTAGCTAATTATTAACGAACCTTATTACCTTTTTCGGCATACATTTTTTTATCAGCAGCAGCTAAAAAAACATTAACATCAATATCTTTTTCAACCAGACTATTTACAAAACCCACACTGTATTCAATATCATAACCCCGAGCTGCTTCCTGATTATAATTCGTTACTTCGTTATCAAAGCGTTGAATAACCCGTTGCGTATTTTCAGCATCAACATCCATCATTAACACGGCAAACTCATCACCACCAAGACGGCCGAATACATCAGAATCACGGAAAACTTTCCGCAAGAAATTCGCAAATACGATTAACGCTCTGTCGCCCTCAGCGTGGCCGAACTGGTCATTAATGGGTTTAAATTTATTTAAATCAAACAACAGGATAGAAGCTGAAAGTCCTTTGCGACGGCAAACATTCAAACTGTGTTTAGCCAGCGCCGTAAAGCCTCTGCGATTTGAGATTAACGTCAGATCATCCAGTGTCGCCAATTGCAAAGCAGCAATTTCCTGTTCGGCCATTACGCCGAGATCGCGTAATAACTGCAAATCTTCCGGATCAAATTCTCTTGGTTCATCATCAATGATGCAAAGGGTGCCAAGGGCGCTACCATTATTTATCTTTAGTGGATAGCCAGCATAAAAGCGAATGTTGGGATTAGCTGTAACCAATGGATTATCTTTAAATCGATGATCCTCCAGAGCATCTTCTATAACAAATACGTCATCACCTAATATGGCATGACCACAAAACGAAATTTCTCTCGGTGTCTCGTCAGGAAGCTCATTTTCTGAAGCTTTGGATTTAAACCATTGGCGCCCATCATCAATCAAGCTCAACACTGAGATATCTACTCCAAACATACGCTTGGCCATGCGGGTCAGTCGATCAAATCTTTCTTCAGGTGCCGAATCAAGAATTTTAAGCGCTCTAAGCTTTTCAAGTCTTTGTTTTTCATCTTCGGGAATCATCGGTGAAATCATTATTTTGTTATCTCCAAACATGCCTTAGCAGATGGCAACCTTATTGACCATGGACATTCAAAGCAAGCAACAAGGTCACACAAACGTAACTCAAGTTGAGAAACAATTAGATTAAATTAAAACGTTATCCAGAAAGTTTGGATGCACATCAGTAATCAAGGTTATTCATCTTCTGGTTGGTAACCATCCCGAATCGTGATTTCAGTGTCTTTTGGGTGTTTTTCCAGAACCATACTGTTTTCACCAATGGTGATTTTGAAACTATCACGTGTAACTTCTGAAACTGTATAAGGCGTAAGATCAAGTAACAGCATATTGCCTCGAAGGCGGGTAATGCTGTCATCTGTCTGGGAAAGATAAGTCATATCCTCATCGTGATAAGTCACTAGCTCAGAAATCGTTTCCATGCCCTTGTCAGTCATGGTGAACGTTAAAGCAAAGGTATATTGGCCCTGCTGTCCAATCCAGGTAGTGTCGGCAAGCATCGCATAATCGACACCACGAGTCAGCGTCATATCACCGCTTTGCAAATGATCTTCATCTTTAACGGTCAGGGTATCAGTGGGTAAATCTTCTTCGGCTTTCAGTTTAATCATTTGTTCGCCACTGTCATATTCATACTCGGCAGTAGTGACATCTTCTCCCTGATGAATCTCAAGCGTTCCATCGGTATTAAACTGATAACTGATATTACCTTCCGGGCCCACAAATCTGCCCTGAAATTCATCATAGCCACAGCCAGATAACGAAATAGATAGAATTAAGGCGAACAGCCATATTAGTTTGTTCATTGATGAAGTTATCCTTGCTTATAAATAGATTCAATGACGCAGAGGATACCGTTAAAGCAGTAAGACACAAAATAAATACGTCGTTATTGGCTTAGGTCACACTACTTGTGAAAAATTAAACGTAGATTGGGCTGAATTTATGATGCCCAACACGTGAAACAGATTAATTGTTGGGTTTCGTGCCTCAGCCCAACCTACCAAAATTGGTTGGTTGGATAAAGCCTGCGAAACCCAACCTTTAGAGATCTCCATTATTAAACAGCTGGACGTTGAAGCGGCTACTTAATGGAACAACCCGCACTAAATCAGCTGTATCCCACCACCAAAACTCCGGTAAATATCGACTAAGCGGAGAAAGCTTTGTTGTTGCAGTTGAGCCAACTGATCGCGGCTGCGTAGCAATTCTCGCTCAGAGTCGAGCAGGTCGAGAAATTCGCCACTACCGGCGTTATAACGCTCGCGGGAAATGTCTACCGCTTTGGTACTGGCCTGCCACTGCAGCTCAGTGCTTAACTGTTGCTCACGGCTAAGGTTGTAGCTGTTAAGTGCCAGTTGCATTTCATTGATGGCATCAAATACCTCCTGCTCAAATTGTGCGAGTGCCATTTGCGAACTGGCTTCAGCCTGACGAATACGTGACCTGACGGATCCTAAATCCGCAGCCTGCCAACTTAAACTGGGTGCAACCGACCAGCTTTTGGTATCGCTACCCAGTGTTAAACCGGGGCCAGATAAAAAGCCCAAAAAACCGCTTATCGATACATTCGGATATAAATCGGCGGTAGCCACGCCAATCTCAGCTGTACGGGCAGCCAATAATCGCTCGCTACTCGCAACATCCGCTCGATAACGCAGATAGTTTTCACCTTCCACCACGGATACAGGGTGTTTTAACTGAGGTAAACGAGGTACATCATCAAGTTCTAGTTGACCGGGCCGCTGTCCTAACAAAGCAGACAAAGTTGCATCTGCAGTCAACAGAGCGACGCGATATGCCGGTATAGAGGCATTTACTTGATGTAGTTGCACATCTATTTGCGTAAGCTCCAGCTCTGAGGCCATACCGGCCTCAAGCCTAGCCATAACAATGCCGCGACTCTGTTGCAGATTTTGCAAATTTTGCTCTGCTACTTTTAAGCGCAACTGGGCACCACGGTATTCACCATAGCTGGTTGCCACCTGGCTAATTAACTGGACCTGAGCATCGTGCCAGAGAATGTCCGCCTGCTGAGCCTGGGCTTCAGCGGCTTCACTGGCACGACGTAATTTACCAAACAAGTCCAAATCCCAGCTTAAATTGGCTCCGGTACTATATCCACGGAGAATCACGCTCTCATTTTCCCTCTGCAACACGGCATTTTCACTGGCCTGATAACCCGCGTCCAATGTGCCTTTTGGCAGAATGTCATTATCAGCATCGCGAAACACAGCATAAGCTCTGTCGACATTGGCTTTCGCTTGCGCTAACGTCCGGTTTTCGTCCAGGGCACGATCTATTAGCCGATTCAGCGACTCATCATCAAAGGCTTGCCACCAGCTTTGTGCCAACTCGGCTTGCTGATAAGGGCTGCTAATAGTGATATCAGCCACTTTGTCAGGTGACCGATAATCTGGTCCTACAGCGCAGGCGCTTAATGTCATCACCAATATGGCAATTGTTGTAAGTTTGTGTTTGTTATACATGGGTATTCTCCACCTTATCGGTTATTGCCGTTGACGAAGGCAGCGCTTTTGTTTCGCCACGCTTGGCCAGCATGTAATAAAACAATGGTGTTAGGATTAAGCCAAAGAAGGTGACACCAATCATGCCGGAGAACACGGCCACACCCATGGCCTGACGCATTTCAGCACCGGCACCGGTTGAAAATACCATGGGCACCACGCCCATAATAAAGGCGATAGAGGTCATCAAAATCGGCCTTAACCGCAAGCGTCCCGCTTCCAGAATGGCTCCCATTGCGCTCATTCCATGGTCTTGTAGTTCTTTAGCGAACTCGACAATCAAAATGGCATTTTTGGTGGCGAGCCCCACCAGCACTATCAACCCTATCTGAGTGAGGATATTGTTATCCCCGCCGTAGATTAAAACGCCGCTCAGTGCTGACAATAATGTCATCGGAATGATCAGAATAATGGCCAGCGGCAAACTTAAGCTTTCGTACTGGGCTGCCAGCACCATAAAGACCAGCATAATCACCAACGGATAGATAAATACCCCGGCATTACCAGCCAGAATTTGCTGGTAAGTCAGCTCTGTCCATTCATAGGTCATGCCATTGGGTAATGTTTCAGCCAGTATTTTCTCAATCGCTGCTTGTGCCTCCCCGGTACTGTAGCCAGGGGCTGGACCACCATTAATTTCAGCGGTAGTAAAGCCGTTGTAATGCATGACCCTGTCAGGACCCGCTGTATCAGTAACATTGATAAAGGAACCCAGAGGAACCATTTCACCATCGCTATTACGTACCTTTAACTGGCTGATTTGTGACGCACTCTGACGAAACTGTTCATCAGCCTGCATATTCACCTGATAGGTACGACCAAACTGGTTGAAGTCATTGACATAAACCGAGCCCATATAAGCCTGCAGTGTTTGAAATATCTCATCCAGTGACACATTTTGCTGTTTGGCTTTAGTGCGATCGATGTCCAGATCCAGTTGCGGCACATTGACCTGATAACTGGAAAAAATACCAGTCAGCTCAGGTGTAGCCCAGGCTTTTTGCATGACCTGCATCGTTACGTTGTAGAGCTCTTCGTAACCATGACTGGCGCGGTCCTGTATTTGCAGCCTGAACCCACCAATGGTGCCAAGCCCCTGTACTGGTGGAGGAGGGAAAATGGCAATAAAGGCATCTTCAATACCGGCGAACTTCTGGTTTAACGCTGCTGCGATAGCATCAGCTGACATTGACGGATCGTTACGCTCCTTGAAATCGCTTAAGGTGGTAAACACGATGCCGGAGTTCGGACTGTTGGTAAAACCGTTAATGTTCAGTCCGGGGAAAGCAACAGAGCTGATTACGCCGGGTTGTTCAAGCGCAATATTCGACATTTCCTTAATCACTTCCTCGGTACGTTCTAACGACGCAGCATCTGGCAATTGAGCAAACGCCACCAGATATTGTTTGTCCTGACTTGGCACATAACCGGAAGGGGTAGTGGCAAACTGCACGCCCGTTAAACCCAGCAGTGCAACATACATAATGCCAACCAGCGCGCCAAAGCGAATGACCTTTTTGACTAACCAGCCATAACCTTTGGATAAACGGGCAAAGAAGCGATTAAACGGACCAAATAACCAGCCTCCTAAGAGTTTGTCCATGGCGCGTGTTAACAGATCTTTTTTCTCACCAGGTGCTTTTAATAATAGCGCCGACAGGGCAGGGCTTAGCGTTAACGAATTAATCGCTGAGATAAAAGTAGAAATAGTAATGGTTAAAGCAAACTGCTTATAAAATTGCCCGGTTAAGCCTGACATAAAGGCTGTCGGGATAAACACTGCTGCTAATACTAATGTCGTAGCCACGATAGGGCCTGTCACTTCTTTCATTGCTTTTTGCGTAGCGGCAATCGGTGTTAGGCCTTCGCGTATATTCCGTTCAACGTTTTCAACCACTACGATGGCATCATCAACGACGATACCGATGGCCAATACCAGACCAAACAACGATAGAGCATTGAGTGAAAAACCTAAAAGATGCATAAAGGCAAACGTACCTATTAATGACACAGGTACTGCCACCAAAGGAATAATGGATGCACGCCAGGTTTGCAAAAACAGCACAACCACCAGTACCACCAGTACTAATGCTTCAAGCAGCGTTTTTATTACCGCCTCAATAGAACCGCGTACAAACACTGTTGGGTCATAAACGATGTCGTAGGCCAACCCATCTGGAAAGCTTTTCGATAACTCTGCCATTTTGGCGCGTACATCGTCAGAGATTTGAATCGCGTTAGAACCTGAGGCTTGAAAAATAGGAATAGCCACAGCGTCTTTATTATTTAATAACGATCGCAGGGCATAGGTTGAGGCACCCAGCTCAATACGAGCGACATCTTTTAAGTAACTTATCTCACCGTTGTCGCCGACTTTGATAATGATATTGCCAAACTCTTCTTCGGTAGATAAACGACCTTTAACGTTTATCAGCAGCTGAAATTCTGCATCAGCACTTGGCTGAGCACCTAAGCTTCCGGCAGCTGTCTGCTGATTTTGCTCACGGATTGCGGCAGTAATTTGTGATGGAGATAAACCAAGAGCCGCGACCTTATTAGGATCCAGCCAGATCCGCATACTGTAATCACCGGCGCCGAACAGTTCTACAGTGCCCACACCATTAATTCGCGCCAACTCGTCTTTAACATTCAGCAACGCATAGTTAGACAGATAGAGCATGTCATATCGATCGTCTGGCGAACTTAAATGCACCACCATGGTTAAATCGGGTGATGATTTTTCGGTGACAACACCTAAGCGTTGTACTTCTTGTGGCAAGCGTGGCATGGCACGATCTACCCGGGCCTGAACCTGAGTCTGGGCTAAATCAACATCGGTGCCGATGGCAAATGTCACGGTGAGTGTCATGCGTCCATCCGAGGTGGACTGAGAAGACATATAAAGCATCTCTTCTACACCATTGATTTCCTGCTCCAATGGCGAGGCGACGGTTTCAGCAATTACTTTAGGGTTAGCCCCTGGGTAATTGGCTGTTACCACAACAGTGGGAGGCACTACTTCAGGATATTCGGTGATCGGTAGTTGCCATACTGCAATAGCACCGGTAATTAAAAAGAACAGTGAAATAACGGCTGCAAAAATTGGCCGTTTGATAAAAAATTGCGAGAACATGAGGTTTCCTTATCCTTGATCTGCTGAGCTGTCAGATTCTGCAGCCAGTGAGGTGCTGGTTTTATCCAACAACTGTTGAGCCTTACGCAAACCCGCTAATTGCTCTTTGGTTGCCATATCCACTAATTTGGGTTCGATCTGAATATTGGGCATTACGCGTTGTAAGCCATTCACCACAATTTTTTCGTTTGCGGATAAACCTTCACGCACAATTCGCAGACCATTTACCTTTTCACCAAGCTTGACTGCGCGGTACTCCAATTGATTGTCAGCATTCACGACCAACACAAATTTGTTGTTTAAATCTGTACCGATGGCTTTTTCATCAATCAGGATGCCTTTATACGAGTCACTTCCGACCAGTTTGATACGGGCAAATAAGCCTGGTAAAAGTCGATCGTCAGTGTTGGGGAAACTGGCACGAATCCGTATGGAGCCGGTTTGCTGGTTTACGCTATTGTCGACAAAATCAATATTGCCAATATGTTGGTAACTGCTGTCATCGGCTAACGCCATATAAACAGGATTTGCTGTGGCATCGCGGGTATCAGCCCGTTTGCCGGCTTCTGTCAGACGCTGGTATTTCAAGTAGCTTTGCTCATCGACATCAAAATAAGCGTACATTTTGTCGGTCGACACCAGACTGGTTAACTGGCTTTGACCTGCGTTAACGAAATTACCCGCTGTTATTTGGGCATAAGACACTCTGCCACTGATAGGAGCGGTAATGCGGGTGTAACTTAAATCCAGTTGGGCACGATGCAGGGCAGCTTTAACCGATGCAACGCTTGCAGCAGTTTGCTGTTTACGTGCAAGACGGGTGTCCAGAAGTTCATCCGATATAGCGCGTGCACTACTGAGTTTCACTGCCCGGTTATATTCGGTTTCAGCCAATGCTAAAGCGCTTTCAGCACTTTGTAAGTCGGCTTTAAGTCTGGCGACTTCAGCTGCAAACGGTTGTGGATCAATTTGTACTAATAAATCGCCCTTATTGACCAAAGCGCCTTCAGTGAAATGTATCTGTTCGATATAACCTGATACGCGAGGCACAAGATTGACCGCTTCCGGTGCTTGCAATCGACCTGTAAATTCATCCCATTCGGTAATTCGCTCACTCACCACCTGGGCCACGCTGACTTCGGGTGCAGCCGGCGCTTCAGCTTGATTAGCCGCTTGCGGATTGCCACATGCGGACAGCACCATTACAGCGATGCTACCCAACAAAAACAGTCTTAACGTGTTTCTTGTACTTATCATGTGGTTCTCCTTGGTTTTATTTAGAAATGGGGTTTCCAGCAAATTTCTGATACTGCAACTTTACATACGATACGTATGTCAGAAGGCAAGTGTAAGGTAGGTATAATTGCCCTTAACGTAAGTATGGAAATTCTTGCTCATACGCGACGTATGTAATGTATAGTATTTCGCATACGTATTGTATGTCAACTAACATGCATTACGTATGTAAAATTTGGAGAAAATGATGCCGCAAAAACGTGAAGATATGATTGCCGAGACCCAGGCTAAGCTCATTAAATCTGCGAGAGAATCTTTTGCTCAACATGGATTCGCGGAGAGTTGCATGGATGATCTTACGGCAGAAGCCGGCTTGACACGCGGTGCGCTTTATCATCATTTCGGCGGTAAAAAAGGCTTACTGAAAGCTGTTATTCAACAGATTGAAGATGAAATGACAACGCGGCTGTCAGCGATAAAGTCGCAAGCCCCAACCACGTGGGATGCCTTTATTAATGGTTCCATCGCCTATCTCAATATGGCATGTGAACATGAGATACAGCGCATCATGCTTTTAGATGGCCCCGCTGTATTAGGTGATCCTTCGCAGTGGCCTCGTAAAAACTGTTGTATTCGTAGTACGCAGCTCAGTATTGAAAAGCTGATGGAGGAAGGTGTCTTGCGAGAGGTTGACTCTCTGGCGATGGCCCGTCTGATTAACGGTGCCTTGTTTGGCGCCTCCTTATGGATCGCCAATGCAGAGGATCCCCATGCTGCATCAAGCAAAGCGGTAGATGCATTTTTGACGTTGGCTTCTGGTTTGTTAAAGTCGAACTGAACATCAACTAGTCTTTCTCAAGATTGAAACCAGTTTGCCCCAATATGCTTTCGAGAAAATGTCTTAGTAACATCATCTCGACGAAATAGTGATAATTTATTCAACTATTAAAAAATTGGGCAGGCGAAACCTGCCCAAGTCATTACAATTAAACATCCTTCAGAGATTATTGAATATTTCGTGAGGTTAAAAACGCCTTAATTTTATCAATGATAAATGGACCTTCCTCCTCAAGCGCAAAGTGTCCGGTATCCAGCACGTTATAATCCAGATCTTCTACATCTTTTTTATATCCTTCAGCGCCCTCGACATAGCGAGTTAGCAGCGAACCTATCTCAAACGTTGTTTAAATCCAGATTGTGTTTTGATGTTTGTGGATAACTCACGCAGCCATAAACGGAGATGGTGCAGTATGGATACCTGTGGTAATCGAGCGAAGGTCTCGAAACATTATCGAAAGGTAAAATCTTAACGAAAGTCCAACACCGGTTGAGTTAAAGACGCCAGTGTGGAGTTTCCCCTCAACCTAACCAAGCCTGTTTTTGCAATCACCCTCTAAGTCTGCAGGTTTATAACCAAACAGCTGCTGGGCTTTAATTTTTTCAGCGACCACATCAGGAACTAATTTTTCCCAGCCGGGCTCGTTGATGGTGATCATTTTCAAGACATCCGGCGAAAAAATGTGCAGATAATCTTCATTGAACTGTTCAATTTGTTCGATATGGTTACCCTTTTTCAGATACTCATACAGATACGTCTGTTGTTCATCAACCTGGAGATTATCGACTTTGAATAACGTGTTTGTTTCAGCGTCTTTGAAAGGATAAATATAGAGTTTGACGTTATTCTTAAATAACCGGCCAAAACCTTCAAGAATCCCACCGTGTAACGTGGTGTAATAGTGATCATGAAACAATTCAATCAAACTATGCGCTCCCATCGTCAGCCCGATGCGGCGATTGGTGTAACGCGATAAATAGGTTGCCAAGCGATAGTACTCTGGATAGTCCGAAATCATTACCGTGTGTCCGCTGGCCTCCAACACATCTGCTCGACTAATAAAATCTTCCAGATCGATGCTGTCATTGCCATCAAGCAAGTTATGCATGGTAATTTCCATAATGGAAACGGTTTCTTCCGGGGACGAGTCATCCTCGGCTTCAAACTGTTTTCTGGCAGCATTTAACATATCAATATTGACGTGGGTCACCGGACGGAACCGACCTCTTTCCACTAACACATTCTTCTTACGTAAATGCTCTGAGGGCTGAAGCACTCGGCCATCAGCCGAAAACATCGCGGCATCACTCAAGCCAAGTTGTACCAGTCTCAAACTGATAACACGGTTATCAACATGCAAGAAGGCATCACCATGAAAATCAATCATATCGACTTCAATACGATCCGTGGTTAGATTATCCAGCAGTGATTTCACCAATAAGTCAGGGTTATGGCTTAAATGAAATGCACCATGTACCAGGTTCACCCCCAGAATGCCCAGAGCTTCTTGCTGCAATGCATTTTCATGGTCCAACATACGGACATGAATAATGATTTCGCTATGTGCAGCATGAGGTTCCGTCTGAAAACGAATACCCAACCAACCATGGCATTCATTGGTTCCGTGATAGTTACGTGCTGATACGGTATCAGCAAAAGCGAAAAAAGCCGTGTTATCGCCACGTTGCTCGCTTAAACATTCCACGATTAAGTGATATTCATGATCCAGCATGTCTTCCAGACGTTCACGAGATACATAACGTGACGCTTTGCCATAAATATCGTCGCTTACTTTCATATCGTATGCCGAGATACTTTTAGCAATCGTGCCTGCAGCACCACCGACTCTAAAGAACCAGCGAACAACTTCTTGGCCAGCCCCGATTTCTGCAAAAGAACCATAACGGATAGCATCAAGATTTACTTCAAGCGCCTTTGCGCCAGTCGATAAGATTTTATGTTCCATACTATCCCTAGAAATGATGTTATCGAGTTGATTTATTACTGCGAATTCAGTGTGTAAAGCAGCATGTTTGTTCGCACTCATCGATTGTAACGACTTTGAGCATGAACTTGAAATGTGAGGCATTTTGGTCGTATTGGATAAGCCACTAAGCTTAACAAATCATTCTTTTTGCACGCATTGAAACAAGCTTCTTTTCAAAATGCATTTACTATTAGAAAACATGCCTTTATGTAATTAAGTGATGGATAATGCAAAAGGCTACTCAACCGTTCTATCGACATGCATCTTTTTCGCTCGATTGTTATGAATGCAATCAATAAGTCTTAGATCATCTAAATCATCACGGATTAACTTTTTCTAGCAATATCTTTGCAGCATGCTTAATTGTGCTTTGCAGGGAGTCTTTGGGATAGATCCGGGGAGAGACAGGTCATACGCACGGTAAAAGACGATAACATTATCGTTCTCAATTTATCTCAGGTGTTTTCCAAACACTTACGCCATTAAAAGGATGTCTATTGCGATCGTTGTCTCCCCCGCCAGACGCAGAACCGGCAAGACTAAGCTGGAAAACCCTAAAATCGTTATGGCCGTATCTTATCGAATATCGTGGTCGTATTGTCATCGCGATGTTGAGTCTTGTGGCGGCCAAGCTAGCGACTATTGTGGTGCCATTCATTCTAAAACACATCGTGGATGGTCTTGATAGTAACCAGTTACCGGATAAGATGCTTGCGCTGCCACTCGGTTTATTACTGGCTTATGGCGTTGCACGCCTTTCCACAACCTTATTTAACGAGCTTCGCGATACGGTGTTTGGTCGGGTTACCGAGCGAGCAATGCGCCGTATCGGACTTAAGGTCTTTCAACATCTTCATGCTTTAGAACTCGACTTTCATTTAAATCGACGTACGGGAGGTTTGTCACGCGACATTGAGCGCGGTGTTACCGGGGTGGGGTTTTTACTGCGGGTCATGGTCTTTAATATCGTGCCGACAGCGTTGGAAATGGTGTTGGTGATTGGTATTTTGTTACTTAACTATCATGTTGGCTTTGCATGGATAACATTGCTGGCAGTGGTCAGTTATGTGGCATTTTCAGTGTTAGTCACCAATTGGCGGCTGACATTTGTTCGTGAAGCGAATCAAGCTGACTCCACTAGTAATACTCGTGCTATTGATAGTTTATTGAATTACGAAACCGTCAAATTTTTTGGTAATGAGGCTTTTGAAGCCAACCGCTATGATGACGAATTGGCTAAATGGGAGCAGGCTCGGCGTAAAAACCGATTGTCCTTATTTTTATTAAATGGCGGACAGGCGCTGATTATTGCCTCTGCGATGACAGCCATGACGGTGCTGGCAGCCTCTCAGGTCATTGCGGGACAAATCACGCTGGGTGATTTTGTCTTAATCAACGCGTTCACCATGCAGCTGTTTATCCCGTTGGGCTTTTTAGGCTTCGTTTATCGTGAGTTGAAAAGCTCAATGACCAATATTGAGCGGATGTTTGCGTTATTAGATAAATCCCCACAGATTAACGATAAACCGGAGGCCAAGCCGTTAGTCATTTCGGATGGTGCCATTGAGTTTGATGCGGTGAATTTTGGTTACAGTGACCGATTGCCGATCTTGAACGAGTTCAGTTTTAAGGTGCTGCCAAAACAAAAAGTCGCGGTGGTCGGCAGCAGTGGGGCGGGCAAGTCCACTTTAATCAAGTTGTTGTTTCGTTTCTACGATATTCAAAGCGGCAGCATTCGTATTGATGGTCAGGATATTCGCGATGTCACACAGGCCTCGTTACGCCAGGCAATTGGTATCGTGCCCCAGGATACCGTTTTGTTTAATACAACACTGGGTGAGAATGTCCGATATGGTCGTATTGATGCCACTGATGCCGAAGTAGAACAAGCCATAAAACTGGCCCATTTAGAAGACTTTATTACTGAATTGCCAGACGGTTTAAATACTCTGGTCGGAGAACGGGGCTTAAAGCTAAGTGGCGGTGAAAAACAACGTGTAGCCATTGCCCGCACGATTTTAAAACGTCCGCCTATATTGATGTTTGATGAAGCAACCTCATCGCTGGACAGTCATTCTGAACGTATTATTCAGGAGGCCATTCGCGACATTTCAAAGGGGCAGACCAGCCTGGTGATTGCACATCGTCTGTCTACTGTAGTGGATGCCGATGTCATTGTTGTCATGCAACATGGGCAAATTGTTGAGCAAGGAACCCATGAATCCTTGTTAAAGCTGGATGAGGTCTACGCTAAGCTTTGGCAGTTGCAACAACAAAAGACATGACCCATTTCGAATAGTGGCTTTAACCTATTAGTAACAAGGATTTGCACAGCGCATTTGGGCGCGAACTTTAAATTGCCATGTCATCCGGCATGATCATGATACTAAACCTTCTACAAAACCAGTCTTATTAATGCTCATCTAAGCCCAAATAACAAAAATGCCTGTAGCTCTGTAAAACCAGTCCGTCAGGAAGGCTAAGGTGTTAGTGACGATTCATGAAGCAATTACGTTATATCGGCTGTAAAAAATTCATATCTCTCTGAATTTTCTTTTCACTTTTTATTAATAAATAGAAAAAACAACGTCAGTCAAAACGATTTCAAGTTAAGTGAGCAAGTTTATTCATCTCCTTAACTGCCTATTTATACTCATATTATATTTTCCATAAGCTGCTTAATAACTCAATTGGGCTGTCAATATTAGTGTTGGCATTCATATTGCGTTAAGCATAGTAATACCCCTTATCTTATTTAAATCGGGGGAATGCCTAATTTGTATGCAGTTTCATAAATATTCCCCTGCTAAATACCTACAACTTTAGGAAAGCCCTCTCTTTTCACTTAAAGATGGGGGAGCGTTTCAAATGAAATGGAGAATTTATATGAAAAACAAACTCTTTAACGTTGCAATTTTAGCGACTTTGGGGCTTTCAACGGCACAGCTTCAAGCTGACGAAAGTGAAGTTGATATACCCGATGAAAATACTATCAGTGCTATAGCAGCGGAAAACGCTGCGAATGAACCAAATCCTGATTGGGAGGATGATATGACGAGAGATCCAGTTGATGTTGAAGATTTCGTTGAAACAGCTTCTGCGAAAGGAATTGCTGAGATTGAAACAGCACGTATGGCTCTGGATGAAGGAACAGCCCAAATTCATGAGTTTGCTAATCGGATGATAGAAGATCATACAAAAGCAAATAACGAACTGAGAGACATCGCAAGACAACAAGATCTGGAAGTCGCTGACGATCCGACACTGATGGATATGGCTAAAGCCATGATGCTAAGCATTAGAAATGATGAATCATTCGACGACGCTTACATCGAAAATTCAATCAATGCTCACGAAGAGACTATTGAGCTGTTTGAACGTGCAAGCCATTCAGATAATGATGCAATCCGTGCATTTGCACGCGAAAAACTGCCCATTTTACGAGAACATTTACAGATGGCAAACGAACTCGAAGAGCAACTTGGAGATTAATTCCAAACTCAGTTTTAACTCAATATAAAGTGTCTTCAGTTTCTGCTTCCTCACTCAATAATTACATTGATGAGAGTAAGGAGGATTGGAGGTACTTTGGGTTTTTCTTTCCCTTGCTTAGAGAGAAAATAATATAAATAAAAACATCAAGTTAATTAATGTTCTTTATTTCATTTATACGTAATTTAATCTGTGAAATTGTCAGGTTAGATACCGAAAGGAGAAATTATGATTCCCGAAGCGCTTAAACAAGCAAAATCTATCGAAGAGGTGGTTCAGATCATCGATAGTGGCGGCACAGAGTCAAGCTCACCGGAAGAGCTGGCGGCTGCATATGCTTATTTACAGACCATGAAAAAAGAAAGCCCGGATAAGGAAGAGCTCCAAGTTGAGTTTAGGATACTTATGGAGGAGGGCGCAATGTTTGATTACGCGTTAGCGTTGGAATATGCCGAAGCATGGCTAATTGATGCGTTAAATAAAGCAACAGCGTCACAAGGTTTATAAGCAACACAAAAACACAACGTGATTTTAAAAATCGGTGTAATTAACCCATAAAACTAATAAAACGGAGAATGGATATGAAATTCAACAATATAGTTTTATCTGCATCGTCACTTGAAGGTGACAAGGTTAAAAATGCTCAGGGTGAAGATCTGGGGAATGTTAAGGACATCATGATTAATACCGAACGTGGCCAGGTCCAATATTACGTCTTATCATTCGGTGGAATTTTAGGGATGGGTGATAAGCTTTTTGCCATTCCACCGCAAGCCATAGCGGTTGATACACAAGAAGAATGTCTCATCTTGAATGTGGATAAAGACACATTAGAAAACGCTCCCGGTTTTGATAAGGACAACTGGCCGAATATGGCTGATGAAGCCTTTCGGGATGAGGTATACGCTCATTATGGCTATGAATATCGAGTGTAATAAACGCCAGGAAAAGTCCGACAGTCAAGACGAAACTCAAGTCTTTGACTTGTCACTTTTATAAATATGTTTACTTTTCCTACTTCAAAACAAATTTAAAGGATAAATCGTATGAAATTTCTTAATTCAAATACAGTTTTTTTCCGAAAAAACAAACTGACAATGGCATTTATATTCGCATTGGGCAGTGTCAGCCTTTTAGCTTGTACGCCGGATAACGAAGTTACCGGAAGTTTAGATCAAAATGAATTTATTGATCGTGTAAGCGAACGTGGTGTTTTCGAGGACTGGGATGTTAATGATGACAACCAATTGAGCGAAGATGAATGGAGTCAGCATGATGAATACAATTTAATTTATGAATCATGGGATCAAGATGGAGATGGACAACTATCTGAAAATGAATTTCATGAAGGCCTTTATCGCCATTACGATGGAAATAACAGCGGTGATATTGAGGAAAAAGAATGGAGCGAGGCTAAAAACGCTGGCTGGATGGATATTTAATTAAGCATTAGAAACAATGAGTTCTTTAATAGCCCGGAACCTTCCGGGCTATTTGTTATCACTATTACAAGAAAGAAAATTTTTTTGTGTAAAGCTGATTTATCACTTTATTCAAAAAAATGGTAAAGCGTCATTGATATATCAAAAGCAGCGGTGTAATCGCTGTATTTTTATTTATAGTGTTCCATTAGGAGGTTTGCATTATGTCTAGTCCTGAACATAAGGAAAAAATTTGGGGAATGATAAAAGATATTAAAGTCGGCATGTTAGTCACACTCGATGGCGACATGCCACGTGCCAGGCCAATGCACCTAGTTCAGGATGCCTATGATGGCACTCTTTGGTTCTATACTCGTCGCAGTGCTGAGAAGGTTAGCGAAACGGATCGTGACCATGATGTCTGCCTGACCTTTTCTGATCAGGACAAAGGTGTATATGTCTCACTGTCGGGCAGTGCTCGGGTGTCAGATGATCAAACACTGATCGACAAATACTGGAATCCATTTATTGCTGCTTGGTTCCCTGAAGGTAAAGACGACCCAGATGTCGCCTTACTGGAAGTTAAAATTGAAATGGGCGAACACTGGATGGCAAAAGAGAATAAAGCCTTCCAGCTTTATGAGTTTGCTAAAGCCAATATCAAACATACCACGCCGAATATTGGCGAAAACGAAAAGTTTGGTGGTTAACAACAATCTGATAGGACTAAAGGGGGCCTGCTGTTTGGCATATCCTTTCAATAAGGATTGGCCCTCTTTTAAGTTCAAGGGATGAGTTTTTTACGCTGACTACTGACAGTCATATTCGTTTCCATCCATCTGATTTAAAAGCATTTACTGTTTCTGAGTTAAATCAACATTAATGGAGTACTTGATTAGAAATGCTTGCTGAATATCTTTGCTATGAACGTTAGATTTTTGTCTGTTCTTGCCATTTTTGCACTTATTATCTCATTGTCGGCATGTGATGATAATCAGGACAATAATCAACAGAACGCATCAGAACAGGGCGGAATGAGTCAACAGGCTATTGACGTGGGCTTTGTCGAAATTAAGCCAGTACGGATACAACACACGAATCAGCTTCCTGGTCGTGTAGTGTCTTATCAGGTCGCTGAAATCAGGCCACAAGTCAGTGGCATCATTCAGTCGCGATTATTCAAAGAGGGATCATATGTAGAAGAGGGGCAGCAGCTTTATCAGATTGATGCCGCTCGCTATGAAGCGGATTACCAAATGGCCAAGGCTAATCTGCAAGATGCTAAAGCGCGAAGAGAAAATGCCCAAAACCTGGTAAATCGATATGAAACGCTGATCACTTCAAATGCAGTCAGCCAGCAAGAGTATGACAATGCACTGGCCAGCCTTGCTCAAGCTCAGGCTGCTGTAAGCCAAGCAGAAGCTGAAGTTAGAAGTGCAAAAATCAATTTAGACTACACGCGCGTATACGCACCAATAAGCGGTTATATAAGTCCGTCCAGCATTACAAAAGGTGCGCTCGTTACCTCTCAGCAAAGCGTTCCGCTGGCGACTGTACGCCAGCTTGACCCTGTTTACGTGGATTTGTCACAGTCTGCATCAGAGGTACGGGATTTACAGGAGCGTTTATCTGCTGCACGACTGAATAAAGAATCTCAATCTGAATATCAAGTTTATCTTTATCTGAATAATGCAACACAAAAATACCCACACAAGGGCACTTTAGACTCAACGGATGTTTCTGTTGATATACAGACTGCTTCAATACGATTGCGGTCTGTGTTTGATAATCCAGAGACTATCCTGTTGCCGGGTATGTTTGTCTGGGCCTCCATAGAAGAGATTGGCCGTACAAAACAGATCGTGGTTCCTCAAAAAAGCGTTGTAATAGATGCTGAGGGTAGGAAAAGTGTTTGGGTTATTGATACTGAGAATAAAGCTGCCAAAACTCCTGTAACCACAGGGGCGGCCTATGGAAATAATTGGATTGTTCTTAATGGGCTAGAAAGCGGGGATCGTTTGATTGTAGAGGGGACGATGATGTTACGTGAGGGAGTCTTGGTAAAACCTGAACCAATCGATGTTGGATATGAGGACATGAATCTCGAAGTTGCACCGAATTCTCTTAAAGATGAAGCGCCACCCCCGATGGCCCCAAACATCAAGGTAGGGCAGCGACAGCAGAATAAAGTTGAGAACCGCTAGAAATGTTCTCACGCTTTTTTATAGGCCGCCCAATTTTTACCTGGGTTATCGCGCTTTTCATCATAGGGTTTGGTTTATTTTCGCTGTTTCAGTTGCCGATTGAACAATACCCCAACATTGCGCCGCCTAAAGTATCTATTACTGCCACATATCCCGGGGCTTCGGCTGAAACACTTGAGAATACCGTTACGCAGATTATCGAACAAAACCTGACTGGAATCGACAATCTTCGTTATATACAAGCGCAAAGCTCTTCCTCTGGCAGTGCCACCATTACGCTAACCTTTGAGCCTGGAACTGACCCGGATATCGCTCAGGTACAAACCCAAAACAAAGTCTCTAAAGCGTTATCGTCCTTGCCTACGATTGTTCAGCAGTTAGGTGTTCCTGTTGAAAAAGGTGGTAATAGTGAAGCGCTGATCATCGGCTTTTATTCCAAAGAAGGGGCAATGAGTCGGAATGATATATCCGATTTTTTGGCATCAAATATTGAAGAACCTTTGAGCCGCGTTGACGGCGTTGGTCAAATTCAGAGCTTTGGTTCTGAACATGCCATGCGGATCTGGCTCGATCCGCGAAGTATGAATAATTTCAATATTACCGCGCTGGATATTATTGATGCCATACAAGATCAAAATGTTCAGCTTGCCACAGGCGAAATAGGCGGCGCACCACAAGCAAAAGGGCAGCAGATTAATGCCACCATTACGTCGCAATCTCTGCTCTCTTCTCCAGAACAGTTTGAAGCCATTTTATTAACCGTTCTCGAGGATGGCTCAAGAGTCACATTAGGAGATGTGGCCCGAATTGAAATCGGGGCTGAGAATTATAATATTATCGGACGTTGGAACCGGCAACCAGCATCTGGTATCGCTGTTCAGCTTGCTCCCGGCGCTAATGCACTGGTGACGATTCAAAGCATCAAGGACCGTATAAAAGACTTCGATAATATTATTCCTGCCGATCTTGAAGTGATTTATCCCATTGATGTCTCAACATTTATTGAAACATCGATCGTTAATGTGGTGAAAACGCTTTTCATGGCCATCGGTTTGGTTATTCTTGTTATCTTCATATTTCTACAAAATTTTCGTGCGACATTTATTCCAGCAATTGCTATTCCCATCGTTCTGCTTGGAACCTTCGGGGCTATTTTCATACTCGGTTATTCGATCAATGTGCTGACGCTTTTTGCACTGGTTCTTGCGATCGGTATGCTGGTCGATGATGCAATTGTGGTAACGGAAAATGTAGAAAGTAAATTAGAAAAAGATCCTGAACGTGACCCAAAGGAAGCCACAAAAGCGGCTATGAAGGAGCTTTCCGGAGCCCTTATCGGCACTACGGCGGTTATCTGGGCTGTTTTTTTACCCATGAGTTTTTTTGAGGGCTCGGTGGGTGTGATATACCGCCAGTTTTCGGTGACTATCTCAGTCGCTATGGCAATATCGCTTTTTATAGCATTGACCTTGTCACCCTCTCTTTGCGGAGTGATTTTAAAATCCAGAAAAGCAAAAAAAGATAAAGGCGTTTTTGCATCATTCAATCATGGCTTCGAAGCTTTACGTCGAGGTCACAAAAATATGTTGGACGTATTGCTTGAGAATCGATTTGTCTTACCAGCATTGTTTTTAGTACTTATTATTATCGCCGTCTTAACTTTCCTTCGTATCCCGACATCCTTTCTCCCCGATGAAGATCAGGGTCGAATGTTTACACTTTTAAACGGGCCGCCCAGTTCTTCACTTGAACAAACAGTCGAAAAAGTTAAGGCTATAGAAGATTTCTACCTTGAAGAGGCTGGGGACGCCGTAGACGGTCTTTTTGCCGCTGCAGGTTTTAGCTTTTCAGGACAAGCACAAAATGTAGGCATCGCCTTTATCAAAATGAAAAGTTGGGAAGAGCGGGGTGAAGAAAATAGTGTTTTTAATATAAAAAACCGTGCAGCACAGTCTTTATCTAAAGTCCGTGATGCGATGATTTTTCCTCTGGTGCCGCCACCGGTCAGTGCGCTTGGTAATTCCGGTGGCTTTGAGTTTCAACTTGTTGATCGCGCGGGACTAGGCCATCAAGCGCTTGTTAATGCAACCAATCATTTTTTAGGCATGGCCAATCAAAGTCCACTTTTGACGCAGGTTCGTTTTAACGGATTATCCGACAGTCCCCAATATGATCTAACGATTGATAACATCAAGTCACGTGCTCTTGGTGTTCCTATAAGCACTGTCAATCAGACGTTGAGCACCGCACTCGGTGGGACTTACGTGAATGATTTTTTAGAAAACGGGCGTATAAAACGCGTTTATGTGCAAGGTGACATACCTTTCCGAATGATGCCTGAAGATATTGATGACTGGTACGTACGAAATAAAAATGGCGATATGGTACAGCTTGTAGAAGTTGCCACAGGTGAATGGACTTATGGATCACCTAAATTGACACGCTTTAATGGTGCAGCCTCAAGAGAAATACAAGGGTCCACTTCTCAAGGAGTGAGTTCGGGTAAAGCATTACAGGAGGTTTTAAGAATAGCTGAAAAACTTCCTGATGGGCTGGAAGTGGCATGGACAGGTCTGTCCTATGAAGAAAAGGAGGCAGGCACCAATACACTTTTACTTTATCTGGTATCCGCTTTGGCCGTTTTTTTCATCCTGGCGGCGCTTTATGAAAGTTGGGCTATACCGGTTGCTATTATCCTAACCGTGCCTCTGGGTATTTTAGGTGCCGTACTTGCAACATGGAGCACTGGACAGGCTAATGATGTTTATTTTCAAGTTGGACTGTTAATTACTATCGGCCTTGCTGCGAAAAACGCCATATTGATTGTTGAGTTTGCGAAAAATAACTTTGAAGAGGGGCAAACGGCTTTCGATGCGGCTTATCAAGCAGCACAACAGCGGTTTAGGCCCATTTTGATGACGTCTCTAACTTTTATACTTGGCGTGCTGCCATTGGCTTTTGCTTCCGGCCCCGGTTCAGGAGCTCAGAATGCGATCTCTATCGGTGTTCTCGGCGGTATCATGACGACCACTTTCTTTGTAGTGTTCTTTGGGCCTTATTTTTTCCTTTGGGTTTACCATCTTTTTAAAAAGGACGTTGTCAAAAAACACCAGCACTCAAGTCAAGATCATAAAAAGGCATGAAGCGGGTTTCATCAGTACCGTTCGGATCGTGCTGGGAAACACCACCCATTCAACGTTAAATCCTTTTTTATATCCATTATCATGATTCATGTGAATAAAAACGTAGGTTGGGTAGAGCCTGCGAAACCCAACAAATCTAAAATGTTATTTCATTTATAACTGTTGGGTTTCATGCTTTAACCAAACCTGTCACTTGTGATCTTCGGACAGATTTCCACCGACCGCCCAATCGGCTTGAGCGACTTCTTCGAAGATGACGGATATTGAATTAGCTTCAGCACCGGTATTTCGGACAATACTTTCGGTAATTTCTTTCGCCACCGCTTTTTTAGCTTTATCGTCTTTATTTTCAAACCATGTCACACGAACGACTGGCATAAGTAACTCCTTCAGAAAATATCAAAATAGATTTAATCAGTTTCCATGTTTCAATACTTGGAAGTCGATTGGTTTATAGTGAAAGTTATTCGATTGACCAGCTGAACAGGCTGTCATAGCCACTATTAACGGCATTTCTGCCCGAAAGCGAACAAAATCACCTGCTTTACTGAGTGGTGGTAACACTTGAAACTCACCTGAATCCGCATCAACCGCCACGTGCATAAAAACATTAAAAGCAATCGGTATACGATCAACGCCAATACTGTAAGGCGCAAGTGCTGCAACAAGATTCCCTTCACAGCCCGGCCGGCCTTCATCTTCGCCATAAATTATCTTGAAGGTATCTTTGGAACAGGGAGTTAATGTAAAGTCATGTCGCCCGCAGGTATCTTCAAGAATAGTGAACATGGGACGGCTACGATTCGAGTATAAAATGTCACCTGTAGTGAGCCACATACGTGAGGCATAATCCAGTGAACGTCCCGACGACAGGTATTCCTCACGATTAGTCCGTTCAAATGCGACCAGATCACTTACTTGCTGGCCTTCTGGATCGATGATTATCAATTCATCACCTTTATCCAGTTCGACGCTTTGGGCAGAGCAAGGTGAAATTCTTATCGTCTTTGTAGCGTTATTCATTCGTTCTCCTGAAATCATATGGACACTGCCATTGGTCTTCCACCTCACGGCCACTATATTGTCTAGCTTCACTCGCTTCACCGAAGTCAGCCAGATTGGGATTAATCGAACCTTGCAACTCAATATCTCGAGCACGAGTAGCCGCTTGCATTTTCTCAAAACGACCATCTTCTCTGAGCTTATCAAACTGACGGTGAGAATTAAAAACCATGGCCGGATGACTAAAGCGTCTGGCCAGACGTGAGGCATGCGGATGTAAGCCAATAATAAAAAACGGATGACCCGATAGGCTCAGACTGAAATGAGGATTGTTGGTATCACTACTGACATCTTCTGCGGGCGAGTTGCCTGCCTTAATATCAAGCTTGTGAAGCCGCCACAGTTGTGACCATAGCTGAGATTCGAACTCATGCTCATTCATATTAAAAGGTCCATCAAACAGAGCCACATAGGAATGCACTGTAGAGCTGTCATCCTCATTCACGTCGAGCATTTCAACAAATCGGGAGAGTCCATCAGCAATGAGTTGGTCATTTTTAGGATTACTCAACATATCGAATTCATGCGTTTCTATCGAGCCATTGGCTAAAGCGGCTTTTGCCCCTACACAGGGAAAAGCATTGTCATCGATAAACTCTAAAAAACTCTCGCTTAAGGTCGCCTCAAGCAGATTATTATTTTTTGCAGTTTGAAGATCCATGTTTGGACTCATTTATTACCTTCAATTAGTAATGAAAATATGGATAGCCAAATTAGAAAGAGGATTGATTTCTCATCTATGAATAATGAATCAGTGAAAGACTATGCCAAATAAAGGAGGAGCAATATAAATGCCAGAGCGAAAGAATCGAATTTGCTTAAATTTTTACACTAACAACCAAAAGTGTTTCGATTGAGATAGCGTAAGGCATAGCAGGCTAAAAATAGCTGGAATATATGCTGAATGACTAAAATCACTATTCAGTATTTATATAATGCGGAAGTTAGATATGTTGGGAATATGTGAATTTTTTACAGACTCATTTATAAAATATTTAAAAAACTTGTAAATTTTCATCTCACAAAACTTTCCATTATGATGGAGACGAAAACTATCTTCACAACGATAGGAGAATGAATTATGAAAACCATTCTATTTCTACTCTTTTCAGTCCCTGTGGTTGTGATGGCTGATATAACATTCAGTGATAAACCTGTTCCAATCTCAAAGGATGGACAGTTTATTCAACATGATTCAACGATAATCCTAAGCCAAGCGGCTGCCGATGAGTCAGACCAATCATTAAACGCTTCTCCAGAAGCAATAAAGGAAATGGAGCAGGTTTATCAAGAGTGCCAAAGCGATGGCACACTTGCTTCCCATTTCGATTGCAAATGCTGGAGCAACCGGTTTTTGGAAGAGAGGCTCAAAGCGGGGCCGAAAAAGCCAGCCTATAACATTAAATCTGACATATCCAATCAATGTTTCAATATCCCTGGCGCTGCTGAATATGCTTTGATCAAATGTGATGGCAATGGCAAGTCAAGTTATGACTTTGGTTACAATGAAGAGTCGGGTATGAGTTTTGAAGAGTTTTGCCAATGTGTATCAAATAATTACGCGATACAATTTGATTCTCATGAAGATCGCTTTACGAGACAAGTATCCAATAAATTTCTGACATCTTCGCTTTTGCGCTGCCAAACCCCGCGGCCAGGAGATAAAAAAATTTGGAAACGTTTGGACCAATAGACCGATTTTATAAATAATAAAATCAACGAATTGGTAAATTCACAAGCATCTCCGTTTCTCCAACACTCCAAGTGTTGGACATGAAGACGTTCTCAATAAACCGATCAATGCTCGAATAAGGCCAATCAACTGGCATATCGACATAACCATGTTTCACCGGATCGTAATAAATGTAATCAATATGGCGTTCATAATCCAACTCATCTCGAATTAAATGCTCCCAGTAACGGCGTTGCCAGATGCCGCGTTCAGACTTCTTTAGACGTGAGATATTGATTTGTTCGGTAGAGGGATGACTGCGAGAAAAATGCGATTTGATTAATCGCCAGCGAGTGGCGAAATCAAAGTCATTTTCAGGTAAAGTCCAGATAACATGAAGATGATCATGCAACACCACCATCGCATCAATATAAAAAGGGTGGCTGAGTTTAACTCTGCGAAAAACGGTTTTAAGCAGATCAATATGATCAGTAAGCAGTGATTTATCTCGTTCCAGCAGATTGACCGTAAAGAAATATGTACCACCAGCAACAAAAGCCCGTCGATATTGCATCAATCACCATCCATGTGATTAAAAAATAAATAAATGTAGGTTGGGTAGAGCTTGCGAAACCCAACTAATCCAGAATGTGATGTCGTTTATAAATCGTTGGGTTTCATTCTTCAACCCAAAATCACCATCTATGTGATTAAAAATAAATAAATGTAGGTTGGGTAGAGCTTGCGAAACCCAACAAATCCAGAATGTTATGTCATTTATAAATCGTTGGGTTTCATTCTTCAACCCAACCTACGATCCTATCTTCAACTGTTTTCAATGGTCTCGACAATGTTCTCAAGCAATTGCTCCAAATCGCCAAAATGACCATCACTGCGGGCCGGAAGGGTAGGGTCAGAAATAATAACAATGGATAACTGCAGCTCTGGAACAAGAACCAGCATCTGGCCACCATATCCCCGAGCATAGACTGCTTTTTGGCCCGCATATTCGGTCAAGAACCAGCCATAGCCGTATAAATCATTTGAAAAGGGCGATAAGCCACGAGGCTCCCAGGATGTTTCAAGCCAACTTTGGCTAACCACTTCCTGACCATCAATCTTGCCACCATTCAATACCATATCGCCGACCCGAGCCAGCCCAAGTGGACTCATTGCCATCTCGTTACCGCCCATGTAACGTCCTTGTGGATCGGCAACCCAAGGTGGAATAACGATATTAAGTGGATTACCCAACCAGTCTTGAGCCAGTCGATGCAAGCTGTGTCCGGATGCTTGTGTGAGTGCTGCCCCAAGGATATGCCAACCGCCTGTGGAATAAATGAAACGGCCCCCAACGCTATCAACCAACGGACGATTCAGAGCATAATCGACCCAATTGTTGCTGTTGACCCATGCCCCATAATTCCTGCCAGATGTGCTGGTTAATCCAGTCTGCATGGTTAATAAATGTTCGATAGTCAGATTGTCTCGATCATCGCCGAAATCTGATTTTCCCAATAGTGGCACTACACGCTGATCAGGTCCTTCAATGATGCCACGGTCTATAGCGATACCCGTCAGCAGTGCCACAATGGTCTTTGAAAACGACTTAATATTAACGGGCGTATCCAGGGCCGGACCACGAAAGGCGTTAGCGAATACTTGTTCACAATTCTGATGTATGACCAGAGATTGCAGCTGATCAAGTCGTTTCGCCTCATCTGCGATCGGATCGAAATCAGGTTGTGCCAGAGCGGCACCATTCGTTAGGACTATCGTTAATATTGCTGTACTTGTGATTAAGAGCTTTTGCAGGGAAATTTTTGGCACGAGTAAATCCTATTTGATTTTGATAACAATCAATTCTTCAGTAGGACTACTCATTCATCTATTAATTTAGTTCAATTCAAAAAATGATTAACAAAAGTATCATCCCAATCAGCTTAGGGCGATATAACGCTTTAATTACAATCCATGTGAAAAAAACATTATAGGTTGGGCTGAGTTTATGAAGCCCAAGAAGCGATTTGTAATTTTAGTTTATGATGAGCTTTTATGTCATATTTTGAAAATGTTGTGCTTCGTGCCCCAGCCCAACCTACAGGCTAATTTATGAGATATAAACAAGGATGTATCTATGGAAAAGTATGAACGATTATTAAAAATGGCCGCTTCTGCTCTAGCTATCTTAGTCCCATGTGTATTGTTATCAGGCTTTAGTTACCATATTGGTCATATCTTTACGTTTGGTTTGAGTTACGAACTGATAAATAAAGATATGAGCGATGTGCTGGTTGAAAGCTGGTATATCGGAGTTTTAGCCATCGCATGGTTACTCACTAAATGGCCATACTGGCTTGGATTTTTTGTTTTTTTAGTCATTATTGGTCTGGTTGCTTTTTTCTATGCAAGACATGCAAAAGCCAGTGGCAAGGATTGGTTATTCGAAGAAATAAGCAAAGAAAATCAAGGAAGAAAGATATTAGGTATTACACAATGGCATTGGTGTGTATTAGGTGAGATGCATGTTGAACTCTCATCTTGGTTTTCTTATCCGCTGCTTATTGTTTGTTTCTTGGGATTATTAACCGCCTTTCCATATGAAAGAGGGAAAGCTGATGCTGAAAAGCAAATACAACTTTATGTAGAGTCGGGTTGTGACAATGAAGAAAAAATTGCCCAATGTTCTTATTTGATTGATACCAACAGTGAAAATAAAATCCTTGCAAAAGGCATTCTTGTCTCAGCTAACCAAGACCGAATCGCTATTTTTAATAATGAGCTGGAAGTGTGGCCTTTATTAGATAGTTATATTATTAGAAAACAAAGACCCGACTAAGAATTATTTATTTCAAGTTGGCTGACCCCTTGTTTCCAACCTAGCTACCAGGATTTATTCATAGTCTTCACAAAGCGTCCATAGCTTTTTTGAATCACTATTTCGTCTAACGACACAAGTACCAGAAAAATCCCTATCAATCAATGTAGCTGCTTGCGCCTCAGGAATGATAAAACAACCATTGGCAAATTGCATTTTCTCATTGACTAGTAAATCAACCTGATTATCTAATGCTTGGCTTGATGTACAGATGAGTCCATTTTTCTTAATAACGCCTTTTTGCGCAGTAACCGTAGAATTAACATTGTTTGATGTTGATGAGCTAACGCCGTTTAGTTCAGTGTCATCTGGGTTTGTAACAAAAATAATAACAGCGAGAAGAAGAAAAATACCAACCAAACCAATCAATATTTTATTAAGAGTTTTGTCGAAATTATTAGGTTTTTTATCTGACACAATAAATTCCTTTTGTGTTTAGAAATGAAGGCTGGGTAGAACTTGCGAAACCCAACGATTCGGTAATGTTATTTCATTTATAAAATGTTGGGTTTCATACTTCAACCCAACCTACGGGCTAGGTAGTAACTATTATTTTCTCATTGCCATTAAGTTTCTGGATTCATAAACGTGGCAGAAAGTCTCAATACCAATTTTTACTAGTAGTGATGTTAAATACACGGCAATTGCGTACACACCAATTTTTAGGCCAACTAAAGTACTCACAATAGCCCCTGTTAAGTACTTTTTGTCTAGCACAGCTTGTAAACCATTAGTGAACCACATCTTATAAACGTCACTATTCTTGTCACATAGGGACTGCCAGATAACAGTCTGAAAAGCTGAAAGTACGCCTTTACCAAGCTTCTTTTTTTGATAAAAAGATGTTGGTGAGGGAAGTTTGAGTTTTTCCTCATAAGTGAGTAAGTTCTGGGATTCTGAGTTTACTTTTTGAATGAAGTCCATTGCAGTATCTGGGACATTAGAGCCAAGCATCTCTAAGATTTCGTCTTCGTGCTTGCTTCTAATCAGATTGGCTGCGTCGTTTTGAATTTCATCAATGTCGAGAGAAAACTCTTCGTCTGATGAGAGAGATACTAATAAAGCCTCTTCATCAAACCTCTTCGCAAGGTTTACTTTAAATTCAGATCTTTTATTTTCGGAACGGATGTTTTTTTCACATCTTAATGCTGCGATCATATATGGTCTTGCGCCGTCCAGATCACGTTTTCTCAAATAGCATATTGCTAATAAAGCTGTCGCCTCTAGATATAGGCGTGTAGTTTTCGATACTTTCTGCCTTACACCGATAAAACCTCTAATTGCATAATCAAGCTTGCCTACTTCCATTGCTGTTTCAAACAACCAGTTTTTAGATTGCATGAGCCTAGTTTCGTGACCTGTAGGTCTTAATAGCTGCTGTATGCTTGCTGTTATTTGCTCACATGCATGAAAGTCTCTACGAGCAGAGGCACATCGCAGCTCGGGCTCTAACTTACTTAACTGTTTTTTTTGTTTTTCAGAAAGAGGTTGTGTAGTCATTAAGTTTTTTGTCTTGATCTGCTTCGGTAAAATAAAAAGCCGACATAAAGTCGGCTTTTAAATCAATCAATCCCATTTCAAACCGCCACCGGTTTGATATTCGGTGACCTTGGTTTCGAAGAAGTTTTTCTCCTTCCTCATATTGGCTTGTTCATCCAGCCAGGGCAGGGTGGCTTCGGCGCCGGGGAAAGGTTCTTCAAAGCCTAATTGTTTGGCACGGCGGTTGGCGGTGTAGCGGAATTGGCCGTGGTGGGCTTCTTTTGAGTAACCCAGGATTGGATCACGCAGAATGTAGCCACCATAGGTTGCTTCAGCGGCATCAGCTTCTTCAAACATCTCTTGGATTTTCTTGGGATCCAGTTTGACGTTTTCTTCTTTGATGATTTGTTTGCAAACCCGAATACCAAACGAGGCGTGCATGACTTCATCACGCATGATGTATTGCAGCTGTTCGCCAGTACCTTTCATCAGGCCGCGACGTTGCAGGGCAAAGATCGGTGAGAAGCCGTTATAGAACCAGCTGCCTTCGAAAATGCCAGCGAAGAACGCATAGGACATGACGAAGTTTTCCAGTTCGTCTTTATCACGCAGGTCGATATCGCTACGCATAACGGTATCGAGACGCTCATTGGCCAGTTTGATCTTTTGGTAAATCTCCGGCACTACGCGGTAGCGGTTGTAGATTTCACTTTGATCCAGACCAATGGTTTCAATGCAGTGCTGGTAAGTCCAGGTATGCAATGCTTCTTCATAAACCTGACGTGCCTGATAAATCTGCAATTCCGGCGCAGTCATTTTTTCCATCACCGCCAGACCGATATTACGCATAGCGAGAATATCGGAGGTAGTCAGGTATGACAGTACGTTTTCATAGACATGACGTTCTTCCAGCGTCAGTTTATGACGGTAGTCGTGAACGTCCTGTGCCATGTTGATATCAAGTGGCGTCCAGTGGTTTTTGTTGGCGTTTAAGAAGTAATTCCACGCCCACGGATATTTGAATGGAGCAAGCTGATTGATATCAGCTTGTCCATTCACCACACGTTTGTCATCAGCATTAATGGCTTTGGCATTTGATGGCGGCAGTTCACTGACACTGACCGAGGTTGGCTCGGGTGTGTCGAGTTCATTGGCCGCTTGCTGAGACACAGGAAGCAGGTCGTTGTCGACTTTGTCAGTTGCCGGTTTTTCGGCAAGCGGATCATCCCAGTTAAACATTATTGGCAAGCCTCGCAGTCTGGTTCCAAGATTGAACAGGCTTTCGGTGCATCAATACCTTCACCTGAAATAAAGTCATCTTCTTGTTTGGCAACCGGCTTTAACACGGGTGGTGCAGTCGGTTTAGCAGTTGTTGCTGTTGTTGGCGCGGTGCTGGTTTTCTCGGCACCGGTTGCGCCCATTGAACGCAGGTAATAAGTGGTTTTGAGGCCACGAACCCACGCCAGTTTGTATAGATTGTCCATTTTCTTACCGGATGGTTCCGCCATGTACAGGTTCAAGCTTTGTGCCTGATCCAGCCATTTTTGACGACGGGAAGCGGCTTCAATCAACCAGCGTGCATCCATTTCAAATGCGGTGGTGTACAGCGCTTTCAGTTCATCAGGTACACGGTCAATTGCCAGCAAGCTGCCATCGTAGTATTTGAGGTCATTGATCATGACGTCATCCCACAAGCCGCGTGCTTTCAGATCTTCAACCATGTACGGGTTGATAACAGTGAACTCGCCCGACAGGTTCGATTTCACGAACAGGTTCTGATACGTCGGTTCAATTGACTGGCTGACACCACAGATGTTTGAAATCGTTGCAGTCGGTGCAATCGCCATGGTGTTTGAGTTACGCATGCCTTGACGTTTAACCTTGTCACGCAGTGCATCCCAATCCATGGTTTTGCTTTCGTCTTGTTGCAGATACTCACCACGTGCTTCTTTGAGGATCTTGATGGAATCAATCGGCAGAATACCTTTGCTCCACAAGCTGCCTTCGTAAGATTTGTATTTGCCACGTTCTGCAGCCAAATCAGAAGACGCATCAATCGCGTAGTAGCTGACCGCTTCCATTGATTCATCAGCGAATTTCACCGCTTCTTCGGTGCTGTAAGGAATACGCAGTTTATATAACGCATCCTGGAAGCCCATGATGCCTAGACCTACAGGGCGGTGCAGCAGATTGGAATGACGTGCTTGCGGCACACTGTAATAGTTGTACTCAATAACGTTATCCAGCATACGCATTGCTGTTTTTACCGTGCGGTTGAGTTTTTCTTTATCCAGTTTGCCGTTAGCATCAATGTGTTGAACCATATTGATCGAACCGAGGTTACATACCGCGATTTCCTGATCAGATGTGTTCAGGGTGATTTCAGTACACAGGTTTGAGCTGTGAACCACACCGATATGTTGTTGCGGGCTACGCAGGTTACAAGGATCTTTAAACGTAATCCAAGGATGGCCAGTTTCAAACAACATGCCGAGCATTTTGCGCCACAGGTCAGTGGCAGGCATGGTTTTGAAGTTACGGATTTCACCACGTGCCGCTTTTTCTTCGTATTCAGCGTAGGCTTTTTCAAACGCCAGACCGGTCAGATCATGCAGATCCGGCACTTCTTCTGGTGAGAACAAGGTCCATTGACCTTCTTCAGCCACACGTTTCATGAACAAGTCAGGAATCCAGTTGGCCGTGTTCATATCGTGGGTACGACGACGATCATCACCGGTGTTTTTACGCAGATCCAGGAATTCTTCAACGTCGATGTGCCAGGTTTCAAGGTACGCACAGACTGCACCTTTACGTTTACCACCTTGGTTTACTGCGACGGCAGTGTCATTGGCCACTTTCAGGAACGGTACAACACCTTGTGATTTACCGTTGGTTCCTTTGATATGAGCACCCAGACCACGGACGCGAGTCCAGTCATTACCCAGACCACCAGCATATTTAGACAGCAGAGCATTATCACGCATCGCGCTGTAAATACCGCTCAGGTCATCCGGCACTGTTGTCAGGTAGCAAGAGGATAATTGTGGACGTAAAGTACCGGCATTAAACAATGTCGGAGTTGAGCTCATAAAGTCGAAAGACGACAGCAGGTTGTAGAACTCAATGGCGCGGGCTTCACGATCGATTTCATTAATGGCCAGACCCATTGCCACACGCATATAAAAGGCTTGTGGTAATTCAAAACGGGTGCCATCGCAGTGAATGAAGTAACGGTCATACAAAGTTTGCAGACCCAGATAAGTAAAGCTGAAATCATTTTCTGGTTTCAGTGCACTACCCAGACGTTCCAGATCATATAACGCCAGTTCTGAATCAATCAGTTCGTTTTCAATAGCGGTTTTAATGTAAGTCTTGAAGTAATCTTTATATTGATCAGCCATTTCGCCTTGTGATGCCTGGCGAGGGCTTTGATAAACAAAGCTCAATGCTTCACGACGGATGCTGTCCATCAGCAGGCGAGCAGCCAGGGTGCTGTAGGCAGGATCTTTTTCGATAAAGGTACGAGCAGACATGACCAGTGCTTTTTCGACGTCTTTTTCAGAAACACCGTCGAAGATATTGCGTTGGGTATCACGCAGGATGGCTGCGTTATCTACTTGAGCCAGACCTTCACAGGCTTCATCAATCAGGTTACGTAGGCGGTCGATGTCTAACGGCTGGCGAGTGCCGTCATTCAACGTGACATGCAGTTTGCTTTCATTGGCTGGTTGCGGGTGTTTACGTTCTTCTTCAGCACGTTTTTGAGATTGCTGTTCACGGTAAACCACATAGGAGCGGGCGACTTTATATTCACCGGCACGCATCAAAGCAAGTTCAACCTGATCCTGAATATCTTCGATATGTACGGTGCCGCCATCATCCAGACGTCGCAGCAGATTTTCACTTACCTGACGGGTAAGTTCGGCAACGGTTTCATGAATACGTCGGCTATCTTTGGCTGCTTCACCTTCAACGGCTAAGAATGCCTTGGTCAACGCAACAGCAATTTTGCTGCTATTGAACTCAGTGACTTTGCCGTTACGACGAATAACTTTGTAACCGGTTTCAGAGGAGGGTTGGGTGTAGTGTTCTGCTTCGCTCGCCATAGTGATTTTCCCTGCATTGTGTGGTAAGACTTAAAAAACGGCAAACCACAACAAATTGTGGTCGCAACATGATTGAACCACAAGATAATGTGTTTTTAAAGACTTAGCAAGGGGATAAGTTGCACATAAATTGTGCATTAGATGTGGATAACTTTGGGATGATCAGGCGGTAACTAAGATGCCATGCGCGATCACCGAAATAGATCCAATTTGGTGAATAAAAAAAATATTTTTTTGTTTAAAGGCTGTTAGGTAAAAATTTGCTGGGATTTATTCCCAACGAGCCGGAAAGGACCGACTCGTTGGTTGAATAAGTGGACGGAAAAATCAAAATGTTTCACTGATGGAAATGGCTGATCCTTCCAGCAGGTCTTTGATCAAATCAATTTCTTCATGATCATCGGTTTGCACAATCACTGTCCAATGATTTTCATGACTGGCTTCAACTGTTTTGGTAATTAAGGGATCATGATCGGGACGTATTGATACAGCACCGGCGATCATCATGCCAAAGGTCAAACCAAAAAAGATAAAAACCAGATAAGTGAATAACGGACTGGACTGAGTCATTTCGGGGCCACTGATGACCAGGGCAGTTGCTATGATTAAACCGAGTATCATCCCAATAAGGCCCAACCAGCCATGTGATTTCACTATGGTTTTGGCAATACCATGACTTTCTGGTTCAATTTTTTTGCTGATATTGTTGTCTTCAGGTTTGACGATATTGATGACCGTAGGCGAAATACCATTATTGACGAGTTTTTGCTTTGCAGCATTCGCTGAGTCTTTATCTCCAAAAACTGCAGCAACTCGACCAGTATGTTTTTCATCTTGAATTTCTACTTCCATATTCTTTCCTCCTGAGATACATGAAACGTTATTTCATTCGGTAAATTCGTATACCAGACTATCGTTGTTATCCTGATAAAGAAAGTATCCCAATGCCAATAAATCTTCATGTGCTTACATAAAGCACTCTATAAAAGTGACAAGTCTCATCTTAAACAATTCATTTCTGACAATGCTTAACCTATGTTTAAGTAGGGTTATTTATCGAAATTCCAAAAAAATTGATCTTAATCATTTTTGTGTCGCACTTCCTATGATATTTGTAGTCAGTAAACAGGCCATTCCCGGCTTTTGTAGCTGACCAAAAAAACGGAGGCACCATGGAACTCGACCCGCTAATACTGTCACGAATTCAGTTTGCATTCGTGGTGTGTTTTCATGCCATATTCCCAGTCTTTACGATTGGCCTGGCAAGTTTCATCGCTGTATTGGAAGCGTTGTCATTTAAGACCGGTAATCCAATCTGGCAGCGATTGTCGAAGTTCTGGATTCAGGTATTTGCCGTGGTATTCGGAATGGGCGTGGTCTCGGGCATAGTGATGTCATTCCAGTTTGGTACCAACTGGAGTAACTTTTCCTACGCAACCGCCAATTTCCTCGGGCCAGTGCTCAGTTATGAGGTTGTGACAGCGTTCTTTCTGGAAGCAGCCTTTCTTGGTGTGCTGTTATTTGGTCGGGATAAAGTCCCACAAGGCGTGCATTTATTTGCGGCCATCATGGTGGCCTTAGGTACCTTTATCTCTTCTTTCTGGATTCTCGCCGCTAATTCGTTAATGCATACACCAGATGGACTGGTACTTCGCGATGGGCTCTATTATGTGGCGTCCTGGCGCGACTCAATTTTCAATCCTTCCTTTGGTTACCGCTTTATGCATATGGCACTGGCGTCATTTTTGACGGCTTCATTTGTAGTCGCGGGGGTAACTGCCTGGTTCATCATGCAAAAACGGGAGTTGGAAGCCAATAAAAAAGCTCTTTCAATTTCCTTGTGGTTGATTCTGATCCTGGCACCTGCACAGGTGTTGGTGGGGGATTTCCATGGCTTGAATACCTTGAAACACCAGCCAATGAAAGTCGCAGCGATGGAAGGTAACTGGGAGACCGGAACCGGTGTGCCCTTGTTGCTCTTTGCCTTGCCGGATCAGGAAAATCAGCAGAATCTTTTTGAAATCAAAGTTCCCAAACTGGCCAGCTTTATCCTGACACATGATTGGGATGGTGAAGTGCCCGGATTAAATGAAGTGGCGCCGGATAAACAGCCACCGGTATTTATTGTGTTCTGGGCCTTTAGAGTGATGGTAGCGATGGGAATGCTGATGGTATTGTTTGGCCTGGCAGGACTCTGGCTACGCAGAGGCGGACGCTATCTGGAAAACAGAACCTTCCTCAATGGCTTGCGGGTGATGAGTCTGTCACCGTTTATTGCCGTGTTATCGGGCTGGATCGTGACCGAAACTGGTCGGGCACCGTGGTTGATATATGAACAGATGACTCACGCGCAAGGGTTAACCCCTTCATTAACTGGAGGTATGGCTTTGTTTACGCTGATTGGTTATATCGCAGTGTATGCCATGGTGTTCAGTGCTGGGGTGTTTTATCTGATGACAGTATTTCGCGGCGGACTGGAAACGGCCAACGCTGAACATGTTGATTCAGATGTTGAAAAAGCTCAACGGCCAATATCTGCTACCAATGCCAATTTAGAAGGAGGTCTGTGATGGATCAGCCATTCGATTTAGTAGTTATCTGGGCCGGAATTATTGGCTTTGCGGTAATGATGTATGTATTGATGGATGGATTTGATCTGGGGCAGGGCATTTTGTATCCCTTCGCCCCGGATGATCATTCACGCGACATTATGATGAACTCAGTGGCACCGGTATGGGATGGCAATGAAACCTGGCTGGTGTTAGGCGGTGCGGGATTACTGGCGGCCTTTCCACTGGTTTATTCGGTGTTTCTGCCTGCTTTATATATAGGCGTGTTTTTGATGTTGGCAGGCTTAATTTTCCGTGGCGTTGCGTTTGAATTTCGTTTTAAGGCGAATACCACCAAATACTTATGGGATTGGGCCTTTGCCGGTGGTTCGTTTGTGGCAGCATTTGCACAGGGAGCAGTGGTCGGGGCCTATGTTCAGGGGTTTGAAACCAGTAACTTTGTGTATGTCGGTGGCGCATTAGACTGGTTAACGCCCTTTACTGTTATTACTGGCTTAGGTCTGGTCGCAGGTTATGCCCTATTGGGCAGCACTTGGCTGATTATGAAAACGGAAGGTGAACTGCAACAGTGGGCTTATAAAATCACTCCCATTTTGCTTATAGCCGTATTGGCGGTGTTTGGTGTTGTCAGCTTATACACACCGTTTGTTGACCAAGGTGTACTCAACCGATGGTTTAATGGCGTTTCAATCATCTGGTTATTGCCAATATTAGCGCTTTACTGTGCCTTTCTGGTGTTCCGCGCTGTAAAAAAACAACAGGAAGGAATGCCGTTTGTGGCAACCATGGGATTGTTTTTATTCACCTATCTCGGCCTGCTCGCCAGTAAATGGCCTTATCTGGTGCCACCCGATTACACGCTATGGGATGCCGCCTCGGCCTATGAATCACAACTGTTCCTGTTGCTGGGGTTCCTGTTTGTGATTCCGTTTGTACTGGGCTATATCGCCTGGTCATACTATATTTTCCGTGGCAAGGTGAAAGGTGGTTATCACTAATTCCTAGTCACGACCGCCCAGACAAATTGCTTCCAACACGACGCAAAAGCTGAAATTTAGGTACTCTACCTAAGCAGGTACCAACGTTGTTGGAGGCAGTTGGTCTTAATACCCTGCGGAATGCGTCTGTAACATAGCGTTCGAAGACATACGCGCACGCGCCTTTATCAGGCGTATTTTCAGTTATTGAATAGGCGGCTATGAAAGATCAACAGGCCCTGAATAAAGCCGGACGTTTCTTACTAAAACAGCTTACTCAAAAGCAGCGAAGCCGATTGCTTCTGGCTGTTTTTATGGGCGTGTTGGCAACCGTTGCAATGATTATGCAATGGTATGCCCTGGCACAACTGACCTATGATTTAATCATCCAGCAACAACCACTCATTGAGCAACCCATGTTGATTTTGCTGATGGTACTGAGTCTTATTTTACGATCGGTACTGATCAGAGCTCAGGAGCATTACTCTCAACTGGCCAGTCTGCATGCCCGAGAATTTTTACGCGAGCAGGTCCTCATTGGTTGGCGACAAACCAGTGCGTTAATCCATAGTCAACGTTCTCCCGGTGCAGCGGCCAGCCAGTTGATTGAAGATGTTGAGTCGATGGATGGCTATTTCGCCCGATTCTGGCCGCAACAATTGCTGGCAGTGCTGACACCGCTGTTGATTTTAATAGTGGTGTTTTATTACAACTGGCTGGCTGCACTGTTTTTACTGGTGGCGGCACCGTTAATTCCGTTATTTATGATGCTGATAGGCTGGGGAGCTGAAGCGGTCAATCAACGCTTTTTTTACCAACGCCAGCGTCTGGCCGGACATTTTCTGGATCGCGTCAAACATCTCACCACGTTAAAACTGTTTGCAGCTGAGAATGAGGCTTTAACAGAAGTCGAAGAGAGGAGTCAGGATTATCGTCAGGTCGTGATGAAAACCCTGAAACTGGCCTTTCTGTCATCTGCCGTTCTGGAGTTTTTCACCAGCGTCGCCATTGCCAGTATTGCCATCTATATCGGTTTTGCCCTGTTTGGCTCCATCAGCTGGGGCCCAGCGGCAGATATCACATTATTCAGCGGTTTATTTATTCTGTTGCTGGCCCCCGAGTTTTTTCAGCCGTTACGAAATCTTTCCCAGTTCTATCATGACCGCGCCGCAGCATTGGCAGCCGCTTCACATATTGCGAAACATTTACCAGACGACGCTACAAAGTCTCCAGCAGAGGATGTTTTTGAGCTCACGGCAGACGATTCCTCTTCAATGTTAATTGCCACCGATCTGTGTATCGGTTATCAGCCTGGTGATGTTCTTCAGGACCCTATCAATCTTAGGTTGAGCAATGGGCACTGTCTGGTGATTAATGGTCCATCCGGCTGCGGCAAGACCACGTTATTGCATACCTTGGCCGGTTATCTGCCGCCTTTATCGGGCAAAGTGCTTTTAAATAACCAGCCGATGGGACAGGAAGCGATTCGTTATCTGCCTCAAAAACCTTGGATCATTAATGGCAGTTGGAAAGAGAATCTCGCCGTACTGGCACCAGATGCAACCAAAAAGGAAATGCAAAAGGTATTAAGTCAGTTAGGTTTGGAAACTTTAATTGCATATAGAAACAATGATTTAGACATCCAACTTAATGAACATGGTGAAGGTCTGTCAGGAGGACAATTACAACGTTTGGCACTGGCAAGGGTATTACTTTCACCGGCACCGTTGGTATTACTTGATGAACCGACGGCCAGTCTGGATGCAGAAAGTCGTCAATATGTTCTGGCGGCGCTTGCTGCATTAAAACCGCAGTGTATTTTAGTGATTTCCAGCCATGATGCCGATGTACTGGCACTAGCCGATCAGCAGCTGCAGTTTGCCAGTCGGGAGAGTGACTAACGATGTCTAGCCATTCTCAAAATAATGTTGCGCCACTTAAGTTCTGGTTACTCAAAGTTCTGCAAAACCAGAAAAAGCGATTAATCATCTCTTTATTGCTGGCCTTGTTAACTGCTATATCCGCCATGGGGTTATTAGCATTGTCCGGCTGGTTGATAACAGCTACGGCAATCACCGGGCTGGCGATTACCGCAGGCACTGCCGTCTTGTTGGATATCTACCGACCGGGTGGTGGTATTCGATTTTTTGCGTTAAGTCGGACAGTGGGACGGTATTTTGAACGGCTGCATAGTCACGATATGGTGTTAAGAGTCATTGCCGGATTTCGACTAACCCTGTTTACCGGCCTGATGGACTTGCCGGTTCAACAACTGCGAAATACTCAGGATAGTGAATGGCTGAGTAGGTTAACTGCGGATCTGGATAATCTCGACAGCCTGTTATTAAAGTTACTGTTACCCCCAATGGTTGTGTTATCCAGTGTTCTGTTGCTTGCTGTGTTTATCAGTTTTTTCTGGTTCACGCTTGGGGTTACTTTCGGGATTATCACACTGCTGTTGGGGAGTATTTATTTCAGCTTTTTTACCCGGAAAACCTCACAGATAAGTAGCGATTATGCCCGGCAGATTAACCAGGTCCGCTCACAAACCATAGAGCATCTTCAGGGCCAGCTGGAACTTCAGGCAGCACACCTGCAGAAAGCGGATCAAGCAAGATTAGTCAGTTCATTGAGTGAGATTGGCAAGTCACAGCTAAAACTGAATCGACATATTGCCAACGCACAGTTAATAGTAAATATTTGCCATGGGCTGTTGGTCATCGCCGTTGCCATTGCGGCGTTATTTGCTTACCAGAATCAGCTTGTCAGTGGACCGGTTGCCGTCATGTTGTTTCTGGCCGTATTTGGATTGGGTGAGTTACTGTTAAACCTGCCAGGTCAGCTGGGGCAGTGGGGCAGAACACGCTATGCAGCTGAACGCCTACAACCCCTGGCAGAGCATGCATCCTCAGAGAAATCGACGCTGGCAGAGATTGAACGACTGTCGATGATGCTGGCAGATCACCCCAAAGTTATCAGTAGCATAGACACCGCTTTTGCTTTTGAACTTAATCCATCTGAATGTCTTTTAATCAGTGGCCGTTCTGGAAGCGGCAAGTCGACAATAGCCAATATAATGGCAGGCCTTGAAATACCAGACTCATATATAACGCCTTATCAGTTGTTGATAAATGGCATTCCATTGCGAATAGAGCAAACACAAGCCTGGCACAAGCAGATTGGCTATCTGACTCAGCAAAACAGCATCATCGCCGCAACGTTACATAGCAATCTGACACTGGGGCTGGATGAGATCAACGAACAACAGCTTTGGCAGGCACTGACTTTAGTCGAGTTGGATGATTGGGCCAAACAACTACCAAAAGGATTACACAGCTGGCTGGGTGATACCGGCAGCCAACTTTCCGGAGGGCAGGCCAGAAGGATCTGTCTGGCAAGACTTTTATTAAAAGAGTCGAAACTGATCTTGCTGGATGAACCATTTAACGGCATTGATATAGAGATGGCAGAACGCATCTGGCAGCGTTTGTACCCACAATGGCAAGATAAAATGCTTATCGTGCTAATGCATGATCGGCCAGAGTTTTTCCCTGCAATCGATAATAAGCAAATGTTTGAAATCAATCTGGATCAGAGTTGAATTCCAAAATCGCTATTGCTTGTGTAGACAGTGCAACTTGGCGATTCACAGCAAGATGTGTCAGAAACCGTTCAATCTCAACATCACCTAAATCTGAGGAATGTTGCTAACCATTGAAAACTATGAAATATTCGATCCAAATAAATATATGAGTTAATGGTACGACGAATGTAATTTCGTAACATCATAAATTCCGTAATGGATTTAAGAAATGGAGATTGGATCATGGAGGCAGCCTCATACTTGATACTGATAAATCAAACTTATCAGACTGGCCCGATTAAACACGAATTATCGGGCTATGCGCCTTTTTTAAATTTACCATCTCAACTTTCCATGAAAACGTTTATATATTCATAAAGTTATATATTTTATGTTTTCTCAACTTCGAATTAAATGGCCGCCCGATAATAATTATTATGAGGCCAACAGCCTCATTAACACGCTGTTAGGCCTCTAGGTACATCATGCAAGTAATGACACATAGATTAACTACTGACTTACGCAGGCTATCATTTGAAAATCATGATAGCTGCGTATCCTGTGGGTATGTGTTTAAAAAAGGAGATACTTTACATTTAGGTTATGGTCAAAGTGATGAGCCGTTATATGTATGTGATAGTTGCTCTGGCAGCCTCAAAGAAACTGCGATTAGACATTACTTCAGCCCAAGACCATACGAAATCCCTGACAAAGAAACAAAACTTTGGCGGTATATGGACTTCACTAAATATGTAAGCTTACTATCTTCGAAGGCAATATATTTCACACGTACAGATTGTTTCGATGATATGTTCGAAGGCGCCAAAGGTATCAGGAAAAATAAAGAGCGATGGGATTCTCATTATTTAGAATTCTTCAAAAGTGCAATTACGAATCCCCCTGAAGGACATGTGTGTGAGCTTTCCGAAGAGGAAATTGAGAAAGATGCTCAACGCTTACTAAAAGAAATGGAGATGGGCGGAGAAGCTCACAAGAAAAGAACTTTTGTAAATTGCTGGCACGAGAGTGAACATGAATCTGAAGCCATGTGGCGTCTATATTCCAGCTTTCTTGCTAACGCAGTTGCAATACGAACATCTTACAAAGGATTGTATGAATCACTTGGTCGAGACCCCTTTATAAATATTGGGCGAGTAAAATATATAGATCCTAATAAAAACTATACTGGGCCAAATGATGCTTTTTGGCGCAAAAGAAAATCTTTCGAGCATGAAAGAGAGGTTAGAGCGCTTTTAACAGATATGAAGTGCAAGGAAGAAGGTAAGCTCATTCCCTGTAATCTAGATCTCCTTATTGAAGATGTTTTTGTTTCTCCCCATGCACCTGAATGGTTTATTCATTTGGTAAACGATATTAACGAAAAATATTCAATGAAAATCAAGGTCAATAGATCTGAGCTTATTGAGGAGCCGTTCTTTTGAGCAAGTCAGGCCTAACAAGCGCGTCAATTAGGACGCTCGTAAGCTCGCGCCTATTACGCGGGCGTTATTTGTAGCCGAAAGCGTCTGCTGCTAGAGAAATCAAATGGAGTCTAAAAGTATTATAAAATTTAAGAAGGAATTGGTAAAAATGATGCCCTTCTTTCCAAATACCAAAGAAACAAGGGATGATCTTTTAGGTCAGTCGATAGCATCAATACTTTTTCATTATTTACATTGGGCATCAAGGTTTGTACCCCAAAGGAAACGAAGGATAATTATAGATCCGCATGTAACTGGTGATCGCAGATGGCCTGCTTTAAAAAATAGCATTAACTCTCTTTTATGTAAGGTGAGAGAAGGAGAGGACTTAACTCCATATCTTTCTTTAAAAGCACACACTAAAGGTTACACACCTTCTGAGAGAATCGTGAGCGGTGAAGCCGATGGTTGGGATGATAAAGATTTTTTACTAAATACAATGGGTTTTCATCATTTTCATTTAGGTGAAAGAGTAACCAATGGGATTTCAGATCGTACAAATGAAGTTGTTTTTGCGAGGTGCTCAAGAGAAGAGTTCCATATTATTGCAATATTTGATCACTCAGTTTTTGACTTTGTTCGAGATACAGGTGAAGCGATGAACGAGGAAAGATCAAGGCTATGGCGTATCTACACCGAATTCAATGAAAGCGGAATGCCTCCAGGAACAGTCTATGTTTCTAACCCTATTACATGTTCTGGCCACCCGCTGCATATACATGATATTACACGTGAATATACCCATGTGATTAACGAACTTGATCATAAACTTGATCAACGAGAGTTTGAAGAAGAGATATATACTGAAACAAGTTTTGTAAAACCAAAAAATAACAAGCTTAAATGGTTCATCAATGGTCTTGACCTAGGTATTTTGGATAAAAGCAATCAATTTTTTATACTGCGCCATGGCTATGCATAATACTAGAGCACATAACAAGGCAATTAAAAATCGCCCATAAAAAAACGTGGGCTAGACTCGCTAAAGCTCGCTTTATTACAGCGTTATAAGCAAGGAGTGTGAATGAGGCATAAATTGGTACTGGTTTCTTTAAATCAGCAACAAATCGAAAGTGCCAAAAAAGTGAATGGTTCACGCAAGCAGATTACGCACGCTCTTGTATGTGGCCCTCATGGGAACTTGTTTGGCACTGAGAAATTCTGTCGTAAATATTACTCTGCATGGGTAAATGTATTCCCCCTCCTATTTGCTGAAGGCATTGAAACAGATGATTTTGAAATAGTAGATTACGAGTCAGCCTTTGACTTAGTTACAAAACTTATCGAAATCCATGATCCGTTTGAGAAAGCTGCGAATCCTATATGGCAAGAAATTGAAAAATCGCAAAAGAAGAAAACAGGTTTTTTCCAAAAGTTATTTGGTGCCAAGTAATGCTTAGAACAAAGCAAGGCAAAGTCGCACTGCGGGCTGGACGCGCTAACGCGCGCCTTTGCTTGCGGCGTTAGTCATTAAATAGGTTTGGAACATCATGGAACGTTACCCAGAGAATACAAATGTTTCATTGGATGACTTTAATGCTTGTGGTTGGCGCGAGGCATTGGAAGAAGCACGTCGAGAAGACTATTCATCCATGTGGCAACAGCTATCGTCGAGAGCACGGAAGGCTACAGAAGAAGGTAATTTAGAAGCAGGAAAAGTACTTTGGTTACTTGCAGATGCCTGCTCAATGATGTTGAAGCCTAATAGTTTGAACGAGCCTTTTGCACCTTTTATGGTTATGGCTGGAAAACGTTCGGCACTTCCAGAAGATTTTAAAAATGAAGACATCGAGTTTTTTTCACAAATCATACCTTTTATTGATGAGCCAAAATTATGTGCAAGAATTTCAGATATAGCGTGGTTGCTATTAAAGCCGAAGAATCCTCAGCATGCACTCTCTGCGATAGATAATTATAGAAGTATTGATATCGGTACCGAAAGTTGGATTCGAGATGGTCGGGAATGTTGGGATAGGGCTATACAGCTATGTTTAATGCTTCGGACTGGCGCCGGTGAAAGGTTAAAAAAGATAGAGTCAAAAATAGTTGAGGCGCTGAAAGAATCTTCGCCGGTAGATGGATATTTGGCCAACTGGCTAGCTGATTTACTTTCAAAGCACCACTTGGGAGTTAGAGATAAGAAGGATATTGCTGAAAAACTTGAGGCGCTTGCTACTTACTTTGAAGACTCTGGCGATCTTCATAGGGCAAGAGATTATTTAGATGCGGCATCAGAATGGTATAAAAAATCAAAAGATGCACCACAATCCACAGTAATGATTGTTAGAAATGCAGAGTGTTGGGTGAAGGAGGCAATAGCTAGACAGGCTAGTGATAATCCTAGCAACATGGTTGCCGCGAGTTTTTATGAAAGCGCGATACATAAATACAGAACAATTCCTAGAGCGCTACGCGATCAACACAATGTTGAAGAAAGGATCGTTGAACTCAGGGGGCTAATGAATGAGGCAGGAGAAAACTCACTTAATGAAATGGGGCAGATTACATCTGGGCCAATAGATATCAGCGAACTTATTGAAAACTCAGTGAAAGCGGTAAAAGGAAAAGAATTATCCGAAGCGCTATTACAGTTTGCAAACGTCTACAGAGGGGCACGAGCTGACAAAATACGAAGTTTATCTGAGGAAATGATAAGGAATCACCCCTTGCAGTCATTGTTTGCAGCTACTCATATGTCATCAGACGGAAGAGTAGTTGCAAAGAAACCTGCTGCTGATCTTGGTGGAGAAAATCAAGAATCGGTCATCTGGCCAGAAATGGTTAAGCACTACGCTATGGAACTCAGCTTGGTAGTGCAGGGTGATATCTGGCCAGCTCTTGAAGTAATTAGACAAGAGCACAGATTAAAGGAGGCGGATTTTTATTCGGTTGTAAAAAGGTCTCCGGTAGTGCCGCCAGATAGAATTCGTCTTATGGCAAAAGCGCTTTTTCAAGGCTTCGATGGCGATTTTATTAGTGCCTTGCATTTGCTTATTCCCCAGATAGAAAACTTAGTTAGATATCACCAAAAACAACATGGGGAAAAGACAACCAATATAGATATAAACGGCATAGAGAACGAAAACGGTCTTAGCACGCTAATGGATAATCCAAAGGTAGAAGAGATCTTTGGAAAAGATCTTTCGTTCGAATTAAAAGCAATATTTTGTGATCCTTTCGGACCTAATCTACGAAATGAATTGGCGCACGGTCTTATCGGGTATGAGGAAAGCCAAAATATATATTCAATCTATGCTTGGTGGCTTACTTTTCGTCTCATATTTAACACCTTTTGGAATGCAAGTCGTACCAACCAACAAGAAAACGAAGGACAGGCAGAAGATAATGTTTAACAAACGCATGCACTTGGACAGCCAAAAGCGTCGCTCCTTCGTCGCGCCGATTTTTGCTGCCGGTGATGCGAAGCGTTATCCGCACTAAGGAAGTTCATGGGAATTAAGCAGAAAGACATCAAACTATTGTGGGGGCGCTCAGGAAATCGTTGTGCGATCTGCAGAACTGAGTTAACACAAGATGCATCAGCAATTACCTCAAGTTTCACTCTTGGAGAGCAGGCTCATATTGTCGGTGATAATTCTGGCTCTGCAAGATTCACAAGTCCTCTTACAGCCGAACAAAGAGACAGTTACCACAATCTGATTTTACTTTGCCCTGCACATCATACAGAAATAGATAAGAATGAAGCAGACTGGCCTGTAGAGCAACTTCATCAAGTTAAGTCAGAGCACGAACTTTGGGTGACTGAAACTTTAAGCGAGACAATTGATCATTTGAGGCTTGCAAAGCAAGCTATTGTTGCATCAATTGTTGATTCGGCGGTGGAATTATGCGATCTGGACAATTGGCAAAACTGGACGAGTTTAGCATTATCACCTGATCCAACGTGGGTTAAAGACAGACCTGAAAAAGTATTTGATTTTCGACAAAAAGTTATCTCGGCAATTTGGCCTGACGAATTCGATGAGCTTAAACGATCTACAATAGCGCTTTCTATCCTATTGAACAGGGCCGCCCAATCCTATTTGGAACATTCTGACTTAAAGGGAGATATATATTTCCCTCACAAGTTTTATAAAGCCATGCCTTACAATCCAAATTATGATCGTGACTTAGTGGCTTACGAAAAATGGCTGGATGATTGTTATTCATATATATACCAAGCAACTAAAGCCGCCAATTGGTTTGCAGATATTGTAAGGCGTGATGTCAATCCTATGTTCTTTGCAGAGAAGGGAAAGTTTCTAATAATGGAGGGCCCGTTTATGGATCTATCTTTCAGAACAAAGCTATTGGAGTACTCGGGCGAGGAAAAGTTGGTTTTACCTGATGCATTGTATGAAAGCACATAACAAAGTGCTTCACGCGGATAAATCACTCGCTTTGCACGTAATTTACCGGTGAGTAAGACGTCAGGTTTCAATTCGATTTCATTAGCCAAATTTAAAGAAAAAAAATGACTTACAGTGTGGCTTGGAAAACAGGTACAGCAGCTTTTATTGTTACAGATAGTGCTGTTACAACTCCGCAAGGAAACAATAATTTCGATGAAAATGTAACTACTTCATTTCGTGAGCGGCAGGGGAAACAAGATGCTGGTAATTATGTTTATGAGAGCGCGTACAAGATTTTTTCCCAATCAGGTATAGCCTATTCATTAGCCGGTGATGCTAGTTTTGGATCTGAGTTTATAAGTGATATTGCCTTTCGTGTTGAAATGGGTTTTGATTTGGATGCCGCGATTAATGGAGCCATATCTAACTATCCTGATTTTAAATGCAAACCGGCAATTGAGGTTGCAGTAGCATTTTATGACGAACAGCCGAAAGTAATCACTATCAAAAATAAAAGAACGAAATTTGTTGAATTAGAGGATGGATTAGTTCTAACCGGTTCTCCAACAAAAGAACTAATAGAGTATACCAATAAGTTTTATAGTGTCTTTATGGAAGACTATCTTAAGGTTCCTTTAGGATCTGTAACTGATGAAGAGTTATTGGTAAAAATGATCTCTTTGCTGCAAAGTTTTGGGATTCATAATTACACAATTGAGAATGGTATTGGCGGTGCATATACGGGGATTAGTGTTAAAAGTTCTGGTGTGGAGTATCAGCCTGATCTCTGCTATTTAATATCTGGTGAAAATCCAGCCTTTGATAGTCAAAAAGTGGCTGCGGTTAATGCCAATGAACACTCAGTATGCATTATAAATACCGATATTTCTGATATCGTTATTTCTAATTATAATTCTAATGTAAAAGATTCATGTCGGCTTTGTTTGTTAGAGAGTTCAAGGAAAAAGTTTGATAATGGCACTTATAAATATTTCATATTAATGAATACATTTTGTCATGTCGTTTGCATTGTAAACATGAACTTCAGTCGCGACCATTTTTTCCTCCATGTAGATGTGAGGGAAGATAAAGAGGGAACTTTGGGATTAGTTATAAGTGCAGGGCTACAAAAGATGCTAAACGACGGCTATGAGGTCCCTCGAGCTATTCAGGATACTACCTTTTATTGCATTCCTTTTATCCCGGTTACTGAAGATAAAATAAAATTCATTAGAAGTGAGATTGTAAAGCTAAGAGTAGGTAAAATAAGTACCCCTGAAACTCCAAGATATAAGTTTATATTAATGGAGTCTGGAGAACAGGTCGACTGGTATTATGGCAATCAAAATTCAATTATTCCTTTTTTGAAGCATAATAAGCATCAAGAGTTTATAAGAATCGTGGATTTGTCTACTGATCTGATAGCTTTAGAGTTTAAAAATGGAGATATAATATTTCCGGAGCTTGGCTATCATGTAGACGAGTTGTTTATCAATATATTAAATAAAGATAGAAAAGAAGATATCTATATTTTTGATTTTTACCCAATAAGTGGAAAGAATGATTTCCTGTTTGTACATGTGTTAGCTAAAGATATTGATGATGCTTTTAATAAAGCGCAAGTTTTAATTGTTAACGAATATGGTTACGTACCAGAATTAGTTTTTTCAGGAAAGCAGTTTTATCATCCAAAGTATTTTTTAAGTGAGGTGGAATAAGAAAGCTAACCAAGAATGAAATCAAGGGGTCAGCCAACTTGATTTGGTTTCATTCCGTATACTGATGTAATAAAGTAACCAAAACCTTATCGCTACAAAAGAAATCAAGGGGTCAGCCAACTTGATTTGGTTTCATTCCGTAAACTGATGTAATAAAGTAACCAAAACCTTATCGCTACAAGGATGTAACGACATGGCAAGACTTCCTCGATTGGTTCTACCCAGTCAGCCTCTGCATATCATGCATCGAGGCAATAATCGTCAAAACATATTTGAAAAAGAAGTGGATATGGCTCGTATTCTCCATGATATTGGAGAGTCATTAGATAAAGTCAACTGCCAGCTTCATGCCTATGTCATCATGGCAAATCACCTGCATTTACTCCTTTATCCTTGGTCCAGCTATCACCACAATGCACTTGGCGAAGAAGAACAGTTGAAAACAGAGCATCCAATTTATCTTGCGTTGGCAGCTACCAAAGTAGAAAGAGCTACTGGTTATAAATTCATTATGGACAAAACGACGTTAGGGAAAGAAAATCAAAAAAATACTGATGCCACTCTTCGGGGATAGGCACTGGGCTATGAAAACTTTCAACATTGGGTCTGCAAGCAAACGGATAGACATGCAGTCTTAAAACCTCACGGAGGGGATCGGAAAAGTTCGAAATATCAAAATCAAGTTGGCTGACCCCTTGTTGAGTGATTACCAAAACAAGCTAATCCCTTGAGTCAAGGGCATTTAAGAAGGCCTTTAAACGGAACAAAAATACTTGACTTTGTTTCGTGCCTCAACAAAAGTGTGGCCAACTATTTTTGTCCGCTTAAGGCGGCGTTAGGACAGTTAGGAGAGAGCATGGCGATTCAATTACCCATTGTCGATTTCTCCCCAGAACAACGCGACCTGTGGAAGCGCGTGGTTGATCTGTGGGCATTATCGAAGGGAAGGGAGGAGGGCCAGATTCGCTCCACACTCCATCCCGACTATGTAGGTTGGGACATGAGCGCCCCGCTCCCGCACGACCGAGATGCAGCAGTTCACTCGGTATCCGGTGAATCTCCAGAATTGCGCGGGTACGAACTTCATCCTCTGAGTGTTCAGGTTTACGAGGGAAAAGTGGGGGTCGTTCATTATTCCTACTCCGCGATGGTCGTCCCCAAAAATGCAACGCCCATCAACGTCACCGGCAGATGGAGTGAGGTCTACCTCATGCAGGGTAGAACATGGATCATGATCTCTGTCAGTGGCAGACCTGATGTATCGAAGGAACGCGATAGTGCAACATCGGCCTAACCACGGCGTGAACTCGGACGGCCAACTGCGCCGCGCTCCGTTGGGTGTCGGTTACGCTGAGCGGTATGATACCAAAAATGAAGATCGTAGCTATTACCGAATATGATAAGTGTCATTCACAACTTAACTCGCCCGTAAGATCGGGAAGAAAGTATGAATATTCGTCCAGCAGGTGGAGGTGAATTAGAAGCTCTATTTGAGATACATCGCACGGTATTTTACTCGCACATTCATCAGATTTTTTTTTGGGGGGGGGGGGAATGGCAAAAAGCTAATTTCGCGAGTGAGCTCGAATCGTCGACTACATTAGTTGTCTCGATCAATGGCCTCATCGTTGGTTATGTTCAGTTCTGTATAGATGGCGGGAGGATTTATCTGCAAAATATTGCTCTTATAGCGGACTATCAGAATAAAGGGATTGGCACTCATCTACTTAAGAAACTACAGTCAAAGGCTGCTGCCAACTAAGTACCGCTAGAGCTTAAGGTTTTTCGAACGAATTCACCTGCACTGCGATTCTATGAACGTCTTGGCTTTGAGAAAATATGCAACACAGATAAAAATATTCAAATGTCTTGGAAAGCGATCTAACCAATGCTGGAAAGGGACGCTACTAGAGTTAGTTAGTGCAAAATCTAGGGGACGTTCAAGCCATTGCCTGCGCGGTAATTTCGATTGAACGTTGCCGCTTTGTGGTATCAAAGATGTCTGAAACGATCATCAGCTCGTCAGCTTGCGTTTTCTCGATAAGATTTTGCAAGCCGCTTTGAACCGTCTCATGGCTGCCAATGACACTGCAATCCAGCATTTGTCCTGCCTGGGCCTTTTCCTGAGGCGACCAGTAGGTTTCTATATCTTCGATAGGTGGCTGCATTAAGCCGCGAGTACCGCGAAAGAGGTTAGTGAAGGACATTTGCTGTGATGTTGCGAGGTAGCGAGCTTCCTCATCTGTTTCAGCCGCGATCACATTGACTCCAACCATAGCGTATGGCTTATCCAATTGTGCTGAAGGTTTGAAATTCATCCGATAGACTTCAAGTGCCTGATAAAGCGCTTGTGGGGCAAAATGCGAGGCAAAGCCGTAAGGCAATCCCAGACTCGCCGCCAGTTGTGCACCAAATAGGCTGGAGCCCAATATCCAGATAGGCACATTACTTCCCGAACCGGGTACTGCCTCTATTTGTTGAGCGGCATCTTTGGGGGCAAGAAAAGCCTGTAATTCCTGCACGTCCTGCGGAAAGTTGTCAGCATTGGCTGGATTTCGGCGCAAAGCACGTAAGGTCATTTGGTCGGTGCCGGGAGCACGGCCCAACCCAAGATCGATACGACCGGGAAATAGCGCTTCCAATGTCCCAAACTGCTCAGCAATTATATATGGCGCGTGATTAGGCAGCATGATGCCACCGGATCCCACGCGGATGGTATTTGTCCCAGCAGCGATATGGCCAATGACGATGGAGGTGGCGGCTGTTGTCACCCCAGGCATATTATGATGCTCTGCTACCCAGATGCGTTTGTATCCCAGTCGCTCAGCATGCTGCGCATAAGTCCGGGCATCATTAAGAGCCGTTCTGCGATCAGACCCTTCGCGTACACGACCAAGTTCTAAAATGGATAATGGAATCATATGTAACTACACCTTACTTTGTGTTGTTGTCGCTTTCTAGGCTAACTTTTGGGGGCAGGTTTATAAGGCAATCTTTAAAACGTACACCTAACGATTAAAGATCTATTGCAAGCAAAAATACTCCGTCTATAAACTACGAAAATATCTGCGTAAAATGTCTTAAGGCCTAAAGTCTGTTTTTAAATTTGCTCTTTCGCTCTAAGCAATCTGTCACCTGACCCAGATCTAATTTTGTCTATGTTTCTCCGTCTAAATCCAAGAAATAGTGGCTAACTAACTATGGCGAGATAATTTCTATTGTGGAGAAGTGGCAAGAAAAGCTAAGCACTAACATGAGTGACAGCTGTCAGAGATGCAAAGCCTCAAGTGACAATCAGAAAGTGATCCAAAGTTATGCTCAAAGTGTTGATCTGTCATCGGACAAGCTGCCGATGCAAGTGATTAATCAGCGGTCAAGCAGCTTTTTCCTTACCTTAACAGGAGCCCGATGGTAATGCGACTACACCAGCAAACCGACTCTATGGAAACAATCTCCAATCTCGATAATTTTGCAGAGTTGGTAAGTTACTCGTTTATGGACAGGCTCAATGCTGATCCTGATGCAACAGCAAACGGAGCCGACCATTATCCTCGTCAAGTCTTCTCAGGCCACTATGTTCCTGTCAGTCCAACGCCACTCGAAAAACCAGAGTACGTGGCGCATAGTAAAAACCTGTTTAGCGAACTGGGCTTTGCCGATAGTTTGGCTCAGTCGGCCGATTTCATGCGAGTGTTCTCCGGCAATCTCGCATACGTTCCAGAGCCGATGCGTAAGGTTGGCTGGGCGTGTGGCTACGCATTGTCCATTTACGGTACAGAATACACCCAGCAATGTCCTTTTCAGACCGGTAACGGATACGGCGATGGTCGTGCTATTTCGTTGCTAGAGACCGTCATCAATGGTTATCATTGGGAAATGCAGTTAAAAGGTGGGGGCAGGACGCCATACTGCCGCGGCGCAGATGGACGCGCTGTTTTGCGGTCGAGTGTACGAGAGTTTCTGGCTCAGGAGCACATGCACGCGCTTGGGGTTCCAACCTCACGGTCTCTGAGTCTTTACGTGTCGAAAACTGAAAAAGTAAAGCGTCCGTGGTACTCAGAAGGTTCACATTCAAGAGATCCGGATACGCTTATATCCGAGCCAGCAGCTATCTCGACAAGGGTCGCACCGTCTTTTATTCGGGTTGGACAAATTGAGCTATTCGGTCGTCGAGCCCGTAACAATGAACACCCAAAAGCAATGGAAGAGCTGGAGCAGATCGTCTTGCACCTCATCGATCGTGAGTATGGTGACGTCATCGACCAAAACCTGAGCACTCCCGAAAAAGTATTGATGCTTGCACGCGAGTTCCGAAACCGACTGACATCTCTTATTGCGAATTGGATACGTGTCGGCTATTGCCAGGGTAACTTCAACAGCGACAATTGTGCTGCCGGTGGATTCACACTCGACTACGGCCCATTTGGATTTTGCGAACTGTTTGATCCGTACTACCAGCCATGGACGGGAGGAGGGCGACATTTTGCCTTTTTGAACCAACCTGTTGCAGCGGAAAAAAACTTTCAGATGTTTTTTACAGCATTGCGTCCATTGCTGACTTCGCATCAGGACAGTCTGCGACAACTCGACGAGATACAAAGCAGCTTCGCATCAGTAATGCAGGTGCAAATGGAGAAAATGTGGGCAGCTAAACTTGGGCTGGATACGTTTAATGAGGAGTTGTTTAGCGAACTGGTATCACTGATGATGCAAACATCAGTTGATTACACCATTTTCTTTCGCGAACTTTCTATGCTGCCGGATGATATTGCTCCACTCAAAAAAAGCTTTTACAAGAACCCAAACTATAATCTAGACCCCGAACGGATAAATAACCGCTGGTCAGAGTGGCTCACAAAATGGAAAGCCCTCATCGAGAAGGCCAACACGACAGAGTCTCAGCCGGTTTCTCATGAAGAGCTCTCCAACAATATGAAACGGGTCAATCCAAAATACAGTTTTCGGGAGTGGTTAGTTGTGCCTGCTTATCAGCAAGCGAAGGAGGGGAACTACTCACTCATTCGAGAGCTGCAAGAAGTCATGACAAATCCATACGACGAGCAATCGAAAGACGTAGAGGAGAAATTTTACAGGTTGAAGCCACACGCTTTTTTTGAGGTTGGCGGGCTATCGTATTACAGCTGCTCGTCCTGATTTTATGAAAATCCTTCAGGGAATAGCTAATTGCACTATCTGCAAAAGGGGCAATATATAAGGACGAAAATTCGAGCAAAAAGCGCTTTAGTACTGCTTTGCTTCAGGTTAATGCGCTGGTAAAAATGATGTGAGTAATATGATTTTCCTTTAATAACTTGGTTATGGATATGCAAAGATTATTACGGAAAATATTCATCAAAGGTGTAAGAGAACGTTCAGCAGTGAAGGTAGGCTTATCTCAGCACTTTTATAAAATCATCATTATGGTTTCGTTTTTACTCGTATTTCAGCTCGAAATAATTGATCGGTTTTCGTTGAGCTTGTTCTTACCAACATGGGGCGACCTTTTCTTTTTATTTGGCATAACTGCGATTGGAATTATCTTGTATATCGATTTTCAGATGATTAAGTCCAGGATGGAAATGCACATGACTATGAGGCAAGTTCTGCGTTACAGAAGGAGATGTACATAAGTTTAATTGCAAGTCGTTCCGACGCTCATGCGTGGGAACGCAAATACAGAACAGCTAAAATTTCAATTACCAAACCCCATATACAAAAAAACGGACCGAAGTCCGTTTTTTTATTTGGCAGAGAAGCAGGGATTCGAAGCCTGGGTAGGCTATAAACCCATGCCGGTTTTAAGATCAGTGAATTCAAACGCTCTTAATCAATGGATTGTGACTACATTGATTTATTTTCGCCTCTCTAGTTGCCACATTAAATGGCTGAAAGCCGTCAAAAAGTAATGGCGATTCAACTCATAATGCAGTTTCACTCGTAACAAAAAATTGTTTCTCCATAGTATCGATATCATCTCGTACGGAAAAACTATGTCCCAACAATTTGGGGGGATCATAAGTTAAATTGAACGAGGTTCTGTTCGAATGCAAAATTCGTTGATAAAAATCTGTGGATAAAAATATGACTAGAGAGGTTTCTGTGTTCCGTGAAATATATGAATCAATTTTAGATATTAATGGTAAAAGAGATTTGTCCATAATTCTTCCTTTTATGTAAGGACTAACGGTAGCCGAGCGGCACGATCTCGCTGTGATTAAGCCTAAGAAGACACAAGGATTTTCGCCGGTCTTGTATGGAGCATGCGGGTAGGGATTAGGTCGCCAATACACTACGCATCTTAAGTAAAAGTAGCTCTCCACCGTGTTCATCGCGCTGAGCTGAGACCTGCCATACCTTGTTCACTGCCATGCGGATTAATCTGCTAGAGATCTCGTTGCTGATGTTAGCTAGCAATGCGCTGACCGTCTGTGCGTCAACGTACATCGCTATTACTTTATCTCGGCATTTGGCTATTAAGGGAACGTTTTGAGTGCTTGGCACATATCTAAATACATGGGCCGCTGTAAGCAGTTTCTAACAAAGTGGTAGGAATGACATTGTTTAGAACAACGAGATGGCGGAGACAGAATTTGGAGGTGTCAGTATAAAAGGGTTGCATAGACACGCCTGCAACAATTTCTAAATACAGAACAGCTAAAATCGCAATTACCAAGCCTTAGATACAAAAAAACGGACCGAAGTCCGTTAGTTTGTTTGGCGGAGGGACAGGGATTCGAACCCTGGGTAGGCTATAAACCCACGCCGGTTTTCAAGACCGGTGCATTCAACCGCTCTGCCATCCCTCCAAGACGCGGCATATTACTAGGAATGACTTGTTCTGACAACAGTGAAAGCAAAATTTATATAGCTATTGCCATTTAGAACTTATCCGGTAGGATGATGTCCATTGGATGAACTACCTATCATCAATACTTTACTGAGTAATGGAGAAATAAACTGATGAATTACGATACTCAATCAACAGTTGTGCGTTCGCGCGAATCTGCGCTGCAAACCAACAAGTTATTGCGTAACACCTATGTATTGCTGGCGATGACGCTTGGCTTCAGTGCGCTTACCGCTGGGGTGTCAATGGTGTTTAACCTGCCGCATCCAGGCATTATTATTACCTTGATCGGCTACTTCGGTCTGTTGTTCCTGACAGCTAAACTGCGCAACAGCGTTTGGGGTATTGCCTCTGTATTTGCGCTGACCGGTTTTATGGGCCTGACACTGGGACCAATCGTTAACGCTTACCTTGGATTACCCAATGGTCCGCAGATTGTTATGCAGGCTCTGGGCGCAACCGGGATTGTCTTTTTAGGCTTATCTGCTTACGCGATTAAATCTGAAAAAGACTTCAGCTTTATGGGTGGCTTCCTGTTTGTCGGTATCCTGGTAGCTTTCCTGGCGGGACTGGCAGCATTCTTCTTTAACATGCCTGGTCTGTCGCTGGCGGTTTCTGCAATGTTCGTACTGTTGATGTCTGGTCTGATTCTGTATGAAACCAGCAACATCATTCACGGCGGCGAAACAAACTACATCATGGCGACTGTGACCTTGTATGTCAGTATCTACAACCTGTTTACCAGCCTGTTGCATTTAATCGGTGCCTTCTCTGGTAACGATTGATTCAGCAATCAATAAGATTGATTCATTCAAGCCCCTGCAAAGGGGCTTGTTTGTATCTGGAGCAATGCAATGAAAAAGAATCTCGGCAATATTGATAGAACGTTACGTATCATAATCGGTCTGTTTATAATAGCGATTGCATTGTATTACCAAAGTTGGTGGGCCTTGCTGGGATTGGGACTACTGATTAACGGATTAAGCGGTCGCTGTGGTGGCTATGCCTTGTTTGGCTTTTCCACTGCAAAAAATTCTTGTGACATTTCTCATAAAGAGCGTAGCTAGCGCATAATAGACACTATGACGGATAACCAAACACAATTAATCGATAACTTCGGACGGCGCGTGTCGTATGTACGGATATCGATCACTGATCGTTGTGATTTCCGTTGCGTGTATTGCATGGACGAAGAAATGACTTTCATGCCACGCGAACAGTTGCTGACGCTGGAAGAGATTGCCTTTCTGGTAAAAGCTTTTTGTGAACTCGGGGTGGAAAAAGTCCGCATCACCGGCGGCGAACCTTTAGTACGTCGCAACGTCGATTGGTTAATAGAGCAAATTGGCGCGTTAAAGCACACTACATCGCTTAAAGAACTGAACTTAACCACCAACGGCTCCCAGTTACCCAAGTACGCTGAAAAGCTCGCTGCAGCAGGTATGGATCGAATTAACATCAGTCTGGACTCATTGAATGCCGAACGTTTCCGTGAATTAACCCGTACTGGCGAATTAACTCAGGTACTGGATGGGATTGATGCTGCCAAACAAGCGGGCTTTAAACGCATCAAATTGAATGCGGTCATCATGAAAGGCCGTAACGATGATGAGATTGTCGATCTGGCTCAGTTTGCTATCGATAATGATCTGGATATTTCCTATATCGAAGAAATGCCATTGGGGCAGGTAACGCACAGTCGTAATGAAAGCTATTGCAGTAGTGATGAAGTGCTGGCCACATTACAAAAGCATTTTGATTTGCAAAGCAGTATTGCTAATACCGGTGGACCATCACGTTATTACCAGGTTGCTGGCAGCAACAGCAAAATAGGCTTTATATCGCCTCACAGTCATAATTTCTGTGAAAGCTGTAATCGGGTTCGGGTGACTACGGAAGGTCGTTTACTATTATGTCTGGGGCAGGAACATTCGATGGACTTGCGCGATATTATTCGCCGCCATCCAGGTGATCTCGATAAACTCAAACAGGCCATTATCCAGTCAATGGATATCAAGCCAAAAGGCCATGACTTTAATATCAAAGAACAACCGATTATTTTCCGTCATATGAGTGTCACCGGTGGCTAGATATCAGCCTGAAATGACCAATCAGGGCATTAACCGCCTGCATACCACTACCGTTTTAGATGAATTTGGCGAAGCCCGTGAAGTGTCATTAACCGGCGAACGGCCACTGACGATTTATCTGGATAATCGTGAGATTGTTACTTTGATGACGCTTGGTGGTCAGCCAGAGCTACTGACACTTGGTTATTTGCGCAATCAGGGATTGGTTGATGAACTCAGCCATATCAAATCCATTCAGGTGGATTGGGACGTTGATGCTGTTGCGGTGACGACCCATCAGCAGAAAAATAATCTTGATTCGCTTATGTCCCGACGAATTGCGACCAGTGGTTGCGGGCAGGGCACCATGTTTGGTCATGTAATGGATTCGTTGGCTGAACTGAAACTGCAATGTCCCCAGTTCAGTGCCCAGTCAATTTACGATGTTTTGCATGCCCTGAACGAATATAACGAAATGTATAAACAGGCCGGTGCAGTACATGGCTGTGCGCTTTGCCAGGGAAATGATGTATTAAGCTTTGTGGAGGATGTTGGCCGGCATAATGCTGTCGATGCGATTTCCGGCTGGATGTGGCTCAACGATGTCAAAGGTAATGACAAGGTGTTCTATACCACCGGGCGTTTAACATCTGAGATGGTGATTAAGGTCGCACAGATGCAGGTGCCTTTACTCTTATCACGTAGTGGTGTGACAGAAATGGGGCTTAGCATTGCACAGGATATTGGTATTGGCATGGTCGCTCGCGCCAAAGGTAAACATTTTCTGGTGTATACCGGTCAGGAACAGTTTCAAACCGCCACATCATTAAGTTCTGCCGGATGATATGGAAATACTGACTGCTGTACCTTCTGATATCCCTGAGTTGTGCCGGTTACTCGACACCTTGTTTAGTCAGGAAACCGAATTTAAACCAGACGCAGAGATGCAAGCTTTAGGATTGGGAGCGATTATTGAAGGCGACGGTATCGGTGATATTCTGGTCGCAAAAGATGCCGGGCAGATTGTAGGCATGGTGAATTTGTTGTACACCATTTCGACAGCGCTGGGCAGCCGGGTGGCGATTCTGGAAGATATGGTGGTAGCACCACAAAATCGTGGCCTTGGCGTTGGGTCAGCGTTATTGAAATATGCGATTGATTTTGCCAGAGAGAAAGGCTGTAAACGCATTACCTTGTTGACCGATAACGATAATGAAGCTGCCCATCGTTTTTATGAACAACACGGTTTTATCGAATCATCCATGTTGGCATTTAGATTGTCTTTAGACGTTTAAAATCAATAGATTACTGATTAGTCTTCATTCTTTTTATCAGATAATTTTGCCTCATCCCATAAGGCGTCAAGCTCATCTAATGAAGCCGTTTGTAATGATTTTCCCTGCTGAATTATCTGCGTTTCAATAAATTGAAAACGGCGGAGAAATTTCTGATTACATTGCTCTATAGCTTGTTCAGGATCGACATCCAAATGCCTGGCAAGATTGGTAATAGCAAATAATAAATCGCCAATTTCTTCCTGTAGTTTCTTTGGATCGGCATCATCCAGTTCAGCAGCAACCTCATCCAGTTCTTCATGAATCTTGGCAATCACGCCATCAATATGCGGCCAGTCAAAGCCAACAGTGGCAGCCGTTTTTTGCAATTCAACAGCATAACGTAATGCGGGAAGCTGTTTGTCAGCAGTATTAAGCAGGGAAGTCTTATCCATTAGTCGCCCCGGGTGAATTTAATAATATGGCGACGATCCCGTTTACTGGGGCGGCCTTTTTGATCACGGAAACCTAACAGCTCATTTTTGATTTGTTCACGTAACAGTTCACGTTTATCCCGACTTTCAGCTGTTTCCTGATAAAGCAATTGGGCTTCACTGGCCGGTCGACGTTGTTTTTGCAGGCCTAAGACATCAATGACGTATTCATACGGTGGTTGCGAAATGGTTAATTGATCGCCTGGACGGATGGTTCGGCTGGGTTTAGCTCGGTGGCCATTTGCATGAACTTTACCGCCATTAATAGCCTCAACGGCCAGGCTACGGGTTTTGTAAAACCGCGCAGCCCAAAGCCATTTGTCCAGCCGTTGATTTTCCTGACTTTCGGTTTCGGCTTTCGCCATCAAGCCTTACCTTGCAATTGTAATAAGATACCTTCGTTTTCCAATGTTGATGTGTCCTGGGTGATTTCTTCGCCCTTGGCAATCGTACGGAGTAAACGACGCATAATTTTACCGCTGCGGGTTTTAGGCAGATTGTCTGAATAACGAATTTCATCCGGCTTGGCGATAGGTCCGATTTGTTCGGCTACCCAGGCACGTAATTCATTGGTTATTGCTTCGTCTTCTCCACCTTCAGGTCGTTCACCTTTTAACACGACATAGGCAAATACGGATTCACCTTTAACATCATGCGGTTTACCGACGACGGCAGCCTCAGCAACCGCCTCATGCGCTACTAAAGCTGATTCAATTTCCATGGTGCCAAGTCGGTGACCTGAAACATTTAACACATCATCAATCCGCCCCATGATCCAGAAGTAACCTTCTTCATCCTGACGAGCGCTGTCACCAGCAAGATAATATTTACCATCGAAATAGGGCCAGTAGGTGTCTTTATAACGTTGGTCATCGCCCCAGATAGTCTGGATCATGGAAGGCCATGGTTTACGGATCACCAGGAAACCACCTTGATTTGGACCAAGCGCTTCACCTTGTTCATTGACCACTGCTGCATCAATGCCGGGAAGTGCACGAGTACATGAACCCGGTTTTGTGACAGTAACGGATGGAACTGGGGCAATCATATGAGCACCGGTTTCGGTTTGCCACCAGGTATCCACGATTGGGCAACGTTCCTGACCAATAACGCGGTGATACCACATCCATGCTTCCGGATTGATCGGTTCGCCAACGGTACCTAATAACCGTAAATGGGAAAGATCATAACGCTGTGGAATTTCATCACCCGCTTTCATCAAAGCGCGAATCGCTGTTGGAGCAGTATAGAAAATAGTGACATGGTGACGGGCGCAAACATCCCAGAAACGTCCAGCATCCGGAACGGTAGGTACACCTTCATAAATGATCATTGTGGCACCCACGGCCAGTGGTCCGTATGCAACATAGGTATGACCGGTGATCCAGCCAACATCTGCAGTACACCAGAAGACGTCTTTTTCCTGAATATCAAACACCCAACGCATGGTGGTAATGGCATTCAGCAAGTAACCAGCTGACGAATGTTGAATACCTTTTGGTTTACCGGTTGAGCCTGAGGTATAAAGTAAAAATAATGGATCCGCGGCATTCATCGGTTCGGGTTCACATTCTGCTGTTTGATCCTGTTCAGCATCATGCCACCAGATATCACGACCCTCCTGCATCGAGATATCATTCTTGCAACGTTGAAAAACGATGACTGTTTCAACACTTTCGCAGCCTTTGCTTAATGCCTGGTCGGCTGTGTTTTTCAGCGGGATGATTTTGCCGCCGCGATGCCCGCCGTCAGCGGTAATCACCAGTTTTGCCTGGGTATCTTCTATACGATCTTTTAATGCTTCAGCGGAGAAACCACCAAAAACCACAGAATGGATGGCGCCAATTCGGGCACAAGCCTGCATGGCCACAACCGCTTCGGTGATCATCGGCATATAAATAATGACCCGATCGCCTTTTTTAATGCCTTGTTTTTTCAGAGCGTTGGCAAATACGCAGACTTTCTCATGCAGCATGCGATAGGTGATGTGTTGTACATCACCGGGTTCACCTTCAAAGATGATGGCGGTTTTTTCAGCGTTATCTTTTAGCTGTCTATCAAGACAGTTATAGGAAACATTCAATTGACCATCGGCAAACCATTTATAAAAAGGAGCGTTGCTGTCATCCAGCGTTTTAGTAAAGGGTTTGATCCAGTCGAGTTCCTGTTTCGCCAAATCACCCCAAAAAGACTCATGATCCTCAGCTGCTTTGGCATAAAGCGCATCAAGCTTTTTAGGGTTTAAAGCGGAGTCTTTGTAAAAACTTTCGCACGGTGGAAAGTGCCGGTTTTCATGAAGAGTTGATTCAATATTATTCTGAGCCATAAATACCTTACCTTATTATTCTCTCTTTTTGAGTATAGTACGCTGTCAACGTTAAATGTAGTGAACATCCAATAAAAAACTCTCCCGAAAGCACTGCTTAGGGGAGAGTTAGTTTGATTACTGGTGAGCTTTAGAAGAAACCGAGAGGGCTGGTGCTGTAACTGACCAACAGGTTTTTAGTTTGTTGGTAATGTTCCAGAGCAATTTTATGAGTTTCGCGACCCACACCTGATTTCTTGTAACCACCGAATGCAGCATGTGCTGGATAATGATGGTAGCAGTTGGTCCATACACGACCGGCCTGAATGGCACGTCCCATACGGTAAGCCAGGTTCATATCACGGGTCCATAAACCAGCACCCAGACCAAATTCGGTGTCGTTGGCAATTTCCAGTGCTTCAGCTTCATCTTTAAAGGTGGTCACTGAGACCACAGGGCCAAAGATTTCTTCCTGGAAAATACGCATTTTGTTAGTGCCTTTCATCAACGTTGGTTCGATATAGAAACCTTTATTGAATTCATCACCAAGTTGGGCGATACCACCACCCATTAATAATTGAGCACCTTCCTGTTTACCAATTTCAACATAGCTGAGGATTTTATCGAACTGTTCCTGCGATGCCTGGGCGCCTACCTGAGTTTCAGTATCCAGTGGATTACCACGTTTGATCATTTTGGCGCGTTCCATGACCACAGCAATGAATTCGTCGTAGATGCTTTCCTGAATAACCGCACGGGAAGGGCAGGTACAGACTTCACCCTGGTTGAAGAACGCCAGCACCAGACCTTCAGCGCATTTATTAATGTAATCCTGCTCTTGCTGCATGATGTCTTCAAAGAAAACGTTTGGTGATTTACCACCCAGTTCAACTGTTGAAGGAATAATGTTTTCAGCAGCGTATTTCATGATCAATGAGCCAACTGGCGTTGAACCTGTGAATGCGATTTTGGCGATACGTTTGCTGGTACCGAGTGCCTGACCTGCTTCACGACCAAACCCATTGACGATATTTAACGTTCCGGCTGGCAGTAAATCGGCGATTAATTCTGCAAGAATCAAAATAGAGACAGGTGTTTGTTCCGCGGGTTTCATGACTACGCAGTTACCGGCTGCCAGTGCTGGAGCCAGTTTCCAAGCTGCCATTAACAGTGGGAAGTTCCACGGAATAATTTGACCGACAACACCGAGAGGTTCATGGAAATGATAGGCCACTGTGTTTTCATCAATCTCACCCATGGTGCCTTCCTGAGCACGCAGACAACCAGCAAAATAGCGGAAGTGGTCAGCCGCTAAAGGAATATCGGCATTCAGGGTTTCACGAACCGCTTTACCGTTATCCCAGGTTTCGGCCACAGCCAGTTTTTCAAGGTTTGCTTCAATACGATCAGCAATTTTCAACAGGATATTGCTGCGATCTTGAACTGAGGTTTTACCCCACGCTTCGCGTGCTTTATGGGCCGCATCTAGCGCTAATTCAATGTCTGCTTCACCCGAGCGAGGTATTTCACAAATAACTTCGCCGGTGACGGGAGTAATATTATTAAAGTATTCGCCTTTAACAGGGGCTACCCATTCGCCGCCGATAAAATTTTCATAGCGTGATTTAAATGAAATCACCGACTCTGGTGTACCTGGTTTTGCGTAAATCATAATTCTCTCTCTCTTGTTGTTTTGATATTTGCAAATGTTCAGCATAAGACCTGTAGTGGATAAACTACTTGACTCATATTCCCAATTACTTGACTGTCAGTCCACAAGTGACAAAAAAATTACCACAATGTTCAATAAGCTTGCTATTTTTATTTATGAAAAATTCCCAAAAGAGTTCGGCATCAATTTCATCGCTATACTTTCCAATCACTTGACTAATCCTAAACATCAGACACACAATCCAACATTATTCATGAAGGTCAAACTATGAGCCTGAATACATTCCCAACAAGTGGTCGGCACGAAAATCGTCAGTTGCTTATAGAAAATAAAGTAACGTTTAACGGACCGGAGACCGAGCTGAGCATTTACGATACTTATCGGAGCTCAACGGGCGTAGCGCTTAATGCTGATCACTTATTGTATTGCGGGATGGTGAGTGGTCGTAAAGTCATGCATGATCACTACAATGCTTCAGGTGAATTGTTTGTTCCCCACGAATCTTACGTTATGCCGCCTGGTGAGCATGTTGAGATTGATTTTCCTGATGCCAATGAGCAGCAACCGACCACTTGTCTTACTATCGAGATTTCCCGTGAACGCATTGAAGCGATTTCCAGCCGAATGCGTGATTTAGTCAAAACGGATGTGCCGGAATATAACTGGGAATATCAACCACGTATCATTCATAAACATCACACCCAGGATACGCAGCATTTACTGGAAAAAATGGTGTCTTTTTATATCCGAAATGATCCGGATAAAGAAATGATGGTTGATCTTGGTGTTTCAGAGCTGGTGATCAGATTGCTTCGCGAGCAGGGACGTGAAGTATTACTGAGTTATTGTAAACAAGCTCCCGATACCAGCGGGATCACGGCTGTACTGCATACCCTTGAACAAAACCTCACTCAGCCACTTGATATTGATCAACTCTGCCGTCAGGCCTGCATGAGTCGAAGTCGTTTGTATGTAGAGTTCAAGAAACAACTGGGATGTACGCCAGGTGAGTTTCATCAGCAGGTACGATTGAAATCAGCCGCTGATGCGATACGAGGTGGTCAAAGTATCACTGAGGCTTGTTATAACTACGGTTTTAATGATCTGAGTCACTTCAGTCGACGCTTCAGTCATTTTTTTGGTTGTTCGCCGAGTGCTTTTCGAAAAGAAAATCTGCCAGACCCAACTGATTAGGGATTGTTGATCTTTCATATCCACCTCTGCGGGGGCAAAAATAGTCCCAGCCCCTTACATGGATGTATTTCACAAAAGGCGCTCCTCGTGCCTTGATTGACGCTTATTCAGCTCACAACTGAGGCAGAGATAAAAGATCAGCAAGTCCTAATAACCTGAGTTAAGAACGCTGTCGCGTTGAAAGTGTCATAATAAATGTCAGTAATTAGATGCATTCATTTCTACACTCTTCGTAAATCATGACAGAGACTCTATGCCGTTATGCCCGAAACTTTTCTATAGCAGAATCATCCTTGTGTTTTTTGTGTGTTTATTTCAATCCTTTATGGTTTGGGCTGACACCGAAAAAAATATCGAGATCGAGCTTGAGGGTATAGAAAAGGACTGGAGTGAAACCTTGATAAATGGTTTAAGTATTTATCGGCAAAAAAACAGCCCAAGATTGGATTCCCGCAGTGTTCAACGCTTACATGAACAGGCTGTTGATGAATTGAAGCACATGCTTACCGTTTATGGTTATTATTCACCCGAAATTACAGCCGAGTTAACTGAAACTGATGAAAATAATTGGTTAGCCAAATATAAAATTGACCTGGGTCAGCCAATTATCATTCGCCAAATTGATGCCGCTGTGGAGGGAGATGCCAAGAATGATCCAGCATTTACCAAAATGCTCAACAAACTGCCGCTGAAGGTTGGGGACCATTTTGATCATCAAAGTTATGAAAATACCAAAAAAGCTTTTTTGAGACTTGCAGCTGAGCATGGTTACTTTGACGGTGCGTTTACCTGTAGCGAAGTCCGTGTCGATATAGAAGCCGAATCCGCCGATATTTGTCTGAAATATGACTCAAAGCAACGCTATCGATTCGGTGACATTGAATTTCCCGATACCGTTGTCAATGCAGATCTACTTGAGGCTATGTCACCCATTGACCCCGGTGAACCTTTCGATGCCAATAAATTACTCACACTTCGAAATAATTTACAAAACAGCGGTTACTTCGCCACTGTCTCAGCTCAGGCGATGACATCAGCTCGGGAAAATGCAGAAGTGCCGATAGACGTTTCGCTGAATGAAAATCTCAAGCATCGCTATAGTGCAGGTATCGGATATGGTACAGATACAGGCGCCAGAATGAGTCTGGGCTGGCAGAACCGGTACGTGAATGATCGTGGACACAGACTCTCGGTTGAAAGTCGTCTATCGCAGATTGCCACTCAGGTCGGTGCGGATTACAAGATGCCATTCTGGAGTGAAAATATTGATACGGTAGGTTTTAATACGGCATATAAACAAGAAGATACCGATACCAGTGAAAGTCGCTCAGTTGCTGTTGGGAGTTATTACAACCGAATGCGTTGGGGCTGGGAAGAAACAGGTAGCATCAAGTTTTTAAATGAAAGTTTTGATGTGTCTGACGAATCTGCTTCCACATCATTACTGATTCCCGGTATTGCGTATGCAAGAACCTGGGCAGATAACACACTTTATACCCGACAGGGTGGACGGGTCAGTTTGGAACTAAGTGGTGCGGCTGAAGGTATTTTATCTGACATCAGTTTTAGTCAGATAGTCATCCGTGGTAAATATATCCAGGGTTTTGGTGAGTCAAACCGAATTATCACTCGCGCGACAGTTGGTGCAACAGAAGTCAGTGACTTTTCAAAATTACCCAGCTCTCTGCGTTTCTTTGCCGGTGGTGATAACAGTATTCGTGGTTTTGATTATGAATCATTGGGACCGGAGAATGATCTGGAGGAAGTCATTGGGGGCCGTTATCTGGCGGTAGGGAGTGTCGAATATGAACATATGTTTGTTAAAAACTGGGGTGCGGCAATATTTACTGATTTTGGTAACGCATTCAATAGTTGGTCTGACCCAATAGAGTATAGTGTGGGGGTGGGCATTCGCTGGCGTTCACCGGTTGGCTTGATTCGGGTTGATATAGCCAATGGAATTTCAGATGAAGACAAGCCTTTCGGTTTGCATATCGTGATAGGGCCTGATTTGTGATAAAACGCGCATTATGGATAATCGCAATTGTATTGTTACTGGTTGTTCCAGCAGCAATGTATTGGTTATTGATGACAAAGTCAGGTTTTAACACCGCACTCAATTTTACTCAGCAATCTCTTCCAGCACTGTCAATTGATGAAGCAAGTGGCCGACTTTATGACGGCATTTATCTGCAAGGTGTTTCGTATGAACCTGAAGAGGGCGATGCATTTTATATAAAAAGTATTGATGCACGCTGGCAATTATGGTCGCTACTTTCCACCCGTTTGATTATTAATCAGTTGCATATCGACCAGCTGCAAATTAAGCAGAAAGATGGGCTGGATAAAGACCTTACCGTGGATGAAGACTTTACTGTGCCGGATATCAGTCTTCCATTGGCAATTCATTTGCGTTCTTTGCGAATAACGCATGCAGAAATGGTAAGTCCTCAAGGTGATATAACACCATTGTTCGATCGTTTTGATACGTCATTACGGGTGAACTACGATCGGCTAATCATTTCTTCATTGCGACTGAATCGGGATGTTCTGGCTTTTACACTGCTTGGCGACGTCAACCTGAGCTCGCCACATGCTACCAATTTGAACTATGGCGCCCGTCTTAATGATCCAGAATTGGGGCTTATTTCTGCTACCGGGACGATTACCGGTGATTTGCAGCAAATGACGTTACGTCAGCAGCTGGGCGAACCTTTCGCTTCCGAGCAAACCTTGATGGTGCGTAATATTCTCGATGATTTGGATTGGCGATTTACGGCTGAGAGTGGAACGCTGCCATTATCACGGATCCTGAAGAATGAAATTGGTGATCTGACAGCATTAAATCTGAATGCCCAAGGTACATTAGATAGTGCCAAGGCAGAACTCGACTTTCAGTTGCAGGAATCTGAGACATTAAATCCACCGGTTGCAGCCAGTTTAAGTGTCAATTCCAATGATTTACAAAGTTGGCGAGTGGATTTAATGAGCGCCATCAGTCAGAACAGTTTTGCCGAATTGCATGGAAACATCTTCATTACAGAAGATCCCACGGAAAGTGTTTTTTCCATTGATGGTAGCTGGTCAGAATTACAATGGCCCTGGCAGACAGATGCTGAACTGCTGGTTGGTCAGGCTTCAGGTGACTTTTCCGTTGATGGCACTTTGCAGGACTATCGTTTAATCCTCAGCAGTTCTTTGCAGGCCATGGAGCAGGAATGGAATATAACTTCTTACCTGCGTGGGGATATGCAAAAGGCCTCGATTAATTCTCTTGAAATCAAGTCAGCGTTAGGTCAACTAGACGTCAGTGGCGATGTGAGCTGGCAGCCGAAGTTAACCTATCAACTGGATGGCGAATGGAAAAATCTGCAGCTTCCTGCCAGTTTAACCGGCGTGCCGGTAGAAAGTTATACCGGGCAATTTAAGCTGGATGGAGAGAAACAGCTTTTCAATTTAACAGTCGACTCAGATTTCATTGTGAATGAGATTCCCCTCATTCTTAATTTGGTGGCGAATAGTCCGGAAGCAGGCATAACCGATGTACGGGCCGATACCAAAATAGCTGATGGTGGGGCAGGATTCAGTGGTCGCATTAATTGGAAAGAAAAGCTTGCAGTTGATGGCAAACTGACATTGAGACAGATCGATCCTGCTGCCTTAATTGCAGAGTGGCCCGGGCTGATTAGTGGTCAGGCGCAGGTAACGTTTCAGGATAAAGGTGAAAACGAGTTTCATGCCAGTGTGCAGGAATTACATTTAAATGGTGTGTTACGTGATCGTAATTTCTCACTGGACAGTAACCTGCAAGCGGTCAATACCGATATTGATATTGAGAATCTGCAGTTAAATCTCGGGGATTCGCAATTGTCATTAAACGGCAAAGTAGAAAAACAACTGGACCTGAGTTGGAGTTTGTCATCCCCGAATCTGCAGGATTTTCATCCCGAATTATTTGGCACTCTGAGTGGAGAAGGGCAACTTTACGGTGAGCTGGCCAAATTAAAATTAAATGCCAATCTGGAAGGTTCAGCTATCCGTTGGGCAGATGAGCTGACTGTAGGGTCGATTTCAGCAGATGCCCAAGTGGATCTGACGGATAATCAGCAAAGTAAACTGAACATTCAATCCACCTCAATTACGATTGCACAGCAGAATATCGACTCCATTGATTTGAGCCTGAATGGCAAGCGTGACCAGCATCAATTGGCGCTGGAGATACAATCTGAAATCGGGACGTTATCCAGTCTGTTGCAAGGCAGCCTGGATGAAGATGACCAATGGTCTGGACAGTTGCAGTCAATGACCGTTACCAATGATATAGCTGGCAACTGGCAGTTACGTGAGCCGGGTGCGATTCAATTATCAGCCGATAAACAGATTATTTCCCAACACTGCTGGCAATCTTCTGAGCAGGCACAGTTTTGTTTACAGGGTGAAAATACCGCAGAAGGTGCACAAACATTAATTGAAATAAATCAATTGTCGGTGGCGACTTTCAAGCCTTTGATAGAGGACTACGCTACATTATCAGGTGAAATTTCCGGTAAAGTCCAATTAGCAATGCAAACCGAGGGAGATATTACCGGGACGGGTAATTTATCGCTGCATGATGGCATCTTAAAACTGCAGTCTGAAGGGATAAGCCAGCAGCAACCGATTGCATTTAATGCGGTTGATCTTCGCTATCAGCTGACAGCAGAAGAAAGTATGGTTGCGATCACTATTGAGCCGGACATTGCTGGGGTAGAGCCTATTGAAGCCAGATTGCAAACCGCACCAATCAAAACGGTAATGGCGGCACCCATGGATACGCCAGTCACTTTGCAATTGCAGAACTCTATCGAAGACCTTGCCTCATTAAATCTGGAAACGCTGGCCTTTGATGAACTTGCAGGCAAACTGGAACTTCATGTTGATATGGAGGGCACTTTCAATCAGCCTGAATTAACGACTGCTATCAGTTTGCGTGATGGCCAGATATTTCTGGTCGATATGGGGATTACCCTGACGGAAATTAATGCCGACATCAATGGTGATCCCTTATCCGGCTTGAAAATATTATTACAGGCTCAGTCAGCAGAAGGTCAGTTGGAAGTGGCCGGTGACTTCACAATGACCGATTCTGATTGGTTGCTGGATGCGACGATTAAGGGGGACAAGTTAGAATTAATGAACTTGCCTGAGGCCTATGTGATTGCCTCCCCGGATTTAACGCTGAGAATTACTCCTGAAACAGCCAAAATCGGCGGTAAAGTAACAATACCTAATGCTGATCTTGCACCCATGGATTTTAATACCACTGTTTCAGCCAGCCCGGATGTTGTCGTCGTTGGGCAGGATACGACAGACGAGAAAATGCGTTTAGCAACTGATGTTGATGTAACGGTTGAACTGGGTGAAAACGTTTTGATTCGTGCCCTGGGTTTTAATGGTCGTCTCGCAGGTGATTTACGCATTTATGGCGAAGCCGGAGAGCTGTTATTAGGCGATGGCGAAATTACTGTCCATGATGGTACTTATGCTGCCTATGGTCGCGAATTAAAAATCAATAACGGCAAGGTACGGTTTGCTGGAACGGCCATTGATAATCCTGATCTGGATATTAAAGCCGTTCGCACAGGCACAGATTATGAAGCTGGGATTCATATCACCGGGCCAGCGAATAATCCACAAGCCACATTATTTTCAAACCCAACTATGAGCCAGGAAGATGTACTGTCGTATATTGTGCTGGGACGACCATTAGGGCAGGCTAGTGCTGCTGATGCAGCGATGCTGGCCTCAGCGGCCACTAATCTGGGGATTGCCAATGGCAATGCGGTCAGTGAAAAAATTGCCAGCACATTTGGGCTGGATACTGTTGAGTTCACTGGAGAAAGTCCGGATAACGCCGCCGTGCAAATCGGCAAATATCTGTCGCCTAAACTTTATTTAGGCTATGGCATTGGTATTTTTGAGCCGGTTAGCACTGTTCAATTACGTTATACATTAAGTAAAATCTGGACCTTACAAGCCGAGTCCGGTACACAAAGCGGTGTGGATCTACTGTATATCTACGAACGCTAAAAAAAGCCCTGTGATGATGACCATCACAGGGCTTTCAGGACCTACCTTTTCGTCACGTATGAGGTGAGTCTTCAGATAAAATCAGGCACGGTTCTTTTCGCGAATTTCATCCAGTGTTTTGCAATCAATACAAAGTGTTGCTGTTGGACGAGCTTCCAAACGACGAATGCCGATATCTACGCCACATGATTCACAGAAGCCGTAATCACCTTTCTCAAGGTCGATCAATGATTCTTCAATCTTTTTGATCAGTTTACGTTCACGATCTCTGGTACGCAGTTCAAGTGTGAATTCTTCTTCCTGAGTGGCACGATCATTAGGGTCAGGGAAGTTTGCTGCTTCATCCTGCATATGGTGAACAGTACGATCAACTTCTTCCATTAGTTGTGAGCGCCATTTTTCGAGAATACCCCGAAAATGTTTTACCATATCCTTGCTCATATATTCTTCATCATCACCCGGTTGATACGGAGTGAATTTGACATCATTTTGTGTCGGGTCCATGTTGGCAAACCTCATACTTTCTAAAAATCAAGGGCGCATCTATACCAGATGCTTCCGGCATGTGCAAAATAATTAGATTATTTTACCCCATTTTCAAGACTAAAGAGACTAATGAATCATTTAAAAGCCGTTATATTCGACGTGGATGGAACCCTCGCTGAAACCGAGCGGGATGGGCACCGTCAGGCGTTCAATCGCGCATTTGCCGAAGCGGGCCTGGACTGGCATTGGGATGAACAGCTTTACGGACAATTATTAGCTGTAACCGGTGGCAAAGAGCGTATTCAATATTACCTGGAAAACTTCCATTTACAATGTGGTTTTGCTGGTGATCATAGTGAAATAATTGCCAGCCTGCATGCTGATAAAACACGACATTATGCTCAGATAATGGAAGCAAAGACGATCGAGTTACGCCCTGGTATCAAAAGATTAATTGGCGAATTAAGGGAGCAAGAAATTCGCCTGGCGATCGCCACAACCACTACTGCAGAAAATGTCACAGCATTAATCAACGCCACGTTGGGCGAGGCTGCCCTCAGTTGGTTTGATTGTATTGCAGCGGGTGATGTCGTGCCTGCCAAAAAACCTGCTCCGGATATTTATCACTACTGCTTACAACAATTGCAACTGGATGCAGGAGACTGTCTTGCCATTGAGGATTCCGCCAATGGCTTGCTGGCATCAACTGGGGCAGGAATAACTACATTGGTAACCCTGAATGCCTATACTGTTGATGATGACTTCACGCAGGCAATTTGTGTTGTAGACCAACTGGGCGAACCGGATGCCCCATGCCAAGTCATCGATGGTTCGCTGATTAATACAAGCTATATAACAGCTCAATCTCTTCAGGATTTACATGCCCAAGCCAATTAACGTTACACAGCGCGCTCAGGAAATTAAACCGTTTCACGTGATGGATATATTATCGCAAGGGAAGATATTGCAGGCGCAGGGCAGGGATATTATCCATCTGGAAATTGGTGAGCCGGATTTTCTGACGCCTCAACCGATTATTAATGCTGCAATTGCTTCATTAAATAAAGGCGATACCTTTTATACCCCCTCATTGGGGTTAATGGCGTTACGGGAGAAAATTGCCGGATGGTATCAGCAGCAATACGGGCTGGATATCTCACCCCGGCGGATTGTGGTTACACCTGGCGCCTCAGGGGCATTGCTTTTAGTGATGGGGGCATTGTTAGAGGCTGGCAAGCATTTATTGATGACCGATCCGGGATATCCCTGTAATCGTCATTTTGCCCGTTTCGTGGAAGCCTCAGCAGTTTCCGTTCCAGTGGGAGCCGATACGGCCTACCAATTATCTCCACAACATATCGAAAAATACTGGAATCAGGATACCCAAATGGCCCTGGTTGCCACTCCTTCTAACCCAACCGGAACCATTATTGATAAAGACGGCTTAAAAGCCCTCTCAGAGGCTGTTAAGGCTAAACAAGGTCTGTTAGTTGTCGATGAGATTTACCATGGGTTAAATTACGATGGTGTTCATTTACCCTCCATTCTGGAAGTAGACGACGAAGCGATAGTGATTAACAGCTTTTCCAAATTCTTTGGTATGACCGGTTGGCGATTAGGCTGGGTAGTTGTACCTGAAAGTCTTGAACCCGTGATGGATCGTCTGGCTCAGAATCTGTTTTTAGCTGCGCCGACCAATGCTCAGCATGCTGCTCTGGTGGCATTTGATCGAGAAAGTCTGGAAATACTTGAACAACGCCGAGAGGTGTTTGAGAAACGTCGGGATGTTTTGTTACCCGCGCTGCAGGACATTGGATTTTCCATTCCGGTGAAACCTCAGGGTGCGTTTTATTTATATGCTGACTGCAGCAAATTCCTAACCGACACCATTAACAACAGTATGGATTTATCCCGTTATCTTTTACAGGAAGCCGGAGTTGCTATTACCCCGGGAAATGATTTTGGGCAGCATCTGGCCGATCAGCATGTGCGATTTGCTTATACCACCAATGAAACGCGTTTAATGCAGGCTGTTGAACGGATTCATGCCGCTTTGACTAAATTATAGAGTGATATACCCCTGATGAAACCACAACACGTTGCTAAAAGTTATGATCAGATAGCTGACGTCTGAAATGACACTCAAATTAATTGATAAAACAGGGGCAGTATGCCGGCATCTGGAAAACGATCAATATCCTGAATTACATCTTTATCTGATAGTGCAGAAAAAGGTTCGACCCAGTTAAATCTGAGTCGAACCTGGTTTATCAGCTGCGGTGAAAGTTAGTGATAATGCCGTGCCGCATTAATCACTTTTTTTGCCATCGCTTCGTCATTGCATTTATCAGCAATGTCACCCAGCGTGATAACACCCACCAACTCTTCGTTGTTCGGGTTGTTAAGCACTAACAGGCGTTGCACCTGTTGATCAGCCATATTGTTTACAACTTCATCAATAGGTTTGTCTTCATAAGTATATAAAACCCGTTCGGTCGCAATGTTTCGTGCTTTCTGATGCGGGTCTTTCGAATCTGCAACTACTCTGAGTGCAATATCCCGGTCAGTGATCACGCCAATCACTCGGTTGTTTTTACTGAGTGGTACAAAGCCTAGATTCTTATCTCGCATAGTTTGGGAAACTTCCTGAATGCTGACATCTGCATCAAGGTAAAAAGGTTGTTTTGTCATCACATCTTTCACGCGCATCATCGAATTTCTCCTTTGATTTTCTCGTTTCAGAAGAGTGGGAATGACAGCCAGTATTTTTGCTGTCTGTAAAATCATATCGAGGTGATAAAAGTTTGTTCAACCCTGGCTAAGATTCAAGTTTAGCAATCTATAGCTGTGCTTTTCCAGCCAGCAAAATTAGCTGGCTGAGCAAGTTTTTCTTAAATTTATACCGCTTGTTTGGTTAAGTTGTTTTCCAGACTTTTTAATTGTTGCAGACAATCTCTTTGACTCAAAAATGCCAGCTCTTCCTGCGGTTCAAGCCATGACTCAAGTTGTTGCATATTGTCGGCATGTCGTACTTTCCATTCCGCTAATATTCTGGGTGGATGAAATACAGGTTTTTGATTTGCATTGTCAGGCAATTGAGCGATATGCCAGTTGCAAAGTTGTGGATTGTTTAGCAACCGAATAAAGGCATGCTGTTTGGGCTGTGGAGAAAGGGCTGAAAGCTGATGCTCCAAATCCACCAGAATGGGAGCGGGATTTTTTTCTTCTGGAGCCCGCAGTATGCCAAGCCATTTAAGCAGTTTGCTGCGTCGCGATCCACCGCTCAGCCATGATAGGGGGATCGACAACATCAATCCACCGGTGATCGGCAGTAGCCAGTAAAACAGTTCTATACTAAGTAACAAAGCAATAATGGCGAGAATGATGCCGAATAATGTATGTCCAGCATGCGCTCGTGCTACAGCAGCCCAACTTAACGCGCCATCATCACGTGACTGAGGCATCCAGCCACTGTCCTTGCCACGGAAAATTCCCACCACCACACCAAACTGATGCACCATTAATATCGGTGCATACAGCGCCGACATAAGCATTTCCACAACGACACTTACTGTTAGCAGAATAGGGCCGCCGAATTTCATGCAACGTGGAATATTTATCAGCGCCGCAAACCAGCCAAACACCTTAGGTGCAATAACAATGGCCATGGATACGATAAAAAGCGTTAAGGCTCGCTCAGAATCAAATACTGGCCAGGTAGGGAACAGTGAAGGATTGGCGAAATATTCCGGACGCACATATCTTGCCTGTACGGCAATGGCCAAACCGACCACAATTAAAGAGAGCCAGAAAACAGCACTAAGATATGACATCAATCCGGAAAATATATGTAAACGAGTGGGTAACACAAAACCCTGGGCAAACATAAAAGGGGTATGTTGCAGGTTACCCTGACACCAGCGACGATCCCGGATCATTACGTCAATCAGCGAAGGAGGAGACTCTTCATAGGTCGATTGAATATCGGTATCAAAACGGACCCCCCAGCCTGCACGACGCAGCAGCGCTGCTTCAATAAAATCATGACTTAATACATGGCCACCAAACGGAGGTTTACCGGGCAAAATTGGCAGATGCGATGATTCGGCAAACGCACGGGTTCGGATAATCGCATTGTGGCCCCAAAAGTTGGATGACAGGCCATGCCAGGCAGATAAACCTTCGGCATAGATAGGACCGAAACAATGGTTGGCAAATTGTTGTAAGCGTCCATAAAGCGTATTGGCCCGGACTATCGTTGGTAAGGTCTGGATTAATCCGACCCCAGGCGAGGCAGCCATTCGACGGGATAGGGTGAGCATGCACTCGGCACTCATCACACTATCAGCATCCAGTACGATCATGGCTTCATAGGCACCGCCCCAGCGTTGTACCCAATCACCTATATTGCCAGCTTTACGTTCAGTATTCTGTTGACGGCGACGGTAGTAAACCGGACAGCCTGATTCGTCTTTGTTAATCAAATCCAAAAAAGCCTGTTCTTCTGCAATCCATGCATCTGCCTTATTGGTATCACTGAGAATAAAAAACGCATATTTTCCTGGCGCCTTGACTAATAAATCCTCACGCATTACTTTGAGCGCCGCCTTGATACGGATGGGGTCTTCGTTGTATATGGGCAGCAGAATGGCCGTTGTAAAGTCAGGTTCCTGCTCGGACTGTTTAATAAGTCGAGGCTTTAGATGCAATAAAAAGCCCAGCAGTGCCTGAGCAAATGCAAACGAAACCCAGAGAAAGTTGATACTGAAAAGAATTAAAAATAACCACTGCAGGTTGGTGACAACGTTAGTAGTGCTTAATACCCCGTAAATCTCCGTAATACCGTAATAGGACAATCCAAGCATTACACCGAGTACGAATAACCGCGATATAAGCGTTCGCAAAATATAGAAGAAGGTGCGCTGGCTATGACGCATGGAAAGCCCTTGTTCGTAGACTCCATGTCGGGGCATTTCCAGGGGCGATTCGGCAGGCAGGGCACGTTCATATTGCATGCCTTTTTCGGTATTATCGATCCGTAAATCAACACTCATAAAGAATTATTCCAATCCCTGCTCAACCATCTGTAAAGCCATGTGGGTGCAGCATATTTATCATCTTTATTTAACTGTACCCGAAATTCCGCTACATCGGCATCTTCAGGATCGAAAGTAATAAATACCCTTGCACCCTTGATATGCGGGTTTTCCTGAATCCGGCTTTCAAGAATTTTGCCATTGCTAATACTGGCAACAACATCAATCTGTTCAATATCCTGACTATCGATATTGCTGTAATCAATCACTATTTCTTTACTATCATCAAAGAGCTTGAGACCACTGCTACTGTTCACAATGCGCGGTTTATTAGTGTCTTCTGGAACATCATCAGGCGAGGTTAAGGTATAGGCATATTCAAACGCTTCACCTTTTTTCAAGCCATCGGCTGGTCTCCAATACGCCACAACGTTATCGTTTTCCTCAGAAGCTGACGGAATTTCAACAAGTTCTACCTGACCTTTTCCCCAGTCACCTATAGGTTTGACCCAGGCAGAAGGACGTCTGTGGTAATTAGCTTCCAGATCCTGATAATAATCAAACTCACGGTGGCGTTGAATCAAACCAAATCCTTTGGGGTTCTCATCTATAAACGCACTGATTTGGAGTGTTTGCGGGTTGTTCAATGGACGCCATAAACGCTCACCCTTGCCATTACGCATTTGCAAACCTTCAGAGTCATGTACAGCAGGTCGAAAATCTAATTGATCAGCGCGATCCATTCCGCCATGCATAAACATGGAAGTTAGTGGTGCAAGCCCGACATGCTTAATATCAACACGTGGGAAGAGGATGGCATCGACATCAATTTTACTGGGCGATCCTGGATGAATCCCGAAACGATAGGCACCGGTAACACTTTTACTATCGAGTAAGGCATGCACCACAATGGCATTCTGACTTGAAGAGGGCCTTTCAATCCAGAAACGTTTGAAAAGAGGAAACTCTTCACCTTTGGGTTGTGCGACGTCAATGGCCAGACCGCGAGCAGAAATACCATAGAGCTGACCTTTGGAAACTACCCGAAAATAACTGGCTCCCTGAAATACAATAAACTCATCCTGATAGTCGTCATTGTTTATTGGATAGTGCAGCCGTAAACCTGCATATTTACCAACTTCTACAAGTTTTTTACCAATTGCCTCATTCGGAACCTTGAAGGATGTTTCAGATAATTCGAGTGGAAAAGCCTTGCCACTTTCGACTACATCAATATCAATCAAATCTTTATACAAAAAGCCAGGTGCGAATAATTGAACCGAAAACTTGGTTGGGGTCTTGCCCCAGATCGCTGCATTTTCCTGAAAATTTATTTGTCGATAAGTTGAATAATCAAGTTTTGCTAATTCGTCGGGCGCGTTTGGCGGAGCTTTAAAAGGCTTTTCGGCAAGTTGGCGGGCTATCTCAACCACTGTGTTACGTGAAAATTCTGTTCCTGCATCGCCATTTTCAACAGATGTTTCTGCCTGCGCTGTTTGGATAAACAGAATGAGAAAAAAAGCCGTAATAAGCCCGGAAAGGGTCTTTGTGTAGAGTGAAGAGTCAGTTTTTTGATGAAGAGATAAATAACTCAACATTGGGCTAAATCCTTATTGCGGGATAAATGAAACGGGATAGAATTCGGGAAGGCTCGGTCGTATATGGTTTAGATCTGGTTAATTCAATATTTCAGATCTAGTAAACTGGCACCATAACTTGAGTTAAGCCTATCTAATATGCTAAACCAAACTGAAAAATTGTTCTGAAAATTATTATTGTCAGGTAGCTAACTTGCATGAGTAACAACAATAACTGCCCAGATAGAGCTGATGAAGTGATCTGTGATTGCAGTGGAACCACTCGTGGGAAGATCATCAGTCTGTTCGAGCAGGGTATCGTCGATACCGATACTATCTCACGAAAAACTGGCGCAATTTCAGGATGTGGTTCCTGTGATTATGATATTGAGAACCTGCTTGATGAGCTTGTTGTTAAATAGCAACAATATTCATAATTGTTGTTAAATACCTATTTTTCATAGCTTTGTAATATTTGTTATTACATCTTCTCACTGATTGTTCCGAAAATTCCTGGTTTAGATGTGAAAAATTCTTGACTGGTTAATAAGAACCATTACCATTCGCCTTTACATTTCTTTACGTATGGCAATTTTGAAGGTACATAATATGGCAAATGGTATTCGCAAGCCGCGAAATTTCAAGTTCAAACCTATCGTTTCAGTGGTGACATTGGCACTTGGAACACTATATGGTTCACAGGTAGCAGCAGAGGAAGATGTCAAATCCTTAGATTCCGTAACTGTTATTGGTAGTGAACAAGCTGCTCGTGAGTTACCAGGATCGGCTTATTATATTGATAATGATCAGCTTACAACTGAGGCCACCACTGATATTCATCAGGTTCTGAAAACTGTTCCTGGTATTTATATATTGGAAGAAGATGGTTTAGGTTTGCGTCCCAATATTGGTATTCGTGCTGCAGCACCAGAACGCAGCCAAAATATCACGCTGATGGAAGATGGTGTGTTGATCGCACCGGCACCTTATTCCAATCCAGCAGCCTACTATTTTCCAACAGCCATGCGTTTGCATTCGATTGAAGTGTTAAAAGGCGCACCATTATTACGTTATGGACCTCAAACTATTGGTGGTGTCGTTAATCTGGTTTCTACGCCGATCCCGGAGAGTAATCGTGGCCGTGCCATGTTTATGCTTAGTGATGAAGGTTCGTTTGATACCCATGCCTATTACGGTGGTAAAGAAGGTGGCTTTGGTTATTTATTGGAGACTGTTCAACGTAATAATGAAGGTTTCAAAGATATTGACCGTAGTGGACAGGACAGTGGGTTTGAAATTCAGGATTATGTCGGCAAATTGTCATGGGAAGATGAACGCAATAAAGTTTTATTTAAATTCCAACGTTCCTTCGAAGATTCTAATGAAACCTATGCAGGTTTAACTGATGCTGATTTCCGAAATGATGAAAACCGTCGTTACGGACTGACAGAAATAGACAATATGGATAACGACCATACTGGCCTGAACCTTACCCATAATTTCAAATGGAGCGACACGTTTAATTCAACAGTGACCCTGTACCATAATGAATTCAAGCGTAACTGGTTTAAATATAACAACAACATCAAATTAATTGATCAAGCTAATGCTGGAGACGCTAACGCCCAGGCAATACTTGATGGTTCACAAGATGTTACTGGTCTTCAGTACAAGAATAATAATCGTGAGTATGATTCTTATGGCGCACAGCTGAATTTCAACTGGCTGGTTGGTGCACACGATCTGAATTTTGGTGTTCGTCAGCACTTCGATGAAACGGATCGTTTCCAACCAGTCGATACCTATGATCAGATTAATGGACAACTGGTTTTTCAAAGTAGCGATGCAGATACTGTGAGTGGCGGCGATAATCGTTTAGAGGAAGCGCAAGCACTAAGCATGTGGATCACCGATAATTTCCAGGTTACTGACAAGTTATTAGTGAACTTGTCTCTGCGTATGGAAGATGTTGAAAGCAAAGCTCGGCGATATACAGACCCAAGCCGATCAACTGTAACGACTAACAGCAAAGTTGAAAATGATTATCAGGAATTTTTACCGGGTATTTCAGCAACATATGATTTGACGGAAAACTGGCAAGTATTAGCGGGTTACCATGAAGGTATGGTTCCGATTAGTGCCGGAGCTGAAGATGGTACTGATCCGGGTTTGAGCGATAACTATGAATTCGGTGTGCGTTTTAATCAAGGCACATTCTACAGTGAGGCAATCGCTTTCTACTCTGACTTTAGTAACTTTGTCGAGCAATGTTCGATCGCTTCCAAATGCAGTAATGGTGCTGATTCTGGTTCATTTAGTCTGGGTGGAGCAGAGGTTAAAGGTCTTGAGTTTCAAGCAGGTAAATTATTTACCGCCGGTAATTTTATGATCCCCGTGGATATTACCTACACCTATACTGACGGCGAAACCACATCTGGTGATCAACTTGATAGTGGTTTAGAACTGCAAAATATTCCTGAAAATATGTTCAGTGCGAGAGTTGGTTTAGAGCATAGCAGTGGCTGGAATAATTACGCAGTTGCTAAATACATAGATGAAACTTGTGTGGATGTCGGCTGTAATAAATCAGACAGTCGTTTTGATCGCACAGACGGTTTATTCACGATGGATTTGATCAGTCGTTATCAATTCGTGGATGGGCCAGAAGTATTTTTGAAAGTTGAAAATGTCTTTGACCGTCAAGAAATTGTGGCTCGCCAACCTTTTGGTGCACGCCCGAATATTGATCGTACGGTTTATGCTGGTGTAATTATCGACTTTTAAATAAGCAAAAAAAGTAAGTCTGATTTAAGACTGAATAATTGTTGAAAAAAAACGCCTGAAGAATGACTTCAGGCGTTTTTTTTTAAGCTTATTTAGTTGGAAAGCTATTGTTAAGATCAATTTTATTGTTCTTTTGTAATTTCCCAACATATAAGGCCGTTGCACCAGCCACAGCAACTGGAATAATCAGAAAATTTATTACCGGAATCATTGTTGCACCCAAAGTTGTCATGCCAAAGCCTAACGCCAATGATCGCTTGGTTCTGAGCAGTTCTCGTTGCTGCTTAAATCCCATTAAATGATTTCCCATTGGATAGTCATGATAATCAAGTGCCAGAGTCCAACTGGAAAAAAATAACCATAACAAGGGTGCAATGAGATTCAGTCCGGGTATCCACGACAGGATAAACAGTGGAATCATCCATTTCAGCAAATAGCCTAATTTGCGTAATTCATTAAAAATCATTCTTGGTGTGTCAGCAATTAATTGCCAGACAGTTTGTTCAGGTGGAGCCTGATTGGATAAACGTTTTTCCACAGCTTCTGCCAACAGTCCATTAAATGGTGCAGCAACGATATTGGCGAGAATGGAAAAAGTGAAAAACACAATTAATACAATCAGTACCGCAAACAACGGCCAAAGAATCCACATCAATGCATTGGATAACCATTCCGGTAACCAGGTTGGTGTCAATTGTGTCATCCAATAATCAAACTGGTTAATACCTAGCCAGATCGCTCCAGCAAACAACAAGGTATTTATCAAAATTGGAATATAGGCAAAGCGACGTACGCCGGGTTGATTGATAAGTTTGAAACCGCTTAATAAATAGCGCGAACCTTGGATAAAATCGCCCATTTTTTCAATACCTTATTGGAATAATGTAAGACCATCTCTTGCAAGCAATGCACTGCCATATGCTGCTTCAGTATGTTCCACTGTTTCAAATGGAACCTGCAATAAAGACTCACGCAGCTTTGTCCAGACAGGATTTTTAGCGCCACCGCCAACACTTCGAATCGACGTTAACGGTGTAGCACTTAATTGTTGCAGATATTGGTAACCTGTTTTTTCTATGCTGGCAATGCCAGCCAGCAACCCATGCAGAAATAGATGATCTTCCGCTGGTCGGGGTAACAATTTTGCTGGATAGTTTGGATCAGCAACTGGAAAACGCTCTCCCGGCGTTAGCAATGGATAATAGTCCGGTGCAGACTGGTTTAAATCAATTTTCTGGCTTAACGTGATTAATTGCTCGTCAGTAAAGAAATGTCTCAATACTGCTCCACCGCTGTTAGACGCGCCACCACATAACCAGCGATTTCCTAATTTGTGGCTGTAAATACCTGTTTCAGCATCAAATACCGGATTTTTACAGATAAGTTTCAAGACCAGCGTTGACCCCAGGGATGTTACGCCTTCTCCAACCCGGCAAGCCCCAGTAGCGATAAATGCAGCCAGGCTATCAGTGGTTCCGGCTTTAATCAGGGGCGGTGCTGACTGGTTTATCCCAAGTTTTAGCATAACGGCTTCTGAGAGTTTGCCAATCACCGTACCTGGTGCAACAACGTTTGGTAAAACGCTCATTGGCGTTATTAATTCCAGCCAGCTGGGCCAGTGATTTTCCACTACATCAAAACCAGACTTCAAGGCATTATTGTAATCCGTTATACCGGGTGTCGCGCCGAGCTGAATAGCCAGCCAATCGGCCTGGTGCAACAGATAATATTTTTCAGGTAACGCCAGGGTTAATTGAAAATACAGCAATTTTGCCAAACCGCTGCTGGGACCACTTGCTGCTGAATTGATAGGTGCTTTTTCCGCTATTTTTTCACTCGCCATGGAAGCACGTTGATCGTTATACATCAACATCTCGGTCAGAGGATTTCCTTGGTGGTCAGATAACATTACCGAGCCGGAAGTCGCATCAATGCTAATGGATTCAATGACAACTGCGGGAAGTTGCTTTACCAGCCTTTTTAGCGCCTCAAAAAGATAAAGAGACTGCTGTTTGGGTGAGGGGTAAGGGTGTGGAGCTGCGGGAAGGTTTTGTTCAATCTGGGCAATAATATTGCCGTTTTGGTCTACGGCGCAGACCCGGCACCCGGAGGTGCCGAAATCAATGCCAATCCATGCGCTCTCGCGCATATTTATGGAAGCTGGACAGGCGTTGGTGCGACCCAACCTTCTTTGCGATATTCGGCAACAACATTGGTATAAACGCCACCACGGACATTGAAAATGCCGGTAACACGCATAAAACGGGGTTCAGTTGCAGCCACTAAATCAGTCAGAATCTGGTTGGTCAGTTTTTCATGAAAACCACCTTCTTCACGGTAAGACCAGAAGTAAAGCTTCAGAGATTTCAGTTCAACGCATTTTAAATCCGGTACATAATCGATCTTAATCGTGGCAAAATCCGGCTGACCAGTTTTCGGACACAGACAAGTAAATTCAGGTGTTTCGATGTGGATGGTATAATCCCGCTCCGGTACTGCGTTATCGAAGGTTTCCAGTTGTTTGCTTGGTAGCGTAGACATAGGTAATCTCTAAGTGTGAACAAAACCGTTATTATCCCTGAGTTGGCAGATTTAATTAAGTGTTAGAAATCATTCTCCTGTCTGTAGTTGTTTTAGTGGCGCTGATTATTGGCGGCTGGTATAGCCATTCCCGGCAGCAACAGCGTGCCCAGGAATTCGAGCGTGAACTGGATCGTTTTGATAACGACGAGAATAGTGATTTTCACGCGCGATTTGACTCAGTTTTTGCGCAAGATACTGTGGATTTATCCGACGGACCCAAAGTTCGTATGGATTCAGATATGGCTGATGTTAACGACGAATTCGACGATTCGGAAATGGATGACGAATTTGCCGATGTTGACGAAGAGGACGATACGCCTGATTGGGAAATGGTGGTGGCATTGACCATTATGGCCCCCGAATCACAAATGTTTACCGGACGGGCAATCAAATCTGCACTTGAACAGCAGGAAATGCATTTCGGTGATATGCAGATATATCATCGTTATACCGTTAATAATCGCCGACAGACATTGTTCAGTGTGGCGAATATTCTGGATCCCGGTACTTTGCTTCCTGATCAATTGATTTCAATGAAGACTCCTGGCTTATTAATGTTTGCCAGACTTCCTGGCCCGGTAAATGGTCTGACAGTATTTGATTCAATGCTGGATACCGCGCAGCAACTGACCGCCTATCTCGGTGGCATCCTTTGTGACGAAAAACGTGAACCGATTACCGATAAACATTTGGAAGCCACGCGTAACCGAATCTTTGAATTAAATTTATCTTTGCAGGCAGGCAATAAATCTGATGACGATTTCACCTGAAATCAGCGAGCGAGCCGCACAGCTTCGAGACTTAATTAATCGTTATAACTTCCTGTATTACAGCGCGGATGATCCGGAGGTAACGGATGCCGAATATGATCGGTTATTTGCTGAATTAAAAAAACTCGAAGCCGATTATCCTGAACTGATCACTGCGGATTCACCGACACAACGGGTGGGATCGGCTCCGTTGGATAAATTTACCCAAGTGACTCATGCGATGCCCATGTTGTCGTTGGATAACGTGTTTGATGAAGCCGAGTTAACAGCGTTTAATCAGCGTGTTCTGGATCGTCTTAATACTGATGATGTGATTACTTATGCTGCTGAACCCAAGCTGGATGGTCTCGCTATCAGTATTCGATATGAAAATGGTTTACTGGTGCAGGCTGCCACTCGTGGAGATGGTGCGGTGGGTGAAGATGTCACCGAAAATGTTCGGACCATCCGCAATGTTCCATTGAAACTTCACGGTAAGAATATTCCACAAGTAGTTGAAATCCGTGGTGAAATCTATATGCCAAAAGCGGGTTTTGAAAAGCTTAATCAACAGCGCCTGGCCAACAATGAAAAACTGTTCGTAAACCCACGTAATGCTGCTGCAGGATCATTAAGACAACTCGATTCCTCAGTAACGGCGAGTCGACCGTTAGCATTGTTCTGTTATGGTCTTGGAGAACTTCAAGGCATGGAACGTCCATCCAGCCATACAGAAGCCATGCAGATCATCAGCGAATGGGGAGGAGCCGTTTCTCCTGATACCCAGCAATTGAAAGGTGTTGATGAATGCCTTGAGTATCTGCATCGGCTTGGGGAGCGTCGGGCCAGTTTGTCCTATGAAATTGATGGCGTAGTGTTCAAAGTCGATGACAGCCGTTTGCAGGAACGTTTGGGGTTTGTCTCACGAGCACCGCGTTGGGCAATTGCCTATAAATTTCCGGCACAGGAAGAAAGCACTCAGGTTGTCGATATTGAAGTTCAGGTTGGCCGCACCGGTGCATTAACCCCGGTAGCGCGTTTGCAACCGGTTTTTGTCGGTGGTGTTACGGTAAGTAATGCCACGCTGCATAATGAGGATGAAGTCCGACGTAAGGATGTACGAATTGGCGATACGGTGATTATTCGCCGGGCAGGGGACGTGATTCCGGAAATCGTTCAGGTTGTTAAAGACAAGCGTCCTGCCAATGCCACCGAGTTTGTAATGCCAAAGCATTGTCCAGTTTGCGGGGCAGAGGTTGAACGGGTAGAAGGTGAAGCCGTAGCGCGTTGCAGTGGTGGTCTATTCTGTGCTGCACAACGCAAAGAAGCTATAAAACATTTTGCTTCTCGCAAAGCATTGGACATTGATGGGCTGGGCGATAAGCTGGTTGAGCAACTGGTTGATGCTGAGCTGATTAAAGATCCAGCGGATTTGTTTTATCTGAACAAAGAACAGTTTTCAGCGTTGGAACGTATGGGAGAAAAATCTGCCGAAAATCTGGTGAATGCATTGGAACAGGCTAAAAATACCCGTTTTGCTCGATTTTTATATGCATTAGGTATTCGAGAGGTCGGTGAAGCAACCGCCCGGTCACTCGCTTTACACTTTGTTGATCTGGATAAACTAACGGCAGCAAAAGAAGACGAGCTAATTGAAATTGAAGATGTGGGTCCAGTAGTTGCGCATCATATTTATACTTTCTTCCGACAAACCCACAATCTGGATGTGATTCAGCGGCTTTTAGAAGCCGGGGTCAATTGGCCGGAAGAAAAACCGGTGTATGCCAATTCAGAGTTGGCCGGTAAAACTATTGTACTGACGGGCACTTTAGAAAATTTGTCTCGTAGTGAAGCCAAAGAAAAATTATTGGCGTTAGGTGCCAAAGTAGCAGGCAGCGTTTCTGCCAAAACCGATTATGTGGTGGCGGGCAGAGATGCCGGTTCCAAATTGAATAAAGCCCAATCTCTCGGGATTGACGTGGTCGATGAAGCGACCCTAATACAGTGGATTAATTAAATGAGTGCAGTTGCTGATGCCATCAAAAAAGTCGCCACCGGCCCCCATCTGAGTAAAGATCTAAGTCTTGAGGAAAGCCGTGAAGCGATGCTGGAAATCCTCTCAGGTGAAGTGGATCCGGTGCGAATGGCGGTAATGCTGATTGCATTGCGAATGAAACGGGAAACCGATGAAGAAAATCTGGGGCTGTTGTTAGCTATCCAGGAAAAGACCGGACAACATCCACTTGATGTGGATAATGTGATGCTACTTTCCGATCCGTTTAATGGCTTTAGCCGCCATTGTCCAATAGCGGCATTTTTACCTGCCGTAATGGCAGCTTGTGGTTTGCCAGCGTTATCGCAAGGTGTTTACCAAATGGCACCGAAATTTGGTGTCACCCATGCACAGGTGTTAGAAGCAGCGGGTGTGAATATTCAGTTGACGGTCGCTGAAGCGGCCGAACAACTAAACCATGCTGATACCGGCTGGGCCTATCTTGATCAGGCAATTACCACACCCAGTTTGTTTGCGTTACAGGATTTACGCCGTTTGATGATTAAACGCCCTAGTCTGGCGACATTGGAAAAGCTGGTGATGCCGGTTAAGGCTAAGAAAACGCATCTACAAATAGGCTTTGTACATAAAGCCTATCCGCCAGTGTTGGCTTATCTTGCCAAACAGAGCGGCTTTGACAGCGCATTGATCGTACGTGGTCTGGAAGGCGGGATTGTGCCAACCTTACGTGAAACCTCGGATAACTTTTTATTGATCGATGGTGCATTAAAACCCTGTTCATTGGATCCTCAGGCATTTGGTGTTGATCAGCAGACTCGAGGCGTTATGCCTGATTTGGATCAACTGACAGCAGCAGAGTCAGCCCAACGTGGAATTGCGGCATTGCAGGGTGAAAAAGGGGTGGCTTATGATTTGCTGGTTTATGGAGCAGCAATGGCTTTATGGCACTGTGGATTGGTTTCAGATCAGAATAGAGCAGGGGATTTAGTAAGGAAGAGCCTCGATTCGGGTAATGCCTTTGCTGCTTTTGAAAAAGGTAGAACAAAATGATTTTGCAACAACAATTACAATTTGAATTGAAAGGCCGCAGCACCATCAATATCACTGATGATGTGGCTAAAATTGTATCTGCTTCGGGAATCACTACCGGAACCTGTCATGTGTTTGTCCAACACACCAGTGCTTCTTTGATGATTTGTGAAAATGCTGACCCTGATGTCAGACGTGATCTGGAAACCTACATGCAACATATCGTCCCCGATGGAGATCCCATGTTTTTACATCAGGATGAAGGTCCGGATGATATGAGCGCGCATATCCGTACCGTGTTGACTAATCCCGATCTGGTGGTACCGGTCAGTAATGGAAAATGTGCTTTGGGGATCTGGCAGGGAATCTATTTATGGGAACACAGAACGCATCGGCAGCAGCGTCGTGTGATCGTTACAGTACAAGGTGAATAAAAAATGAATGAAGAATTTGAACAGGATCACCTTGATGAGGAATTTGATTGGTCTTCGATTCCCAAGAGTAAATCGCGTATTAAACGAGAACTCGATGCGTTAAGAAAGTTAGGTCAGGATTTAATAGAGCTGCCAAAAAAAGACTTATTAAAACTGGAGCTGGACGAAGATTTAACTGAAGCGGTTCTTAAAGCCCAAACCATGAGTAAAGGGGCCTTAAAACGGCAGACCGGTTATATCGGTGGCATTATTGCCCGACTGGATCATGAAGAAATACAGCAGAAACTGGAACAGCTGAAGCAGCCTAAACAGGCTCAAACTGACCAGTTTCATCAACTGGAAAACTGGCGGGATCGCTTATTAGCAGAAGACGATACTGTTGTGACAGATCTACGCGGTTATTTTGAAGATTTTGATAATCAACACGTAAGACAGTTGGTCCGGAATGCCAAGCAGGAAGCCGCCAAACAACAGCCGCCAAAATCTGCCCGACTATTGTTTAAATATCTGCAGCAATTACAGCAAAATCAGTGATCGATAAGTTCGATTAAAAAGCATGCACCACCCAGATAGCTTTGCTGCACACTGATTTTGCCCTGATAAGCTTCGACGATATCGCTGGCAATTGCCAAGCCCAGTCCCTGACCTTCAATCTGGGTATCCATACGTCTGCCACGTTTGATGATATCTGCACTGGCATGTGCTGGAACGCCAGGACCATCATCTTCAATACGCACGACAATTCTGCGATTTTGCTGGCGTAAAACGATATTGACCTGTTGGTCGCAGTATTTGAATGCGTTTTCCAATAGATTGCCGAGTAACTCGTACATATCGCCTTCGTCAGCATGCAGCATGGCATCTCGTTCAATTTCGCATTGCGTATGGATATTTTTACTTTGGTAGACTTTTTTTAGTGAATTCATCAATTTAGTGATGATTTCTCCAATCGAAACCGGCGCCAGTAAGTTACTTTTGCCTTCAGTGGCAGCACGTTGCAATTGATAATCGACGAGAGCATTAATGCGATCCAACTGTTCCTCACCGGTCAATTTACAGGCGGTTACATCATCACAGCTTTCCAGTTCAGAACGTAATAAAGCCAAGGGGGTTTTCAGGCTATGCGCCAGATCCGCGAGTGAATTTTTATAGCGTTGTCGACGAGATTGTTCGTGATCCAACAGGTTATTAATATTTCGGGTGAGCTGTTGTAACTCGCTGGGATAGTCATCACCCAGACGTTGTTGTTTTCCCGCTTCAATAGCGTGTAAATCAGCTGCTGCTTTATGTAACGGTTGTAAACTCCAACGCAAGATTAACCATTGGGCAATTAACAACATCAATCCGGTTCCACCGAGCCAGTACCAGAGGTTTAACTGAAACTCATCTATCTGTGCTTCCAGCATATGCTGATCTTCAGAAACATTAATGGTGTAATCAAAATGCTCACCATCGTCATTTTCCCAAACAATCCCAAATGCGAGATTCTGTAACTTCATGCCATTATCAAGATTAATCTGACTATATAACTGTTCTGAAGGGCCAGGATGATAGGGAAGAGCCAAAAATAAACCAATAGCCGAAGGGGATTGCCAGACAATTTTATTACCACTGGTAATTTGTGCGTAAAGACCTGAATTGGGAATAGAAAATTTTGGTTCAGCCAGACTTTCCTGCATATGTAATTTACCGTCATGGCTGATTTCAGCAGCAGTCAGCAGGGTATAAACATAATTTAATAAACGTTGTTTCTGGGCTGTTTCGGCGCTTCCAGCAAAGGCATTAAATAAACTGAAAGCCGAGATACCCAGAAACGCACTTAATACCAGCGTAACGGCAATCAGCTGTCGATTGGTCAGTGATAAGTTGAGTTTATTCACGAGGCAGCGTCAGCCGATAACCCCGGCCTCGTAATGTTTCTATCGGATTTATTGATTTATCCGGATCCAGTTTATTTCTCAGCCTTTTGACAAATACTTCTATGACATTGCTGTCGCGATCCTGATCCTGTTCATATATGTGATCCGTTAGTTCAGTTTTGGAAATAACTTCTCCAGCGTGCAGCATCAGATAATGTAATAGACGGTATTCAAATGCAGTTAATTCAATTGCCGACTGATTGACCGTTACTTGCTGAGAAGATGGATTGAGTTCCACCGGTCCACAACACATAGTGGAATTTGACCAGCCTGCAGCACGACGCGCCAGCGCATTTAAACGCGCCAGTAATTCTTCAAAATGAAAGGGTTTGACCAGATAATCATCGGCACCGGCTTCAAGCCCTTCGACTTTATCTTGCCAGCGACCGCGAGCAGTCAGGATCAAAATGGGAAAAGTGATGTTTTGTTCGCGAAGCTGTTTGATGACCTCGATTCCGGAAAGTTTAGGTAGCCCCAAATCAATAACAGCAACGTCATACGGATATTCAGAGCCGAGGAATAAGCCTTCTTCACCGTCTGCACTCATATCTACAGTAAGTTGATGTTGACGTAAATGCTGACCGATCTGTTCGCGCAGGTGAGGTTCATCTTCAATTAATAAAACACGCATAGCTATTGCATTTGATATCCGGTTTGCCGATCCAGGCGGTAGGTTTTCACCTTACCATCAACATGCAGGACTTTGACGCGGAAAATTGTATGGTTTTGATATTGTTCCTGATCTACCGATAAAACCCGTCCACCGGTTTCAACCTGAGCTAATTCTGCGGCAGTTTTTTTGGTCAGCGGTAGGGCGATATCGTTAATACTGGTTCCCGCCTCTGCTTCAGGCGGCAAATGGTCGGTGTAACCAGATAAAGGTAACGTTAGCATCAGAAGTAACAGATACCAGGAAAATTTCATGTAATAACCTTAATTTTAGTGTGCTTGTTATAAGTGGATAATAGCAAACTGCAGGTTTGGGGTGAATGTATCATTTTGATCCCTGCTCAGGTTGCACCGGGCCAATAGCATTGTCTGCCCGGGCGCGTAAATAATTATAAAGTTGCTCTCTGCCATTGATGACCTGGGGATTATCATTAAATCCAGGCATGATGCCGATACGACCATTTTTACCTTTGACCAATACCTGCATGAATTCGTCTTTTGAGGTCTGTTTAAGACTTTTCGCTAAATTGGGGCCAGCCAGTCCCTGTGCGAAAGTGCCATGACAACGGGCACACCAGTTTCGATAAAGCAAATAGCCTTGATAGGTTTGTGAATCCAGTTTATTGCCTTCAGTAACGGTGTAGGGAACCTGAGCCTGAACGCCCCCCAACCAGAAATTGTTACTGCAAAGAAAGATAAATCCTGCCAAACGTAAATTCATAGCTGATTATCGACCGATCGAAAGGACACGATTTTTTGAGCTTAACATGTCATCGGTTTTCATCAGCTGAGTTCCAGAAAGCATTATCCATCTGAACTGTTGCCCGTGTAGAGTGTGTGAAGATATGTCAGAAGAATAGGTATCGTTGATACCAACGAGATGAACAATATATTTGTGCATGACTTACTCCACATACTGAAGTTTAAGTCAGAGTAACAATACTTAACTGAACTGCGACTGAATGGGTGATGAAAGGTTAAAGATTTAACATTCTGCCCATTGCTTATCGAGACGTTTGGCTGATATGGCATAGGCAGTGCCAATTTCCTGGGCAAATACCGAGATACGAAATTCTTCAATCATCCAGCGATATTGTTGCATTGCTTCATTATCAGCACGTTTGATATTGGTCAGATAACGTTGCCAGTAGGGCTGGACTTCCATTTGCCGTTGACGATCTTTGGCTGGATCGGTTTTCAGTTTATCCAGACGCGCACCGATGGCCCGAAAATAGGCGGGTAACCGTTGTAAAGCCTCATCCGGCGTGTGATGCACAAATCCCTGATACAGCAGATAGTTTAATTGTTCACGGATGTCTTTAACCGCATGCATTGCAGCCAGAGGAATATTTCCAGACAACCGTTTGGCAATCGCATGATATTCACTTAATGGTTCGGCAATCAGTCTGGCAAGCTGATTAGCAATATTAATGAGTTCACTTCTACGTTGTTGTAAGCGTTGTTCAAACTGTTGTTTGTCTCGTGGCCAGTCCTGATCTTTCAGAAAGCACCGATCAAAGGCAACGGCTATCAAATCCTGTTTCAGCTGCTCGCATGGTGAAATCTGCTGGGTTTTGTTCTCTTCAAATGGCGCAGCTGGTACATTGGCATAATGCAGGCACATCTTCTGTATATCCGGCAGGTTTTTTTGCAGATATTTAACGTTATCTTTTTCAGCCAGCATAAATAGTCTTCTCAATCCTATAGCTGAGAATGATTTAGCTTGCTGCAAGGTATCCATCAGGGTCAGATCCACATGATCACCACGATCTACCAGGGCAGGATAGGCCGTCATTTCCAGGCCATTTTGCTGCATCACAATATGCTCCGGAAAAGCATCAAAGTCCCAGCCGGTCATCCCGGATTTTTCATATTCAGAATCGGGTAACTGACGGAAACTGGCAGCAGCCTCTTTTGACCAGTCCTGCTTTAACTGATTTAAATCACGATTTTCTGCCAGCAGTTCGCCTTGTTCATCAACCAGCTTAAAATTCATTTTCAGATACAGTGGCAGGTCTTCCTGCCGCCAATCATCTGCTTTGATTTCAACTCCTGTCATTTTACGTAATTGCTCAGTTAAAGCAGGTAACAATGCTCCTTCATAAGGCGTTAATGCTTTCAGGCACCGATCGGCATAATCCGGCACAGGAATAAAATGACGGCGCAAGGATTTAGGCAGGCTTTTTAGCAGAAAAATCACCTTGTCACGTAATAAGCCTGGCACTAACCACTCATAACGTTCCGGATCACTTTGATTGAGCAGTGACAGCGGAATCGTCTGGGTAATACCATCATGTTGCTTGCCTGGCTCAAAATGATATTCAAGTGGCAACGGAACACGATTCACCAGCAACTGATCCGGATAACTATCGACCGTAACCTGATCAGCATTGTGCTGCATCAGAATTTCACGGCTCATAAACAAACACTGAGGGTCTTTCTTTTCTGCCTGTTTACGCCATTTTTCAAAGCCGTGGCCATTGATAATATCGTCAGGAATACGTTCATGATAAAAAGCAAACAGAGTGTCTTCATCTGCCAGCACATCACGTCGCCGTGATTTTTGCTCCAACAGTTCAATTTCATCAATCAGCTGGCGATTATGTTGGAAAAATTTGGCCTGACAGTTGAAATCACCATTGACCAGAGCTTCACGGATAAATATCTCGTTGGAAGTAGGGCGATCCAATGGTCCATAGTGAATTTTTCGACGGTTGACTATGGGTAATCCATAGAGACTGACACTTTCAAAAGCGACTACTTGAGCCGGTTTTTTCTCCCAGTGCGGATCGCTGTATTGGCGTTTAACCAGATCTCCTGCAATGGGTTCAATCCATTCGGGTTCAATTTTGGCGACAATCCGGGCATAGAGTTGTCCAGTTTCCACCAGCTCGGCCGCCATGATCCATTTAGGACCTTTTTTATGTAATGCTGAGCCAGGAAAAATTTTCAGTTTCAGATTACGTGTGCCGGCATAACTATGCTGGTCAGCTTTTATGGCCACATTGCTTAACAGACCGCTGAGCAAGGCTTGATGAATGGATTGATACTCAGCAGGTTGCTGATTAGGTTTGAAGCCCATCTGTGTGGTTTGCACATGCAGTTGCTGATAAATATCATGCCATTCACGCAGACGCAGAAAAGACAGAAAGTTTTCTTTGCAGTATTTGCGAAATTTGTTCTGACTTAAGTGTTTCTGACGGTCATGATACAAATCCCATAGCTTAAGAAACGCTAAAAAATCTGATCGGTCGTCTTTGTATTTGCTATGTGCTTCATCTGCAGCCTGTTGTTTATCCATCGGACGTTCTCGTGGATCCTGAATACTCAGGGCACTGGCTATCACCAGCACTTCATTCAGACTGTTTTGATCATTTGCCGCCAGAATCATTCTGGCAATACGCGGATCAATTGGTAATTTGGCAAGCTGACGACCTGTTTCGGTTATTTGGCGTTTGCCATTTACAGCATTGAGTTCTTCCAACAACCGATAACCATCGTTGATCATCTTCGGTGGTGGGGGATTGATAAATGGAAATTTAGCCGGGTCGCCCAGTTTTAATGCGGTCATCTGCAAAATAACTGAGGCCAGATTGGTACGCAGAATTTCCGGATCGGTAAATGCCGGTCTGGCAGCAAAATCTTCTTCATCGTATAAACGAATACAAACCCCGGCGGCAACACGACCACAACGACCGGAACGCTGATTCGCACTCGATTGCGATATTTTCTCAATCGGTAAACGTTGCACTTTATTTCGTACACTGTAGCGGCTGATACGCGCCAGACCGGGATCAACGACATAACGAATACCCGGTACGGTCAACGACGTTTCCGCTACATTGGTCGCCAGAATAATACGTCGCGGGCCACCGGTTTTAAACACACGGTTCTGCTCGCTGGCTGATTGTCGGGCAAATAATGGCAGAATTTCGGTATTGGGCGGATGATGTTTGCGAAGTGCTTCAGAGACATCACGGATATCGCGTTCACCCGAGAGGAATATCAGTACATCACCTGGCCCGACTCGACATAATTCATCTACTGCCTGAACGATACCGTCAACAAAATCCAGATCTTCACTGTCATCATCACGACTTAATAATGGACGATAGCGGATTTCAACAGGATAAGTGCGGCCACTGACTTCGATCACCGGTGCATTGTCAAAATGCTCAGAGAATCGTTGAGTATCAATAGTTGCCGAGGTGATGATCAGTTTCAGATCCGGGCGTTTCGGCAGCAGTTGTTTGAGATAACCCAATAGAAAATCAATATTCAGACTGCGTTCATGCGCTTCATCAATAATCAGCGTGTCATATTGATTCAGGTAGGGGTCGTTTTGCGTTTCAGCCAGCAAAATACCGTCTGTCATCAGTTTGATATAGCTTTTATCGGCTTTTACCTGATCATGAAACCGGACTTTATAACCAACCGCTTCACCGATTTGAGACTTTAGTTCTTCAGCAATACGTGTTGCAACAGTCCGGGCGGCAATACGTCGCGGCTGAGTATGACCAATCAGACCACCAACACCGCGACCCAGCTCAAGACATATTTGAGGTAACTGCGTGGTTTTACCGGAACCGGTTTCACCACAAAGAATAATGACCTGATGCTGCTGAATGGCTTTTGCGATATCTTCCTTTCTTTCAATAACGGGAAGATCAGCATTAAGGGAGGGCTTTGGAAGGTTGTTCAAACGAAACTGAAAGCGCTCATTTGAACGTTCAATCTGTTGCTGCAGATTCAGCCATTCGCTCTCATTGGCGGATTTATTCTGTAACTGCACTAATCGCCGACGCAGTTTGTGCTGGTCGGCGAGCATGGTATTTTTTATTTGAGTTTTAAGTTGTTGCTGTTGATTGTTCACTAATTTTCAATTTACTTGGAAGCTTCGAGCTTAATAATTTTCAGCGTCAGTATACAGAGTAGCATCTGAAAACGCGTAATCAGAACGGTTGAACTGTGTTCATTGCTTCCATTACTGGAGACGTATTAGGCTAAACAACGTAGCCTTAGAGACTCCATGACAGCGACAAAGTATATTTGAAATCGTTTTTACTAATTTCATCTTCGGTTTCAGAGTCATACTCATTGGTCATGCCGACTTTTAACGCTACGCCAGCACGTTCATCCAAGTCAAGAATCCAATCAAATGTGGTGACATTCCGGTAGGCATCGAAAGAATCGAAACTAGGATAAAACGTATTGGCTAAAGCTAAACGTTGCGCAGTATTAATGCGCCAGCGTGTTTCGAGACCTAACAAGCCTTCAGGGGTAAATTCTTCACGTTCACCACCAAACGTTCTGTTAAAACCCGCACCGGAACGTCCAACGAATAACCAATCATCAGTATTGGCAAATTCATAACCATAACCGGCGTTGGCATTGAGCCGATAATCATAATCCTTGAATTTATCGACATCCAATCGCCCACCAGCAAACATGAACCATGGTGTCTCAGGTTTCAACCAGTCGCGGTTAATTGAGGTAAAAAAGCTGTTGTCGGAAGTTTCCTCTTCAGACTTAGCATAATAATATGCCGTTCGGCTGTTAATCCGGGTTTTTTCGGTTGCCAGGTCAGCATTAAATGCAACATTAACCTGACTGTTATCAGATTTTCCACGGCTGCCCGCCAGCCCCAAATCAAAACGTCTTTCCCAGTTTGTTAACCAGCCGGTCCCCAGCAGGCCATTATCTTCTGGTTCAGCCTCAGCAAGGTCAGCCGGTTCAATAATGGGGGTGTCATCCGTTGGGGTCTGCTGAGCCAGAGCTTCATAATCTGTTTTGATTTCGGAAACTGTATTGGTGTTAATGATCATTTCACCAAGCAGCTGATGTTTAATAGTAAGGGATTCCTGATTACGTTCTAATAAATCACCTTGCAAACGATCACCGTTGGTCAGAATCAACGTAACGGGCGCAGCGTGAGATAAAACAGGTACCAACAAACAAACGAAGACGATTTTTTTCAAAAACAAAATAGGTTCCTATGGCTGAATTGTCCGCCATATACTAGCGATTACTGCGACGAATGTCAGGAGTAATTTACCGGGAATTTTTCTCTAAATATCGGGACTATTAACCTGGGCTCGATTTATCTTTTATCAGCAACATTAATTGAGGCTTATTACAACATCCTGAAAGAGATAATGCAGTAACTATGCTTTTCTTTCTAACCTAACAACCATCATTATTTACGCTACCATCAGGCATCGTGGTGTTGCAGAATTTAATCCCTCGATCATGAACGCCTTTCATTGATGCTCCGGTTAGGTCTGCGCCACTCATGTCTGAAAAAATCAAATGCGCACCATCAAGTTTGGCGTTTTTCAGATTGGCATCCATCAACTGGGCGTAATCCATTAGGGAATTACGCAGATCTGCCCCTTCAAGCTGTGCCCCCTGCATACGTGAATGAGTAAACCATGCCCCTTTTACATTGGCATTGGTAAGAATAATTCCCTTAAGATTGGCTTCACTCATATCAGCACCTTCCAGATCATGATCTGCAAGTGGTGCTTCACTTAAATTGCAATGGTGACATTGGTTTTGTTCCAGCAGTCTTTTCAAATAAATTTTATCGTATGCATAAGCGGCGCTACTGAATAAACTCAGGACTGTGATAATCACCATTGATTTCATTTTACTTACCTCAATTTCATTGTTATAAGTTTTAATCGGTCCAACGATTTTCAAAAAAATGTTCGTTTAAAGGACGTCGCTGTCTGGCTTTTAGTTCCCGTTCTAACACTTCAGCACTCAACGTATCCAGCGCAGCAGGATAACCAATAGCAATTACCGACCAAAGGTTTACCGTGGTTGGTATGGCTAAAGCCTCTCGTAATTTATCAGCATCAAATCCACCCATCTGATGAGACATCAGACCGAATGCGGTTGATTGTAAACATAAATTAAGACTGGCGGCGCCAGTATCATATCCATTCCAACGGTTTTCGCTGCCGTTGTGAGTGAAATGGGGCAGGGATGCCGTCACGATTAATAACGGTGCATTTACCGCCCATTCCTGATTGCCCGGAGCAAGACAATCCAAGGTTTTTTGCCAGCTTATTTCGTCTTTGAATTTATTACAGATAACGTAACGCCATGGTGCTTCGCCATAGCAGGAGGGCGCCCATAAAGCTGCTTCACAAAGAGCCATGATGACGTCATCACTGACGGCCTGTGTTGCATCATAAGCCTTGCCACTCCATCGCTCGGCAATAATGGAGGCAAGTTTCTGTTCAGTTTCAGCGGGTTTTTGTATCAAGATGAATTGTCCTTGTAATTAACCCGGCAACTGGATGACAGGTTTATCAGCCGGGCGATATAAACCACCAATATGACCGATTACCATGACTAAATCTGCACCGGTTTTTTCCGCAATCTCATCGAGCATTTGCTTACGATCAGCTTTTTCCTGGCCGCTGACTCGGACTTTAATCAGCTCGTGATAGGCCAAAGCATTTTCAATTTCAGCCAGTACGTTTTCAGTAAGACCCGCGTTACCAATCATTACGACTGGCTTTAGCGGGTGAGCCAATCCTTTCAGATATCGGCGTTGTTTATCATTGACTGCCATGTGGAGAGCTACCTGTATTAAAATGCTGTGATTATATCAGGATAGTTTCATGACTAAACACAAGTTCACCGTCACCGCAGCACGGGGCATGTTGCCGTTGCTGGAAACCGAACTCAAACAAATCGGTATCAAACAGTACAAAACAGAGGCAGGTAGCATTCGTTTCACCGGAAGTCTAAAGGAAGCCTATCAGGTCTGTTTATGGTCACGCGTCGCGGTCAGAGTGCTAATGCCAATCGCACACTTTACCGCCGAAACGACTGATCAGCTTTATAACGGGATTAAAGAATTCGCCTGGGAAGAGCATATCGATGCTGAAGACACCACTCTGGCAATTGATTTCAATAGTTTTCGTTCGAAAATTCATCATACCCAATTTGGTGCGCAGAAAGTGAAAGATGCCATCGTAGATCGACTGCGCGAATTATCGGGTAAAAGACCTTCCGTTGATTTGCATCAACCGGATCTGCGGGTGAATGTCTACCTTAAACATAACCAGGCGATTGTCAGTATTGATTTATCCGGCGAAAGTTTACATAAACGCGGCTACCGCGTCAGTCAGACGAATGCTCCAATAAAAGAACATCTGGCGGCAGCCATATTACTTTCTGCTGAGTGGCCAAAGCTTGCCCGTGAAGGTTGGGCATTGCTGGATCCGATGTGTGGTAGTGGTACCTTTTTGATAGAAGCAGCATTGATGGCGGCCGATATTGCGCCGGGTTTACAGCGAGATTATTTTGGTTTTCTCTACTGGAAGCAGCATGATAAAGCTGCCTGGCAGCAATTAAAGGCGGATGCTGAAAGAAGACGCCTCAGTGGACTGGCGCGTTTGCCAATGATAATGGGCGGCGATCAGGATAAATCTGCCGTTGCTGCAGCCCAGGCCAATATAGAAGCCGCCGGACTGAGTGATCGTATTCAGGTTATCCATCGTGATCTGCAGAACTGGGCAACGGTAGCTCAAACCTTACCTGATGTTGGGCTAGTGGTTTCAAACCCACCATACGGGCAACGTATTGGGGATGCTACTTCGTTACATAATGTTTACGAAGAGCTTGGTGATTTAGTAAATCACTATCTACCGGCATGGCGAACTACTATTATTACTGACAACGCCCAGCTGGGTAAATTGACCGGTCTCACTCTATTTGACAGTAAGCCTTTTGACAATGGCCCGATTGCCTGTGAAGGCTTGTCATATCGTGCTCCCAAACCATTACGCCGCGATGCCAAACCGGTGCAGCAGGAAATGGCGGCATCACCCTCACCGTGGGATAAAACGCCGAAAACCCAAGCAAAGCCTGCTGTTAATTCATCGGTGGTGGAAAATGTTTCTCCACAAGCGGAGATGTTCGCTAATCGATTGAAAAAGAATGTTCGGCATTTAGCCAAATGGGCACGCAAAAACCAGCTGGATTGTTACCGGGTTTATGATGCTGATTTACCAGATTATGCTGTGGCTATTGATGTCTATGGAGACTACGTACATGTGCAGGAATATGCACCGCCAGCGGATATCGATCCGTTAAAAGCCAGTGAACGTCTCGATGAAGTCATGCAAATCATTCCGGCTGTGTTGGGTGTAAAGGACGATAAAGTTGCGCTGAAGTTACGCCAGAAACAACGTGGGTCAAACCAGTATGAGTCGCAGGCGGCTTTACGCCAGCGTTTTGAAGTACGGGAAAATGATTTGCGATTCTGGATTAATCTGACGGATTATCTGGATACCGGATTATTTCTGGATCACCGAATCACCCGACAAATGCTGGCTGAAAACAGCAGAGGCAAAGCATTTCTGAATCTGTTTGCCTATACCGGCAGTGCGACGGTTTATGCTGCTGCAGGTGGAGCTAAATCCACTACCACCGTAGATATGTCAAATACTTACCTTGGCTGGGCCAGGGATAATATGCAATTGAATAACTTTGTTGGTGAGCAGCATCAATTTATTCGTGCTGATGTATTGGCCTGGTTAAATGAACCCGCAACACAGGATCTACGCTTTGATTTGATTTTTGTTGATCCTCCTACCTTTTCCAACTCCAACAAAATGGAAGGGGTATTTGATATTCAGCGTGACTATAGCGATATGCTGCACAAAGTTGCTGGCTTATTAAATCCGGGGGGCGAAATTTTCTTCTCCACCAACCGGCGTGATTTCAAACTGGATACCTCAGCGTTGAAAGGATTGGAGATAAAAGACATTAGCAAGGCAACCTTACCAGCTGATTTTGAAAGAAATTCAAAAATCCATTATTGCTGGCGCATACAAAAATCAGCTTGAACTGTCGAGGGTGGCTTTAATTTCCTGCCATAGTGCTTCGTAGGCTTTATTCACAGTCGAATTGGCAGCAAAAGCAGCTAAAGGTGCTCTGACATCTCCCATTTTTTCGACTACGGCGGCGTAGGGAATGGCTGTTTGCAAACCATGTTTCAGCATCTTGGGTGGATGTGCCAGCATGACGCGATGCAGACTGCGACGGCGATCTGCCATGGTGAAAAAAGGATGCAGACGTTTGGGCTTAAGATTATTTTCTTTAAAAAAGTCACGTGTCTGTTCAAATGTTCGCATCGACAAATGACTGGGAATAATCGGTACATAGATCACATCAGCCGCAGCGAACATCTGCTCAGTCAGTTCGGAAAAACTCGGCGGACAATCCAGCACGATTAGCGAGTAGCTTTCGCCAAACGGGGCTAACAGTTTGGCGAGTTGATTTTTTTTATCTCCGGCTTTAGCCAGATCCAAATCCATTTGCCGGAATGAAAAATCTGCAGGAATAATATCCAGCGATGGAAAATCGGTACTTTTGACTAATTCACCGATGGGTGTTTTGCCAGATAACAGTTTTTTGGCTTCCGCTTTGGACTTGCTTTTGCGTTGTAACAACCAGCTGGCAGCACCCTGAGGATCCAAATCCCACAACAGAGTAGGAATACCCTCATTAGCAGCCTGCCAGGCGATATTAACGGCAGACGTGGTTTTACCGACGCCGCCTTTCAGATTAAAGAATGCGATGATTTGCATGATTAATTGACTTTCGCTAATTCTTCCAAAAGGGTGTTCTGCGCACTGATCATTTCATCTCCTTCGTTACGGGCTGCACGTTGGTAACGACCATCAGCGGATAGGATCCATGCCTGTGTATTATCAGCAAGATACAAATTCAAATCGGCAATTATGCGTTTTTGCAGTCGTTTGGATTCAATCGGGAAACAAGTTTCCACTCGACGCAACAGGTTACGTTTCATCAAATCGGCACTACCAGCCCAGATTTCAACCTGTCCATCGTTTTCGAAATAAAATACCCGGGTATGCTCGAGAAACCGTCCAATGATGCCACGCACCTGGATATTGTCCGAGACGCCTGGAACCCCGGGTTTTAAGGTACAAATGCCGCGAACAATCAAATCAACTTTAACGCCGGCAATAGAAGCACGATAGAAGGCATTAATCATTTCCGGCTCGACCAACGCATTGACCTTGACGATAATGCGAGCATTTTTGCCTGCTTCGGCATGCGCAATTTCGCGATCAATTTTATCCAGTAAACCTTGATGCAGATTGAAAGGCGCATGCATCAATTTATGCATTTTGGGAATTTTGCCAAGACTGGTCAGCTGAATAAACAGGTTATTAACGTCTTCACCAATCTGCTTGTCTGAGGTCAATAACCCATAATCGGTATAGATACGAGAAGTACTACGATGGTAGTTTCCGGTGCCCAGATGCACATAACGACGCAATTTATTATTTTCACGACGCAGGATGAGTAACATTTTGGCATGAGTTTTATAACCAACAATACCATAGACGACATGGGCACCCGCCTGCTGTAACTTGGATGCCAACGCAACGTTAGCCTCTTCATCAAAACGCGCCCGCAGCTCAATCACCACGGTGACTTCTTTGCCGCCATGTGCAGCGGCGACCAACGCATCCACAATCGGTGAAACAGCACCTGTACGATATAAGGTTTGTTTGATAGCCAGCACGCTGGAATCGGAAGCAGCCTGTTTTATCAAATCAATAACGGGGGTAAACGATTGATAGGGATGATGTAAAAGCACATCCTTCTGTTTTAACAGCCCAAAAATTTCCACCTCTGATGTCAGACCATTGGGTCTTCCCTGAGTAAAGGGTTTGAATTTTAAATCCGAACGCTCAACCATGGAATGCAAAGCCTGTAAACGGCTTAAATTGACCGGGCCATTGACCAGATAAACGTTATCCTGGTGCATCGCACACTGATCACGCAGGAAATTAACCATTTCTTCAGGGCAGTTATGGGCAATCTCAAGTCGAACTTCGTCACCGTAATTACGATGTGTCAATTCATCCGCTATGGTTGCCAGCAAATCACTGGTTTCTTCAGTATCAATGGCCAAATCACTGTTTCGGGTAACACGAAATTGATAACAGCCCTTGATCTTCATCCCAAAAAACAGATCATCGGCAAACGCATGAATAATCGATGATAAAAATACAAAGTGATATTGCCCAGGTTCACATAATTCCGGAGGTAGCTGAATCACCCGTGGTAGCGCTCTGGGGGCCTGTAAAATGGCAAAACCAATATTGCGACCAAAAGCATCTTTGCCATCCATCGATACAATAAAATTTAAACTTTTATTGAGTAATCGGGGAAATGGATGGGAGGAGTCGAGCCCAATAGGACTAAGGATAGGCTGAATTTCATCGCGAAAATACTGTTCCAGCCAGGCACTGTGTTCACTTGTCCACATTGGTCTTGGCAAGACCTTAATGCCTTCCTGCTCCAATAATGGTAATAACTCATCATTAAGTACCGAATATTGCTCGTCAACCAATTCATGGGCACGTATGCTGATCAACCTTAATGCTTCCTGAGCGCTGATTTGATCAGCTTCCAGGTAGGGATCCCCAATTTCGATTTGTTGGATCAGACCGGCAACGCGTACTTCAAAAAATTCATCCAGATTGGTACTGGAAATACACAGATAATTTAGTCTTTCCAGCAATGGCACAGTGGGGTCAAGGGCCTGTTGTAATACGCGCCAATTGAACTCCAGCAGACTCAACTCACGATTCAGGTAAAGGTCGGAGCTGTTCAGATCAATTTGTGTTTCCATGTTTTCCATTTTGATGGCTTGTTTGAAGGTTAATTAACGATAAGCTTGTTTAGTGTTTCTGTAACCCGACACCCCCAAGCAAACTAGAGGGATTTGATGACAATCTGATGACAGCCTACCAACGATATTTGTCATAGTTTTCCGGATTTGCCCAGAAACGACTGTTCAGCCAGTCACGTTTGGGCTGGTAATTTTCAATAGCATAACTGAACACCTGTAATCCATCACTGGTTCCGGCAATATGATGCAGGCCCATGGCCAGATAATCGCGAAATTGCCATCCCTGTTTTTGCGCCAGCGCAGGATTGGTAATCAGAATAATATGCGGTGCATGTAAATTGCGTAAATAGCCCAGCCATTGTTGCCCGGCCTGTAACGGTAAAGTTTCCGTCAAGTCGCTGATGACCGCCAGATCGACACTGTGAATTTGCTTCAGTTGTGCTTGTTCAAATGGTGTCGCCAGCGTCTCTGATCTGGTATCTTGACAGTCGTTCAGGCATAGCTTGGCCGACTCTCCCGCAACCAATACAGATTGCGGATCAAATTGCTGTATCAGCGTACTGAGCAGCGAAGACAATAAGACTGATTGATTCATGACTGACCAGCATAAAACATCTACCGAGTTCTGGAAACACAAACGTCTTGGACAGATGACACATACCGAATGGGAAAGCCTTTGCGATGGCTGTGGGCGCTGCTGTCTGCATAAGCTTGAAGATGATTCAGATGACCGGATGTATTACACACGTGTGGCATGTGAATTACTGGATATTTCAACGTGTCGCTGTAAGGATTATGCTAATCGGCAAAAGACTGTGCCAGATTGTATTCAACTTAGCGTCGAGCAGGCACACTTTTTTGACTGGTTGCCCGATACCTGCGCCTACCGTTTACTTGCTGAAGGCGAAACGTTACCAGAATGGCATCCATTGATTACCGGTGATCCGCAAAGTGTGATTGATGCAGGAGTTTCTGTTCGCAATGTGGCTATTAGCGAATCAGAAGATATAGATCTAACCGAAGAGGTTATTGCGTTGCAGCCACCTGTTTACCCGCATGACACCTGAAGAAAGTCGCGAATTTACTGCCCGTCTGGAACAAGCTGCATTGACGCTGCTTGAGATGGAAATTTACCGAAAACCAGATGATTTGGCTCGTCGTTTTGGACTGCCATTGCCAGTGGTGCGTTACTGGTGGCGACACACTGATGAAAAAACACGTCCAGTCGACCAAAACAGCCTGTCACCCCGGGAAGTAAAAGTCATTCGTAAAGCCACCCAAACCCTGGAAGGATGGGAAAAGATCAAACGTTATCGTCCACCATGTGGTGCACGATTACCAGGCGGTAAGAAGTGCAAACGATCAGTGGCGATCCGTCAGCCTGAAGCATGGTCGCTGGGCGCTTTAGCTGATCGTTGTCGTTTACATGGCGGTAATGCCCGGCGCATTATCCGAGCTAAAAAACAGGACGATACAGAATGAGGGATTTATGCTTGAGACAACGGAAATTCTGAAGCTGCTTCTGACGTTATGTAACGAGCAAAAAAGCGGCACGTTATTTTTAACGACTGCCGATAACAAAGCCTGCCATATTATTTTCGAACAGGGTCAAATTGAAGCGATGGCATTTGGTTCAGTAAAAGGTATTGAGGTTGCCAGATTACTGCCAAGACTACTCATTGAACGAACCAGTTTTAACAGTACGCTGAAAATGCCATTAAGTGGACGTGCCAGCATTGAAGATCAAGCAGATATTTTCGCCGCGCTGGGATTACGACGCCAGGCGAGCTCTGAAAATGTTGACTCTTCCAGTCACTCTAAAACCCCACGTATGTATCGTGGTCATCTGGTAGTTGAAAAAGGGCAGACAGACTCAACATCAGATAGGGTTAAGAGTCCCTCCCAACCGGTTGACAAACAACCTTCTGCAAAGCCTAAAAGTAAACGGATTTATCGTGGCCAAATCATAGAAGATTGAAACAATCGGCTGAATTTGTCACATTGATGCGACAAAATCGTTAACATATCGTCCAGTTTCATACTCCGGAATTCATCATGAGCAGCATGTCTCCCCAAAACCTCAATCGTGGTTTACTTGATTTTATTGATGCCTCACCCACACCGTTTCATGCGGTAGCCAATATGAAAGCAGCTTTGGAGGCTGCTGGATACAAACAGCTCAATGAAAAAGAAAGTTGGGGAACATTATCGACCGGTGGATATTATGTAACCCGCAATGACTCCTCCATAATTGCGTTTAACCTGCCCGATATCAATCTGGCAGAAGCCGGTTTTCAAATGGTGGGAGCGCATACCGATAGTCCCTGTTTAAAAGTCAAACCACAACCGGGCACGGTAAAAAATTCATTCTGGCAGCTGGGTGTTGAAGTATATGGTGGAGCCCTGTTAAACCCCTGGTTTGATCGGGATTTATCGATGGCCGGACGGGTAAGCTTTGTTGATGCCGATGGTCAATTAAGCCATGCGTTGATTAATTTCAAAAAGCCTGTGGCAACTATTCCCAGTCTGGCCATCCACCTGGATAGGGACGTCAATCAGAATCGCAGTATTAATCCGCAGCTGCATCTACCACCGATAGTGCTGCAGACCGAAGAGGGCGATAAACCGGATTTCCGTGCCTTACTCGAGCAACAGCTCAGATCCGAGCAGGGTGAACTGAATGTGGGTAAAGTGCTGGATTACGAAATCTGTTTTTACGATACGCAACCATCGGCACTGGTTGGTATTAATGAAGACTTTATCAGTGCGGCGCGACTGGACAATTTGCTGAGCTGTTATATTGGTTTGCAGGCATTATTGGCTGGATCGAAAAATAAGGCCAATTTACTGGTATGCACAGATCATGAAGAGGTCGGCAGTGTGTCGACCAGCGGCGCACAAGGAACCTTTTTACCCTCCATTCTGCAGCGTCTGGCCCAGGATAATGAAAGCTATCAACGAATTATTCAGCACTCCTTATTAATATCTGCTGATAATGCGCATGGCATTCACCCCAACTATGCTGATCGGCATGATGAACATCATGGCCCCATCCTGAATAAAGGACCGGTGATTAAAAGTAATGCCAATCAGCGTTATGCCACTAACAGTCAGAGCAGTGCACGTTTCCGGCAGCTTTGTGAACTGGCTGATGTGCCGGTGCAGGATTTTGTGGTGCGAACGGATATGGGCTGTGGCAGTACAATCGGTCCGTTAACTGCCAGTAACCTTGGCGTTCACACATTGGATATCGGTGTACCAACTTTTGCCATGCATTCGATTCGTGAGCTTGCCGGCAGCCAGGATACTTCGCATTTATACAATGCGCTTAAACAGTTTTTTAATTAAATCAAAGGAATATAAACACTATGTCAGAAACAGTTGATGAGTTAACGGTGACCTATCAGGAAGGCGATGTGACCACCGTCAAGGAACTCGATAAGGTTGTTCTTACCAAAGGTGCCTGGGCTACAGTGATGTTCCGTTATCAGGATCTGGATCGCAAAACTGGCGAGTTTGGTCCTGATAAATATACGATCCGTCGCTATCAAAAGCGTAATGGTGAGTATGGCCAACGTTCAAAATTCAATATCTCCAGCCGCGATCAGGCGCAACAGATCATTGAAGCATTAACCCGCTGGACTAAAGACTGAATAGAACTAACTGACGATGAATAAGAGTTTATTAACCAATCTCTGCGCGGCCGCAGTGATTGGCGTAGGTTTATTGTTGAACACTCCCTGGCGTGAACCGGTTTTATCAATGGGAATGTTTGCCTTGGCCGGAGGGATAACGAACTGGCTGGCCATTCATATGCTGTTTGAGAAAGTACCAGGATTGTATGGATCCGGTGTTATTACAGCACGCTTCAGTGAGTTTCGCACGGCGATTGAAAAACTGGTAATGGAACAGTTTTTTAATCAGCAAAGTCTGGATCGCTTTGTCAGCGAGATGCTCGATGATAAGCGCGATCATCAACTCGATTTTTCCGAAATCATCGATCAAACTGACCTGAATCCGGTGTTTGATAATCTGGTGGCGACCATTATGGAGTCATCATTTGGCAGCATGTTATCAATGGTCGGCGGAGCCAAGGCGCTTAATCCATTGAAAGAACCTTTTGTTCGTAAAATGCAGCATTCGTTGAATGACATTGCCCATAGCGAACACTTTCAGCAGCACCTGCGGGAAAAGCTTAGCAGTGGGCCGGTCAGCGATGATTTATATCGGCAGATTTACGCTATCGTTCACAGTCGACTGGAAGAACTGACACCATTAATGGTCAAGCAGATGATTCAGGACCTGATTCGTCAGCATTTGGGCTGGCTGGTCGTCTGGGGCGGGGTATTTGGTGGCTTGATAGGACTGCTGACCAGCTTTTTACCGTTGTGAACCCGTGGATTGAGAATAGTTGTCGCTTATGCGCCGCGCCCGTAGCCTTTTATCATCATTGGCGTGGTCGCGATTACTGGCAGTGTGATGAATGTCATGCGTTGCAGATGGGCAAACAGCATCTGCCAGATCGGGAAAGCGAAACAGCGTTATATCTGACCCATGAAAATGATGTTGATGATCCACGATATCAGCAGTTTGTCTCACCAATTACCGAGGCTATTCTAAGCCAGATTACCTCTGACAAAATCGGTCTGGATTTTGGGGCGGGGCCTGGACCTGTTATCAGTAAAATCATTACTGAAAAAGGCTATCAGACAAAGTTGTATGATCCGGTTTTTTATCCGGATAACAGCGTGTTAATACAGCAATATGATTTTATTATCTGTTGCGAAGTTATTGAACATTTTCATCAGCCAGCAATTGAATTTGCCCGCCTCAAATCATTGCTTAAGGCGGATGGGAAACTGTTTTGTATGACCCAGCTGTTTGATGAGGGTATTGATTTTGCCAAGTGGCACTACAAAAACGATATTACTCATGTGTTTTTCTATCATCGCGATAGCCTGAAGTTCATTCAGCAACAATTTGCTTTCAGTACAGTTGACATTAACCAGCGTTTGATAACGTTTACGAACTGAATTGTTCGCGAATTGCGACAAGATGCTCAGCGGGCAATTCGATTACCACGCTGACCATATCGGTAAATTGCTGATCGACAATTCGTCCTTTGATCTGTTTAAGCTGATATTCCAGCATTTGTAACTGGCTGTAATCAATCTTTAAACTGAGTTGCGCCATTTCTACCCAGGGAAGCTTGCCTGCTGCATCGATGGCTTGTTTAGCGGCATTTCCATAAGCTCGGGTCAGACCTCCAGTGCCTAATTTAACCCCGCCAAAATAACGAATGACCGCCACCACCGTATTAATCAGATCTTCGCCTTGTAACGGTGACAGAATGGGCCGACCTGCAGTGCCGGATGGTTCGCCGGCATCAAAAAAACGTTCGGTGATAAACCCTTCAGCGGCGCGGATCCGCCAGGCAAAGGCCAGATGATTAGCAGAGGCATGCTGTGCAGCCAATTGTCGAAGCTGTTTTAAAGCAGATTGTTCACTGTCACAGTGCATAGCTACGCCAATAAACCGCGATTTTTTGATTTCCGATTCGCTGATTGAAGGAGTGCGAAGTATAAAAAACTGGCTGGACATCTTATTTACTATAGGAAAATACAGCCTGACAATTTACCATATCAGCATATTTTGCTCGCCTGTCAGGTAGGGCAATGTCTAAATTCATCGCAATTAATCAGGTAGCACAGTTTGTCAGAATTAAGTTTTGCAGTTGGCCAACGTTGGGTCAGTAACAGCGAGGCCGAGTTAGGTCTGGGTATCATCATTGAAGTCACCGGAAGACGAATTGAAATTTCCTTTCCGGCTGCCGAAGAGCAGCGCAGTTACGCCGCTAATAATGCACCATTGAGCCGGGTGGATTATCCGCTGGGTGAAAAGGTAAAAACCCGTAAGGGACAGATTTTTACCATCAGTGAAAAACATCCTTTAAATGGCTGTGTGATTTATCAGGGGGAAACCGCTGAGGGAGAAGCTGTCAGTATTCATGAGATGGATCTGGATAGCTTTGTACAGTTTAGCCAGGCCTCAGACCGTTTATTTGCTGGTCAGATAGATAAAAATCGCCAGTTCCAATTACGACTCCGAACCCATCAATATTTTCATCGTTTACATCAGTCACCGGTATTTGGACTATTGGGCGCTCGGGTCCAATGTCTGCCGCATCAGTTTTATATTGCCTCACAAATGGCCAACCGTATTTCTGCCAGAGTTTTACTGGCCGATGAAGTCGGCTTGGGGAAAACCATTGAAGCTGGCTTGATTATGCATCAGCAAATCATGCAGGGTCGGGCCAGTCGTGTACTGGTGATTGTACCTTCAGCATTGGTGCATCAGTGGTTAGTTGAAATGCTAAGACGTTTTAATCTGGCTTTTACGGTGATTGATGCCGAACGCTATGAAGCGCTGGTTGAATTAGACGAGGGCAATGCCTTTGATAGCGCTCAATTAGTATTAACTGATTTACAGACGCTGGAAAATCATCCTGAAATGCAAACAGATGTATTGCAGGCAAGCTGGGATATGTTGGTAGTGGACGAGGCGCATCATCTACAGTGGCATGAAGATAAGAGCAGTGAAGGTTATCAACTGGTTGAAAAACTGGCAGAGCAGATTGCTTCAGTCTTATTGTTAACTGCTACACCTGAACAGCTGGGTATGGACAGTCACTTTGCCCGTTTGAAGTTACTGGATCCCGATCGCTATTATGACTTAGCGCAATTTCGGGAAGAACAGCAGCATTATCAACAAATCAGTCTGTTACTCGAGCAACTGATGGCGGTTGAATCAGCCAGTGATTTCGATAAAAACAAACGTTTAAAAGCGCAATTAAAACCTTATCTGGATGATGAGTCGTTATCTGCTTTGGCTGACAGTGATGAATTTGAAGCGGCACGTGAACAGGCTAAACAGCAGTTTCTAGACCAATTCGGCACCGGGCGGATTTTATTCCGTAATACCCGCGATACCGTTAAAGGGTTCCCTGAGCGGCAGTTAACAACTTATCCGCTGGAGTTTCCAGAGCAGTTTTTGCCCGAAACCAACAGCGAACTTACTCAATTGGTACAACCAGAAACACTTTTAGGTGAAGACTGGCTGGAGCTGGATCCGCGGGTTGAATGGTTGGTGAGCTGGCTGAAACAGCACCGTGGAGAAAAAACCCTATTAATTACCGCCAATGCTGAAACGGCAAAAGAGCTGGAATTACATCTGCGTCTGCAACATGGTGTGCGTAGCGCCGTATTTCATGAACAGATGACATTAATTACCCGCGATCGTGCTGCGGCTTTTTTTGCTGATGATGAAGAGGGCGCACAAATTCTGATCTGCTCGGAAATTGGCAGTGAAGGCCGTAACTTCCAGTTCTGTTCATATCTGGTGTTATTTGATTTACCGCTCAATCCCGATTTGCTGGAACAACGCATTGGTCGACTGGATCGTATCGGCCAGCGTAATACCGTCAACATTGTGCTGCCGTTTTATCAGGATACTGCTCAGCAATTGTTGCTGGACTGGTATCAGCAGGGTTTAAATGCGTTTGAATCTGTTTGTAAAACCGGTGCCGCATTACGTGAACAATTTGCTGATCAGCTGGAACAATGTCTAAGACATCCCGAAGACAAAAAAGCTTTTGCCAAATTGCTTAAAGAAACCCAAAAGGCAGAGCAGCAATTACGCGAAAGTCTCAGTCAGGGACGGGACCGACTGCTCACATTGAATTCCTATGATGAAGCCGCTGCAAAAGAAATCCTGATGCAGGTAGACGATGCCAGCAGCCCATTGGAACTGGCTGCTTTTATGGATGATTTCTTTGATGCTTACGGTGTGGAGCAACAGGCACACAGTGCTGACAGTATTATATTGCAGCGTGGTGATGAGTTACGAAGTGATGAAATTGACCTGCCAGAAGACGGTTTAACGGCCACTTATCAGCGGGCCAGGGCTTTATCCCGCGAGGATATGGCGTTTTTGAGTTGGGAACATCCATTGGTGTTATCGGCAATGGATGCGGTGATCAGTTCTGATCTGGGTAATACCGCATTCTGTCAGTTAAAAAGTAATCTGGTGCCCGCCGGAAGTTTGTTACTGGAAGTCGCCTTTGTAATGCATTGTCCTGCACCGAAGCAGTTTAATATTACGCGGTATATTCCTGAATCTTACCTGCGAATTGTTATCGACGAGAATGGCCGTTGTTTTGAAGAACAGTTGCCCGAGCAGGAAATGAATCAGCAAGCTGGCCGCATTCCCAAACATACTGCTCAGCAGATGGTGCAGGTCGCCAGATCCCGAATCGATAATTTAATTGACGCTAGTAAAAAAATGGCAGACAAACATCAAAAACAGTTAATTGAACAAGCTATCAGTAAAATGACCGAGCTGACGGACCATGAATTGAACCGTCTGCAGCATCTTGCAGAACAAAACACCCATATTAAGCCAGCAGAAATTGAAGCACTGCAGTTGCAACAACAACAGTTGCAGCAGTATTTGCACCAGGCTGAACTGAAATTGGATGCGTTACGCTTAATCATCGTGACAGAAGCGGAGTGATCTGCCAAAGTCACCCATGAAAATTTAACGGAGTAGGGTTTTGATTAAACGTTTGTTACCCCCTTTGCTGGTCGTGGCATTGGCCATCGTAATATTCAGTACGTTGATCAGTACCCGTCCTCAGGCTCCGGTTCAGGATCGTCCGGTAAAGGGTGTTTTGGTTGAGACTCAGACGATTGATTTTGCCGCATTATCACCAACATTAACGTTGTATGGTCGTCTTGAAGCCCCGCAAATGGCTAATTTGCGAGCTGCTGTTACCGCAGATGTCGCTGAGGTTTATGTGTTTGATGGCGAATATGTTGAACAGGGAGATGTGCTGATTGAGCTGGATCCTCGAGAAGCACAATTGGCGGTAGAACAGGCTGCTGCCGAACTGGCACTGATTGATGCACAGATCGAGGCAGAAAAGTCGCAACTTAAACGCAATCAAGCCCTGTTAGGTACGCAACAGCAATTAGTCGATCTGGCTAAAGCGGCGGTGAATCGTGCTGAAAAGTTGCAACAGAGCCAGTTGTCATCCCAGGCTTTATTGGATGAATCCATCTCTTTACAGGCGCAACAAAGCCTTGAGCTTAAACAGCGGCAGTTTGATATTCAGGATCATCCCATTCGAATTGCCCAACTTCAGGCAAACCGTCAACAGGCTCAGGCACAACTGGATCGCGCAGAACTGGATTTGAGTCGTACCATTATCGAAGCACCATTTTCAGGTCGAATCACGGATCGGCAAATTGCCAAGGGTGACCGGGTGCAGGTGGGTGATGCCTTAATGACGCTTTATGATATGCAGCAACTGGAATTGCGTGCATCCATTCCGCAGCGTTATCTGGCGGATATTTATTCAGTGCTTGAAACACAGCAATTGACCGCTACTGCCGAAGTTTCCGGTCGGCAATATGAATTTGAATTACAGCGCCTCAGCGGTGAGGTGAATGCCAATGTCGCAGGACGGGATGGCCTGTTCCGCCTACAAGGTGATCCGGGACCTTTGGCCGCAGGACAGTTTGTCAGCGCCCAACTTGATTTGCCCGTTCGGCAGGATACTGTAGCCATTCCTTACAGTGCTTTATATGGTTTGGATCGGGTTTATCGTGTTCGTAATAATCAGCTTGAAGCGGTGCAAGTCAGCAAAATCGGTGATTACTCCAATCAGGATGGCAAAAGCCGCTTGCTGATTCAAAGCGAAGCTTTGCAACAGGGTGATCAGATTATTACGACTCAATTACCAAATGCCATCAATGGGTTATCCGTAAGTATTAAAGATGAATAGTACGGTGAAACGCGACTTTATTGGTCTCTTTGCCCAACATCGGGTTGCTGCCAATCTGTTGATGATGGTGATGATCCTCGCCGGGGTTCTGTCGTTAAATCGTATTAATACTCAGTTTTTCCCGACCTTTGCTCTGGATATTATTACGGTAAGCATTGAATGGCGTGGTGCCAGTGCCGAGGACGTCGCCGAGTCGATTACCCGCCAGGTAGAGCAGGAGCTTCGCAGTGTGGATTATGTGAAAAAGATGACCTCAACCTCATCTTACGGTATGTCACGGGTCACCCTTGAGTTTATTGAAAAAAGCGATATGGGGCAGGCACTGGATCAGGTCAAGGATCGAATTGCTCAGATCCGCAATTTACCCACGGATAGTGAAGAACCTGAAGTCACTCTGGTCACCAATTATGAAAGTGTGGCGCGCATTCTGATCACCAGTGAAACTGGCGACCTGGCGTCCCTACGTTATCTTGCACATGATATTGAGCATGAACTGTTGGATCGCGGTATCTCGCGGATCAATATCAGTGGATTACCGCTTGAAGAAATAGCCATTCAGCTGGATAAAACCAAATTGGAAGCATTGGGACTGGATCTGGATGAGGTTGCTGATCGTATTGCCCAGCTGAGTCAGGATTTACCCGCTGGTGAAATTGGCAACGATGAAAGCACAAGGCAGATCCGCAGTCTGGATCAAGGTCGTGATGTGCAAGCATTTGCTGAATTTGCTTTGCAGTCCGATTTTGCCAATGGATTAGTGAAACTTGAAGATGTGGCTACTATTGAAAGGCGACCCTTACGTAAACAGATGAATCTGTTTTATCAGGGGCAGCCAGCCATCGAACTGGAATTGCAACGTACGGAAAATGCCGATTCACTGGAAAGTGCGCGGGTGCTTGAACAGTGGCTGGATGAAAAATCCGCAACACTGCCTGAGGGCGTTGAGCTCAAAGTCTATGACGCCAGCTGGCAACTGATTAAAGAACGGATCAATCTGCTGTTAAAAAACGGCCTGGGTGGATTATTACTGGTATTGGGCATTTTATTTCTGTTCCTGCATGGGCGCGTTGCTTTCTGGGTAGCGGTAGGTATTCCGGTATCGTTTATGGCAGCTTTGGCTGTGTTATATGCACTGGGAGGCAGTATTAATATGATCAGCCTGTTTGGTCTGATCATGTCGCTGGGGATTATTGTTGATGATGCCATCGTCGTGGGAGAAGATGCATTTGCCCATTATCAGAGTGGTGAACCATCACTGACAGCATCAGAAGGTGGTGCAAGACGTATGCTGGCACCGATTTTATCTTCTTCGCTGACCACTATTTCGTCGTTTATTCCATTAATGCTTATCAGTGGTGTGATTGGCAATATTCTGTTCGATATTCCTTTTGTGGTGATTTGCGTGATTATCGCCTCGTTAATTGAGTGTTTTCTGATTCTGCCGGGCCATCTGCGCCATAGCTTTCAAAATATTCATCATGCTAAGCCTTCGGCAATACGTGCACGCCTGGATAATGCTTTCAATTATCTGCGTGATGATCTTTTCCGTCCATTGGTCACCAATGCTGTAAAAAATCGCGGCTTAACGGTGAGTATTGCCATGGCGTTACTGATCATCAGTTTTGGTTTACTGGCAGGTGGTCGCATCAGTTTTAACTTTTTCCCATCACCTGAAGGCACCACGGTATTAGCCAATGCACGCTTTGTTGCCGGAACACCGCGCAGCGAAGCTGATAAATTTCTGCAACATCTCACGGCGACATTGCAGCAAACTGATCAGCAATGGGATCAGCCATTGGTTGATGTCGCCACCAGTAAGTTGGGCGCGGCGGGTACTGCCGGAGGCATGTCTGATGCTCAGGTGGATGACCGTTTTGCCTCAATGCAGGTTGAATTGACTTCGCCGGACCAACGCGATGTGCGTAATCAGACATTTATTAATGCCTGGCGCGAGAAAATCGTTATGCCTGCAGGTATTGAAACCTTCACCATATCGGAACGTCGAGGAGGCCCCCCGGGCAGTGATATTGATATTCGGCTCACCGGCGGCACCACCGATAACCTCAAGGCGGCTGCCAGAGAAGTTATTGATGCATTACAACGTTATCCCGGTGTGAGTGCAATTGAGGATGATTTACCCTATGGTCAGTCGCAGTTGATTTATCGCCTAAAGGAGCAGGGCGAGGTGTTGGGGTTAACGGTTGAGAACGTTGGCAGACAACTACGCTCGGCTTATGACGGACGTCTGGTACAGATTTTTCAGGATGGTGATGACGAGGTTGAAGTTCGGGTAATGTTTCCAGATAGCCAGCGAAATACTCAGGCCTCACTGGACGATTTTATGATTCGCCTGCCAGATGGCGGTAGTGTGCCGCTGGATTCAGTGGTGCACTTTGATGCACGCCGAGGGTTTGATGTATTGCGCCATACCGATACCCGGCTGGCGGTACATGTCACTGCGACTGTAGACAGCCAGGTGACCAATAACAACACTATTCTGGCGGATTTACAGCAAGAATTTCTTCCTGATTTGATGGCGCGTTATGGTATTCAGGTGGTTTTTGAGGGCAGGGCAGAAGAACAGGCCGATACCATTGGGGATATGAAGCAGGGCACACTGCTGGCCTTTGCGTTAATCTATATTATTCTGGCCTGGGTATTCGCATCATATGGCTGGCCGCTAGTGGTTATGACAGCCATTCCATTTGGCTTGATTGGGGCGCTGGTCGGCCATTGGTTACTTAATATCGACCTGACAATTCTGTCGTTATTCGGCATCTTTGGGCTGTCGGGCATCGTGGTCAATAATGCGATTATTCTGGTGACCTTTTTCAAGAACTTACGTGAAAAAGGCCTGGAGACCCAAAATGCAATTATTGAAGCCTCGGTTTTACGGTTAAGGGCAGTATTATTAACCTCATTAACTACTATCGGCGGGCTCACACCATTACTATTTGAAACATCGCCTCAGGCGCAGTTTTTGATTCCAATGGCTGTATCGATTTCGTTTGGTTTGATGTTTGCCACGATTTTAGTGTTACTTGTCATTCCGGCATTATTGTCGTTCCACGAAAGCATTTCCGAAAATTTTGCCAAACTTCGTAATGCCAAGACACAAACCACCGAATAAGGGGTAGAACATGAAACTGCGTATGCTGTGTTTATTATTCGGACTGAGCTCAATTTTAGTCAGTTATTCCGTTAATGCTGAAGAAACGGATCCTATCACGCTGAAAACACTGACGGATTACGTTTACAGCCAGCACCCTGCCAGACAAGCTGAATCCAGCATGGATGCACTGGCAAAAAGCCGTTCAGATCTTGCTGAAAAGTTATTTGCTGAGCCTTTAAGTTTATCGGTGAATCATTTCAATGATGTAATCGGTAGTGGTGAGGGTCTGCAGGAATGGGAATCTTCAGTAGAAATGCCGATTTGGCTACCCGGTGAAAAACGTCATCAGCAGAATCTGTCACGTCATTTGGCCGCAGAGCTGCCTTACTATCAACAACGAATTCGCCTTGATGCCTCGGCACAGGTAAGACGTCATGTTTGGCTAGTGATGCTTTCTGCAGCCAAAGTTCGCCATGCCGAAACATTACGGGACAATGCCCGGAACTTGCTTAACAATGTTGAAAATCGGGTAGAGGGGGGGGATTTAGCCAGTTCAGAAGCTTTGCTGGCAAAAAGTCATCATCTGGAAATGCAGTCCCAATTGGCTTCGGCAAAGATGGATTTGCAACAAAGCTTAAATCAATACCAATACCTGACCGGGCAGCAGGTCTTACCGGATGTGATTGAAGAAAATTTACCGTTGTCGACTGAAATAGATAAAGCCCATCCATTATTAGCTGAGCTGGAGCAACAAATTGCCCGACAACGCAGTGAAATCGCCAACGCCCGTTATGACAATGTTCAACATCCCAGTCTGTCTGTAGGCGTTAAACGTGAACGGGATGAACACGCCGATCCCTATAACAACAGCGTAGGTGTGGGCATCAGCTTTGCCCTGAACGATGAACAATATCAGCAACCGGCTATTGCACAGGCCAGCCGGCAGTTAGCCGATTTACAGATTGCCCAGCAGCAACAGAAACGTCAGCTTGAAGCTGACTTGCTTGCCGCGATGGATACGCTTAAAACGTTGCAACAGAGACAAACGCTATTGAAAGAACAATATGCGGTCAGTCAGCAATATGTTGATATGCAACAACGTAGTTTTGATATCGGTGGGGTGGATTTAACAAGCTTTTTACGTAGTCAGGAAATAGCCGAAAAACATCGCCACCAACTTTTGCAACTGGAAATCGAAATTCAACAACAGATTGCACAGATTAATCAGATTGCTGGCCGGACGCTGTAGCGACAAACGTTGTTTTCAATCCGCAACTGTTTCGGCTCGCATTCTGGCAGCTAAATCTTCCCACAATGATAAGCGCGAGGCATCACCCACCCGTTGTCCTTCGCCACGGGATTTGGCCAGCCATAACCCCGTGCCATTAAAACTGTAAACAGGTGTCAGATCCTGACGACGACTGGCCGGTTGTATCTCATTAATCAGGTTATCCAGCACCAGGGGAATGGCGCGTTTATTTTCAAAATAAGTTAAAACCATATGTGCCTGATTCAGATCAATGGCTTTAACATAAGTGATACGCAGTTTATCTTCATCAACGCCAAGCTGTTTCAGGGTGAAATATTTAGCAATGGAGTAGTCCTCGCAATCGCCAGCTCCCAGTGACAGCATTTCAATCGGCGTAGCCCAGTAATCTTCTTTATTCCATAAAAAAATATCATCGACAAACAGGACATTACTGTTAAAAAAATCGTTTACTACCGCGAGTTTTTCCCGCTCTGATAAATCCTGATTTTCCTGCATCAATATTTGCCAGGCTTCAACGCGTTGTCTGGCCTCACTATCGTATTCATTTTCAATGCGTTGCAATAACGCTTCTGAAATCAGTAATTCTGCCAGCAATGGAACAGAAAACGGCAGCCACCAAACCAGCAGTAAGGTCAATACAATAGGTTTTAGCCGAAGCAACATTGATTAACGACTGATCCCGAACAAGCCAGCCTGTTGTAACCAGAGAAAGTCTTGTTCGTCTTTTGCACTTTCTGCCAATACTCTTACTTCCAGTAAGCGGGCAATTTCCTGAATGATATCGAGCAAGTCCGGTTTATTGGTATTACTACGGATATCTGTGGTCAGATCGCGTGCCAGTCGAATGTAATCAATATGCAGATCTTTCAGCAGATTCACCGGAATCACATCGCTGCTATAACGTTTTAATAGACTGTGAGCTCCTAACTGTCTGACAAAGATGCTGAAATTGGTGAATGTATCCAGATCTTTGGCCGCAGCATAAGCGGTCACACTAAACGCTAACAGGGCAGGGGATAAGCCTGATTGAATGACTGCTTTGCCAAGCCATTGGCGGAAGTCTGCTGAAGCAATTGATGCCAGAGACAGGTTGATTGTCACAGGAGCCGGATTGGATTCTTCGCCCATCAAGTCCAACACCTTTTGCACAATGTGTTTATCCAGTGTTTCAACCAGATCAAAAGCTTCAGCCATTGAAAAGAAGGTACCAATAGGCAGTAAATCACCATTTGCATCACGAACTTCGGTAAAGGCTTCACGCATTACCAGATGGGGTTTTGCGGTGTCACTGTAATTGTAAGCCTGGTTGGTAAAGGTAATCATTGCCGAATCTGTATTAATTACCTGTTCAATAGTAGCTTTCCAGCTCATTTCAGACATTGAACTTAAGGTGTTTTCCTTGATGTAAAAGGCATTGGCTTCAATCAAACGTGCTTGCTCATAGGCCTCAATCAATGCTGGCATGAGTCGCTCAACTTCACTGCTACGTTCATAAGAAACAATTCCCATATGCAGTAAGTCGCTATGCTCATATTGTTGCCCCAGTTCGTTGGCCAGAGCCTGAACCTGTTCGGCAATCCGGGTTATGTCTTGCATATTGCTATCGGTTGTCAAAACAGCAAATTCTGATCCGTACCAGCGATAACTGCGCAGATTGGCAAATGGTAGTTGTTGCAACTGGCTGGCAAAATCCTTCAGCAGTGCATCTACTGCATTTTTACCCTGATTTTTCACCACTGCACTCAAGTCATCGAATTTGATGTAGATAACATGGCCGAATTCGCCAATGGAGAGTGCCTGTTTTATATCGACATTGAACGTTTGCTGATTTAATAAATTTGTAAGTGGATCACGATTTAAATTGTCATTGAGCTTATCAAGTCGCAAATTCAGGTGATGAATGGTTTTGCCAATTTTGGTTGACATACTGTTCATGGATTTGGCGACTGACCGTACTTCTCTGGTCCAGGGTAAATTTTCAATAACGGTAAATTTCCCAGCAGAAATATCGTTTGCCTGTTCTGTTATGGCTTTTAACGGACGTAAGGTCATTCTCAGCACCACCAACAACAGCAAAATCGCACCTAATAGAATGAACAATGAAAATTTGAGTGTGGATTTAAATTGTTCGTACAGCTTGAGGTAACCATAACCGGGATTACTGGTGACTTGCAGGGTGCCAGCAATATTCCAGCCGGTACTTATTTCACTGACAGCGGTGGCAGTTTCGATGGGAAAAAACCGGGGAAGCCAGCTGGGGACACCACGAACTTCATCGGGATTTGTCAGCCGAATTAATTCATTGCCATCCACATCCAATAAACGCATTTCCTTGTAATAACCGGTATCAAAAATGGCGTTCATCATGGTTCGCAAAATCGGATCAGTTTCATCAGCCATATGGGGACTGAGTGATAAACCGAGTGAGGTTGCCGTGTCCTGTACATGCACTTCCGATTCGCCCTGCAGATAACTACGGATATTGTCCATGCTCATGACAAAATTTACTGAGAACACAATCAGAAAAATCAGTGTTAGCAAGATAAGTAATTGTTTTGATAAAGACATAAGAAACAACCTCATTATTAAAGGTATCATCAGGCTGGAGTCAGCATGAGACAGCTGTTTTACAACATCATCCAGTAATCGGGCTAACATTACCTGTGCAACTGCCGTCAGGCAAGCTAAATCCAGTGTTATTGGGCAAAACAATACACTTTTGGCTTTTGTTTTCAGTGACCGGTTGATACGATCAACCGTCCTCTATTCAAGGTAGTCTTCCGATGTTTATGGTTTTGGCGCAAATGGCCGTGTTAATTGCCTGTGGTGCGCTTTGGCAGGCCTTGGCTCCCAGGCATATTCCGGCGCTGGCACATCGCCGGGCTCTGACCGATCTGGTTTTTTATATTCTGTTGCCAGCCATGGTGATTGATGTGATCTGGCAAGCGCCGCTTGATATCACTTCAATGAAGATATCGTTGTTGGCAATGAGTGGTCTGGCGACAGCAGCCTTGTCTATATGGCTGGTATTAAAAGTGATACCGGTCACCAATGCTCAAAAAGGTGCGTTGATCCTGGCGGCAACTTTTCCCAACGTCACCTATCTTGGCTTGCCAGTATTGGATCAAGTGCTTGGCAGCTGGTCAAATGCCATTATTTTGCAATACGATTTATTTGCTTGTACCCCCATATTGATGACGGTGGGCATGTTAATGGCGGGATATTATGGCAGCCACGATCAGTCCTCACATCCATTAAAAAGCCTGATAAAAATACCACCATTATGGGCAGTGACCATCGCAGTGCTATTAAATCTGCTCAATGTGGAACGTCCTGATTTTATTCACTCTGCGTTGCAAACGCTATCTGGTGGCGTGGTGCCATTAATGCTGATAGCACTGGGCATGAGCATTCGCTGGCAGAGCCTGCGATTGAACCTGCTACCACTATTACTTCCAGTGGCAGCAATTACCTTATTTATGGCGCCAGCGGGTGTTTGGCTGGTGACTCAGGTTCTGAATTTGCCGACCGATATTATGACCACGGTGATTTTATCGGCTGCCATGCCGACGATGGTCTTTGGTATTGTGATCTGTGAACGCTACGGCTTGGATACATCGCTTTACGCGGCAGCGGTAACATTAACGACCGTGCTCTGCATGGCGAGTTTACCGTTGTGGTTTTACTGGATTAACTGATCGGACCAGACAAAACCTGCTTGATCCACCGCCTGTTTAATCAATTGCATGGCTTGTTCAACCTGATCCAAATCGCCGCGCAGACTGAATTCGATATGGGGGGGATCACCCAGATGAGGCAGACTGGATAATTTCAGAAGTGGATAATCGTTAACAATCTGATTCATTACCGGTAACAAATCCGACTCACGTCCACGTTGGACAAAAATAGTCTGCTCTGTTGCTGGGCGCTGGTTTTTTAAATGCGCATACAGGTTATCCAGAACCCATTCGACCATCGGCCAGGCCATCTCTGGAAAGCCCGGAGTGAAGTGATGGTTTGCATAAGAAAACCCTGGTATACGATTGATTGTATTGGGTATTATTCTCGAGCCTTCTGGAAGGTAGCCCATCAATATACGATTGGGGTAAGCATCCTCGCCAAACCGCGCTTCGATTTCAGCAGTTGCTTCTGGGTGAGGGATTAATGGCACATCGGCAATTTTCGCAACAGTCTGGCGCGTTCTGTCATCGGGTGTTGCGCCGATGCCACCGAAACTGAACACCAGATCGTCACTGCTCATGCTGTAACGCAAAGCTCGTTCAAGTTGTTGTGGATCATCCCCAACAATCAAGGTCCAGCTTAGTTCAAGACCGCGTTTGGCCAGCATGATTTGCAATTGATTGAAATGCTTGTCCTGACGTTTACCGCTGAGAATTTCATCGCCAATTATGACCGCGCCAATATGCATGTTTACTCCGTTTCCTGTCGATTACGCATAAAATCTGCGGTCTGGGCAAAAGAACTCATTAACTGTTCAGCAAATAATGGATCCAGATCCATGGTTTTCAGGGCTTGAGCCATGCAATACAACCATTGATCGCGCTCTTCAATACCGATTGAAAAGGGAAGATGTCTGGCTCTTAATCGTGGGTGTCCATATTTTTCTATATAAAGTGAGGGGCCGCCGAGCCATCCGCTCAAAAACATAAAGAGTTTATCTTCACTGATTTGAATGTTTTGCGGATGTAAGCCACGGATTACTTCGGTTTGCGGCGTCTCACACATAATTTTGTAGAAGGTATGACAAAGTTTGCGAACGGCAGGTTCACCGCCAATGCGTTCATAAGGTGTTGCAATATCGGCCATGCTGAATCCATGCTCAAATCAGTGCAGTTTACTCTGCATCTATGTACTCATAAAGGGTTATAAGGTTGCGACATCAGGTTCAGACACGGATAATGAACTGTTCTATCTAACCCTCTCACTAATTAAAGGAGCTATAACTTATGAGTGAAAGAATTGTGATGCGAACAGGTGAAGCACTGATCGCTGATGGTCCACCATTAACTGCCGCGGAACCAGAAGTCGTTATCGGCGAACTTGATGGACCAGTAGGAACCGCATTTGCCAATTTAATGGGTGATCAGGTTAAAGGTCACTCGCGCGTATTAGCGCTGATGAATACCGATGTTCAGGTTCGTCCTGCGACAATTATGGTCAGTAAAGTGACTGTTAAAAACACCGCCTACACCAATATTCTGATGGGTACGGTTCAAGGTGCAATTGCCAATGGTGTTTTGGATGCTGTACGTAACGGTACTATCCCTAAAGAAAAAGCCAATGATTTAGGCATCATCGTTTCTGTCTGGTTAAACCCTGGCATCACCACGGTTGAAAACCTGGATCATGAAGCGTTATTTGATGTACATCGTCGTGCTACAACGCGTGCTATTGAGAAAGCGATGAATCATGAACCAAGCATCGATTACCTGTTGGAAAATCAGGATAAGCTGGTTCATAAGTATTATCAGAAAGAACTGGATGCGAAAAAATCTTAATTGAATTTTTTGCAAAAATGACGGTCGTAGGTATGTAGGTTATTCACAGCCTCGACAAAATTTACGGTTTGTCTGCGAAAGCAGGCAGACCGTTTTTTTTTGCCATGTATAATGCTTGAATGTGAATAAAGGCGGTCAGAGAGACAAATGGATTTATATTCCATCGATACATTAATGCATGAAACGCGACAACTGGCCGCACGTTATCGTCAGGCGACTGGCAGCACTTTGCCAGTTACTGGGGAAATTGCCCGTTTTGATGCCGCAAAATCTTTGGACCTGCAGTTACTGGATAATTTAAATTCCAGTTATGACGCCGTAGGTAAAAGTGGCGCATTAGCCGATCAAAAATTGGTGATTAAAGGTCGTGCCATTTTTGATACCAGTAAATCCACCCCACGAATTGGTCAATTGAACCCCGCCCAGGAGTGGGATGGGGTGTTACTGGTATTGTTTGATGATGAATATCAGCCGGTAGAAATATTTTATGCTTCCAAGCAGGTTATTCAGGAAGCACTGAATGATCGTGAGAGTAATCGAAAAAAACGTGGTGCCATGTCTATCGCCCAATTCAAAATTATCGGTGAACGAATTTGGACCGCTGAAAATGGTGCAGAACCTGAAATTTGGGATAATCAGGCTACGTGATTTACCCAGGCTGGTTAATGGAGTCGTACGGACGTTGTTATGCAGGATGATTTACAACAGATTTTTGCTGATGGCGGCATTCTGGCCAGGCAAATCAAGGGATATCATCCGCGTCAGGCACAACAGGAAATGGCTCAGCGTATTGCCGATACCCTGGCCTCTGCTACAGTTTTAGTTGCTGAAGCCGGAACTGGCACCGGTAAAACCTTCGCCTATCTGGCACCGGCCATTTTATCGGGTCAAAAAGTCTTTATTTCCACCGGCACCAAAAATCTTCAGGATCAATTATTCAGACGTGACTTACCCACATTGCGTAAAGCGTTGGCCGTACCGTTTCAGGCGGCTATCCTCAAAGGCCGTGGTAATTATCTATGTCATCATCGACTGACTCTTGCCGAGCAGGATCCGTTATTGCTCTCACAAAGTGACACATTAAGGTCATTACGTGATTGGTCACAAAGCTCCAAAAATGGCGATTTAAGTGAATCAGATTTGCTGGAAAACCAATCAAACCTATGGCCCAGAGTAACCTCAACTGTAGATAACTGTCTGGGACAGCAATGTCCTGAATATCAGCAGTGTTTTATTGTGGAAGCCCGTCGACGGGCACAGGAAGCTGATATTGTGGTGATTAATCATCACTTGCTGATGTCTGATTTTGCTTTGAAATCTGCAGGACAGGGTGAAGTATTACCAACAGCGGATGCATTTATAATCGATGAAGCCCATCAGCTCCCAGCGATTGCAGGTCAGTTTCTCGGTAATCGAATCAGCAGTAATCAAATCGTTGAATTATGTCGTGATACCGTGCAGGAGGTTCAGGAACACGCGGCCGACAGCAAAACCCTGGGATTGCACGCAGAAAAACTCCAGGCAAAATTACAATCGTTACGTTTGCATATTGGTAATGTCGAACAACGCACACCCTGGTTAACCCAGTTATTTAATGACGAAATTAAAAATAACTTCAATGAGTTAGTTGATTATCTTGAAGTGTTTGAATCAGAGCTGGAACCCCTGGCAGTACAAAGCCCAGGGCTATCGCAATGCCATGTTCGAGCTAAAGAGTTAGTCAATATTATTCAGTTATTCTCTGAGCAAAATGACGATAACCTGGTGCTATGGCTAGATAATCGACCAACCGGATTTGTTTTACATGCCACCCCGTTTGAAATTAGTCAGCATTTTCAACAATGGCTGGAAGAAAAACCGGCAGCATGGGTTTTCACCTCAGCAACCTTAACCGTTGCCGGCAAGTTTAATCACTTCTGTCAGCATCTGGGCATAGAAAACGCTGAATATGCCAGTTGGGAAAGCCCGTTTGACTACGCAAAACAAAGCCTTTTGTATTTACCCAATATTCCAGTTGAACCTTCAGATCGCCAATACAATCAATACGTAGCGGATATAGCGAAAGAAGTTATTTTGCACAGTCAGGGACGCATCTTTTTATTGTTTACCAGTTATCGGGCAATGCATGAAGTAGCAGATTTACTGGCCGATCTGGATTACCCATTAATGGTGCAGGGGAGTGGGGCCAAAGCCACCTTACTGGAAGAGTTCCGTCAGCACGGCAATGCCATTTTATTAGGCACCAATAGCTTCTGGGAAGGAGTTGATGTGCGTGGTGAAGCCTTATCCTGCGTATTAATCGATAAAATACCGTTTGCTTCTCCGGGCGATCCAGTATTGGAAGCACGTATTAATAACCTGCGGGAGCGGGGCGGTAATCCATTTCGAAGTATTCAAATCCCTTCTGCAGTCATTCAGTTAAAGCAGGGAATAGGTCGATTAATTCGTGATGAAAAGGATCATGGGGTGTTGATCCTGTGTGATCCACGGCTTTTAAATAAACCATACGGCAAAGTGTTTATGCGGAGTTTGCCCGCCATGCCGATCACACAGGATATCAATCAGGTCGAAGATTTCTTTGTACAACGACAAGTTAAAGCTGTCATTTAGTCTTTTAAATCAATCACTAAAAATGCAAACCTCACATCAAATCTAATGCATATTTCTTTAATAAGGCTAATGGAACAATCTCAGTAGCACGCTGATGAGTACTGGCAAGCACGACTTTTGGTGCTACATCATGTTGTTCTGCCTCCAGCCAGCGCTGAGCACATAAACACCATCGATTACCTGGCTTTAACCCGGGAAAATCAAAATCCGGAACAGGGGTGCTTAAGTCATTGCCACGAAACCGTGAAAACTCCAGAAATGCCTGAGTCACTTCAACACAAACCGTATGTGAGCCAAAATCCTGATCATTGGTATTACAACATCCATCGCGGAAAAAGCCCGTGAGCGGATCATGACTGCAACTTTGTAACGGTTCACCAAGAACATTTAATGCAGGGTTGATTTCCTCTTCCATGATTAATCGTATTTAATATATTTAAAACGGGCATCATCGGGCGTACCAACAAGAGCACCACCTTCAATCAGACCTGGCTGCCACATAACGACTTCTTCGATTTTACTCGCCAGCTCGAAATCTTTATCAGTGATGCCTTTGGCAGCATGATTGGTGAGCTTAACGATAACGAAAGCATAGGAAACAGTGAGGTCAGGGTGGTGGAAGGCGGCTTCTGCCAAGTGTCCGACTGTATTAACGACCATTAAAGTGGATTTCCAACCGCTGGTTTTGTATTTACGGCGGATCCAGCCATTCTCCAGATACCAGTTAGGTAACTCAGCCTTGAGCCGTTGTTCGACTTCAGCATCGGAATAGGTTTTCTCGTTTTCGGTTTCTCTCCAGCTCATATTAACTTCCTCATTATTTGATAAACCAACTAATAACAGAGTCAGTGTAAAGCAATATTAAGTTTCACACTCACTACAGAATTGTTTGGCATTAATTTAGCTCCATTGGATCTAACTCATGGAAATGGGCTTTAAATCCACAATCTGCTTAATTGAAATTCGCATCTTTAAACAAGTTAGCGTTGATGAATATTCCTAGTAAACAAATAGAATTTCTATCGTAACGCTTAAAAATTGGATGGTGCTTAATTTAGGTTAGTACCAATACAGAAACATCAGTTTTTTGTCTGAAAATGTATGGGGTAAGCCAAAACGGATAGGGTTGCCAATATTAAGTTGCTAAGTACTCACATTCGTTATTGATCTTGTTAACCGATACGTAATTTAACATAATATACATTATACGAACTTATGAAAAAGCAAGAATTAGAGATAAGCCACCCTCAAAAACCCGTTTCGAGTTAACTTCAGATAATAAGTGTTATGACAAAAATGATTGGTTTTCTAAGATGGTTCAGAATTTAAAATCTGAGCGGTTTTACGATACAAACCCCACAAGATTTTAAATTCTGAATAATCAGTAAATTCGTTGATCAATATACTCAGCTGTTCTTACTTGTTTATTTGGCACTGTTTCGAAGTATGATTTTTTGAGGATTTGTTTTAATACTGTCTGTCAGAAATATATATCTAACATTCGACAGTGCATTTCTATTTACATGATCAATCTAACTAATAACCTTGTTCGGACCATATCAGCAATACGCCAGTAAGCCTGCATCATGAAGTATCCTACACACCAATTTTAGTCAGAAAACTGATGATTTGGTACCGACTGTTTTGCCATCAAATTAGGCTAATCAATCTAAACTTAAATCGGTTCATCTTTATCATGTGTCAGTAAATGGTGTCTATGCCCTTCTATTGTATGTTTATTCGTGGGATGGAAAACCCAAAAATAAGCACAGCACATCAGTATTAAAGACAGGATGGTGACGACGGTTCCAAACCAATCGTTTGCCGTCATGGTTTCCATATTCATCGTAAAAAAGGTTTTCACTATTTCGATCATTTTACCTTCCTTATTTATGGGGTAATGGTTTGTGCATCAGTTTCAACTAGCGCTTTTTTGGCGTGGTAGATTGTCTGGATAACATTGAATAACATCACGCAAGCGCCCAAGAAAAAGATGACGCCACCTACGGCACGCATCGCATAATAAGGGTGCATTTGGGCGACTGATTCAACAAATGTATACGACAGATTTCCATAGTCGTCATATGCTCTCCACATCAAACCCTGCATGATTCCTGACACCCACATCGCGGTTATGTACACAGCGGTTCCAATTGTTGCCATCCAGAAATGTAGGTTTACTAATGTTGTGGAGTACATTTTGGTATTCCATAGTTTTTCAACCATGTGATATATAGCACCAATGGAAACCATGGCAACCCAACCCAAAGCGCCCGCATGGACATGACCAATCGTCCAGTCGGTGTAATGTGATAAGGCATTTACAGTTTTGGATGACATGACCGGACCTTCAAATGTCGACATGGCATAAAAGGCCAGCGAAACAATTAAAAACCGCAAAATGTAATCTGTTCTGAGTTTGTCCCATGCACCACTAAGTGTCAGCATGCCGTTCAGTGCCCCACCCCATGATGGAATGATCATCGCCAGTGAAATCGCTGAACCGAGTGAGCCCGTCCAGTCTGGCAAAGCTGAATATTGCAAATGATGGGCACCCAACCAGACGTAACCAAAGGTTAATGCCCAGAAATGGATAACCGAAAGCCTGTATGAATAGATAGGTCTGTTCGCTTGTTTGGGAACAAAGTAGTACATGATTGCCAGGAAACCAGCGGTCAGGAAAAAGCCGATCGCATTATGCCCCCACCACCATTGAATCATGGCGTCTTGTACACCTGAAAAAATGGAATAGGATTTCCATAATTCAACAGGAATGGCTAGGCTGTTGATGACATGAAGATAGGTAATCATGATCATCATCGCTACATAAAACCAATTGGCAACATAGATATGCGGCTGTTTTCGCTTGGAGATTGTCATCAAAAAATTGAATGTATAGGCCAGCCACACCACGGTAATCAGGATATCTATTGGCCATTCAAGCTCGGCGTATTCTTTGGATTGGGTTAAGCCTAACGGTAAGGTGATAAAGGCACCGAGCAATACCAGGTTCCAACCCCAAAAAGTAAACCAAGCAAGCTTATCGCTCCATAAACGAGCACCGGTAGTTCGCTGTACTACATAAAATGACGTTGCCATCAGCGTACAGCCGGCAAAGCCAAATATGACGGTATTAGTGTGAACAGGTCTCAGACGACCGAAACTTAAATAAGGATTATCAAAATTCAAAACCGGCCATGCCAGCTCTGAAGCAATCCATACACCAATAGCTGTACCGATAACAAAATAGATACATGCCATTACCGAAAACCATTTCACAATGGTGTAGTTGTAGTTTTCTGTCTGCATAAAATTACTCATTATTTCAATGTGATAAAAGGTGGACTTGCTGTGAAAACTTACCTGTAAAGCGACCTGCGACGGAAAAGCGGTAAGGGTTCAAGTACGGAATTTGAGTAGTTAATGCTGATACTGGATAAACCTTTTAAGGCATCTTCAACATTCTTATCCTCGCGTATTGCAAAACTGTTAAAACCGCAGCGATGCATATGATCCAGCTGGTCTCGTAATACATCTCCAAAAGCCCGAATCTCTCCCGGCCATTTCAGGTGGGATCGCAATTCAACGGCTTGGCTGTAGGCACGGCCATCGGTAAATTTTGGAAAGTTCAGACAAACCAACACCAGTTCATTGAGGAATGGCGCCAATAATTGAATATCCGTCGAATTGCTTAACCAAAACGCCTTGATCGGTTGGATGTCGAGTAGTTTTTGCTGCGACGCATCTAACGCAATAAATTCGTCGAACGGCAGAATAAGCTGTGCTTTTGCATGAGATGCATTGATCAGATCTAAAGATTCGATATAAACCCACGGATCCTGGTGATCGATGAAAGCTTGCTCGGAATTGACATGGCTAATCAGGTTTTTCATGCCTCAACCTCTACAGCGTTTGAATACACTTTTTCCTTGAATGGCGCGATGCCAATCCGATCCACGGTGCTGCTGAAGCTCTCGTCTTCCTCCCGGTGAGCAAGATAGACATCAACAATTTTATCGATTACATCGGGGACATCCTGTGCACCGAAAGAAGGTCCGATAACTTTGCCCAGACGTGCATCTATCCCCTGCTCGCCGCCGATGGTGATTTGATACCACTCAGCACCATTTTTATCGACACCCAGAATGCCGATATTGCCAATATGATGATGGGCACAAGCATTCATACAACCGGAAATATTCAAACTTAAAGCCCCGATGTTTTGTAATTGACTGGAGCTATTAAATTTTTTCTGAATGGCTGCTGCAACAGGAATGGATTTGGCATTTGCCAATGAGCAGTAATCGCCACCCGGACAGGTGATCATGTCGGTTAACATGCCAATATTGGTCGCCGCCATCCGAGTGTCTTTCAGGCCATTCCAAAAGGTATACAGATCCTTTTTATGTATAGACGGAATCACTAGATTTTGTTCATGGGTGACGCGGATTTCACCAAAGCTATAGGTATCAGCAAGATCAGCAATTGCACGCATTTGCTCGGCATTCACATCACCCGGTGGATTTTCTGGTCCAGGTTTGGTTGAAATGATGACCGACAGGTACCCTTGATGTTTGTGTTCATGGGTATTGATGGCGATCCAATTGGCAAAGTCGCTATCCTCGACCAACTGCTGTTCATAGTCAGAATAGGCGGCATTGAGATAATTTTCGTTGACAAAGTGACTGGCCACACGGTTCAGTTCCTCTTCGGTAAGTTCACCGGGGCTGGATTTGATCAGCTGCCATTCTTTTTCAACTTCTTCGGAAAATGCTTCAACACCGATACTTTTTACCAGGATTTTTATTCTGGCTTTGTATTTGTTATCACGACGACCATGGCGGTTATAAACCCGAAGCACGGCCTCTAAATACGTCAATAAATCCCGCCATGACAAGCCTTTTTTCAATGATTGGCTGATGATAGGTGTTCGGCCTAACCCCCCGCCCGCCATAACTTCTAATTTCACTTCATCATCCAGGCGGTCACGATAAAGATACAACCCAATATCATGGGTACGCACCGCTGCACGGTCTTCTGTTGATGAAGAAACGGCAATCTTGAATTTACGTGGCAGAAACAAAAATTCAGGGTTGATAGTAGACCACTGACGAATGATCTCGGCAAACGGCCGTGGATCGATAATCTCGTCTGCTGCAACGCCGGCAAAAGCTTCCGTGGTGACGTTTCGGACGCAATTGCCAGAAGTTTGGATCGAGTGCATTTCCACGCTGGCTAATTTAGCCAAAATAGCAGGAACATCATTAAGCTCTATCCAGTTAAACTGAATGTTCTGCCTAGTGGTAAAATGTCCGTAGCCTCTGTCATAGGTTTGAGCTATCTCAGCCAACATCGTTAACTGTTTCGATGACAAGGTGCCATAAGGTATGGCGACCCGGAGCATATACGCATGCTTTTGCAAATAAAGCCCATTTTGTAATCGTAGCGGTGAGAATTCTTCTTCGGAAAGCTCGCCATTCTGATAACGCTCAACTTGATCGCGAAACTGTCTTACCCGCTGATCAACCAGCGCTTGATCGTAAAAATCATATTGATACATGTTGTTATTGCCTTAGCTTTAAAGAGTATTCAGGGCACGATGAAAACAGCGTTATACGAGTCAGAAATGTGTTCCGCATTGTCAGCTTCAACAGTGAATTTAAAGTCATTCAGGCTGTCGCGTGGCACATTAGCGGGGTCGACACGGACTAAAGCGTTTGTGGGTACCATTTTTCCGGGCTCAATACTGATCACTTGGTCAAGACCTTCAACATTAGCGGTATCTAGGCCTGAAATGCTGTATCTGACATTAAGGGTTTCATTAGTTTTGTTAAGTAACTTCAACGTGTATTTATTCTGGATTTCACCATTACTCATCTGGACATACAAAGGTTGCCTCTCTGGTGTAACCGTGAAAAAAGTTGGGGAGAAACTGGCGAAGCCGTAGATGACCCCAACCACTGAAAGCATCATGATGGATGAATACACCAGCACTCTTGGCCGTTTAAGTAAGCTAACGCTAGTTTTTCCATGATGAAGTTCTTTATAAGAGGCGTAACGAATCAGGCCTCTTGGCTGATCGATTTTGTCCATGATGCTGTCGCAGGCATCAATACATAAACCACAGGTAATGCAGCCTTCCTGTTGACCTTTTCGAATATCGATCCCTGTCGGGCAAACCGCCACACACAGTTTGCAATCAATACATGAGCCTTGGTTTTCGGTTTGCCCGGATCTTGATAATTTTCCGCGAGGTTCACCTCTTACAGCATCATAAGCTGGCAAAACAGTTTCCTGGTCATACATCACGCCTTGTAAACGTGCGTATGGGCATAACCAGAAACACACTTGCTCCCGCATGAAACCAGCAAACCAATAGGTGAAAAAGGTAAAAATCCCCATTGCAACCCAGACTGGAACGGGCGCTTGTAAGGTCACAATTTCTGACCACAATTGGTACGCATCCATAAACCAGGCTGAGAATGTGATGCCGGTAAGCACTGCAATGGCAAGCCAAATCACATGTTTTGTAGCTTTACGAATAGCCTTATTTGCCGACATCGGGGCGTTTTTAAATTTATGCGCCTTTGATGGGGTATTACCTTCAAGCTTGCCTTCAATAAAGGTGAACATATCTGTCCAAACCGTTTGAAAACAGAAATAACCACAAAAAACCCGTCCGGCGATACTGGTCGCTGCAGCTAGTAAAATGGCAAAAAACAGCAGTGTCAGTGATAACACCCATATATCCTGCGGAAATAACGTCATACCAAACAGATGAAACTGCTGATTTGGAATATCAAATAACACCGCTTGATGGCCATCCCAACGCAAGTATGGGCCTAGAAAATAAATTAACCATATCGACATACTGTAGTTTTTTAAGGTGCGGAAACGGCCTTTTACTCTGCGAGCGACCACCTTCTCCCCTTCTCCGGTATGGACTTGCCAATCCGCTAGGGCATCATAAATTTCAACTCTTACAGGTATGTCTGATAGCTTTGTCATTGTTAAGTCTCCAGAAGGACTTTGTTATATGTTCTGTAATTGCGATTTAAACGATTGATTTGGATTTCAACCGGCCTGGTTGATATAAATCCGCCAATAGTGAAAGACCTCGCTTAAGTTCATCATGGTTATTCGCCACCCCTAATGAGACGCGAACGGCTTGAACCCTGCTTCTCTCAGTAACAAAGGCTGTTGATGGCACAATGGAGACGCCGATTCGATCTGCTTTTTCGGAAAAATCTAAAGCTCTGTGACCATTTGGAAGTTGTAACCAGAGATGGGGAGATGCTGGGTGAGTTGTAATATGGTTAAGTTTGAAAAACTCGCTCGCGAGTTGTTGTCTAGCTTCATTTTCGGTTTTGATTGCATTCGAGATAAAAGCAAACCGTCCGTTATAAATCCACTTTGAGACGACAGCTGTCATTAAAGGCGGAGCCATAAGGCTGCTGGTACGCATCTCCTCAGCGAGACCCAGTGCCTCATTTAGATCTGGCGCTACGATATAAGCAACCCGAAATGCTGGAGATAAGCATTTAGAGACGGTAGCAATATGCCAAACTCGTTGAGAGGCCAAGCTATAAAACGATGGGATGTTTTGATCTACAAAGACGGCATAGGGATCATCTTCAATAATCGCAAAATTAAACTCTTCGGCCAGTTGAACAATCGCGAGTCGTCTTTCCGCTGTTAATGTCGAGGTGGTTGGATTGTCGATATTCGGAATAACGTATAAAGCTTCGATTTTTTGGTGTTGGCAAATATCATGAAGATGTTCTGGAATGATTCCCTTGTTATCCATCAACACGCCAAACACATCCAATTGCAGATAATCAGCAATAGAACGCAGGCCCGGATAGGACAAGTCAGGTGCGGCGATTGCCTTGGCCCCTTTTCTTTTCAAGTAGCTGAGCACGGAAAACAGGGCACTGTGCGCACCAGATGAAATTAATACTAAGTCTGAAGTGATATTACCGACTTTATTTTTTAGCCAGAGCTGCCCTGCTTCCCTATCTTCAGGATGGCCAACTGTTTCCTGATAACTGAGATGGTTAATCGGTTTACTAGATGCATAACTTAATTCGATGAGTGATTGAGCAATTTCCTGCTCTAATCGTATGCCGGGAGGATTAGGAGGATTGTTCATGCTCAAATCGATTGGTTTACCTTCACTCAAATGCACTGAGTTGTAATGAGTAAACGATGTTTGAGCAACATAACAACCACTACCGGGTTGCGTTTCAACTAAGCCTCTTCTTGCGGCTTCGTTGATGGCCCGTGTGACAGTGGTTAAATCCACATTCAGAGCATCAGCAATAAATCGTTGAGCAGGTAGTCGGTCGCCCGGCTTTATTTTTCTGCTTTTGATATCCGCTTCGATGGCTTCGACAATGCCAATATATTTCACTCTGGCATCATGATGGATTCTTGGTGACCACATACGAGGACCTCTTCAAATCAGGTAGGAAACACCTACAATTTGATAGAAATCCTATGCTTGTCATTTATTGTATGCAATTAAAACATACAGAAAAGTTAAATTTAACTAACTGTATGGATTGGTATTTTTAAATAAACATACAATTCATCGGATTTATCACGACAGCTGTATTAGCAAATCATTGCTTTGCGCAAATATTTCGATTTTTTTGACTAGTTGATTATTAAGGTTTCGAGACGTTTTACAGATTTATGCTTCTACCAGTTGTTGATAAATAATTTCTACAGCCCGATCAATTTGTGCTTCATCGGTATAACGACCGAAACTGAATCTCAGCGATGAAGTTGCTTCGGTTTCTGTAAGACCAATGGCAGATAAAACATGAGATGCCTGCGGATATTCACTATTACAGGCTGAACCTGTCGAAGCGCAAATTTCGGGTTGCATCGCTGCCAATAAGTTGGTGGCGTCAACATTGGTAAACCTGATATTCAAGCATCCCGGATGGGCATTATCCAATGTGCCATTAATAGTGAAATCAATATCATTGTTTCTGAGACCAGCCATAAACCTTTGTTTCATGGAAGACAACCAGGTTCTGTTGTGCTCTGCCCCTTCCCTGCTTAATTCCATCGCTTTGGCAAACCCCACTGATAAGCCGGTAGGCAGCGTACCTGAACGTTGACCGAACTGCTGACCGCCACCATGTATAAACGGTGGCAATGTTGCTTGCAGTGAGTTTTTGATAAAAAGTGCCCCAATACCTTTCGGTCCGTATACCTTGTGTGCCGATAAACTCAGCATGTCGACATTCCATTGTTTGACATCAATATCAATGGCTTCAGGCGCTTGTGCCGCATCACAGTGAAAAATTGCACCAACGTTATGGGCTAATTCAACAAGTTTCTGGATGGGCTGAATCACACCAATTTCATTATTGACCGCCATCATTGAAACAAACAAGACCTGATCATTGAGCATGGATTGATATACATCAATATCCACTAACCCGGTTGAATCAACCGGAATTTCGTTCACCTGATAGCCAAGTTTATGGGCAAAAAAATACGCCGCATTTTTAATACATTTATGTTCAATTGAACTGATTAGTATCTTGTTACGCTTTGTAGTATTGGCAAACAGGACGCTTGCAATCGCCTGATTATTTGATTCGGTAGCCCCCGAAGTGAAAATAATCTCTTCTGCGGATGCATTTATACACGACTCAACTGTGGATCTGGCCATTTCGGCTGCCTCAGCAGACTGGCGCCCAAGAAAATGTGCTGAATGTGGATTGGCAAATAGATCATCACTATAAATCGCCATCGCTTCACGAACTTCAGGTTCCAAAGGCGTTGTAGCTTGATAATCTAAATAGATGGAGTTGCCAATCAGCACGATAATTTCCTGTAATTAAAATAATTTTATAGCGAATTGTTTATTTTGCCTGCCATTTAAACCTATGACTGTACGTTATTCAAATAAGCCACCCTATCAGCTGCAACCATTAAAACAAAACGACCTACTCCCGATATCCTGGAGTAGATCGCTGAATCTTTTAATAATTAAAACGGATATTGGACCCTACCCATATCTGGTTTTGATTCAGATAGTTTTGTCAGCAGTGTAAGTCGTCTCTTTACTGTCAATAACGGTCGCTTTCAAAACGCCCGATTTAGTTGGTTTGAAGGTGAAATGCACACTAGGATCTTCACTGAAAGAAATCCCCATATCAACACTAAATAAAGGCTGATCAGCATAATTTACCGACATTGTTTTTACATAATGAGCAGGAATATAACGTCTGGTTTCCTGGTCAAACTGCAAGCCATTATAGTTTGGATGACTTATCATTACCTGGGCCGTAACATCATGACCTAATTCGGGCTTACGCATCCTGATCAGCATTTTACCCAGACGTGATTTTACAGCCTCTGGATCTTTCTGCACCGGTGCACTACAGCCACCTGACGCTTTCACAAAACGCGATACCATATGTAACGTACCGTCATTCATTTCAACAATAGCCCGGACATTCGAATATTGCTGAAAGCGCATGCGAAACGTCAAATCCACCTGTTCCATAGCTGGAGTTAGATGAAAATTGGCGGAATAAGGATCTGGATTGTCATCAATTATGATGTGGATATTTTTAATATAACTTTCCGCTGTCTGAGGTTTGAGTGATTTAAGCGTCAGCGGCACGATGGCAGCATCTTCAGCACGTGATGGAGCTTCCAAAACCAGCCAGTCATCGGCATCGGTTAAAATTGTTTTATTGTCAAAATATATCTCTTTTAGAACAGGCCACATCGGTTCTTTTTCTGTTTTAGCGTAAGCGGTGTTTAATAGCATAAAAGTAATAGATACTGCCCAAAGTGTGTGACGTAAGATATTGTTAAACATTTTAATTCCCCTTATTCCCATTCCAACTCGGTAAATGCAGATGTGACATTACGTTTGTGATATTCCTCAAACAGCAGCCACTTATTTTCTTCACTCACGCCAACATTTTCAGTTGCCTGATTGATGGTGCCCATATCATTGATAATCTCCCGAACTTGTTGCCGAATCAGAATGAAGTAATTCTTTTCCTTTTCAAGTGCTGCTTTCCAGTCTTGATGGAGGACCGGGCCGTGTCCAGGGATTACAGTGGCAATATCCATATCCTTTAATTGCTCTATTGCATCCAGCCAGCCATTAATACTTCCATCCAGTGCGGGAATACGCTCAACAAAAAGCAAATCTCCGGTCCACATAGTTTTGGTATTGTTGTCGAGCACCACCAAATCGTTATCGGTATGGGCTGTGGGGAAAGCCATAAGTGTCAATTTTCGGTCGCCTAAATCGATATTTTGTGGCTCGCCTATACTGACTAAGCGGGTAGGTGCAATAAATTCAGCATTGCCGTATGCATCACCCAGAATTTCCTTGAACCTGGTTTCATAGAAGCTACTCCTTGCGGCCATTGCGGCGGGTAATTTGGCACTGCCGACAAAAGTGGTTTGGGGTTCTTTAAATGCCGCATTGCCCAGAATATGATCAGGATGGACATGCGTGTTGATGACATAGCAAATCGGTAAATCACTTTGTTTTCTGATGGATGCAAGTAATGATTTTCCTTCGAGATAACTGCCACCGGTGTCGATTACTGCAATGCAATCATTACCTATAATAAAACCGACATTGGCAATTTTGCCTTGATTTTCCTCATTGGCATCTTCATGTACGCCTTCATGGAAAAAAATGCCTTCTGACACCTCATTCACCACATAACCATTATCAGCATGTGATATTTGAGCCGTCACACTCGCCATCAATAAGCAGCATTTCATTAACAATTTGACAGAATTTTTAGTTAGGTAAGGCATCGTCACCCTCCTTCGTTGTCAGCCGTTTCAACACATGTGATCGTGTTAAAAAGTTGGCTTCAGGATTTGTTTGACTTCAGAGATATTATTAGCGGGAAAACCACCCTTTTCGGCATGTTCTCTAATCGTATCGGCATCGGGTGCACGATAAATACAATAGATTTTATCGTCGGTTACATAGCTCTCTACCCACTCGATTCGTGGGCCCATATCTTTTAATACACAGCAGGATGTCTCAGTAATCTGGTCAAACTCTGCTTGTGTCAAGTTACCTGCACCAGCAATCTCTCTTTCTATTACAAACTTTTTCATTGTTAATCTTCCTTTAAAAGCGACCGGTCGTCTTTTATTCGAGCCTAAAAAAAAGCCTTTTGGCTTTGCGTGATTAATTAGTGATGTAGTTATCCAGAAGTTCTGCAGTAAAGCGTTGCAAAGGGATAATGGATTGTTCAATTTTCATATGCAGTAATGCGCCCTGCCAGGCATCGAAAAGTAACCTTGCCATCGTTGCAGGCGAAATATCGGTACGCACAATTCCTTGTTGCTGTGCTGATAACAGCCCTTGTTCCAATAATGTGCAATATTGGTTAATCGCTGTTTTTAAGGCCTGACGACAAACATCACTGACACCACCGATCTCCCCCATCAAATCACCCAGTAAACAACCACCTTTGAAATCAGAGTTTTCCAGCTCTTGGGTCAAAGACTCAAAATAAGCTTTGATCGCGGCTAAGCCATCAAGCTCAGAATTGTTCAGGTAAGACTGTAACCGAGTTATAAACGGCTCAATATAATGCGTGATCGCTTCTGCCGTAAAATTCTCTTTACTCTCAAAATAACTATAAAAAGAACCTTTGGGCACATTCACAGTATCCAGCAGCAGCTTGACCCCGGTGCCATGATAACCGTGCATCATCATCAGTTGAATACCCTGATTGAGGATTTGTTCTCTTTTAAATTCTTTTAGATTTGCCATAGCGTAAAAAATACGACCAGTCGTCTTTAAAGTCAAGTGACTGAGTGAAAAATTATCGGATAAACACCCTTAGGTAATGAACGACATATTAAAAAAAGTGATCAACTAAGCAATGTGAAATCTCATCGAGTCTTGATTAGTGCATTTTCAATCTCATTATCTTGACGAAGAAAGAAGAACAGACCTGGTACACACTGTGACTGGTTTATTTATAGATTGTTTTTGATTTTATTGCACATTGCTATTAACTGATTAACCTCAGTCTCATTCAAACCCGTTGCACACAATGCCAATTTGGCAATATTTTCACCCTCATCAGCAAACTCACAGCCCTTTGCAGTCAAGACCATGGATTTAGTTTTATCGTTATCTGGCACACTTTCTCTAACAAGATATCCGTTAGATTCCAGCTTTCTTAAAATGGGTGACAAGGTCGCTTTGCTCAAGCCAACTGCTTTTGCAAGCTGCGTGGGTGATGCACCATCGTTTTGCCATAACGCCATCATGACAACAAACTGCGGATAGGTGAGCCCATGTTGTTTTAACAGCTTTCCATATGCCTTGGTGACCTCCCCACTTGTTGAGTACAACGCAAAACACACTTGATCTTGTAGTAACGGTCCCATGGATATCCTGTAATTTTAAATAGGTACTTGACTTACTTGTTTTCGGGTTATATTGTTTGTGTACGAACATTTCGCCAGCAAACATAGGATAACTCAAATGAAACAGTACTATTCAATATTGTTAATGACTTTGCCGTTGTTACTCCCAATTAACCTCTCTGCCAACGAGATGGCAGCAGAAGATAATTATGTACCAACATTAATTACCGAAACGCCTTATGAAGGCAGGCAGCTGGCCATTAAAATCGTACGAAAAACCATTGGAACCATTCAGACTGACGCCGCTGCCAAACATCGTGTAAGAGCAAAATATGCTGAAGATCCTGCCCTATTAATGGATGCCGCTGAGCTAGTGGCAATTGAATTCAAAACAATAGCTATTGCCAACGATTATTGGCGTGAATAAAAAACTGCTTTGTTAACTTGTGAAATGGTTATCGGGCTAACCCGGCTTTCCATCAGGTCTGGGTGTCGTTAATATTGGTAAATAAATAATGACATAAAGAGTGTAAGCCGTTGCCCAGGCAAGGACGCTAAACCATAACCAAAAAGATATTTGTGCTGGGAATAACCAAATCAACAGTGTTCGAGTCAAGCCGACAGAAATAATCAACATAAAGGCCAGTGACATCAATCGTTTTGGTGTTAAGGATCTTCCACTATGTCCCAATGAGACCCGAGACATCATACTAAGAATCATTGTCCCCATGGCACCAGCAGTAAAAGCATGTAAAGCCACACTATACGGTATGGCGAGACCGGCATAATAGGCTGAAAACATTAACAGCCCCAACGATATGAACCAGTAACCGATATGTAACGACCAGAGCAATGGGATGTGAAACGTAATCCAGATCTTCCAACGAAACCCACGAATAAATACCAGCACTGCTGCAATAGCAAACAACACGCTTAATACAATGGATGGAATGAATTTCGTCAGCATTAAAAAATGTAAGGCAAACAGCAGCCAAATACTCATTAGTGCCGTTTTATCCAGCCAGGCAATATTGTTCACTTTGGCCGTTTGAGTACCGTTGGCGGTAAACATGGGAATTACACGACCACCAATCACCGTCATTAATAGTGTGATAAGTAAAACGGCATTGAGACTGCCTGCCTGCTGAATATCCGGGCGCTCCATCACAAGGCCTGCGTACATAAACGTATTGCAGATAGTCAGTAATAACAGCACCGGAATGAAAAACAGGTTTTTGTTTTGTTTGGCTCGTAAAATAGGTTTCGCCAATAACCAGGCGCTTACCGGTAAAAAACTGAGATCAATCGCTATTACTAACCATAGTGGCAAACCTGCACCAAATAATAATGCCAGTCTTCCGGCCAGCCATAACAGTACGATAATTATTAACGTGTTGCCGTGCGGTGCTCGCTGCCCTGTCCAACTCTGAACTGCGGTTAACAAAAATCCAATGACAATTGCAGCAACAAAGCCGAAGATCATTTCATGGCTATGCCAGAACAACTGGTTGCCAACAAACTCGATGTTAAGTTGCCCGGAAATAACCAAGCCCCACAACAACATGGCAATCACACTGAAGCTTGCGCCAAACAAAAATAACGGTCTGAATGCCTGACGAAATAAGGGAATGATGGCTTTTTCCTGGTCAGATAATTGACTTTCTTTCGTCATAATTTAGTTTCCTGGAGTTACAGTGAGTGCGAAAATCACGTCGTACTCTTAGTGATTTTTACCTCTTCATAGGGGTAGGTGACTAAGTTGTCGTCTTGCACAATCGCACCTTTAGTCAACCTTGCTGGTTCGATTTTGTCGGTGTTTATTAAATGAAATACCCTCTCCCCGCGTGCAATAAGATGATCAGCCACTATTCTGCGATGACATCGCCACCATACAGCCTCAGAGCACATTAATGCGCAGCATTCTTTTCGTCCTAAATTTATGAGTTTTTCTAAACCGTCTTGAAAATCAGGCGTCATCGCGTAGTCGGCATAATTTTGGAAACTACGATTTTTCCAAAAGCCATTCGCCTCATTTGAAATCGCTTTTATCTTGCTGCGGCGTCCACCAAGTTCAGTCAGATGGAGGTAATCAATATGGTGCTTTGCCAAAGTGAGTGGCAAAACATCCTCGTTATATTGAGGATTTGTTCGTGAACGCGGAAATGAACGAATATCTACCACAAGCGTTATATCTGCTGGACTTAACAATTGGATAAACTCATTCACCGTACGAGTCGAGTGGCCGACAGTATAAAACGGCAGCATTATGACTTCTGTTTGCTCGCTGTTTTTGTTAGTGCTGACTCTTTGTGCGCGGCGATATGATCGGTTTTATCGCTTTTGATTTCGTATTGAGGGTCATCTTTGGATGCGCGATGTGTGTGACCTTTGTAATCAAAATCATGTGTGTGAATTTTGCTGATCGTGCCTCCAACTTTACCCGCTTCGGAATTCCAGGTGACATGGTACCCGACCTTGAACTTGTGAGACATAAAGCTTCCTCCAAATCAATTATAGATAACTGAAAACCAGATCAATGCTGGTTCAGCTTGAAAATTTTGTTAAGGATTGGTTTCTAATTTCTTAAAAATGTTCGGATCTTTTTCTCCGATAGCCTCAATGACGCCCCAGGCACCTTTATCTGTTCTCATCAAGGCATGATCAACCAGCACATAATGCCCAGGATAATCCACATTAAATTCCACAATAGTGGCGCCACCGGCCGGGATATTTGTGGTTTGTACATTCTTGAATTGCGCACCATTCATCGAGGCTTCTGGATACACGGTGTCAAAGATCTCGCCGACCAGATGAAATGAAGAGTTCATCGCCACTCCGCCATTACCGATATACAGTCTGACGGTATCACCGACATTCACCTGCATATTGTCGACAACAGCGCCGGTTCGACCGTTAAACACCACATATTCTGGTTCAGAATCGAGCATTTTTTTTGCATCAAAAACTTGCAAGCCTTTTCGACCAACCGCACCTGTGGTGTAAAGCTCACCTTGCATCAGATAAAACTCTTTATCTACCTCAGGCAAACCTGCTTCAGGTTCAACCAGAATGAGGCCATACATACCATGCGTCATATGTACTGCCATATTTGGTACGGCGCAGTGGTAAACAAACAGACCTGGATTAAGTGTTTTGAAACGTATGGTTTTACTTTCGCCTGGCTCAACTACAGTGGCTTCGCCCCCACCACCTGGACCGGTAACGGCATGCAGATCAATATTGTGCTGATGCAAACTGGTCGCGTGGTTGTGTAGTGTTAGTTCAACGGTATCACCCTGTTTCACCCGAATCATCGGTCCGGGAACGGTGCCGTTAAAAGTCCAGTAATTAAAGGTGATACCCGGAGCCAGTTCTGCAAGAACCTCCTTGGTTTCCAAGGTGATTTTGGTAACATTTTCTGAACCGCTATTATGGGAAGAAACCTGATCAGGCACATTATTAGGATCATGGGCAATATCATCAATCCACTCAAATTGTCCGATATGCCGAAAGAATGTCAGCACATTGTTAAGAGGAAGCCCAGGGCCTTTGCCCGGGCCATATGATTCAACATACACTGGATACTGAAACATATACATTTTGCCAATTGAAACGGACAGAAACGCGGCGATACCTATTATAAAAACCAGCATGGAAATGACATAAGCACGGGAGTGCATTTGATGAATCAGTCGCAGAAAGAAAAATAGCGAAGCCGTTGCGGCAATGACAAAACCAAACATCTGGATCAAACTGGTTTTGAGATAAGCCAAAAGCGAAAAACCACCAAGGGCCAATATCACCATTAAACTCAGTAATAATGCTGCAGCGACCGTAATGGCCAATATATTTGAAAGCCGGTAAAGATTCATTATCGTTCCTAGATGAAAACGTAGACTTTCGCGATTAAAGCCAAAGATTACTTATCAGCAATATAACAAAAAACAATAATATAAGCCCGGTAATACGCATTTATAAAAATATAGAAAAGTATGATTTGGATTTTAAAGGTTGATGTTTTTCACCTTCCAGCAAATCCTCTAAGGGAATATGGGCATGTGAGTCATATAGCTTTTTGTTATCCGGGTGAAATACCCATAGCGCTATTACCCGCATGCAACACAGACCAATAAAAGACGTCACAACAACCAGCCAATGTGACATTAAAAATGCGACGATAATATTTGCAAACAACCACAAAATATCCATCATATTAACCTGGCTGTAATGACACTTTTGCTTCTGACGCTTTTTTATTAGCAAGATAAATCGTTGTGAGTACATTAATTAACATCACTACGGCGCCGCAAAAGAATATAAATCCTCCCATGGCTCGCATAATGTAATAAGGATGCATCTGTGCCACGGACTCTACAAAGGTATAAGACAAATTCCCATACTCGTCATAGGCACGCCACATTAAACCTTGCATGATTCCAGCAACCCACATTGAGGTGATATAAATTGCTGTGCCTATGGTGGCCAACCAAAAATGCACATTGACTAAACTGACGGAAAACATAGTGGTATTCCACATCCGTTCAACCATATGATAAAGCGCGCCAATTGAAACCATGGCGACCCACCCTAAAGCGCCAGAGTGCACATGCCCAATTGTCCAGTCTGTGTAATGCGATAACGCATTGACCGTTTTGGATGCCATCACCGGCCCTTCAAAAGTGGACATGGCGTAGAAGGCGAGAGACACAATTAAAAAACGTAGAATATAGTCTGTTCGAAGTTTGTCCCACGCCCCACTGAGTGTAAACATCCCATTTAACGCCCCGCCCCATGATGGAATGATCATGGCCAATGAAATGGCTGCACCCAGAGAGCCTGTCCAGTCAGGTAACGCGGTGTATTGGAGATGATGAGCACCGAGCCAGACATAGCCAAAAATCAATGCCCAAAAGTGAATGACCGATAATCGATACGAATAGATTGGCCGCTCAGCTTGTTTGGGCACAAAGTAGTACATGATCCCCAAAAAGCCAGCCGTCAGATAAAACCCAATGGCATTGTGACCCCACCACCATTGAACCATCGCATCCTGAACGCTGGCAAAGATAGAATAGGACTTCCACATACTCACGGGTATCGACAGACTGTTAATCACATGCAGATAAGTAAACATGATCATCATGGCCAGGAAAAACCAGTTGGCAACGTAGATGTGACTGCTTTTACGATGACTCAGCGTCATGATGAAATTAATAGTGTATGCAATCCAAACCACGGCGAGCAGAATATCCAGCGGCCATTCCAGTTCTGCATATTCCTTACCTTGGGTAATGCCTAATGGCAAAGTGATCATGGCGCCAATGACATATAAATTCCATCCCCAGAAAGTGAACCAAGCCATGGGATCACTCCAGAGTCGCACGCCACAAGTTCGCTGAATCACATAATAGGCTGTCGCCATCAATACCGATCCACCAAAGCCATATACAACGATATTGGTGTGGACAGGACGTAAGCGACCAAAGGTAATATAGGGGATATCAAAGTTAAGAAATGGCCAGGCGAGCTCCGAGGCAATCCATACGCCGACTGCCGTGCCAAGTACTAAATAAATACACGCACTGACACTGAAATACTTCACCACATCATAATTGTAATGTTGATGTTCTTTTGCATTCATACGAATATCCAAACTCTTCTATTACCTTTGTTGTGAATAGTTTGGACGCTCATCATAGATATGTATAATGAATAATATCTTTATTTATTATCAAAATTATTGATGGATATTAATCAGGCACGTACTTTTCTGGAAATCATTCGCTTGGGTAGTTTCGGGGCTGCGGCAGAAGCACTAAATGTCACTCAAACGACCGTTACTGCTCGTGTACATAATCTCGAAAATCAGCTTGGTTGCAGGTTATTTATCAGGAATCGCTCCGGTGCTACCGCGACGCTTGATGGGGAAAAGTTTATTGAACATGCGGTAGCGATGGTGCAGGCATGGGAAGGTGCCAAGCGAAATTTACCGTTACCGACAGGTACCGAAACCATTTTCAATATTGCTGGCGAAATCAGTCTTTGGAGTCCGTTAATGCTCCAATGGTTAAACAATCTGAGTCAGGATATTTCCGAAACGGCGATTAATGCAGAAATTGGTGAACGAACCTCGTTGCATCAAAAACTTCAGCAAGGTTTACTCGATGTCATTGTCGTGCATCAACCTGAATACGGTCCCGGAATTCAGGTTGAACAAGTTCTGGAAGAAAAACTGATCTATGTCTCCGCTAAAAACCAAGCACAACCTTATATCTATGTAGATTGGGGAGAATATTTCCGTAAACAACATGATATCGCTCTGCCACATCTGGCAAGACCCAAGCTGACTATCAATCTTGGCCAGCTCGCGCTCCAGCACATCCTGGAAAATGGTGGCAGCGGTTATTTTCGAACGCGCGTTGTCCAAAAATATTTACATTCAGGAGATTTGATCAAGGTTGATAATTACCCTGAATTTACTTTTCCTGTGTATATGATGCATAAAAAGCAGACCAAAAATGCGCTCTTTCAAAAAGTGCTTAATGCATTATTTAAGGCGGGGAAAATATCTGAACCATGGTTGTGATATTGTTGAATAACGATAATTTAAGAATAAAAAGTCTTATAGGGGGCTAGCGAAATTTTTATCAACTAATGCAGGTGACCTATGTGGTACTACATAACTAAAGTTGTCGTTAGCGCTGTTGTTATTGTCGTAATTTCTGAACTAGCTAAACGAAGTTCCGTCTTTGGTGCCATTATGGCCTCAGTACCTTTGATTTCAGTTATTGCCATCATTTGGTTGTATCAAGAAACGGGTGATGTAACAAAAATCAGTATCTTGGCATCCAATATTTTCTGGTTGGTTCTTCCCTCTTTGGCTTTGTTTATCACCTTGCCTATTTTGCTGAACATGGGCGTAAATTTTTACTGGAGCCTTTTGATTGCCATCGGTGCCACAGTTATTTGTTACTACGCTATGTTGGTTGTATTGAGGTCATTTGGCATTGAGCTTTAAATCTCAATCCCCTTTCTTCCTCAAAACTAAGCCATTCATTACATTCAATGATTTGCCCAAAGTTATTTTATATTTTCATGAAAGTCTGGAGATAAGCCAAAAAAAATAACCCGGTTATCAATAAGCGTAACCGGGTTAATGTTCGAAGTGTATGTTAAAAATCTAAACTGCCTTCAAGAATTAAAGAGCGTCCGGGCGCAGGAAGTCTGCCAACAGGACTGACATCTACTCCCCTAAAATAATATTCTTCATCGAGCAAATTATTAACAGCCACGGCTATTTCAAGATTATTTCCACCGACAACAAATTCTCGGCTCAATCGCGAATTAACTAAAGTATATGCTGGGAGTTTTCCGGCGCTACCATTAACCGTTTCTTCATCTGTATTATTCGCATCACTATAACTTTCGCTAACATGCAGGCCCGTTAGAGTGGTTTTCCATGGCCCCACACGATAATTAACATGGGCACTGAAATGATGCTCGGGAGCATTTGGCAATTCGTTGCCTTTGTTTGCACCATTAAGTTGTTCTGTGTCCAGATAGGTATAACCGATGCCAAGCGCCAATCGGGTTGTTGCCTGCCAATCTGCGGTAAGTTCTACACCTTCATGGCGTGTTTCACCGAGGTTTTCAAATATGCTGTCAGTACGATTAAACTGAATTTGATCATCGTAATCTATCCTAAACAAAGTACCACTGACACTTACATTTTCGGATAGCTGTGATCGGGCTCCTATTTCATAATTCCAAGCAAGTTCATTAGCTACAGCCCCTTCACGAGTTACCTGAGCCGTTTGAACAGGTACCAAAGAGCGTTGTGCATTAGTGAATAAAAAGAGTGAATCGGTGGCCTGAAAACCAACAGTTAATCCAGGCAGAAATTTATCCGTTTCGTTTTTATTAGTCGTACCGTTAATTCTATCTTCAAAATCCGTACTGACGTCTTCGTAACGTATACCTGGAGTAATGCTCAATTTATCCTCAAACAGAGCAATAGTGTCACTAAAATATAATGCAACCGCTTCTGTATCAAAATTCCAGTTACGTACTTGGCTGTATTCATTAGTAGTAAGAGTTAGACGATTAACATCAAAACTAACTTGCTCTTTAACAAAGCGTGCGCCTGCCATAAAAGTATGATTGCCGTGATTGAATGTAATCCGGGGCTCAGTACCATAAACATGAAAAATTCTAGGTGAGTCAGCAACGTATTCGGCTTCAAGTGACGGATCAAAAGAAAATGCTGCACCTTGCCCGAAATCAAAGGTTCGATCTGCCTTATGAGCAAAGTTTCGCCATTGAAATTCTACATTACTGTTTGGGTTATAGGTCCATGTCAGATTTCCTCTCAACATGTCAGCATCATATGCATCATGTGGACGTTGTGAATCTGTTCTATCTGCACGGTAAGCTGAAGGGGAAAGCGAGCCTGGTAACTCTGCATTGACATTGTAATATTGTAATTGCATATCTAGCTCATTTTTATCATCAAGAAAGTATTGGGCATCCAGAATGATATTTTGTACATCGGTCTCTGAATGATCCCGGAAACCTTCGCCATCTTGAAGATTTACCTGAAGCTGCACACCGAGATCGTCACCCACAAAACCCGCAACCCGATAATAGGTATCGTAATAAGCATTTCCCGTATCTTCTGCAATGGTAATTCGCTCACGGATGGATTGTTTAAACTCTCGCGAAATCGGTTTGGTTACCAAGTTCAGCACCCCGCCGACATTATTGGGTCCATAATGCACAGCCGCGCCACCCCGGACAATATCTACTGCTTCAATACTCGGTAATGTGACAGGGAACAAAGACACACCAACATTTGTATAAGGGCCTATAGCTATGGGGTAACCATCCACTAGTATTTGTAATCTTTCACTGCGTAATGGATTCAAACCGCGAATACCAATATTGGGCAAAATACCTGTGCCAGTCTCATCAAGTACTTGAATACCGTTTACACCACGCAAAGCATCTTCAAGGTTTAATGCTCCTCTTTCATGCAGTTCTTGATTTGTGAGTACTTCCCTTGACCCTGCGTAAGTTTTAACTCTCTCTTCAGAGGTTTCACCTAACCAGTCCGAGTTGACAATCATGGCGTCCAACTTTGAAGCGCCATCGGCAGATGCATATCCTGTGACTAAATACATTGATATTAGAACACAGAGTTTTTTTCTTTTTGAAATTAATGACATACACGACCTCAATTAATAAATACGAATAAATATCATTAATATTATCACATGAGAGTTAATGCCGGCCAATCAGTGATTAACAAAAAAGAGTGTGCGCACTAATATAATGACGGTTTACAAACTACAAATTATCAAAACAACTGAACCATGGTTGCAATCATCTTAAAACCGAGGTGTATTGAAACGGTGCAATACCTTTATGAAGGTATGATGAATAAGGTTAATCTTCAAAATTAATAAAGCGTTAATGATATTAGTCTATTGTTAAACTCATTATTAGTTTCAGCATATGGCGTCCGCCGCTACTTCACCTTTAATTCAATTAGGAGTTCTCATGAAAACTATCGGTTATGCAGCTCAATCTTCTGATTCTCCCCTAGCACCGTTAGCTTTTGAAAGACGTGCATTACGTGCCAATGACATTGCCTTGGAAATTTTGTATTGCGGTGTCTGTCATTCTGATTTGCATGTGGCGCGAAATGATTGGGGGAGCTCGACCTATCCTGTGGTTCCTGGCCATGAAATTGTTGGCCGAGTAATCGAAGTGGGATCTGCGGTGACCAAATTCAAACCAGGTGAAAACGTTGCGGTGGGTTGTATGGTGGATAGCTGTCAGGATTGTGATGAATGCCATAATGACCATGAGCAATACTGCCGTAATGGATTTACTTTAACCTATGGCTCTCCCGATAGAATCACCGGTGATATAACTCATGGTGGTTATTCCAAACATCTGGTGGTGCGTGAAGAGTTTGTATTACGTATCCCGGAAAATCTGGATTTGGCACTTGCCGCCCCACTCCTTTGTGCCGGTATTACCACGTATTCACCACTCAGAGAATGGAACGTCGGTCCAGGTAGCCGCGTAGGTGTTGTCGGTATGGGCGGTTTGGGTCATATGGCAATTAAACTGGCGGTGGGTTTAGGTGCTCACGTAACAGTTATCAGTACATCACCGAAAAAAGAACAAGATGCCATGGATCTTGGTGCCCATGCTTTCCTGGTCTCTAAAGACGAGGCAGCGATGGAAGGCGCAGGTTCGAGCTTTGATTTAATTATCGATACCGTTCCAGTCAATCATGATCTGAATCCCTACATTCCATTGCTGGATAATGATGCCACACTGGTATTGGTTGGGCAGATCGGCCCGGTTGAAGGGCCAAATACGGCACCTATGATTTTCGGACGACGTCGGATTGCAGGCTCGTTAATTGGCGGGATTGCTGAAACCCAGGAAATGCTGGATTTTTGTGGACGTATGAACATCTTGCCGGAATGCGAAATGATCAAAATGGATGAGATTAATGAGGCATTTGATCGTATGGAAAAATCCGATGTCCGTTATCGTTTTGTGATTGATATGGCTTCATTAAGCGCATAACTTAATTAATGATTTACAACAGATTTTTTAATCGAAATGCCTAGGCGTTTTGCCATTCTGACCAAATTGGCCCGATCGATTTTCAGTGATCGGGCCGCTTCACTCCAGTTTCCATCAGCTTGTGTAACGGCCGTTAAAATGCAATGTTTTTGAAATTCATTGGTAGCGGTTTTGAGATCCATGTCGAGGGATAGCATAGGTTTAATTTCAGCCGTTTTTGCAACTGAATTCTCAGCAATAGTTGTTGCTGGCAACTCAAGAAACGCTCTATTTAATGAAATAATACCGGTCGTTGTCGGTTTTGCCTTGGCTTTTAACGAAGCACGGCTGATCACATGTTCCAGTTCACGAACATTGCCCGGCCAGTGATAGCTTCTTAATGCCAGTTCAGCATCCTGAGCGAGTCGTAATTGCCTGATACCTAATTTACGACTGGTTTTTTCCAGAAAGTAACCTGCCAGTAATAAAACATCCTGATCTCTATCTTTTAATGGTGGAACCTTGATTGGATAGACCGACAAACGGTGATAGAGATCGGCTCTGAAACGTCCCTCGCTAACCTCTTCTTCAAGATTCCGGTTGGTGGCAGCAATAACACGAACATTAACCTGTTCGACATTATCTTTACCCACCGGTTGTATTTCACCACTTTGTAATACCCGTAACAACTTACTTTGTACAGCTAACGGCAACTCTCCGATTTCATCAAGAAACAGAGTGCCACCATGGGCTAATTGAAATTTACCGGCTCTTTCACGATCGGCTCCGGTAAATGCGCCTTTGGTATGACCAAATAATTCGGCCTCAGCCAATGTTTCCGGCAAAGACGCACAGTTGATATGAACTAAGGGTTTATATTTTCGCAATGACAATTGATGCACAGTGCGTGCAACCAGCTCTTTTCCCACGCCGGTTTCACCGGTTATCAGCACGGTATAATCCGAACCGGCGACCAGCTGGATTTCGTTTTTCAGCGTCTGCATGGCAGTACTTTGCCCAATCAGTTCTCCGCCATCTTTTAACAAGGCTTCCTGAGTCAGTTCCTGCACCAGTTGCTGCGCATGCTGGGCGCTAATTTCGAGCTTTTTAAACTCGAGGGCTGTTTTCAATGTGGCTGCAGACAATGCGGCTATCAGTTCCAGCGTTTTGGGACTGATTGCATTAAAACTCCCAGACTGCAGACTATCGATGGTGACCAGACCAATGACTTTTTGGTCAGAATACAATGGCAACCCCATACAAGAATGCACCGGAAGATCGCCGGTTCTGGCTAATAGCAAACCATCATAGGGATCGGGTAAATCACAGTTATCGGGGAAAATAAGTGGTTTAGTGGCATTACATAGCTGCTCAAGTCTCGGGTGCTCAGTTAGATAAAAACGTCGACCCAATACTTCGGAGGACAAGCCTTGAATGGCCAAAGGCGTTAGCAGGTTTTCATGCAAGCCCAATAATGCAACGGCATCGCATTTAATGGCTTTGCGAATGGATGCCAACAGGCGATCAAAACGATCATCGTTATTAATACTGTTCGCCAGATCCAGCGCGACTTCAAGTAATAATGTTGAATCAAAATCTTGCATAGCCAACTCAATTATTCAATTAAGGTCAATCTATCACTAAAAAGTCTAAAAGACACGTTTTTTCCATGTCAATATGACACATCTACTGATGCGTATTTATGTATTTAATTGATTTATATGCTTTTTTATAAATGGCACAACCTCTGCAACCTCTAAAAAGAATCCGTTGTTTGAATTAGTTAAGAGGTTATTTATGTTAGATAACAGAACCATTGAAATCGTAAAAAGTACCCTGCCATTGCTGGAAAATGCCGGGGTTGAGGTCACAGACCATTTTTACAAACGCATGTTCAGTCACAATCCTGAATTAAAAGATATTTTTAACCTTGCTAATCAGGCAACCGGAAGACAGCAGTTTGCCTTGTTCAGCGCCGTAGCAATGTACGCCAAGCATATTGATGATCTGGGCGCTTTAGGTGAACTGGTCGAAAGAGTGGCCCATAAACATGTCAGTTTTGATATTCAGCCTGATCAATATCAGATTGTCGGTCATCATTTGATTGAAACGTTGAGAGAAATGGCACCAGAAGAATTTACCGATGAAGTAGCCGACGCCTGGGTGCAGGCTTATGGACTATTAGCCAAAGTGTTAATTGGTCGTGAACAGGATATCTATAGCGAATACCAAAACAAAAGCGGCGGCTGGACCGGTTCACGTTTATTTAAAGTGAAAGATAAAAAACCGGAATCAGAACTGGTTACCAGCTTTACCTTTGTTCCGGTTGATGGTGGTGAAATTGCCAATTACCAACCCGGTCAATATCTGGCCGTTAAAGTAAAACCTGAGCAGGCAGAAAATATTGAAATCCGTCAGTATTCTATTTCTGATAAATTCAATGGCGAAAGTTACCGGATTAGTGTCAAACGTGAAACCCAGCCAAGAGCAGGTTTGGTTTCCAATCATTTACACGACACAGTGCAGGTTGGTGATCATGTTGAGTTAATGCCACCCACTGGGGATTTCTATTTGGCACATTTAGACAAACCGACGGTGCTGATATCTGCCGGTGTCGGTATCACACCGATGATGGCGATGCTTGGAACCCTGTTGGAGAATCAAACCGAGCAACCAACCTGGTTTTTGCATGCCTGTGAAAATAAGAATCAGCACACTTATGCCGATCAGCTTAAAAACGCGGCAAATCAGCTGGATAAGCTGCATTATTACTATTGGTATAAGCAGGATGATGCTGATGATAATCAGGCGCTAAATGGTCTGATGCAATTAGACCGCCTGCAATTTGAGCTGCCCCTGACAGATGGTCACTTTTATATTTGTGGGCCCGTTGGATTTATGCGCTTCATCAAACAACAATTGTTGGATTTAAACGTGGCTGCAGATCGAATTCATTACGAAGTTTTTGGTCCTCATAGCGATATCTGACAAATGCATGGAGAGCAAATCATTGCTCTCCACTTTTTGAATTGGCTTACTCAAACCAAGCGTTGCCAAACGCCCAGAAAGCTGGAAAGAATCACTACAGCCCAAACAAATATCGCCACACCGGCAGCTGCAGCAGCGATATCTTTAATGATGCCGATTTTATGGTTATGACGTTCTTCCACGAAATCACACATGGCTTCAATGGCAGTATTAAACAATTCTGCACTCAGGGCAAAGCCAGTTGCCATAATGATTAATGCGGCATCCACCCATTTGTGAAACCACAACGAAACCAGTACAACGATGACTGAGACAACTACTTTGTAAAGTACACTGAAGTCACTTAATACTGCATAACGCAGTCCTTTAATAATGGTGCGAAATTTTTTCAGTGGGTGATAGCCTGCTTCGCCACTTTCCAGAAATTTATTTTTCATCGCGATCACTTTATTGTCTTATGAATTCTACAGAGCATCATGGCGTGACTCTATGCCAATTCACAATAACCTAAATCATCAAAAAAGTTGTTCGCTCAATCCTTTGACAAAATCTTCATCTCGCTATCAGTAAAGTTATCGTATAAAAATTTAGGATTTTATAAATGAAACAAATCGTGTTGAGTTTCTTCTTTGGTGGCTTTTTGCTGACAAATGCCATTGCCGTTCAGGCTGAGCAGGGACAAGTTTGTGAGGAATGGGCCAGCAAAGCCGGCTCATATATGCTGTTTCGACAAATGAATACACCGATTCACGAGGCAATGGAAAACGCCATGGGTAATGTTACGCGGGGCTTGCTTCTGAGTGCCTATCAACAACCGATTGCTGAAACCAATGAAGGTAAGCAGCAAGCTATTGATGATTTTAAAAACAAAACGCTTGAGGAATGCATTTCACAAATGCAACAGCGTTAAAACTCATATTCCAATAATGCACGCCAGTTGGTATCGGCGGTTTTGGCAGATAAGCCGGTCAGAACGCCAATTTCCCAATGCAGTTTTTTACCGGGAGAAAGACTGATATCGCCCAAAAACACTGGACCTAATGCACGAGTATCTTCGCCAGCATAAAATTCAACCGCCGGCTCAAAATAGCGAGAAAGTCGATAACGGGTTTGTAACGATAAAGCGGTTTCAAATTCACTTTCCTGCGATTCGCCCCATTCATATTTAAGCCAGAAATTACTGGTTGCAACCCATCTCCCCCACTCTTTCAAAGCGATTAATCCTGCAGCTGCTTCCCAGTTATTATCATCACGTTGTCGTTCAAGTTCGGTTATAAGCCCCCAGTCAATACCGTATTCACCTTGCTCGGTCAGTTGCCAAAGCGCTTCGATTTCATATGCCTGTAAGCGAAAATCATTATTTTGATTATCTTCACCAATCAAATAGCCTTCAATAAACAGCCGGTCGGTAAGACTTTTGCCCACCCCTAATCGTTGAACCTGCTGCCCATCTGAATCGGTCATTCTCCATTCAATTTCACGCTCCAATGGCTGTACATAAGGCGCATAGACTTTATCGACCGGATTACCATCGGCATGACTGAGCGCCGGGAGTGTAACAATAAAAAATAAAAAACTGAGGCGTTGAAAATTAAACATGTGAAATAGCCCTTGAAAATCGTCCCGAAAGAATCACGATCAACATGAGTAACAAGCTTGTCAGATAAATTATTATCTGACTCCAGGTAGGCGTCGCTTCATACGCCATCAATGCATAAAGTAACTGACCGGGTAACGAGTGTTCACTGATAATATGAGAGCTGTCCCATACGGGTTCTGTTGAGGCTAACCAATCTGCTTGAATAAGAAACTGAGTGGCCTGGGACATCATGCTGCTCCCTACAATCACAACCAGCACGCAGATGAATTTGGCTGCGGCTGCAGGTTTTAAAGCAATCATCAGGTGATATAAAAAAATACCGCAGCTAACCCCGATACTTAAGCCAATTAAACTGCCTGACACGACGGATTGCAGCAAAAAATGATCACTGCGAAAACCGGAAATATATAACATGATTTCGGCACTTTCCCGACTAATTGCCAGGATAATGGCTGCCATCATCATGCCTTTTACCAGCCGATTGGGGAGGACAATATCTCTGGAAATAAGCCATAAAAACCCCATCAGAAATACATAAATACCTATATGAATAATGGTATTGGTTATTTCCTGACCAACGCCCTCCAGCCAGTTTGATATCTCGGGTAAAAAATACGCATAAGCGCCACCGGCAATCAATCCCAGCAGAATTGCCTTGAGCAGAAAGCTACGTGCTTGCTGACTCACAGTAGTAAATGCCATGAACAGGCTTACGACCATGGCGGCTTCCAGTACTTCACGTAACACCAGAATAACGCTATTCAGCAACATGATTATTTACCGCTCTCTTTGACAATTATTCTGCCTTGGGCCGTTTTAGGAAAAAACTCACCAAAAAATGGATACGTCCCTGGCTTTAATGGGCCGACAAAAATGATCGCCTGAGTATTGCCGGGGATGACTTTTTCACGGTTAAGCTCATAACTTTCAAATTCTTCAGGAGTAGCATCTTGATTTTTGATCAGTAATTTCACCTTGGTATCAGCGGGAATCACTAGTTCATCCGGATAAAATAGATGATCTTTGATGAGGATTTCAAATACGGGTGGCGCAGCGTAACTCTTTATTGGAATCAATAGGATAGCCATGCATATAAAAAAATACTTCATCATTTATTCATCACTGAAGGAAAATCTATAATGACCTTAAGGCCCGTTTCAAATGCTGATTTGGTCAGTTTGATCTCAGCATGATGCATTTCAATAATATGTTGAACGATAGCGAGACCTAGACCACATCCGGGTAATTGGAGATCACTGTTTTCGTTCTGGTATCGATAAAACCGGTCAAAAATACGCTCATACTGGTCTGGCGGAATACCGGGACCATCATCCTCAATGGTTAATCGCACACCTTTCTCAGTGGGATGAACATGAATGACAATATGCCCCTTTGACGGTGCATATTTGTTGGCATTGTTTAGCAGGTTCTGTAACAGTGTTTCCAGGGCAAATAAATGACCATACACCTGGGCGGATTCACCAATCAATTCAATATATTGCTGACGCTTCTCAAACTGTTGATAATCTCGTGCAATAACCTCGCTGGCCAATTTGTACAGATCAATGGCTTCGGCTTTCGCTGCAATTTGCTCAGGCGCTGTCCGATACAGCATCAGGATCTGGTTGACCAGATGGCCCATCCGATCAACAGCAGCCTGCATGAGTTGCCAATCTTCTGTGTTATCCCCGTAGGTTTGTCGAAGATTATGTAAATGTATCTGCAAGGCACTGATAGGGGTACGTAATTCATGTGCCGCATCAGCCGCAAAACGCTGTTCACGTTGAAAACTTTGGTCAAGACGCCAGAATAGTTGGTTAATAATTTTCACCAACTGACTCATTTCAATGGGCAATGGGGCCAATTCAATCGGCCTTAAATCATCAGCCTGTTTGCTGGAAAGTTGCGCAGAAAGCGTTTTCAAGGGCTTTAACCCGGTACCAATTAACCACCAGATTACTATGGCGGCCACTACGATGCCGAAAAACGCCGGTAATATGGTGGCTAAAACAATATCTTCCGCCATAGAACTGCGAACATCACTGCGTTCTCCGACGATAATCCATCGTTCAAATTGCGGATCAGGATGTACATAGTTATGCCAGCGAAAGCCTTTGAAATTGACGTCATAAAATCCTTGTTCAAATTGACTTAGCGCAATATGGGGAGCAGTTTTAGAGCGAGTTAATAATTGGCCGTTGGCATCCCAGATTTGAAAAAAAAGATAATCACTGGTGGGACTTTGCGTCGAATCGACTGTATTTTGACCAATGTGAGCGGAGGCAATCAGTTCAGCGGTGTTGATTAAACGTTCATCAAACAATTGTTGTGCCGTTTCAATACTGGACTGATACCCTTTCAGTAACGACACAAACATCACCAGTACCAGAGTAGCTACTAATATCAGCAGGAGATACAGTCGGATTGATTTCATGGATTACTGATTTGATACCCTACGCCGCGGATGGTTTTAATAAAGCCTTCTGGAAGTTTTTTACGTAAATGATGAACATGTACTTCGATGGCATTACTGGCGACCTCTTCACCCCAGCTGTACAGCTTTGATTCCAGACTATCCCGGGTCTGCACACGACCAACATTCTCCATTAAGATTTTCAGCAACATAAATTCACGTCGCGGTAATTCCACCAACGCATCATCCACTTTTAACTGCATGGCTTTGCTGTCCAGACTAACGGAACCGATTTGTAATGCAGCGTGTTGCTGACTGCTCAATCGGCGTTCGAACACTCTTAATCTGGCCAGCAGTTCATCAATATCAAACGGTTTAGCCAGATAATCGTCGGCACCGGCATCCAGTCCGATGACGCGATCATTAATACTGCCACGAGCCGTTAATACTAATATAGGTACTGTAGCATTGTGCTTTCGGATCTCTGCCAGCACGTCGGTGCCATCCATATCGGGCAGTCCCAGATCCAGAATTACCATATCAGGCGGTGTAGTTTTGATGCTGTTAATCGCCTGACGACCAAGACTTAAATGATTTACCGTAAACCGGTCATGCCGCAGCGACCGCATAAGACCTTGCGCCAATGACAGATCATCTTCAATTAACAGTATTTGCATGCGTTTGGTTATTCATATGTTTGTTGACTTCTGCCAATGCCTTATCAATTTCCATTAAACGGCCTTTATCAGCCAGTGGTCTATCTGCTCTGGGTGCCGCCTTTTTCGCGAATAACAGATAAGACTCCGCTTTTTTATATTGTAGTTTATCTACTAAAAATAAAGCATAAAAATAATTACTATCAATGCCTTGCGGATTTAATCTCAATGCATTTTTTAATAGCTTTTCTGCGGTAGCCTTATCACCGAACCCCAAGGGCCAACCCGGGACCTTATAATACAGTGTCCCTAATGTAGTATAGGCTGAACCATTCAATGCCTGATCATCAATTTCAATGGCTTTTTCCAGATCCGCTTTGGCTGTTTTTGCCATGGATAACGCACCAAGGCCGCCTTTAATACCGGCATAACTGGCATAAATAATTCCCCGCCAGATTAATACATCCGGTTGATCAGGTGAGAGTTTTTTTATCTCATCCGCCTTTGCAGTTAATGATTCAAACGCCTCTATCTGTTGTTTGTCAGTTAACTCATAATTGGCATGTTCCCAGGCGGATTGCAATTGCAATGCTTCAGGCGATATCGCCTGAGCCGATAGACTGAAAACAAATAATCCCAAACTATAGAATAAAACAAATACTTTTTTCATTTTGCTGCTTCTGTCCAATAACGCTGAATCAGCGGAAGTTTTTTGGCTAGGCCTTGATCCACCCAGCGACTATTGATTGAATTCAACCAACCGAATAAACGTTCGGGCCAGCCTAAGAACTGTTCACTACGTTGTGTTTTCTGATAAAAATCGACGAACTGACTTGCCACGTTTTCAACACTATCACTATGATTTCCAAGTGCTTTATTCATTGCAGTCACGTTGTCATCGTTCATTGCTGTAGTAATGGTGCGTGGCGCAAATAAACGTACAGTGATAGGTGTATCGGCTAACTCTCGACGCATTGCTTCCGTAAAGCCTCGCAGACCAAATTTGCAGGCACTATAAACACTGAATCCCGGAAACCCGAGTCGGCTGAATGCCGAACCGATATTGATGATCTGGGCTTTATCTGCTTTTCCCAGTAATGGGAGTAGTAAGCGTGTTAATTCGATAGGTACCATTAAGTTGGTGATGAGCATCTTCTGAATGCTGCTTTCATTCATCTCTTTGAGTGGACCGAAATGATTGCTGGCCGCATTATTAATTAATGCATTAATACCTCTGGGAAACTGTTGGCAATACGAAAGCACTGCCTGACGGCCTTCACTTGTCGTTAAATCACTGGCAATGCAGTGATGTTGACCACCTAATGTACGATTAAGCTGTTCCAGTTGAACATGATTCCGACCACACAACACCAATAAAAAACCTTGAGCAGACAAGACTTTAGCCAGTGCAGATCCCAGTCCACCGGTGGCACCGGTTAAAACGATAGTGTTGGACGATGAATTCAGGGGCGTATTCATACTGTAAGGCTCCGAAAAATATCGCCATACAAACGATAGAACATTTTGCTACTGTGAATGATCAGTTGTTGTGCCTCTGGATCGTCAATCCGGTTCATCAAAGCTTCAAAAAATTTCACATGCTCCTGATCCAAAGCGCCATGTGAACGTAGATAACTAAAGGCTTTATCAGGCAAAAACAACGCATTTTGAATCGCTGTCGCGGCATTATCTGCAGTGGCAATACTGGTGCCCTCAAGTACATGAACCATGCCAAAAAAACCCAGTGGATTGATGCGGAAAACCGTATCGTAGGCATAGGCCACCATCAGCTCGGTGGCAGAATTTGGACGACTGTTTCGCACCAATTCTTTATCATGACCGCATGCAGCGATATCATTCAGAATCCACTCTTGATGCCCCAGCTCTTCTTCGATATATTCCGCAACAGCTTCCCGTAACCACTCATACTGTTCTGGCAATTGTGAGCCAACGGCCATCAGCAATGGAACGGTATGTTTAACGTGATGATAAGCCTGCGTTAGAAAAGCTATATAAAGATCCAGCGTCACTTCACCCCGCATCGCCTGATTAATAATTGGGGCAGAAAATAAGTGTTGTCGCTCAACGTCTGTCTGCTGGCAGAGTGTGTCAAAAAATCCCATACTGTGACTCCTGATAGATAGCTTCCAAATCATGCTGAAAAAAAGTAAAAATTCGATCGCGTTTTGGTCGACCATTGGCTGTGAGTAGTCCAGCTTTTGCTGTTAACGGCTGTTCAAGACGCTGCCATTTGGTAATTTGTGCGTAGACTGGAAGCTTTTTATTAACGTGTGATAGCCAGTTTTCCAATGCAGCATCGTTTAAATGGGTATAAATTAATGCGGTGCAATACGGTTTAGCATCACCAAACAAAACACATTGCAAAATCCCAGGATGAGCAAGTACTTCGCTTTCTACCCATTCGGGATTTATATTTCTACCGTAACTGGAAATGAGCAGCTGTTTTTTACGTCCCTGGATGACTAAGAATCCATCCTGATCCAGATAGCCCATATCGCCGGTGGAAACAGTATTTTGATGTGATAGGTCCGTGCCGATATAGCCCAGAAAAGTATTACCCGACACCATGATTTCACCCTTTTCAATTTGGATATCTACATGGGGTAATACCTTTCCGGCTGTTCCAGGATTGTCTTGTACTGGCGTATTGAGACTGACCACTGAACTACATTCAGACAAGCCATATCCCTCATATACTGGGAGACCAATCTGACGAGCACGTTCAATCATTTCGCTGGCGACGCGACTTCCCCCTACCGCAATAAATTGCAAGGATTCAGGTGGCTGCCATCCCTGTTCAGCGGCGATTAGTAAAGACGACAATAATTCTGGAACCAGAATCAGACTTTCTGGTTGATAATGCGAAATGGTGGATAATAACTGAAAAATGTTGCCTGACAGACTGCCGGAAAAACCGGTTTTCTCCATGCCAAGTAATATAATCTCTCCACCACTTAATAAAGGTGTGTAAAGCCCAGCAATATTTTCCAGTAATGTGCTTAATGGAAGTAAGGCCAGATGCCGAACATTTTCCATTTTCAGCACGCTTAATAAACTCTGACTGACTTGGTATTGATTGTCGTTACTCAGGCACACCCCTTTTGGGTCGGCTGTTGATCCTGAAGTAAATGTAATTTTTGCCGTGCCAGGAGGCAATGCGATGACTGAGATATTTCGGCAGGCTGTAAAGGTCAACATCAAACTTTTTACAAAGTGACTTTCACCCAGAAACTCATCATCAATCATTAATGGACGATCATGAATCAGCCCAATAGCCCCCGCACTCTGTAGTGCATGTTGCAGTTGATCTGGGGTAAAAAATAATGGCAATGGCAATAAAATGATTCCGGCGCGCTGTGCTGCCAGATCCATAATCAACCATTGCACGCTGTTATCAGCCAGTAAACCAATAACCTGATGTTGATATTCCATTAATTCGGTTGCGACCGCTTCAACCTGCTGCATCACCTGTTGACGTGTTCGTTGTTGAACGTCATCTAGCACACAAATGTTGTCTGGCTGTTCAATGGCTAGTTTTTCAAAGGATTGTAAAATTTTGCTGTTCATTGACGAATTATCCTCGCCGTGCTTTCCACAAAATCCTGATGGGTTTCCAGTAACGATTGAATCACCTGATGTTGGCGCAGATGTGCAATAGCTGTCGCAAGATGACCCGCCAATACCATCGGTTGATGTTGGTAATAACTGCCCCACTGTTGAGTTTTATCAATCAAACGCTGGGGATCAGCTTCACCTAACATGATGGTTGAGAGCTGGAGTCGAGAAATCAGATGCCTGACCTGGCGGGTTGCAGTGAATACCACCCACTGATAGTTAGCCCTATCCAATACGGCGGCCAGTAAAATAAATAATAATGGACTACCACTATTAAAACTGGCTGCCAAATTACCTATTTCGACCATGTCCGACCGTTGGGTGTGGACACCGTACAACTTAAGGGTGTGTTCAACCGGCTGCGAAAGATATTGTTCCAGAAATAATGGGTGCTGCTGAACCGGTTGAAAACCAATTGCAGAATCAATCTCACCCTCCATATGACTGGCGAGAAAGTACGGCAAAAAATGGCAGATTTCCGCTCCGAAAGCATCATTAAACCGCTCACTGATAAATGACTGGACAGCCGGTTTATCAATTGATTGATTATCTATGAACGAAAGTGATTTATGTGGAAACAACAAACGTTGTTGCCAATGCTTTGCAGTCTTCAGTGTCGTATTATTTAATATGGTTGCTTCCATAAATCATCTCCAGATGTTTATGGTTGCCTAGCATAAAGCCGGATACTTAAGAAAAGCTTAAGCTGCTTTTAAATAAAAAAAGCCTGAAACTATCTGACAGATAATTTCAGGCCGGTTATTTCCAGACTGTTTTTACTGTATTAAATTGGGCATATCGTAACGTTGTTCCCTATACAGCCATGAGGGTAATAGCACATGTGCCAACGCTTTTCGTTCATCTTCTGCAGCGGCAGGCCCGATGATTTTCAATTGCCGGGTACTCGGTGAATAATGTCCTTCAAGCGCCGTATTTTGCGGCCTGAGAACAGTGACTTTCTCACCCTGCATCAAGGCGTAATAGTCGGCAAATTGCATCAAAGCCCGGCCGCTCGACTGCTGCTCTCTTTCCAGACTTAAATCACGGCCAATCATCGGGGTTTCCGCACTTATTCCCATTAAGGATAACAAGGTAGGCGGCATATCAATCTGACTGGCAACAGTGGGTATGCTCCGTGGCTGGATATCCGCGCCTAAAATTAGCCCTGGGATCTGAAAGCGCTCTATCGGCACTAAAGCATCACCAAACACATTCAAGTCATGATCGGCAATCACCAGAAATAGGGTATCTTTCCAGTAATCGCTTTGCATAGCCTTATCAAAAAACTGGCCCAACGCATAATCAGCATATTTCACTGTATTGGTATTACTGTGTTTAACAGGATTGTCTAATTCAATGCGGCCATCGGGAAATTCATAAGGTGAATGATTACTGGAAGTGAATACCAAGCTGAAATAGGGTTGTCCTTCAGCATGTTTTTGTTGCAGTTGCTGGTGCGCTTTATTCAATAAATCTTCATCGGATACACCCCAACTTCCGGTAAAGACCGGATTGTCATAATCATGCTGATCAATCACCGACTCGAAGCCATTGCCAATAAAAAAGCTCGCCATATTGTCAAAGTGTGACTCTCCACCATAGATAAACTCAGTGAAATAACCTTGTTGCTTTAATAGGTCGGCAATGGTGAAAAAGTTTTGTTGAGAGAGCGATAACTTCACCACACTTCGTGCAGGCGTCGGCAAATAGCCACTGATTACCGCCTCGATACCTCTCACTGATCGGGTGCCGGTGGCATAAAGCTGTTCAAACCACCAGCCTTTTTTCTTTAGGCGTTCAAGTTCAGGAGTGACAGAATATTCGCCGCCAAGCGATTCAACAAACGTTGCTCCCATACTTTCTTGCAGAATAATCACCAGATTGAGTGGTTTATCTCGCTGTACAGAGGCCTGACGGGTATTCAAGGTGGGAAATTTACGCTGAGTATCTTCATCAATCCATGGATAATTTTTATGTAGTTCCGACAGGATCGCTTCATCAGTCATCGTGCCATACACTTCAGCAGCATTGGATTCGTGCTGCATATTGTAAATCGCAAAATATACTGACCAGGCTGAGTTCAGCATAAGACTATTGACCATGGCATCCGGTGTCAGAGCAAAGCTGGACGGATTGGCAGGTCGATGACCAATAGACGATCGAATCATTAAAGCAAGTATCAGCAGCAACAGTGGCCAGGCAAGCCAAATCTTCCATACTGGCCAGGGTTTCTGATTATTGTTCAACCAGCGCTGCAACAGTTTTACTGTCACGCTGCCGGAAATAACGGTGAGGGTCACTCCAATCAATAACGGCCAACGAAAGCCCTGCCAAAGTGTGGCAAAGACTTCTTTTGGATAACGTAGATATTCCACAAATAAGCGGTTAGGACGCAGATCATACTGACTGATAAACGCGGGGGTAGAAGCTTCCATAAAACTGATAAGGACAATAACCAGCACGCCCCAAATCAGCACCAGTTTTTGCCAAATCTTCCATCCTAATTGATTTGCCAGTAATGGCAAGCCCAGCGCCAATGGCACAAGCAGCATACCCATCATAATCAAATCTGCACGAATTCCTTGCCAGAAAATAGTGGGCAGTGATGTCGCAGCAACCACCCTATCCCACTGCCACACGACTAAGCCTATACGCGATAAACTCAGAATAACCAAGCCGGTGAGAAGCAGCTTTATCAATATCAGATAAGGGCCAAAAAAAGACTGTAATTTAGTCATCATCAGCCTCGCACTATTAATGGCCACAAGATGGTCAGCCAGGTAGCCAGAGCGATAATGAGGGCAATAAGCACCGCCAGAGAACCATAGTCTTTGGCTCGTCCCGATAGCAGATGAGGTTCGGTGCTAATACGATCAACAACGCATTCAAATGCTGAGTTCAGTGCTTCAACCATTACCACAAGCAATAAAACCGTGATCATGGCTAGTCGTTCAACGGATGATACCTCGAGAAAGAAACTGCCAATGCCTGCAATTAATAACAGCAGAAAGGCTTGTCGAAAAGCGGTTTCATAACGCAGTGCAGCGAAAAGCCCCTGTATGGAATAACCAAAAGCATAAAGCAGCCGTTTGCATCCAGTATGTTTTTCCACAAAATTGCCCCATTACTCAAAATGAGGCTAATGCTACGACACCAATACTTAACTAAACCTTACGGAATTGAATTTTGTTTGATTAGTCAGTCTTTTTGTTTTAAATCTTGTCTTGAAGTTAATAGCATCAATTAACGGGAGACTTTATGAGATCCAAACTAACTTTCTGGCACTATCTTGTTATGGGGATTATTGCCTTTGGTTTTATTGATGTTAGGGCTTGTTGATCTTTCATCTCCGCCTCTGTTGTGAGCTGAAAAAGCGTCAATCAAGGCACGAGGAGCGCCTTTTAGTTATTCTAAATAAGTGACGAGCAACGCAGAGTGGCGCTTTTTCAGTCACAACCCGTAGGGCTGGGACTATTTTTGCGGCCGCCTGCGTTGTCAATCACTTATGTAGGATGGCTACACTGCGTGCTTTCCGCCTTGTCGGACACAAAAATAGCCGCCAGCAGTGGTGGATATGAAAGATCAATAAGCCCTAGTGTCATGTTTTATCTTGCCACCACATATTGATTAGCTTCTTTTATGTGGTCTATCCAGATTTAAGATTGGCCCGGCAGGAACCACACCCGTTGGATTAATCGTTTTATGACTACGATAATAATGATTTTTGATGTGTTGCATGTTGACGGTTTCAGCCACGCCGGGCCATTGATATAACTCACGAATGTATTCAGAAATATTCGGATAATCTTCAATGCATTTCAGGTTGCATTTGAAATGGCCGTGATACACGGCATCAAAACGAATCAATGTGGTAAACAATCGCCAGTCTGCTTCGGTAATATCATTACCGACTAAATAGCGATTTTTGCTCAGACGCTCTTCAACCTCATCCAATGCATTAAATAATGGAAAAACAGCCTCTTCATAAGCCTGTTGTGTGGTGGCAAAACCCGCTTTATACACACCATTATTAATGTTGTCGTAGACATCATCATTAATGGCATCAATTTCTTGTCTTAACGCCTGGGGATAATAGTCACCGGCCTTGGCACCGATTGAATCAAATGCACTGTTGAACATACGGATAATTTCAGCAGATTCATTGCTGACCATCGTGTTCTGCTTTTTGTCCCACAACACCGGTACCGTTACCCGTCCACTGTAATCTGGATCGGCAGTGGTATAAATCTGATGCAGAAATTTCGCCTGATGCAGCGGATCTTCAATCACCCCTTCCGCGTAATCAAAGGTCCAGCCATGTTCCAGCATCAATGGATTGACTACCGAAAGGGAAATCATATCTTGCAGATTTTTAAGTTTGCGAAAGATAAGCGTTCTATGTGCCCATGGACAGGCTAAAGAAACATATAAATGATAACGACCCGCTTCAGCTTTAAAACCACCCTCTCCACTTGGACCGGCACTTCCATCAGCAGTCACCCAATTGCGGAACTGTGATTTGCTGCGAATAAATTTTCCCTGATTGGAATCTGTGTCATACCAGCGATCGACCCACTGGCCTTCCATTAATAAACCCATAAAATACCTTCCTTAAAATAGTTGGATGTTTGCTGTAATTTTCATTGACTGTTTTATTGGCGAAGCTCACAATTTGTGCACTTGATAGCGAATAAGTTCATGAAACATCTCCACACACAGCAGCTTGACCAGCACCCTGCCAATTTCTGGCAACTGTTTGTATTGCTATTTTTGCTTAATAGCCTGGCCTTTGCTGGCTGGGTAGATTTCCGTCAGGTAACGGTTTCAGCCCACTCCGGTTTTGTCGCCGAGTTCGATCAGCTTACCTTAGCTAATCAACGTGATCATTTCCGGTCCCTGTTAGATATTGAAAATCTGGCTACACCAAGTGTAGATGATGGTGATAACGAACAACACTGGCTGGTTTATTCATCTGTTCTGATACTTCCTGCTGCGGCACTATTGCTTGCTGAGGATCTGTATTATTTGACGTTACTGATTATCAGTGACGGCAAATATCATTTACCGTTAAATCGCGCACCTCCACTCCAATAATCCTTTTAAAAACTTTTTTGTTTAACGAAGCTTTCTTCGAGGATTATGTATGCGTTCATTCTATTCACGGGCTGTTTTATTCAGTCTGATTATTATTGTGGGCTTGCTTAGTGCATTGCCTAATGTGTTGCCGCAGTCTACGACACAACATTTACCTTCCTGGTTTACCGACAATACCTTTAAATTAGGATTGGATCTTAGTGGTGGTTCCCATTTGCTGATGCAGGTGGATATCGATGATTTACGACTAAATGATCATCAGCAATTAGCTGAACAGATCACAGATGCTTTACGTGAGGCAAGGATCTTTATTCAGCCAGTTTCAGTCAATAAAAACCAGCTGATTATCATCCCAAAAGATTCCAACCGCCTGACTGAAATCAAGCAAATCGCTCGTTCCTATATAAAAGATCCAAAAGGTGGTTTGGCCTTGTTTTCAATAGAGGATGACCATAATCGCTTAACCATTACCCCCACTAAAGCGCATAGCGAAAATCTTACGAAAGATGCCGTTGAACATAGCTTGAAAGTTGTTCGGCAGCGTCTGAACGAAAGCGGTCTGGTTGACCCGACTATTACTAAACAAGGTAGTGATGGCATTCTGGTGCAATTACCGGGGGTAGATGATCCAGGTTATATCCGCACCCTGCTTGGAACCACCGCCAAAATGACCTTTCACTGGGCGGCTAATGAAGAAACATCGGGTGTAATCAAAGCTCAGGGTATGACTGAAGGTGAAGTCTATACTCTGGAAGAGCGGGTGGCGCTTGAAGGTCAGCATATTAAGGACGCCAATCTGGTATTCAGTCAGGAAAATGGCCAGCCAGTGGTCAGTTTTGAGCTGGATAAAGAAGGTGCCCGGTTGTTTGGTGAAATGACCAAGAACAATATTGGCCGCTCTTTGGCGATTGTATTGGACGATAAAGTTATTACCGCTCCGGTTATCCGCAGTGTCATTGCTGGTGGTCGTGGAGAAATCAGCGGTTCCTTTACGGTGGCAGAAGCCAATGAACTTGCCTTGTTGTTACGTGCCGGTGCATTACCTGCACCACTAAACGTTATAGAAGAACGTACGGTGGGACCGGATTTAGGCAGTGATTCCATTTCGATGGGTATTACTACAGGGGTGATTGGTGCCATATTGGTATTGGTCTTTATGCTGGCTATTTACGGCAGCTGGGGTTTTATTGCCAGTTTGAGTCTGACGCTCAATATAGGTCTGATTTTTGGTGTGTTGAGTGTATTAGGTGCGACACTGACACTGCCTGGAATTGCTGGAATTATTCTGAGCATTGGTATGGCAGTTGATGCCAATATCCTGATAAATGAACGGATCCGCGAAGAAACCCGTCGTGGCAAACGTGCACTAATTGCTTTGGATGCCGGTTTCAGACGCGCTTACAGTACGATCCTGGATTCCAATATCACCTCATTGATCGCGATCAGTCTGTTGTTTATGTTTGGCAGTGGTCCAGTGCGAGGTTTTGCCGTGGCAATGGCGATTGGTCTGATTACGTCAATGTTTACCTCGATTTCTTTTACCCGGTTATTAATGGAATGGCGGGTAAAGCGGATGCCAAAACAGGCATTACTAAGTATTTCGGGTATAAAGTCGCTGGATCGTCTCAGCAATAGCAAGATTGATTTTATGCGTGGACGGTTTGTAGGTATTACCGTTTCTGCCATCCTGTCACTGGCAGCGATTGGTTTATTCTTTCAACCCGGTTTGAAATATGGCATCGATTTTAGCGGCGGCACGGTGATGGAGGTGCAGGCGCCAGATACCAATGTTGAACAACTGCGTAAAGCCCTGCAGGATAAAGGTTTTACCCAGGCAGCAATCCAGGAGTTTGGAGATAATGACTATTATCTTGTACGGTTACCTATGGAAGGAGCCGAACAAGTAGCGAGTGGTAAGGTGGTTGAAAGCATCAAAACCACGGTAACGGAAATATCGGCTGATGCCAGTTTTCCGCGTGTTGAAATGGTGGGACCAAAAGTCAGTGGTGATTTCCGCGATGCCACTATTCTGGCCATTGTATTTGCTGGTTTTGGCATGCTGGCCTATTTGTGGATTCGCTTTGAGTATCATTTTGCCTTGGCGGCAACATTAACGATAGGCTTAGATTTAACCAAAACCATTGGTTTTTTTGTGTTGGCGGGAGTGGAATTTAATCTCACGGCCGTTGCTGCGTTATTGGCGTTGATTGGGTATTCGGTGAATGACAAGGTGGTAGTGTTTGACAGGGTTAGGGAGAATCTACGCTTAACGCCTGACAAACCGATGCTGGAGTTACTTAATGAGAGTATCACTTCAACGCTGACTAGAACGATCTTTACGTCAGTCACCACATTTCTGGCATTAATACCGATGGCAGTTGCCGGTGGCAGCGCAGTAGCCAGTTTTGCTCTACCGATGCTATTCGGTATCGTGATTGGTACAAGTTCATCGGTGTTTATCGCTGCACCGATTGTGTTCTGGATGGGCCAGCAGCGCTTACGCAAAGGTCTGCCACAATTACGACTTTCTGCTGAAGAAATGCAAAAGAAACTGGACGCCATTATGTAGATAAATTCAGATTTAAATTTAAACGCTAAGTAATTAATAATTAATGCTTTATGGTGAATAAGAACTCACTGTAAAGCATTTATCAAGGATAAAAAGATGACGTGGTTGATGTTGGTTGCAGGATTAATTCTACTGATTATGGGAGCTGAGTTACTGGTGAAAGGCGCCTCGCGTTTAGCGACCAGTTTCGGAATTCCCGCTTTAGTGGTTGGTTTAACGGTGGTGGCATTTGGCACCAGTGCTCCTGAAATGGCTGTCAGTGTCAAAGCGGCTTTTTCCGGGCAGGCTGAACTGGCCATCGCCAATGTGGTGGGCAGTAATATTTTCAATATTCTGTTTATTCTCGGTCTCGCGGCTTTAATCATGCCGTTGATGGTTTCACAACAATTGATCCGTCAAGACGTACCGATAATGATTGGCATCAGTTTTGTCGCATTGTGGATGATTCAGGATGGCACCATTGGCAAACTTGAAGCAGCCATTTTGTTAGGTGGTGTCATTTTATACACGGTGTTTCTGTTTTATCAGGGCAAAAAAACGGGCATTGATGCAACAGTAGAGGTTGATGCGAAACCGGTACCGACCTGGCAAAATGTATTACTAATCATCGTCGGATTAGCCTTGCTGGTTTTGGGCGCTCGCTGGTTGGTTCAAAGTGCGGTGACGATTGCCTCATCATTTGGTGTCAGTGAAGCCATTATTGGCTTAACCATTATCGCCGCTGGCACGTCGCTTCCAGAAGTCATGACCTCTGTCGTTGCGACCATCAAAGGTGAACGGGATATTGCTATTGGTAATGTGGTAGGTAGCAATATCTTTAATATTCTGGCGGTATTGGGTTTGTCGGGTTTGTTTTCCCCTACTCCATTACTGGCAAGCGAACAGCTGATGCAGATTGATGTCCCTGTTATGTTGGCTGTGGCGATTTTATGTTTACCCTTATTCTTTTTGGGAAGCACGTTAAATCGATTTGAAGGCTTCTTATTCCTGGTGTTATATGTCGCCTATGTCTGGTTTACCATTGCAATGGCCTTGTCTTTACCGTACCTACCACAACTGCAAGCCGGACTAGTCTATAGATTGGCTCCACTGGTTGGCTTTTACGTATTACTTTGCCTGGTAAACGATTTATTACGCAGACGCTATAATTAGTGTTAACCATTATCTCTCACTTCAAATAGGTATTATTTGGGGTGAGGGATAATTTTTTATTGAGCATTTTCTATTTCAGGCCAGCCGTTAATCTCCGGGTCAAACCCGGGTTCCAGCGCCTGTATTCGTTTTACCAAAGGTGGATGTGTAGACAGCATTCCAGACATTTTATTTGAAAGCTCGGCAAACAACATGTGCCTGGCCTCTTCCAGTTCATCATGTCTGACTTTATTGGCACCTTGTTGACTGAGGGCCCCTATTTTTTTTAACGCGCCCGCTAACGCAATAGGATCACCGGTATAACGTGTGGCATCCGCATCAGCAAGATATTCACGTTGACGAGATATCGCTGCCTGCATGATTTTTCCCATAAAAGCCCCTAGTAATCCCAGTAGAATCAGAGCAATTCCGATTAACAGTATTTGAGCACCACCTTTTCTGCCGCGCCCACCTGAATGCATCAGAATCCGTCCGACAACATAAAGTGCCATCAAACCGTGAATCAAACCGATTACACGAAGGTTGAGCCGCATATCGAGGTTACGAATATGAGCAAATTCATGGGCGACTACTGCTGTCAGTTCATCACGATTCAATAACGTTAATGCGCCACGAGTCACGGCAATAGCCGCATTATCGGGAGAGCTACCCGCAGCGAAAGCATTAATTCCGGGTTCGTTTTCAATGATAAAAACCTGCGGTGTCTGAATGCTGGCTCCCAGCGCCACTTCCTCAACGATGTTTTGATAACGTGTAACCAAGGGATCACCGGTTATCTCGTTAATATCAGTCGCTCCCAAAGCCTGAGCAACCTTTGCACCGTCACCGCCCATGGTGACTATTTTCCAAACAGAGGTCAGAACAATCACCATAGCAACGCCGGCAGCAACCAACCCAAATAGTTGCCAGTTAACCATTATCTGTTCAGTCTGATTAATACTGTCGCCGCTCATCCTGACAGAAGCCAGCGAGGCAATCACGGCTGCAATCAACGCCACAGAAAAAATAAACAAAGTCATCATCAATCGACTTTGTTTTCGGGCATTTGCACCCAGTTGATAGCTGCTCATTGCAGCCATTTTTAAAACTCAACCTTGGGCGCGTCTTGAATCGCTTCACGGTCATCAAACTCCAGCTCTGAGGCGCGAGTAAAGCTGAACATATTGGCTAGGATATTGGTCGGAAAAGTTTCCAGAACATTGTTATATTCAAGCACCGTATTGTTGTAGCCGCGGCGCGAAGCTGCCACTTTGTTTTCAATGCTGGTCAGCTGTTCCATCAGATCACGGAAAGCACCATCCGCTTTCAGATCCGGATAAGCTTCTGATAAAGCGAAGATGCCGCCCATTGCTTTACCTAACACACCTTCAGCCTGTCCAAGCGCCAGCATTGACTTTGCATCGCCCGAGTCGGTTTGATCACGCATTTTTTCTGCTTGATTGCGGGCTTCAATTACCCCATTAAGCGTTTCCTGTTCATGCTTGGCATAGCCTTTAACGGTGCTGACCAGCTGCGGAATCATGTCGTGACGTTGCTTAAGTGTAACGTCTATCTGTTTGAATGCATTCTGGAAGATATTGCGATGCCGAACCAATTTATTGTATTCAATAATCACATATAAAATCAGCAGGCCGACAATCCCTAGTAATATCCATTCCATATTTACTCTCCTTCTATTGAATTTAATGTCGTGATTGATTATGGATTAGTTACCCATAGTATTAAACAGCTTACTGACTATGAAAGCTAAGGGCTATTAACGTTCAGCCAAATACTATCTCAAAATCACGATCAGTCTTATTAACGTATTACTGCCAATATCGCATAGTTTGACTGATTACCATTTGTCTGTATTATCGCAGGCAGTTTCAGGTGCCTTTATTGCTACATGTGATTAAGGTTAAACGGGAAACAGGTGCGCCTCTTATTTGGCTATTCCTGTACTGCCCCCGCAACGGTAAACAGTTATTTCATTGCTCTGGTCGCTATCTGCCTGATAGATCGACAGTCACTGTACTTAACAGTATGGGAAGACGAGACATGATGCCGAGGATCTGTTTTTATCTTTCATCGCCAACATTCGTAATGGCCAGGAAAGAAAATCAGCCCCCAATATGGCTAAGCTGTAAGTCCGGAGACCGGCCCGAAGCTAACTAAGGAGTCGTGGCGGGGTGCCTGAACGTTCCGAGATTAGACCCATACTGTCCCCTGCCCGCTATTTACCTAACTGGTAGCTGCTTTTGCTACGGCAGGATGTCTGATGTCTTATATTGTTAAATATCGCTTGTGTTTTCACCGACCCATTTTTCTATTTGCCCTGTTGTTTTCTCTGATAACTTCAAGTGCGTATGCCAGTGAGCATCATGTAATGGTTATTGTGTCAGATCGCTCTGCCCCGACTTTGGTCTCTGGAGCACATCAATTATTACAACAACAGCCTGATGCAGACATTCAAATCCGCACGGTCAGTCAGCTTAATGCTTTGACTGATGCTGACTTACAGCAATTAATTGATAACAGTGCAAGCATATTAGTGGTTGGTGTATTTGGCGATCCTGTGGAACGATTACTCGTTCGGCAATATAACAATGATCAAAAACGCTATGTTTTACATAGTGACCAGCGGCTTATCGAATTAAATAGCGATCCGGTTACACAATCTATTCCTAATCATATCTTGAGTGATAAAGCCTCATTAAGCACAACAACTCTGTTAGAGGCCAAACAGGTTCAATATCCCGAGTATGCTAACTGGTTACAGGCTCGTGCTTACTGGGTTAACCGTTCGACAGAGAATTCACGCAGTCTGCTGGACATGTTGCTCACAGAAGGCAGTAAAAAAGCCGAATTACAACCTGTTGGGGCTTTACGCTTTGCTTTGCATAAAGACGATAAAACTCAATGGTTAAGCCCAACTGAACTAGCCAAACAACTTGATACAACAAATCCTGTTGTCTGGTTGGTCGATCATGATACCGGCGATTTAACAGGTGAATGGAAACTGCATCAGCAGTATTGTCAGGCGCTGAACAGTCAATGTGTTTCCGTATTGGCCGCCTGGGGCGAACCCAGTGTTGAGGCTATTGAGACGATCAAAAAGGTGATGAACAAATCTTTGCCAAACACACCATGGGGAATCGTTTCTTTTCAGGACTTTGTGATTGGTGGTGGTGATGGTCGTGAGCAGGTTGAACAATTATTTACTGAGCTTAATGTTCCGGTTTTAAAAGGTATTCGTCTTAATAAATTAAGTGAGGCGGATTATGCCTTATCTTCACAGGGTATTCCTCGCGATTCGATTCATTATCGGATTGCCATGCCGGAGTTGCAAGGTGTCAGTCAGCCACAGATTCTGGCATTGACCGAGCCTGCAAAGATGGACCCACAAACCGGGGCCCAGCTGACGCAAAGTCTACCAATTAAAGAACATATAAACCGTCAGGCACTGCGCATGCAAGGCTGGCTGGCTCTACAACAAAAAGACAATGCCGATAAGCGTGTCGCCATTGTGTATTACAACCATCCCCCCGGTAGACATAATATCGGTGCTGATAATCTGAATGTGCCTGAAAGTCTGCTGGAAATATTGAATAGCCTGAAAAATGCAGGTTATCAGACTGGTGAGCTGCCAAAAGATGCGGAATCTTTGCTGGATATGCTGCAACTTAAAGGGGTGAATTTACCTGAAGACGCACAAGCATTATCAGCGATGTCCAAGGTCGCCAACACCATGACAGCGGATGAATATCAACGCTGGTTCAAACAGTTACCGGCAACTGTTCAGGCTGAAATGATTGATGGTCCTTTGGCAGCATTACAGCAGCGGATGCGTGATGCTATTGAGCAGGCACTGGCATTGGACAGTGTGACAACTCGCCAATCTCAACTCAATTTGCTAACGGCATTTATGCAGCAAACATCCACGGATCTGCATCATGCACTGGATGGTTTACGTCATCCCGGCCGCAGTCGAGCATTGGATTTATTAAATCAGCTGGAACAGGATTATCAGCAGATCATCGATGCAGCTGCTCAAGGCCATCAGCCCGACTGGCAGCATAGCGAATCCTTACATGATGCATTATTGGAAATGCAGATTGAAGGTATTCGCGGTTGGGGTGAAGTACCCGGCAAAGTGATGGTCTGGGATAATCGATTACTGATTCCCGGCGTGCAATTTGGCAATGTGTTTATCGGCCCGCAACCACCGCGTGGTTGGGAAATCCATGAAGAATTGTTGCATGCCAATATGTCTTTCCCTCCGCCACATCAATATCTGGCGTTTTATCACTATATTCAGTCGCAATTTAACGCTGATGCTATGGTGCATGTTGGTCGACATTCAACCTATGAGTTTTTACCCAAACGCAGTGTAGGTTTGGGTGAAGATGATTACCCCGCTATTATTGCCGGTGAGGTTCCGGGTCTTTATCCATATATAGTCGATGGCGTCGGTGAAGGCATACAGGCCAAACGCCGTGGACAGGCAGTTATCATCGATCATTTGACTCCCCCGCTCGCCGTCACTGAACTTTATGACGATCTGCTACAACTACGTCAGTTGATTGAAAGCGCCGAAGCTGCTTCAGATAAAGCCACACGGGATCGGGCTATTCGCAGCCTGCGTGAACAAATCGAAACTATGGGTCTGCGTAATGAATTGATCGCCAGCATGGATGAAGAGCTGCAAGTGCGTGGTGCCGGTTTCGATGAAATTGATGATGATTTTCTACTGCATGAAGTCGGTCATTATCTGACAAATTTTCAAGAGACCTTTATGCCACTGGGTCTGCATGTATTTGGCCGGGATTGGTCCGCGGATGGACTCGATACCATGATGAACTCAATTCTGGACAACACCGATTCCAGCGAGGCTCAACGTCAAGCTATCTATCAAAAATTGCAAATGTCTCCAGCGGCTGAGATTGAAGCGCTTTTGAATGGTTTGAATGGTCGTTTTATCTCTCCGGGGAAAGGCAATGATCCCATTCGCACGCCGGATGCTCTGCCCACTGGCCGTAATTTTTATGCGTTGGATGGCAGCCTGCTGCCAACCCGTGTGGGTTTTGATATCGGTCAACAACTGGCCGCACCGGTCTTGGCCGGCGAAAAGGGCAATATTGAAGGTCATGAAGTAGGCGATCGCAATAAACAAGGGGTGATTTTATGGGCCTCTGATTCAGTGCGGGATGAAGGTGCCATGATTGCGTTTGGTATGAAGCTGCTGGGTGTCCGCCCGATATGGAATAGCCGTGGCATTATCAAAGGTCTCGAACGTCTGCCATTAAATGAGGAACAACCACAGCGGCTGGATGTGTTGTTTACCACTTCAGGTTTATTCCGGGATTTATATGGCGAACATCTGGTATTGCTGGATAAAGCCAGCTTATTGGCCTTGGATGCCAGTCGAGATCTGATTATCCGTGATTATCCTGCTTTGGCTGTCGCCCTTAACGCTGCTTTGGAAGCTTTAGGTGAATGGCAACAAGGCGGCGATGAAGCGTTGGATAAAAACTTGGTGGCCGCCAATTGGGTAAATGAGGCCATACAACGGCTGGCCCAACAACCGGATATCGATCCGGCACAATTAGGTCGTGAAACAAGCCTTCGTGTATTTGGTATTGCCCCGGGGGCTTATGGTGCTGGCATTAATCGTCTGGTTGAACGTTCAGCTGCCTGGGAAGATCGCAGTGAACTGGCTGACGTATTTATCAAACGTATGGCACATGCTTATGGCAGTGGTTTGCAGGGTGAATCGCAACCGGACTTGTTCAAACAGCAACTTGCCGGAGTGTCACAAACCTTTTTGGGTCGTGCCAGTAATCTGTATGGCCTGATGGATAACAATGATGCATTTGATTATCTGGGTGGTTTTAATCTGGCGGTGGAAACAGTTAGTGGTCAGCAACCAGGCAGCGCGGTGATTAATCACAGTAACAACGATAATCTGCGAATCGATGACTTGCCACAAGTCCTGCTGGGAGAGCTGCGTGCCCGTTATCTGAATCCACAATGGATTAAGCCGTTAATGAATGAAGGTTATGCCGGTGCGCGCACCATGGGCAGTGAATTTATCGAATATCTTTGGGGGTGGCAGGTGACCAGTCCGGAAATCATTACTGACCATGTGTGGGAAGAGGTAAAAGCCGTTTATGTTGATGACAGCCTGCAATTAGGATTGGATGAGTTTTTAAGTGATAGTCATCAACAACATGTGCAAACCAATATCCTGGCAGTGATGCTGGTCGCCATAGATAAAGAATTCTGGGATGCTGATTTGAATACTCAAAAACAATTGGCCGAGCAGTTTGCTGCCAATATTATTGAAAAAGGCATTCCCGGAAGTGGTCATACCCATGCGAATCATCCAATGTATGATTTTGTGAAATCACATCTCGATGCGGATCAGGCTAAAGCTTTGGAAGCCGTATTGGCACGAAGCCGAATACAGACTTCAGAAACAGCCTCCCCTCCAACTCATATACAGGAATTACAATTGAATCAGCAGGATAGCCAGCAAATCGAGAATAGCAATCAAGCTGCTGAGGACACTACAGAAACCAGCTCCACCGATAGCAAAATGCTTTGGCTGTGGACGTTGCTGGCATTATCAGTAATCGTTGCCGCAGGATTATGGCGCGGTCGTAAAGGAGCTATGTAATGTATCCACATTTTTCACTGGAATTAATGCACCAGCTGACCGGACTGTTATTAACCCCGGTCGTCTGGGCGTTATTGTTTTTTGTCGGTTTGGCCGTATATGAAACCGGTATTGCCATTGGCGAGCGCTTCTGGGGAATCGCCCGTTTATCACAGCATTCTGATAGCCAAGCATTGATTGCTCTGGGCAAACGCCGAATTGAACGGGCCGATTTTATTACCAGACTGGCACCCATGCTCGGGTTGATGGGCACCTTGATTCCCTTGGGCCCAGGCCTCGCCGCATTAGGCGAAGGACAACTAAAAATTCTGACTACGGCGATGACAGTGGCGTTTGATACCACGGTTATTGGCTTATTGGCTGGCATGATCGGCTTTGTCATTGGTCGGATGCGTCGGCGTTGGTATGACGCTGCTTTAACTGAATTGGAACAGCAAAATGGATAAATGGCGTCGCAGTTCATTTCTCGATACCGATGAAGATCCGTTAGGTCCATTGGCCAATTTGATTGATATTGTGCTGGTATTTGCCTGTGGGTTAATCGCTGCACTGGTCGCGTTCAGTTCGGACTTACAGGATCATTTTGAAGTACAGCCGCAGGAAATCACTCTCGGTAAGGAACTGCCAACAATGCCAGATACTATGCAGCAGCAGGTGCAGGATGGTAGTGGTTACGAAGCTGTTGGTCAGGTATATCGAGATCCACAAACCGGTAAGCTGATTTTAATTGATGACTAATTTTTTCATTAAAAGATTTTCGCTCAGCCCGCGAATCCAAAAGTAATTTCAGGTAGAATCACCGCTTCTACTGAACTCCTGTTTTATTGGATTTTAAAATGGCTCAATACGTATATAGCATGAACCGCGTTGGCAAAATCGTGCCGCCCAAACGCGAAATTTTAAAAGATATTTCCCTGTCATTTTTCCCTGGTGCCAAAATCGGTGTATTGGGTTTAAATGGCTCTGGTAAGTCTACCCTGCTCCGCATCATGGCGGGTGAGGATAAAGATTATATTGGCGAAGCCAGACCGATGCCGAATATGAAGGTCGGGTATCTGCCTCAGGAGCCTGAGCTGGATGACAGCAAAACCGTTCGGGAAATCGTTGAAGAATCAGTCTCTGATGTCAAAGCCGCTTTGGATGAACTGGATGCGATTTATGCAGCTTATGCCGAACCGGATGCCGACTTTGATGCACTCGCTAAAAAACAGGGTGAACTGGAAAATCTGATCACAGCTAAAGATGGTCATAATCTGGACAATGCTCTGGAACGTGCAGCAGATGCGTTACGCCTGCCGCCCTGGGATGCCAAAGTAGCGGTGTTATCCGGTGGCGAGCGTCGTCGTGTTGCATTATGCCGGTTATTACTCGATCACCCGGACATGTTATTGCTTGATGAGCCGACTAACCATCTTGATGCTGAATCGATTGCCTGGATTGAACGCTTCCTGCAGGAATACCCCGGTACCGTAGTTGCCATTACCCATGATCGCTATTTCCTGGATAATGCCGCGGGCTGGATACTTGAGCTTGATCGTGGTCGTGGTATTCCTTATGAAGGCAATTACTCTTCATGGCTGGAACAGAAAGATCAACGTCTGGCACAGGAATCGAAACAGGAAGCCTCACACAATAAAGCCATTCAAGCTGAGCTTGAGTGGGTACGCCAGGGAGCCAAAGGTCGTCAGGCAAAATCCAAAGCGCGCTTGAAACAGTTTGAAGAAATGAATTCAAAAGAATTTCAAAAACGTAATGAAACCCAGGAAATCTATATTCCACCTGGCCCGCGTTTAGGTGACAAAGTGATTGAACTGCATAACGTCACTAAATCCTACGGCGACAAACTGTTATTCGAAGATCTCAGTCTGACGATTCCCCCCGGTGCAATTGTCGGCATCATCGGCCCTAACGGTGCCGGTAAATCTACCTTGTTCCGCATGATTACCGGTGAAGAAAAACCCGATTCCGGTGAAATCGAAATCGGCAGTACCGTGCAGCTGGCTTATGTAAACCAGGCACGTGAACTGGATGGCAAGAAAACGGTATTTGAAGAAATAGCTGATGGTGCCGATATGATTACTGTCGGAAATTATCAGACCCCTTCTCGTGCCTATTGTGGACGGTTTAATTTTAAGGGCTCAGATCAGCAGAAATATGTGAAGGATCTCTCCGGTGGTGAGCGTAACCGCCTGCATATGGCCAAACTGCTTAAAGAAGGTGGCAACGTTTTATTACTCGACGAACCGACCAACGACCTGGACGTGGAAACATTACGTGCATTGGAAGAAGCCATATTGGCCTTCCCGGGTTCAGCAGTAGTCATTTCGCATGATCGCTGGTTCCTGGATCGTGTCTGTACCCATATGATTGCCTATGAAGGCGATTCCAGCGTGGTGTTTTTTGAAGGTAACTATAGTGAATATGCCGAAGATTACCTCAAGCGTTATGGCAAAGATCATCAGCCGGAACGTATCAAATACCGCCGAATGAATTAGGTTTTGAAATATCCGCAGATTACGCAGATTTTCGCAGATTAATAAAAAAATGAAATTTGTAGGTCGGGTTAGCGTAGCGTAACCCGAGACAAATTAAATATTTCGTTTAACAAAAATCTGCGTCAATCTGCGAAATCTGCGGATAGATTTCTTTTAAACCTCTGTGTCTCTGTGTTTTATGTCAATCTTTCAAAGGCTTATGCATCATTTCCGGTGTGCGTTCGGCGCCGAGGATACCGACACGGATCAGAAAGTCGCCAAAATGCTCGTCTTTCTCACGTTCAGCAGCAAACTGTTCAATCATTGGTTTTAGCGTATTCAGGATGGTGGCTTCGTCCACATTTTCAAGATACAGACGGTTTAGTCGCTGACCACTGAAATCAGCCCCCAGATTCAGGTTATAGCGTCCGATCGCTTTACCGGTTAACGCAATTTCACCCAGGTAAGGTCTGGCACAGCCATTCGGACAGCCGGTGATGCGGATATTAATCAGCTCTTCCGGGAGGCCCACATCACTCATTATTTGTTCCAGCTTACTGAGAAACGTGGGTAAATAACGTTCTGATTCAGCCATCGCCAAAGCACAAGTAGGCAATGCTACACAGGCCATCGCATTTAAACGCAAGGCCGGACGGCGTTCACCGATATCCAGTTGGTACTGCTCAACCAATGCTTCAATAACCGGTTTTTGTTCAGGGCTGATATTGGCAATAATCAGGTTCTGATTACAGGTCATGCGAAATTCGCCGGTATGGATTTTGGCGATTTCACGCAATGCTGTGCGCAATTGAAGCGTTTCAGTATCTTTAACCCGACCGCTGTAAATATATAAGGTCAAGTGCCATTGACCATCTTCACCCTGGATCCAGCCAAATCGATCACCATTGCGTAATAACTCAAAGGGTCTGGCAGACGTCATCGCCTCACCATGGTATTCGGTAAATTTTTCGTTAAACCAGTCAATACCATGATCATCAATGGTGTATTTAAAACGAGCATGCGCCCGAACACTGCGATCACCAAAGTCACGTTGAATGGCAGCAATGGTTTCGCAGGCTTTGACAATCTGGTCTTTTGGCACAAAACCGGCCATGGTGGCTAAGCGTGGGAAAGTTGCCGTTTCACCATACGTCATGCCCATACCGCCACCGACGGCAACATTGAATCCAACTAATTCGTCGTTTTCAATAATGGCAATTAACGCAATATCATTGGCCAGTACATCACTGTCGTTTTCAGGTGGAATGGCGATACCGATTTTAAATTTACGTGGTAAATAGCGATCCCCATAAAACGGTTCTTCAGATTTACCCGGTTGATAGACACATTTTTCGCCCAGCCAGATCTCGGCATAGGCACCCGACTGCCAGCACAAATGATCACTTATAGCTTGTGAAATCTGATGAACTTCGGCATGCACCGAAGACTGATGCGGATTGACATTTGTCACCACATTTCGATTCACATCACCGCATGCGCCTTTTGTATCCAACCCTAATGCATTGACTTGCTGCATTAATGAACGCAGATCTTTTTTCAAAACCTCGTGATATTGAAACGTCTGCCGGGTAGTAATACGTAACGTGCCATTGGCGCAATCATCAGCTATCGCATCGAGTCCAAGCCATTGCTGTGGAGTCACCACTCCACCGGCAATACGCAGTCGAACCATAAATGAATATAACGGTTCCAGCTTTTGACGACGGCGTTCATCACGCAGATCGCGATGATCCTGCATATAGCTGCCATGGAATTTGGTCAGTTTGTTGTCATCTTCCGAGATCGCACCGGTAACGGCATCTTCAAGCCCTTCGGCAATGGTGCCACGCAGGTAACGACTGTCGAGTTTGAGTTGTTCGGCTTCAGGTAATTTTGTATTCATTAGTACACATCACGTTGGTAGCGTTTATCACGCGTCAGCTGACGCAGATATTCAGTGGCATCTTCGCGGCTTTTATTGCCTTGCTGACTGATAATATCAATCAGGGCTTCATTAACATCCGGTGCCATATTGTCCGCATCACCACATACATATAGATAGGCTCCTTCCTGCAACCAGTTCCATATTTCAATGGATTTTTCACGAATACGGTGCTGTACGTAGATTTTCTCGGTCTGATCACGAGAAAATGCCACATCCAGATGGGTTAATAATCCAGATTTACGCCAGGCCAGCCACTCGGTCTGATAGAGAAAATCAGTCAGGAAATGCTGATCACCAAAGAACAGCCAGTTACGTCCCCGAGCTCCTCGCTCTTCACGCTCCTGCATAAAGCTTCTGAATGGGGCCACGCCGGTGCCAGGACCAATCATAATAATTGGCGCATCGTCATCGGCAGGCAATTTGAAGTTTTTATTGGGATCGATGTACACCGGAATAGTGGCATCTTCGGCCAAGCGATCGGCTAACCAGGTTGAGGCTACACCGCCCCGTTCACGGTTATGGGCGTTATACCGAACCGTTGCCACGGTGATATGTACTTCTTCATCAACTGCGGCCTGACTGGATGCAATCGAATACAATCGTGGCGGCAATTTACGCAGCAACTTGATAAAACCGTTGGCATCTATATCGGCTAATGGATAGCTTTGAACTAAATCCAGAACATCACGGCCTCGGATCCATTCAGTGACAGCAGCTTTGCTTTCCATCAGCTTATTCAGTTCATCGGATTGCGCCAATTCAGCCCATTTTTCGACCAATGGGCGGGTCAGCACGGTAATTTCACGATGATGCATCAATGCATTGGTTAAAGTTTCGGTTTGTTCTTCAAGCTCTACTGGAGTATCAGCATCGAATCCCAGCGCATCAATCAGCATGGAGACCAAAACGGGATCATTCTGTGGATATACACCTAATGCATCACCCGGCTGGTAGTGCAATCCCGAACCTTCAAGTGAAATTTCAATATGCCGCACTTCCTTGCTGGAACCGCGACCACTGAGGATCTGGTTTTCCAGCAAAGGTGCAGAAAATGGATGTTTGCGATCATATTGAACGGAGGTTTCAAGCTGACTCATTGCAGCAGAGGCTGACGGTGGTGCGGCACTGGCCTGCATGGAGCTGGTCAGTGACTCAACAAATTCAGCGATCCATTTTTCCGCCAAATCATCATAATCCACATCACAATCAACTCGAGGAATTACTGTGGTTGCACCAAGTTTTTGCAGACGTTCATCAAAGTCTTTGCCGGTCTGGCAGAAATATTCATAGCTGGAATCACCCAGTGACAGCACACTGTATTTCAAACCCTTTAAACCAGGTGCTTTACGGCTTCCCAGAAACTCATATAAATCCATTGCGTTATCAGGCGGCTCACCCTCACCATGTGTCGAAGTTAAGACTGCCAGATATTGCTCGTTCTTCAGTTCTCGTGGTTTGTATTCCGCCATATCCCATAATTTGACTTCAATACCACTGGATTTTGCTTTCTCAGCTAGTTGGCCGGCAACCGTTTCGGTATTACCGGTTTGTGAACCATAAAGCACGGTCAGTTTGATCGTTTGGTCCGGCAGAGAAGGTGCAGCTTCCGTAGCAGCTGTTCCACCCTGAGCCGCACGATAACCTGACAAATAGCCTGACAGCCAATCTACCTGCCAGCCTTCCAGGCCTTGCAGTAAATTATTAAGCTGTTGCAATTGTTCATCGGTTAATGGAGCGTTGGGCAACCTGATATTCATGTTGTTGGCTTATCTCTTAAAAGTTGAGCTTTGAGTCTGCACAAAATAACAAAAACTATATATAAATAGAAACTATATGTTTGGATTTCCATATAATTAAAATAAATATACTTCGATTCTAACAATCATTATGTTAGAAGAATTAATGCAAAATATTGTGAATGTTTTGGTGTGAAGTAGTAAAAATTAATGAACTACCTTTAATATTGGTCCATCGCTTTATATTTCAACCGCTTTAAGCTGTGTTGAACTTTCAGAGACGGCTATGAAAGATCAACAAGCCCTAGTGACTTTTATGCTCGTATAGATCGGTATCTGCGTACATATATAGAGATTGCAAATCGATGTTGTCCATCGAGCGACTGGAAGCCGTACCAACAGTATATTCTACATTTAGATGTGGGCTGACATTAGCATTATAGTTTTTTACTGCGTCAGCCAGTTGTTCCAGTTTGTTTTCTGATTGCTCACATACACTCAAAACGACAAACTCGTCATCGACCAGTCGAGATATTAACTCTGTATCGGTAAAGATTTCTGTCAATATTCGGGAAAAATGAATAAGGGCTTCATCACCTGCAGAAATCCCGTGAGCATGGGAGATGCGCTTGTAATTATTCACATCAAAGTAATACATGGTAATACTGGCTTGGTACGGTACAAAAATATTCAGTAATTTTTGTGCTCTGCGTTCGAAAGCCTCACGATTCAGTAAGCCGGTCAACTTATCTTCATCTAACAGTGGGTTATAGTCGATTTCTTCTTCGACCATTTCGGTCAGTTGTTTTAATAATTGTTTATCTTTATCTGTAAAAGTTCTGGGAATAGAGTGTTTTAAACATAAAGCCCCCAACTTCTCCCCCGATCTTGCCCGAATTGGACAACCAGCATAAAACCTTATGTGGGGTGCTGACGTAACCATGATGTTTTCTGCATAGTGTTTATCATTCAGCGTATCGGAAATAACAAAAATATCTTCCTGAGCAATCGTCTGATTACAAAATGCCACTGAACGTTCGGTTTGCCGTTGACTGAATCCCTGTGACGATTTTATCCATTGTCGATCTTCGTCTATCAGCGAAATCAGGCTAATCTCCACATCAAATAAACGTGTACAAAGTTTGGTTAACCGGTCATAGCGATGTTCCGGTTCACTATCCAGAAGTCCCAGACCATGTAGGCGTTTAAGTCTTTGTAAATCAATATGTTCTGACGTGTTTTTCGACCAGTCAATAAAAGCCTCAGGTAACATGGGACGACCAATAAAATATCCTTGAGCCTGATCACAGCCCATTTTACGTAGCAGCTCCAGTGCAGCATTATCTTCAATTCCTTCTGCAGCCACCTGCATGTTCAGACTGTGGGCAAGTTCAATAATCGCCTTAATAACCAGTCTTGATTCGCGTGAATCCGCAGAAGTCATGACAAAGGTTTTATCCACTTTGACTTCTGAAAACGGCATACGAACCAAGGCCAACATCGACGAAAAACCGGTCCCAAAATCATCTATGGATAAACGAAATCCTCGCAGTCGCAGTCTGGTCAGAATATCCAGAGATATCACAGGGTCATCCATTGCGGCTGTTTCCGTCAACTCCAGGATCAGTTGATCCGGTTTGATATTATGGGCTTCACAAAGCATTTCAATTTGTTTGAATAGCTCGAGGTTACTGAGTGATGCCGCAGAAATATTGACCGAAAGCAATAAGCCCCTGTTCTGGACTTTTAGCGACGGATCGGCTTCCTGAAGCTGATTTAGAAAAGGTAATGCCTGTTCAAATACCTGTAAGGTTAATTTGTCGATAAGATCATTCTGTTCGGCTAAGGGAATAAATTTTTCCGGTGAAATGAAGCCCTTTTCTGCGTGCTGCCAGCGTGCAAGCGCTTCAAGGCCAGTTAGCGTGCCACTGACACAGGATACTTTTGGTTGATATACCAGATAAATGTCATGCGCGTTAATCGCTTGTTCCAGCTCATTGACGGTAAGGGTATTGGTCTGGTTTTCAGCGCGGAGTTGCTGACCAAAGGTGTTGTCAGCTGTGTTGATGGATTCAGCGTTAATCAAATCCCGGAAAGCTTTGGGATTAAAGGGCTTGGGAAGAATCCCCAGAACATTAAGACCATGCGCACCGGCCGAACGTGCTGCAGCATGTAATAGTTGCTGCCCGGCGCCACTTGTGATGATTAACTGAGCATCGATTTGCATACGGCCCAATTCGCCAAGTACTTCCACCCCATCCATATCCGGCATAATCAAATCAATAATCAGATATTGTGGGCTCCAGTCATTGATGATCTCCAGAAAACTTTGAAAGTCAGAGGTTATTTTGGCTGACAGACCGATAAATTCAGCGACATTAGCAATTGCTCTTGCAGTGAGATTGTTGTCATCCAGAATGAGTACTTTTAATTCGGTCATCGCCCCAGATTACTCTTGGTTATCCAATAAAAATAAACTCTGTAGACACTTTGACATTTATGACTCGTTCTGCAAAGACTTTCGGATTTTCGTGGTAAGTTCATCTCGACTATATGGTTTACTCAGTAACATGACTCCAGGGTCCAACCGACCATGATGGACGATAGAGTTCTCGGTATATCCTGAAGTGAACAAAACTTTTAATTGTGGTCGGATTCGCTGCGCCTTATCAGACAGCTCTCTTCCACTCATACCGCCTGGCATCACCACATCGGTGAATAATAAGTCAATATCTGCATCACTTTGAATGATTTCCATTGCTTCGCTTCCATTTGATGCACTTATTACCTTATATCCCATAAACTCTAATTGCGAAATAACATAATTGCGAACCAATTCATCATCTTCAACAACAAGTATGCTTTCATTGCCGATTTGCGGTTGAATATGCAGTACAGAAGCGTTTTCTGCCGTCGCAACCTCCTCAGGTGAGCGGGGTAAATACAGTCTGATGGTCGTTCCCTGACCGACTTCCGAATAAACGTTTATGTGACCATAACTCTGTCGGGCAAATCCATAGACCATCGCCAAACCAAGACCCGTACCCTTATCTTTGCTTTTTGTGGTGTAGAACGGTTCAAACACTTTATCCAGATTCTCTGGAGCAATACCTACCCCGGTATCTGACACCCCAATGATGACATAATCACCCGGGGTAACATCGTGTTGTGAACCATAGTCTTCGGAGAGTGAAACATTGAGGGTTTCAATTAATAACCTGCCACCTGATGGCATCGCATCACGCGCATTGATGGCCAGATTCAACAGCGCATTTTCCAATTGTCCCGGATCTACCTGCGCCAACCAGAGATCTGGTTCCAACGCCAGCTCAAGCTGAATCGCCTCGCCAATTGATCGGCTTAGTAACCCCTGAAAATTATTTAATAATTGATTGGCATCAATATGTTTTGGATCCAGTGCCTGCTTTCTGGAAAAGGCCAGCAAACTGCGAATTAATTCTGCTCCGCGGTCTGCTGCCTCCTGGATCATTTCAGAAAGGCCGCGTAGTTTGGAATCGCTGGCAAGTGACTCAGTAATAATTTCGGCATTGCCGACAATGACTGTCAACAAGTTATTAAAGTCATGAGCGACGCCACCGGTTAACTGGCCAACGGCTTCCAATCGTTGGGATTGTCGTAATTTCTCTTCCATCTCAAGTCGTTCTGAGATATCGGTAATAACCCCCACCATACGAACGGCAACATTAGCATCATTGTAAATAATATAACCACGGTCAATGACATCAGCATAGCTGCCATCTAGACGCCGAAACTTATAATTATCCGACAACCCTTGCTGACAAGTTTCAATCGCCCGTTTAAGGTTATTCACTGCCCTGACTCGATCATCGGGATGAATACGGTTTTCCCAGTCTTCAACAGTGGGGGCAGTCTCTTCACTCTCTATTCCGAACAAGGTTGCAAAGCTATCGCTCAACCAAAGTTCATTGGTTAACAGATCCAAGTCCCAGATCGCATCATTGGTCGCTTTGGATAATAACTGAAAGCGTTGCTCACTCTCCCTAATATTGGCATCCGCTTCTTTTTGCAGCGTAATATCAGTAATGTATCCTTCAATAGCTATTATGTTTCCATCTTTATCTCTTACCCCACTACCCTGCTCCCAGAACCAGCGGATGTCACCATCTTTATGGGTGATTCTATATTCAACCTGAAATGTTTGGTTTTGCGTCAACGCTTTATCAACAATATCGGCTGCATATTGACGATCATCGGGATGAATCAGACTTGCATATGTTAAGGCTTTATTTTCAAGCACATCATCAGCATCATAGCCAGTCAGGCTTTTAAACGATTCACTGACATACAACATGGTCCAGTCATTATCATATAAACAACGATAAGCAACTCCCGGCAGGTTACGCAGTAACTGCATTAATGATCGTTCGGCCTCAGAACGCTGCGCCTCGGCAAGCTTGGTATTGGTAATATTTTCGGTGATGGCAATAAGATGCAACGGATTGCCACTGTCATCACGTTGCAAGGTGATACTTAATCTTGCCCAGACCGTTTCGCCGGTTTTATGGATGTAGCGTTTTTCCAGAATACGGCTATCAAGGATACCAAGCAGAATATCGCTGATTTCCTGCTGGTTCTGTTCTTTATCATCAGGATGGGTAAGCTGATGAAAATCCAGTTGCGTCAGTTCTTCAGCTGAATACCCCAGCATTTCACAATAAGCTTGATTGCATTCCAGAAAACGGCCGTCTGTTGAGGCAATGGCCACACCGGTAGCTGCATCCTGAAATGCTTGACGAAACCGGCTTTCGCTACGACGAATTCGTTCTTCATTGCGGTGCTTGGCAATGGCAATAGAAATAATTTTTGATATACGCTCGATAGTATCAAGCTGCTCGGGTTCCGGGGTTTTTACCGTGTTGTGATAAATGGCAAAAGTCGCGATAACGTTAAGTTTTTCATCAAATATAGGATGAGACCAGCAAGCCCTTAAATCATAAGCCAATGCAAAGTTGCGATAATTTTCCCACAGAGGATCATTTTCAATATCACATACAATGACTGGCCTTTTAAGAAATGCTGCTGTTCCACATGAGCCCGCAAGCGGGCCTATAGGCTCGCCATGAATGGCATCGTTATAACTGACCGGTAAATTGGGTGCAGAACCATGCAGCAGGCGTTTACCCTCTTCATCAATCAGTAAAATGGAAGCGATGGTATTGGGCAGAATTTCTTCGATCCCCAGTACAATTTGCTCCATAATCTGTTGTAAATCCAGAGAGGAAGCCACGGCTTCAACCATGCTGGATTCCAGTTTTTGTATCATCTCCAGGCGTTTACGTTCAGTGATATCGATAATCATGCCTAAACGACGAACTTCCTGACCACTGGCATTAAATACTGATTTGCCACATTCAAATAACCAGCGAATGCTTGCGTCGTCTTTACGGGTAATTCGATATTCAGCCTCTACTATACCGCTGTTACTGGGTTTTGCCCGTGCTGATTCCAGAGTTTTTATATCTTCTGGCAGAATAAATTGCTGAAAACTCTCTATTGTTCCATCAAATTCTTCAAGCGTTATGCCAAAGAGTTCAGCCGTCTGTTCAGACCAGGTTACTTTGTCATTGAGCAAGTTGATTTCCCAACTTCCCATATGACCTATACGTTGACTTTCATCCATCAAACGTAACATATGATCTATATGACCCATATGTTGACGAATATCTGTCAAATCCAGCACTGTGCCAAATAATTCATTTTTATCAGGCTGCCAGGTGGCACGTTGTCGGATAAACCTTAATTCATTATCAGCCGTTAATATCCGGTGACACACATCAAGACTGTCCTGCTGTTCAATCGCACGATTGAAAGCCCGTGTAACGTCAGCTTTATCATCCGGATGTACCTGCTGTAAGTGACCTCCCAGTGTGGGAGAAAACTCTTCTAATGATTTTGCAAATATTTCAAATGTCTGTTCCCCCCACCACAAATTTGATGTTTCAGGGGTATAGACCCAGTGACCTATAAGCGTTGGAGAAGCACCGAGGTCTGTAGCCATCCATTGTTGTACCGGACCTGGAAGAATTTCGCTGGATAAGATAACCAGCAATTTGTTGTCATCATCATCCAAAACTAATGTTGCTGGGTAGCGCTGAGCCTCGCTTCTACCAATAAGGGTTAATGGGGAATGAAATGGAGATCGTGGATTGAATGTATTTCTATCTAGTTCTTCAGCAAAAAATGCTTCAAATGGCAAGCCAATAATATCGTTTTCATCAGAAGCTTCGATTAACCGCAAAGCCTCTGAGTTTGCAGTTAACAGTAAGTTCTCGCGAAAAATAAAGACAGCTTGGTTGTGCTGGTTCATTAGCACGGTTAACAGATAATCATGAGCCCCAGAGTTATTACTCAATTTTTCACCCACTTCTAATAGTTAAGGCCAACTCTGTTTACCAAGATATACCAGAGTTGGCCTAACCGGCTAGTGAAATATTAAATTTTGAACTGACTGATTTGTGTTTCCAGTCCATTCGCCAGTCTGGCCAATTCCTGACTGGTTAACGTGGTTTGATTGGTACTTTCAGCATTTTCCTCAGCCACTTGAGCGATACTGACAATATTTCGGTTTATCTCTTCAGCAACGGCTGACTGTTCCTCTGCCGCACTGGCAATATGGGTATTCATATCACGAATCGAGGCAACTGATTCGGCTATAACATCCAAAGATTGGCCCGCTTTCTCTGCTTTTTCAACACTACGGTTAGCCTGCTCAAGCTCTTCATCCATTACCTGAACCGATTTTTCGGCTTCTTTTTGCAGTCGTTCGATTATTTTTTTAATTTCTTCTGTTGAGTCGTGGCTACGTTTAGCGAGTGTTCTGACTTCATCGGCCACCACAGCAAAACCTCTACCTGACTCACCAGCTCTGGCGGCTTCAATCGCGGCATTTAAAGCCAATAAATTGGTTTGTTCGGCAATCCCTTGAATGACAGTAAGTACACTACCAATATTTTCGCTTTCTTTTTGTAAATCCTTGATCGATACTGCCCCCATTTCCACCTGTTTCGCCAGTTGCTTGATTCCGTCAATTGCATCCATCACCACTTGTTTTCCGGCTTTGGTTTCGTTATCTGCTGTACGCGAAGCATCAGCAGCCTGCGAAGCATAACGTGCCACTTCCTGGACTGTGGCCGCCATTTCATTCATTGCTGTGGCAACCTGTTCACTATCGCTTTGCTGGCTCATTACACCACGACTTGTTTGCCCGGTAATGACGGTTAACTCTTCAGCAGCCACGTTGAGCTGTCTGGACGAATCAAAGACTTCTTGAATCAGGTTACTGAAAACGCCCATCATCTGATTAAAAACATGTGCCATCTGCACTATTTCATCTTTACCCTCTATATCTGCGCGCTCTGTGAGATCTTTATTTTGTTGTGCCCGTTTCATCACTTCAGCCAGCAAATTGATGGGATTCACTACACTACGACTGATGAATCTGGATAATAGAACCAAGATGGCTAAAATCAACACAATTGAAATAATAGCCGTAATAAAAATGGATCTTTCGTGTGCCAGAACTTCATCAGTTATTTGTTCCGATGTGGTATGAAGTAAGTCCTGTATTTGATAGACAATCGATCGCATTTCACCCATCCGACCTAAATCTTCGTTAAAACCAAATTGTTGTTCAGCATTGACCAGCTGAGTAAAGTCATCGCTGTACTTCATCATCAAATCTGATATCTGCCGTTGCTCAAAGTCACTTAAATAGCTTTGCTGCAAATTTTGATAAAAAACGCTGAGGTTATTATTAAAGGTTTCGAAGTAGCTCACATCTCTACGCAACATAAAATCTTTTTCATTACGGCGTAACATCAGCATATCTTTCAATAAAGCATCATTTTGAAAATTGCCAAGCATCTTTTCAGCTTCCTGAACTGAGCTACGGAGATTGCCGTAAAGTCCATCTTTATGACTGAGTCCGATAGTCTGCCGTAAAGCGACTATCTCGTTAAATGCCGTATGATATTGTTCGATTAAGGTAAGCAGTTGTGGAATCTGTTTAATCTGAATATTTTCAGATTGCAGTTCAGCATTCAACTGAGAGAGTTGCTGTGTTAATAAGCTGATATTGTCATTAAAAACAGTTTGATATTTCAGATCCCGTCGTTCCAGGAAGTCTTTTTCATTTATTCGTAAGTTTCGCATTGTGGTTTCAGCCTGAAGACTCAATGCGGCTGACTGTCCAATTTGTACAAGTGAATGCATGCCAAGGCTAAGTATTACTGCCAGGATGATAATCCCGACAACCATAAGGCTACTTAAAAGCAACATTTTTGCTTTGACGGATAATGACTTCAACATGCTGGCTCCAGGGGCTGACGGGATTATTTCCTAATAATTCCTGTATCGTCTTCCCATGGTAAAACTTTAAAAAATCACATTAAATAAAGCAGCCAATTGAATCAGTGTCTGTTGAACATTCATAGCCGCCTCTGTTGTGGCTTTGAAAGATCAACAGACCCTAGCGACTAATTGCACCAGAATCAATGAGTAAACGATGTATTGATTGCGCGAATTGTTGATAGCCAAGCGCATTCGGGTGCACATGATCAGCCTTTAATGATGAATCAATTAACACCTCACTGAGAATAGTCGGCTCGACGGGTATACCTTTTGATTCAGCAATATCAAGATAAAGTGGTAATGGTGCTAAATTGAGACCCAACGCAGGTACGGCAATTAATATTACCTGCGAACCTGAAGCGATTATCTCATCCACCATCGTTTGAAGGTTTGCTTGTAGTTGCGTTCGACTCTGCTTACGCAATAGATCATTACCACCATGGCACAACACAACCAGATCAGGTTTGGTTTCTTCAAGAAGTTTTGCTAAACGCTTTTTACCATCACTGCTGACTTCACCGGGTACACCTGCATTGATCACTTTGCGGTTAGTCATTTCAGCAAGCAAGGCGGGATAACTCTGTTCTGGCGCAGCACCGGTTCCAAAGGTCAGACTGTCACCAAAAGCTAGGATCACGCCATCCTGGCTAAGCGGTTTTAGTTTGGCAGAAGGCTGATCACAACCTGAAAGTGTAGAAATTCCAATACAAACAATTAAAAAATATTTAAACGCAGCGACGAAATTTCTATTCATCAAGCAGCCAGTCTGGCAGAGGGAAACAAACGGTAAAAATTTTCGGTGGTCACTGCAGCAATCTCTTCTATTGACTCACCCCTTAATTCAGCCAGGAAAGCGGCGACATGTTTAACATATGCTGGCTGATTGGTTTTACCACGATGAGGAACCGGAGCCAGATAAGGAGCATCGGTTTCAATCAGAATACGATCCAGAGGCAGTTTTTGAGCAACCTCCTGTAACTCACGGGCACTTTTAAATGTCACGATACCGGATAACGAGATATAAAAACCAATATCCAAAGCACGTTTTGCCGTTTCCCAGTTTTCGGTAAAACAATGAATAATGCCGCCTGCATCTTTGGCATTCTCATTTTCCAGCATTGTCATGGTATCTTCACGTGCTTCACGGGTATGAATGATCAATGGTTTTTTAGTCTGTCGGGCGGCTTCAATATGGTAACTGAAACGATCCCGTTGCCAGCCCAAATCACCTTCGCTACGAAAATAATCCAAACCGGTTTCGCCAATAGCTATTACTTTTGGATGGTTAGCCAGTTCAATCAATTGTTCCGTGCTGAGTGTGCCAGCTTGATCCACATTGGGGTGAATTCCTACACTGGCTGTGAGCTGTGGATACTGCTCAGCAAGTTGACGAACTTCAGCAATACTGTCGTTATCAATGGCAATACAAAGGATATGTTCAATTTGGTTTTCCCTGGCCTCGGCAACCATTGCGGCAATACCGCCAGGTTGGTCAGCCAGTAAATTCAGATGGCAGTGTGAATCAATATACATAAATAACCCGGTTGCTGACGGCATGAGCACCGCCATTTTTCTTACATCGTATAGGTGGCTTTATCTGATTTCAATTTATCGACCAGATGGTTTTCGATTTTGCCGCGGACCACATTGGCACCGCCGTCACCTTCACTAAAGTGCACGCCTATGCCCGCAGCCTGATTGCCCTGCGCGCCTCTAGGGGTAATCCAGGCAATAGTGCCGGCAACAGGTATTTTTTCCGGCTCATCCAGTAAGGTCAGCAAAATAAAGACTTCTTCGCCCATTTGATAGGGTTTATTGGTGGGGATAAATAAGCCACCATTCTTCAGAAAAGGCATGAAAGAGTGATACAGCATGTTCTGATCACTTATTTTCAGTGAGAGGATGCCTTTACGTGGATTCATGCTCATATAAAAACTCTTTAATTATTTGCCGGTGACGAGATTAATGATTTGCTGCTTTGGTTTGGGTAATACGCATCACTGAAACCATAAAGTCTTCAATTAACAACGTCTTGTTGTAGTTATTTGAAGATGATATTAGCTTTATTGTACTCACTATGCAATCAGCGATAGGCCAGTAATGCTGCGTTAGACTGGCATCAGCATACTCCAAATACTGCTGCTGAAGTCGGGCTTTAACAGTCGATAACAATTGATGCATCACTTTAACCAGATCCAGTTGTTGCCATTGGCTGGCAAGTTGCACGGGATTTGCCTGCTGTTGTATCAATTGATCAAAATCCTGCTGAATCTGTTGATATGACTGCCACTCATTGGTCTCGAGCGCATTGACGATAGCAAAAGGCGCATCCAGCGTTAATGAGGAAATTTTTCGTAACTGATCAGCATCAGTAGCAACGCCCTGAGAATCCAGCCATTTTAATGTCATCGAATAATCGGGAGTTGACAGATGCATCTGCTGGCAACGACTGCGAATAGTCACTGGCAGTCGATGTACTGCATTGGTGGTTAAGATTAAAATAGTATTGTTCTGTGGTTCTTCAAGCAGTTTCAATAAACTGTTTGCAGCACTGTTGGTCATTAAATCTGCTGACTCAATTACCACTGTTTTCCAATTGGCAACGCTTGGGGTAAGTGATTGTTTTTCTTTTAGTGCACGAATCTGGTCGATTTTGATCGATTTACCGGCCTCCTCCGAACGAATAGTCAGATGATCAGGGTGATTCCCTGCCTGCATTATCTGACAACTGTGACACACACCACAGGCGTTAAACTGTTTGTCAGCAGCAAGACATAATAAACTCTCAGCCATTTTGCCGGCTAACTGCTTTTTCCCCAGTCCGGAGACACCCGTCAACAAGACAGCATGCGGCATACGCTGTTGCTCTACTCTGTCAACGATATGTTGCCAGACCGTCTGTTGCCATGGGAAAAGCGCTGTCATCAAAGTGTTGCTTCCAGTAATGGAGTCAGCTGATGTTTGAGTTGTTGCTGAATCGCTTCAATATTCTGGCTGGCATCAATTCGCTTGATCCGCTTCGGTTCTGCCTCAGCACGGGCAAGATAACAATTCCTGACGCGTTCAAAGAACACCTGTTTTTCCTGCTCAAACCGATCTTTTTGCTGTTGTCGTTGTTCTACCCGGGTTTGACCTAAAGCCACGGGCAAATCAAATAAAAATGTGACATCCGTATTACAGCCTTGCAAGGTCCATTCAGCAAGCTGTTTTATGCGTTGTTCATTAATTCCTCGCCCGCCACCTTGATAGGCAAACGTAGCATCAACAAAACGATCAGAAACAACCCAATCACCACGTTTTAATGCTGGCAAAATAACCTGTTGGATGTGCTCAGCACGAGCAGCAAACATCAACAACAACTCAGTATCTTCAGCCATCGCCTGATCAGTTGGCTTGAGTAACACCTCACGGATTTCTTCGCCCAAAGGGGTGCCACCTGGCTCGCGGGTCACTACAACCTGTTTACCGTGTGAGCGAATATAATCAGCAATAAACTGCAGTTGGGTCGATTTACCGGCACCTTCAATGCCTTCGATACTGATAAATTTTCCATTCATTGTGTTATCTGCTTGTTTTTCCAGTATTTTCTAACAGCTCGATTATGATCCTCCAGATTGTCCGAGAAAACATGACCACCGTTTTCCGCACCGGCAACAAAATACAGGCTGCTGCCTTCAGCTGGATTTATTGCAGCTTCAATGGATTCTTTACTGGGCAAACAGATTGGTGTTGGAGGCAAACCAAATCGGGTATAGGTATTGTAAGGCGTATCCGTTTGCAGATCTTTTTTACGGATATTGCCATCGTAACTGTCACCCATGCCATAAATAACAGTCGGATCAGTCTGCAAACGCATGCCTTTATCCAGACGGCGAACGAAGACACCGGCAATTTCAGGGCGCTCTTCGGGTACGGCACTCTCTTTTTCGATAATGGACGCCATGATCAGTACTTCATATGCTGAATCATAAGGTAGCTCTTCTGTCATCAGCTGCCAGGCATTCTCCAGCTGAACCTGCATATTCTGGTAGGCACGCCTTAAAAACTGGACATCAGTTGTATTGGCAGGAAAATGGTATGTCTCAGGTAAAAATAAACCTTCAACCCATTCATTTTCTATAGATAACGCTTCACGAACTGTTTCATTGTTCAATTCGGGCAGTGTCTTTTTAATTTTTGGATGCCCCAGCACTTTTTCAAATAACTGCTTGGCTGTCATGCCTTCCACGATGGTTATGGAGTATTGGACAACTTTGCCACTGATAAAGAGATTTAATAAATCCGGTAAAGTGGCGTCAGATTCAATCCGATATTCACCGGCCTTTATCTGCTGCGCATTGCCTTGCATTCGAGCATAAATATCCAGATAAACACTGGGGACCGGGCTCAAACCACTATCGTATAGACGCTGGCTAACTTTACTGATGTTATCACCTGGATAAATAGTAAAAATCGTTTCATCTTCTATTAAATTAACCGGCTGATGCAGGAATCGCTGATATTCGCTCCAGGCAACTAACGCGATAATCGCAGCTACTACGACTAAAAAAAGCAGTTTGATATATAAAGGTATTTTCATTCGTTTCTGTTCAGTGAATTTAAAGTGTGCTGCAACGTTTGAGTAATTGGACCATGACTGTAATGCATATCAAGATCAGTAATACGAGTCACTGGCCATATGCCAATCAAACTGTTGCAGACAAACACTTCGTCCGCTGACTTGAGATCATCAATGGTCAGCGATGTGATATGCAGGGGTATCGACAATCTGTCAGCAATTTTAATCAGCTGTTGACGCATAATACCAGCGATTCCTGAGTCTGAAAGCTCCGCCGTCGATAATTGGTTGTTATGTACCAGAAACACATTCGACATTGTTCCCTCTATCAATTGATTCTGATAATCAAGCATTAAACCCTCTACGATACAGTCGTCCTGCCATTCATTTCGTGCAAGCACCTGTTCCAGACGATTAAGATGTTTGATTCCAGCCAATGCGGGGTTGATCGCCAAACGCTGTTGACAGAGGCGCACAGTAATGCCGGACTGGTGGGATTCGGGATATTTTGGCATAGCATGCGTGCTGATAATTCGGCTGGTTTGCATATCAGTTTGATAACGATACCCTCGTCCACCGGAACCACGAGTAACCATGATTTTAATAACTGCATCATTATTCAATTGACGACAAACAGTATGGACTTCTCCCGCGAGAGATTGCTGTTGTTCAACAGGAAAGGCAATTTTCAGCCGATGACAGCCTTCAAGCAATCTGGAGAGATGCTGGGCGAAATATTCGAGTTGCCCATTACGATAGGCGATGGTTTCAAACAAACCATCGCCATATTGCAAACCTCGATCTGTAACTTCGATTCTGTTTTCGGGTTGGCCGTTAATCAGAATCATCCGTCACCGACTAATCGAGTTTTTTGAAAATAACAGTACCGTTGGTGCCACCAAAGCCAAATGAATTCGACATGGAAATATCGATAGGCATTTGTCGAGCAGTATGTGGAACATAATCAAGATCACATGCTTCATCCGGGTTATCCAGATTGATGGTGGGTGGTGCAACCTGATCACGAATGGCCAGAATACTGAATACCGCTTCAACACCACCTGCAGCACCTAACAAGTGACCAATCATTGATTTGGTTGAACTGACTGCGACCTGCTCTGAGGCATTGCCAAGAGCGGTTTTAATCGCCTGCGTTTCTGCAACGTCACCTGCAGGGGTAGAAGTACCGTGAGCATTAATATAATGAATATCTTCTGGATTAATGCCAGCATCATTCATTGCATTGACCATACAACGGGCTGCACCCTCGCCACCTTGTGATGGCATGGTCATATGATAAGCATCACTACTCATTCCAGAGCCAATTAATTCGGCATAAATGGTAGCGCCACGTTTTTTGGCGTGTTCATATTCTTCCAGGACAATGACACCAGCACCATCTCCCAATACAAAGCCATCACGATCTTTATCCCACGGACGGCTTGCAGCAAGTGGATCATCATTACGGGTCGACAGAGCACGTGCCGCAGCAAAACCACCTAAACCGGTTTTGGATGTCGCCATCTCAGCACCGCCGGCGATCATCACATCAGCATCGCCATATTGAATCATGCGACCGGCAGCCGAAATACAGTGTGTTCCGGTAGAACATGCCGTGACAATGGCAGTATTTGGCCCTTTCATACCATACATAATCGATAAATTACCGGATATCATATTAATGATGTTACTGGGCACAAAAAATGGTGAAATTTTACGTGGCCCGCCATTTAAAAAGCTGTCATAGCCAGCTTCAATACCTGGTAAGCCACCAATTCCGGAGCCAATAGCCACACCAATACGTTCAGCATTGGCATCGGTCACTTCTAATCCGGCATCTTTAATAGCTTCAACCGCTGCCGCAATTCCGTAATGGATAAAAGTATCCATTTTTTTAGCGTCTTTACGAGAAATAACTGTCTCAACATCAAAGTCTTTGACGCTAGCACCAAAACGAACTGGGAAATCAGTTACATCAAATGATGTAATCGGAGCCACACCACTTTTGCCAGCCAGGATATTCTCCCAGCTTTCTGCTACCGATAAACCGACCGGTGTTACCGCGCCCAGCCCGGTAACCACAACGCGTCTTTTAGACATCAGTTTTCCTCATGCAAATCTTCTCTATAGATACGACATAGCCGTCTAGCATGACCTGCACGCTAGACGGCTACATCTGAAGCAATCTGTAATATTAAGACTGAACAGAATTAATATAAGCGACAGCTTCTTTAACAGTGGTGATCTTTTCAGCTTCTTCGTCAGGAATTTCACATTCAAATGCTTCTTCCAGTGCCATAACCAGCTCTACAGTGTCCAGCGAGTCAGCACCCAGATCATCAATAAATGAAGCATCTGCAGTTACTTCATCGGCATTTACACCTAATTGTTCAACAACAATTTCTTTAACACGAGCTTCAATATCACTCATAACATCTGTTTCCTTTGGTGGTTAAGTACAAACAACGTGCTCGCATTTTATAGTGCGAGCACTGCGGAGACAAGCTGGAAGCCTTGTCCTAAAAATATCTCCACAATAAAAAACCTGAGTCTAAATAGATTCAGGCCCTTAATTCATATACATGCCGCCATTTACGTGCAGCGTTTCGCCAGTAATATATCCTGCTAAAGAACTGGCCAAAAAGCTGACAGCAGCGGCAATTTCTTCTGCTTCTCCGAGGCGTTTAACCGGAACTTGTTCCAGTAATGCGGTTTTATGTGCTTCAGGCAGCCCACTGGTCATATCAGTGTCTATAAAACCGGGAGCAACACTGTTTACCGTAATCCCACGAGCACCGACTTCACGGGCTAATGACTTGCTGAAACCAATTACACCGGCTTTAGCAGCAGCATAGTTGGTTTGACCGGCATTACCCATTACACCAACAACTGATGTGATATTGATAATGCGACCCCAACGGGCTTTGGTCATAGCACGTATGCAACGTTTGCTTAATTTGAAGATTGGTGTGAGATTAGTGTTGATAATATCGTCCCATTCTTCATCCTTCATCCGCATCAGTAAATTGTCACGAGTGATACCAGCATTGTTGACCAGAATATCCGGCGCGGCGAATTCGGCTTCAATCGCCGTAACAGTCTCATCAATGGCATTTTCCTGCGTCACGTTCAACACCAGACCTTTTCCCTTAATACCGGCTGCCTGCAGGTATTCACTGATGGTAGCAGCCCCCTTTTCTGAGGTGGCAGTACCAATCACGGTGGCACCCTGTTCACCGAGACTTAATGCAATAGCACGGCCGATACCGCGAGTTGCACCAGTCACCAAAGCAACTTTACCTTGTAGGCTCATGATGGTTCTCCTAATACTTCTTGAGTTTTTTGCAATGTAGCCGAATCAAATACCGGTAAGGCCTGTAAGGTTTTATCAATACGTTTGGTTAAACCAGCCAGAACTTTACCCGGTCCACATTCAACCAGAATCTCAACGCCCTGGGCAGCAAACCACTCAACAGTTTCTACCCAACGCACAGGATTGTATAACTGTTGTGCCAGTAATTGGCGAATCTGGTCTGGATCAGATGTAGAGGTGACACTGGTATTATGAATTACTGGGATGTTCGGCGTTTGAATAGAGACAGACTCAAGCTCAGCTGATAATTTCTCAGCGGCTGGTCGCATCAACGCACAATGCGAAGGAACGCTCACCGGCAATAACAAGGCGCGTTTGGCGCCTTTTTCCGAAGCCATCATTACGGCTTTATCAACTGCTGATTTACTGCCGGCAATAACTACTTGACCAGGTGAATTAAAATTCACTGCTTCAACGATTCCGGCATCACTCGCCTGCTCACAGACAGCTTTTACAGTGTCATCATCAAGACCAAGGATGGCGGCCATAGCCCCTTCACCCGCAGGAACGGCCTGTTGCATGAACTGGCCACGTTTTTCCACCAGTTTGATGGCTGTTTTAAAATCCAAAGCGCCAGCGGCAACCAATGCAGTATATTCGCCCAGGCTATGGCCGGCCAGATACGCTGGTTTATCATCACTTACTGATTCCCAGCAACGCCAGACAGCAATGCCTGCTGCCAGCATGGCAGGTTGAGTTTTATCGGTCTGATTGAGTTCGGCTTCAGGTCCATTTTGCACAAGTGCCCATAAATCATAGCCAAGGGCGTCACTGGCTTCTGCAAATGTCTGCTGCACTTGCGGAAAGGATTCAGATAACTCGGCTAACATGGAAACAGATTGTGAACCCTGGCCGGGAAAGACAAAAGCTGAATGCATTGGTAAAAATACCTCAGATTAGAATTTGATGAGCGCTGAGCCCCAGGTAAAACCACCACCAAACGCTTCAAACAATAATGTTTCTCCACGCTTGATACGACCATCACGCACGGCAACATCCAGTGCCAGCGGAATAGATGCCGCAGAGGTATTACCATGGTCCTGAACCGTGACAACAACACTTTCCATCGACATGCTCAACTTTTTGGCTGTCGCAGCGATAATACGAATATTCGCCTGATGTGGGATGAGCCAGTCAATATCATGTTTCTTTAGCTGGTTAGCCGCCAGTGTTTCGTCAACAATTTTACTCAGGGTTTTTACAGCAATTTTGAAAACGTCATTACCCTGCATTTCAATATAGGCAGGATCTTCAGTAATAGTACTTCCAGGTCCTGTTGGGACATGTAACAGTTCATTGAAACTACCGTCGCAATGAATATGAGTCGACATGATACCGGGTTCAGCAGATGCCTGTAACACGACTGCCCCGGCGCCATCACCGAATAAAACACAGGTATTGCGGTCAGTCCAGTCAACAATCCGAGATAAGGTTTCCGCACCAATGACCAGAACATTTTTTGCACTGCCAGACTTAATAAATTTATCCGCAACGGTCAGTGCGTAGACAAAACCAGTACAAACCGCCTGAATATCAAATGCTGGGCAACCATGAATTCCCAGTTTTTGCTGGACCAGTGCGGCTGTACTTGGAAAAATCCGAGTTGGCGTCGTTGTGGCAACAATTATCATGTCTATATCACGCGGCTTTATACCCGCTGCAGAAATAGCATTTTTGGCGGCAAAATAAGCTAAATCTGTTGTCGTTTCGTCATCACCGGCAATATGTCGTTTTTTAATTCCAGTACGATCGGTAATCCATTCATCACTGGTTTCAACCATTGACTCGAGTTCAATATTGGTCAGAAATTTTTCCGGCAAATAGCTGCCCGTTCCGGCAATTCTGGAATAAATCACAACATCTGTTCCTCTAAAAGAGTTTCAAGATGTTTAGTAATATTCTTTGGAACGTCTTTTCGGGCTTCAAGAATGGCGATATTAATTGCATTGCTGAAAGCAAATGTATCTGCGCCACCATGACTTTTAATCACAATACCTTGTAAACCAATCAGGTTTGCGCCATTAAATGCACGAGGATCAAGCTCTTTGCTAAAGCTTTTCAACACAGGAGAAGCGATTAATCCGGCAATTTTAGTTAACCAGTTACGATGAAACGCCTGACGCAAATAATGTCGGATCATATGCGCCACACCTTCACTGGCTTTCAGCGCAACATTCCCCACAAAGCCATCACAGACCAATACGTCGACCTCGCCATGATAAAGACCATCGCCCTCGACATAGCCGTAGTAGTTGAGATCAGTCTTGGCTAATAAACGAGCAGCTTCTTTAACCCTCTCATTACCTTTGATTTCCTCTGCACCAACATTTAGCAGGCCAACAGTGGGATTAGGCTTACCATCAATCAACTCGGCTAACACAGACCCCATTAATGCGAACTGCACCAGATGTTCTGCAGTTGAGTCTACGTTAGCCCCCAGATCGAGAACATAAGTATGACCACGCATAGTGGGTAAGGCAGTAATGATTGCAGGACGCTCAATTCCCGGCAGCGTCTTCAGCACAAACCGCGCAGTGGCCATCAAGGCACCGGTATTACCGGCACTGACACAAGCAGCCGCTTGCCCCTCTTTCACCAGGTTAATAGCTACCCGCATGGAAGAATCTTTTTTGCCGCGAAGAGCCGAAGAAGGAGGTTCATCCATACCAACTGTTTGGGAGGCATGCTGAATTTTCATCCGGTGTTTATCACTGAACTGATGTTTAGATATTTCTGCTGAAATAATGGCTTCATCGCCAACTAAAATCAGCTCTACATCAGAATGCCTTTGCAGTGTTGATATAGCAGCGGGGATCACGACTTGAGGTCCGTGATCCCCGCCCATAGCATCAATCGAAATTGTTAAAGTCAATTTCTGTTAAGCCTTATTCACTCTTATCAGCAATGACTTTACGGCCACGATAGTAACCGTCAGCAGTAACATGATGACGACGGTGTAATTCACCTGAAGTCGAATCAACTGCTAATGTTGACTCGGTTAATGCATCATGTGAACGACGCATACCGCGACGTGAAGGACTCTTTTTACTCTTTTGAACAGCCATGGCTTAAACTCCTAAACCCAAAACGACAAATAAATTATTTCTTCGATTTCAACGAAGATAAAACGGCAAACGGTGAGACTGGTTTTTCAGGCTCAATTTCTTCATCTCCTGCTTGCCATAATTCTTCTGGCAAACATGGATAATCATGTTTTGGCACTATTGGTAAGGCAAGTATTAACTCATCTTCCACAATCTGTGCCGGATCAACTTGTTTTGCATCATTCAAGATCCATGGCTCGTATTGTTCGGCAAGACCTTCAATTTTCCCTTCGTGCCGAACCAGTGCCAATATCGTTGTAATGTTCATTGAATGAGCCATCGGCTCCATACAACGTTCACATAACAGATTAACCGTTACAGCAAACTGTCCACGCATATAGGGCGTGCCGGTTGTATCAATATCAAACTGCATATCGACCGACACTGTTCCTGAATTGTCGTGCAACATTTCGCTCAACCGCGACATTTTACTGACCGGGATTTCCCCCGCTATCTGTAAACCGCTGTGAGCAAAACGAAACGGATCAATCTCTTTTGGCAATTGCTGATGCATAATCGACGGGATTATATAAGAATTGGTATCAAACAGCAAAAAGCTGTTGATTCCTGCTGATTTCAGCAGGAATCAAACGTTTGAAATTAGTACGATGACTGTGCAATTTAAACGTCATTATGTAGCTCAATAGTAACGTTACCTTCTTCTTCAGTCTGTTTGGACATGTCATTACGCAGCGCATCAATGTAATACAAATAGGTTTCATCAATATCGCCGGTAATGTAATCACCATCGAAACAGGACGTATCAAAGCGTTTAACATCACTTTTCTTGTTAATGGCTTCAACCAGATCGTTTAAATCCTGATAAATCAACCAGTCTACACCCAGCTCTTCTGCAATTTGCTTAACATTGCGATTATGCGCAACAAATTCAGAGGGTGAAGGCATATCAATACCATACACATTAGGGAAACGAACTGGTGGTGCGGCGGAAGCAAGATAGACTTTTTTCGCGCCAGCATCTCGAGCCATTTGCACGATTTGCTGGGAAGTTGTACCACGGACGATTGAATCATCAACCAGCAACACATTTTTATCACGAAACTCCAGGTCAATAGCATTGAGCTTTTGTCTCACTGATTTTTTACGTTGCTGTTGTCCGGGCATAATGAACGTCCGGCCGATATATCTGTTTTTAATAAAGCCTTCGCGGTAAACCACACCTAAATCATATGAAAGTTGTAATGCAGCGCTGCGACTGGTATCGGGAATTGGAATGACCACATCAATGTCATGATCAGGAAATTCGCGCTTGATTTTCTCTGCCAGTTTAGTGCCCATTCGCATACGGCTTTTGTGAACAGAGATACCGTCCATCATTGAATCAGGACGGGCAAAATAAACGTATTCAAAGATACAGGGTGATTTAACAGGGTTCTCTGCACATTGCTGGCTGTGGAAACTGCCTTCCATGTCAATAAAGATACATTCTCCCGGCTGGACATCACGCATAAATTCGAAATCCAGCGTGTCCATCACGACACTTTCAGAAGCCACAACATACTCGGTACCCTGCTCTGAGTCGCGCTTGCCAATAACGGCAGGACGGATACCATAGGGATCACGGAAAGCCAACATACCCACGCCAGCAATCATCGCTACTGCAGCATATGCACCTTTACAACGTTTATGTACTTCTGAAACCGCTTTGAAAATATCTTCGGGTTGTGGTTTGAGCTTTCCGGAAGTCTGCAATTCGTGAGCAAGTACATTTAATAACACTTCGGAATCTGAACCGGTATTAAGGTGACGACGATCACTTTTAAACAATTGATCTGATAACAGCTGTGTGTTGGTCAGGTTACCATTGTGGGCCAGTGCAATACCGAAAGGCGAGTTGACATAAAATGGCTGGGATTCAGCTGAGTTGGAACACCCCGCGGTAGGATAGCGTATATGGCCAATGCCCATTGAACCTTTCAGACGAATCATATGACGGGTATGAAAAACATCTTTTACCAGTCCATTATCTTTGCGAAGATAAAACCGTCCGTTCTGGTCACACGTCATGATTCCCGCGGCATCCTGACCACGATGTTGTTGAACGGTCAGTCCGTCATAAAGTGCCTGGTTGACTTCTGAATGACCTACGATTCCGATAATTCCACACATATATTAAGACCCTGTCAGGATTAGTTGAAGTTAACGTGTTCGGCGACATCAGCTGGTAAAAACTGTTTGACCCAAATCGCCAGATCTTCAAAGTGTTGTAACAATAAAGAATTTTGCCACCAACTGTCAGATGGCATGGGTGTTACTCCGGCAGCCAACACTAATATAGTGACAATTGCTGCACCTCTAAGAATACCAAAAATCACTCCCAGAGCACGGTCAGTGCCGCTGAGACCTGTTTTTTCAACCAATTGTGAAATCAAATGATTAACCAGTGCCCCGAGTATTAATGTGACAACAAATAAGACAAAGAATGCAATAAATAGACGTAGTGTAGCTGTATCAATATAGGGCGTTAACAAACTGGCGAAGTTTGCAAAAAACATGAATGCAACCCAAATCGCCACTATCCAGCTAATTAACGAAAGTACTTCTTTTATAAAACCGCGAACGATACTGATGCCCGACGAAATCAAAATAATGCCGATTATTAAATAATCTACCCAGTTCATTATGACTCCGCGTCGAGCGAGCGTGTTAAAAGGAGAATTTTATCAGAATTGCACAAACGAACCCAATATATTTACTTTAAATAACTAGTTAATTGAGTTGTTTGTGATGCATTACTGATATGGGAAAACCTGGGTATTTATATTCAATTGGTTACGTATTGACTCAGCAGTTTTTTCCAGAGCAGATCGATCTGCACTCGGTTGCAATCTCACTCGATAAATAACGTTTCCACCTGAACGGGTTTGCTCAATCGTAGGTTTATAACCCAGCTCTTCCAACTGCTTTTTCCGACTGATTGCATTCGCTTCCATTGAAAAACTGCCTAACTGAAGAATCCAGCGCGAATTTGCTTCTGCCGGAGCAGGAGTCGATTCTGTTTTAGGCTCGGGTTGACTTATCTTGGGAGCTGGAGCTTCTACTACCGGTTCAGGTTCGGGAGCTTTTGGCGCGGGAGCAGGTTTGGGAGCCTCAGGTACCGGAGCTGGTGCTACAGTTTCAGGTTCAGGTGTTACAGGAGCTGGTGCTACAGTTTCAGGTGTGACAGGTTCTGACACAAAAGCGTCAGGTAGCTGCGGAGCAGTATTGTCTTTAACTTTAGGATCAATATCGACAAAAGCTTCGGAGGAAGACATAGCTGTTTCCAACTCTGAGTCATCATCTACCTTTTCCTGTAAAGGCTCAATCACCGATGAAAACTGAATGGGTTCTTCTTCGACTTCCTGTCTGCCGGATTCTGTCTGACTAACTTTGGATAAAACGATATAAGCGAGCACGGCGATGAAAAAGACAAGCAATAGCGTCCCGATTAAACGCTGTTGTTGTTTTTGGGTCATCATAAATCTCCGCTACTCGCTTTTATCAGATTAGTGCCGGTTTTGTGTATTAACTTCGTGAAAACTGGCCTGTTCTGGCGGCAGAACAGTTGCAGTATCCGGAGTCGGTAACACTTTTGTTGGCATATGTTGCAAGGCTTTTTCCAGAACTTCATTAATCCAGCGTACCGGAATAATTTCCAAACCGGATTTTACATTATCTGGAATTTCCCGTAAGTCTTTGACGTTATCTTTGGGAATTAAAACCGTATCAATACCACCGCGATGTGCAGCAAGCAATTTTTCTTTCAAACCACCGATTGCCAGGACCTCACCACGCAACGTGATTTCACCAGTCATCGCCACATTGGATTTAACCGGAATTCCGGTAATCGCAGATACCAGCGCCGTACACATACCGATACCCGCGCTAGGACCATCTTTTGGTGTAGCACCTTCAGGAACATGGATATGCAAATCGTGACTTTGAAGATAATCCTCAGCAATACCCCACTCTACTGCTCTTGAACGAACAACAGTGGTTGCTGCCTGAATAGATTCCTGCATCACATCACCCAGTTTACCGGTATAACTCGCTTTACCTTTACCTGGCATCACCGCAGATTCAATAGTCAGTAATTCACCACCGACTTCAGTCCAGGCCAGACCAGTGACCTGACCGATGCGATCATCTTCCTCGGCAACACCATATTGATAGTGGTAAACACCAAGATAATCTTCCAGGTTATCCGCTGTTACAACCACTGTCTCTTTAGGTGATTCACGAAGAATCTGTTTAACCAGTTTGCGACAGATTTTCGAGATTTCGCGTTGCAGATTACGAACACCCGCTTCGCGTGTATAACGGCGAATGATTTCCATCACTGCAGCTTCGGTAATCTCAATTTCTCCGGCCTTTAAACCATTGTCTTTAATAGCTTTTGGAAGCAGGTACTGTAAGGCAATATTCAGTTTTTCATCTTCGGTGTAACCCGCCAGTCGAATGATTTCCATCCGGTCACGCAATGCATCCGGAATATTAAGTGTATTTGCAGTACAAACAAACATCACATCAGACAAATCATATTCAACTTCCAGGTAATGATCGGCAAATGTTGAATTCTGTTCAGGATCAAGGACTTCCAGCAATGCCGAAGCGGGGTCGCCTCGAAAATCCTGAGCCATCTTGTCTATTTCATCTAGCAAAAACAATGGGTTCCGCACACCGGTTTTGGAGATATTCTGAATCACTTTACCCGGCATTGAACCAATGTATGTACGACGATGACCACGGATTTCAGCTTCATCACGTACACCACCCAAAGCCATTCGGCTAAATTTACGATTAGTCGCACGCGCAATTGATTGAGCAATCGATGTTTTACCAACACCAGGCGGTCCAACCAAACAAAGAATCGGGCCTTTCAGTTTTTTTACCCGTTTCTGGACAGCGAGATATTCAATAATGCGTTCTTTAACTTTTTCCAGACCATAATGATCTTCATCCAGCACTTTCTGAGCGTGATCCAGATCCAGAGTGACACGTGAACGTTTTTTCCACGGCACTTCGAGTAGATATTCGATATAGTTGCGAACCACTGTGGCTTCAGCAGACATCGGCGACATCATTTTTAATTTTTTCAGCTCAGATTCAGCTTTGTCACGTGCTTCAGGGCTCATGCCCGCATTGGCAATTTTTTCCGCTAATTCTTCGACTTCATTACCAGTGTCATCCAACTCGCCAAGCTCTTTCTGCACGGCTTTAAGCTGCTCGTTCAGATAATATTCGCGCTGACTTTTTTCCATCTGTTTTTTGACGCGATTACGAATGCGTTTTTCAATCTGCTGAATATCGATTTCCGATTCCAGAAAAGCCATTAATTTTTCAATGCGGTCTTTTACATCCGCCATTTCCAATAACAGCTGCTTATCTTCAAGTTTTAACGTCATATGCGCAGCAACGGTATCCGCCATGCGCGCGAGGTCTTCAATGCTCGATAAAGAAGCAATAACTTCAGGTGGAATTTTTTTGTTGAGTTTGACGTACTGCTCAAATTGACTGAGCAACGTGCGCATTAAAACGTCAGCCTCACGCTGATCAGGATGTTCATCGATAAAACTGGCAACTTCTGCCTCGCAAAATGCGTTGCTATTATCATACAAAGCAACTTTGGCACGTTGCGTTCCCTCAACCAATACCTTCACGGTACCATCAGGTAATTTTAACAATTGCAGAATATTGGCAAGCGTTCCGGTTTCATAAAGATTTTCGGGCGCAGGTGAATCTTCACCGGAATCTTTTTGAGCGACCAGCAGGATTTGCTTGTTTTCATCGGTAGCATGTTCAAGTGCTTTGATGGATTTTTCACGTCCAACAAACAAAGGAATAACCATGTGAGGATATACAACAACATCACGAAGAGGCAGCACAGGCACTTTTTGCAGTGCATTGCCATCAGTTAATGTAGTTTCAAATTCTTTTTCCATCAATGCGGACCTCTTAAGGGAGTCAACTGACACAGTAATTGTGTTCGTGAAAACAATATGGGGACAGGCATCAAGAAATCAAGCGTCCGGAGAAACCGGACGCGTCGATATCAGCCAAAAATTTAAAGATCCAACAGGTGGGAAATTATTTATCACCTGAAGCGAGATCAGCAGGATGATCTTCGTAAATCAAAATAGGCGTGTTTTCACCGTTGATAACACTCTCATCAACAACCACTTTGGTCACATTATCCAAAGACGGCAGGTCAAACATGGTGTCCAACAGGACGTTTTCAATAATGGAACGCAAACCGCGAGCACCTGTTTTACGCTCCATTGCTTTGCGGGCAATGGCTCTTAGCGCATCCGCTCTGAATTCCAGCTCACAGTTTTCCAGTTCAAACAGTTTTTCATATTGCTTGGTCAGCGCATTTTTCGGCTCAGTTAAAATCTGCACCAAAGCAGCCTCATCAAGCTCTTCAAGCGTTGCAACTACCGGCAAACGACCTACAAATTCAGGAATCAAACCATATTGGATTAAATCTTCTGGCTCAACGCCACGTAATGCTTCACTTGTTGGTGAGTTGGAATCGACACTCTTAACATCAGCAGAAAAGCCAATGCCACCTTTATGGGTACGGTTACGGATAACTTTATCCAATCCGGCAAATGCACCGCCACAGATAAAAAGGATCTTGCTGGTGTCAACCTGCAAAAACTCCTGTTGCGGATGTTTTCTGCCACCTTGAGGTGGTACAGAAGCGATGGTGCCTTCAATCAACTTCAATAAAGCCTGCTGGACACCTTCACCTGACACATCACGTGTGATGGAAGGGTTATCAGACTTTTTAGAAATCTTGTCGATTTCATCGATGTAGACAATACCGGTTTCAGCCTTTTCGACATCGTATTCACATTTCTGCAGCAGCTTTTGAATGATGTTCTCAACGTCTTCACCCACATAACCGGCCTCGGTTAATGTAGTGGCATCAGCCATAGTGAATGGAACATTAAGCTGTCTTGCCAGGGTTTCAGCAAGAAGCGTTTTACCACTACCTGTAGGTCCAATTAGCAGGATATTACTTTTGGATAACTCAACATCATCGTTTTTGGTGCCGTGACGAAGTCGTTTGTAATGGTTGTATACCGCTACCGATAACACTCGTTTAGCTTTTGCCTGACCGATAACGTAATTGTTTAGCGCTGAATCAATCTCATGGGGTGATGGCAATCTCGAATCAGCGGCCTCATCGGTTTTTTCTTGTAGCTCTTCACGAATAATATCATTGCAAAGTTCAACGCATTCATCGCAGACAAATACTGAAGGTCCAGCGATCAGTTTTTTAACTTCATGTTGGCTTTTACCGCAGAATGAACAGTAAAGTAATTTGTCGTCGTTTTTTTTGTCATCGCTCATCGCACTACTTTCCTAACGTTTGTGATTGCTCAAGACTTTTCTTCAGGTCGGCTTTTCATAACAGAATCAATTAAACCATATTCTGCTGCTTGTTCACCATTCATGAAATTATCACGGTCAGTATCACGTTCAATTTTCTTAATATCCTGACCAGTGTGATGGGCCATAATTCCATTTAATCGATCACGAATGCTTAAAATTTCTTTTGCATGAATATCGATATCCGATGCCTGCCCCTGAAATCCGCCTAAAGGTTGATGCACCATAATGCGTGAGTTTGGCAAGGCAAAACGTTTTCCCTTAGCACCCGCAGTGAGCAATAATGCGCCCATGCTGGCGGCCTGACCAATACACAAAGTGCTGACTTGGGGTTTGATAAATTGCATTGTGTCATAGATTGCCAGACCGGCGGTCACAGCACCACCCGGCGAATTGATATAAAGATGAATATCTTTGTCCGGATTTTCAGATTCAAGAAACAACATCTGGGCGACAATCAAGTTCGCCATATGGTCTTCAACCTGACCCACTAAAAAGATAATACGTTCTTTTAGCAGACGGGAATAGATATCGTAAGAACGTTCACCACGTGAAGTTTGTTCAACTACGATTGGAACCAATGCATTTTGAACTGGATTGAGTTGCTCAGAAAATTTAGTGCTCATAGCGGTCCTGTTTTAATGCCAAATAAAAAATAACCCGTGCCCAAAAGTTTGAGCACGGGCTGTCTTTGTAAAAAAACTTGCTAGTGCCTTTAGGCTACAGCATTCATCACTTCAGAAAATGAAGATGCTTTTTCTTCAACTTTAACATTATCGTAGATCCATTCAACAACAGTATCTTCGACAACCATCATTTGAATTTCAGATAATTTATCCTGATTGGTCATGTAATAGTTCATAACATCTTCAGGATCTTCATAACTGGCAGCAATAGCTTCAATGGCTTCACGAACCCGTTTTTCTTCAGGTTGAATGTTGTTATCAGAAATAATCTTACCGATAAGCAGACTCAGTTTGACACGTTTTTCTGCATTTTCCTTGAAATTACTTAATTCAAAAGGTAAGCCTTCAACGTTAACACCTTGATTGCGCAGGTTATTCTTAGCCTGTTCCATCAAGTAATTAGCTTCACGCTCAACCGGTGCTTCAGGTAAAGCAATTTCATTATTGGCTGCAACACTATCCATTGCTTTGCGCTTGTTCACATTTTTAAGTGCCGCTGCAAGTTCACGTTCCATATTTGAACGGACTTCTTTTTTCAAAGCGGCTAAGCCACCTTCAACGCCACACATTTCAGCAAACTCTTTGTCCAGTTTTGGCAATTTCTTTTTGGCCACCTGTTTAACAGTGACAGCAAAATCGGCTTTTTTACCTCGCAGGTGCTCAGCGCGATAATCTTCCGGGAAGGTCATTGAAATAGTCAGTTCCTGGTTGGGTTTGACGCCAACCAGTTGCTGTTCAAATTCAGGCAGCATACTGTTATTACCAATGACAACGAGAACATCCTGACCTTTACCGCCCTGAAATTCTTCGCCATCAATACTGCCGACGAAATCGATGGTGACACCATCTTCTTCTTTAGCGGCACGTTTTAATGGTTCCCATGTCATGCGTTGCTCACGCAAGGTTTCAAGCATTTTGTCGACATCTTCGTCACTGACTTCTGCAACGGTTTTTTCCAGCTTGATATCGTCTACCTTTACTGCATCGATTTCCGGAAAGATCTCATAATTCAACGTATATATTAATGTTGAATCTTCTTCTTTCAAGCTATCGATATGAGGAGGGCTTGCAGGATTAACATTTTCTTGAGTGAACGCTTCGCGCATGCTGTCTTGAACAATCTGATCAATCACATCACGGCGTGCTGAGGGACCATGCGTTTTAACCAGCATCTTCATCGGAACTTTACCGGGACGGAAACCAGCCATTCGAACAGTCGGGCGGATAGAAACCAAGCGTTTTTCAACAGCCTGTTCAATATTTGCATCTTCCACGGTGATGGTCATTTTACGACCGAGTTCGCTGACATTTTCTACAGTTACTTGCATTCTTTAAACCTCAAACACGGGGATTAAGCGCATTGCTGGCGTCTATGCGCCGACAATTGTAAATGGTACGAGAGGAGAGACTCGAACTCTCACAGGTTACCCTACTGGAACCTAAATCCAGCGCGTCTACCAATTCCGCCACTCTCGCAAATCGTTATTAATATGCATTCATATCAAATCAAGTCGGCCATTATAGCCAGATAAACTAACCAAAACTAGCCTTGTATTGTCAAAAAGGTGAATGCCAATGATGCCTGCTGGCAAAATTGACGAAAAGCGATCAGATCCTGACGATTTAATCCCCGCTCAGAAGCATGTCTATCAGCCAGAAATAACCCCACCGGTTTGTTGGATTTTTTTAACGGCATCGCCAGCATCGGTTTGCCCGCCATTAGTTGATTACTTTCCCTGTGCAGTTTTTTTAACAGCGCAGGTTGTGAGTCGTCGATCAATACGGCATCTTCAGCAGCGAGTAAATCTTTAAAAAGGGTTTGAGCATTGCTCTCCATTGATACCTGAAACAACTCGCAAAACTGTTCGTTTTGATTACCAAGTACATAACGACAATTCAGTTGCTTTTTATCTGCGGATAATACGGCAAAAATCACTCTATCCATTCCCGCGCCGCGATAAATACCCTCCATCACCATTTCCAGTATCAGATTGATACCACAATGCTCCTGGATAGCTTGTGAAATGTCTTGCAGAATGCGTAGCTGCATCGATTGATCGGGTGCCGGATAATCTGAGGTTTCTTCAAAATCACTCACAAAATCCTGCTGCTCTCCTTCAGCTTTTAATTCTGGAGGAAGTGGTATCAAACCTCTCACACGCTCACTACCGGTGAGGTTAAGTAACTTTTGTGCCGACAATGCACTGTCATATACAGAGGGTTTTAAGGTTTCCAGTTTTTGGTGTGTCAACGAGACAACTTTCTCAAACCATGGGTTAAGTTTGTCCGCATTCCAGCCTTTACTGGTTTCAATCGCCAACTGTCCAGCATATCTAATGATTAGAACGGATTCGGATTTCACATTCGGCCGAAAACTATCGATTAATAAATCATTTAATGACCAGGCTTCTGCCAGGCCCTGAGTCAGTTGCTGAAGCGTAAAACCCAATACGTCGCTCTCGGCAGCAGCACTGCAATCCTGGTTTTCAAACGCGGTTACGGTTTTGTCATCTGCAAACGCCCAAAAAGTTAAATGTCCTAAACGTGATAACAATGCAGCGATAAAAATATCCTCAGGCGTTTCGGAATGACAGAGGATTGCCATATTTTGTGCCTGAACAGCGGCATGCAGGGAAACAGCCATTTCCTTAAGTACTTTGTCGTGGCGTTTGGTGGCCTTTAGAGAGTCAATCAACACCAGTGTCAGCGCGAGCACTTTGACTTGTTCAAACCCCAACAACATCAATGCCCGCGATACAGTATTAATATGGTGACCCTGAGGATTGTAGTAAACACTGTTGGCCATTTTCAGCAAACGACTGGTTAATGCTGCATCACGAAGAATGACCTGCGCAACATCAACCGCCGCACTATCTTCCTGCTCGAGGATCTGGTTAATCTCCAACATGGTATTTGGAAATACCGGCATGTGTTTATTGGTCAGCTGATGGATAAACCGTTGTGCGGCAACAGGAATTGGTGTCATTCGTTGTTATCTTTCAATATAAGCTGATTGGCAATGCCATGCGGAACATGGCCTGTTGCCACGTGATCTCTTGCAGAAATGCAATGTCGTTCCTGATCATCAAAAAAGATATCAGCACCAAACGATTTAAGGAAAGGCCCTTTTTCCATCCCACCCAGAAAAATGGCTTCATCAATACGAATGCCCCATTCTCTCAAAGTACGGATGACACGTTCATGAGCGGGAGCAGAACGTGCGGTGACCAAGGCGGTACGAATCGGTGAACTGTTTTCTGGATATTCAGTTTGAATTTTATTCAGGGCCATTAAAAAGTCTTTAAAGGGACCACCCGATAGCGCCTGTCTGGCTGTTTGCTGCTCATTTTCGGTGAAGGCTTCAAGACCGCGTTCTTTAAATATTCTTTCAGATTCATCCGAAAAGATGACAGCGTCCCCATCAAAGGCGATGCGTAATTGTTCTGATTCAGAGTTATGCCCCAGATTTGATGGCAGAATAGTCGCAGCGGCAATACCTGCCTCAAGAGCCATACGAACATCTTCGGGGCTGGTAGACAAAAACAGGTTGGCGCTAAATGGTGCAACGTACCGATATGGACTGCTGCCGGAGGTAAACACGGCGCGAATGATGCCTAAATTATGATATTGAATTGAATTGAAAACCCGTAATCCGGTATCTGCACTGTTACGTGACAGTAATATAATTTCAACCCGCGGTGTTTTAGGGTTATTGTCGTTTAAGGCAAGTAACTTTTTGACCAGATTAAATGCCCCACCTGGTTCCAAAGGCACATCTTCATTTTCTATCTGAAAGCGGCAATAGGCCTCTGTGCCCTGCTCTTCGTAGATACGGTGGCTTTCATCCAAATCAAACAAAGCACGTGATGAAATAGCCACTACCAATGGTTTTGTCCCCGTCTCCACGTTTACTCCCTGATCAATGATTGAGCATCGTTGCGTATATTTTGTTTAATCACGTTCCACATTTGTTCTCGGCTCTCTTTTGGCAGTTTCGGGCTATTAAACAACCTCTGCATATCCTGTTCAAAACTCGTCAATACTGAAACGGATGCGGGCTTACCTTTGGGAAAATTACTCTCTGCAGTAAAAACCACATGACAGAATACCGGCATTTTAGGAATCAAAGAGCGGATGGCCTGCCGCGCATTTTCAAGATGATGCAGGGGGTTAGTAAATTTATAACTCCGCCCATCCACAATTTGCGTCCATTGTTCAATTTGTTCTGCACCGAATAAATGACCACTAATTGGATAGTCCCGCAAAATCAAAATACCTTGTTCCAGCAGAAAAAGCTTTTCAATTTCCAGTATACCGCCGACCCCGTCTGGAAGAATGACATTGTTAAGTTCATCCTGTTTGTAGGGTTTTAACACTTGCTCGATTTGGAGCTGTGAAGGACTTCTACGAAAAAAAAGCCGATAGAGTAAACAGATAATAATTACTGCAACAATGCTTAGCCCGACGGCCAACTCTACAGAAAATTCTTCAAGCAAATGAATGGTACTCCCGAAATTTATATTATACGGCGATTAAGCCGGGCTTTGTTCAATTGACTGATCGTTGATTGGATCCTGATGAATTATAACTTCTGACTCATCAAATAACCCCTGAATATCCTGACTTACTGCCACACTGACATCATGGGCCTGTTGCAGACTCAGTTCGGGATCCAGTTCCAGATGTAATTGTATAAAGGTAGTGGTACCCGAGCGTCTGGTGCGTAAATCATGTACACCTTTTGCTTGAGAATGCGTTAAGGCTGTTTGGATTATCTGTTGTCTCTCTTTATCAGTAATTTCATGATCCATTAGTAGATCAACAGCATCTCTTAATATTCTCCAGGCACTGAACAAAACATAAATTGCGATGAAAATCGCCATGAGCGGATCCAGCCAAATTAACCCAAAATGGGATAAAAACAGCGCGATAATGACACTGAAATTGATTAATAAATCAGATCGATAATGCAGAGAGTCGGCCCGAATGGCAGACGAATTAGTTTTAATGATGACAAAGCGTTGCACAAACAATAAACCGATGGTGGCAAGCATGGAAAACAGCATCACCGCTATTCCCAATTCAATACCGGTCGTTAAGGGTTGAGGATTTATCAGTCGACCACTGGCCTGAAACAACAGCATTATCGCAGAACCAGTGATAAACATGGACTGACCTAATGCAGCAAGAGGCTCGGCCTTACCATGACCAAAACGGTGTTCTTTATCCGCGGGCTGAAGGGCATGCCGAATGGCGAGCAAATTCACCAGAGACGCCAGCAAATCCAGACTGGAATCAATAAGACTTGCCAGAATACTCATGGAATCAGAAATATACCAGGCGGTTAACTTGGCAGTAATAAGCGCTAATGCAGTAATGACCGACGCATAACTTGCTATTCGCATTAAAGCGGCATTACTGAAGTGTTGAGACCGTAACATGTTCTCAGTATAGTGAGACACAATCACAGTGGAAAGCAAAATTACATTGTATTAACCAATCAGAAATTATTCGCCATTTTCAGGAAATATCATGTCGACCACCATCAATAGTCAGCCGTTTAATGATCAACGTCCTGGCACGTCTGGACTGCGTAAACGAGTCCGGGTTTTTCAGCAAAAACATTATCTGGAAAACTTTGTACAGGCAATGTTTGACTCTGTTGGTGACACTCAAGATCAGACATTAGTTATTGGCGGAGATGGGCGATTTTATAACCAAACAGCCATCCAGACAATTGTCAAAATGGCAGCAGTCAATGGTTTTAAAAGACTGATTATCGGCCAGCATGGGCTGCTGTCAACGCCAGCAGCTTCCTGTGTCATTCGTAAATACCATGCCTTTGGTGGCGTGATACTCTCAGCCAGCCACAATCCTGCTGGTCAGGAGGGTGATTTTGGTATCAAGTTCAATATCCGTAATGGTGGACCGGCTCCCGAGAGTATTACAGAAGCTATCTACAATAACAGTCAACATATTTCTTCTTACCAGATATTGGAATGTGCAGATATTTCGTTGACAGAAATTGGTACACAATATTTACAGGATATGCAGATTGATATTATTGATCCGGTTGCCGATTATGCTGAATTGATGTCTGATATTTTTGATTTCCCGGCCATCAGAGCCCTGCTATGCAATGGTCGTTTCCAAATGCGTTTTGATGCCATGCATGCCATAACTGGCCCTTATGCAAAAGAAATCCTTGAAAAACGTCTGGGTGCAGAAGCTGGTACGGTCATTAATGGTGTTCCACAACCCGATTTTGCCGGCGGACATCCTGACCCCAACCTAACCTACGCCGCAGAATTGGTGGAAGAATTGTTTGCCGATAATGGTCCGGATTTTGGTGCGGCTTCGGATGGCGATGGCGATCGCAATATGATTCTGGGTCACGGTATATTTGTCACTCCTTCCGACAGTCTGGCGATACTGGCAGCGAATGCAGAATTAATTCCGGCTTATCAAAAAGGACTTAAAGGTATCGCCCGTTCCATGCCGACCAGTCAGGCCGCTGATCGTGTCGCTCATGCTTTAAATATCCCCATGCATGAAACACCGACTGGCTGGAAGTTTTTTGGCAACCTTCTTGATGCTGATATGGCAACTATTTGCGGTGAAGAAAGTTTTGGCACCGGCTCTAATCATATCCGGGAAAAAGATGGTTTATGGGCAGTATTATTCTGGCTGAATATTCTGGCAATCAGACAGCAATCTGTCAGTGAAATTGTACGTCAGCACTGGCAGAAGTATGGTCGAAATTATTACACTCGCCATGATTATGAAGAAATTCCAATCGAGATAGCCAATCAGTTGATGGAAGGGTTACAGCAGAAATTGCCTGACTTAGCGGGTCAGTCTCTGAATGGTTATATCGTCGATTATGCGGATAATTTCAGTTATCACGATCCAGTCGACAAAAGCATTGCTGAAAACCAGGGTATCCGTATTGGCTTTACTGATGGTTGCCGTATTATTTTCAGACTATCCGGCACCGGCACCCAAGGGGCAACTCTAAGGGTATATATCGAAGCTATCGAGGATAATCCAGATAAATTATTTGAGGACACCCAAACACGACTGAAGGATTTGATTGAGCTTGCTGATAGTCTTGCCAAAATCAAATCGCTTACTGGTCGCAATGTTCCAACTGTCATCACCTAGGTTAACTACCACGCATGCAAACATTAATTTTAGGTTCCAGCTCCCCTTTCCGTGCTGAACTGCTTGCTAAATTACATTTGAGCTTTCTGACAGCTTCACCAGATATTGATGAAAGCCCAAATCCCAATGAAACACCAGACCACCTGGTAAGACGACTGGCAGAAAGCAAAGCCCGTAAAATTGCTGAACAGTATCCTGACAGCCTTATCATTGGCTCTGATCAGGTCGCCGTATTGAATGGTCAGGTGATGGGTAAACCAGGAAATCATCTCAAAGCGATTGAACAGCTTTCTGCAGCTTCCGGTAATACCGTAACGTTTATGACCGGACTGGCTTTGTTTAATGCTGCCACGGGAAATATGCAATCTGTAGTCGATTATTTTGAAGTAGTTTTCAGAGCACTTTCTGCCGAACAGATTGAGTTTTATCTAACGACTGAACAGCCCTATCAATGCGCAGGAAGTTTTAAATCGGAAGGATTTGGCATCAGCCTGTTTAAGGAGTTGCGCGGACAGGATCCAAATAGTTTGATTGGTTTACCGCTGATTCGCTTGATAGAACTGCTGGCCAACGAAGGTGTGGATGTGTTGGCACAGCAGTGCGATTAAACCACGTTTATTGCTTTTTACTTTTTTCAACGTTTTCCATTGCTGCAGCCTGAGCTGCCAAATTGTTCATCGTCTGTCCCATCAACTGACGGGCTGCTTTTGAACGTAAACTTCTTGCCATTCCTTCGGTAAGACCGGGATTCACATTATTAGCCGTCAACAATTCTTTCAGTTCGTCGAGTTTAGGCTCACATGATTGCAGAATATCATCAGCATTTTGTGTAGCTGAGTTGCCGGTTTTACTGGCATTTAACCGTGACTCCATCATGCACTTGTTGTAAGCGGTGATATTACTTGTCATTTCATTAATGGCTTCCTGGGGCATATCCCAAGGGGTCAGAATCGATTCTTCTGCTATTGCAAAAGTACTGAAAATTGCCAGTGAACCAGCAGCCAGATAGTGCTTAATCATTACATCCTCTCCAGATATTTATAGTTTTTTTGTTGCCATGCTGAGACCGCGCTTATAGGTCAAATTATCCCATTGAGTGCGAATACGCTACAATCTGCCATCCAATTCAATGCAGTTATCTCACTTGTTGGGATAATTTCTTAAACTTAATAACGCACATCCCAGATGAACCATAAACAAGATATACGCTTTCAACAATTGCAACAATGGTTGCAAGACTTCGTGACCGATAAAAACTATTCGTTAACACCTGCCTCCAGCGATGCCAGTTTTCGACGTTATTTTCGATTACAGCAAATGGATGCCAGTTTTATTGTTATGGATTCGCCTCCGGAGCATGAAGATAATCATGCATTCATTCACGTGGCGACATTGCTGGAGCAATACGGGCTGAATGTACCCCATATTTACGAGCAGGATCTACAGCAGGGGTTTCTAATACTGAGCGATCTGGGTAAAACCCCTTACCTTTCACAGCTATCCATTGAAACGGCTGATGAGCTTTATAAAAAAGCCATTGACAGTCTGATAACCCTGCAGCTGATTCCCTGCGAAAACCATTCATTACCTCAATATGATGCCGCATTACTACAACGTGAAATACTACTGTTTGATGACTGGTTTTTGCAGCGCCATTTGGGATTACATCCGCCCGAATGGTTAGCTGCAACATTCGAATTTTTAACGCAAAACGCTTTAGAGCAACCTCAGGTTATTGTGCATCGGGATTTTCATTCACGAAATCTGATGTACCTGCAGGGACAAAAACCGGGAATAATTGATTTTCAGGATGCCGTGATTGGCGCCATTAGTTATGACTTAGTTTCATTGTTGCGTGATGTGTATATCCAATGGTCTTCGGCTGAACAACAGCAGTGGGTTGGATATTATATTGAACAGGCACAACAACATGGATTGTTAACAACCGAGCAAGCAGAAAAATTTCCTCGTTGGTTTGATTTAATGGGCTTACAACGCCACCTTAAAATACTTGGGATCTTCTGTCGCCTGAATTATCGCGACAATAAACCTAATTATATGAATGATTTAGCATTGACTTTAAATTATGTCTATCAAGTTTGTGAGCGCTATCCAGAGCTACAAAATCTCTATCAATATCTTATTGAACAACCTAAAATTGCGGCCATAATATGAAAGTAATGATTCTCGCAGCAGGTCGCGGTGAACGGCTCAGACCGCTTACCGATCACACTCCTAAACCTTTGCTGCATGCTGGTCCAAAACGCTTGATTGAATATCTGATTGAGAAACTGGTCGATGCAGGGCTTAATGATATTGTGATTAATCATGCTCATCTTGGTGAGCAATTTGAGCCAATATTGGGCAGTGGTGAACGCTATCATGCTCATTTTGAATATTCAGCTGAAGTCGCTGGCGGGCTGGAAACCGCTGGTGGAATAATTCAGGCATTACCAATACTAGGCAATGAACCTTTTCTGGTGGTAAATGGCGATATCTGGACAGATTTTCCGTTTGCTGATCTCGCCAAGATTGAGTTATCTACTGAGCAACTATGTCACCTGGTTATGGTGAATAATCCTGCGCACAACCCTGCCGGAGACTTTTATCTTGATTCAGAAGGGTTGCTATCACTTGAAGGTGAGCCAAAACTGACATTCAGTGGTATTGGAATTTACCGTCCGGAAATGTTTGCAGAGCATCCGGTTGCCAAACGTGCCTTAAAGCCATTTTTTGTTGAGGTTATGAAGCAGAAAAAAGCGACTGGGCAACATTATCAGGGTCAGTGGTCTGATATTGGAACGGTCGAGCGCTTAACTTTACTGGCCAAGCAACTCGACATTTAACGGCCTTCAGGCGCAGAGAAACTCCAATAAGGCTTTTTGCGCATGAAGTCGATTTTCAGCTTCATCCCAAACGACACTTTGCTGGCCATCAATGACATCTGCTGTGACTTCTTCACCACGATGTGCTGGCAGACAATGCATAAATAATGCATCGGTAGCGGCATGTTGCATGACCTTTTTATCCACCTGAAACGCAGCAAATGCGGCTTCTCGTTTTCGCTGTTCCTCTTCCTGCCCCATGCTGGCCCAAACATCGGTTACCACTAAATCAGCATGCTCAGCAGCCTGTATAGGGTCATTAAAAAGCCGAATCTGTGCATCTACCGCATCGATAACCTCTGTTTTGGGCTCATAGCCTTCAGGGGTGGCAATATTTAAATTAAAACCAAACTGTTGAGCAGCATTAATATAGGAATGACACATATTATTGCCATCACCAATCCACACAACCGTTTTTCCACGAATATCACCACGATGTTCCTGATAGGTTTGCATATCAGCCAGCAATTGACAGGGATGAAAATCATCAGTCAAGGCGTTGATCACCGGTACCGATGAATATTTAGCGAAGGTTTCAATCTTGCTATGCTCAAAGGTTCGGATCATGACGGCATCAACCATGCTGGAAATGACTCTGGCGGAGTCCTCAATCGGCTCGCCTCTGCCCAGTTGGGTATCATCGGGTGATAAAAAGATTGAACCACCACCAAACTGCACCATCGCTGATTCAAACGATACGCGGGTACGAGTTGAAGATTTTTCAAAAATCATTGCCAGGACTTTATTTTTCAATGGCTGGTAGATTTCGCCCGCCTTGTGCATCTTTTTCAGTTCTGTGGCCCGTGCAATCAACAGCCCCAGTTCGGCTGGCGATAAATCCTTAAGCGTAAGAAAATGTCTCATATCAGGCTACGCTCTCTACAGGCCGTGTCGCAAGAAAGGTTTTGATCAATTGACTTACCTTATTGACGATCAACACCGCTTCCTCAGCATTAATAATCATTGGCGGCAATAAACGAATAACTTTTTCAGATGTTACGTTGATCAAAATATTTTCCTGCAAAGCCAATTTAACCAGTTCTGCACATGGCGTGGTGAGCTCAATACCAAACATAAAACCCAGATGACGTACTTCTTTCACGCCTTCAGTCTTGCCCAGCTGTTGTTTAAATTGCTGAAACATCTGCTCACCCAGTCTGCTGACATGACCCAATAACTGTTCTTTTTCAATCGTCTCCAAAACGGCTAGAGCAGCACTACAGGCTAACGGGTTACCACCAAATGTTGAACCATGATTACCGGCCTGTAATACGCCTTTAGCCAAACCAGCAACCAGACAGGCGCCTACAGGCATACCATTGCCCAAACCTTTTGCCAACGTCATGACATCCGGCAATAAATCCGCTTTATGTTGATAGGCAAACCATTTTCCAGTCCGACCCACACCTGTCTGTACTTCATCGAGCATCATCAATAATTTGCGCTGCGTACAGAGATCCCGAATAGCAGACAAATATTCACTGTCGGGAACCTTGATACCGCCCTCACCCTGAACCGGTTCAACTAAGACCGCTACCGCTTCAGGCCAGTGGCTGACCGCCATGCGTACCGCATCGATGTCATTGTAAGGAACCCTCACAAAGCCAGGGAGCAATGGCTCAAAACCAGCCTGAACCTTGGCATTACCGGTTGCGGTCAAGGTCGCCATCGTCCGACCATGGAAGCTGCCATCCATAACAATAATGACCGGTTTATCAATGCCTTTGCTGTGACCGTATTTACGGGCAATTTTAATGGCCGCTTCATTTGCCTCAGCACCGGAATTACAGAAAAAAACCTGTTCCATACCAGACACTTGTGTCAGCTTATCTGCCAATAGCTGCTGTTTTTCGATGTGGTACATATTCGAGGTATGTATTAATGTTGAAGCCTGCTCAGAAATCGCTCGCGTCACCGCAGGGTGGCAATGCCCAAGATTGCAAACCGCAATACCACTTAATGCATCAAGATATCGCTCGCCACGGGTATCAGTCAGCCAAGCACCTTCCCCTTTAGCAAAAGTAATATCCAAACGTCCATAAGTAGGCATGACAGATTCGGTCATGGCATTTATCTCCCTGCCTGTTTTTCAAGGCGACATATCAGCAGAAATTTCTGCTGGATTGAAACGAAAAATGGCAGTTTCAAAAGAAAACTGCCATATTCCAAAAACCATAAATTATATAACGAATCAGTCAGCAGTCATAAGACTACTGACTAATCTTAACGTTTATGCTGCGAAATTAGCCGCAACAAAATCCCAATTTACCAGTGTCCAGAATGATTCCAGATATTTAGGACGGGCATTTCGGTAATCAATGTAGTAAGCATGTTCCCAAACATCACAGGTTAGTAATGGTGTTTGGCCTGCTGTAAGCGGGCAACCAGCATTGCTGGTATTCACAATCTCAATGCTGCCATCAGCATTTTTTACCAGCCATGTCCAACCTGAACCGAAGTTAGTGGTCGCCGACTTGGTAAATTGATCTTTAAATTCTGCAAATGAACCAAACTTGGCATCAATTGCAGCAGCCAGATCACCAGAAACAGCATCTTTGCCATTCGGTGTCAGGCAGTTCCAGTAGAAAGTGTGATTCCAAACCTGTGCAGCATTATTGAAAACACCACCACTGGATTTAGTGATAATGGTTTCCAGCGGTTGACCTTCAAATTCGGTTCCAGGAACCAGATTGTTCAGGTTATTTACATATGTTTGATGATGTTTACCGTAATGGTATTCAAGAGTCTCTGCAGAGATGTGTGGTTCCAAAGCATCTTTTGCATAAGGAAGTGGTGGCAATTCAAAAGCCATAAAAAATCTCCTTGATTGAAAATAACCAACGTAAACACGTTAGTCTAAGTGAGGGCATGTCTTATAGCAAGTTTTGACCAAGCTGCGCGAACATGCCAAGTTCCAGTCCCATCAAAACGCCATCTTCCCTGCCCTGTTCAGCAGGATAATAACCTCGACGTACTGACATTTCATTAAAACCGGTTGATAAATAAAGCTGTTGAGCCCTGAAGTTACTGGCTCGAACTTCTAATACAATAATTGCAGCAGATTGCTCCAGTGCAATCTCAATAACATGATTCAGAATCTGTCTACCAAAGCCTTTACCCTGATGACCGGGTTTGACGCAAATATTCAGTAAATGAACTTCGTCCAGTACAGATTGTACAACGCTGTAGCCAATTATCTCATTATCTATTGCGTAGAGAAATGTTCGATAACCGCTTTTCAGACAGTCTTCAAAATTACCTTTGGACCAGGGAAAACGATTTGACTGTTTTTCAATCTGCCAGACTTTTTCTATATCTGCCAGTTGCATATGACTAATTGCTAACTCAGTCACTCGGGTATGCTCTTAAGTTCCGAAGTCTCTGGATAGTTTGCCACATCTCGAACTTAAGCAGTGGTTGCTCCAGCATTGTTCGCAGACTTGGCCCGACCAAGGTTTGCAGATTATTTTCGAGTTGCTGGCAGGATAATGCTTCATGGGGCTTTACGTTCAGTTTCGCTGCCAATTCTGAACCTAATACCAACGCTACAGTTTTATCAGCCGAGAACATCTTTAGAACGTTTACATACTGCTTATCCATCACTGTCACATCGTCCAGACTAATACCAATACTAACAAAAATGGCTCGTAACAGTCGGTTTTCCACTGGTGTAAGTGCATTTTCAGAAATAACTAACCACGAATTTGTATAGTCAAGATGATTAACAATTTCACTTTCCGAAGTGGTTAAATCAGGTTGAACAGCGTCATCTTGTCTTTGCACCCAGACAGGAATACCCATCTGTTCAAGTGCAAAATATTGTTCAGCAGATAAACTCATCAGACTTGCGGATGCGCCCGATCAGAGGGCAATAACATTTTATTGAGGGCATTGATGTAAGCTTTGGCTGAAGCGATAACAATATCAGTGTCAGTACCCTGACCACTGACAATACGACCACCTTTTTCCAGCCGGACGCTGACCTCTCCCTGAGAATCGGTGCCACTGGTAATGTTGCTTACAGAATACAACTGCAATTCCGTATGGCTCTGTACCATTGATTCAATCGCTTTAAAAGCGGCATCAACCGGTCCACTGCCTTTCATCTCGGTTTTAACTTCGCTATCGTCAACCGCAAGGGTGACATTGGCTACCGGAATCTCTCCAGTTTCACTGCATACTCGCATTGAAATCAAGCGAATCCGCTCGTTATCCTCCGTCAAGGTATCACTGACAAGTGCTTGAATATCCTCATCAAAAACTTCGTGTTTTTTATCTGCCAATTCCTTAAACCGCATAAATGCTGTATTTAAATCTTCTTCGGACTCCAGTTCTATTCCCAACTCTTTTAATCGTGAACGGAAGGCGTTGCGTCCGGAATGTTTGCCAAGAACCATACGATTCGTGTTCCAGCCCACATCTTCAGCTCGCATGATTTCATACGTTTCGCGATTTTTCAGTACACCATCCTGATGAATACCGGACTCATGGGCAAAGGCATTGGCACCGACTATCGCTTTGTTCGGCTGCACTACAAAACCGGTGACACCTGAAACCAGACGTGAAGCTGCCAATATTTGTGTGGTATCCAGGCGGGTATCACAATCAAACATATCCTGACGTGTTCGCACGGCCATCACCACTTCTTCTAAAGAAGCATTGCCGGCTCTTTCGCCCAACCCATTAATGGTACATTCAACTTGTCGGGCACCATTCATAACGGCTGAGAGCGAATTAGCCACCGCCAGACCCAAATCGTTGTGACAATGCACCGAGAAAATGGCTTTATCCGAATTTGGAATTCTTTCCCGCAGATTTTTGATTAATTCGCCAAATTGATGCGGCAGGTTGTAACCAACAGTATCCGGAATATTCAAGGTTTTAGCGCCGGCATCAATAACAGCTTCCAGCACCCTACAGAGAAAGTCCAGATCACTGCGCCCGGCATCTTCCGGTGAAAACTCAATATCATCAGTATAAAGTCGTGCCCGTTTCACCGCCTTTACAGCATTCTCAATCACTTCATCCGGCTGCATCCGCAATTTCATCTGCATATGGATGGGTGAGGTGGCAATAAAGGTATGAATACGAGACGCATTGGCTGATTTAAGCGCCTCACCGGCCCGATCAATATCTTTGTCCAGGGCACGAGCCAGGCCACAAATACGACTGTCTTTAACCGCTTTAGCAACAGCTTGCACGGCCTCAAAATCACCTATACTGGCAATTGGAAAACCAGCCTCAATAATATCAACCCGCATACGTTCCAGAGATTTGGCAATCCTCACCTTTTCATCTTTGGTCATCGATGCGCCAGGACTCTGCTCCCCATCACGCAACGTGGTATCAAATATTATTAACTGGTCTTTCATTTCGCTCGCTCCGAACATTCTGCTCATCGCTGAGCACATTTTTTATTGTCATTATAATGAGGTTAAATGAGGGTTGCAGAAAGAATTGCAAGATTATTTTTCCTCATAAACATCTATTTCTCGCACTGATGTGAGAAATGGTTGGTCTCACTACTATCCGTTGGTTTATTTTGATTGTGCGCGTTCGTTACGATGCTTACGTAATTGAATCAGTGTAAAAACAGGTCCGGAAATCGCATAAAGTAAAAATGCGGTGAAAAGGACAATTGGCGGATCTGTTGCAATTAGTGCAAAAACCAACACCAAGCCCAGCATCACCATAAAGGGTACTTTTCCACGCAAATCCAGTTCTTTAAAACTGTGGTAACGCACAGTACTGACCATAAGGATTGCGGTGGCAAACGTCAGTGGCACACCTACAAATGATAACAATGAAGGATCCAGTTGATTGTTATGTCCTACCCAGACCCAGCCAGCAATACAGGCTGCGGCAGCAGGACTTGGCAATCCTTGAAAATAGCGTTTATCAGCAATTCCTACCTGAGTATTAAAGCGTGCGAGACGTAACGCACCGCAGGCAGCGTAAATAAATGCCACCATCCAACCAAACTTACCCAAACCATTCAAAGCCCATTCAAACATGACCAAAGCAGGCGCCAGACCAAAGGCAACCATATCGGCAAGGCTGTCATACTCTGCTCCAAAAGCGCTCTGGGTATTGGTTAAACGAGCAATACGTCCATCTAACCCATCCATAATCATCGCAACAAAGATTGCGACTGCTGCAGTGGTAAAGTCGCCTCTTATAGCAGCGACAATGGCGTAGAAACCAGCAAACAGGCAGGCTGTGGTAAATAGATTCGGTAAAAGGTAAATGCCGCGTTTTTGTTGTTCTTCATGATTATCCATAAATGTCCTGTATTCAGAGAAGAAGTAGTTTCATTATGACATCCGTACCTTCATAAACAAAACAAGGGCAGATTGCCAAGCAACCTGCCCTTGTTTGAGGACAACTCAAAAAACTAATTAGTTTTTGGTTTTATCGACGATTTTTTGAATCCAAGGCATCATTTCACGCAATTTGGCACCGGTTTTTTCAATCGGGTGCTCTGCATTCAGCCTACGCATAGCCGTCATTTCAGGATAGCCAGACTGACCTTCCTGAATAAACTGTTTGGCGTATTTGCCTTCCTGAATGTTTTTCAACGCTTCACGCATCGCCCAACGGCTTTCTTCGTTAATGACTTTCGGGCCAGTAACGTATTCACCATATTCTGCATTGTTAGAAATTGAGTAATTCATGTTGGCGATACCGCCTTCATACATTAAGTCAACAATCAGTTTCAGTTCATGCAAACATTCGAAGTAAGCCATTTCAGGCTCATATCCTGCTTCCACCAATGTTTCAAAACCGGCTTTAACTAATTCTACTGCACCACCACATAATACCGCTTGCTCACCAAACAGATCCGTTTCAGTTTCATCACGGAAAGTAGTTTCAATGATACCGGTACGACCGCCACCAATAGCTGAGGCATAAGATAAAGCGATTGCTTTGGCTTTACCTGAGGCATCCTGTTCAATAGCGATCAAATCAGGAATCCCACCACCACGGGTAAATTCACTGCGAACGGTATGACCTGGTGCTTTTGGAGCAACCATGATGACGTCCAGATCTTCACGTGGCAGAATCTGGTTATAAACAATCGCAAAACCATGAGCGAAAGCCAAAACAGCACCTTGTTTAAGGTTTGGTTCAATTTCATCTTTATACAAAGAAGATTGGAACTCATCCGGTGTGAGCACCATTACCAAGTCAGCTTGTTTTACAGCTGATGCGGTATCGGCAACTTTCAGACCCGCACCTTCCGCTTTAGCAATAGAAGACGAACCCGCACGCAGAGCTACAGTTACATCAACACCGGAATCTTTCAGGTTACAGGCGTGAGCATGGCCTTGTGAACCATAGCCGATAATTGTGACTTTCATGCCACGGATCAGCGACAGGTCACAATCTTTGTCGTAATAGATATTCAAACTCATTATCAATTCCTTCGTTTTTAAATCAATTCAATTGCAGACATTTTTCGCCACGGGCAATGCCCGAGACGCCACTGCGTACGGTTTCAAGTATTTTATGTTCAGATAGAGCTTCAATGAACGAGTCAAGCTTACTGCCAGCCCCCGTCAGTTCAATCGTGTAGGTCGAAGCAGTCACATCAATAATATGTCCACGGAAAATATCAGACAGACGTTTGACGTCGTCACGTTGATCCATGGTCGCAGCCTTGACCTTAATCAGCATCATTTCCCGCTCAATGTGCGGACCTTCAGACAACTCCATCAACTTCACAACATCTACAAGTTTATTAAGCTGTTTGGTTATCTGCTCAATAATTCGATCAGTACCGGTTGTGACAATCGTCATCCGTGACAGCGACGCATCTTCAGTTGGCGCAACAGTTAACGATTCAATGTTATAGCCACGCGCAGAAAATAACCCCGCCACACGCGATAAGGCCCCTGCTTCATTTTCAATCAGAATCGAGATGATATGACGCATTATGACAGCTCCCGCTCTGGATCTTGTGGTAGATCGCAATAGGGCGACATATGCATTTCATTATGCGCTTTACCCTGAGCGATCATCGGATACACGTTTTCAGTTTGATCAGTCACGATATCCAGAAACACCAGGCGATCTTTCATCGCAAAGGCTTCTTCCAGTTTGGGACGCAAATCTTCAACCCGTTCAATACGAATACCCACATGACCATAACTTTCTGCCAGTTTGACAAAATCAGGCAAGGATTCCATATAGGAATGTGAATAACGATTCTGATAGAAAAACTCTTGCCACTGACGCACCATGCCAAGATAACGATTATTCAACGCTACAATTTTCACCGGCAAACCGTATTGCAGACAGGTAGATAGCTCCTGAATACACATCTGGATGCTACCTTCACCTGTAATACAGATGACCGTTTCCTCAGGAAATGCCAATTGAACACCCATCGCTGCAGGCAAACCAAAGCCCATCGTTCCCAAACCACCTGAATTTATCCAGCGGTTGGGTTTGCTGAAACCATAGTATTGTGCCGCCCACATCTGATGCTGACCAACATCTGAGGTTACATAGGCATCACCGTTAGTGATTTCATGAACCATCTCAACAACTGCCTGCGGTTTTATCTGATCGCTATTGCGATCATAGGACATACATTTTTTAGCACGCCAGCCGTTAATGATATTCCACCAGTCAGTCAACGCTGTTTGATCAGGTTTGGTCTTGCTGGCTGAAAGCAATTGATTCATGTCATTCAGAACATCGGCAACATTACCAACAATCGGCACATCTACTGAAATTGTCTTGGAAATGGATGACGGATCGATATCAATATGAACGATCTTGGCATGCGGACAGAATTCAGCAATTTTTCCGGTTACCCGATCATCGAATCGTGCACCAATCGCAATCAGCACATCACAATCATGCATTGCCATATTGGCTTCATAGGTGCCGTGCATTCCCAGCATGCCGAGAAACTGTTGATCATCCCAGGGAATAGAACCAAGTCCCATCAAAGTTGAAGTCACCGGATAACCCAAAGTGCTGACAAACTTACGTAATGGTTCAGCAGCGTTACCTAACACGACACCACCACCGGTATAAATCATTGGTTTTTTGGCACTCAGCATCAACTCAACTGCACGCTTTATCTGCCCAGGATGACCTCTAGTAACAGGCTGGTAAGAACGCATTTTAACGCTCTGCGGGTAAACGTACGGAATCTTGATATTGGGATCAGTAATATCTTTCGGTACGTCAACCACAACTGGACCAGGACGGCCTGTTGTTGCTACATAAAAAGCTTTTTTAATGGTTTCTGCCAGATCGTTAATATCTTTAACTAAAAAGTTATGTTTAACGCATGGGCGGGTAATACCAACCGAATCAACTTCCTGAAATGCATCACTGCCGATATTGGCCGTAGCCACCTGACCGGTGATAACCACCATTGGAATCGAATCCATATAAGCTGTAGCAATACCGGTTACCGCATTGGTTGCGCCAGGACCGGACGTTACCAATACAACACCAGGGTTACCTGTGGCGCGCGCATAACCATCTGCAGCATGGGTTGCCGCCTGTTCATGGCGCACAAGAATGTGCTTGACCTCTTCCTGGTTATACAGTGCATCGTAAATATGCAGCACTGCACCACCCGGATAGCCAAACAAATACTCAACCCCTTCGTCTTTTAGACAATGGACCAGAATCTCGGCGCCGCTTAATTCCACGTCTTCCTCTCTCGTATCGCTAACGCGATCTGCTTCAAAATATCAAACGGGTAAAGTTACTGTGAATGCCCGTCAAGGTCAAGAAAAACCGCCTTCTGATGCAGTATCGCTGATTTGTCAGAAACAACTTTTCAACTGCAAAGCTAAACAGCTATGGCATAATCTGCTTTATGAAAAAATCAGCATTAAATTCTCTTACCATTAGCCAACCAGACGATTGGCATCTCCACTTGCGCGATAATAATGCCTTAAAGCGTACTGTTACAGATAGCGCAAGATGTTTCAAACGCGCAATTATTATGCCTAACCTGCGCCCTCCAGTGACCAATGTAGAACAAGCCACTGCTTATCGACAACGCATTCTGGATGCGCGTCCAGCCCAGTCTGACTTTGAACCTTTGATGACCTTGTATCTGACTGATAATACGACTCCGCAAGATATTGTGGCGGCCAAACAAGCCGAATTCATTAAAGCCGTCAAACTCTACCCGGCGGGTGCAACAACAAATTCAGATGCTGGGGTCACGGACATTACTCACTGTTATAAAACACTGGAAACAATGCAAAAGGCAGGTATGCCTTTATTGTTGCATGGTGAAGTGACTCATCACGAAACCGATATTTTTGATCGTGAAAAGACGTTCATTGACGAAAAACTGATTCCACTGTTAAGAGACTTTCCAGAACTGAAAATTGTTTTTGAACATATAACGACCAAAGATGCTGCAGACTTTGTCGCTCAAGCCAGCAACTTTGTGGCAGCAACGATAACCCCACATCATTTACTGCTAAATCGTAACGATATGCTGGTGGGGGGAATTCGGCCTCATCATTTCTGCCTGCCAGTGCTGAAACGTAATACCCATCAGAAAGCGCTTATTGCCGCTGCAACCAGCAGTAATCCGAAATTCTTTTTGGGAACCGACAGTGCACCACATACTCGAGACAGTAAAGAAAATGCTTGTGGTTGCGCGGGCATCTACAGCGCCCATGCGGCAATAGAGCTGTATGCCGAAGTGTTCGACAGCTATGAATGTCTGGATAAACTCGAAGGGTTTGCCAGCTTTTACGGTGCGGATTTTTATGGCCTGCCGAGAAACGAACAGAAAATCACCTTGCAAAAAACGGACTGGCAGGTTCCCGACACGCTGGAGTTCGCAGATGAAATACTGGTGCCTATGCGTGCCGGTGAGACCATCCACTGGAAACTTGTATAAAAAATCCCGGATCAATTAATCGAGCCGGGAGCTTCCAGTCAAACTGCTGAAAAGGCCTGTTCCAGATCATCAATAATGTCACTGATATGCTCAATGCCAATACATAAGCGAAGCATTTCCGGTGTGACCCCCGCGGCTTTAAGTTCGGCTTCTTCCAGCTGACGATGAGTGGTCGAAGCGGGATGACAGGCCAGTGACTTGGTATCACCGATATTCACCAGTCGTTTGACCAGCTTCAGTGCATCATAGAATTTCACGCCATTATCAAAGCCACCTTTAATACCGAATGTGAGAATTGATGAAGGTTTACCATTGAAATATTTCTGTGCCAGATCGAAATATCTATCTCCTTGCAGTCCGGCATAGTTCACCCACTCTACTTTAGGATGCTGTTGCAGATATTTAGCGACTGCAATGGCATTGTCACAGTGTCGTTCCATACGTAATGGTAACGTTTCAATACCTTGTAATAATAGAAACGCATTCATTGGTGACAATGCCGAACCGGTATTCCGTAAAGGTACGGTCCGCGCTCTGGCAATAAAAGCTGCTTCAGCAAATTGCTCGGTGTATACCACCCCATGATAGGCCGGTTCTGGTTGATTCAATACCGGAAATCTTTCTTTGTGTTTAGCCCAGGGAAACTTGCCAGAATCTACAATAATACCGCCTAAGGTTGTGCCCTGACCGCCCATGTATTTGGTCAGGGAATGCACCACAATATCAGCACCATATTCAATTGGATTAAGTAACGCCGGTGTTGCCACAGTGTTATCAACAATCACTGGAACACCATGTTTATGTGCCATTGTTGCAATGGGTTCAATATCCACAATATTACCGGCCGGATTACCGATTGATTCACAGAAAACCGCTTTGGTTTTGCCATCAATCAGTTTTTCCAAATCAGCGGCCTGATCGCTTGAGGCAAAGCGTACCTCAATCCCCATTTTAGGAAGCATATGGGCGAATAAGGTATAGGTTCCACCATAAAGCTGCGGTGTTGTCACAATATTATCGCCGGCCTCAGCAATAGTAATAATGGCATAATGAATCGCAGCACTACCGGCTGACGTGGCCAAAGCAGCAATGCCACCCTCCAGAGCAGCTACCCGCTTTTCCAACACATCCCATGTCGGATTCATAATGCGGCTGTAAATATTACCAGGCACATCCAGATTGAATAAATCGGCTCCATGCTGGGCATTATCAAATTCATAAGCGACTGTTTGATAAATCGGCACCGCACAGGATTTTGTAACGGGATCAGTTTCATAACCTTCATGCAGACAAATCGTTTCTTTTTTCATAGTTTTCTCTCGCTGTTATTATTTTAGGGTTTGCTGATCTTTCAGAGCATTATGCGAGTTTACGACGATAAGAATGAAATGCAATATTGCTTGAATTTTATCGCCGTAACCCCATATCAGGTAGGCAACATTGAATAATTCCTCAAAACCACAGATTTCAGGAGACATAACCATGAAAATATTAGTGGTACTAACTTCGCACGATAAGCTTGGCAATACCGGTGAAAAAACCGGTTTTTGGTTAGAAGAACTTGCAGCACCGTATTACGCAATGAAAGATGCTGGGGTAGAAATAACTCTGGCCTCACCCAAAGGTGGGCAACCACCTCTTGACCCAAAAAGCAATCAGCCTGACTTTCAAACGGATGCTACCCGGCGTTTTGAAAATGATGCTGAAGCTAAAAACCGATTAGCAAACACAGTTAAATTAGCCGACGTACACGCCGCTGATTATGATGCAGTGTTTTACCCAGGCGGACATGGTCCGTTATGGGATTTAGCCGAAGATAAAAAATCAATTGCACTGATTGAAAGTTTCGTGCTCGCCAATAAACCAGTAGCTGCAGTTTGTCATGCACCTGCTGTTTTGTTACATGTCAAAACCATTGGCGATGAGCCCTGGATTAAAGGTAAACAGCTCACTGCATTTTCAAATAGTGAAGAAGATGCGGTAGGCTTATCTGATGTTGTACCATTTTTACTTGAAGATGCCCTGAAACAACGTGGCGCAAATTTCGAGAAAGGTGACGACTGGAGTTCATTCGTGATTACGGATGGCATACTGATTACAGGACAAAACCCGGCTTCTTCAGAAGCCACGGCCAAGGCCCTGTTAAAACAGCTGGCATAAGTCAGCAATTTACAAATCAATTACGGAACTATTATGGCTAGAGCAACCGCACGACACATCCTGGTGGACAGTGAAGAAATCTGTCTGGAATTGAAACGCGAAATCGAAGAAGGCGCAGACTTTGCTGCCGTCGCCAAAGAAAATTCTTCCTGCCCATCCAGCCGCCAAGGCGGTGATCTGGGTGAATTTGGCCCAGGCATGATGGTGCCGGAATTCGATAAAGTTGTTTTTTCCGCCCCGGTTAACACCGTTCAGGGTCCGGTTAAAACACAATTTGGCTATCATTTGCTGGAAGTTACCAGCCGTACTGAATAAGTTTGTTGATACACCCTGAAAGCCCGGTCTCGCCGGGCTTTTTTTTATTCGGTTATTACCTGGTAATCCGGTAAATGAGACAGTAATTGTTTGCCATAATTTTTGGTTAACAACCGACGATCCAGGATGGTTATTTGGCCGGAATCAGTTTCTTTTCGTAACAGACGACCGCAGGCCTGAATCAACTTCACGCTGACCGCCGGTAATGACAAACTGATAAATGGCTGACCGCCGCGTTTTATGATCCACTCCTGACGTGCCTGTTCAATCGGGCGGGTAAATACTGGAAATGGCAGTTTGGTAATGATTACATGGGTACATAAATTGCCGGGTAAATCGACGCCTTCGGCAAACCGATCCATCCCAAAAATAATACTGCCCCGCCCCGCTTCAATCCGCTGAATATGTTTGACGATCATATTTTTGGGCGACAGCTGATCACCTTGTAAAAGAATCAAATTTTTCAATGACAATGGCAATTGCTTATATACCTGCAACATCACCTGGCGTGAGGTAAATAGCACCAGTGTCGCCGCTTGAATATCAATAATTGATTTGAGTTGGCTGACCACTTCCTGCTGCCATTGCGGCAGATTTTCATTGGGTAAATACTGCATCATCGGCAGTTTTAGCACAGCCTGCTGCTGATATCGAAACGGTGAAGGCAGCGCCAGAAAGTGTTTTTCATCGTAACGCTGTAAGCCACAATCCGCCCGGAAACGCTGGAATAATCCCATGCCTCGTAACGTGGCTGATGTCATTACCACCCCATAAGCCCGCTGCCATAAACTGCGATCCAGAAAACCTGCCGCTGTCATCGGCCCGGCATGAATCACCAGCGTATGCTGTTTGGCAAACTGTTCCTGTGCCAGCCAGCGCACATTAGGTGGGCGCTCGGCTTTATCCTCATCGAGAAACAGCGCCATAAAATCAATCAGATAACCAAAAATATTCTGTACCGTTCCCACTTGCGGTAATAATGCTTCACCAACCTTATTACTTAATTGGGTTTTCTCCAGCCCTTCTTTAATCCATTTGCCAATCAGCGAGAAATGCTTATAGATGGAATTAGCTCGTTGTAACAGGTTCTGGCAGGGAATAAACAAGGCATTAAGTAACGGACTGCCCCAGAAAATCCGTGGCTCACTGATACGGACTTCCAGCATTTCATTTACTGTGGCATCACTGCCCAGAATATCCAGCAATTGCTGCAACAGATTGATGATGGCTGGTAAATCCTGACGAATTTCCTTAAACATATAACCAAAGTCATGCTGCCGGAAAGCCAAAGCAGTGGGCAGCTTTTTCATCAGACTGTCAGCGGTTTCAACCGTTTGATAAAGCTGGGCAAAGTTCAATGCTTTGGCGGCATGTCCCAGCGCTTTTTGTGGCAGATTATGTGCTTCATCAAACACCAGAATCAGCTCTTCAGGATTGGGCAATACCAGCCCACCGCCCAAGTCAGCATCACTGAGTAATAAATCGTGATTCACCACCACCACCTGTGCCAGCTGCATTTCCTTACGTAGCAAGTAATAGGGGCAGCTCAAAAAATACCTACAGCTTTTACCGGCACAGCCTTCTGAATCAGTAGATACTTCATGCCAAAGCGCCGGATCAATGGCATCAGTACGACTATCCCGATCACCATCCCAGCGATGTTCATCCCAATCCTGGAACAGATTCTTTGCTTGAGTCTGTCTTAATACTTGCTGATATTTCTGATCCACATCCAGCGTCAAATCCTGCTGTTCGGGAGTGGTTGCCAGTTGTGCCAGTTTGCTGGGACAGACATAGCGGCGGCGACCTTTGATTTGCATAAACCGTATCGGTTGTGGCAAAGCCGCTGAAAACTGTGGCAGATCTTTCTGAATTAATTGCTGTTGCAGATTGACTGTTGCAGTGCTGATCACCAGCAATTTTTTACTGTTCAAAGCTGTTTCAATTGCACCGCTGAGATATGCCAGCGTTTTCCCCACGCCGGTTGGAGCTTCCACTACCGCCATTCTATTTTGCGACTGTTGTAGCCGTTGATGAATAAATCGACTCATTTCAACTTGTTGCGGTCTGGCTTTAAAATCCGGCATCAACTTATTGATACAGGTAAATATTTCATCAAACACTTAACGTATTTCCACGCGGTTTTTCAGTGCCTTACCAGCCATAAAATCATCAATATTCTGCAACGTTGTCTGAGCGATATGCTGTAATGCCTCCCGGGTGAAATAGGCCTGGTGCCCGGTAACCAGCACATTTGGAAAGGTCAATAAACGCTGGAATATATCGTCCTGAATAATATCGGTGGAATGATCTTCAAAAAACAGACTGCCTTCCTGTTCATACACATCTATTCCCAAATAGCCAATATGCAGCGCTTTCAGGGCATCCAATACAGCCACTGTATCCAATAAGGCTCCGCGACTGGTATTTATCAGCATCACGCCGGGTTTGGTCAGCCCGAGACTGGCCGCATTGATAATATGATGTGTTTCATCATTTAATGGACAATGCAGACTGATAATATCGCTTTGACCGAGCAAGCTGTCGAGTGTCACCACTTCAAAGCCTGATTGTTTGGCTGGTATAGCGTTATGCGGTTCATAAATCAAAACCTGGCAACCAAATGCCCGCAATCGCTCAGCGACTAACAAACCTATTTTACCGCCCCCAATAATGCCCGCGGTTTTACCAAAGAAATCAAAACCCAGCAAACCATCCAAAGAAAAATTACCATCGCGAACTCGATTATAGGCCCGCGGTATCTTCCGACTTAATGCCAACATCAGTGCAATGGTATGTTCAGCGACCGCATAAGGTGAATAGGCTGGGACATTGACGACAGTTATACCAAGCTTGTTAGCCGCCGTTAAATCCACCTGATTAACCCCGGCACAGCGTAACGCAATTAAACGAATGCCGTTTTCTGCCAAAATGCTAAGCGTTTCAGCCGAAATATCGTCATTCACAAACGCACTGACCACTTCAGCATCTTTGGCCAAAGCTGCTGTCATTGGATTTAACGCCATTTCATAAAAACATAATGATACTTGCTCATCGGCCATTTTCGTGAGATAGGCCTGATCATAAGGTTTTGCGCTGAATACCGCGACATGAGTTGGTTTCATTTGGAGCCTTTATCAGAAATGCAGTTTACTATTGGTCTGCTGAGCATCATTTTATCGAACAAATCTTATTAATGGAGACAACAGTAATGACGTCGTCATCGGGAAACATTCATGTTTTATGTTTAAACCCCGCTTTGGATGTGACTTACCATGTCAAAAAGTTAATCCCCGACCAAAAATCACGTTCCGATGCTGCCCGTCATGATCCAGGGGGTAATGGTATCAATATTGGCCGGGCTTTGTTTCGTATGCAGGTAGAGGCAACAACTTATTGTGTCATTGCCGGTTCCATTGGTGACATTCTGCAAGACATGCTTGATGAACAACTACCCAATGTTCTGTTCCATCATGTCTCAGGACAGACGCGTATTAACAGCACGATTATTGAGCTTGATACACAATCTCAATTTCAAATCACTGATGCTGGCACACCTGTCCCGGCAGCCCAGTTAACTCAACTGGTGGAAAATTTTGCCAATTCTGTAGGGAATGGTTATGGCATTCTTACCGGATCCTGCCAGCCCACTGTACCAACCTCTCTGTATGCTGATTTGGTGCATAAAATCCAGCAACATGGTGGACGAACTGTCGTCGATAGTCATGGTGACATATTGCGTTTGGCAATTGAGGCGAAACCATTTTTAATTAAACCTAATTTGTATGAACTGGAAACCCTGCTACAAATAAAACTCGACACTATCGAATCAATTGCTGAATGCGCCAGAAAACTGCAGTTGTCCGGTGTTAAACATGTCTGTGTTTCTTTAGGTGATCAAGGAGCTCTATTAGTCAGTCCGAGCAACAGTTTTTATGCGAAAGCGTTATCAGTACCAGTGAATACTACTGTGGGTGCAGGTGATTCAATGGTCGCGGGGCTGGTGGCCGGTTTCTGCCTTGATGATCAGCCCGAAACAGCACTGCGTTATGGTATTGCCTGTGGAGCCGGTACCGTCATGCACGCCGGAACAGAATTATTTCACGGTGATGAACTGGCCGATTTTCGACAGCAGGTAACTATTCAAACACTGGATATTTAACTCGGCAACAGGTTATCAACCAGCAACTGTAGTGATTTGCTTTGTCGAAACTCATTTACATCCAGACGGTAGTGTAAGCCAATCTTCTGTCCAATCTGGAGCCATACTGGAGCTGTTTGACGAAACGCCATTGCCGTGATTTCACGCCCATCATCCAGTTTTACGGTTAAACGCAAATGGTCTGATTGCTGACCGACATGACGATAATTCTGTAACACAAACTGTCCATGAAACTGTGGTTCCGGAAAAGCCTGACCCCATGGCGCCAGAACCGGTAATTGCTCGGCCAGCTGCAGATTCAGTTCCTGCACCGATAATTCACCGTCAGAATACAAAGCGCGTTCAAATACACTGGGATCGGCTGTAAGCTGAACAGCTTCCCTGAATGCCTGCTCAAACAATGAAAAGTCGTTCTGCTTTAATGTTAACCCTGCTGCCATCGCATGTCCGCCAAAACGTAAAATTAAATCAGGATATTTAGCAGCGACATGAACCAGGACATCACGAATATGAACGCCCGTTATAGAGCGCGCTGAACCTTTGATTTCACCAGGTTCGCCCGGTGCAAACACGATGACTGGCCGATGCAGTTTTTCTTTAATTCGAGAGGCGAGTAATCCGATTACCCCTTGATGCCAGCTTTCGTCATATAAACAATAAGCAGCTGCCTGAGTGGTTTCATTCAGCTGCAGTTTTTCCAGCATCGTCAGAGCTTCCAGCTGCATGCCTTGTTCAACCGAGCGACGCTCAATATTAATCTGATCCAGCAACTGAGCAGCTTGCTGAGCCATAGCAAAGTTATCCGTCAGTAAGGTATCAATGCCCAACCCCATATCTTCCATACGGCCCGCTGCATTTAACCTCGGCGCAATGGCAAAGCCCAAATCCTGTGCAGATAATCGATTGATGTCCTTACCGGCAATTTGTAATAAAGCGCTGATACCTGCACAGGCGCGTCCCTGCCGCATACGTTTCAGTCCAAGATCCACCAGTGTGCGATTGAGCCTATCCAAAGGCACGACATCGGCGACGGTGCCCAATGCGACCAAATCCAGCAATTCCACCAGACGAGGTTCTGCCAGTTGCTGTAATTCAAACCAGTTAATATCACGTAATCCCTGCCGCAGACCGACCAGCACGTAAAATGCCACCCCAACCCCTGCCAGCATTTTGCTGGGAAAGTCATCTCCTGGTTGATTAGGATTAACGATGGCGTCGGCTTGTGGCAATTGTTCTGCGGCAAGATGATGATCAGTGATCAACACTTGCATACCACGTTGTTTGGCCAGAGCAACCCCATCCAGACTGGCAATCCCGTTATCCACGGTAATCAATAAATCCGGCTGGGTTTCACTATCAATTTCGTTAAGTAATTCTGTGGTTAAGCCATAACCATGCACGAATCGATTTGGAACGATAAAATCAATATGTTGCAGCCCCATCATCCGCAAACCACGCATCATTACTGCACAGCTGGTAGCGCCATCGCTATCAAAATCCGCCACAATCATTACTCGCCATTGCTGCTGTAATGCCTTGATCAATAATGTTACGGCTGCTTCCATCCCCAGCATTTCCGAGGGTTTTGGCAATCCAGCTAAATCAAAGGTTAATTCATCTGCTTTAACAATACCTCTCGCCGCCATGATTCTTCGAATACATGCTGGCCATTCCTCAGGTAATTCACTGATATCACCTATATTACGCTGTTGAATATTCATAATGGCCAAGGCTTCCATACATCCCAGCAGCGCCACTGATATTGGCCATGTTCAGGAATGATTAAAAGTAACTGTTGAATTTGATAACGGCGTAATTTTTGTTTTAAAGGCAAAATTTGTTGTGCCGTCACAAGCTGCAAGCGTTGTTGCCAATCATTCTGCAAATCCAGTTCCGGTAACAACAGTAATTGATTTCCACCTCCCAACTGCTCAGGTTTCCACTCAGAAAAAGAGTTAAAGCTGACAGAACACGCAGAGGACAGTAACTTTAATAAAGTCGAATCGCCATAGACCTTATCCCATCCATTGGTAGACGGTTGCCAGTCTCCCTTGCCCCAAAACCAGAGACTATTCACTGGCAATTTGCCAGCTGACTGTCTTTGTTGGTTAACCGGATGTTCAAATAAAGCCATTTGAATTTCATTATTCAAACGTAACCAGGCATTTTGTTCCTGTCCGGTCGGTAACGCTGAGACTACCGACTTACCAATCAGTGATGGCATTGCCGTTAGGGAAATATCGGGCATATTTTCCAACCAAACTGACCAATGGTTTAAATCATTAGGCACCAGTTGAGCATCAAAATCATTCAATAAAGGTTGAATGCATTCTCTAAGCTGGGTGCCCTCTTCCATTGTTAAATCATTAATTGAAAATAATAAAAGGCGATCTCGATCAGCATGCAGATAACACGGATCAGCGCAAAGACTTAGTTGACCTGGATTTCGTAATGCCGAAGCGGGTAAATCAGCACCTGTGAGGGGCTTGGCATTAAAAAGCTGAATTAATGCTTTTTCAAACGTGTGATGGTCAGCAGTGAAATGTGCTTTTTTTAATAATTGTTTCAGTTCTTCGGGTAATAAAGACTGATTAATTTCCTGCATCGCAGTGGCTAAACCAGGCCAAATAATTGTCACTGATGGCTTTTCAGCCACGTTGTATAACTTCCCGGACAAACGGAATGGTTAATCGACGCTGAGCCTGTAAAGACGCTTTATCGAGACGTTGCAATACTAACATCAATGACGGCATATCCCGGCTGTAATGGCGTAATAGATATTGGGCTACTTCTTCAGGCAAAATCAATCCTCTACTCTGTGCATGACTGATCAACGCCTGTTGTTTCAATGCATCAGTCATTGAAGGCAATTGATAAATTAATCCCGTTGCCAGTCTGGATCGAAGATCAGGCAATTCAATGGCTAATTGTGCCGGGTTCTGATCAGCGCAAATCAGTAATTTATGCTCTTTCTCACGTAAACGGTTAAAGCAGTGAAATAACGCCTCTTCCCATGCGGCATCGCCACAGATTGCCTGCAGATCATCCAGACAGACAACATGGCTCTGGACTAAGGAAGTTAATATCTCAGCATCTGCTGTATCACGAAGTTCCTGCAGATTAATATAACTCACCGGATACCCCTGATTTTGCAGGCGTTCGGCAATTGCCAGATTCAAATGGGTTTTACCAACCCCGGACTCTCCCCAAAGATAGAGAAAATCAGGTTTTTTTTCCAGGCAGAACGCATCCACAACAGAGGCTAACTCATCGCTTTCAAAGATAAAGTTATCAATCGTGAAGATTTCATGCGGTGTTAACCGCAGCGTCAGCTGTATTTCCTGCTTATTCATCACCTGCTGCTCAGGAATACAGATGACTGTTCAGGTAGCGGTGGTGAGCATGCCGTAACAAAACCATCACTACAGCGGCCACTGGCAGTGCTAACAATACACCGACAAACCCGAATAATGTGCCACCAGCCATCACTGCGAAAATAACTGCCACGGGGTGCAGACCAATCCGTTCGCCCACAAATCGAGGTGTCAGAAACATTCCTTCAACCATCTGTGCAAAACCGAATGTCAGAACGACCCACAGGATGGGTAACCATTCCTGAAACTGTAAATAGGCTGCAAGACCGGCGAGCAGAATACCAATAAATAAACCAAGATATGGTACAAAACTCACAATACCGGCTATCACTCCAATTAGTAAAGCCAGGTCGAGTCCAATCAATGTCAGACCGATACAATACATGATTGATAAGGCCAGCATGACCATCAACTGCCCGCGTAAAAAGCCTGCCAGCATATCGTCACATTCACCGCTAATCTTAATGATTTTGTCTGCATGTTTACGCGGCAATAATTCGCGAAACCTGGCCACCAGATCGTCCCAGTCTCTCAACAGATAAAACGTCAGTACCGGGATAAGGATCAGATTGGTTAACCATTGCAATATCACAAGGCCTGAACGGGTCATATATCCAAAGACATCACCCGCCATTTTTCCCGCTTCCGACCAATAATCCTGCAAAGCGGTTTTAACGGTATTAAGGTCGATCATATCTGTTGATAAACCGACTCTTTGCAACACATGCTCCAGCGAGTTTTGCAGTTGATCCAGATAAGCTGGCAGTTTTTCAAATAAAGATGCCAGTTGAGCACTAAGCATGGGAATAAAAATAAGTAATAAAATCATTCCCGTCAGCACAAATATAGCGAAAACAACACATACCGCTAAAGTTCGGGATAAACGATAGTTTTCCAATCTGTCGGCCAGTGGATCTCCCAGATAAGCCAATAATGCCGCAATAAAAAATGGTGTTAAAACAGAAGATAACTCCATCATTAGCCAGCCAGATAAAATCAATAGCCCTAGCAACAGGAATTTATTGGTATCACTCATGAGCTTTTTTTCATCTGACGCCACGCGTTTGTCCCCCATACTACAATGTATTCACTACCACTAATGATGACACTTGCCACCACCAACCAGATTAAGGTTGTACTCCATGTCGCTACTTGCGGAAGCCATTCTTGCTGCAAAATAACAAGCAACACTAAAGCAATCTGAAAAACTGTATTGATTTTACTGCTCCAGAGCGGAGACAGTTCATATTCACCGAATTTGAAATGATAAATCAAAGCACCACAAACAATCAGTAAATCTCGACCAAACACCAACAATAATAGCCACAAGGGTAATAGTTGCATATAGGTTAATGTGGTAAATGTTGCGACCAGCAGAAATTTATCTGCTAGTGGATCAAGAATAGAGCCCAGACGACTTTGCCAGTGAAAATGGCGAGCCAGAAAACCATCCACACCATCAGAAATACCAGCGACGGCCACCAGAATCAATGCAGTGGAAAACTTTTCTTCAATCATCAGCCAGACAATAGGGCCAACTAATAAAATTCGAAATACACAAATGAGGTTGGGAATATCCCGTGGACTCAAGGTAATAACCTGTATTGAGAGCCGCTATCATCAGTGGTATCGGGCTCAATTACCCGTCCCATCGCTAGTAATTGTCGAAATTTTTCCGGCTCAGCCTGAATAAGTAAAACCAAATCGAGCTTCTCACTGCCCAAGCTACCGACTTTAATATCCGAAACGACCTGTAAGCTTCCCAGATAATCCATTAGTCGACTGTAGCCATCGTAGTCTTCAATACCAGAAACATGAATTTCCATTTCGGTATTACCTGATTCACTGAATGAGATATTCAGCCGTCTACCCAGCCGATCAGCAAACTCATCCACCCCGTTTTGAATCGCTGTTTTAACATCACCCTGACTTGACCAGCGCTCAACCTCTTCACCAAGCAATGCCTGCCAACTTATTTCGACAGATTCCTCATTACCCCGTAAACGAGCTGACACAATGACAGAAGAACCATATCGCTCGGAGGCCTGTTTTACAGCAGTATTATTACCTGTGGCAACATCGTTAAAAGTCAGCTGAGTCTGATCCTCAAGATCCATCAATGGCAACAATAACGGAATACCGCGTTTTTTTGCTGCCTGTTCGATATGAAAAAGTAATGAATCTTCATCACCTTCCCCAATCAATTGTTGTTTCCCTGCGTACTCAATAGCCACCCAGAACAGTGTCTCAGGTCGGATTTTGTCCCATACTGGCAACCCGATTCGATGTAAGGCGTTATTGATGCCTTCAGCATTAAATTCGAGCGTTAAAGCTAATTGTTGTTCTGCAACATCGCTGTCAGAATTTGGAATTTGCTGATAATAATATTGATCGACATACCGGTCTGCATCGGTTACCAGAGCAGAAATATCTGCCTGCTCCACCGCGCGACGGTCACCAACGACTTTTACTACCACCTGTTTGAGCAATTCCGGCGCGAGTCGCTGACGATCTTCTTCACTCTGCGAAGCAACAGGTGCTTGAGCTTGATATAAATCAGTAACTTCCGCGGCGGAGACAATCGACGCAGCGAAAACGAAAATCAGTGAGAAAAATAATCTAGGCATTGTGGTATTCTAACACGCTGTTTTTTGTGTGTGATGTCCAAATAATCAGGAAGCCAGCATGACCGATCCAGTCGTTCCACCTACCCAATCAAACCAAGCTCTCAGTTACCGCGATGCCGGTGTTGATATTGAAGCCGGAAATGCGCTTGTCGAGCGTATCAAACCCTTAGCAGCCAAAACCCGTCGTCCTGGTGTCATAGCTGGACTGGGTGGATTTGGCAGCCTGTTTGAACTACCGCTCGATAAATATACACAACCGGTTTTGGTCTCAGGAACAGATGGTGTTGGCACCAAATTAAGACTGGCCATCGAGGCTGGAATACATGACACCATTGGTATTGATTTAGTTGCCATGTGCGTCAACGATATCGCGGTTCTTGGCGCGGAACCGTTATTCTTCCTTGATTATTATGCCACCGGAAAACTGAATATTGATGTAGCAACGGATGTTGTCAGCGGTATTGCTGAAGGCTGTCTTCAATCAGGGGCTGCATTGGTAGGCGGCGAAACAGCTGAAATGCCAAGCATGTATCAGGAAGGTGATTTTGATTTAGCAGGTTTTTGTGTCGGCATTGTAGAAAAAGACAACATTATTGATGGATCTCAGGTAAAAGCTGGTGATGCCATTATCGGGATCGCGTCTTCCGGACCACACTCAAATGGCTATTCATTGATTCGCAAGATTATTGAAGTCAGCAAAGCTGATCTGAATATGTCATTTGATGGTGCGACATTAGGTGAAAAACTGTTGGCACCGACCAGAATCTACGTTAAGTCATTACTACAACTACATGAAAAAATTAATATTCACGCATTGTCTCATATTACCGGTGGTGGTTTATTGGAAAACATTCCCCGCGTATTACCAGAAAATGTAACGGCAATTATTGATAGTAAAAGCTGGCAAAGACCGGCCGTTTTCGACTGGCTGCAACAGCAGGGAAATGTGGTCGATCGTGAGATGTATCGCACTTTTAATAATGGTATTGGCATGGTGGTTTGTGTAGCTGAGCAGGATGCCGATGCAACCGTACAGATTCTGACTGCACTGGGTGAGACGGCTATGCGTATTGGCCATATTGAAAATAGTGACACCGAAGAACAAGTCATTATTAAATGACTACTGCCTTGAAACCCAAGTTGGTCATCCTGATTTCAGGACGTGGCAGCAACATGCAATCAATCGTTAAAGCGATTCAGGTAAATGAGTTGGATGCGGAGGTTGCTGCCGTAATCAGTAATTGTCCCAATGCAGCTGGATTGGAATTTGCTCAGCAATCTGACATTGCCACCCGAATACTGGATCACAAGACTTTTACAAGTCGTGAAGCGTTTGATGAACAGCTGATGAAGCTGATTGATTCTTTTGTTCCGGATTATGTTGTATTAGCTGGCTTTATGCGGATTTTGAGCGCAGGATTTGTTAAGCACTATGCGAATAAATTAATCAATATTCACCCATCGCTGTTACCTAAATTCAAAGGTATGCATACGCACAAACGAGCCATCGAAGCCGGTGAAAAAGAACATGGTGCGACGGTACACTTTGTTACCGAGGAACTGGATGCCGGACCGATAATATTACAGGCTAAAGTACCTATTCTGGAAAATGATACTGAAGACACTCTGGCAGCCAGAGTGTTGATTGAGGAACATAAGCTTTATCCTGATGCCTTAAGGTTGCTGATTCAACAACAGAACTGATTATTCATGCGCTATTTTTCCTACCTGGTGTTGCTGTTTATGTCTGCTACGGTTTGTGCTCAAGACCTAGCTGATTATTCTGCACAATATGAAATCAATATGAATGGTTTGCAGGCTGGCGAGCTGAACCAGCAGCTGGAAACCTTAACAGATGGTTTGCATCGCTTTCGTTCAGCGACTAAGGCCAAAGGTGTAGTTGCTTTATTCAAACGCGATACGGTCAAGGAAACCAGCTTATGGACCCTCTCCCAACAGCAGATTAAGCCCCGTCAATATCTTTATCAACGCAATGGTGGCAAAAAAGATAAATATTTACGCATGGACTTTGATTGGCGTAATCGCTCCGTACATATAGATGACAGGGTTCATCCATGGGATCTTGAAATTGAAGATAGTACATTGGAAAAACATGTTTATCAGGTACAACTGAGATTGGATTTGCTGCAGAATCCCAAACAGAAAACCTTTAATTATTTAATTGCAGATGGCGGCCGTCTAAAACATTATCAGATCAAAAGACTTGAGCAGGAAACGATAACTACACCACTTGGCAGCATAAACACTGTTAAATTCAAAAGACAACGTGATAGAGACAGCGACAAGGATCGGGAAACCACTTTGTGGTGTGCACCGGAATTGAATTATTTGCCGGTCAAACTGGAGCACATTGAAAAAGATGGCACCAAATTTACTGCGGTATTGCGTCGTGTAGAGGGTATATCAAAATCAGCATTTACCCCTGTCGAATAACATCCCTGAAATGTAAGGAAAACTGATGAGCAAAAAACAGTTTGAAATCATTGAAGAAACAACCGCTTATAGCGGTTTTTTTAGTTTAAAAGTTGTCTCTTTAAAACATACATTATACAAAGGTGGCTGGAGTGCACCGCTAACCCGAGAAGTCTTTCATCGTGGAAGCTGTGTTGCGGTATTACTTTATGATCCACAAAAAGATGCGTTGGTTATTATCGAACAATTTCGTCCCGGCGCCATACAATTAAATGATGAGCGTGCGTGGCTTCTTGAGATTGTGGCTGGGGCAATTGAACCTGGCGAAACACCAGAATCCGTGGCCTATCGCGAGGCCGTTGAGGAATCAGGATGTGAAATACTGGAAATGATCAAGATAAGTGAGTTTTTCACCTCTCCGGGCGGTACATCCGAGCTATTACACCTGTTTTGTGGACGCATAGATAGCACCCATATTGGTGGATTACATGGCCTGGATGAGGAAGATGAAGATATCTCAGTCAGTGTATTATCATTCGATGAAGTCTATGCCTTGCTGGAAACAGGTAAAATTATCTCGGCGATTCCGATTATTGCTATCCAATGGCTGGCTTTACATCGTGAAGAATTACGTCAACGCTGGACTTAAGCACACTCTATATCGTTGTTGAACAGCTGAGATTGAAATGTCACTTTCTAACCCAATGGCATGATTCTGTAACCAGCTGAAATCGTATGCGATTCACCCGGTGCCAAACTGATACTGTTATTGGCGGCATTGGCCGTTTCAACACAGACAAAGTACTGATACGAGTCATCAGTCATATCTTTTAATGTTGCCACCCTATCCCAAGGATTCCATACTATTGTGGTATTTGAACCTGAACTTTCTACCACAATGCGGCGTGCCCAGTCAGAATCCTCAATAAATAGCTTGTCAGGACTGTTCAAATACACTCTGTCTGTTTCGCCGTTAAAAACGATCTCACCAGCCTGAAGTTTCTCACGAAAATTTTCTACCTTGTCGAGATAATGATGATTGCTCAACCCCCTCACCTGAGTTTTTTCGATATTTCCCACTGCAAAATAAGTATGCAATGCCTGTGAGATAACAAAACTTTCTTGATCAAGGTTTTCAGTAGTTAAGGATAATGTTAGCTGTTCATTGATCTCAATCACCATTTTCAAACTATAAGCACAATGCCAAAGCGGTTCGTCCTTAGGATCCGGTGATAATGACAGAGTCAATTTAATGCCATCATTTTCAGTCTGTTGCACATCAATCAAATCCCAAACACGGTTACGTGCAAAACCATGAGCAGGACGGCCTTTACCACTGGGATCAACACCAAACCATGGCCAACAGACCGGGACACCTCCTCGAATTGCCCGCCGATCACCATAACGGCTCATTCGACTCAAAAACAATAGATCATGTAATGCATGTGCAGAGCGGTAAGATAATACCTGCGCACCCTGAGTTGTTATACGTGCCTTGGCATGAGGCGTATTGATATTTATCATTACACATTCTGACGGCCCCATTGAAAAATCCAGGCGATCAGCAATAGCAAATTGTTGTTTTAGTTGTTCTATAGTTTGCATTAAATTCTACGTCTGAAACAAAAAGACGGGCACAATGCCCGTCTTTGAGACTAAATCTAAGTTTTAGTTTTTAGTGCTGGTGACCGCCTTCACCATGAACATGTCCATGTTCAAGCTCTTCTGCACTTGGTTCACGAACTTCACGGATTTCAACGTCAAAGTTCAAATGTACGCCAGCCAGAGGATGATTTCCATCGACGGTAACAGTTTCATCATTGATTGCTACTACAGTGACCAAAACCGGGCCTTGCTCGGTTTCGGACTGAAATTGCATACCCACTTCAACTTTTTCTACACCACTGAATAATTCAGCAGGTACATCCTGTTTTAGCGCATCATGGCGTTCGCCATAAGCATTTGCTGGTTCTATACTGGCCTGGACTTTATCGCCAGTTTCTTTGCCCGCCAGGGCATCTTCCAAACCAGGGATAATATTGCCAGCGCCATGCAGATACGCCAGCGGGCCGGCACCTTCACTGCTATCAATGACTGTGCCGCTGTTGTCGGTGAGCGTGTAGTCGATCACGACTACTTTGTTGTCTGCAACTTTCATGGAAACTCCTTACATGTTTTGAATAACAGCTGCAGCATAATCACTACAACTCAACGCATCGACGCCAATAGCCTGAGCTAAATCACCGGTGACACGCGCATTAGAAATGGCGCCTGAGACGCCGGAAACGACCAGATCTGCCGCTTCGCCCCAACCTAAATGTCTTAAAAGCATTTCGGCCGATAGGATTAATGATGACGGATTCGCATTATTTTTTCCAGCCAAAGCCGGTGCTGTGCCATGTGTTGCTTCAAACATTGCAACGGCATCCGCTAAATTTGCACCCGGTGAGATGCCAATTCCCCCAACCTGTGCAGCAAGGGCATCAGAAATGTAATCACCATTCAGATTCAATGTGGCAACCACATCATAATCTTTAGGGTGCAATAAAATTTCCTGTAAAAATGCATCGGCTATCGAGTCTTTGATAACGATTTTTTTACCGGTATTTGGATTATTAAAGGTTTTCCAGGGCCCACCATCCAGCGGCGTAGCACCAAACTCTTTTTCAACAAGGTCATAGCCCCATTGTTTGAAAGCCCCTTCGGTGAACTTCATGATGTTACCCTTATGTACCAGGGTCAATGAATCACGGTCATTGTCGATAACATATTGAATGGCTTTACGTACCAGTCGCTCTGTTCCCTCTTTGGAAACCGGCTTGATGCCTATCCCCGAGGTTTCAGGAAAACGGATTTTGCTGACACCCATGTCTTTTTGCAGAAAGTCGATGACCTTCTGAACTTCAGGTGTACCGGCAGCCCATTCAATACCGGCATAAATATCTTCTGAGTTTTCGCGGAAGATAACCATATCGATATTTTCGGGTGCTTTAACCGGGCTTGGCGTACCAGGGTAATAACGTACCGGGCGCTGACAGACATATAAATCAAGCGTCTGACGTAATGCCACATTCAAAGAGCGAATCCCGCCTCCCACTGGCGTCATTAACGGACCTTTGATCGATACCGAATATTCTCTCAACGCATCAATGGTTTCTTCTGGCAAATAGGTTTCAGCACCATAAAGCTGTGTGGCTTTTTCGCCAGCGTAGACTTCCATCCAGGAAATTTTGCGTTCGCCGTTGTAGGCTTTGTTCACTGCCGCATCAATCACATCAATCATGGCCGGTGTGATATCGATACCGATGCCATCACCTTCGATAAAAGGGATAATCGGTTGATTAGGTACATTCAATGAATAATCGGCATTAACGCCGATGGCTGCACCCTGTTCCGGTACACTAATGTGTTGATATGCCATGCACGGCTCCTGAAGTTAAAAGTGGCATTTTACATGATCTATGGCGTTGATATAACCATGACCAGACTAATTGCATTTAATAAACCCTATGACGTGCTGACTCAATTCAGCGATAGCGACGGTCGTAAGACACTGAAGAACTACATAGATATACCGGACATCTATCCGGCAGGTCGGTTAGATCGGGACAGTGAAGGATTATTATTGCTGACCGACGATGGTCAATTGCAACATCATATCAGCGATCCACGACATAAATTAAGCAAAACTTACTGGGTTCAGGTGGAAAACATTCCGGATGCTGCTGCGCTTGAACAATTGCAACAGGGTGTCATGTTAAAAGATGGTCTGACCAAACCGGCTAATGCCAGACTTATCAATGAACCTGATTTGTGGGAAAGAGTTCCGCCGGTACGATTTCGACAATCGATTCCAACCCAGTGGTTGGAATTGCAAATCAGTGAAGGCAAAAACCGACAGGTACGCCGTATGACTGCTGCAGTCGGCCATCCAACATTAAGATTGATCCGCGTAGCGATTGGCCCCTGGCAATTAAATGATCTGCAACCCGGACAATGGTGCGAAGTTAATTTTCAGACCGTGATAAAATACGCCGATGATTTGGACTCCAAGAACCACCGTAGCCGCCGTAATAGAACGCGACCAGCAATTTCTGATGGTCGAGGAAATGATCGGCAGCGAACTCAAACTCAACCAGCCAGCCGGCCATCTCGAAGACGGAGAAAGCCTGATTGAAGCGGTTATCCGGGAAACACTGGAAGAAACAGCCTGGCAATTTACGCCTGAGTCGTTGATTGGTATCTATCGCTGGCGACATCAGCAAACTGAAAATACCTATATTCGTTTCTGTTTTAGCGGAAGCGTGGGAGAAAAGCTGGATAGACCACTGGATACTGACATTCATCAGGCTGTCTGGCTGGATGCTGACACTATCAAACAGCGTCGATCACAGTTTCGCAGTCCTTTAGTCGAGCAATGTTTACAGGATTACCTCGCTGGAAAACGCTATCCACTTGATTTATTAACTGATTAATTATGTCTGAACACAAAAAAATAGTTGTCGGTCTGTCCGGCGGCGTGGACTCCTCTGTTTCAGCGTTGTTACTTAAACAACAAGGCTTTGATGTTGAAGGTCTGTTCATGAAAAACTGGGTCGACTATGCGGATGAAAGCGAATGTACTGTTGAGGATGATCGCAAAGACGCCCAATCAGTTGCTGATAAAGTGGGCATCGTTTTTCATGAAGCCAATTTCGCTATGGAATACTGGGATTATGTATTCAAACATTTCTTGGATGAATACAAAGCGGGCCGCACGCCGAATCCCGATATTCTGTGTAATCGTGAAATCAAATTTAAAGCTTTTTTAGATCACGCCATGGAATTGGGTGGCTATCTGATTGCCACCGGTCATTACGCACGAGTGCGCGAACATGAAGGTAAATTTCAGTTATTGAAAGGCCTGGATAACAGCAAAGACCAGAGTTACTTCCTGTATACCCTTGGTCAGGCGCAATTATCCCGTACTCTTTTCCCGCTGGGCGAATTACCAAAAACCGAAGTGCGTCAGATTGCCGAAAAAGCTGGCTTTATCAATCACGACAAAAAAGACAGCACCGGTATCTGCTTTATCGGGGAGCGACGTTTTCGCGAGTTTCTGGGGCGTTACATTCCGGCTCAACCCGGTGAAATGCGCACCCCGGAAGGCGAAAAAATTGGTGAACATTCAGGGTTAATGTATTACACCCTCGGCCAACGCCAGGGCCTTGGCATTGGTGGTCGTAAAAACAGCAGCGGTGAGCCCTGGTTTGTGGCTGGCAAGGATATGGAAAAGCGAATTTTATATGTTGTTCAAGGTGAACATGAATGGCTTTACAGCACTAAACTTACCGCTGAACAACTTTCATGGGTGGCTGGCGAAGCCCCGGAATTGCCATGTCGTGCCAGTGCAAAAACCCGCTATCGTCAACCAGATCAGCCCTGCCTCATCACTCAGGATGAACAAGGCAATATTCAGGTTGAATTTGACTCGCCACAACGCGCCGTCACACCAGGACAATCTGTTGTGTTTTATCAGGATGATGTCTGTTTGGGCGGTGGCATTATTATCGATACCAACGCTCCGGGGATGCATCCATGAGTCAGAGAACAATTATTCATGATCGTGTCATTGCTCTCTCCGCTTTGATGCAATCCGTGACTTTAGTGCAGCAGATTGCTGAAACCGGTCAGGTCGATAACGATGATATGCAGACAATGCTGCAGAGTTTACTGGTGATGGATGCGCCTGATACTGAATCGGTTTATGGTGAAATCAGTAAATTAACAACGGGGATCCGTCAGTTCAATAATCAGCTATCGAAACGTAAACAACCTGGCGATATTGTGGTGTTGCGCTATGCAATCGGAATTTTGCACTTGCAACGCAAACTGGCAAAGCGCCCCGCAATGCTGGATCTGATTACCCGTGAACTGGATCAGATTCCGCAACAGATTGAATACTTTGGCAGCATCACCAGTCCGCAGGTAATTGCCCGTTTCGCCGATATCTATCAGCGTACCGTCAGTGAACTCACGCCGCGTATTCAGGTGTTTGGTGATTCCACTTATCTGCAACAAGCTGATAACGTTAATCGTATTCGTGCTCTGCTGCTGTCTGGAATTCGCGCTGCAGTGTTATGGCAACAGAAAGGTGGCAGACGCTGGCAGTTCTTATTGCAGAGCAATAAATTATTACAGGCAGCGACAGATTTACACGCTCAAACCTAATAAAGCTCGTTACCAATAATAGTCATAAAAAAAGGGCTGTGAAAACAGCCCTTTTTGGTTTCTGTGAGTTACCAATTTAACTAGCTTTAGCACGTTGATAGTGCTCCAACTCGTTAAAGTTCAGATAACGATAGATCTCATGAGCCATTGGCTGAATACCGGCAACTTTCTCCAGATATTCGGCAACTGTTGGAATACGCCCCAAACTGGCCACTACCGCCGCGAGTTCTGCAGATGATAAATAAACATCGGCTCCATTACCCAGACGATTCGGGAAGTTACGGGTAGAAGTTGAGACAACTGTGGCATTATCAGCCACCCGTGCCTGGTTACCCATGCACAACGAGCAACCCGGCGTTTCAGTGCGGGCACCAACACGACCAAAGATACTGTAGATACCTTCTTCCGTTAATTGATGCTGATCCATCTTGGTCGGCGGAGCAACCCACAATTTAACGGGCAGATTACCCATTTTCTCCAGCACTTTACCGGCGGCACGATAGTGACCAATATTGGTCATACAGGAACCAATAAACACCTCATCAATATGAGCACCAGCGACTTCGGATAAGGGTTTGATATCATCCGGATCGTTCGGACAGGCCAGCAATGGCTCTTTGATTTCATTCAAATCAATCTCGATAACCGCAGCGTATTCTGCATCAGCATCCGGCTCAAGCAATTGAGGATCAGCCAGCCATGCACGCATGGCATCTATGCGACGTTGCAGTGTTCTGGCATCGGCATAGCCTTCTGCAATCATCCATTCCATTAATGAGATATTGGAATTCAAAAATTCAATGATCGGTTCTTTATTTAATCTGACAGTACAACCATTAGCACTACGTTCTGCCGATGCATCTGACAGTTCAAATGCCTGCTCGACTTTCAGATCTGGTAAACCTTCAATTTCCAAAACACGACCATTAAAGATATTTTTCTTACCTTTCTTTTCAACCGTCAGCAATCCTTCCTGAATAGCCGCATAGGGAATAGCATTCACCAGGTCACGTAACGTGATACCGGGTTGCATTTCGCCTTTAAAACGGACTAATACTGATTCCGGCATATCCAATGGCATTACGCCAAGCGCAGCGGCAAACGCTACTAAACCTGATCCAGCAGGGAAACTGATACCAATCGGGAAACGGGTATGCGAATCACCACCGGTACCAACGGTATCAGGTAAGATCATCCGGTTTAACCAGGAATGAATAACCCCGTCACCAGGACGTAATGACACACCACCGCGTGTACTGATAAATTCCGGTAATTCATGCTGTAATTTGATATCAACCGGTTTTGGATAAGCCGCGGTATGACAGAAAGACTGCATCACCAAATCAGACGAGAACCCCAGACAGGCTAATTCTTTCAACTCATCACGGGTCATTGCCCCAGTTGTATCCTGCGAGCCGACGGTGGTGACTTTAGGTTCACAATAGGCACCTGGACGCACACCTTCCACACCACAGGCCACACCGACCATCTTCTGCGCCAGCGTAAAGCCTTTATCACTATGAACAGGTTCTACAGGGCGTTTGAAAACATCTGATGGTGGCATACCTAATGTTTCGCGAGCTTTATCGGTTAAACCACGACCTATAATCAAAGGGATACGGCCACCGGCACGTACTTCATCAGCAATAGTGGTTGGCCGTAAAGTGAATTCAGAAACGACATCACCGGCTTCGTTATAAATTTTACCTTCATATGGCTTGATCGTAATGACATCACCTGTTTCCAGTTGATCAACATTACATTCGATTGGCAAGGCACCAGAGTCTTCCGCGGTATTAAAGAAAATAGGCGCAATGTTATTCCCTAAAATCACACCGCCCTGGCGTTTGTTCGGGACATAGGCCACATCGTGGCCCATGTGCCAGAGCACTGAATTGATCGCAGATTTACGCGAAGATCCGGTACCAACAACATCACCGACATAAGCAATGGGATGACCCTTTTGTTTCAGCGAGATAATGGTATCAAGCGCGTCAGGCATTTTGCTGACCAGCATCGCCTTGGCATGTAACGGGATATCAGGACGACTCCAGGCTTCTGTTGCTGGTGATAAGTCGTCGGTATTGGTTTCGCCCGGGACTTTCAGCACAGTTAGCGTAATTGCTTCAGCTAACGCGGGTCGGGATAAAAACCATTCGGCTTCAGCCCAGGATTGTAAAATGCGTTTGGCATATTGGTTGGTTTCAGCCTTTTCCACTACATCATGGTAGGCGTCATAAACCATAACAATCTTGGAAAGCGCTTTTTCTGCTGCCTCTGCGGTTGCGTCATAATCCAGTAACTCAATCAGGGGTTGGATGTTATATCCCCCCATCATGGTACCGAGCAGTTCAGTCGCATAAACCGGTGTTATCAAATCACATTGTGTTTCCTGTTTGGCAATCGCCGCCAGAAAACCTGCTTTTACATAAGCTGACTTATCCACGCCGGGTGGAACGCGGTGAATCAGTAGCTCAAGCAGTGCTTCTCTATCGGTATTTTGAGGTTGTTTAAGCCCTTCAATGATGTCAGATACCTGTTTTGCATCTAACGGCAGAGGCGGTAAACCCTCTGCGGCACGCTCTTCAACATGTTTTTGATATTCTTGCAGCACGAAAACGCTCCGAAGTTGAAACTAAGATGGCCGTTATTTTAACGCAAATTCACAAAGCAAACTGAATCAAATCCAGAATCAGGACTGAGTTCTGCTATAATTTCGGCCAATTTTCAGCTTATTTTTAATGGAGTTTTCATGGAATTAACTGCTCTTACTGCCATCTCGCCAGTTGATGGTCGTTATGCCGATAAAACAAAGGCTTTACGCCCCTATTTCAGTGAGTATGGTCTGCTGCGAGCCCGTGTTGAAGTGGAATGCCGCTGGTTACATTTACTCGGCGCCAATGCAGATATCCAGGAAGTACCTAAACTGAGTGAAGACGCCGAAAAATTCCTCAACGATTTGATGAATGATTTCTCGGTAGAAGACGCGGCTGAGATTAAAGCTATCGAACGTGAAACCAACCATGATGTGAAAGCGGTTGAATATTTCATTAAACGTAAATTCAAAAACAATGCCGAGCTTGATGCGGTAAATGAGTTTGTGCATTTTGCCTGCACCTCGGAAGACATCAATAATACTGCTTACGGCATTATGCTTAAAAATGCCCGGGAAAACGTTATTCTGCCGGAAATGGACACCTTAATAGGTGCACTGAAGAAACTGGCACAGGAACAGGCTGAAACACCAATGATGTCTCGCACTCATGGTCAACCGGCCTCTCCCACCACACTGGGTAAAGAATTAGCCAATGTTGTAAAACGTCTTGAACTGCAACGCACTCACGTCGCCGCGGTTTTACTTTACGGGAAAATGAACGGTGCAGTCGGTAACTACAATGCCCACTATGCGGCTTATCCTAATGTGGACTGGCCAATGATGGCCAATGCGTTTGTCACTGGACTGGGACTGCGCTGGAACAAATACACCACCCAGATCGAACCGCATGACTATGTTGCTGAACTGTTTCAGGCAATGATTCGTTTTAATACCGTGCTGATTGATTTCTGTCGTGATGTCTGGAGTTACATCTCCATTGGTTACTTCAAACAAAAAACCGTTAAAGGCGAAATCGGTTCATCCACCATGCCACATAAAGTTAACCCTATTGATTTCGAAAATGCAGAAGGTAATCTGGGTATTGCTAATGCGACTTTCGATCATATGGCAATGAAACTGCCTATTTCCCGCTGGCAGCGCGATCTGACTGACTCCACCGTTTTACGCAATATCGGCGTCGGTTTTGCTCACTCCATGCTGGCTTACAGCTCTGCACTGAAAGGTATTAGCAAATTGGAAGCTGCTCCCGAAACAATGGCTGCAGATTTAGATGCCAACTGGGAGTTGTTAGCGGAACCTATCCAGACGGTTATGCGTCGATATGGAATTGAGAATCCTTATGAAAAGCTCAAAGAATTAACTCGTGGACAGAGAGTCAACAAACAAATCATGCATGAATTTATTGATACTCTAGATTTGCCAGATGCCGCTAAATTTGCGTTAAAAGAAATGACGCCTGCAAGTTATATCGGTAACGCTGTTGAACAGGCAAGAAACTGTTAAATGACTGATAATTCTAACCAGGCCGACACTAATCAAATCATCGCATTTGATGGAAAACATGAGGCAGCTGCGGCTGCCTTGGCTTTGGTTGAAACTGCCCATCGGGAAATCTGTTTTCTGGGCAGTGAGATGGATATGGTTCTGCTTGATCATCCATCAGTAATCGACTGTTTGAAACAACTTTGCATCAATAGTCGCCGTACGCAGATAAGAATATTAGTAGATGAAACCCAAAGTAGCATTATTAATTCCCATCGACTGCTACCGTTAATAGCTAAACTCACCAGTTCGATCAGCGTGAATATTCTTTCAGAAAAACAACAACGACCAAAAAATATAGTGATGTTGGTGGATCATTCCGGCTATTTACGTTGTCTCAACAATCAACGCTATCAAGGTCAGGCTAATCTGCATGATCCTTTGATAGTCCGGGAACTCAAACAACAATTTGAAGAATGCTGGAATCACAGCTCTGCAGATGTTGCGACAAGGCGGTTACATTTATGAAAATCATCTTTTCGCTAGTGTTTTTCTTGCTGGCATTACCCGCCCACGCCGATCAAATACGCACCATTGAATTGCAACATCGACTTGCGGCGGAAATACTGCCCATGATTGAACCCATGATAGACAACTACACAACCATTAGTGGCCATGACAATCTGTTGATTATCAAAAGTTCGACACAAAATTTTCAGGAAATAGAGCGTTTGGTCAAACAGCTCGATAGCAGGCAGCAGAGCCTTACAGTCACAGTGCTGCGAACCCAGCAACAGTTAAATGATGAACATTTTGCCGATGATCAACTTAATATTGATTTAGAGAACCCGAAAAATTCATCCGTGGAAATAAATCGCTGGTCCACCAAAAACAGTCGAGAACGGGATCAGCAGTACCAGGCAAGGGGTATTGCCGGTCAGCCTATTGATATACAAATGGGCCGCGCTGTCGCTGATAATCAGCAACAGCTTATTTTTTACCCTCATGGTGGTATTGCAGTTCAAGAAACGACCCAGTACATTCAACTGGATAATGGCTTTCAGGCAAGAGTGAATATTCTCGGCAATCAACAGGCCCGGGTCGATATCCTGCCATTATTCTCTAAGATGCAGCGTAATGGTGATATCTCAACAACCAGCTTACTGACCACGGTCAATGGTCCGCTAAATCAATGGATTTTAATTGGCCAGATTGGTGAACAACAACGCCAGCAAACAAATACAAAAACCTATCGCAGTCATCAGGATGAACAACAATGGCTGTATCTCAAAATTGAACTTAACTGAGTACCCCTGCAAAACAATGGATATAAAACAAGCGATTCAAACTCGTCGCTCGGTCAAACACTATGACCCGGCACATCAAATGACTGAAGCAGAAGTGAATGAGTTGATGGAACATGCCATCCTCTCACCTACTGCGTTTAATATTCAGCACTGGCGATTTGTCCGGGTAAAAGATGCTGAAAAACGCCAGCAAATTTTGGAAGCCGCATGGGGGCAGGCCCAAGTAGTTGATTCCTCTTTACTGCTGGTTTTGTGCGCTGATTTGAATGCGTGGGAAAAACAGCCTGAACGCTATTGGCAACATGCTCCACAGGCAGCACAGAATGCCATACTGCCAGCGATCGAAAATTATTATACCAACCATCATCAAGGCCAGCGTGATGAGTGCGTTCGCTCGGCCAGCATTGCAGCCATGAATATTATGTTGATGGCAAGAGGCATGGGATATGATTCCTGCCCGATGGATGGCTTTGACTTTGATAAAGTCGCCCGCATCATCAATTTACCGCATGATCATATTATTGTGATGATGATTACCGTTGGGAAAAAGCTTGAAGATGCACGTCCTCGAGCGGGACAGTTACCACTCGAAGAAGTGTTTTTTACGGATAGTTTTTAATCAGATAATTGGCGGCGGCGCATCAGAAACATGGTTGCGTCCGCTGCGTTTTGCCAGATAAACCGCCCGATCAACACGCTGCAGGAAACTGTCAACGCCTTCACCAGGGACATACCGCGCCACACCAAAAGACATGGTGATTGCACCAAGTGGTTCACGGGTATCCTTGCGTTGGATTCGTTTGCTGGCAATATCCTGACGAATGCTCTCAGCCAGCTGACGGGCGTTTTGCACACTGGTATTAGGCAAAATAACAGCAAATTCCTCACCGCCATAGCGGGCAACCAAATCACGACCTTTTAATGATTTTCTCAACAACTCAGCAATCACTCTGAGCACTTGATCTCCCACTAGCTGGCCATGTTTTTCGTTGATAACACTGAACAAATCAATATCACAGAAAATGACCGACACATCCATGCCGTTAATATCTGCATCACGGGTCATCTCGTTGATTAGCTCATCAAAATGTTTACGATTAGCTAATCCAGTCAAACTATCGGTTATCGATTCACGTCGGGAATCACTTAACTCTTTTTTCAATGCAGCAACTTCTGCCATCGCACTGTTTAACTGCTCGTTGAGCAATTCCCCAGACGAAACGGCCAGTCGGGTTTCAATAAGCACTTCTTCAATCAGCGTATGCAGTTGCTGACGGTTTAAGTCCGGTTGCAGGCGACTCAACATGCTTTGTAAATGACTGTTGCTTCGATCGGTAGTAGTGACGCCCGTATAGATATAGTTCAAGGTCTGTTTGAGAAGACGCGCCAATTCCTGACGCATCTCAAACATCGCAGCTCTATCTTTATCCTCGTCAAAGAACTGTTCGTGTAATAAACGGATTTGCTGTTCAGTAATTTTTCCCGTCAGTTCGATTTCATTATCTACGGCCTCTACCAAAGCCATATTCGTACCGGAAACGTACTCAAACCAAAGCGCATAATTTGCCGGAGTTGGAGCGATTTTATATTGGTTCATTTTTGAAAGCGCAAGCCGCATCCATTCGGCAGTCCGCTCTTCATATTCGCTATGTTTCATAAGTACTCCGACAAAATCCGTATGCCTATCTTTTCTTCTTCCCTGCTATTTTTAACCTTAACGCATTAAGTTTGATAAAACCTTCTGCATCTTTCTGATCGTAGGCACCAGCATCATCTTCAAATGTGGCGATGGATTCATCAAATAGACTGTCGGTGGCTGACTGTCTGCCAACAACTATGACGTTGCCTTTATACAGTTTTATTCTGACATCACCATTCACGGATGTCTGTGATGCATCTATCATTGTCTGCATCATCTGCCGTTCCGGTGCCCACCAGTAACCGTTATAAATCATGCTGGCATAACGTGGCATCAGTTCATCTTTCAAATGAGCGACTTCGCGATCCAGTGTTAATGACTCAATCGCACGATGCGCTCTGAGCATAACCGTTCCTGCAGGTGTTTCATAACAGCCACGTGATTTCATACCCACATAACGGTTTTCAACGATATCCAGTCGACCTACCCCATTTTCACCAGCGACTTTGTTCAGATAAATCATCACCTGAGCAGGCGTCATACGCTCGCCATTAATGGCAACGATATCGCCCTTTTCATAACTCAGTTCAAGGTAGATTGCTTTATCAGGGGCATTTTCCGGTGATACAGACCAACGCCACATACTTTCCTCGGCTTCAGCCCATGGATCTTCGAGAATACCTCCTTCGTAAGAGATATGCAGCAGGTTGGCATCCATGGAATAAGGCGATTTTTTGCCTTGTTTCATTTCAACTGGAATACCGTGTTGTTCAGCATAATCCAACAGTTTTTGCCGTGATAACAAATCCCACTCACGCCACGGAGCAATCACTTTAATGTTCGGGTTCAGACCATACGCCCCAAGTTCAAAACGCACCTGGTCATTGCCTTTACCAGTCGCGCCATGCGAGACAGCTTCTGCACCGGTTTGAGCCGCAATCTCAACCAGACGTTTGGCAATCAAAGGACGTGCAATCGATGTACCTAAGAGATATTCACCTTCGTAGATGGCATTGGCACGAAACATTGGGAACACATAATCACGAGCAAATTCTTCACGTAAATCTTCAATGTAAATTTCTTTAATGCCCAACGATTTTGCTTTGGCTCGTGCTGGCTCAACTTCTTCACCCTGACCCAGATCAGCTGTAAAGGTCACTACTTCACATTGATATTTATCCTGCAGCCATTTAAGAATAACGGAAGTATCCAGACCGCCAGAATAGGCAAGAACGACTTTTTTGATGTCAGACATGGGGGAAGAAATCCTGTATCGAAGAAATTAAAAATTGGTGCGTTATTGTATCAAAATCCACGTAAAGCAAGCACTTCTCTTGCAGCCTGCCGTTTATCGCCTTTACAGCTTATTGTCCGAGGTGCATCAAGAAATTTCAGGGTAAACCCTAAGTCACGATAGAGTTTTTTGATTTTATCCGTTGCCTGATTTGACAGTACCACTGGTCCGTCGTGATTTGCCAGCCACTCGGCTAATCGAACCTGGTCATCCCAGTCAAACCCCTGCTGGGAATATTGCCGAAATGGCACATCGTAGGGCGGATCAGCATAAATAAAATCATTCTGTCGGATATCCAGCTGGGCAAAATCCATATTGCTGAATTCCCACTGATTTAATACCGATTGGTAAGGCGCAAAATCACTTACATAATTGATTGTTTTGTAACGACCAAATGGCACGTTGTAACCACCCGTTTTATTAAAACGACATAGGCCGTTATAACCAGTGCGATTCAAGTAATAAAATAATTGAGCACGTTCAGCGTCTGTATGTGCTGAAATATCATTGAACTGTTTACGATATTGGTAATAGAGCTGCTCATCATTTGCCAGTGGCAAATCGATAGTCAGACCTTGCTGCAGTTGCTGATAAAAATTGATTAAAGCCGGATTCAGATCATTTAACAATGCTTTGTCGGGATTTAATCCCAACGCTACAGACAATCCACCACAGAAAGGCTCGACCAGTCGATGATCCGGAAACTGTTTCCATAATTTCAACAGTCTGGGAATTAACCAGCGTTTGCCACCAGCCCATTTTAGCGGAGGTTTAAGCAAAGAAGCTTCTCTGGTCATAGCTGATTTATCACCGCTCGGTTCCGCTGCATGAAAAGCAGTTCATTACTGATTACTATATGAGGTTATTTATCCGTTCGAGACAAAAAGTCTCGAACGGATAGACTGATATTACTTGGAATGTAATGTTTTACGAGGTGGAATCAAATCCGTAATATTGCCTTCAGCCATTTCCGCTGCAAAGGCAAACGTTTCCGACAAGGTTGGATGTGGATGAATGCTTAATCCGATATCTTCTGCATCAGCTCCCATTTCCAGTGCCAATACCGCTTCAGCGATTAATTCACCAGCATTGGGCCCGACAATACCTGCACCTAATAAACGCCCGGTTTCCTTATCAAACAAGGCTTTGGTCAGACCTTCATCACGATCGACACTCAAACTACGACCGCTGGCAGCCCATGGGAAGGCACCTTTAACGTAATCAATGCCCTGCTTTTTCGCTTCATCTTCGCTGAGACCCATCCAGGCAACTTCAGGATCAGTATAGGCAACTGAAGGTATAGTCATCGGATCAAAGGCCACTTTTTTACCGGCAATATGCTCAGCAGCAACCTTACCTTCATGTGTTGCTTTATGAGCCAACATCGGTTGACCGACAATGTCACCAATCGCATAGATGTGCGGCATATTGGTCTGCATCTGCTGATTGACCTCAATAAAGCCATAATCATTTACATCCACACCAGCAGCTTCTGCATTAATAAGTTTACCGTTGGGTGAACGGCCCACTGCAACCAGAATCTTGTCGTAGGTTTGTGGGTCCGGCGCATTATCACCTTCAAAGGTGACCTTCAGGCCAGATTTTAACGCGTCGATTTTGCTGACTTTGGTTTTCAGATAAATCGCTTTGTATTGTTTCTGGATATGGTTATGTAACGGTTTAACCAGATCCTTATCAGCACCGGGGATCAGGCTGTCCTGTAATTCGACTACACTGATTTCAGAACCCAGAGCGTTGTATACGGTCGCCATTTCAAGACCGATAATGCCGCCACCAATGACCAGTAGCTTCTTAGGAATATCTTCGAGCTCCAGTGCATCAGTAGAATCCATCATTCGTGGATCATCATTGGGAAATACCGGGATTTTCGTGACACGTGAACCCGCAGCAATAATGCAGTTTACAAAACTGATGGTTTTATCACCATCTTCTGTTTTTACCTGCATTAAATTAGTACCGGAGAACTGTGCTTCACCATGTACAACAGTTACTTTACGTTGCTTGGCCAACGCTGATAATCCACCCGTCAGCTTGGCAACAATTCCGTCTTTCCAATCTGCGACTTTGCGAATATCAATTTTCGGTGCGCCAAAGGTCACCCCATTTTCAGCAATATGTTTTGCTTCATTAATTACGTGGGCAGTATGCAAAAGAGCTTTTGAAGGAATACAACCAACATTCAGACACACCCCACCAATTCGTTGGTGACGTTCAATCAGAATCACCTGCTTGCCTAAATCAGCAGCACGAAATGCCGCCGTGTAACCACCGGGACCGGAACCTAATACAACTATTTCAGCATGCATATCAGCATCGGTAGGTACTTCAGATTTAGTTACAGCTGCTGCTTTGGGTTTTTCAGCAGGCTTTTCTGTTTCAGCGGGTTCTGGCTGAACAGTTTCTGCTTTAGGTGCTTCAGGTTTTTCTTCATCTGCTGAATCCGCTTCGCTTTCAACAGAGAGAATGACATCACCCTGAGCGACCTTATCACCCACTTTTACGTTGATAGACTTGATGATGCCGGCAGCTGAACTTGGAATCTCCATCGCGGCTTTATCAGATTCAAGCGTAATAATGTCCTGATTTTCACTAACTGAATCTCCTTCAGCAACCAGTATTTCAATAATTTCAACCGCATCAAAATCGCCGATATCCGGTACTTTGACTTCAATCAAACTCATAACAAGACCTTTCTGATATCTGACAACATGTTATTCAGCATCACCGTAAAGCGTGCACCGGCAGCGCCATCTATCACCCTATGGTCATATGAAATCGACAATGGCAACATCAGTCGTGGTTCAAATTCTTTTCCGTTCCAGATTGGTTTCATCTGGTGTTTACTGACGCCAAGAATGGCGACTTCAGGAGCATTCACAATCGGGGTAAAGAATTGACCACCGATACCGCCAAGGCTGGAAATAGAGAATGTTCCGCCCTGTAAATCCTTGGCTGTTAATGTTCCTTCACGGGCCCGGGAACTGATTTCGCCCAGTTCACCGGCAAGTTCGAGAAAGCCTTTTTTATCAACGTCACGAATCACCGGCACCATCAAACCGTTTGGCGTATCAACAGCCACACCGATGTTGTAATACTTTTTGTAAATCAGGCTTTGTTTATCTTCGCTTAACGAAGCATTAAATTCCGGATACTGTTTCAAACAAGCAACAACGGCTTTCATAATGAATACCAATGGTGTCAGGCCGACACCTTTTTTGGCAGCCATCTCTTTGTTTTCTTGGCGGAATTCTTCCAATTCGGTGATATCAGCTTCATCAAACTGTGTGACATGTGGAATATTTAACCAGCATGCATGCAGATGTTTGCCGGAAATTTTCTTGATCCGTGATAATTCTTTGCTTTCGATTTCGCCAAACTGTTCAAAGTTAATGACTGGAACAGATGGAATACCAGTGCCTTCAGCAGCTTTTGGTGCAGGTGCATTCATCACCTGTTTAACAAAATTCTGCACGTCTTCTTTGGTAATACGGCCTTTTTGACCACTGCCGACAACTGCAGCCAAAGGAACACCTAATTCACGTGCAAACTGCCGTACTGAAGGTGATGCATGTGAAGGTTTTTTAGCTGAACCGGTATCCGGTGCATAGGGTAATGTTTCAGTTCTTTCTGGCTCAGGATTCGCTACTGTAGGAGTAGGAGTTGGCGCCGGTTTACTCTCAGCCGCAGCAGCTTTTTCTTTCTCTGCTGGTTTGCTCTCAGCTGCTTTTTCAGCCGGCTTTTCGTTTTCTTCAGCGCCAGCATCAGAAGATTCAATCAAGGCAATAACTGAACCTTCACTGACTTTATCACCCACTTTGACTTTCATTTCCTTAATGGTGCCGCTTAACGATGATGGAATTTCCATCATCGCTTTATCGGATTCAATGGTAATCACTTCCTGATCAGCATTGATTGAATCACCTTCAGCAACTAACACTTCGATAATTTCGACACTGTCAAAATCACCAATGTCCGGGACTTTTAATTCGATTAAATCTGCCATGTTTTAAACCTTCACTGGATTCGTTGCGTCAGCATCAATCTTGTACTGTTTGATGGCTTTGGCAACCACATCATATTTAATAGTGCCTTCATCAGCCAGCGCGCTGAGCGTGGCAACAACCACATGATAACGATCCACTTCAAAGAAGCTACGTAATCTTTCACGGGTATCACTGCGGCCAAAACCATCAGTACCCAAAACAACATAACGTTGTTTGATCCAGGGACGTAATTGCTCAGCATACAGACGCATATAATCTGTGGAAGCCACCACAACCCCATCCTGCTCATCCATGCATTGTGAAATGTAGCTGCGTTTTTTCTCAGCAGTTGGGTGCAGACGGTTATAACGATCAACATCCATGCCTTCACGAACCAGTTCGTTCACACTGGTCGCACTCCATACATTGGCAGAGACATTCCAGTCTTTCTCAAGCATTTCAGCCGCGGCTTCAACTTCACGCAAAATGGTACCGCTACCAATCAATTGCGCTTTAACTTTGTGTTTTCCGCCAGATTTAAGCTTATACAGACCTTTTATGATGCCCTCTTCCGAACCTTCAGGCATTGCCGGATGAGTATAGTTTTCGTTCATCGCAGTAATGTAATAGAACACACCTTCCTGATTTTCGTACATCCGGCGCATACCTTCATGAACGATAACAGCCATTTCATAGGCATAAGTCGGATCGTAGCTCAGGCAGTTAGGAATGGTATTAGCCAGAATCAGACTGTGACCATCCTGATGCTGCAAGCCTTCACCATTTAATGTCGTGCGACCTGCTGTACCACCGATGAGGAAGCCTTTGGCCTGAATATCACCAGCCAACCAGCACAAATCACCTACCCGTTGGAAACCAAACATTGAGTAGTAAATATAGAACGGAACCATATTCACGTTGTAGTTGGAATAAGCCGTTGCTGCAGAAACCCACTCAGACATCGAACCGGCTTCGTTAATACCTTCTTCCAGGATCTGGCCTTTGGTGTCTTCGCGATACCACATGACCTTGCCTGAGTCTTCTGGTTCATACATCTGGCCGGAAGATGAATAGATACCAATCGAACGGAACAAGCCTTCCATACCAAAGGTACGTGCTTCATCGGGCACGATTGGAACGATGTTTTTACCGATTTTCTTATCACGAATTAATGCGGTTAATATCCGGACAAAGGCCATGGTGGTAGATAACTCACGATCACCACTGTCTTTCAGTACTGCATCAAAAATGCTTAATGGCGGAATTTCCAATGCAGGTGCACTGTGATTCCGTTTAGGGATAAATCCACCTAATTCTTTACGACGTTCCAGCAGGTACTTTTTCTCAGCGCTGTCATCATCCAGTTTGATATATGGAATTTCTTCAATTTCATCATCAGGAATAGGAATATTGAAACGATCACGGAAGCGTTTCATGTGCTCCAGTTCCATTTTTTTCTGCTGATGCGTTGTGTTCTGACCTTCACCCGCCTGCCCCAGACCATAACCTTTAACGGTTTTAGCCAGGATAACAGTTGGTTGGCCGACATGATCTACTGCTTGTTTATATGCTGCGTAAATCTTGCGTGGATCGTGACCACCACGACTCAAGTGCCAGATATCCTCGTCGGTCATGTCTGAGACCATATCGAGCAATTCCGGATATTTACCAAAGAAGTGCTTGCGCACATAGGCGCCGTCTTTGGCTTTGTAATTCTGATATTCGCCGTCAACCACTTCTTCCATGCGTTTCAGCAACCAGCCATCGGTATCACGAGCCAGCAATTGATCCCAGCCGCTGCCCCAGATGACTTTTAATACATTCCAGCCAGCGCCACGGAATAAGGCTTCCAGTTCCTGAATAATCTTGCCGTTACCACGAACCGGACCATCAAGACGTTGCAGGTTACAGTTCACTACAAAGATAAGGTTGTCGAGTTTTTCACGACCGGCCAGGGTGATTGCACCCAAAGATTCCGGCTCATCCATCTCGCCATCGCCTAAGTAAGCCCACACATGGCGGCCTGCTGTTTTGGCAATTTCACGATGATGCATGTACTTCATGAATCGTGCCTGGTAGATCGACAGAATCGGTCCAAGTCCCATTGATACTGTCGGGAATTGCCAGTAATCAGGCATTAGCCATGGATGTGGATAGGAAGACAGGCCTTTGCCATCGACTTCAAAACGGAAATTATCCAGTTGTTCTTCGGTCAGACGACCTTCAAGGAAAGAACGGGCGTAAATACCCGGTGCAGAGTGACCTTGAACAAACACCATATCGGCGCCGTCTTCATGATCATTACCTCTGTAGAAGTGATTAAAACCGACATCATAAAGTGTTGCGGCTGATGAGAAGCTCGCAATATGTCCACCGACTGCGCCAGGTTTCATATTGGCTTTAACCACCATCGCCATCGCGTTCCAACGGATATAAGAGCGTAGTTTATGCTCCATTGCCTGGTCACCGGGGATACGTTCCTGCTGGTCCACCGGAATGGTATTAACGTATGCAGTATTGGCACTGTATGGCAGGTTTACCCCACTACGGCGGGCCTTATCAATAAGTTTTTCAATAATGAAATGGGCTTTTTCGTCACCGGCCGCTTCCAGCACAGATTCCAGAGCGTCCAACCATTCTTGCGTTTCTTGTGGATCGTGATCGACAAAATCAGTCATATATACCTTCTTAAATCTCAACGCGATAAATTACAGCCGCACATTGTAACAGTTTTTGTTTAATTCACACTGCAGCACGCCGACAAAAGCGTGCTACAGCGCCATTCTGACAAGAAAATCAAAACCTTGTGGAAAAAATTTATAACAAAAAACTGCTGTAAAAGCCGGTTAAATAAGCTTTATGAAGCGGCTGATTGACTACGCCTGCGCTGGCTGAATACCCTGAAGCCAAGCAACAGGATAGCAATGAAAAAATAAATTAATGGTTCAGTTTTATCTTGCTTGACCAGCATATAAAAATGCACACAAGAAAGCACGACAATAAGATAAATTAAATAATGTAATTTTTTCCAGCGACGCCCACCAAGGCGTTTCATCATCTTGTCGGTAGAGGTAACCGTTAATGGAATCAGCAAGACAAAGCTGATAAAACCAATGGTTATAAAAGGACGTTTAACAATATCCAGCCATATCTCCTGTACATCAAAAAACTGGTCCAGTCCGAGATACAGCAGCATATGAACGCTGGCATAAAAGAAAGCAAAAAGTCCCAGCATTCGGCGAAAGCGGATAAAGTGATTGATACCCGTCAGTTTACGTAGTGGTGATATCAACAAAGTCACCATAATAAAGCGCAATGCCCATACGCCGGTGTCCCGAGTTACCGCTTCTATAGGATTAGCACCCAGCTTATCGGTCAGCAATGCATAGATCAGCCAGCTAAGTGGTAATAACGAAATGATAAAAACCAGCCGTTTCAGACTGGTGATATGTTTTTGCATCAGAAATATCGTTTAAGATCCATGCCGCTATACAGCTCTGCGACTTCGTCTCCATAGCCATTGAACATCAGCGTTTCGCGTTTAAGAAACTCACCAATGCGTCTTTCCCGTCGCTGGCTCCAGCGTGGATGGTTCACATCCGGGTTTACATTTGAATAAAAACCATACTCACCGGCATTGGCCTGAACCCAGGCGGTTAATGGCATTTCTTCAACAAAACGGATCCGCACGATGGATTTGATGCTTTTAAAACCATATTTCCACGGTACCACCAGACGGATCGGCGCCCCGTTCTGCCCCGGCATTTCACGGCCATACAGACCAACAGCCAGCAACGTTAGAGGATGCATGGCTTCATCCATGCGCAATCCTTCACGATAAGGCCAATTTAGCACACGACGACGTTGTCCCGGCATCTGCTCAGGATCATACAGCGTGGTAAATTCAACAAATTTGGCTTTGGAGTTGGGTTGAGCCTGTTTAAGGATTTCGGCTAACGGAAAACCTACCCAGGGAATCACCATCGACCAGCCTTCGACACAACGCAGACGATAAATACGCTCTTCCAATGTCTGGGTTTTGATTAGCTCACTATAATCATATTTACCTGGTTTATCACACTCACCATCCACAGTAATCATCCATGGCTCGCTGCGATCAGGAAAATCGGCGGCTAATGCCGAGGGAGATTCCTTGTCAGTGCCAAATTCATAGAAATTGTTATAGGTGGTAATAGATTCATATGTCGTTGTTTTTTCCTCAGTGGAAAAATCGCTTTGCTGCAAATCAGTAAAAGCTTCTCCGTTTGGTGCTTTAGCAGCGAAACTCAGTGGCATTGCACTTGCTGCAGCCAATCCCGCTGCACCATTAATAAATTGTCGACGGTTCAAATAGACCTGATAGTCCGTGACTTCTGACTCAGGAATATCCCACGAATGTTTTTTACGAATCCACATGATGCACCTCATTTGCCATATAACGTTTGGCTAACCAGTAATCAATACTGATATATCGACCAGCCCCGATAAAGAACAATGCCAGCAACATCACAAAATAGGTTGCGGCAAACTCTATACCATTATTGAGTACAACAAAGCTGCCATGTTCCGTCAGCCAGCTATAATTTCCATATTCCTGAAGGATTGATTTGGCCCGGTCCAAACGATCTATCGCTTCCGCCGCGTTTTCAGCAGCAAATGCACTCATCGGATCATGAATTGCTTGCCAGCCGTTTTTCCAGTGCACACTGAACGCAGCAACCAGCATGGTAATCATCAATGGAATGCTGACCCAGCGCACTGCAAGTCCCAACAATAATAAAATAGCGCCAAAATACTCTGCTCCCCAGGCCATATAAGCCATCAGCTCAGGAAACGGTAACCCCAATCCCCAGTCCGGATTAGCAAACCAGTCTATGGTGCTTTGTAATGAACTCTCGGGATTGAATGGATTCCATTTGTTATTGGCAGCTACCCAGAAAACCGGTATCAGGTAAGCTCTCAATAATAAAGGCGCCAAAAAGTCCACTTTACGCGTGGTATTCAATGACCACTGTAAGTTTTTTAATAACTGGATCATAGTGGTTGTCCCTAGAAGAAAAACAGGGGCTTGCAGCCCCTGTTTTTAATATGAATCACAAATACCGGATTATTTATTACCGCATTTTGCTTCACCACATTTGCCTTCAGCATCTTTTTTGCTGTCTTCGCCACATTTGGCTTCACCGCATTTGCCTTCAGCATCTTTTTTACTGTCTTCACCACACTTGGCTTCGCCACATTTCCCTTCTTCGTGATGTTTAGCCAATTGCATGTATCCCTGACTTAATTCGGTTGATTGGAATGGATTGCTATCTGCAGCAGCAATTGGTGAAAAAGCCAGACCTGCAGTCATCGCTGCACTGGCAGCCAATGCGATAGAAGTTTTTTTGTTCATAGCCATGTTTAAATTCCTTATGTATTGAGTCACATGATTAACCCGACTTTCATAACCGGGCTTGTTGACATAGACTGACCAGCAAATCATTTGTTACAAACTTTTATGCGATTTTCTGAAAAACACCTGTCTTTTTAGTCAAAAAACATTTTTTGATTGCTGCCTTTCGTTATCGAATTCACTAAGTCGATCACCATACATAAAATGCACTTCGAATGATCGACCACAAACTTTTTTACTTGCGGGCACAAGATGCATCCGTTATTAATATCAGCTGTTTCGTAAGGCCTATACATTTGAGGCATTAGACTAGGCTGCTGGCGTCAGGATTCATTAACAAACATGACAGACAAGCGTGATTCGCACTTCTACGAAAATGATGCCGCATTAATTGATGCCATGCTTGAAGGTGACTCAACCGCTTTTGAAACAGCTGTAGCACTCTATCATCCAAGAATGGTAACCATTGCCAAAGCTATTATCGGGGAAGCCTTCGCAGAAGAGATTGCTCAGGATGCCTGGATGTCAGCCATTCGGTCATTGAGTGAATTTGCCGGTCGCAGCAGCCTGAATACCTGGCTGATTCAAATCACTGCCAATGCAGCCAAAACCAGACTTCGCAGAGAAAAACGTCAGGTTTCGCTGGATGAAAACTGGCAGGAAAAAGAAACCGCAGATCGTTTTGATCATACTGGTCATTGGCAAGAACCGGTTTCGCAGTGGGAACTTGAAACACCTGAAGCCATTCTGGCCAACGACCAACTCAGCGATATCATCAGCAAGACTTTTGAACAACTGCCACCACAACAGCAAGCAGTATTGAGCTTGTATGATCTGGAAGGCGAATCAATGTCGGAAATTTGTAATATTCTCGACCTCTCTGCGTCTAATGCAAGAGTGTTGCTGCATCGTGCACGCTCTGCAATTCAACAGAAAATCGCTCAGTATCAGGATAATGATTAACATGCTTAAATGCCGCCAAATTGAACAACTTGCCAGTGACTATCTGGATAAAGATCTGTCATTTCGGCAACGTATGGCATTCAAGCTGCATTTATTTATTTGTCATAACTGCCGTAATTACGTGCGCCAGCTCAAGATAACTATCACCAGCATCAAATTGATGCCAGCAAACCAAATCATTGTGGATGACAAAACCAAAGCACTGGCGAAAGTGCTTAGAGAAAATGCCAGCAAACAGTAATATGTTGGCTGGCAACTTGCCTTATTCTAAACTTTATTTCTGATATTTCTGTTTCCATTCTTCATAAGACATGCCATAAACATGCTCACGGGCTGCATCATAGTCCATGGCCACGCCCTGCTCTTCTGCCGCTGCCAGATACCATTTTGAAAGGCAATTACGGCAAAACCCGGCCAGGTTCATCAAATCAATATTCTGCACATCTTTTCGTTCCTGTAAGTGCGCAACTAATCTGCGAAAAGCGGCAGCTTCAAGTTCAGTTTGGGTCTGTTTGTCCATCTTCATTCTCTTCATATAAAAAACAATTCACCTGATGCCCATTTTCCAGCACGGTAATTGGGGGATATTGCTCATGGCAAATGGGCATTACATGTGGGCAGCGCTGATGAAAGTGACATCCTGCAGGAGGGTTGGCAGGTGAAGGCAATTCACCTTTTACCGCAACCTGTATGGCCTGCTTGCCAATGTCCGGAACTGCTGCCAATAAAGCCTGCGTATAAGGATGTTTCGGCGAATCCAGTACTTGCTGACGACTGCCCTGCTCCACTATTCTACCCAGATACATTACGGCAACGCGATGGGCAAGATAATCGACTACACCGATATTATGGGTAATAAACAGAAATGACAGGCCAAATTCATGCTGAATATCGCGTAGTAAATTCAGGATCTGTGCCTGAACAGATACATCCAGTGCGCTGGTAGGTTCATCACAGATAATCAATTCAGGCTCTGTCGCCAAAGCCCGGGCAATACATATTCTTTGGCGTTGTCCACCAGAAAATTCATGTGGATAACGATGGCGAATATCAGGCCTTAAACCAACACGTTCCAGCAAGGAATCAATGTGACTGGACTTTGCTTTCGGATCTTTTCGAATCTCAGTAGCACTGATCGCCTCTTCAATAATCTGCTCAACGGTCATCCGTGGATTCATTGAGGAAAATGGATCCTGAAAAATGATCTGCAGTTCACCACGATAAGGTTTTAACTCACGTTGCGAGAGTCTGTTTAAGACTTTTCCCTGAAAACGTACTTCACCCGCGGTCACCCTGACCAATTGCAGAATGCCCTTTCCTACCGTAGTTTTGCCACAACCAGACTCTCCGACTAACGCTAGTGTCTCAGCGTTATGTATGCTGAGATTAACCCCATCCACAGCTTTAATCTGGCCTACCTGACGTTGCAGGATGCCTTTGCGAATGGGGAAATGAACTTTCAATCCTCTGACATCAAGTGCATGTACCTGTGAAGGAACCACATCCGACAGATGGGATGCATGTAATGGTTTTTTAGTCTCCACTTTCGATGACACTACAGCAGAATCGTATAAGTGACATCGAACCCCGGCTTGATTGCTCTCAATCCACCGTGGTTCATGTTGCTGACAATGATCCCAGGCATGATCACATCGCTCAGCAAAACGACAGCCGACAAAATGCTGATTCAACGGCGGAACATTGCCTTTAATCACCGTCAGGCGCTGTTCACGTTTCTGTTCGCTGGGTAATGCTTCAAATAATTTATGTGAATAAGGATGCTGAGGACTGTCAAAAAACGTCTGCCTGTCAGCCTGTTCAACGATTTGTCCGGCATACATAACAGCAATCTGATCGGCCATTTGGGCAGCCACACCAAGATCATGAGTGATGAGCAAAATCGCCATACCCGTATCACGCTGAATTTGTTTGAGTAAATCCAGGATCTGTGCCTGAATTGTCACATCCAATGCCGTTGTTGGCTCGTCAGCAATCAGTAATTCGGGTTCGCCAGCCAGCGCCATCGCAATCATCACCCGTTGTTTCATCCCACCGGATAATTGATGCGGATAATCTTTCAAACGGCGTAATGGATCTGGAATTCCTACCGAATCCAGTAATTTAAGGCTTCTCTGCTGTACTTCTTGTGAAGAGAGTTTGAAATGCCAACGCAGCGTTTCACCGATTTGTTGACCAATTGTTAATACCGGATTCAACGAGCTTTGCGGCTCCTGAAAAATCATCGCAACACGTCTGCCGCGAATGGATTCCATGTTCGCTTCAGAAAGTTTAAGCAGATCCTCTCCATCTAACTTGACTTCACCGGCCACAATTCGGCTGGCCGGGTAGGGATTTAACCGCATTAAAGATAATGCACTGATGGATTTGCCACAGCCTGACTCACCTAATAAGGCGAAGGTTTCACCCTGATGAATACGAAAATCAATACCATCAACGGCTTTATAAGGCTGATCTTTGCTATCAAACCAGGTTCTAAGGCCAGTAACTTCTAATAAGACTGGCGAGGTCATCGTGCTTTCTGCATTCGTGGGTCAAAGGCATCGCGTACCACATCAGCAAATAGATTAGCTGCCAGCACCAGTATAAACATCGAGATAAAGGCGGCAGTTAACGACCACCAGACCACTGGTTCTCTTGCCATTTCCAGTCGGGCACTGTTAATCATATTGCCCCAGCTAATCATGGAAGGATCAACACCTACACCAACATATGACAACACCGCTTCAGCCAGTACCAGACCACTGAAATCCAGTACCACAGTAATCAACACAATATGCATAAGATTGGGCAGAATATGTCGATGCAGGATATTGAAACCACTTACACCCAATGATCTGGCTGCCAGTACATATTCTGCTTCACGCAGTTTTAATGTTTCACCACGCAGGATTCGACATAAACCTGTCCAGCTGGTGACGCCAAGAATCAGACAGAGAAACAGTAACCGCAGGTCGGCCCGCTCGGCCACGGTGGCAAAACTGTCAGGATGGTTATTGATATAAACCTGTAACATCAAAACGGCTGCAGCAATCAATAACACTCCCGGTATGGAATTCAATGTGGTGTAAATGTACTGGATGAGATCATCAATCCAGCCTTTGAAATAGCCGGCACTGATGCCTAAAAAAATCGCCAGCGGCAACATTATCAAGGTCGTCAAAGTTCCTATAGCCAGGCCTGTTCGAACACTTTTCAAAGCCTGATAAAGCACACTCTGACCAACTTTATCTGTTCCAAACACATGATAATTCTGGCTTAGAACAATTAAGGTGATACTCAGCCAGATAAGCATAAAAAGCATCAGATAAAAGGTACGTATCGGATAATCCGAATCGCCGCGTATTATTCGCTTCAGCTCTGCAAATATATCTTGTTGGTAACGTGTTTTCCGATAGAAAATGTAAATAGCCATGATCAGCAGCATTAACAAAATCGCTGCGACTGTGCTTTTGGCTACGCTTGAAGTGATATCTGTCCACTTTTCAGATTCAGATTGCAGATGCTTTGCGGAGTATTTCAGTTCTGGATAGCTGTATTCCAGCTGCCCTCCCTGAATAATCTGCATTTCTTTGACAAATAAATGCGTAGCAAACGGGGCAGAATAGGTTTTTTCAACCTGGGTACGAATCGGCGTAACCATCCAGTCAAGCACACTGAGCACTTCAGTTGAATAATGTTGCTGTTCGGTTGTTTCCGAATCCAGTGCGACTCGAAAATGTAATGAGTCCAGAAAGCCAATGGTGACGTAACTGAGCAGGATAATTATCGAGATAACACCACGCTTACGTTGCATTACCGTTATCCAGGGGGAACGTAAATGTGGTTTGCTACGAAGATAGAATATGCCGGCAGTAATAACAGCGAGCAGAAGAAAAATCAGAATGTCGGTCCACAGGAATACCGGCAGAAAGGGCATGGCTGTCCTTAAGTTGATTTTCTGAGGCTGGAAATATCTACTTTAAGTGCTTTCGGTAAAGAAAAAGCAATATTTTCGATTTGACCTTTATCTTCAATAATCGCGTCAACACCCAACATTTTCAGCTTATCCACCACAGCCTGAACCAACGATTCCGGGGCTGAAGCTCCAGCAGTTAAACCGATTTGTTTTTTATCTTTTAACCAGTTTTCATCAATTTCATTGGCATCATCAATCAGATAAGATTCTGTGCCAAGTTTCGTCGCCAACTCTTTGAGTCTGTTAGAGTTTGAACTATTTATGGATCCTACTACCAGCACTAGATCGCAATTTTCGGCCAGACGTTTTACTGCATCCTGACGATTCTGTGTCGCATAGCAAATATCATCTTTACCGGGACCAGTGATGTTTGGAAAGCGTTCACGCAAAGCATCAATCACCAGCCTGGTATCATCAACCGATAAAGTGGTTTGAGTGACAAACGACAGGTTATTGGGATCTTTGACTGTTAATTTAGCGACATCTTCTGGTGATTCAACCAGATACATCGCTGTTGGATCAGCAGTATATTGACCCATTGTACCTTCGACTTCGGGATGACCGGAATGCCCAATCAGAATACATTCACGGGCAACTTTTTCATGTTTGGCGACTTCAAGGTGAACTTTGGTGACTAACGGACAAGTGGCATCAAACACTTTCAGGCCACGTTGTTTGCCCTCTTCCTGCACGGCTTTGGAAACACCATGTGCACTGAAAATCAATGTACTGTTATCTGGTACATCGGCTAATTCTTCAATGAAAATTGCACCTTTGTTGCGTAAGTCTTCGACCACGGTACGATTATGCACAACTTCATGGCGAACATAGATCGGTGCACCGAATAACTCCAGAGCACGCTCTACAATTTCAATGGCCCGATCGACTCCGGCACAGAAACCTCGTGGATTGGCTAATACCAGTTTGGTCATTTACAACACTGCCTTTGGATAAGAACCTAAAACGCGGAAAACAGAAGATTCCGACTCCAGTTCCTGTAATGCACTGGCAACCGTCGGATCCTCACAATGACCGTCAATATCAATAAAAAAGACGTATTCCCAGATGCCCTTACGTGAAGGTCGGGATTCAATTCGACTCATACTAATGCCTTTGTCAGCTAAAGGTTTCAGTAAGTTTTGTAATGCACCCGGTTTATTTTTTGTGGAGACCAACAATGCGGTTTTATCCACACCTGACGGTCCCACATGCTGACGACCAATGACCAGAAACCGCGTTGTGTTGCCCGCTTCATCTTCAATATTGCTGGCCAGGACTTTTAATCCATAAATTTCTGCTGCCGTGCTGGCCGCAATTGCTGCACTATCATGATTCATTTCAGCAACACGTTTTGCTGCTTCGGAGTTGCTGTCCAGAGGAATCAGTTCAGCCTGGGCCAATTGATCACCTAACCACTGACGACATTGAGCCAGCGCCTGTGGGTGGGCATAAACCTTTTTAATATCAGCAAGCTGTGCAGCATTACTCAACAGGTAGTGATGTATCGGAAGTGTCACTTCACCATTGATTTTTAAGGGTGAACTGACAAATCTGTCCAAAGTATGATTGACCATACCTTCAGTAGAATTTTCAACTGGCACCACTCCGTAACAGGCATATTCTGTTTCAACAGCACTGAAAACGTTGGCAATCGTACTCACCGGATGAAGTTCTGCAGATCCGCCAAAATGTTTTAAAGCAGCGGCCTGAGTAAACGAGCCTTCCGGTCCAAGATAGGCAATACGTAATGGTTTTTCTGCGGCCAGACAAGCTGACATGATTTCGCGGAATAATCTGGCCATCTCTTTATCAGATAGTGGGCCTACATTACGTTCCATTACCTGACGTAAAATCATCGCTTCACGTTCAGGGCGATAAAAATCTGCTTGTTCGCCGGATTGCTGTTTTATTTCTGCAACCTGATGCGCTAGTGCCGTGCGTTCGTTTAATAAGTCCTGAAGTTGCTTATCGACTTTATCAATCTGCTCACGAACGGCTTGAAGAGCTTTTTTCTCGGACATGTTTAACCAAACCTGCGCTCAAATTCAGACATAAACCATATCAGTTTATCAACCCCGGCTTCAGGCATAGCGTTATAGATGCTGGCACGCATTCCGCCCAAATCACGATGCCCCTTAAGTGTGAGCAAGCCTTCTTTGGCTGCATCCGCCAGAAACTGTTTATCCAGATCGCTGTTTGCCAATGTAAACGGAATATTCATCCATGAGCGATAGCGAATATCAACCGGATTGGCATAAAAATCACTGCCATCAATCGCGGCATAGAGTTTAGTGGCTTTTCGCTGATTGATTTCAGCCATGCCCTCTAAACCACCCTTCTTTTTCAGCCACTGAAAAACTAAACCAGCAAGGTACCAGCTGTAAGTTGCCGGTGTGTTATACATTGAGCCATTATCCGCATGAACTTTGTAGTCAAACATCACAGGTGTTCCCGGCAAGGTTTTACCAATCAAATCTTTACGCACAATAACAATACACAGTCCTGCAGGACCAATATTTTTTTGAGCACCAGCGTAAATCAGCCCAAAACGATTCACATCAATCGGACGCGACAGAATGGTTGACGACATATCCGCAATTAATGGGGTATCCCCTACTTCAGGAATATCTGCAAACTCGATTCCATGAATCGTTTCATTTGGCGTGTAATGCACATAAGCCGCATTATCCGATAACTGCCATTCAGACTTATCGGGTATGGTCCGGTAATGCGATGGTTTGGCATCAGCAACCACATTTACTTTAGTGTAACGACCGGCTTCGGTAATGGCTTTTTCCGACCAGGCGCCGGTATTAAAGTAATCCGCATGTGATTTGCCATTAAGCAGATTCATCGGAATCATCGAAAACTGGCTGGACGCACCGCCCTGTAAAAACAGCACGGCATAATCATCCGAAATCCCCATCAATTCACGTAAGTCGGCTTCAGCCTGTTCAGCGATCGAGGTATATTCAGGACCTCGGTGACTCATTTCCATCACCGACATACCGGTACCATGCCAGTCCAGCATTTCCTGCTGAGCAGTCAGCATTACATCGTCCGGCAACATCGCTGGGCCGGCACTAAAGTTATAGGCTCTCAAAGTGCTTATTCTTCCGTTAAATCATCAGTGTGTGGCAGATCGTCGATATCTTGATCTTCATCTTCAATAACGCGTTCCAGACCCACCAGTTTTTCTTCATTACTGAGATTAATCAGACGTACACCCTGAGTATTACGTCCTACCAGAGAAACATGTTTAACAGGTGTACGGACCAGCGTACCGCCATTGGTAATCAACATGATCTGATCTTCGTCACAGACTTGTACTGCACCGACGACCTGACCGTTACGTGCAGAAGTCTGGATTGAAATAATGCCCTGACCACCACGACCCTGGACACGATATTCTTCCAGGTTGGTGCGTTTACCGTAACCGAACTCGGTTGCGGTCAGAATGGCACCTTCCTGCTGAGCAATAATCAACGAAATGATCTGTTCACCATCGGCCAGACGCATACCACGAACACCACGGGATACACGGCCCATTGAGCGAACATCGGTTTCAGGGAAACGGATAACTTTGCCGTTGCTGCTAAACAGCATGACATCGGACTCACCATCCGTTAATGCCACCCCAACCAGTTTGTCATCGTCTTTCAGATCGACCGCAATAATACCGTTGGCGCGTGGACGAGAATAATCGACTAATGGCGTTTTCTTGACCGTGCCACTAGCAGTCGCCATAAAGATAAATTTATCGGCTTCAAACTCACGAATAGGCAATACCGCATTGATACGTTCGTTTTCTTCCAGAGGCAGCAAGTTCACAATCGGTTTACCACGGGCCGTACGGCCACCTTGTGGTAATTCATAAACTTTCTTCCAGTAAACCTTACCGGTACTGGAGAAACACAATAAAGTGTCATGCGTATTGGCAATAAACAGATGTTCAATGAAATCTTCATCTTTCATTGAAGTGGCTGCTTTACCTTTACCGCCACGGCGTTGCGCCTGATAGGTATCCAACTGCTGTGTTTTGGCATAACCAGCATGCGATAAAGTGACCACCATCTCTTCTTCAGTGATCAGATCTTCCAATGTCAGATCCAGATGAGTATCCAGAATTTCGGTACGGCGGTTATCACCATACTCATCATTAATTGCTACTAATTCCTGACGGATAACAGCCATCAGATTGTCTGGGTCACTCAAAATAGCCAGCAAGTCACGGATTTGATCGAGAACTTCACGGTATTCCTGCAGGATTTTGTCTTGTTCCAGACCGGTCAGTCTATGCAGACGCATATCCAGGATAGCCTGGGCCTGAACTGGCGATAAATAATATTGTCCTTCCACCAGACCAAATTCAGCGGCCAAATCTTCTGGACGTGAAGCCTGTGCACCAGCAGCGCCAAGCATTTCCAGAATCATTTCGCTGCGCCAGCCTTGCGATAATAAAGCTTCTCTGGCTTCAGACGGGCTAGGTGACGCTTTAATCAGCTCAATAACTTCATCGATATTGGCCAGTGCAGTGGCCAGACCTTCCAAAATATGGGCACGGTCACGGGCTTTACGCAGTTCATAAATCGAACGACGAGTCACCACTTCACGGCGATGACGAATAAAAGCTTCAAGGATTGGTTTAAGGCCCAACGTGCGTGGCTGACCATCAACGATCGCCACCATGTTGATACCAAACACCGTTTGTAACTGGGTTTGCTGATATAGATTGTTCAGAATAACTTCCGGCACATCACCACGTTTAATGACCACCACCATCCGCATGCCGTCTTTATCAGACTCATCACGCAGGGCAGAAATACCTTCGATTTTTTTCTCTTTGACCAGCTCGGCGATTTTTTCCAGCAAACGGGCTTTGTTCACCTGATAGGGCAGCTCGTGGACAATGATACTTTGCTGACCAGTGGCTTCATTGGTTTCGATTTCGGCGCGAGCACGCATGTAAACACGACCACGGCCGGTTTCATAGGCTTCAGCAATACCGTTGGCACCATTGATAATACCGGCAGTTGGAAAGTCCGGGCCGGGAACGAATTCCATCAAATCACGAGTAGTAACACTCGGATCATCAATAATCGCAATACAGGCATTAAGAATTTCAGTCAGGTTATGTGGCGGAATATTGGTCGCCATGCCCACGGCAATACCGGAGGAACCATTGACCAATAACGCTGGGAATTTAGTGGGTAAAACAGCTGGCTCAGATTCGGATTCATCATAGTTAGGGATGAAATCAACGGTTTCCTTGTCCAGATCAGCCAGCATTTCGTGGGCGATTTTCGCCATACGCACTTCGGTATAACGCATCGCGGCAGGTGGATCACCATCGACTGAACCAAAGTTACCTTGTCCATCAACCAGCATATAGCGCATTGAGAACGGCTGGGCCATACGTACCATCGTGTCATAAACAGCAGTATCACCATGAGGGTGATATTTACCGATAACGTCACCGACAATACGTGCAGATTTTTTGTATGGGCTGTTCCAACTGTTTCCTAATTCACGCATTGCATATAAAACACGACGGTGAACAGGTTTCAGACCGTCCCGGACATCCGGTAAGGCGCGTCCTACGATAACGCTCATTGCGTAATCGAGGTAGGACTGTTTCATTTCATCTTCGATACTGATCGAGTCCAGTTCCAGAGCAATCTCAGACATTTAATATTCTTCCAAAATGAACAAAAGCAAGCCTAGCTTGTTGAAGTTTCAGACAAAAATTTCTGCTGCCAAAACCCGAACAGATGCTAACCATAACAAAGGAGTAATCCTACCACTCTGAGCGATTTCCTGCACGTTTATAAGATACTGCTAGGGTGTACCAGCTTTATCAAAATAATCGCTCAAATCCTGCTCCAACGTCGCGAGAATTTCTTCCAGCGCATTTTGCCAGCCAGTTACAACGGTTTGCGGGTTTGTTTCATCAATCGATGCATCAACACGAAAACCGGTTTGAAACAGCATCTTGCTACGATCAGCATCGCCCGGACTCATAAAAAACTGCATTTCTAAAACAGCCTGCGGCGGATACTCGGCGCGCTCTTCACCATAAAGTTTGGTGACTGCCGCTTCCAACACTAAATCTGCTGGTTGAGAATCATCGGTAATGACAGCACTGAATAAACCACTCTTGGATAACCAGCGTTGTAATTGTGAGGTAAACATCACCTGCGGATCAGTAAGCAAAACATGTCCTGCCTGCGGTTGATATTCATTGTCGCCAATACGAAACACAATATTCTCGGTGCGATAATGGGGTGCTATACGAACAGGTTTAATGCGTAAAACCCGGTTCTGGGCAAACTCCGCAGCAACATTACCTCGATCAACATCGACAATATAAAAACGCGGTTGCATATCGTCAGCTTCTTTATCTCCACCACCAAAGCCAAAACAACCGGTCAATAAACTGAACAGAACGAAAACCAGCACTCTCTGCCATCTGTGAATCACGAAATGTTGTACTCCTAAAGATTTCTGGGAAATTGCATTACAGTTGTTGTAATTAGTGTCGTTATAATACTGGTGGTGACCATCCCTTCTCAAATAATTTAGGCGTCAGATGGACGAGATAAAAACCAAGATCCGCGATATCGCAGATTTTCCCGAACCCGGCATTTTATTCAAAGACATCACCCCGTTAATGCAATCCCCTGTCTTACTGCGTCAGGCCGTTGAATTGCTGATTGCACCCTATCGAAAATCTAATATAACTGCCGTCGCTGGTATGGAAGCCCGGGGCTTTATTTTTGGTTCACTCGCCGCCTCAATGCTAGAGGTCGGATTCATTCCACTGCGCAAACCCGGCAAACTTCCTCACACTACCCATAAGGTCGAATACCAATTGGAATATGGTGAAACCAGCCTGGAAATTCATGCCGATGCCTTGGCAGAAAACGACAATATTTTAATCGTTGATGATGTGCTTGCCACTGGTGGCACGGCTAAGGCCAGTTGTGAATTAATCCGGCTATTGGGTGGAAATGTGGTTGGCTGTGCATTCCTGATGGAAATCACTGGGCTGAATGGCCGTTCCTTACTGACTGACGTTAACGTACACAGCGTAATCCAATACTGATGAAGTTTTTACTATTTTTATTATTTGCCTCTCCCGTTGTTGCTGACACGGTTTATCAATCAGCTGTGCACGAAGCAAAATGGCAGACTGAAGACTCACCGCTTTCCTGCAGCTTGAGCCATGACGTTACGGATTTTGGAGATATCCTTTTTCATCGCGAAAATGGCGAGCCGCTGCAGCTTACTATTTCCACGGCAGATCATCCCGCTTCGCAAAACACTGCTGAATTGATGGTCATCAACACGCCCTGGCAGTTCGATCAGGTCAGACAAAAGTTAATGACTCTGCCCATCAGCTATGGACAGCGTGAATTTAGGGTGGAAGGTAATGCGGCGCAAAAAGCGCTGGCGGCTTTGCAACAAGGTCAATTCGTTCAACTGCAGTATGCCTCGCAAACCAGCATTCAACCGGTCAGCGTGATTTTATCCAATGTGCAATTTCTGCCCGCCATGCGCGAGTTTCAGGAATGTTCAGACAAAATGCACCCGGATAGTTTTAACGATTTAAAGCAATTCAGTGTGTATTTTGAATCCGAAAAAGCCATTCTCGACAACAGCGCATCTCAACGGATGAAACGATTGGCTGAGTATCTGAAAGTGGATGACAGCATCACTCGCATTATTATCGAATCGCACACCGACAGTTTTGGTCGAAGAGAACTGAATACCGAGCTGTCAGATAAACGCGCGCAAGTGGTGAAAACCTTTTTGATTGAACAGGCTGAAATCGACGAAGGTATTATCGAAACGCATTCCTATCGTGATAACAAGCCTGTTGCAAGTAATAAAACACCTGAAGGTCGTGCCCAAAACCGCCGTACGGAATTACGTTTAATTCGTTGAATGACGCCATAACGTCAGTAAATCATGGGTGACTTTTTGATAATCAGTTGCTTTGGTAATCGCCGAAATCATTGCCACTGACCCCACCCCGGTTTTATGCAACGCTGTTGCACGCGGCAGATCAATCCCGCCAATGGCAACCAGCGGCGTATGCCCATCTAATAAGCGTATCCATTCTGCTAACCGATCAAACCCTTGGGGTTGCCACGGCATTTGTTTGCTGTCAGTTTCAAATATCGGTCCCAAGGCAATATAACTGGGGTTTACCGCTAAGGCTCTGGCCAGTTCCCAATACGAATGGGTCGAAATCCCTAATCGCAATCCGGCCTGCTCTATTTCCAGTAAATCAGCATCATGCAAATCTTCCTGGCCCAAATGCACACCGTAAGCGCCGTTATCAATCGCCATACGCCAGTGATCATTCACAAAAAACTGAATATCACTATGTTGATGAGAGATATCCACCGCACTGGCAATCTCAGCATTCAGAAAAGCGTTATCCGTTTGTTTCAACCGCAATTGAATGGTTTTGATGCCAATGGTTAATAAACGATTGACCCAATCCGCACTATCCACCACCGGGTAGATTCCCAATCGTTCCGGACACTCGGGAAAACTAAAACTTTTTCCAATCAGATCCGGGGTATAACTCAGTCGTGGAATATCTCGAAGTTCAAACGGTTGCTGTTGATGAGAAAACAGCTGATACGGCCCTAATGTCTGCGATTCCCGAATCCCGCGGTTAATATAACTACGCGATAAAATCACCGCATCACGGATATCTTCGCCTTGTGCCAGATAACAGGCCAGACTGGATGCCAGCACACAACCGGTTCCGCGAACATTTTTATTCAATCGGGGTTGATAACAATAAAAATGCCCAAACGCATTGGCAAAATAATCCGACACAAAACTTTGATCGCCATGCCCGCCTTTCACCAGACACGCTGACAATCCTTCTTCAATTAAATGGCGGACCTGCTTCTCCACCCAGCCGGTGACATTCTCAGAGAGATACGCTATCTCAGGTAAATTAGGGGTCAGCAAGGTAATTTTCGGTAATACTGATTTACGCACAAACTCCAATACTTCCGGCGTAGCTTTCTTTCCCCCACTCGTAGCCGCCATCACCGGATCCATCACGATTGGCACATCATGGATTTTAAGAATACGTTCAATCGCTTCGGCTATCTCTAAATCTGGTATCAAACCAATTTTGATAGCAGCAATGTCAAAATCAACAATACAGCTTTCGTATTGTTTGAGAAATTTCTCAGCCGTTAGTGGATTTAATGCACGCATACCGCTTTGTGTCTGTTCAGTCACACAGGTAATTAACGGAACAGGATGAAACCCATGATGGCTCACGGTTTGGATATCTGCTGTCAGACCAGCACAACCCTGAGGATCCATGCCACCGATTAATAAGATAGCTTTTTGTGAATGATCAGCCATGTTGCTGCCAGATTGGTTGGTCTAACGTCGGTGTACTGGGCTTGGCGGAATCACGTTTTGGCATAATGCCCGCTTCAAATGCCAGACGTCCTGCATTGATGGATTGTTTAAACGCTTCAGCCATAAGCGCCGGTTCAAGTGCTTCGGCAACGGCGGTATTTAAAAGAATGCCGTCATAACCAAGCTCCATCGCCTGCACTGCATCAGAGGGTTTACCAATGCCGGCATCCACTAATAAAGTCATTTCCGGCAAGCGTTCTCTTAATGTTCTTAATGCATAAGGATTGAGTAATCCCTGTCCAGTACCGATTGGTGCCCCCCAGGGCATTAAAACCTCACAACCTGCATCCGCCAGTTTCTGGCACAGCACCAAATCATCAGTGCAGTACGGAAACACTTTAAAGCCATCGGCAATCAGGATTTTGGTGGCTTCCAAAAGAGCAAACGGATCCGGTTGCAAGTTAAAGCTGTCGCCCAATACTTCGAGTTTGATCCAGTCAGTTTCAAATAACTCACGCGCCATATGGGCTGTTTTAATCGCCTCGGCTGCACTGTAACAACCCGCAGTATTAGGTAATAAATGACAGCCCAGCGCTTCAATCATGTTCCAGAATTGCTGACCGCTATTGGCCTGTCCGGCACTTTGCCGACGCAGAGATACGGTAATCACCTGAGCGCCTGATGCTTTAATGGCATCACACATCACTTGAGGTGAAGGATAAAGCGCCGTACCAATAAATAAACGGCTACTAAGGGTTTGACCGTAAACGGTCCAGTCAGATGCCTGCATGTCAGCCTCCACTGATCGGCGACAGCACATCAATGCGATCGCCTGCTGATAATTGATAGTTTGGATGTGCTGATTTAGCGATGATATTGTCGTTAATCACCACCACAAACCGGCCTTCTATCCAGCCATGCTCAGCCAGAAACGCCTGCAAATTAAAGCTTGTGGTTTCTATGGGCTGTTCATTCAAAATAAGTGAAATGGGTTGAATCGACTCAGCTTGCATAACGCACTCCCGAATCTGTGTTTTCTGATAATTTTGTCAGTAATTGATCGACCATTACCGGCCCCAGCAAATAACCATGCCGATACAGGCCATTGATTTGATAACCCCACTCCTGCTGGCGAATGGTGGGTAAATGATCAGGTAATGCCGGACGGCAATGCGCCCGCATTTCCAACACCCGGGCTTCGGCAAACCCTTTATGAATGCTGTAAAGCGCCGATAGCAATTCCATAGCACTACGTACACTCACTGGTGACCGATCTTCAGATTCAATTACCGTCGCCCCAATGACATATTGCTGATCCGGTCTGGGGGCCAGATACAGCGGATAACGTGGATGCATTAAGCGTACGCACTGTTGCAGATTCACTTCCGGCGCATAAACCCGCAACACTTCTCCTCTCACCCCACGCAAGTCTTTCAAATCAACTTTGCTGCCATTACCCCGGCAATCAATCACCGAGGTAAAGTTATCCAGCGAATAACCGAGTGTTTGCTGACACAACTGTTCCAATGTGGCGTTAGTTAACGTTTCAATCGGTTCAATGGTGTGCCAGTTAGCATGTTCGGTTAAAAACTCACCGACTTGCTGATAAAACTGACGATTATCCAGACAACTCTCTTCTGGAAAATACAATGCTGACTGAAAGTTTTCGGCCAGTTCAGGAGACAGGTTTTGTAACTGCTGAGCGTCAATCTGCTGATAATCAGTTGCATCCAGAATATGTGCTGCACGACGTTGATAACGTGCCAGTTCAGCCTTATCCCCTTCGTGCGCGACGACCAACGTGCCGCTCTGCGGATTAAATATTGGCTGTTCAAACTCAGCCAGCCATTTATCCCACAGCGCCTGACTTTGAATACCCAGATCACGAATCGACCGATCTGCTGTCACCGCTTCGGTAAATGGTGCGATCATGGAAGCTGCAATAAAGCCGGCACTGTCGGTACCGGCTTTATCGTCTGATGACAGAATCGTCACGGCATGACCGGCCTGAATCAGACGCCAGCCTGTCAGGCGTCCAATCAGACCGCTACCGATAATCAGATAATGCTTCATAACGTTCTGAATCCGGTCCAATCAAACCTGATGATAGATTTTGCTGCCAGCCGCCTTGAACTCTTCTGACTTCACAGTAAACGCCTCTTTCACATCATGTGAAATCTTCATTGAGCAAAATTTCGGTCCACACATAGAACAGAAATGCGCCACTTTAGCACTCGGTTTCGGCAGGGTTTCATCATGGAAAGCACGGGCAGTATCCGGGTCTAACCCGAGATTGAATTGATCTTCCCAACGGAATTCAAAACGCGCTTTGGAAATCGCATCATCACGTTCATGAGCACCCGGATGACCTTTGGCCAAATCGGCTGCATGCGCTGCAATTTTGTAGGTAATGATGCCGACTTTTACATCGTCTTTATTCGGCAAACCCAGATGTTCTTTAGGGGTCACATAACACAACATCGCAGTACCAAACCAGCCAATCATTGCTGCACCAATGCCCGAGGTAATATGGTCATAACCCGGTGCAATATCGGTAACCAACGGCCCCAAGGTATAGAAAGGCGCTTCGTGACAGACTTCCAATTGCAGATCCATGTTTTCCTTGATCTTGTGCATTGGCACATGACCTGGCCCTTCGATCATCACCTGCACATCATGCTTCCAGGCAATATGCGTTAATTCACCCAAAGTACGCAGTTCAGCAAATTGGGCTTCATCATTCGCATCGGCTTGTGAGCCCGGACGTAAACCATCCCCCAGCGAGAACGACACATCGTAGGCTTTCATGATTTCGCAGATATCTTCAAAGTGCGTGTACAAAAAGCTTTCTTCATGGTGTGCCAGACACCATGCCGCCATAATCGAACCACCACGCGACACAATGCCGGTAGTGCGATTAACAGTCAGTGGAATATGTGCCAGGCGAATACCGGCATGAATCGTAAAGTAACTTACGCCCTGCTCGGCCTGTTCAATCAACGTGTCACGAAATACTTCCCAGGTCAGATCTTCGGCAATGCCGTTTACCTTTTCCAACGCCTGATACAACGGCACCGTACCGATTGGCACTGGTGAATTACGGATAATCCATTCACGGGTCTGGTGAATATGTTTACCAGTCGACAAATCCATTACGGTGTCACCACCCCAACGGGTACTCCAGACCATCTTTTCGACTTCTTCTTCAATCGAAGATGTGGTGGCAGAGTTACCGATATTGGCGTTTATTTTGACCAGAAAGTTACGACCGATAATCATCGGCTCAGCTTCTGGGTGATTGATATTGGCTGGAATAATCGCCCGACCTTGAGCGACTTCTTTACGAACAAATTCCGGGGTGATGTGATTGGGTTTATCAGCTGGTAATTCGCCTTTGGCCTGCAACGCTGCTCGACCCATGCTTTCACGAATGGCGATATATTCCATTTCCGGGGTAATCAATCCTTGACGCGCATAGTGCATCTGGCTGACGTTTTTACCTGGCTTGGCTTTACGTGGCAGACGACGATTGGTGAACAGCGGAATATCAAATTCCTGCCCATCCTGATCACGAGTGAAGTTGGAACTGAACGCTGGTAGTACTTCGGTATCGTCGCGTTCCTCTATCCATTGCTGACGAATCGGCGTTAAGCCTTTTTCCAGATCGATGGTTTCAGTGGGATCGGTGTAAATACCCGAGGTGTCGTATACCATGACAGGAGCATTTGGCTCACCCGGCAGATTGGGATCACGGTTAGGTGTATCGGTCAGGGAGATTTGACGAAATGGCACACGCAGATCATCACGACTGCCGGTAATATAGATTTTTTCAGAACCCGGTAATGGCTGAGTAGTAATGCCACTACGGTCTTTAATATCAATGACTTTTGGATTGGCTGCTGACATCTGATTTCCCCTTTTTGAATAAAAAAGTCGGGGAAATGAAGACGTTGCGCTTTCGCGAACAAGGTGATGGAGATACACGGCGGCTACAGTCAGACAATCAGACGTACCGGCATTCCGGCTTGTTTCCTACGGAGGTTCTAGCCTCTTCAGGTTCAACGGGTTTCATCTCAGCCCTTTCTGATAATTCAGAGGGGGCACCCCGACAAGTGGAAATCATCCTAAACTAAAAATGATTTTTTACACAAGCATCATCTGGCACAATGGGTCACATCAAACGGCATGAATTCAGGCAACATCGGCCATGGCAGAGAACAAAAATAAAAATGATGACGACGAGTTTTCCTTGTTTCGCAATGAAATGAGCGACGCCGAGCCCATCAAACACGACCGCCTGGTGCATCGAAAACCACCGCCGCCGCCAACGGTCAGAAAACCCTCCGCAGCTGAACTCACCCATGACACCAGCGAGTTTTCCAGCCTATTCGCTCCCGAAACTGTGGGTAATGAAGAATATCTGGAATACCGTGGCGACGGCATTCAAAACCGCCAATTCGCCAAGCTCAAAAACGGCAAAGTGCACCTAGAAGCCGAACTCGATTTACACGGCCTCACCCTCGCCAAAGCCGAACCCACCCTCTCCCATTTTCTCGAAAAATGTCAGCAAGAAAAGATTAGATGCGTACGAATCATTCACGGCAAAGGCTGGGGCTCACGCGATAACAAACCGGTTTTAAAAAGCAAACTCAACCACTGGCTCAGACAAAGCGATGCCGTCCTGGCGTTTTGTAGTGCAACGATTGAAGATGGTGGGACTGGGGCTTTGTATGTTTTGTTGAAGAGGCAGTTTGAAAAGTAAGTTTAGAACATGCCTTTACATTTATTTATTTCAGGCAGGCTATTGGCCTTTTAATAACAATTAAATTTACTTACTTTTAAGTATTTATATATTATTCAAAAATTTATGTAACCCAACTTAGAATAAGTATTATTGTTTTGATGCACCTAACTTTAACTTGTGTGTAAGGAAAGTAGATGAAAATTAATAATCTAGGGCTATTTCGCGATAAAAATGGGAATGAATACGAAATCATAGAAGAAATTTCACAGACTGTGAGTAGACCACTAAACGGATCTCCAATTACTCATGATGGAGCTAAAGGCTACAGAACATCATGTGGAATTCCCGTAAACGTCAAAAATGGTGTTTTCATAACTTGGAATGACGTTGTACTAATACCAGTTGAATAAGCACATAAAAAGCCAAGTCAGCGCGAAATTTACTCACTGGTTTCGCGCCAAAAAACATTCATAAATCCCCTACTGGATGCCTTAAAGTTACGCATAGCGAGAAAATATGCAAAAAATACTAAAACACGCAATTTACTTATTTTTATTTATCTTCGGAATAACTGCGTTTGTGAGTATTGGCGCCTTGGTTTTTCTATGGAGCCAATTCAATGTCGAACAAGGCATAAAGGAATTACCCTATTTGGGTTGGTTATTGACAGCTGTAATTGCTGAAGTAATAGGAGTCGTAATCCTTTTTGCAAAAAAAGGAATGAAATATTTGCCGGAAGTAAAGATCAATAAAAAAGAAGTAGAGACTCTAGAATTCATGCGAAATTTTATAAATTCTGGAAGCTCAGTTACAGTTGTAAGCAACCGAATTGCTTGGTTAAGAAAGTCAGAGCCTATAAAAAAAGCAATTATTGACATGGCTAGAAATGGAACACTACTTGAAATAATCACCCCTAACGAGGTTGAGTCAGACATTAAAAATCCTTTGTCGGACGCAGGTGTTAAATTTTATGTCACTAATGAGCCGTTTCCTCCTGAAGCTCGATTTACTCTAGTCGATGGCCATAGAAGTGGAGCTGAACGGTTAGCTATCGCGAGAGGCGGACATCCAGAACATGAAATTACAACTTTCGATAACAACTCTGGGCCCCAAATAATTGCTTTGGCTAAGGACATCATACGCAAATCCAAGGCTCAAGCTAATGCCACATAGGTGGTGTAATTCAGCAAAAATTCGTAAAGAGCAAATTGAATCAGGCGCAGACCTAACATTCAATGAGATCTTCAAGCCCTTATTTGTTCGCCAAATATTGGATCTATCACCAAGTAACGTCCTTGAAATTGGGGCTGGAACAGGCCACATTTCAAAGGCAATCTCGAGCATTGGAGTATCTGTCACGGCAATTGAGCCATCGAAAGGTATGTATGAAGTAGCAAAAGATGTATTGTCAAACTCCAATGTAAAGTTGCTTAACTGTTCTTCTTTTGATTTGCCAATGGATGAAATTTTTCAGGTATCGATATCCCATCTAGTCGCTCATGTGGTTGATGATTTAAAAGGCTTCTTTGTCTCGATTTCCAATCACTTGAATCAGGGAGGGCATTTCATATTTTCGTTACCTCACCCTTGCTTTTATAACGAATATAAAGGTTTTTTCGATAGCGAATATAACTACATGGTATCCGTCACTAAAGAAATTACTTTCACCATCACTAAAGATAATGAAAACCCCATTAGTGGAGTTCCATATCATCACAGACCACTTTCAACCTATATTAATACGCTGGTTGAAGCTGGCTTTTCTATTGATAGGTTTGATGAAACATATCCAGATGGCGTTATTCAAGAAATGTATGGTGAAAAATGGAAAACACCAAGATATTGTGTTTTTATTTGCAAAAAGCTCTAACGAGATTCTTCTGGTAAACAAATCTTCCGCAGCCCCTTGTTGTTATTACCTTCTCGGATAAAAGTGAAAATGAAAAAAGATAAACAAAGCCAAAGCCTATCTAATGATCTAGTTTTGACGATCGCAAAATCCGGTGGTATAGAGCTGCCAGCTGAAATTCTAGAGTTCACAATTGATCAAATTGTTGATGAAAGCATTCTTAAAGATATCCCAGTGGTTGGCTGGCTTGCTAAAGGCGTTTCTGTAACTCGTTCAATTTCAGATAGGATTTTTCACCATAAAGTTATGAGGTTTCTTATAGCTCTTGAAGCTGTCAGCGAGAGCGAGCGTGATACATTCCGTAATAAAGTTGAGAGTGATCCCGACTTTAGACGAAAAGTTGGGGAGCACCTGCTTGTTATTCTTAACAAAATTGATGCATTTGATAAAACCTCGTTACTCGCCAAGTGCTTCGATCATTTCTTAACGGAAGATATCGATTATGAGTACTTCGTAGATTTATCAAATATTATTGAGAGGACCCCTCTTTCAGACCTAAATGCGTTGTGTGTACCATCGAATAATAAGGTCGTATTTAATAGTGCTGGCATTGCAGTAGCTTGCGGAATATTAGAGTTCGGCATCGCAGCCCCAAATGTCGGAGAAGACCAGCCAGAACTGGGGACAAAAATGTCAAAATATGGAAGAGATCTCAGAGACATTTTTCTTGGTCGACTCCGCGAACGGCTTATTAATGAGAAAGCACATAGAGAGGCTCTTTTTGGGAAGGAAGAATAGAGTACAGGTCAACATGGTAAAAAATATCAAGAGGTTAGCCAAATTGATTTATGCTCAAGATGGCGCGCATTTTTATAGGATCTCTTAGACTTATCCTTAATTGCTAAAATGCTGAGAATTTTGCTGACAACAAATATGAATGCGAAATCAAATTTACTTAAGTAGAGCTGACACATTGAACCTTTAGGATAATGTATTTATTTATTATGAATAAGAAACTAAAGCTAAGAGTTTTTATTGCGGTATTTCTAATCTTATTTTTCTCTCCCATAATAATCTACATCAGCGAGTTCGGTGTTGGTGTTTGGAGTGAACACACAAAATGGGCAGAAATGGGATCGGCTTTTTCAGGAATATATTCTCCTTTAATTGCATTCTTAGCGTTCGTGATCCTTATTGGTCAGGCTAAGTCACAAGCAACGATAAATAAGCACCAGCTTGATCAATCATATATTCAAGACGTCAGAGCTGATATAGATTTTTATTTGAAACGGCTCGATCAATATTTGGATGAATCCATACTCACTGAAGAAACGGCTAGAATAGCTTTGCGAAGATTTTCATTATTTAATGAAGAATTACTCCGAAGCGAAGAAGGTAGTGCCGCCTCTAAAGAGTTTATTTCAAAGTATAGGAAAGTATTTGATATATGGCTGGCTATATATCCGTTACTGATTGGGCTAAATGTAAATAAGAAATATCCTTACGACCTATGTTATACCGGCTCCATTCTTAAGATATGTACTGTTCTCTCAATGGAGAGCTGTATAGCCTTAGATAAAATATATTATTCAACTAATTTAAAATTAAAAAAGTCCGAACTGATATATTGGTCAGAATATAGCCCTTAGATTGGAACCAATAAATTAATAGGGTCAGAGTGTTTGATTTTGGGTGACGATATATGAAAGACGAATGAATAAATTATCACGACCAAGTGAGTTTCGAAATGACGAGGAAATTGTTCTATCTGTCCGGCAGTGGGTTAACACTTTTGTGATGGAAATGAATCTTTGCCCATTTGCTAAGTATGAGATGCTGAACAATCGGGTGCGCTTTGCTACCACAAGCGCGATAACGGAAGAGCAATTGTTGATGTCACTGCAAGACGAGCTGGAACTGCTCAATAGTGATCTATCAGTTGAAACTACGTTGCTGATTCACTCAAATGTATTGCAGGACTTTTATGACTACAATCAGTTTTTGAGTAATGCCGATAACCTCCTTTTGGAAATGGGACTGGAAGGTACCTATCAGATCGCCAGTTTTCATCCAGATTACCAATTTGGTGGAACAAATCCGGACGATGCAGAGAATTATACAAACCGCTCTCCCTATCCCTTGTTGCATCTTATTCGGGAGGCGAGTCTTGAGCGAGCTATTGTGGAATATCCTGATGTCGATCAAATTCCAATACGAAACGTGGCGCTAATGAATAGTCTGGGACACAATAAGCTGCAGGCACTATTTGAGAGCCTATTTAAGCTTTAAGGAACAGGAGCACTTTAGGGAAATCAAGGGGTTTGCAAACTTGAAAATATTCAAATCAAAAGGGTCAGATTCAATTGATATTCCACGCTTGATTAATTACTCACGAGATTGTTGGGTTTCGTAAACTCAACCCAACCTACCCTTTTTTTAAAAATCCAGAGAGATCAAAGGGATCAGAGTCGATTGAAATTCACTTCAAATCTAGTCGCTCCAAGCAACAATCAATGGTGTCTGACCCCATTGATGCATGATTTGGTTGCAAGGTTCTCTCCCTCCTTTGGCTAACGGTCTGAGAAAGGCCACAACTCAAAGTTTTATTTTGGAGCTTCAATGATGACAACCGAATGGCTGGAAATCAATCAGGGTAGCGCCCCCGTACTGGTGAGCTTACCGCATACCGGAACGCAAATACCCGATTCTATCCAATCTCAGCTTGCCTGTTCGACCGAACAAGCCCTGACAGATACCGACTGGTATGTGCACCAGTTGTACGATTTTGTCAGCTCAATGGGAATATCCACCGTTCGTACTGCTATTTCCCGCTGCGTGGTCGATGTAAACCGGGACCCTTCCGGTCAGTCATTGTACCCTGGACAGGCCACCACAGAGCTTTGTCCAACAACCCGTTTTGATGGTCAGCCGCTGTATTCAGCGCCTCTTGACGACGCAGAGGTTGAACGTCGTAAAAAGCAGTATTTTGAACCCTACCATGCCGCTATTCGGGGCCAGTTGGAGCGGTTGTTGCTGGATCACGACATTGTCATTCTGTTTGACGCCCACTCGATTCGTTCACAATGTCCACGACTGTTCGACGGCACTTTGCCCGACTTGAACCTGGGTACGAATAGTGGGCGAAGCTGCGCGCCAGACCTTGCCCTTCTGGTCGAAAAGCATTTATCCGGTGGTAATTTTTCTTTCGTGCATAACGGTCGGTTTAAAGGTGGCTGGATAACCCGTCATTATGGCCAGCCTTCCAGTCAGGTTCACGGGTTGCAGTTGGAAATAGCTCAGCAAAGCTACATGCACGAAGTTCAAGGTGACTCTCCTGCTCCATATTCTGCTGCCCGTGCTGCTGCATTACAGTCAGAACTGAAAGGTCTGTTTGTTAAGCTGGTGAACTGGGCTCAGGTCAAGGGTTCAAGGGGTCAGCCAACTTGAAAAGTTTACTTGTTACTCTGAAAATCAAGTAATCAATAGGGTCAGAGTCGATTGAAATTTGCTTCACAACTATCAATGGTAACTGACCCCATTTATTTTAATTTTTGTCCGTGCTACAGACATTGAGCATCATGGAATATTTATCAGAACTCGGACATATTGGTCTTTTTATCTCTGCATTTTTAGCCGCGACGATTTTACCTTTAAGCTCAGAAATTGTTTTGAGTGCTTTATTGCTGAATGGTTTATCCCCCACTACGCTAGTCATCATTGCAACAACAGGAAATGTTTTGGGTTCACTCACCAACTATGCTCTAGGTTACTGGGCTAGTTTGGTTGTGGTAAAAAAGTGGTTAAGGATGTCAGAAGATGATTTCGTGCGAGCAGAACAGCGCTTTGTTAAATACGGCATGTTTGCGTTGTGTTTTGCTTGGGTTCCAATAATCGGTGACCCATTAACCGTTATGGCAGGTGTTTTGCGGGTTCGCTTAAAATGGTTTCTTATACTGGTGACTGCGGGTAAATTTCTGCGGTATGTCGTCATTAGCTACATGGTATTGAAAGTAAATTAAACTGATACCTTGCTTAACAATCAAAGCGGTCAGACCTAATTAAAATTCCACGCTTCTTTCATTAATTAAGAGCTTGTTGGGTTTCGTAAACTCAACCCAACCTACCCTATTTAAAAAAATCCAGAGTTCAGCTAACTTGAAATATTCCCTTTATCAAGCAGCATTTTTCTGCAAAGTCTTGATAATACGTTGGCGTTCTTCCTCTGCATAAAAATCTGGTGCATCAAACAGGTCAGGTTGCTTATCATCAAACATCATATTCAATGCCTGATCACTGGTTTGCACCATGGGTTCAAAATGGGCAGGCTTGCCAAAAACCAGGTCGATAACATGTCTGCGACGATAAAGGGCGAATGCCGCTAAACTGGCTAATACCACGGCGATATAAATCTGCAGACCAAATCCTCCAACCAATGTCATGATGCCACCCGACAACATCGGGGCAAACACGCAGCCGATACCATGTAAAACCAACATATCGGAGGAACCAGAGACAATTTCATCTGGATGCAATTGATCAATCAGCATGGCAACCGCTAGTGGATAAATGGCAAAGGCCAGACCACCCCACAGGAAATAGAGTCCATACATAATGGTTTGCGTTGGGGCTATGGGAATAATCGCCGCAATAATAGCTGCCAGGATTAATACACCAGTCAGCACTCTGGGGCGATCATATTTATCCGAAAACCGACCAATCGGTATTTGCAAGGCTGCCCCACCCAAAATAGCAACACTCATAATCATGGCTATGCCGCCAGTATCAAAGCCTATTTCTGCTGCATAGATAGGCGTCATTGACCAAAAGGCGCCCATCGCAAGACCCGACATTGCGGAAGCTGCAACGGCCAAAGGGGCAAAATGCATTAATGACTTGAGGCTACTTTTTGGGTGATCAGAAATAGTGGGTTGCGCACGCCGTGTCATCGCTAACGGCAATAATGCCGAACAAATCAAAATGGAAACCAGGGCAAATAAAAGGAAGTTATCTGGACTATCTAGTCGCAGCATTTGCTGAGCGACCGCCAGTGCCCCCAAATTTACCACCATGTAGAAAGCAAAGATGCGTCCACGTTCATGTGGGGCAGCTTGACTGTTTAACCAGCTTTCAATAACGGTCATTAAGGTAACAAAGGCAAGACCATAGATAAACCGCAACAACATCCAGGAAAACGCATCAATAAAAATAATGTGCAGTAGCGCTGAGGAAGCACAGAGCGAGGCACAGAAAGCGAAGGTGCGAATATGCCCCATACGTTTGATGAGCAGTGGACTCACCCATGTCCCACAAATAAATCCGACAAAAAAACTCGACATAATCAGGCCAAGAATGAAACTGGAGAATCCCTCACTGACGCCACGCAGTGTCAGTAAAGTGTTTATGAGTCCATTCCCTAATAACAGGAGTGCCACGCCCCATAAAATGGCTTGAATTGGCCGCAATAATGCCAAAGAATGCATAATCAGCTTCCCTTAAAAGTGAACCAAGAGTTTGTTCAGGCGCTTCATTAAGCCTGATTGGTGTTGAATGTTTGTCAGATAGTTTTGATTATCGCTAGCGCTGTCTGGATTGAGTAAATAAACAACGAGAGAGAGACAATTAATTCAGCTTCATTGATGCTTAATTGTTGTATATGCAGATTGAGCACTTTTTTTGATTTGTCTTAACCATAACAAAATTACTGCGTTTTTTATATCAGTAGGGTCATTGTCGATTGATATTTGTGTGATCGCTTTCAAGAGCAATGGGGTCTGATTCTATTGAAATACTAAGCTTATTTTATTATTTAAAAGACTGTTGGGTTTCGTAATTCAACCTACCCTATTTTGAACATCTAAGGATCATCCAACTTGAAAAAAGGGGACGGATTTATTTAATCACAAATCCGTCCCCTTTTTGTTCTTGAATCCGCCCAATCAGGTTCGCTGGCGTTGATGCTTACCCTCGGCGAATTCTTCAATGGCTTTGCTGCAGAACGCTTCCAGATCATCTGGTTTTCTGCTGGTCACTAATCCTTGATCCACCACGACTTCCTGGTCTACCCAGTTGCCACCGGCATTCTTAATATCGGTTTTCAAGCTTGGCCATGATGTCAGTTTGCGTCCGTGAACGACATCTGCCTCCACTAACGTCCAAGGGGCGTGGCAGATTGCTGCCACAGGTTTATGCTCGGTGAAAAAAGCACGGACAAACTCAACTGCATTGTCGTCGGTACGTAACGCGTCAGGGTTGGCTACACCACCGGGCAGAACTAAGCCATCGTAATCATCAGCCGATACATCAGCGACGCTTTTGTCTACCTGAAATGCATCCCCTTTATCGAGATGGTTAAAGCCCTGGACTTTGCCATCTTTCAAAGCGATTAGTTCTGTTTCAGCGCCTGCAAGCTTGATCTGCTCCCAAGGGGTCGTTAACTCCACCTGTTCGAAACCATCGGTGACGAGAAACGCAATTTTTTTGCCCTGCAGGGATTTACTATTATTAGCTGAATTTTGCATTGGTTATCCTCCTGATAAGTTGAGCGCTAACCTTACTAATGGTTTAGCGCTGAAGCTGTCTACAAACAATTAAGGCAAGGACAATGCCAGTTGAGAATGCACCTTGGAAACGGTTACTGGCCGTGGTTGTTGGTATTTAGCCCAACGGTTTAGCTTCTCAGGAAATGAACTTTTTACAACTCCGCCAGAAAGATTTACAGCTTTACGCTTGTCAGATGCACGGCGAGTCCGTTCCTACGCAGCAGTGTGAGAACGAGAAGACAATATCTTTCAACGTAGGAGCGTAGAAACTAGAGCTTATCGTAGGTTGGCGCTGAGGCACGAAGCTCAACAAATCCATCCCTTGCAAAAGCAAGGGAACAAGAAATCAAGTGATCAGCAAATTGGATTTGAATAACATCGGACCTTATTACCATTTGAGCCTAGGTAAGCAGGCTTTGGGAAAACAAATCTTCCGCATTAACTACCAGTATTACCGGGTGGTGCAATAATTGCCGCCACCCGTTTGGGTTGACAGTTGAGATAAGGGGAAGTCGCAAGCCAATGATCATCAGGGTAATAAGAAAAGACAAACTGGCCGTCTTTAAGTGTATCCACCACCTGATCGGCAACATCCCGGCTTACTGCAGGGCATCCATGGCTTCGGCCGATGCGGCCATGCCGTTTGATCCATTGATTGTTCACGTAGTCAGCACCGTGAATAACGATTGCCCGTTCTCGAGCGCGATCATTGATACCAGGTTCCAAGCCATCCATACGCAGGGAATAACCGTGCCGGCCTATATAGCTTTCTGAAGCCCGGAACAGACCGATGCTGGACTGATGGCTGCCTTCCTCATTGGAAAATTTGGTCGCTACATTGTCACCTGAGTTGCGACCATGGGCCACCAGCTCCTCGAGAATCAGTGAACGGCTGTTCAAATCAAATATCCACAAGCGTGGTTCGGTTGAAGGTAAAGAAAAATCGATGACCGCCAGTCGATCCGCCTGGTCAGCACCATGATTGACCGCACACATCATCGCGGAAATGGCTTTGTCCAGTACGGCTCGATTCATGTTGGGGGCCTGAATGGCCAAGTCTTCCGTAAGTGGCGAAAGTGCTGGGGCAGTATCTGCGGCAAGAGATGGAACGGAAAGGATCAGCATCAGGCTAAAGATAAAAGCTGTCGTATGGCGCCGGGATGAGGGCTTGTGCATCAATGTTTTCCCCTAATAGTGCTCTGGTGCCCCCTATCAGGGCTGAGTCAATATGTCAGAATCGCAATAATGGTGCGAACAGCACAATTCGTTCGCATCCCGAATTAACAATGTTATGGTTAAGGGATTCTAACAGGCTTGGAGAAGGGAGCAAGAAGGTTGTACATTCTGTTACCAAAGTGGGGGGCTTTAACTGCATGCTTTTTCGCCATTTCGGTATGGTCCTGTCAGGTGTTGGCGGTTAATAATTCACTAGGAGATTTTGCCAGCGATCTTGCTCCGATTATGTCTGACGGCGGACTTTGTCGTGTCCCGGATTCTAGCAAGTCACAGTCCCAGGCGGTCTGGCTGCAAAGTTTATACGGTAACAGTTTCTCAACTCCACTTTGGTCGGATATTGAGCGCTATGATGGCTTGCTTGCTGCCCTTGCGGATGTAAAATGGGATGGCCTGGATCCAAAGATGTATGGCCTCTTGCAGCTGGAAGAATGGCGATCCATCAGCAGTGCAGATGGCGAAACCTTTGCCTGCCGCGATCTATTGGCGTCTACGGCCTATCTGGCAGCGCTCTACCACTTGCAGTATGGTTTACTCGATCGTTCAGATATTGCCCCCCTCTGGCAACTCGTTGAGGATAAAAGCAGCGGGGTCGAAGCCACGTCTCTTGAGAACCTTGGTGTTGTGGCTCGCCGGGGGCTGCAGAACATCAGCGCCAGTTTTAATAGCGCCCGGCCCAAATTACCTGCATACCGAAAGTTACGCTCAGCTTACAAGAACTGGCACGAGCTACATAGTGAGGTAAGTTGGCCTATCGTACCACCTGGCCCCCTGCTCAAACACGGCATGGAGGATGTCAGAGTATCTATTCTCCACCAACGATTGGCATCACAGATCAACGGCGTCGATCAGCAAAATGTTCGTCATTCTTATATCACTGATCACTACGATGCAGAACTGGTGGAAATGGTGAAGGATTTTCAGGCCCGTCATCGCCTAAAGGTAGACGGAGTTGTGGGGCCCGAGACGCTGGCCGCTCTTAATCTGTCACGTAATTATCGTGAGGAGCAGTTAAAGATCAACTTGGAGCGTATGCGCTGGCTAGCGCGGGAAATCTCACCCACCCTTTTACTGGTTGACATTGCCGGGGCAAAGGCTACCTATACTCATGAGGGGGAAATCGGCTGGCAAGGGAGGGTGCAGGTTGGGACTGCCCGCCGCCCTACCCCCGCCCTTCGATCCTCCATAACCCATCTCACCTTCAGTCCCACTTGGACAGTGCCCCCCACCATTTACCGTCAAGACAAGCTGCCCGAGATTCGGCGGAGCATAGCGTATCTAGCCAAAAATCGACTCAGAGTACTGGATCGGGATGGACGTGAATTAAATCCTGCCACTATTGACTGGCAAAACCCAGGTCCTATTAAGCTTCGTCAGGATCCGGGGCCAAGCAATGCGCTTGGTCTGGTGGTCTTCCGTTTTCCCAACCCTTTTTCCGTATTCCTGCATGACACTCCCTATCAGAGTCTGTTTGCGAGCCACAAGCGTACCTTTAGCTCCGGCTGTGTACGTGTGGAAGCGGCCAAACAACTGGCGGACAAACTTTTCGTTGGTGCAAGTCAGAAAACCCAAAACGCAATAAACGATGCCTTGCTTAATAAACAGACACGCAATATCCCCTTGCCTGCCAGCGTACCGATCTTGATGGACTACTGGACAGCTAGGGCATTAGACGATGGTCGGTTGGAATTCAGACCCGATGTATATCATCGCGATGCAAAATTGATGGCAGCCTTGAAAGCACAGCAAAGAATAATAATAAATACCCTTTTCACTGAATTAGAAGAACATCCTGCAATTATGTAAACAGGTTTCAGTTCAGAATTTTCCATTATCAGCCGTTTTTATAAACCGACAAGCGCATTCTGGTTGATTGGATCGACGACTATCAGCCGGCAGGCGCCAGCTGCTTCCGGAAATATCATCATTCGTTTTGCGCCCCACCATGCATTCTTTATTCAAATAAAACTTATGTGGAACAGTGTCAAAACCTGCTGCATTTCAACAACTATAAATTTATATATGAATTGTAAATATTGTTCTTGAGAATCAGTGGATTAGCCAACTCAGTCTTTTTATATCCTTCCCCTATGTAGTAATTTTTCCCCACAGTGTCGATCGCGTGAAGTCTCGTTCGACAAGCCAGTAGAGACAGAGGTCTTCCAAAGCTTCAAGTTGGAAATCCTGTTCCACTACAGCTACTAACTGATTTATTCCTAATCTGAATAAATCAAAATTAAGGAGATTGTTATGTTGAATGAAACAGGTACAGTTCGGTTACACCGAGTTTTGCGAGCTCCAGCCGAGCGAGTTTATAAGGCATTTACAGAGAAAAGTGCTTTAGAATATTGGCTCCCTCCCTATGGGTTTATTGGGACGGTCCATGAAATTGATGTTCGCGCTGGTGGTGGCTACAGGATGTCTTTCACAAACTTCGGTACTGGCAACAGTCATACTTTCACTGTCGAATTTGTAGAGCTTGTGGTTAATGAACGTATTCGCCACACGGATCGTTTTGATGACGAAAATCTTCCCGGTGAAATGGAGGTTTCAATCGACTTAAAATCAGTGAGTTGTGGAACGGAATTGAGTATTGTTCAGGAAGGTATTCCAGCGGTCATTCCAGTTGAAATGTGTTATCTGGGATGGCAAGAATCACTTGAACAACTTGCCAAGCTGGTTGAAGCAGAGATTCCTGATTAAATAGTTTAGTGACTTAAATAGGTTTGGAATTTTTTGTATAAGCGCGTTCCCACACAAGAGCGTGGGAACGAGCGTTTATGGTAAGTCGGTGTTAAGGCACGAAGCCCGACATAATTTGCTGTTAAAAATCCAGTGAGTATCCCAACGTTACCGTTCGGCCACGACCTTTAAAATAACGGGTTGGATTGGCCTGTGCAGACTGTGAATAATAGGTGACGTAATCTTTATTCAACAGATTAGCAAACGCCAGGTTGAGTTTACCAGCTGGTAGTTTATAGCCGACTGAAGCATCGACCAGAGTGTAGCTGTCGAAATCCAGTTCAGGGTTCTCATCAAACCGGCGAGTAAAGTTATGACTAGCCTGAATAAAAGAGCTTACTTTAGGTGACCAGTTTGCTGACCAGCTGGCGATTAAACGATTTGGTGGAATATCAGCACCGGTCAGATCTCTATCTACCTGACCATCCCCATCACTATCTGAGCGACCATTGATATGTGAATAACTGAGTTGCAGATGGTTGGCTTTATTTACTTGATACCCCAAAGTCGTTTCTACACCAGTAATTTCAGTTTCTTCACGTTGGATGAAAAAATCATCACCAACTTGTTGCAGTCGGGAACCCAAATCAGAATCTGATTGGTAATAGCTGATTTCAAAGTTGACTTGCTGCCAATCAATACGAAGGCCAATTTCACTGTTTTCTGTCACTATCGGTTTTAAATCGAGAAAATTATCGACGTCCAGTCCTGGTGTATCAATTCCACGTAAAACCCGGCCTACATCTGGCATACCGAAACCTTCAGAATAGTTAGCAAACAGGCTCAACCAGGAGGTTGGGCTGACTACCGTACCAATATTAAATAATGTTTCACTGAATTCAGGATTACCGCCCTCCACTGTCACACCATTTTTACTTGCCACGGTTTGATAGGTATCGACATTCAACTTGGCTTTTTCGTAACGTAAACCGGTATTGAATACTACAGATTCCATTGGCTTGAATTGCGCTTGAATAAAGGGTGCGTAGTTTTTGAATTGCGTCTCTGGCACATAACTTCTACCGGTCACCATTAAACGCTGTTCGGTGGTGTCTTCAAGGATATCGATACCGGTTGTTAGTTTGAGCTTGTCATCAAATAAGCCATCATTCATTAAGGTGAATTTGGCGCCGTTTTTATCGGATTCATTTTGTGATTGATCAAAACCCTCCGGGGCCAGAACCGGGTCAACAAAACTTGTGGAGTCTGTAACACCAAATAATGCTTCAAATTCCTGCCGATAAGCCTGGGCGGTAAATTCCATTCCCGCCAAATCAAAGTTTTTATAGGTCAGGCTGGTAGTTAATACCCGGTTTCTCGGTGCATCCCCCATTGGGGTCGCATTAATGGAGGTTGTGGGGGTACCGTTGGCCAAATTGCCATCGACACTGGTGTAGTTATTATCCCCTTCCAACTGGAAACGGTTGATGGACAATTCCAGGTTCTGATTATCATCAAACCAGTAACCCAATTTGGCAAAGACGTCATAGCTGCGTGAATCCATCAGATCACCCTGTGTGTTATCGACGCCGATAGGATCCTCGTCATCATCCAGATACAGGCCTTGCGTTTCATAACTCAAGCCCAGACTGTATTCCCAATTATTCTGGCTTCCCAGCAAGCTGTAATCAGCCCGATAGCCCATGGTTTCAGCATCAATTTTGTTGGTCGGCATGGTGGTCGAAACCGACATACGTTGCTTTAGAGTATTAGCCGTAGGCCGCTTGGTAATAAAATTGATAATGCCACCAGTGGCACCCAAACCATGAATAGCGCTTGCCCCATGAATAACTTCAATACGCTCAACCATTGATAGATCGATAGTGTGCCCATCACGTTGCGAGTCTCTTAATGGGTTGGATTGCGGAACACCGTCTATCAGGAAAAGCGGAGAGCGACCACGAAAGGTTTCCCCTGCACTGCTCAATTTTTGTCGGCTGGGAGAAAAAGATGGGAGCAAACTGCTGAGCACCTGAGAGGTATCGCTGGAGAATTCCATTTGCTGCTGAATTTCTTCCTGGCTTATAACGGTAACGACCTGTGGAGAATCTTTTAGCAGTGTGTCAGAGCGGGTTGAAGTGATGGTTAGTTCGTCCAGTTTAACAGCGTCTTCATCGGCCATTACCCCGAGCGATAAGGATAGCGTTGGTAACAAAAACAACATTTGTTGTGAGAGCTTTTTCCGTGGCATCAATTTCTCCATTTAAATTTTAAAAGCCCAACATGTTAACCTTAATCTAAATCATTATCAATTGCATATAAAGAGGATGATTAGCAAATTTGCACCGACCATAAAGGATTGCTACCTTTCAAAAAAAATTGTTAAAGGGTGAATTTGTGGAAGTGGAAATTCGTTTATACCCTCAACGGGGATTAGCTGAGAGCTACTCAATTAATCATGGAAAGATAAAAGTTTAAAAAGATTTTCTCATTACAACTGATAAGCAGTTGGGCCCAAGGTGCTGAACGGCTCGATAAAACCACGGTAATTCTTGGTGATGCTGAAGATATTGTTGTAGTGATTCATGAACAAAATTAACAACCATCTGGATAAAAGCTAGTGCGAGGCCTTATGGTTATTAACATTATATTTTTTAAGATGTTTTTATTAAAAATCCAGGCTGAGCATGGCGTTTGACATTAAAGAGTTATAGCAATGAACATAGCTTTATTAGCAGGATCGGCGTTAACCCTATTTGGCATTTATTTGTTAAAGCATTCTGTGACCAGTTATCAGAAAGCAATGGCAAGCCAACGTTGGCCCAGCGTTACTGGACAACTGACTGAAGTGCTGCTTTGGGGTTCACGAAATTTAGGTGGGCAAATAAAAGAAGTTGAAAAGCTGAATGTAGAATATAACTACCAAATTAACGGCCAGAACTACACTGGAACATTACCCGCCTTTTATACGGTGATGTACCCGGAAACTCTAGAGTTTGCCGATCAATACCCAGTTAATAGTGATATCAAAATTTATTACAACCCGAAAAATCCCTCTGAATCTGTATTGAGCCCAGGCCCCAGAAAAGACAAACCTTACAGTGACTTAATTCTGGGTTTGTTAGGTGTCATTATCGGCGTTGCCATTGCTGTTCTAAGTTGGAGGGGCATTATAGGCTAGCGCTAACTGGCGCTGGGAAATCAGACCCAATAGCGGATTATGCATTTTCACGTAAAAGCAGTATATTTTAAACACCGCATAAATAGTTGACTAAATTAGTCATCAATTGATTAAAAAGTTGAAACTTTAGCTCTGCAAAGCGGCTCTTAGAAAAATGGATGTTAAGGATGATGCACGCGATGGAAGATATATTTGGACATATATCGCTCAATGAGACGAGTTTTCACAACCGCAAGGATTTGATCCGCCTACGTACTGAAGACATTGAGCTACTTCTTGCCTTGCATGTGCCCCTGCAGATCTATGAAACCGAGCTGATTAACGCATTTTACGACCATTTGATGTCATTCGATTTTGCTCATGAGTTACTGGCAGATCCTGAAGTCCGAGCCCGACTACAATCCACCCAAAAAACTTATTTTCGTAGACTGACTGCTGGTGAATATGATCTGGATTACGCCAAGGATCGTATTCGTGTTGGTATTGCCCATGAACGAGTGGGTCTGACAACGCAGTGGTACATTGGCTCTTACGCCGTTTACCTAGAACTGACCTGCCATTACATTGCTAAAATTCTCTCACAAACGCCCGCTTTAATTGAACCCTCCATCAACGCGTTATACAAAGTTGCCTTATTAGATATTACTCTGGCATTTGATGCATACATGTATGCAAGTCATAAGTCGATCCATGCTGCCAGACAAGAAGTTTCTGATAAATATGAGGATCAATTAAATCTGCAACAAACCATCGATCGTATTCAAAAGGCTTTTATTCTGAATGCATCGTATGACAGTGCTTTGGAGTTGCTGTTAAACGAGCTCATCGAATTCACCAATAGCGCTTTTGGTTTGATTGGCGATGTACTACATGACGAGAATGATGCCCCATACCTGAAGCTTCGAGCGCTGACTAATATTGCATGGAATGATGAAACCCGGGCGTTGTATGAATCCAATCAGGCTAATGGACTGGAGTTTCATAACCACCATAACTTGCTTGGCAGCGTTATGACCACCGGTAAACCGGTTATTGCCAACTCACCAAATTCAGATAGCCGTTCTGGGGGCGTTCCCGAAGGGCATCCCACATTGAACTCCTATCTGGGTCTCCCCTTCTATCACAATGGCAATATTGTCGGCATGATAGGGCTGGCAAATGCCGAAGAAGGTTACACCGAGAAGACAGTAAAACGTCTGACGCCCATTCTGGAAACCTTGGAAAGCCTGTATGAGGCACGGAAACTACGTGATCAATTAACCGAAACTTTGCATGAAAACGATGAATTACGTCAGCAAAATGAAACACAGATTGCGATTTTATTGCAAAAATCAGCTGATGCGATCGGGATCATTAACAAAGATATGGTCATTACCGAATGTAATGATGCCGCCGTTAAGCTTTATGGCGTGTCATCACGTCAGGATTTGATCGGTCTATCTCCATTAAAGATTTCTTCTGCAAACCAAAGTAGGGAATCCAGTAAAAATCTTGCCAAACATTATATTTCCAAAGCATTGACTGAGGGCTATCAACGCTTTGAATGGCTGCAAAACACCATCCATGGTGAGAATACACCTACCGAGGTAACCCTGACCCCAGTTATCTTTCATGGAGAGGCTTGCATTCAGGTGGTGTGGCGCGACTTGACTGAAATAAGGGCCAAAGAAAATAGAATTAAACAATTGGCGTATTTTGATGAATTAACCGGGCTTGCCAACAAAAATCTGTTTAGTGATCGTGTCAAACATCTGCTGGAACTCTCTAAACGCTTTAACTACACCATCGCAGTTGTTTACCTCGATTTGGTCAATCACGAAGATGTGAAAGAAACACTTGGTTATATCGCCGGAGATGATTTGTTGCACGCTGTCGGCCGACGTATTGCCAGTACCATCAGAAGTGCCGATACCTTGATACGTTATGTTTTTAGCGATGACCACAGAAATTTCGATATCGATCAAAGAGCAATTGATCGGGAATTTGATTCGCTTGCCAGAATCAATGGTGAAGTCTTTGCCTTGGCAGCGGTAGTGAAATCTGCAGATGCCGCAGCAATGATGGTGGCACGATTGCAGGATACATTAAAGGCACCTTTCACGATTGCAGACTCAAAAGTCATGGTGAATACCCGAACTGGTATTGCTTTATTTCCACAAGATGCAGAGACCTTTGAAACGCTTACCCGTGGTGCCGCAATCGCCCTGGATATTGCTAAAGAAAAATCACAACCCAGTTACTTTTTTAACGTAAAACTTGGCGAAGAAATCCAACGCCGCTCCCTCATCGCGAAACGGATTGAATATTCACTGAAATTTGATCCCGATAGTTTCTCTATCCGAATTCAACCTCAAGTTAATGCTCAGACCCATCAACTTACCGGTGCCGAAATATTGTTACGCTGGGATGACAACACTCTGGGTAGTGTTCCCCCCGGTGTATTTATTCCTATTGCCGAAGAACGCGGTTTAATCAATGAGGTCACTAAACTGGTTTTACAGTTAACGGCCAATGCCCTGAACGCCTGGAAAAAACAAGGTCATACTTTGTTTATGGATCAGGGGATTCGCATGGCAATCAATATTTCTGCTAAAAGTATTGATGATTTGATTTTCATTGATGAATTTATTGCCGAGGTAAAACAATCAGGTTTAAGCCCGACGGATTTTGAGCTGGAACTGACCGAAACCGGAATCATGTATGACCCCGAAACTGCGATAGAAATCATTAAAAAACTCAAACAGGAAAACTTTGTTCTGGCGATTGATGATTTTGGGATGGGACATTCTTCGCTCAGCTACCTGCGAAACATTGAGGCTGACATTCTCAAAATCGATATGTTTTATATCCGCAATATGCTCCATGACAGTAAAAATATGGCGATCGTTAAAACCATCATTTCAACGGCACAGATTTTTGGTATGAAAACCTTGGCTGAAGGTGTTGAAGATGAAGAAACAGCGAATGAATTAAAAATCTTAGGCTGTGATTATGCTCAGGGTTATTTCTTCTCCTACCCTCTCACCATTAGTGAGTTCGAAGAGAAATGGATAAAACAAAATCGCACTTCCAGGGGCAACTTAAACAATCGTTGAACTGTTCAACGAATACAGTTTTTTCCACGCTTTTTGGCTTTGTACATGGCTTCATCGGCGGCGGCTAGGAGCTGGGTGATATCCTCTCCCTGCTCAGGAAACAGCGCGATACCAATACTGACAGAAAGTTCTATTTCATGTTCTTGCCATTCATAGGGCTCTGCCAGTGCCAAGCGGATTTTTTCGGCTACTCCTAATGCACCCAAGCGATTTTCCACCGTTTCCAGTAGCACGACAAATTCGTCTCCACCAAATCTTACGACGGTATCGGTTTCTCGCACACAATCCGTAATGCGTCCTGCTACTTCCTTTAACAGATAATCCCCTGCCGCATGACCATAAGTGTCATTGGCCTCTTTGAATTTATCCAGGTCCATATACATCAGAGCAAAATGGTTTTGTTCACGCTTGGCTCTTAATAATGAACGTTGCACCCTATCCTGAAATAATTCACGGTTAGGCAAGCCGGTTAACGCATCATATAAAGCCAAGTGTTGCAGTCGTTCAAATCGTTGATGGCGTTCAATGGCGGTGGCAACCTGTAAAGCGGTAAAAGTTAATAACGCTCGATCATTTTCATTCAGCGAATAATCTTGTTCCATTAAAGCCAGGCCAATAATGCCGTGAGACTCTTCATCAAACTCCAGCGGCACTAATAACATTAATTTGTCATCAATTTTTTGGAGCACGATTTGATTATCACTGGCAATACGAAGCTTCACCTCATTTTTCAGCATATGCATACAGCCGCCCACACTCTCAAAAATAGTGTGCCATTTAGAATCATTTATGGGCGAAACTTCGACGCCGAAGGTCGCGATGGAGATATGAGAGTCGAGATGAAAGAGAATTTGCTGGCAGATCTGTTTGATACCGTTGGTTCGGTGCGCAGTGTCTGATATCGCAATCAGCGAATTTTGCATTTCCTCTGCGGCTTTAATGCGGGTGATATCACGGGCAACGCCCAATCGCATTTTGTGCTTGTCTGACCAACTGGTGGACCACAGCAGATGCACCACCTGGCCATCTTTTCGTATATAGCGGTTCTCAAAATCCAGGACATGTTTGTCCTGCATAACACTATCAATACTTTGCTGGGTTTTATTATGATCTTCGGGATGAAGCAGATCCAGCATTCTTTTGCCTATCAATTCTTCGGCTGGATAGCCGAAAACGCGATGTGCTCCATTGCTGATATAGATAATTCGGCTGTCTTCATCCACAGCACAAATGGCGTCGAGCAGTAAGTCTACGTATTCGCTAAATGAATCAAGAAGAGGTTTGTCCATAACATATTCTTACGTGTTGTCGGGTATCTGACAAGCATCTCACCTGTCTGTAACGACCAAGCTATCGACCTGTTCGTGTTAGCAATCTGTGCAGTTATTCATTATTGGTCGGAATTATTCCCTTAAACGTCAGGAAAAACCCCTTTCGGTCATTCATTGATGGCATCTTGCTGTTTTAGTTTTTATCATCCTTTAGGCCGCTATGTAGCTGTTGTTAATCACTATCATTTTTGCCATTTTACTTATTGGCCTGGCCAGTTGCGCTAAAGAACACATCATTTCAACTCATAAAAGTTGAATGATTACTCCACAGTACAGATCAATCAGGGGATGTGTTGATGAATCCAAACCGGGTTTCGACATCTTCACTCGACATTGGTTTTGCGTACAGATAGCCCTGAATTTCATCACATTGATGTTTCTTGAGAAAATCACACTGGGCCTGGGTTTCCACGCCTTCGGCAATCACCGTTAAACGCAATTGTCTCGCCAGAATAATGGTTGTATGCACAATGCTCATATCATCAGCATCATCTGGGATACCATCAATAAATGATCGATCAATTTTAAGTCGATCAAACGGGAAACGTTTTAAATAGGCCAGACTTGAGTAGCCAGTTCCGTAATCATCAATTGCCAGACAAATGCCCATTTCATGAAGCGAGTTTAAGATAACAATAGCCTGTTCAGGGTTCTGCATGGCACTGGATTCGGTGACCTCCAGCTCCAATAGATGTGCCGGACAACCTGTCTCATCAAGAATTCGTTTTATATCTGTAGCTAGGTCGACATAGTCCAATTGTCTGCGTGACAGATTAACTGCCATCCGAAAATTCGTTTTACCGGCCTCGAACCATTTTTTTGCCTGCAGGCAGGCGGTCCGTAAAACCCAATCACCAATCGGTAAGATCAAACCTGTTTCTTCCGCAACCGGAATAAAAGTGGCTGGAGATATGAGGCCGATTTTAGGATGAGACCACCTTAGTAACGCTTCTGTACCAATGCATTCTCCCGTCGCTAAATCCATTAACGGCTGAAAATGCAAGTACAGCTGGTTTGTATGCATCGCATTTCGTAAATCATTTTCCAATTGCAGTCGTGCATGAACCCGATCATCCAGTTCGGGACTGAAGAAACGGAAAACGCCTCGGCCTTGCTCTTTTGCCAGATATAACGCTGTATCAGCATATTTCACTAATGTTTCAGCATTGACTGCATCTCGGGGGCACAAACTGATCCCAATGCTGGCATTAACATGTAATTGATGACCTACGACCATAAAGGGTGGAGATAAAATGTCGAGTAGCTTTTGGGCGACATGTGCCACATCGTCAGGTGTATTAATACTGGGGAGCAAAATCAGAAATTCATCACCTCCCACCCGGCCGATAGTATCTTCTTCGCGTAATACTCCAAGCAGGCGTGAACCAACCTGCTGTAACAGCAAGTCACCTGCCTGATGACCAAGTGAATCATTGATGGTTTTGAAACGATCCAAATCCAGAAATAAAACAGCCAGTACATCGGCATGACGAGTAGCATGGGTAATTGCATGCCCCAGACGATCCATTGTCAATAAACGGTTTGGTAAAGCGGTTAATGAATCATGATAGGCAAGATATTCAATGTGTGCTTCCTGCTCTTTCCGTTCTGTTATATCCTGGGCGGTACCGGCAATTCGATACACTTCGCCAGCTTCATTCAATATCGGAAAGGCTCTTTGTTGAATATGACGAATGCTGCTATCAGGACGAACAATGCGAAATTCGATATCGTATTCGCCAGTCACTTTGCCTTGAGCAAGTGCCTGACTGACGTTATTGATATCTTCAGGATGAATGGTTTCCAACCAGGACGATGGCTTTTCATAAAGGCTTTCACAGCTGCGTCCCCAGATGCTTTGATAGGCAGGACTAATATAAAGCAGATGACCCATTGAGAGGTCGGTCAGCCAGACAACTTCCTCAATATTATCGGCAAGCTGCCGGAAACGTTCTTCCTGCTCACGCAAAGCATTTTCAACCGCTTTTCTTTCCGTGATGTCATGCGTTAAAGCCAGGTTGTAACCAATACCACCATATTCAAAATAGTTGGCATTCACCTCGACTGGAATGATCCTGCCATTTTTTGTTTTATGAAGGGTTTCCAAACGAACAGAACCTTCTTGTTTGAGTGCTTGCCAATGTTCATCCCACACCTGCTGAGAGAAGTTAGGATCAATCTGCGGGACCGACATCGCTATTAACTCTTCGTAGCTGTATCCCATGGTATGGCAGCTTTCATGATTGACATATTTGATGCCTCCCTTTCTATCAACCATATAAATGCACTCTTTTACCTGATTGATAGCAAAATTTAACAGTGCGATGCTTTGATCAGATTTCTTACGCTCTTCAATATCTTCAATCTGTGAAACGAAATAGAGCGGCTGGTTGTTTGTTCCTCTGACAATACTGGCTGTGAGTCTCGCCCAGAAATAGTCCCCGTTTTGATGCCGATAACGTTTTTCAATCTGCATATAGGGAATTTGCTCAACAATCAGCCGATCAAGCTCCGCTTGTCCTTTTTGCAAATCATCGGGGTGAGTCATTTCCTGATAGGTCATTTGCAGTAATTCAGTTTCTGAATAGCCGAACATTTCATAAATGGAATGATTGGCGCGTAACCACTGACCACTTAAGGACAACACGCCCATTCCAATCGCAGCAAATTCAAAAGCTTGCCGAAAGCGCTCATCACTTTCACGTTGATCGCGATATATTAGCAAGCTGGTCAAGCCATCAGACAAACGATGACCGATTTCACTGAATAAACGTTTTTCGTCGTTGGTCCACTCTCGCTCATACGAACATTGATGCAAACCAAACACCCAGGGTTTACCGGTTTTTGGATAAATGGCCATACCGATGACTGAGCGAATATAATGTTCTCTCAGAAACTCTGGGGCTTCAGGACTCTCGATAGAAGTTATCAGCGTTACTGGTTCGCTGGAGGCCAGATAGGTTTGCAGCCCTTGGGCAGCCTGCTCTGTCATTGGGAAATCTATTCCAGCAGCCAGACCACCGGGATAGTCAGGAGTAGTCTGCTCCATGGGGATATGCCAGGTGGGACTTGTTGGATCACAAGGATATAACAGCCATGCTCTATCACATTCAAAACACGATAGGATCGCTGCCAGAACATCACTCATCATCTGCTCAAGATCATTGGTTCCCTGTATGGCCCGGTTGACCTGATCCAGACATTCAAGAAACCACAGATGGGATTTATTTTCCTGCTCGGTGCGTTTAAGTTCGGTGATATTTTGAAAATAACCATGCCATACCGTACCCATTTCTGAATCCTCTTCCGGCATAGCTTTGCAATCCACCAAAATCTTACCTTTCTGCGGATGTAACACATGCCATCCCAGATTCAGAGGTTGCATCGTTTGGGCTGAATCAGCCATTTTCTGCAGAATAATGCCACGATCATCAAAATCAACGCTCATCCAAGCCGATGAGGCATCTTCAATAATTTCTGCTGCAGTAAAACCAAAAATATCAATTATCGAAGCTGTACTGTCGAGAATTGCTATCTGCTGTTTAGACTGCAAACAAAACTTCACTATAGCAACCGGTGAAGTATCGGCTACATAGCTGTTCACGAGAGGCTTTCAAGCTTTGGTTTGGCTGAGGTGTTCATTAGATAGATGGTCAATACCCCGTCTGTTTTTTACCGATTAATTTTAATAATTTCAAGGGATTACTGACTCTAGACAGATAATTAAAAATAGTTAAGCAGAACAGTTAATTAATTTTAACCATCTCAGAATGCCGGGGCATCTTAGGCATATTACCTTCTAATTACAAGGGATAATTTTCACTAAAACCAGAGACTTTTACCTTACGGAAAGAAAATAAATTGTCCCCTAGAAATTTAATGCAATTATAAAGATTTCGTCATTAAAAACCTGTGCTCTCCATCTCATCCTCAAGCATGATCTAAAAGCGAGTAGCATTATGGATTTTGTGGGCGTTTGGTGAGTCAGGTCAATAGAGATGTATAACGTTGGGTGGGAGGTGAGTTTACAAAAACACCTGGATCGAGTTGCTCTGCGAAACAGACATTTACGACCACATTTTCATAAAGCCAGTAAATATAACCGCCTTCATCCATCCGGTAGCGCCATTGGTACTGACACTGTATCCAGCCTTCTTTTAGTGAAGTGAGTAATATCGGTGGTTCATCAGCCTGTAAACGGGGTTTGAATTCAACTGTCTGGGCGACGAGATCAAAACGAAAGCGGTCAATTAACAATTGATCGTCTAGCAGCTGATATTGAAGACGATTACCGGAAACGTCATCACCAAATTGTTCCAACAGCACTCTATCATCAACTAATGCTGACACCTCATTACTAAGGTGATAACGATCAGGTAGCGCCTGTCTTAAATTTTCATGATGTTCTGTGAGTTGGGATTTATCCCACTGTTGGATGACAAACTGTAAAACAAGTTTTTTCATTCAATTTAAGATTCGGAAAATGCCCACGCCAACATCGTTGGCGTGGGACATTAAATCAATTCACCAGACTTTGAATCGGTGCCGGAATACGGCCGCCTAAGCGAACAAAGCGGTTTTCCTGACTCCCCATATTGACAGCCATGACTGGGCCTTCACCCAACAGACCACCAAACCGGACAATATCACCTGCTTTTTTGCCAGGCGCTGGAATCAATCTTGCCGCTGTGGTTTTTTTGTTGATAACACCAATTGCCATTTCATCAGCAATAATCGCTGAAAGCATTTCAGCTGAAGTATCTCCAGGTAAAGCCACCATATCCAGGCCAACTGAACAGACGGCCGTCATGGCTTCGAGTTTTTCCAGATTCAAGGTGCCGTTTGCAGCCGACTCAGCAATGGTCAAATCTTCACAAACCGGAATAAACGCACCACTTAAACCACCCACATGTGAGCTGGCAAACGCACCACCTTTTTTCACTGCATCATTGAGCATGGATAAAAACGCGGTACTGCCTGGCGCACCAAACGCCGGTATTCCAATCGCTTCAAAGATTTCACCAACACTGTCATTACGATTCGGTGTCGGTGCCAACGACAAGTCGACAATACCAAATGGCAGATTGAGTAATTGCGCCACTTCACGGCCCACCAACTCACCAGCACGTGTCAGTCTGGCTGCGGTTTGTTTAATGACATCCGCCGCACGGCTCAGATCCATATTTTCATCTTCAGCCAAGGCTTTTTCCAAAGCCGCTTTTACTACGCCCGGTCCACTGACGCCTACACTGACAACCGCATCTGCCTCACCGATGCCTAAATAAGCACCGGCCATAAACGGCACATCTTGTGGAATATTGGCAAATACCACTAATTTTGCAGCAGCAAGGCCATCATCGTCTGCAGTGAGTTCTGCAGCCTGTTTGATGATTTGCCCCATCTTGAGAATCGCGTCCATATTGATACCGGCACGCGTACTGGCCACATTGACGGATGAACAGATTCGTTGCGTTTCCGTCAGCGCCTGTGGAATCGCTTCGATCAAAGCCTGATCGCCTTTACTCATGCCCTTCTCTACCAAAGCAGTGAAACCACCAATAAAATCCACACCCAGTTCATGCGCCGCTTTATCAAGCGTTACAGCGACCTCAACTAATTGTTCTGAACTGAAAGGTGCACCGACAACACCGATTGGGCTGATGGAAATACGTTTGTTGGCAACTTCAATACCGTAACGTCTTTCAATGCGGTTACAGGAAGCTACTAACTGACCGGCATAACGGGTGATTTTGTCGTAAATCTTACGTTTGAACGTTTCCAGATCATGACTGACACAATCTGTCAGGTTGATGCCAACAGTAACGGTGCGAAGATCCAGGTTTTGTTCCCGCACCATCATCAGGGTTGAAATAATGTCTTTTTCGTTGAGCATGAGAGGTTCCTTAATTACTGATGTTGCTCACGGATTCGAAGATCTTGCGATGTTGTGTATCAATTTCGATATCCAGTCTCTGGCCGACTTCATGGAGTGCATCACGCAAATCCTGCATGACGGTTGAACGCGGTACATCAACTTCAAACACCATCAGATTGTCCATCGGATTTTTGCCACCTTTGAAAATCGCCTGAATATTGGTGATATTCACCCCATGACGTGCCAGCTGGGTGGATACTTCAGCAACCAGACCACGGCGATCCGGGCCGATTACGGTCAGAATATAGGGTTGCACTTCAGGCGGATTTTCCTGCCAGGGTGTTGGTTGCTCATCCCAGGGATCAACGTGAATCGACAAACGCATTTTCTGGCCTACCTGCTGGAGAGCCTTGTGTAATTCTTCACACTGAGCGTCTTCTGGCATTGAAACCATTAATAATGCGCCGAATACCGATTGAAGTAGTGTTTGGCTCAGGTTTTCAATATTACCGCCGTGCTCGGTAATAACCGTGGCAACTGCTGCCATAATGCCGGGCTGGTCATTACCAAGAACCGAAATGAGTGCCTTGTTCACGATGTCTCCTTGTATGAGATCGAATAGTTAAAAGCGGGTTTGAGCATAATTTTCTGAAGGGAACCGCCAACTCCTGTGGTCAATAGACCAAAGCAAATCCATAATGTCACATTGACGTGCCATTTTAGTTCATTAATGATGAATTTTTGTACAGATAAAGAATAGTCGGATAGCTTATCAAATTAGGGCTTGTTGATGTGCAATTTACCTATCATGAAGTTTTTGCTGTTTTATCGTTTAATAAGCCTAGTCTGCACTTGCGTCAGCTGAATTTTCAGCTTTATTAGTACGGCTTTTCCAGCCGATTCTAACGCTTTGAGGGTGTCGCAACTCTTAGTGCTTTCTGAAACATTTGCGAAGTTTGTATCAAAATTAAAGTTTATTGTTTACTCCTAAAAAAGAGTTTTTTATGGCCATTCAATTTCTCCCGATTATCAAAGCTGTTGCGCCTTATGTAGCCCAAGTTGCAGCCTATGCGATACCGGCATTTACTGCCAAACCCGAAGCGGTCAAAGCCGATCCGGTTGTGGTTAAACAGATAGAAGAATTGCAAAAAGCAGCAACACAGAACGCTCAATCCATTCATGTGCTGGCTGAAAATATGCAGCAGGCGATCAGTGGCTTTGAAACGGCTGCTGAAGAAGCCAAAAAGCAGGTTAAAACCTATCGAAATCTCTTATTTTTTTCATTAGGTTTGTCAGCGATATCAGTGCTGATATGTCTATATCTGCTTTTGAGATAGGTCACTATGCCACATTGCATTATTGAATTTTCCAGCTCACTGGATATCTCACCAGACATATTGGTGGAGGCCGTTCATCATGGGGTATTGGAATCGGCTTTATTTGAGTCATCCCATATTAAAACCCGAGCACTGGCTTATGAGTATTTTCGACTGGCGGAGGACTGTAACGATTTTATCCATGTCACTATCCGTCTGCATCACGGCCGCACCACACAACAGAAGCAACAGTTAACCAAACTGGTATTACAACAGTTGGAAAAACTTGCGTTAAAAAGTACTTCTATAACGCTAGAAACGGTAGATATTGAAACTGAAAGTTATGCGAAAGCTATCACCCCTTAACCATTAAATGCACATCCCTTTCAGGTTTGAATACCCTGTTTTTCCGCTAATACTTGCTGATGGCGCATTGCTGTAACGGAAGGATTCTCACCAAATAGACTGGTGTAATCATGGGTAAACTGACCGGCATGAAAAAAGCCCCATTGCTGGGCAATCATCGAGATGGTCTGCTCATCCTCTAACCCGTTTAGCAAAATCCGTCTTACAGCATTGAGCCTTGAAATCCGCATACATTTAAGCGGGCTTATTCCCAATACATCTTCAAAACAATATTGCAGGGTACGACGACTGACATGTGCCAGATCACACAGATCCGTAATACTGAGCGGTTTATCAGGGTGGGAGTCCAGATAGGCTGTGATCTTTTCTACCACGGCACGGCGTTTCACAAAGCTCGGTTTTTCATGAATCTGCTGCTCGTTTTGCTGCAGAATCTCCAGCACTGCCATAATTAAAATATCTTCCTGATGCTGTCGGATCAGATGATCTTGTTGTGGCTTCAAAACATCATTTAACAAGTAACGCAGTGAATTCAGTTTGTCGGACTGCCAGAATCTTAATGGCGAATAAAACAAACTGTTATCTAATTCGATACCTTGTTTACGAGCGAAAGCATGAAGCGTGGCTTGATTAATGACAATGCCAAAAATATTGAATTTTTCTGGGGTAACTAATTCAAACTGGGTATTGCCAGGCCGAATCATCAGATGATCACTACTGACATGATGACCATTGATACGGCAGGATTTTTCATCTGCTGAAAAACCCAGCCAGATTGCATTAGGCCATACATTGCATTGTTGTCTTACGGTTTGGCTGGTGTGCTCTCGAAATGCATGAACTGAATCAAACAGTACTTCTTCAATTTTGCCGTAAAAGCGTCCGTTACTAATCTGATCATACTGCTGTTGCCAGTTTTTCAGGTTATGGGCCTGCTCGTCGGCATCTGTGGCTTCCATAATGCACCATTTAGATACAGTCCCGCTTTGTTTAGGTGCAAATTTTTCTGGATTATCGGTCATCTGCTTTACCTGTTTTAATAATAATGCCGGTGCTGCCTAAGTAAGTAACTGAATATAAACCCAATATTATTTTGCCGATTTTCGATATTCGGCCGGTATAGATATCGCATTCATAGTTTGTAAACTTTGTTTATTCAGGTGCAATTTTTATTCCATCTAATTGGATTTAAAGCAGTTTATGAGCCAAAGCTATCGATATCAGTTGGGCAGCAAAACCTATCAATTCGCAGATTTAGCTGAATTGATGGCAAAGGCGACCCCTGCCCGCTCGGGAGACCGATTGGCCGGTGTTATTGCTGAATCAGCAGAACAACGTGCTGTCGCTCAATTGCTATTAGCTGAAGTACCTTTAAAAACATTTCTGAATGAAACGTTAGTACCTTATGAAGATGATGAAATTACGCGTCTGATTATCGACGAACATGATGCAGAGGCATTTTCAGTTATCTCTCATCTGACAGTAGGTGATTTTCGGAATTGGTTACTAACCGATACCGCAAGCACAGAAGTCCTTAAACAAATCAGTGCTGGCATTACCCCGGAAATGGCTGCTGCCGTCAGCAAAATCATGCGTAATCAGGATTTGATTTTGGTAGCCCAGAAATGTCGAGTAATTACAGCTTTTCGCAACACCATCGGTTTACCCAAACGCCTGTCTACCAGGCTACAACCTAATCACCCGACCGATGATGTCAATGGCATCGCGGCCAGTATGCTGGATGGTCTTTTATATGGTTCTGGGGATGCTGTTATTGGTATTAACCCGGCAACCGATAATGTGACGCAGGCCACGCGGCTAATGAATCTCATGGATGAAGTGATTTCCCTGTATGAGATCCCGACCCAATCCTGCGTATTAACCCATGTCACTAATACATTGGAATGTATTGAAAATGGCGCCCCAGTGGATCTGGTATTTCAATCGATTGGTGGTACCGAAAAAACCAATAGTAGCTTTGGCTTTAATCTGGCGATTCTGGCAGAGGCCCAACAAGCCGCTTTATCACTGAAGCGTGGCACCGTTGGCCAGAACGTGATGTATTTTGAAACCGGACAAGGTAGTTCCTTATCCGCCAACGCTCATCATGGTCTGGATCAGCAGACCTGTGAAGCCCGCGCCTATGCCGTAGCCCGTAAATTTGACCCATTACTGGTCAACACAGTGGTCGGTTTTATCGGCCCGGAATATCTGTTTGATGGTAAGGAAATCATACGTGCCGGACTGGAAGATCACTTCTGCGGCAAGTTATTAGGGCTGCCGATGGGCTGTGATGTCTGCTACACCAATCATGCCGAAGCCGATCAGAATGATATGGATAACCTGCTGACTTTACTTGGTACAGCCGGCTGTTCGTTTGTGATGGGCATTCCCGGCTCAGATGACATCATGCTCAATTATCAAACCACCTCTTTCCATGATGCTTTATATGCCCGCCGGGTGTTGGGTTTGGGTGCAGCTCCGGAATTTGAAGCGTGGCTGGAAAAGATGCAGATCATGAGTAATGCTGGACTGGCCCAACTAACCAATCATTTACCCCCAGCCTTCGCCGGTTCACTGAACAGCTCAGCCGTGAGGCATTTTCATGGTTGAGGATAAAGACGTGCTGATAGCGGATGAATACAAAACTGTCGATGACATGGTGACGCATAATCCATGGCGCCAGTTGAGACAGTTCACTGCGGCTCGTATTGGTCTGGGTCGTGCCGGGGTCAGTACGCCAACCCGGGAATCTCTTGAATTTCAACTGGCCCATGCCCAGGCTCGTGATGCGGTGCATACCGAGCTGGATGTCGACACCTTGCAACAGCAGCTGCTCCAGTTGCAGCAGGATTTTCCACAAATCAATCTTCAAGCACCTTTGGTATTACACAGTCGGGCAATCGATCGTGTGACCTATCTGCAGCGTCCTGATTATGGACGACAGTTAGATGAAGCAAGTTTTACCAACCTGAAACCGTATTACTCCGAAACGCCCTATGACCTGGCGTTGGTCATTGCTGACGGCTTATCTGCCACCGCGATTCATCAAAATGTCGTGCCCTTTATTACCTGTTTGCTGCCAATCCTGATCGACGGAATTGAGAACTTTACTTTGGCACCGATCACATTGGTTCAACAGGGCCGAGTGGCCATTGGTGATGATATCGGAGAAGCACTTAATGCCAAGGCGGTATTGATGCTGATTGGCGAACGTCCCGGTCTCAGTTCACCGGACAGTCTTGGCTTATATATGACCTGGTCACCCAAACGTGGCCTGACCGATGACAAACGAAATTGTATCTCCAACGTGCGGCAAGCAGGGCTTTCCTATGCTACTGCAGCACACAAATGCCTTTATCTGCTGAGTGAAGCTCGCAGGCTCCAGTGTTCTGGTGTTGCTATCAAGGATCGATCGACTGAAAAAGTCCTTGATAGCAGCGCCGTTCAAACCAGCTTTTTGCTGGACAACAAAGTTGACCGAAAAGGGGTAAACGGGAAATGACTTTAACTAAAATGAGGATAGTAAGATGGAAAACTCGCCAACACTAGAATCCTTGCAGGCAGCGTTAGATGCCCAGCAAGCTGTATTCGAAATGCATCAGGCCATGAATGTAGAAGTTTTTTATTGGTGGTGTACTGCCATCATGTTAATGATACATGCAGGCTTTCTGGCCTATGAAATGGGCGCTTCACGAAGTAAAAACGCACTTGCAGCCGGTATCAAGAATATTCTTGCTATCGCACTGATTATTCCGGCATTTTATCTGTTTGGCTGGTGGATTTATAACGCATTTCCTAATGGTTTTGTCCCGATTGAAGCAGCAGCTGCATTACCATGGGCTGCCAGTATGGGTCCTGATGTTCAGGATATGGGAACCGGGATTTTCTGGGCAGCATTTGCCTTATTCGGGGCCACAACCGGGTCAATACTCTCCGGGGCGGTTATTGAAAGGATACGGGTCAGTGCGTTTCTGATACTGACTATTTTCCTGGGTGGTGTGGTCTGGATTATGGCAGGCGCATGGGGCTGGCATCCAGATGGCTGGTTGTTAACCGAATTTGGTTATCACGATGTCGGTGCTTCTGGCGTTGTACATGCTGTAGCGGGTTTCTTTACTCTGGGTGTTTTGATGAACCTGGGTGCTCGTAAAGGCAAGTTCATTGACGGTGTGCCACAAATCATTTCTCCTCACAGCCTGCCAATGACATTGATTGGCCTGATGATGATTATCTTTGGTTTCTTCGGGTTCCTCGGTGGTTGCATCATCTTTAATGGTGGTGAGACAGGTTGGACCACAATTTATGGAACACCTACTAACCTTTCAGCATTTGCTTTTAATACGCTGATGGGATTTGCCGGAGGTATTATTGGTTGCTACATCGCTACACGTGACCCATTCTGGACCATGTCTGGTGGTCTGGTCGGTATTATCTCTGTAGCAGCTGGTCTGGATATCTACTCTCCTTCACTTGCGTTCATCATTGCCGTGACTACCGGTATCGTGGCAGTTCAATTTGCCAAGTTCCTGGAAAAACGTGGTATTGATGACGCGGTCGGCGCTGTCAGTGTTCATGGTTTCACAGGTGTTGTTGCGGTTGTTCTGGTCGGTGTATTTGCCGGTGGAACACCTAATGCAGAAGGTTTACCGGAAATTAGCTTTGTTGGCCAGCTCATCGGGGCTGCAGTAATGGGGCTGATGGGCTTTGTACCAGGGTATGGCTTGTCATTTTTACTGAAAAAAGCCAACAGCCTGCGTGTACCTGAAGCTTGCGAAGATATCGGTATTGATGAGGTTGAACTCCTGGCTAAACCTTATCCGGAAGGCGGCGTACCCGCTATGACGGATCTGACCACCAGTGAAGTGCCTAACAAATTAGCCAATTCTGAAACCTAAGGAGCATTATTATGGGAAGTTCAATTACAACCTGGGAAAACGTCGGTGCCTATTTTACCTTTGCAGATAACCCTTTTGCTTTGGTGCTATTTGCAATCGGCACAGCCGCCATTATTGCCGGATTGATTATTTCAATTATCCGTCATGAAAATGCGGCGTTTGAAAAAATTAAGTAGGGTTTATTCCTGCTTTATGCAGGGTTAAAAATTACTTTAATTCATAAAAAACCCCGGCTTAAAGCCGGGGTTTTTGTTGGTAAAGCAGATAAACAGACCCTAAATTAATCTCTATTCCAGTCCTTTAAATCACGCATGGCATATTTAATTGCACGTTCCCAGGCCTGATCAGTGTTGCCACGAAAATCATAAGATTTACGCTTGATCAGCTTTCCTGACTCTACTTCTTTAAACTCAACATGTAATGTTGAAATCAGATGACTCATACGAAATACATTTGGCACAATCACCAACTCTGCACCCAGCTCTTTCGCTAAGGTAAGTTCACAACCATTGCAATAATGCAGATCGTGCTTTTCATCAAACGCTTTAACTTTCGCCAGAGAATCGGCATCGTTGATGATATTAAACTGCGTCTTATCGTCTAATTCATTTCGCAGATGTTCACTGAACTTGGCAATCTTTTCTGCGTTCTCGGCTTTATCGCCGGTTACTGAGCTATCTCCAGTAATCAGAATATCCAGCACAAGAGTTTTATAGTCATGTTTCTGATGGTCATCAGCCATAACAGAGGCAGCACTGACAAACAATAACAGCGTCAGGATGTATCTGGTTGCACGGATCATTAACGGCATACGGTTCTCCTAAAATACGATTACTCACCCTAACAGTGACTGCAGAAAAACCAAACAGTTTTATGACTGCAAACAGCGGGATATTTGCCCGTTCAATAAACTGATGATGAATTAATGCTGGAAATGCCCGTTTTGCAGAAAATGCAGGGTCTGCGATTGCACCGTATCGTTCGCCATAATAAACGGATGTGTTTGCTCAACCACCAGAAAATCCTGCATGCCATCCAATCGGGCATTTTTGATGGAAACCTTGCCATCATCAGGTCCGGGAATCAGCGTCGATAAGATTAGATTGATCGATCGGTTTCCAGTAATAATACCCAGTTCAAAAGTGGCAGGCCCCAACTGGTTGGGAATAGCGTCTTCTGTTGTCCCCAGCTGCTTGCCGGCAGGCCCGTTTATCCATTCAAATAAGCCCCAGGTGCCCAGTTTGTCGACCACTTCGCTGCCTTGATTAGGCGGCGATAACATGACTACCCTGCCAATTTTGATTTGCTGATGTTTCGTCGCGAGTTGCCTGACAATAATGCCTCCCAGTGAATGGGTGACAAAATGCAAAGGTGTTAAAACATCGCCGAAACATTGTTGGATTTCCGGTACAACAAATTCGCTGGTCAGATTCTCGATTCGGTGTTTGCGGGAAGGATAATCGATATTACATACTTTAAATCCTGCTTTAATCAGATGTTTTGCCATCGAATCCATTGAGCCTGCTGTGCGAGCCAAACCATGTAACAGCACAACATTACCTGCTGACTCCTGCTCCTGACTGTGTGCTAACGGTGAGCTTATGCTCAGCATTAGCCAGCCAAAAGCCATTAACCATCCACAATTTGGCAAACGGTTATAATTTTTCATCGCAACTAAATTGATTTTGCAGTAGCTAATTTTCCTGTGGGCTTGGTGCTTTTTGCTATGGCAATATCCTGCCAGAGTTTTTCCACATGTGACTCTACCGGTCGACAGTATCCAGCAATCAGCATAATACTCAATGTGGTTAAAAAGCCATACACGCCGGGTGTCCAGCCATAAGTGATGATAAATGCTGGCTCAAAGATGGTTAAGCCAAATGATACTGCCATCCCCGCCAAAAACCCATTCACTGCACCGATTTTATTGGCACGCTTCCAATACAACCCAAGTAACACCACCGGAGATAAAACAATCATGCCCTGGTAAGTCATCAACGCCAGAAACACTAATTGCCCTTCTCGTATATAAGCCCCAATCAATGCACCGATACTCATAAAAACTACTGACCAACGGGCAATTTGCAAGGCAGTTTTCTCACTGATATCACGTTTAATGACCTGTGCCAGATCACCTGAAATTGCGGTAGACATAGCATTAAGGATACTGCTCACCGTCCCCAGACTTGCCGCCATTACCAGCACCGCAAAGAACCCCAACGGCCATGCACCTGCCTGACTATGGATCCAGAACATTGCTTCCTGAGGATTTTGTTGAGCAAATGGGAGTGGATGTAATGCCATTGCCAGCAGAAACAGTAAACCGAATGACAGAATACCCAGCGTCGGCGCAAATAACACCGATTGTTTGATGGTACGAATACTGTCTGCAGCAAATAACTTGTTATAGACCCATGGCCACATAAAGCCGCCCAGACCACTGGTTATGACAATCGCCATCCAGTAATTTGGCGACATATCCCAGCCGGGACCGGGAAAGGTTAATGCTTCGGGGCTTTGTTCCAATATGCGTTGCATAGCGCCTTCAATACCGCCAAGCTGGGTATAAATAACCCATAACAGAATGGCTGATCCCGCAATCAGCATATACAGACCCTGAATAATATTGGCAGTGATAACTGAACGCATGCCACCGAGTGCGACATAAAACACCACCACAAATATGCCGATGATCATGCCCAGTAACGGGCTTATAAATCCATCAGTCGCATAATTAAAAACGTAACCAATGGTGTACCACTCCATTAATAACCACGGTACTGATAACGCTACACCGGCAAAACCTGTTAATACCCGGATTGCATCGCTTCGATAACGTAACCCCAGCAGTTCTGACTGGGTACGGATGTTATATTTCTTGCCCCAGATAAAGGATTTTTCAGCGACCAGATACATCACCAGCATGGTGATAATGCCATAAGGAATAACGTACATACCGATCATGCCAAAACTGACGGCAAACCCTGAAAACACGGTATACCCGGCACCGACATACCAGGTAGCAAGAAAGCCTAAGGTAATACCCAACACCCCAATACTATGACTTGCTGTTGCATAATCATTCAGCGTTTTCACGCCCATCTGACGACGGTTTATCCATAGGATAAGTCCCAGAAAACCCGCCAGCATCAACATTGGAATCATTTTGATGCCTCCGACTCTACTTCAATATCCAGATCACCACTACGACTCTCAACCAGATACCAGCAAGCCAGAAAAAAGGCGCCTAATAACGCCATGGCAATCTGCCAGAGAAAGGCAAACGGTAAACCAATAAAACTGGGTTCAACACGATTAGCCCAGGTAAAGAAAATGGGAAATGTGGCCAGTACAATAGTGGATAAAATTAATAGTAGAAAAATGGCTGAACGCATAAAAGTCCAAATCTATTTTATTAAAATGGGTGCGATGAGCATGTCAACAAATTCATCGCAATTCAATATCCATGATTAACGGAGTATTCATAACTCAGGGCCGGTATAACTGAAATATCTTTCAGTTATACCGGCCCTGAAATGGTTATAAAAAAACTGCTTAAATGCGGTTCAATATTAAGATTTCTTTTCGATTGCAGCAGCCAGTTTGGCAGATAACAAACCAAAAACCGCACCAAGAATCGTGGAAAGAATGATGATCAATACAGGATTAGTCATATCCATAGTTATGGCACTTCCAGCATTTGCTGTTTGTAAACCAAATGCGGCAGTTGCGGCATAACCATAAACATTGGCTGGTACCACCGATAACAAATCAAATCTGGCCACAATAACCAGGAAAAATACGGTTACACCGACATAAATAGCGGTTCCTACAACACCTGGTAAACCCAGCGGGTTGGTAGTCGCTAACAATAAAGCAATGCCAGCAATCACCGCACCATAGCTCATGCCCACAATGGTTTTCTGTAAAGCCGGCATATCAGCACCGGTATGGAAGAAACATGCCCAGGCAATAAAACCTGCCCAGACCAAAACAAAACCAGCTAATGGACCTAAAGCCAGGTACGCCCAAATAGCTCCTAATAAAGCAATACTTATTGATAATGCAGTTAACTTTGACATACGTTCTCTCCGTTGATTTTTATTAAATTAACAACCCGTTCCTCGACAAATTTTATTTATAACTTTTTTTAACTATAGGGTTGCCGGAGTGATAGTAATCCTATATTTCATCAACTGTAAACCAGTTTGCACCACAATTGTGCGTAAAGTGAGTAAAAATGGGGCACCACATTTTTTTTATGTTTAATCAGTAGCTTAATGTGACGCAACATTTAATTGAAACCTTCACGGTTATAGCTAAGATCGTTAGCAACCTTAGTTGAATATAGATTTTGATGATAAATATTGGATTTAAATCATTCTGTTGGCCTTTGATTTTTCAAGGCGACTAATGCTGAAGGCTATTTTTTTCCAACAAGGCAGAAATGAAAGATTTACAGGCCCCAAGACTATGCTTTTCTATTAGTATTCGCTATCGTTCACATACTGCTCGTAACGCCGCGATTCGCAGTTTACTTTTTTCAGATAGCTCCCTGCTATCTGTATTAATCAGATTTTGGAGTTGCGAATGCAGAAAGTCGCTATCTTTCAGCATGCTGATGGCGAATGGATTGGTTCCATGCGGCATTGGTTTGCAGATAAACCGTTTCAATTGACTACTTATCGGTTGGATCAGCATGTTCAATTACCTTCAGTCACCGAGTTTGACTGGTTAATCATTATGGGTGGGCCTATGAGCACTTATGATGAAACCAACTATCCCTGGCTGATTGGTGAAAAACAACTTATCCGTGAAGCGATTGACGCAGAAAAGACTGTGCTGGGGATTTGTCTCGGCTGTCAGTTAATTGCATCAGCCATGGGGGCCAAAGTATATCCAAATGCTCAACAGGAGATCGGTTGGTTTTCCGTCAATAAAATCGATCCCGAAATAACATGGATGCCTGATGATTTAACCCCACTTAGCTGGCATGGAGATTGTGTAGAGTTACCTGAAAATACCCGTTGTTTTGCCGATAGTAGGATTACTCCCTGTCAGGGTTTCTATTTTGGCAAGCGGATTTGGGCATTACAGTTTCATCTGGAAGTTGAGCCTGGCACGGTTGAAGCCTTTCTGGCATTGGAAAAGCATCCCTTGCCCGAGACCGAGTTTGTACAAAAGGAAGTGGAATTAATGGATAACATCGATCAGCTGAAACGAAGCAGACAAGCAATGTTTGCTTTATTGGATGTTTTACATCGGGAATCTGATACCAATAGATAAAGCTTTCTGTGGTGGAGTAGCTTGGATAAAGCTGGCTACTTCACGACAGGTTCAATCTGCATTCCCACTCTGATTTGACCATCTGACAGAACATCGGCACGCAGTCCGGCTTTATGCGTAAATGCTTTGACGATAGCTTTTTTGCTTATGCTATCGTTTTCCAGTAATGCGCCCAAGGTAGAGCAAGGTTCACAAAGTTCTACGCCCTTGAAACTGACATCGCCAATCCGAAAAACCTGTCCAACTAAATCGTTAAGACGGACGCCTTCGGTAATTACATTCCGCCGGGTATCAGACAGACTAATCTGCTGCGAAAAACGCCGATTAAACTCACTGATTTCTTCCTGTTCGATAAAGGTAATGTTCTGCCCCGGCCATTGGCTTCTATCAAAATTGCGGTCGCCTTTAATACCTTTTCCCGCAACCAGATCAATTTCCGGGACTTGTCGTTGCCCACCCAGATTTTCGCTTGCTGTAAAAATTGCTTTTATCATTTCGAAATTGCTTTACATCCATTATTAGCGAATCAAAAAAGGAGCATGCTTTCAGGCACACTCCTTATTGAGTTTATGAACATTACTTTAACTTGATAGCAAAGTGTTTATAAACCTTACTTTTAATCAACCAGGTTCCACTAAAACCTTTCTCCAGCATAAACGCATCTCCTGGTCCGAAACTTTGTGGCTCACCATCATCCGGCGTAACCACTACATCGCCTTCAATCAGATGTACAAATTCCCATCCAGCATAAACCGCATGATAGAGGCCTGGTGTCGCTTCCCAACACCCGGTGATCATTGATTCATCAGGACTGGTATATTCAATCCAGGTTTTCATGGTTGGATTGCCTTCAACCTTGGTCCATCCATCCAGATCAGTCTCGATAGGTGCGACTGTTTTATCGACAATTTTGGTTAATCCCGTCATTTTATTATCCTAGTTTGTGAGCATACTTGTGTTGTTAGGCTTCTTTAGCAACGGGCACTTCGCTTTTGTCAGACAAATAGGCTTCTAGCGAGTCATCCAAAGCCTCCAACCAAGGGGTGTGATGAGGTGGCGACATAGTGCCGGTCATTAGCGACCGATACGAGTGATCACGGAAGGTCATAATGTTTTTCTTCTTATGATATTTCCATTCCAGGAAAGTCTGATTGACGGCTGGAATATCAAATGAAGGATAGTCCGTGGCATCAATTAATTCCTGGATGTAATCGCCCTGATAGGTATACATTTCTTCAGCCGTTTCCAGCGTCAGCTCTTTCTCCCGCCACATCATACTGTGCGCCTTCATGTCAGCTTTTGACGGTAATGCAATACGCCCCATGATAATGTCTCGAACATACCAGGCCTGCGCATCAAACATATTGAATGAGTACCATTGATCCTGCATGCCAAGATAGAAAAACTTCGGATTATCCTCCCAGACCACGCCTTTATAGAGATTCAGCGGCCACAAACGATTGTTGGTCTTTAAGCGTAAATCATCGGAGAGGAATGGGAAGTAATGTAAATAGCCGGTACATAAAATAATCGCATCAATTTTTTTCGAACTGCCATCGATAAAATAGGCCGTATCGGTATCAACTCTGACCAGATTAGGCTTTTCATCCCAGTTTTCCGGCCATTTATAGCCCATGGGTGCCGTTCTATAACAGCTAATCAGACTGCGGGCACCGTATTTGTAACATTGCGAACCGATATCCTCCGCAGAATAACTGCTGCCCACCAGCAAAATATCTTTGTCTTTAAATTCCAACGCATCACGGAAGTCATGGGCGTGCAGAATACGTCCACCAAATTTATCAAAGCCTTCAAAGGTGGGGACTTTTGGCGTAGAGAAATGGCCAGTAGCACAGACCACGTAATCAAATTCTTCAGCGTAAACCGTATCTGTGCTGTGATCCTGAACTGTGACGGTGAATTTTTGACTGGCATCATCGTAGGTTACATTGCGAACAGCGGTGTTAAAACGGATATATTTACGTACACCGGCCTTTTCTACCCGGCCTTTAATGTAATCAAACAACACTTCGCGCGGTGGATAAGAGGCAATCGGTTTACCGAAATGTTCTTCAAAAGTGTAATCGGCAAATTCCAGACATTCCTTGGGACCATTAGACCAAAGGTAACGGTACATACTGCCATGTACCGGTTCACCATTTTCATCCAGGCCGGTGCGCCATGTGTAATTCCACAAACCGCCCCAATCACTTTGTTTTTCAAAGCAGACTATTTCTGGAATTTCAGCCCCTTTTGACTGGGCGGATTGAAATGCTCTAAGTTGTGCAAGGCCACTGGGTCCAGCGCCAAGTACCGCTACTCGAGTTGACATAGGTTCACTCCATCAAAGTTATTTATAAACATGAGGCTGCGTTTAATGCAGCTGTCAGCGTAAAAGTAACTTGCTATGGCGTGATGAAAAATCCTCTTCTATGGGTATCCCAAACAGGGTAAGTGGTTAATTAAGTGGAAAAATACCTATTTATTCAGCTATCTGAAAAATAATTCCCTCAACACCAAGTACCATTCCACTCTCGGAATACAACCCCCTCCCCTTATCAAGAACTACAATTTCATTTCCATTTGCCTGGGTCAGACGGTATTGGATAGTAAACGTGTTTTGGTTTTCCAGAGCGATCTGCACCTGCTCCCAGACATAGCCTGCATCTGCTGCATGAATCATCGCCCCCAGTGACACCTGTGGTTGATTCAACATAGTTTGGGCACTGTAACCGGTTACATATTCACAGCCTTCACTGACATATTCCATCGACCAGCTGATATTGTTTCGCGCTCGATACAACATGGCCGGTAAACGATCCACAAGACTTTGCAAACTCCGGTAGCTGGCATGACGCACCTGCTCATTACGAACCTGGGGGGTAATATCACAAAGTGTGGCCGACAATGGATAGAGTTTATTTTTTTCCACTGACTGTAAGCGCATTTCACACCAGCGCAGTTCGCCACTGGCACTTATCAGGCGAAACCAGATAACTTCTTTTGCTTCACAACGCATGTTCTGCAACAACTGTATCCAGTTAGAAATATCCTCTGGATGGAGAAAGTCAGTAAACACCTTGCCTTGGGTTTGCTCTATGCTGATACCGGTAATATCCTGCCAACACTGATTAATCATTATTATCTGATGCTGTTCATCGAGCATCATGACGACATCACTGAGACTATTTAGCAGCTGGGTCAATTGTGATGCTGTGGGGGCGGAGTTAACGATTTTATTTGGCCATTTAAGTAGGGTCATTTCAGCCTTCCCGGTCCGGCAAATCAGCCGAGTGATTATTGTGAGCCCATGCCGCCAATTCCAGTCGCGAGTGCAGATTCAATTTACGCAACAGGTTTTTGACATACACTTTGACCGTGCCATCGCTAATCCCTAACTCGCGGGCAATCAATTTATTGTTCAACCCCCTGGATATATGAAATAGCGTTTCACGTTCCCGTTCTGTCATCTGGGTAAACGCCGCATTCGATTGGTTGCCGGTTTCCGTTTTATGTTCGCGAAGATGTGATGCAAGAGATGTGACGGCTCCGGCGTTGATCACCACATTGCCTTTTACCGCTGATATCAGTTGGGAGAGGATTTCATCCGGCGGTGTATCTTTTTGCAGAAAACCGTTAGCCCCGGAACGCAACGCCTCAAGTAAAACTTCCTGATCATTGCAGGCGGTGATAATAATGATTTTGAGTTGCTCATCATGGTTGCGAAGCTGTTTGAGCACGTCTAGTCCCGACTGCTCTGGCATCTGTAAGTCGAGTAACAGAATATCCGGATAGGTATTGCTTAAATTGTTTAATAACGACCTGGCAGAATCATATTCAGCAATCACTGTCAGTTCATCACTGTCATTTAGCAGCTCCACTACCCCACGACGAAACAGTGGATGATCATCTACCACGACCACGGATATAGGCTTCATACTTTATCTCCAATATCCATATCCAGTTGCACCAATGTGCCACCATCATGCCGTTGCGATATTTGCAGTTTTGCGCCCACCCGCTCGGCACGCTCATGCATTATTTGCAAACCAAAACTGTCACTACGCGCTGCTGCGAAATCAATGCCTGTGCCGTTATCTTCGACCTGGATATGCAGTTTCCTGGGGTCTTTCAATATCAGTCTGACCCGGGCATGGCTTGCATGAGAATGCCGTACGATATTGCTGAGACTTTCACGAATAATGTAAAGGATCTGAATAGACTGTTTCGGTGGCAACAGATTCGCTGGCAACCGGTTATCCAATTCAAATACAATTGCTGACTGCTGTTCAAATTCTCTTACCGAATTGGTCACGCCCTGGGACAGACTCTCACTTTGCATGGTCAGTCGCGAGGCAGTGATCAGTTCACGAGTCTGATGATAGGCACATTGGGTATAGGCAGCCAAATCCTCAGTAATCGGCTTCAGCTCGGCAAACTCTGTTTTGAGACATAACTTATCAAGCTTGGCACTTTTAAGTTTCAGGTAACCCAGCACCTGGGCCAGTGAATCATGCAGCTCTGCAGCATAAATCGCCCGTTCTGCAGCCAACGCCTGTTTAACCTTGCTCTCACGTTGAAACCAGGCTTGTAAACCCTTGGCAATAATCTGCTCCATTAACACCATTTCCCATTTGAGTTTTTTTTCATTCGGCAATGCCTGACTGAAAACCATCAAAAGCCAAATGGTCTGATTATCATGCTCAAAAAGACGGCTTGGAACACATGTAACTGAAGTTCCGTTTATCTGCAGATGAATATAACCATTTTCTTCTGGCCTTCTGATAGTGAAATGCTGATGCAGACTCTGAATCAATTTTTGTGATGGCGCTTGTTCCATCGAATGATGCAAAAATGATTCTGACGTTAATGGGTTGCTGAATAAGACCAGTAGATCGCCCTGCTCAGCAGGAATGAATTGCTCATCTATCAATCCCTGTAACGAAGAGAGTACCTTGGGCAGAATTTCATTAATATCGTTGGCGGTTGCCAGTTTAAAAGCCAGATCATTCAAGTCCAGAGGAGGTTTGGGTTTATTTTTATGTTTTACAAACTGTAATTGCTGACTCAACCATTCTTGTATCGTTGGCCAGTTTTTCCGTTTGATATTGAGCATGACTCCATTGTCCTTCGGCTGAGGTCTTTTTTATCTCTACCGGCAGCTTTGGGCCAGTAAAAGACAAATAGCCACGAATACCATTTATCAGTGTAAAGCGTCATCACGCGAGGTTTTCCTTGCTGGAGACAGCAGTTTTTATGCCATCTAAAGTCAATTCAAGCCGGGGTAACCCCAATGAGGTATGCCATCAGGAGAATTGCTGCAATCTTGTTGAAGATAAATAGTGTGTTAGTAACAAGCAGCCATTTTTTTGGGAAAAGCAACTTCCTTTTATGCACTTTAATGTTGCGAAAAACTGAAAAAATGCACCAGATAAGCTCATATTTATCGCAGATTTTTCGTAATTGGGAATAACAGATGTTAGAACTGCAACAACAACAATGGGGGAAAGATTATTTTTTCACTTCCCCCTCAGAAAAGGTTATCAAACACTATCGATTAGCGGGGCATCAAGCGATAAAACTCTCGCTGATGGCTGGCGATAAACTGGCAATATCCAGCCAGGATAAAGCGCAGAACAGTGAACTTATCGTATTGAATTCCAATGGCAAATCGGCGCCAGAGCTCCTGGATAACCGCCCCCCTGTTCCAGCAGTGACTATCAAACAACAGCTTGAGCAGACAGGGGCAGCTGCAGAACAATTACGTGGTCAATTGGCAAACTGGCAAATTGATTCGAGCCATCTTGAGCAGGTTCTATCTATCTCAGGGTCAGAGACGGCAAATTTAACAGCACTCAACGAGCTTAACGTCATCATCGTCGCGGCGGGTGCAAAAATGACGGTGGTTCAACAGTCACCGGTGACAGAGATTGATATAAAAGTCACCTACGCCGAACCCAACAACGATTCATTGCCGGAGCCTTTAGGCCCGATTAAATCCGAGTTGCGAATCCCTCTCGCCTCAGCAAAAACCTATGAAGTCCAGAAAGGCGAATGGATCCAGATTATCGATGTTCATGGTAAGCAATGCTCCGACTTTGTCGCCTTTGATAAACAAGCCTTGGAACAGGGCATTGAAGTTGGTCTTGATGCGACCGCAACCCGGACGGTGATGGGCTTGAGTAATCCGGTTCCCGGTCTGCACTCACGTTTTCTGGGAACCGATCTGTTATCGATGGTGGAAGTGGTACAGGATACCGTCGGTCGTCATGACAGTTTCCTGTTAGCCTGCACGCCAAAATACTACGACGACAACGGTTATTTTGGGCATATCAGCTGCACCGAGAATTTTAACCGGGTACTGGCACCGTTTGGCATCGCTCCACGTGCTGGCTGGCCAGCGATCAACTTATTCTTTAACACGGCGATTGATGATTCAGGTGCTGTCTTTATGGATGAACCCTGGTCGCGTGCCGGCGATTATGTATTGTTTCGCGCCGATCGGGATCTTATCTGTGCCTCATCGGCCTGTCCGGATGATATTGATCCGGCCAATGGCTGGCAGCCCACCGATATTCATGTGCGTATTTATGGCGCCGAACAGAATTTTCCCCGCGCCATTGCCCATCGAACCACTTCTGAGGAGTTACCTCGCATGACCAAAGCATCCGGTTTTCATAACCGAACTTCTGAACTGACCAAAAAATTTATCGACTATGCCGGCTATTGGGTCGCCAATGAATACGATGGTTGGGGAGCCAATGCAGAATACCTGGCCTGTCGTGAACGAGTAGCGGTGCTGGATTTATCAGCATTACGTAAATTCGAAGTGGTCGGCCCGGACGCCGTGGCCTTTTTACAATATGTATTAACCCAGAATGTCAGCCGCATGGCGATTGGCGAAATTGCTCACTCAGCAATATGTCTGGAAACCGGCGGCATGATTGATGACGGTACTATTTTCCGGATGGGTGAACAAGCCTATCGCTGGATATGCGGCGCGGAATATACCGGTGTCTGGATGCGGGAAAAAGCTGAGCAAAAAGGTTTTAAAGTCAGTATTCGCAATGCAACTGAACAACTGGATAATCTGGCAGTACAAGGGCCGAAAAGCCGCGAATTACTAAGCGAAATAGTCTGGACTTCGGACAGCCAACCCAGTGTGGAAAAACTCAAATGGTTTCACTTCACCATTGGACGTCTTAGTGGACCGTCCGGCATTCCGGTGATGATTTCACGCACCGGTTATACCGGTGAGCTAGGGTATGAAGTCTGGTGCCATCCGGATGATTCACCGGCCGTATGGGATGCTGTCTGGCAAGCCGGTCAGGCTTATGATATTGCGCCTATGGGTTTTGATGCGCTGGATATATTGCGTATAGAAGCTGGTTTAAGTATGGCTGATCATGAATTTACCCATGAAATCACACCATTTGAAGCCGGCACCGGATTCAGTGTGCCACTCGATAGTAAACAAGAAGACTTTATTGGCCGTGACGCACTGGCCCGTCATGCTCCTGCAAGTCGTCATAAACTAATGGGCATGCTGCTTGAAGGAGGCGATCCTGCGGCACATGGAGATCACGTATATAGCGGCCGATTCCCGGTAGGCATTGTGACCAGTGCGACTTATTCGCCGTTAATGGGTAAACACATAGCCATGGTTAGAGTCGCTCCCGACTTTGCTCACATTGGAAGCCGGCTTGAAGTTGGAAAACTGGATGGTCAGCAGAAGCGACTTGCTGGTGAACTGGTTAAATTACCGTTTTATGATCCCAAGCGCGAGAAGCTGCTTTCCTGAGAAGGTTGCTCCTGGAGGCAGCAGTTTGCTGTCTCCATTCACCTTTGTGCCTCCTGTCAATTAGCTGCATGAACAATTGAATTTGAACAATAGATAAACTCCCCTGCCCAACTTAAACCCGCTGTAATAATCACTATTCGCGCCATCTAACTATTTGCTTAGTTTTCCCTTGCCCGCCAAAATGGCGTGTAGCTGATTTGCAGCAACTCTTTCTCTTCAATAAAAACCAAATTAAAGGAATGGCATGTCCGCCAGAGAACACGACGCTTCAGCTCTGCAGAAAATTATTTTTGCTGTGGTAATTGTGCTGGTAGCATTAAATCTGCGGCCTATCCTGGCTTCAGTAGGCCCGCTACTTCCTGCGATTCAACAGGATATAACCCTAAGCTTCAAGCTCGCATCATTACTGACAACCCTGCCTGTATTTGCAATGGGACTGTTTTGTCTCGCCGGTTACCAACTCGCCCATCGTTTTGGTGTAAATCAAATCATTCTCTTTTCAATTGTGCTGATTGTTTTGTCTGCGGCATTACGTTTATGGGCTTTCGATGCCAGTAACCTGATCATCACTGCGTTATTGGCTGGACTGGGGATCGCCCTGATTCAGGCGTTGATGCCAATGGTGATCAAAAATATTTACGGTTCACAACATCCTAGAATGATGGGGCTGTATATCACCGGCATTATGTTGGGAGCAGCAATCTCAGCGTCGATTTCCCCGTTCATTGAAGCTGAATACGGCTGGCGGATGGGTCTGGGCAGCTGGAGTCTGCTGGCATTAATAGCACTGATAGCCTGGTGGTTTTACAAGCCCGATGCAAAACGTTTTCAGGATGATGACGCACAAATTGTGGATACTCCGGGCCTATGGCGTAATAGGCGCAGCTGGTATCTGGCAATCTTTTTTTCATTGGGTTCCAGCTGTTATGTCTGTGTTCTGGCCTGGTTATCACCCTATGCCATAGAACAAGGATACACTGCAAAGCAGGCCGGCCTGATGCTTGGTCTTCTCACTGCGATGGAAGTCGTGGCCGGTTTATTATTTCCCGCTCTTTCGGCTAAAAATATCGACAGGCGCCGAATTCTTTATGTGCTATGTACACTGCAAATTATTGGATTTGGTGGTATGGCATTTAGACCGGATATAAGTTTATGGTTGTGGTCAGCGATTGCCGGGTTAGGTATTGGCGGGATATTCCCCATGGCATTAATAGTGACCATGGATCATCAAACAAACTCTCTGCTGGCTGGCAAACTGGCTGGGTTTGTTCAGGGTATAGGCTCAATGATTGCAGCTATCGCACCATGGATCGCGGGCTGGATGCGTGATTCATTGCAAAGTTTCACTATGGCCTGGGTTGCTCTCACTGGACTTGGAATACTTGCCTTATTAATGGCCCGCGCCTTTAACCCAAGCCGATATGTTGCCGTTTATCCACACTAAGAAGCTAATTTAGCCTTGTTAAATTCCCGCAGATGAAACCAATTTAGCCTTAATCAGTCCCCTTTAGTGTCTCATTATATCTCGCATGGGCATTGGCCCCCTGCATGACGATGGCGTCCTTCAATGACCTTTAAACAGTTCCGGTGATTATCAATATCACCGTGAAATCTGTAAGGTATTGTTTTATTTATTAAATTTCAAAGGTGGTAATTTATGGCAGAATCAGCGAAACACAGCTTCAATCCAGATAAAGGTTATATCGCATTACTGGGATGGAGTCTGAACGCTGTTGAAGCTGCCGAATCATTCGATCGACAATATGTTGTCGTCGCGCCTGATTGGGCAGAAGAATATTGCACTGAACACAACATTCCCTATATCAAATGGAATTTTGAACGACTCAATGATCGTTCGCTTGAAATCGCCCAAACACTGCAGGAAGCCGGTGTTGATGTGGCGATTCCCTTATTTGAAGAAACGGTTGAATGGGCCGGAGCAATCAACTCAGTGTTAATGAATAACCCCAGACTATTTGGTCAGTCACTGTTATTACGTGATAAAGCCTTGATGAAGCGTCGTGCTCAGCTGGGTGGCATTCGGGTTGGTATTTTTGAAGAAGCACATGATAAAGATGATGTAGTCCGTTTTCTGAAACGCGTTAATCAGACTCTACTCAAATTGGATGGCGATCCTAATGACCCTATTCATCTGAAAGCATTTGATAAAGCAGGTTGTCTTGGACACCGGGTGATTCGTACACCTGACGAAGTGGATATGATTCCGGATGAAGAATTTCCGGTATTAATGGAGTCGCATTTGGATGGCTGGGAATTTGCTGTCGAGGCCTGGATCCATAACGGTAAAATTCGTTTTCTGAATATTTCGGAATATGTCACGTTAGGTTATTCAGTGTTTGTTCCGGCAACGCCTGAACTTGAACAATATCGTCCAGAAATAACCAGACAGATCGAAAAACTGATTAAAACGTTTGATATTGAATTCGGTTTTGTACATCCGGAATACTTTGTTACCAGTGATGGTGAAATGTACTTCGGTGAAGTCGCCTATCGTCCACCCGGTTTTAAAGTATTTGAATTACTACAGCGGGCATATGGCTTTAATGCTTACCATGCGTTGATTCTTTCTTTCGATCCGAAAACGACTGAAGAAGAAATCAGCAGCTTCTTCCCGAAAGAAGTAGTGGATGCCAAAGGCGTCGCTGGATGCTTTGGGGTTTATCCTCGTCGTCGCGTGGTCAGCCGTTTGGAAATTCCACAGGAAACCGAAGATAATCCCTATTTCGATTATCATGAATTGACTGCACCACTGGAAGAAACCGTCACTAAACGCACCGCCTTTGGTACACATTGGGGTTTGCTATACTTCTTCGGCAAAGATCCCGTCGTGATGCGTGATTTACTAAAAGAACAGGAATCATTGGATTTCTATATTTAGTCGATTACCCTAAGCACACATGCAGTAAAAGCAGAAAGCAGGTAAACAGTTTGATTGAATCCAATGTCATTGAATATCCAGATCCGAATCAGTCCTTGTTGATTGAACGCCTGGATGAAGCCATTAAGCAATTGGAACAGGCGCCAAGTTTTAGCAAGCCTACCAAGGCTGGGCGCTTGTTTGATACCGTCAAGCGGGTTTTGCATGCCGATGGTGGCTTCAAGATTATTTCACAGCATATTGAGCGTATCGAAAAAGCTGGTGCGTTTGATAATTCAGATTATGCCAAACCGCAGATCCTGATACCGGCGCTGAGTGCGCCGGCACTGCTCAGTAATGATGTCTATACGGTGATTATTGAAACCTTAAGCGAATTAAGGTTTTTGGCAGTGACCAAACAGGAATATGTGCATCCGGAAATTTCGTCAGAACAGGCTCATCATTTTCTGACACAGGTACTGGCCGTTAATCTGAAACGCTTATTTTCGGCAGCCGATGAAGCAGAACGGGAATTGCAGGGTCGTTTGGCTGAGATCAGTCGGGGCTTGTTGCACCATCTGGCAGAAAGCATTGGCTATGAGCACGTTATTGATCAATTAATTGATGAAATCTGGCGAATTCTGCAGCAACGGCCTATTCAAGTCGATCATGTCAAACAGATGGTGACGCAAATTGCTATCTGCCGCCAAAATCCCGATATTGATATGGGCAATAGTGGTCAGGGCGCCGATCGATTGATTAGCAGTCTGTTCGGGCCAACACAGGCCTGTAGAGAAGATCCGGGCGTCGAAATTTATAAGCAACGACTGCAGAGCATGGACAATGCTGCACTTCAATATGAAGCCAGCGGTTTTGCCCGTGCGATGCATGATACCGGTCTGGTGTCGCCCTATCACTCTGTATTACTCAGACATTTATCGGAAGAAACTGATTATCTGTTAAGTGAGGCATTGGGCTTATCCTCTACCGGTCGAGATTGTCTGCTGAGTTTCAGTGATCTGGTACGGGCACTTATTGCTAAAGCTATTCATCCTGAAACCGCTCAAGCTGTTTACGGTCTTTCCTTAATGCTGGAGCGTGGCATTCTTTATCAACCTGCAATGGCGCCCTCTTTATGGCGACAATTATCGCTCCCTCTCTCTCCAGCGGCAGAAGAACGTTTGAATTCGTTATTTGGCGATTCTCCAGGTGCAAGCAGCCGATTACTGGAAGGCGTGTTATGTGTGCTTGGACAGCCTTTAGGCATTGGCCAGGGTAATAACCCGACCTGTCAGTCGGCCAGAGCGATGTCGATGTGGGCCTATAACGATCCGGATTATCTTTTACAGATGGTGGTTTGGGCGGCACGTGATGATGAAATCATTATGCATTTCGAAGGTAAGGCAATTTCATCACAAGACAGTCTTTCAGGTCTCGCCAGTCATTTACCCATGGATCTGGATCCGGTTTCACTTATCCTGGTACCGCATCTGGATCGGATTTATGCCGAAATGGGCCGTTGCTGTATTGATCGTGAGGGTGATCCTCATCGCTGGGTTAATCCGGAGTTTCATGGCTGGTGGTGTGGTCGCGGATTCAGTATTAATGTTGATGTAGCCTCAGGCAAACTAATGCAGCTGGAGGTGTTTCTTAGACATTTCTATGCCAGTTATCACCCCTATTACAATGACAATCAGCCTTTGATTCATCCTCAACCGGCAGGTATTGCGGTTACTGATAGTGCCCTGCGGTTTGTTGGCTGGCATGCGATTACTATCTTAAGGGTTACACTGGATCCAAATAGTGTCATGCGAGTCTATTTCTACAATCCCAACAATGACAGCGGTCAGAACTGGGGCGATGATATTCAGGTCAGTACGTCGGGAAATTCTGAACGGTTTGGCGAAGCATCCTTGCCTTTTGAGGAGTTTGCCTCGCGGTTGTACATATTTCATTATGATCCGTTAGAGCCTGGCCAATTTGCATTGGTCAAATCTGAAGAATTACAACGTGTAATAGATCGTATTCATCGTAGCTGGGGAGCCAGTCGCTTACCTGAACTGAACGATTGAATAAAGCTTGGTTATCTCTAAAGATGACAACAGCATCGGAGATAAAAGATAAAAAAACCTAAGGCAGCTCAAAATGATTTTCGTGTGATGGTCTGTCGTTTGAGTCGGAGTCTGACTGAGTTAAACTAGCCACCTGGTTTCTTCCCCTGTTTTTCGCTTGATATAGTGCTTTATCAGCCTGATGAAACAATTCATCCAGATGACTGCGTCCATCCCATTGCGCCACGCCGAGACTAGCTGTAACGTTGATTTTCTGATTTCGGTAAAGAACTTCAAGTGATTCAATTTCCGCTCGAATACGTTCAGCCACCGTATTAGCCAATTCATGATCAGCGCCGGATAAAAAAACCAGAAACTCTTCCCCCCCCATACGTCCAAATAAATCTCTGGGCCTGATAGCACTACTGATCGGCTCTACAATATTACACAACACTAAATCGCCGGCTTCATGCCCCAGGTTATCATTGACCTGTTTGAAGTGATCCAGGTCGATCATTATGGCGCTGGCAGTTTGTCCATCCAACCTTAAACGCTGTAACTCACGCTGTACTTCACCGAGAAAATGTCGCCGGTTGGGAATACCCGTCAGCTCATCAGTTGCGGCACTTTTAGCCAATCGTTCATTGGCTTTTTGCAATGCTTGATTGACCTCTTTCAATGCCAAAGTGCGTTCGTTCACCCGCTCCTCTAAAAACTGGTTTTGTGCTTTTAATGCATTTTCATGTTGTTTAAGCACATCACGTTGATCAGAAATCTCTTGAATCAGCATCGCCAGGCCAATCGAGACGACAGCAATAATGGCAAGATATTCCTGCGTCAGCCAAACGGCATTCTGTGGTGTATTGACGATTATCGGATGGGTACCACGCATTAAGTGTTCGACAGCAAAAACGGTAATCAAAGCAACCGTTGCTGCTGCACCGACGACGCCCAAGCGAATTGCAGCCAAAATACCAAGCAATACTAACCAGATAGGCGTGAAAAACAAAAAAGCTTTTTCATAGGCTTCAACGGTAAAGCTTTGATAACCAATCACAATCACAGCCGTCCAGAGAATTAATGCTTCCAATAAATAATGTAATTTAAATTGTGGCTGCCCTGCCTGGAGCCAGCGCCATAAAACCACAATCAATGGCGTTAATACCAGCATGGCCAACGCATCACCAAACCACCACAACTGCCATAAATTAATATAGCTGGTGTCGGTTCGCCCCATTAATACATAGACGATAGCTCCAGAAAGCCCGGCGAATGAAGCCGATAAAAATGGCGCAAAAAATAAAAAACATGCACCATTTTTAAGGTTTTTGAAATTAAAATTCTGACCACTTTTGCGTCGGATAAAAAAAGCTGCCAGTGAAACCGAAGCAATGTTGATTATTGCAAAACAGCTTGCTGCCCAGACCGGAAATGCCGGGATAGACGCTACTAGCTCTGCAATGATGCCGGCTATTGCAACAAAGGGTAGATAATGTTTTGGATAAATCAGAAATGCTGCCAGTAATATCGCATTGGGAGGCCAGAGGATGGCGATACCTTCGGGGGTGATGGTCTGATGAATGGCCACCAGGGCACCAAAATAATAGGCCAGCCCAACCAGCACCATCGCTTTAACAATCTGTAAGTTCAGATATCGGCTGAACAGAAAAACTGGTTTAGAGCCAATCATTAGCAGATCGCATGTATAACGTGATTAACAAACACCTAAAACCATCCGCTGACCATTAACCTGGCTAAAAATATTTTATCAATCATCTTCCCCCCAAGAACCGGATGAATTATTCATCTGTTTCAGTTTATTTTCTGTCGTCATTTATAACAAATGACAGAAAAATAATGCTACTGCCAGCATTTTCTTCATTAAAGTCCTTTAATGAACGTTTGATATACCTCTTATAGCTGTAAAGCCATACATTTATATGGTTATTTCCATAATGATAAAACTATCATTGCTCCGACACCGACTAACAATATTGCGGCCAGTTTATTCAAGTATTGATGTCCTTGTTTGAAGTACGACTGACCGACAGTTGCTGCCAGAAAGGCATAAACACACTTTACCCCTCCTACCGCTATAAACGTCACTAGAAAAATAACACCGGTGTCGGTAAGGGTTAACTCACTTAATGTGACCCAGGCAGGGAAAAATCCCATATAAAACAGAATCGCTTTATGATCTGCCAATGTCACAATAAACCCCATTAAAAAACTGCTTTTTAATGAGATCCGTGGATCAACTTGTAAAGCGGGTTGTTTCAAGTCTTTTTGACGCCAAAGCAGTATTGCCAGCCAGAATAGATACGCCGCTGCCAGCATCCGGATAAGCAATTCCCAGTGACCTATTAATGGCAGTAACAAGCCCATACCATATAGTGCAATACTGATAAACAGAATGTCGGCCATCACAATGCCCAAAGCTACGGCAGCACCATGGCTGAAGCCGTATACAGCGGCTCTGGAGGAGACTAATAGCACGCTTATACTTGGTATGGCGGCCAGTATTGCAAGGCTGATAAATAACCCCAGAGACGTATGTATATCTATAGTTAATTCCATTTATAAAAGACTCGCTGTAATGCATAATTCTGAAAGTGGCTCTGCTATTCTGACATGTAATGCTTTTACCAAACTAATTTGGCAATATCATGATGACAGCTCGTCCAGCAAAAGCTTTATTGATGCATGAACTTTTTATTAAGTTGTCGATTGTAAGCATGTTATTGCTATTCGTTTTAATAACGACCAGCTGCTCCGATACCACAGTTAACCTGCCTGACAATCAACAGAATCTATGTGAGTTGTTTCGTGAACAACCCCGTTGGTATGACTACGCAAAAGTATCAGAAATAAAATGGGGAACCCCTGTTTCCTCACAAATGGCTTTTATACAATCGGAATCGAGTTTTCAAAGCCTTGTTCGCCCACCTAGAAGCAAATTACTGGACTTAATTCCTTGGTCACGAACATCATCTGCTTATGGCTATGCCCAGGCGCAAAATCAGGTTTGGCAGGAATATCTGGCAGATAACGCCAGTCCCTTGGCCCGTCGGACACATATGAAATATGCCACAGACTTTATCGGTTGGTACAACCAACGCAGTCAACGCATGTTAGATATCTCTATGGATAACCCTAAACATCTATACCTGGCATATCATGAAGGTCAAACCGGCTATCGGCGCGGTAGTTATCAGGCTAAACCACAGGTACAGCTTAAAGCCAGGCAGGTAAGTGAACGAGCCAAAAAATACTCAAACCAACTCGCTGAGTGTGAAGATGAGTTTAAATGTCGTCATTTTTGGCAGATTGGTCCATTCTGCCCAAAGAAACAGTCCTGAAATTTATTTTAGCCATAAAAAAACCGGCTGACGCCGGTTTTTTTATCAGGTTTATTGTGGGTTACTGATTTACCCATTCCCCATTGGCGTTACGGCAAGCAGTGCCTTTAACGACTTCACGTTGCCCGTCAATATAGGCGTCCATCTCGTATTCGCGACATGGGCGGTCATTCGTTTCATAGGTACGGGTAGGAGTAACACTGTATTGTGCTCCGGTATCAGGATTATTCCAGGAATTAGTACGTCCTGTAGGGGTATTTTCAAATGTTTCATATGTGCGGCGTCTGTCCAGCTCATCCATTTCACTACCAATATGACCACCCACCATTGCCCCTAAAATAGTACCGCCTATGATGGCTGCGGTTCGTCCAGTTCCACCACCAACATTAGAACCAAGTACACCACCTGCAACACCGCCTAAACCAGCCCCCACGTTTTGTTTACTCATCTGACAACCTGCCAGACTGACGGTAAAAATTGCTGCGATCATTATCGTGAATAGGGTTTTCATACACTGTCCTTATTATTTTTTTCAATTTATAAACTTCTGACTATATTCTAACGGATTAAATTCATTACTCTTGGGCGTGAAGCACACCTTTACATAAATTTTCACTTTGCAAAATAATTACCCTTTATATGATCTAAGGAGAGGCAACCTCTACACGGTTTCGACCAGACTGTTTTGCCCGATACAGGGCCTTGTCAGCATTCTGTAGCAGCTGGTGTGGTATATCTCCTCGTCCATCCCAACTACTAATACCCACCGAGATAGTCAAACTGCCCAACTCTTTGTCCTGATAAATAATCGTTTTGGCAGCAATTTTTTCCAATAACGTATTGGCTCGATCCAACGCGTCCTGAAGATGGGCGGCCGGCATCAATACAACAAACTCTTCGCCACCGTAACGACAGGGTATATCTGTTTCACGAAAATGCTCTAACATCAATGAAGCAACTATACGCAATGCCATGTCACCCGCGTCATGACCAAAACGATCATTAAACTGTTTGAAATTATCGATATCACAAATCAGCAGAGATAATGATTGTTGATAACGCTCAGCAAGTTGGAGTTCACGTTGCAGGGCATCATCAAAATACCGGCGATTTTTCAAGCCAGTCAAAGCATCTTCAAATGACATGATATGCAGGTCTTCTCTATGCTTGATACCACTCAACGTCACGCTTAATCTATCAATTGCCCTGAATATAAATTGTTCAATCACTTGCCGCATTTCTGATGTTTCAGTGGAAAGATCCAGCAGTTCAAAGGTAATGAACGTTTGTTTACCCAGCCGCAAATCATCAATCTCAATTCGATACTTATCATTCAAAACAGAATTTGGTGATAAATCCGCAAATTCATTGAAGGTCGATACACGCAGCTGTAGCGGTGCAAAAACCTTATGTAATTCCTGACAAATCATATTACCGGCCTGCTGCAGGCTCTGGCTAGGTTGTAGTCGACTTATCAGGGTTTCCAGTCGAAGGCTGAAGTCATTGATCAAAGCCAGTTGATTTGCCCGTTGCTGTTCAAGTAACACGTAATTCTGTAAAGCAGCAGTTCGTTCGCTCACCCTCTGTTCCAGCAACACATTTAATTCTTTTAAAGCCAGTTGGATCTGCCGATAATGTCTTAACGAAACAACCACCAGAATTAACGCAAAGATTAACCCGCCAAAGGCCAATGGAAAGTTCACCCAGGGCACAAAACCATGAGCAATAATCATATCAATCAGAAAAAATATGGCATAAATTCCAAACGCCCCCATGACCAACCTTTGTTCGGTATTCATCACCGTGAAATGACGAATACAAAACCAAAGCATGATCACCAGTGTGATAACAAATAACATATCGAAAATCGGGTAGAAATGGGCCAGGTGCCAGGCTCCAAACAATGTTAATAACAGACACAGCACTACATAAAGCATATGCATTTGGGCGATACGCAGCATCAATTTACCGCTTTGTACGGCGAGCCAGTAATTGAGTATCAATGCGATAAAAATCGGAATCGAAAAATACGATATAGCCGCTAAATAGGTTTTTGCTAACGGCGCATATATCAGTAGTTGTAATGCCTGGCTTTCTCCCAGCAGATTTCCTGCACTGGCAAGTGAAAATAATCCAAGATATATAAACTCACGGTTATCACCGCGCATTGCAGAAAATGCAAATGCAATCAGTGCGATAAAGAAAAAGAATGCCGAAATCACTAAATCGCTATGCGAATTATTGAGTATATTCAGTAATGCTGCAGAGCGTTCAAGCAGCTTCTTTTCTCCCCACAAACCAATATCGGTGTAGTCAGAATAGACCCGGAAGTATAGCGTACGGCCAGCAAAATCATCTGGCAGACCAATGATATGCCATGGCCACCCCGCATACTCCCCCTTTCCCTCCGCATCAAATTCACCAAAGCGATAAATAAGCTGCTGATCGAGATAAACCTCGGCAATTAAATCAATACTGGAAATAAACACGACTGGATCGATCAGATTTATATCTGGCAAAGTGGTGCGATACCAGATATTTTCTTGGCCCTGCCGATCAGGAGGATAGGTAGGCTTGGGAATGGACTGCCAGTCGGCATGACTTTCCTGATCCGGCATGGTCCATACCGGTTTTCCATCAACAAATGGTGAATCTCCCCAACGATATTGCCAATTTTCGAGATCTTTTTGTTCAGAGGTGGCTGCAAACAGTATTCCGTGAGACGCCAATAGCATTATTAGTATCAGCAGACGCATCAAACGTCCTGCCAAGTAACACTGGTTGTTGGTTGAGTCAGTCATAGGCGTTAAGCGTAATGCTTTTATCCTCAGATAAAAAAATACCCCTTGATGGACTCAAGAGGTATTCAATTTTTTAGCCGACCCAACGTCTTGCATTATGGAACACCCTTAACCATGGTGCATCTTTGCCCCAGTCATCTGGATACCATGAATGCTGAACACTACGGATGACCCGTTCTGGATGCGGCATCAGAATAGTGACACGGCCATCTGTGGTGGTAAAACCGTTATGTCCATTTGCAGAACCATTAGGATTAAAAGGATAACGCTCAGTGGGCTGACCATAATGATCTACATAACGCATCGCCACTAACGCGTCCGACATACTGCCACCTTCGCTGAAGTCAATCCGCCCTTCTCCATGTGCAACGGCAATAGGCATGATCGAACCCGCCATATCCTGCAACAGAATTGATGGTGATTCGGTGATTTCAACCAATGAGAAACGTGCCTCAAACTGTTCAGACAAATTACGACTGAACCGCGGCCAATGCTCACTGCCAGGAATCAATGATTTCAATTGTGACAGCATTTGACAGCCATTACATACGCCAAGCGAGAAGGTATCTTCACGGGCAAAAAACGTCGCAAACTCATCGCGTGCACGCGCATTGTGTAAAACGGTACTGGCCCAGCCACGCCCGGCTCCCAGAACGTCACCATATGAGAAACCACCACAGGCCACCAGACCTTTGAAATCAGCCAGAGAAACGCGACCTTCAACAATGTCGCTCATATGTACATCCACTGAAGTAAAGCCAGCATGATCAAATGCTGCGGCCATTTCCAGCTGACCATTGACACCCTGCTCACGCAGAATCGCCATTTTAGGTCGCTGTCCACTGATAATAAATGGCGCGGCGACTTGTTCTTTGAGATCAAAACTCAGCTTAGCGTGCAAACCGGGATCTTGCTCATCATCCAATGCAGCAAATTCCTGCTCGGCACAATCAGGGTTATCACGCAATGCCTGCATCCGGTAGCTGGTTTCAGCCCAGAATTTTTGTAATACCTGACGACGCTGGTTTAATACTTGTTCATTATTAACGCTTATTTGAATCGTTTGATCTGTTGAGACTTCACCAATAATATGACTGTGTTTGCTTAAATCAAACTGCTGCAGAACTTCCAGTACAGCATCTTGATATTCAGCCTTGATCTGGATGACGGCACCCAGTTCTTCATTAAACAGCACTGGTAAAGCTTCACCCAGTCCATTCAAATTGATATTCAGACCACAATGCCCGGCAAAAGCCATTTCACATAAAGTGGTGATAAGACCCCCATCACTGCGATCGTGATACGCCAGAACCAGTTGGTCCTGCTTCAATTGCTGCATGGCCGCAAAGAAGTTTTTCAGAGTACGTGCATCGTCTACATCCGGACCACGATGCCCAACCTGATTATAAACCTGGGCCAGAGCTGAGGCTGCCAGACGGTTATGACCGTGACCGAGATCCAGATAAATTAAACGGGTTTCACCCAGATCGGTCCGTAATTGTGGCGTAAGCGTTTTACTGGTATCGGTAACAGGCGAAAATGCGCTGATAATAAGTGATAACGGCGAAGTAACCGCTTTGGTTTCGCCCTTTTCCTCCCAGACTGTTTTCATCGACAGCGAATCTTTACCCACCGGAATGGCAATGCCCAGTTGCGGGCATAAGTCCATGCCAACGGCTTTGACAGTGTCATATAACAAAGCATCTTCGCCGCTATGACCACATGCGGCCATCCAGTTGGCTGACAGTTTGATATCACTTATTTTCTCAATATCCGCCGCAGCAATATTGGTTAATGCTTCACCAATCGCCATCCGACCCGATGCCGGAGCATCAATAACCGCCAAAGGTGTACGTTCCCCCATTGACATGGCTTCACCCAGTAAGCCGTGGTGATCTGCCAGCGTTACTGCACAATCGGCAACCGGCACCTGCCAGGGGCCTACCATCTGATCCCTGGCCACCAGGCCAGTTATACTGCGATCACCGATGGTAATCAGAAAGTTTTTGCTGGCGACCGTTGGTAGTTTTAATACCCTCTCCAATGCCTCACTAACAGTAATACCACTCAGTTCCAACTCGGGTTTAGGTATGCTGTGATGTTTGACATCGCGCAGCATTTTTGGCGGCTTACCCAATAGCAGCGATAACGGCATATCGATTGGATTATTTTCAAATTGGGCATCACCCAGCAATAGATGCTGGTCTTCGGTGGTTTCACCTACAATCGCCCAGGGGCAGCGTTCTCTTTCACAAATGGCCTGGAACAACTCAATATCTTCAGGGTTTACGCCTAATACATAGCGTTCCTGAGATTCATTACACCAGATTTCCATCGGTGACATGCCCGGTTCATCATTTGGGATGACCCGAAGTTCAAATCGCCCGCCACGACCACTGTCATCCACTAACTCCGGAAACGCGTTGGATAAACCACCGGCACCAACGTCATGAATCGAAACAATTGGATTTTTATCATTAAGTGCCACACAGCGATCAATAACTTCCTGACAACGGCGCTCCATTTCCGGATTACCGCGTTGCACCGAAGCGAAATCCAGTCCCTCTTCACTGGTACCGGAAGCCACCGAGGAAGCTGCACCGCCCCCCAGACCTATCAACATTGCCGGGCCACCAAGCGCAATCAGCTGCGTGCCTGGTTGCATGATATGTTTTTCAACATGCTGAGGTCGAATACTACCCAGCCCACCAGCTACCATGATGGGTTTGTGATAACCCCGCATTTCAAAGCCATCATCAGATGGCACTTTAGCTTCATAGGTACGGAAATAACCGCATAAATTGGGGCGGCCAAATTCATTGTTAAATGCCGCGCCACCTAATGGGCCATCAATCATGATTTGCAAAGCAGAAGCGATACGGGCCGGTTTGCCGTAATTGATTTCCCATGGTTGCTCAAAGCCGGGAATCTGCAAGTTTGAAACCGAAAAACCGGTTAAACCTGCTTTAGGTTTAGAGCCACGTCCGGTGGCACCTTCATCACGAATTTCACCGCCGGCGCCAGTCGCCGCACCAGGAAAAGGTGAAATAGCCGTTGGGTGATTATGGGTTTCAACCTTCATCAGAATATGCTGCTGCTCGCCTTCGTAGCAGTAGTGATTATCACTCATATCTACCTGAAAACGATGGCTGCGTGGGCCTTCGATAACGGAAGAGTTATCGTTATAAGCTTTAACGACACCTTCAGGATGTTGTTCGTGGGTATAACGAATCATATCGAACAGGCTGCGATCCTGGGTTTTGCCATCAATAATCCAGTCAGCCTTGAATATTTTGTGACGGCAATGCTCAGAGTTCGCCTGAGCAAACATCATTAATTCTATGTCATTCGGATTACGATTAAGTGCTGTGAAATTATCAAACAGGTAATCAATTTCATCATCAGCCAGAGCAAGACCCAGATCTTGATTGGCTGCAACCAGTGCCTGACGTCCACCGTTAAGGATATCTACAGATAATAATGGTCTTGGGGCTGTATGCATGAACAATTGTTCAGCGTCTTCTTCATTACCAAAAACACTTTCAATCATGCGATCGTGCAATTTTGCTGCAATCGTAGCGCGTTGTTCACTGCTGAGAGTAGATTGGCAGGTGACATAAAAAGCGATACCGCGTTCAACCCGAACAATGTCTGTTAAACCGCTGTTATGCACAATATCGGTCGCTTTACTGGACCAGGGCGAAATAGTCCCGGGACGCGGAGTAATTAGAAACAGGGTTTCCTGAGCTTGCGCGCTGCTACTGCCTTTACTGGCTTCGAGCATCTCCCCCAGGGTAACAAGATCCGTTTGATTAAGTTGACCATCACTTTCCAGTTCAGCGAAATAGTGATATTCACTTCTTAACGCACTGACTGCAGCGACTTCAGCGCGGATAGCGCGCAGCAATTTTTCAATTCGGAAAGCAGAGAAAGCCGGACGGCCAACCAATTGCAGCATTTGAAACCCAATTCAGAAAAAATTAAAGCGATAATGATACTTTATACGCCCGAATTCGCCCAATAAAATTGAGCTTTAATGATGACTGAAAATAGTTCCACACCCCGTAAACCCAGCCCCTTCAGACTACTTGCTGTGATGTTGTATGACAGCATGTTATTGGTCTCGGTACTGTTAGTCGCCGCTGCCGTTGCGGTAGCCCTGAATGGCGGTGAAGCAATCGGTGCCAATAATCCATTCTTTTTTGTCTATCTGCTGGGCGTGGCATTTATTTTTTATGGCTGGTTCTGGACCCATGGCGGACAAACACTTGGCATGCGTGCATGGCGGGTTTATCTCATCAGCGGCAATAATACCGGGATCAACTGGCAGCAGGCATTTCTGCGCTTTATGGTCGGCCTCTTTTCCTGGCTGCCATTAGGTTTGGGATATTGGTGGTTGTGGCTGAGCCCCGATAAACTCAGCTGGCATGATATTGCTTCAGGTAGTTACCTGGTGTATTCACCTAAAGAGAAATAGCGGACTAAGCCTTTAATCTGAGATACGTTCCAGATTGATCATTTTATGATTATCATCAAAGCGGATTTTGAAGCGACCATGAATACCGCTTTGTGTAATAAAACGCCGAACATGCAATGCAGGAAACTGTAGAGATTGTCCCGAATCGGTTATCGCAACCACAGCTGAGGCTTCGCCTCGATAGTAGCGCATCGCCTCTTCCCTATCGACATGAAGTCTAAACGTTAAGGCTTTGGCCTTTAGGGTCTGTTGATCTTTCATAGCCACCTCTGTTGTGACTGAAAAGGCACCAATCAAGGCGCGAGAAGAGCAGTTTAGTCATTCTAAATAAACGACGAGCAAAATAGAGTGGTGCCTTTTCAGCCTCAACCCGTAGGGCTGGAGCTATTTTTCCGCCCAACGGTGTTGGAAATGACTCATGTAGAATAGCTACACCGCATCATTTCCGCCTTGTTGGTCAAAAAAATAGCCTCCAGCAGTGGTGGCTATGAAAAATCATCAGACCCTAACCAAAAACCCTCTGAACATTTCACTAATGTTGCGTAGCATCCTTTGCTTGTCTGCGTCAGTGTATGGCTCAGCTACGCCCTGCCCCCAGATTGGTTTTGGCCAGACTGCATCGGTTTTAAAGCGAGCCACATGATGCACATGTAACTGCGGAACCACATTTCCCAATGCCGCAATATTCATTTTATCGGCCTCGGTGAGTTTCATCAGTTTTTCGGCGACTAATGCTGATTCCTGCCAGAGTAATTGCTGATCCTGCATCGAAAGATCATAAATCTCACTGATATCTTTGCGACGTGGCACCAGAATCACCCACGGGAAACGGGCGTCATTCATCAGTAACAGTCGGCACAGTGGTAAATCACCGATCAGAAATGTGTCCGCAGCTAACTGAGGATGTAATTCAAATTTCATTAATCCGCCAGATATTTGTTAACGATCTCATAGACATCAGATGAGAGATCCTGCTGCTGAGCAATATTTTGCAATGCATCGCGCATCATTTGCTGGCGTTTTGCATCATATCGGCGCCAGGAATTGAATGCACCCAATTGCCGCGAAGCCACCTGCGGATTAATTTTATCCAGCACCAAAATCTGTTCAGCCAGGAAACGATAGCCACTGCCATCTTTTGCGTGAAATAACGCTGGATTGTTACGACAAAACTGACCGATTAACGCCCGGACATTATTTGGATTTTTAATGCTGAACGCAGGATGTTTCATCAACCCTTTAATCCGAATCAATGTATCCGGGAGGCTGGATAGAGCCTGCACAGTAAGCCATTTATCCACCACCTGCCGGTCATGCTGCCATTGCTCATAAAATGCGCGCAAGGCATGTTCACGTTCGGTACCTGGCTGATCCACCATCAGACGCAGACCAGAGAGAGTGTCTGTCATATTATCTGCCTGTTTCATCTGTTTCAGGCAGCGCTGAGTTTGCATCGGATCGCCGGTTGCCATCAGATAGCCCAGACAGACGTTTTTCAGGCTGCGTCTTCCCATATGCTCTGAGTTAAACTGATACGGCACATTTGGCAAATTATGCTGCTGATACAAAGCATCAAACTGGGCTTTCAACTGCGTTGCCAGGGTATCTTTTACAAATTTACGCACACTATGGATGGCATCCACGTCAGCTACTTTCATCTGTGCTGCCAGATAATTCTCTGAGGGCAATGTCAGCATGCGCGCTACCAATGCGGGATCAGCCGTTTTATCCTCTAATACAGCAGCACATTGTTTTGACAAAATTTCCGGCAATTGCAGCGTTTTATCTTGCTGATAATCGTTGATTAAAGACAGCATGACTTGGATGAAGAGACTTTGTCCGGCATCCCAACGATTAAAACTGTCTTTTTCATTGGCCATCAAAAACGCAAGTTCTTCATTATCACGCTCAATCAGTAATTTAACTGGCGCGGAAAAGCCACGAAGTAAAGAGACAATCGGCTTGTTATCTACCCCGATAAAACGGAATACTTGCTCTGCTTCGCTTAGTTCAAGTACGCGGGTGTCGTTATCATAGGGTTGAGCTTCATCAATCAATTGTAAAGGCAAACTATTACCTGCAGCATCCAGTAACCCCATTGCAACTGGAATTAAAAATGGTTGTTTTTCGGTCTGTCCCGGTGTGGCCGGGCAAGATTGCTGCAAGGTTAAGGTCAATATTTTCTTTGTTGCATCATATTGATGAGTGGCTGTAATAACCGGTGTTCCGGCCTGGGAATACCAACGTTTGAACTGGGTTAAATCAATACGGTTGGCATCTTCAATAGCTTTAACAAAATCGTCCGTGGTCACTGCCTGACCATCATGGCGGTCAAAATATAAATCAGTGCCTTTACGGAACCCCTCTTCGCCAACCAGGGTTTTGATCATGCGTACAACTTCCGCACCTTTCTCGTAAATGGTCACGGTATAAAAGTTACTGATTTCGATATAGCTATCGGGTCTGATAGGATGCGCCATCGGACCGGCATCTTCAGCAAATTGCAAACTGCGTAACTGATCAACATCATCAATTCGTTGCACCGCGGCAGAATTCAAATCCGCACTGAAAGATTGATCCCGCATCACGGTAAAGCCTTCTTTAAGGCTTAACTGGAACCAGTCACGACAAGTCACCCGATTACCGGACCAGTTATGGAAGTACTCGTGGCCGACAATGCTTTGTATGGTGTAAAAGTCGTTATCCGTAGCCGTTTTAGGACTGGCCAGAACGCAGGCAGCATTAAAGATGTTCAGCCCTTTGTTTTCCATCGCCCCCATATTGAAATCATTAACCGCAACAATCATGAAGACATCTAAATCGTACTCACGACCATAAGTCTCCTCATCCCAGCGCATGGATTGCTTTAAAGACACCAGTGCATGATCACATTTATCGTGATTTTCTTTATCGACATAGATCTGCAAGGTAACGTCACGGCCACTTAGAGTCGTAAAGCTGTCCTGTTGCATATAGAGATCACCGGCAACTAAAGCAAACAAATAACAGGGTTTAGGATGCGGATCATGCCAGCGAACCCAATGGCGTCCATCCGCTAATTCTCCGTGCTCTTGCAAGTTACCGTTTGATAAGAGAATTGGCCATTGCTGTTTATCGGCGGTGATGGTCACGGTAAATACGGCCATCACATCAGGGCGATCCGGATAATAGGTGATGCGTCGAAAGCCCTCTGCCTCACATTGAGTGCAAACCAACGCGCCTGAATGATATAAGCCTTCGAGCGCGGTATTTTGATCTGGATAAATCTCGGTGACGATTTCCAGCTGAAACTTTTCCGGTAATGTAGGCAACACCAGCTGAGTATTGGAGCGTTCAAATTCTGCGGCAGTTAATGTCCGTCCATCAAGTTTGATACTTATTAACTCTAAATGCTCGCCATTTAATACACAGGCTTCACCTGGCCCTTTTGGATTACGCCGCATGTTCAGAATACTGGTCACACGAGTCGTTGAAGCGTCCAGATCAAAATGCAAATCAACGTTGTCGACCAGATAAGACGGGACGGTGTAATCCGCGAGACGAATCGTTTTAGGGGACGCAGGTGCGTTCATTAAATTAAAAATCCTCTTGATTAACTGGCCAGTACTGATAAGCAGGCTCTTCATATGGATGTGCGAGTTTCAACGCTGAGACAACAGCCTTGATAGTCTCGTTCGAGCAAATCGTTTCAACTCGATATTCGTTTACTTGTTCCAGTTTTCCGTTTTCACCAATAAATGGCTGGCTGTCTTCTAAAGGTCGGAACTGGCCCATACCTTGTGTTTCCCAACTGCAACAGTCATAACCATCAAAATGTCCTGCTCCGGCATTAAAAATGGCTTCTTTAACCAATTCTTTATGGGTTTCAGGAACAAAAAACACAAGTTTGTACATGAGGTTTACCTCCACTGCCATTGCTGGGCTTCACCGGTCCCAGCAATACTCAATACAGCGCTTGCATTGGCATTAAACGCTACAGCCTGTATGACCATTCCAGGATTAAGTGGATTCTGTCTGGTCACTTTCCAGCAACGTAATTTGTCACCTTGGGGTAATTGCCAGACGCAAATTCGTTCTGCCGCGTGCCCGGTTACCAGTAACATGCCATCTTCTGAAAAATTAACGGCCGTTGTGGTCGTATTAAAAACCGGGAATTCTGGAACTGGCAACGATTTTGGCCAGGCAGAACTGCGTAGCTGAGATTGCAGACTGCCATCCGCCAATGACCAAAGATAAGCATGGTCATTATCCGCTGCGGTAAATGCAAAACGATTTTGTGGATCAAATTTCACCAGAGTCACAGTATTACCATGCACCCAGTTCTGTAACTGCTCCCCACTCTGCAGATCCCATAACCGAGCAGTCCGATCATCACCGCCAGTTAAAGCCATTTTACCATCCGGTGAAATAGCCACGGTATTAATAGGATGCTTCACCGGCGAATCGACTGCAGTACCATCGTGTTCAAATACATGAAGAACCCGGTTGGCGTTAATATCAAAATAAACTGCTGTGCTATCTGCCAGTGCTAATAGCAAAAACTGGCCATCAGGCGAAATATCAAGTGCTTTCACGCGCAACGGAAATGTCAGTCTGTTTTCTGGCATTCCGTTATCCGTGTTCCATAACATCACCGTATCAAGTTCTACGGTAGCGGCAATCGGACTGGATTTAGCTAATGCCACGGTAGTGCTGCGAACCGTTTCCTTCTGCTCACTTTGCCAGCTGTATTTCACCTGATTGTTTTGCAGGTCCCATAGTCTGGCGGCGGCATCGACATCGGCTGATAGCAAAAATTTTCCATCTGCTGAAAAGGTAGCGGCATAGCTACCCTCACTATGCTGCCACTGATAAATTTGTTGCGGACGATCTTCACAACCAACCAGCAATAACAGCAACCCTGGTAAAACGAATCTGCTGATATTGCGCACAGTCATAATCTCAATCAGGATTTTGGTAAAGTCACGCCCTGCTGACCCTGGTATTTACCAGCCCTATCAGCATAAGAGGTCTCACAGACTTCATCAGATTCAAAAAACAACATTTGTGCTACACCTTCGTGAGCATAAATTTTGGCAGGTAATGGCGTGGTATTGGAGAACTCCAGGGTGACCTGGCCTTCCCATTCTGGTTCCAATGGTGTGACATTAACAATAATGCCGCATCTCGCATAGGTAGATTTTCCCAGACAAATAGTCAAAACGTTGCGTGGAATTTTAAATGACTCAATAGTACGAGCCAAAGCAAACGAATTTGGCGGAATAATGCAGACATCTGAATTGATATCAACAAAACTGCTGGCATCAAAGTTTTTTGGATCAACAATCGCCGAATTGATATTGGTAAAAATTTTAAACTCAGTTGAACAACGTACATCGTAACCGTAACTGGACGTGCCGTAGGAAATAATACGTTGTCCTTCTTGTTCACGAACCTGTCCTGGTTCAAAAGGCGAAATCATACCTTGCTGTTCGGCCATACGCCGGATCCATTTATCTGATTTTATGCTCATAATCCGTCAATTTGCTCAAAAGATGTTGATGATAGCTTGATTAGTCGTTCTTGATAACTATATTCGGGAATGCTGCGGAATAATTTTTGCCCTGCATTGCCAGGTTGGCGGCGATTCGGCGAGCTATCACACGATAGGCTAAAGCGATATCTCCATCTGGATCTTTGACTACCGTCGGCTGACCATTATCAGCATCTTCGCGGATATGAATATCCAGTGGCAAACTGCCAAGCATATTCACACCATATTGATCAGCCATTGATTGTCCACCGCCGGCACCAAAAATATGCTCTTCATGACCACACTGGCTGCAGATATGGGTACTCATATTTTCCACTACGCCGAGTACTGGTACTTTTACTTTTTCAAACATTTTCAATGCTTTGCGGGCATCCAGTAAGGAAATATCCTGTGGTGTAGTGACGATGACTGCACCGCTGACCGGTACTTTCTGTGACAGGGTCAGCTGAATATCGCCGGTACCCGGTGGTAAATCAATCACCAGATAATCCAGCTCTTTCCAATTGGTATCGCCCAGCATTTGCTGTAAAGCCTGCGTCACCATCGGGCCACGCCAGATCATTGGTTCTTCTTCATCGATTAAAAAACCAATCGACATGCTTTGGATACCATAGCTTTCAATTGGTTCGATTGATTTGCCATCAACTGATTCAGGACGTTGAGTGGTGCCGAGCATACGCGGTTGACTTGGACCATAAATATCAGCATCCAGAATACCCACGGTGGCGCCTTCAGCTGCCAGAGCCAATGCCAGATTAACTGACGTGGTCGATTTACCTACCCCACCTTTACCTGAGGCCACGGCAATAATATTTTTTACATTTTCCAGCGCTGGCACACCCTGCTGTACTTTATGTTTTACAATTTTACTTGTGATATTGACGCTTACATTCGCTGCGCCTTCCGCTTCAATCAATTGTTTTAGGTTTTGTGCCAGTTCTGCAGCATAGCCTTTGACCGGATAACCCAAAGTCACATCGACCTGTGTCTGATTATCGTCCTGCGATACTTTGACCGTGGCGCGGGTGTCGCCCAGTGTTATCAGTGTTGATGGATCCTGATAATTTTTGACGATTTCCTCAATTTGCGCGGGGCTAGTCATGCACGACTCCTGTAAATTTCAAAGCTAAATTAGACTCAATATTTTATACCCTGCTAAAACTGGCTGCATCCACACTGCTTGCAGGGCTATTGGCTGATACAAAGAAAAACACCGCTATAACAGCGGTGCTTAAAGTGTTTAGCGAATTTGCTCAGGTCCAGTTAATGTGTGTTGTAAAGGCCAATCTCGGTAATTAAAGACCTGACCTTCCTCGCGAACGCGGGCAATTTCAGTCAAATCCAGATCAGCACAGACCCAACCAGGCTTGTCAGCTACGCCTTCAATCAAGATACCGTTATCGGTAAATCCATAATCCACCGGGGTATAAATGCTGGCACGCCCGGTATTCACATCAACAGCTTCTGACCAGCGAGCTTCACCAAATGTAGGAGATTGCACAACATAACATTGATTTTCCAAAGCCCGTGCCTGACAGCCAATCCGCACCCGATGGAAACCAGCCTGCGTATCGGTGCAACTTGGGGCCAATATCAAATCGGCGCCAGCCTTAACCTGCTGATAGGTAATCAATGGAAATTCAATGTCATAGCAAATACTGACCCCAATACGCCCGACATCGGTATCCAGCACCTTAATCTGTTGGCCTGGATGAATTAACCATTGCTCATTTTCGAATCGGGTCATGATCAATTTATCCTGGAAACCAATCAGCCCATCCGGTCCATAGAGATTGGCACGATTACGGAATGTGCCGTCTTCCTGCAGAACCGGAAATGTGCTGGCCAGCATCATCACATCGTATTGTTTACAAAGTTGATGATGCAAATCCTGCCAGTCCGCATAGACATCCTGCATTGAATGTAATTGCTTACCAAGATCGGTATAGATGGCTTCACCAAAGAGTGAGGCCAGTTCCATACTGCCATATTCGGGAAACACCAGTAGTTTGGCTTTCTCTTCAACGGCTTCGGCTACCCACTGCGTCAATTTATCAGTGAATTGCGACCAGTCTTTGAAAAAACCAATATCGTACTGTGCTGCAGCGACTTTTACTTTGCTCATTTACATCAAACTCGGGAAATCGTTAGCGAGACATATAAGATTGGGCTTTTTAGCCTTACTTCAATGCCAGATAATATATTTTTAACGGCTTATTAACGTCTTTAATAACAAGCTGTTGTTATACAAACAAAATTACTAGAGTCTATCGTTCTTTCAGAAGCACTATTAATGTTCAACAGACTCTAAAGTTTTTTCATCCAGAAAGTCATCGGTTTAGGTGACTCATGCTCTTCATCCAGTTCTTTCCAGCTGAATGTCGTGTTGAGTTCAGGATGCTTTTCATAGCCGCGTTTACGCCAGAAGTTGTCAAGAGGCTTATAACCTGAGGGTCTGCGGGGATGGTCTTCTGGGCGCTGTACCCCACAAAAACAGCTGAATTCATATCCGCCCAGTTCTTGTGCATGTTGCTCACGATGTTCAAAAAACGCTACGCCGGCACCTTTGCCACGGTATTGTGACAACAAGACCGATTCACCACAATAAAATACGCTATCAACATCAATACCCGCTTTGATAAACGGCGCTTTAACTTCATCAGTTTCATATCTCAGCGGAATACCCGTCGATGCACCAACGACCTTATCGCCATCAAAAGCTAAAACAATCACGCTGTCAGGCGCTTCGATATAGGTTTGCAGATAGCGAGCTTCGTAATCCGGATCACCATCATAGAGATAGGGAAAATCACGGAAAACCTCAATGCGTAATCTGGCAAGTTCCGGGATAAATTGATTCAGTGCTTCGCCTGATAAGCGTTTCAATTCCAGCATAGTTATCTCACTTAGTGCAATGGAAAGGCAACCATAAAAAAGCCAAGCTGGATAGAACATCCCAGCCTGGCTGATTGGCCTGCAGTTTAACCGACGACTTGTTTAACCCAGTCTTCCAGGTTGTAGTAGTTAGTGATGCGTGCCACTTTGCCATCACGAATCACAAAAAACGCACCAGCAGGCAGATTGTATTTCTGGCCGTTAGCTTCTGGCAAACCTTCATCGGTGCTCAGATATTCGCCTAAAACTGTGAATTCAACAGCAGCACGATCGCCCGCTTCATTAGTGGTGATGGAAATATCCACGATTTGTTCTTTGTAATGGGCATTCATGCGGTCCATAAATGCAGAGAATTTTTCTTTACCAATTTCGCGTCCGGCCTGGTTAACATCATGAATAACGTCATCAGTCAGCATATTTAAAAACGCATCCATATCCTGACGGTTGAACGCATCGTAGTAGTTTTGCAGCAATGTGATTGTAGCTTGGCTCATGTCGCAGACCCCAGAGAGTAAAAAAACCGCGAATTTTAACGTGTAAACGCTTCAAAGAAAAGCAAAAACTGCTAATTAACCACAGAGACACGGAGGGCACGGAGATTTTAAAGTTATCCGCAGATTACGCAGATTTTCGCAGATTATTTTTGTCGGGTTACGCTGCGCTAACCCGACCTACGTTTTTTAAGAAAGTGTAGGTTGGGTTGAATTTATGAAACCCAACAAAGCACAAATGCTTAGATGATGTTGGGTTTCGCACAATCAACCCAACCTGCAGTCCTGTTAAAAATTATAAATCTGCGTCCATCTGCGTAATCTGCGGATCTATTTTTTGTCTCTGTGCCCTCCGTGTCTCTGTGGTTAATTTTTTTAACCGCAAAAAATCATTGACGACTACGAGCAGTGATCCCCATTAACTTGTAGGTCAGCATTGATGCAGCAAAGTCATATGCATGAAACCCTTCAATTGGTGCAAACTCCATTACATCAAAACCAATAATTTCACGTTGTTTGGCAACCGATTCAAACAGATTCAATGTCTGGTACCAACTCAGGCCACCCGGTACTGGTGTGCCTGTTGAAGGAAACACACTCGGATCCATACCATCAATATCCACCGTAAAAAACACTTTTTTCGGGAAATCATCGGGCAAGGTAATGCTGTTGATATTATTCGGCACCAATTCATCGGCATCCTGGTAATACACACCAAACTCCTCTCGCACCTGCATCTCTTCTTCACAAAATGCACGAATTCCCAGTTGGTATAACGGGATACCCATATCCACAGCACGTTTCATTACTGAGGCATGGCTCAAAATATCGCCTTCATAGGCATGACGCAGATCAGCGTGGGCATCAATCTGCACAATACCAAAATCTTCGATGCCGGCATCTTTTAACCCTTTAATGACGCCATAGGTCACGGTATGTTCACCACCTAACACTACAGGAATTCCGCCATTACGGATGATTTCAGCGGTGGCATTAGCAATGTTATCAATCACCTGTTGCGAGCTAACGCTGCAATCGACTGGCGGGCAAGTATAGATGCCCAAATCACATGGATTACTTTTGCCGTCCCATTTTTCCAGCTGCCAGGATGCATTCAAAATCGTTGAAGGCCCTTTATTGGTGCCGCCACCATAAGAGACCGTTTTTTCATACGGAACAGGCAAAACATGGAACATCGCCTGTTTTGGATCGGCTTGGTCAATCTCGGAGCCCAGGAAAATCGGAAATTCTTCGTTCAATTCGGTGTTCATGACAGTCGCTCTTTAAAATCGCTGTAGCCAAAGCTTTTGACTACACGTAAATCATCGGTTTCGGAATTCCAAATAGCCAATGCCGGTAATTTGGTGCCATTAAATGTCGTGGTTTTAACCATGGTGTAATGGCTCATATCTTCAAATACTAGACGTTGACCAATTTCCAGTGGCTTATCAAAGCTGTAATCACCGATCACATCACCCGCCAGACAAGTTAATCCACCCAATCGATACGTATGTGACTTTTCATCAGGCAAACCTGCACCGGTGATATCCGGACGATACGGCATTTCCAACGTGTCGGGCATATGACAGGTAGCAGAGGTATCGAGAATCGCCTGATCAAGGTGATTCCAGCTGATATCGAGCACCTCGCAACTCAAAATACCAGTACCAATTGCCACCGCCTCACCCGGTTCCAGATATACTTCGACTTGATGCCGTTGTTTAAAATCCTGAACCAGTTGAATTAAACCATCGATGTTATAGCCATCAGCCGTAATATGATGGCCACCACCAAAATTCACCCACTGCATCTGTGGCAGCAAATGGCCAAACTTCGCTTCCATAGCCGCCACAGTTCGCTGCAATGGTTCAAATCCTTGCTCACATAAAGTATGAAAATGCAGCCCAGAAATACCATCCAATGCCGTTTCATCCAGTTGCGATAACGGAATGCCTAAACGTGAACCGGGAGCACACGGGTCATAAATTGGCACCGCACCTTCAGAATGTTCTGGATTGATTCGTAAACCAAAATGCAAATCTGGACGCTGTTTTTGCATTGCCAGGCACTGATCACGAAACCGCAGCCATTGGCCACAAGAATTAAACACAATGTGGTGGGCAAAGGTCAGCAGTTCATCAATATCCTGTTGACTGAAGGCCGCAGCAAATACATGCACTTCCCCACCGTATTCTTCAAAACCAAGCCGAGCTTCATGCAAACCACTGGCGCAAGTGCCGCTCAGATATTTGGCGGTCAACGGTGCCAAAGACCACATTGAAAATGCTTTCAAAGCAGCCAGAACTTTTGCACCACTGACCGTTTGCACATGATTCAGAATGCGTAAATTACGCTCAACAGCCACCTCGTCCACCACAAAACAGGGCGACGGCAATCGAGATAAATCCAGCTTGGTAAAATCAGTAAATTGCATTATTTTCAAATACCTGAAAATGATAGTTAATTTGTATTATTAACACTTATTAACCACAGAGACACGAAGATCACAGAGTTTTATCCGCAGATTACGCTGATTCTCGCAGATTATTTTTGCCGGGTTACGCTACGTTAACCCGACCTAAATTCATATTAAAATTAAAAATCTGCATCCATCTGCGTAATCTGCGGATGTATACTTTTCCTCCGTACCCTCCGTGCCACTGTGGTTAATTTTTTATAGATCCATAAGGTCAATCGTCGAGATTGAAATCATCCAGTTCGATCACTTCCCAAGGCAGTCCATATTTATTCATATCTTCCATAAATGGATCCGGATCAAACTGTTCAATGTTCCAGACGCCCGGTTTTTTCCATTTGCCTTCCAGCATCATCTTGGCGCCAATCATGGCTGGTACACCAGTGGTATAAGAAATCGCCTGCGACTGAACTTCAGCGTAGCAATCCTGATGGTCTTTTATTTGATAGAGATACACAATTTTCTCTTTACCATCCTTAACACCCTTCACTACGCAACCAATGCAGGTTTTACCTTTGGTGCGAGGGCCAAGTGTTGAAGGATCTGGTAACAAAGCTTTGAGGAACTGAATCGGTACAATCTGCTGACCGTTAAAATCAATTGGGTCAATACCGGTCATACCGACATTACCCAGCACTTCCAGATGTTTAAGATAGCTTTCACCAAAGCTCATCCAGAACTGGGCACGTTTCAAAGTCGGGAAGTTGACTACCAGCGATTCCAGCTCTTCATGGTACATACGGTAGATGTTGTAATTGCCGACTTCCTCCGGGCAGGTAAAACTGGCTTTTTTTGACATGGCCGGCGTGGTAACAAATTCACCATTTTCCCAGTGACGACACTCTGCCGTGACTTCACGAATATTGATTTCCGGATTGAAGTTGGTGGCAAATGGATAACCATGATCGCCGCCATTGACGTCAATAATATCCAGCTCATGGATTTCATCGAAGTAATGTTTGGCAAGATAGGCAGTAAAGACATTGGTGGCACCGGGATCAAAACCGCTGCCGAGTAATGCCATCAAACCGGCATTTTCGAATTTTTCTCGATAAGCCCACTGCCAGCTGTATTCAAACTTGGCGGTATCCAAGGGCTCATAGTTAGCCGTATCCAGATAATCCACACCAGCGGCCAAACAGGCGTCCATGATGTGCAAGTCCTGATAAGGTAACGCTACGTTGATGACCAGATCCGGTTTTTCTTTTTCCAGTAAAGCAGTCAGTTCTGGTACGTTATCGGCATCGATTTGAGCAGTGCGGATTGGGCGATCCAGCTGCGCTGCTATGGCTTTACATTTGTCTTCATTACGGCTGGCCAGAATAATCTCTGAAAACACTTCCGGTAATTGGGCACATTTATGCGTAACGACGCCGCCAACACCACCGGCGCCAATAATGATCACTTTTGACATTGTTGAATCCTTATAAATCTGCAGTTATCTTTCAAAGAAGGTGTAGCCATTCATGCTATCGCTGAAGGCACGTAACATTTGTTGACGCATTGGTACCGAAATCTTGCCATCCCGCACAGCTTGTTCAGCCAGTTTACGGAATTGCTCCTGCATCACTTTCGGGTCGTATTCAACGTAGCTGAGCACATCGGCAATGCTGTCGCCATGAAACTCACGGACAAAATCAAAGCTACCATCCTCATTAATATGCACACTGACCACGTTGGTATCACCAAACAGGTTATGTAAATCCCCAAGGGTTTCCTGATACGCTCCAACCAGAAATACGCTCAGATAATATTCCTCACCCTCAATTAGCGGATGTAATGGCAACGTTTTGCGAATCCCATCTTCGTATGAAAACGAATCAATTTTGCCATCACAATCACAGGTCATATCAGCGATAACCGCTGCGCGAGTGGGTTTTTCATTCAAGCGATGAATCGGCATGATGGGGAAGATCTGGTCAATCGCCCAGATATCCGGTAACGATTGAAACAGACTGAAATTACCGTAATAAATATCGGACAGTAACTCTGGCAAACTTTCCAGTTCAGCAGAAACCCGGCGTGCCTGGGGCAACAATTCTGAGATTTTTTCCAAAATGGCCAATGAAACATTCTCGGCTAATGCCCGTTCACGGAGAGTTGCCTGACCGTGATGGAATAACTCACGTAATTCATCACGATAATATATGGCATCGTTGTAACACTCCTGCAGGTTCTGCAGTTTTACATTATTCAGTACGGCATAGAGGTTCACCAGCATATCCGGACTATCATCCGGAACAATCTCCGGAATCGTGCCAGGTTTATGATCACGGACTTCCAATACGTTAAATAACAACATGGAAGAATAGGCAATCAATGCCCGACCAGATTCAGTAATGACGACTGGGTGTTCGATATCCAGCGGATCCAGACATTCCTGCAAGGTTTCGATAATGTTGTAGCAATATTCGTCCAGGCCGTAGTTCATACTGTGGGTGCTGTTAGAACGAGCACCTTCGTAGTCAACTGCCAAGCCGCCACCCAGGTCCATATAGCCCATCGGTGCGCCTTCTTCGATTAAGCCAGTGTAAAAACGGCAGGCTTCCATTACGCCACTACGGATATTACGAATATTGGGAATTTGTGAGCCTAAGTGGCTATGCAGTAACTGCAGGCAATGCAACATATCGGCTTTTTTGAGCTGGTCGATAACTTCAAGCAGTGCATTGGTAGAAAGGCCAAAAATAGAACGGTCTCCACTGTCACCATTCCAATGACCTTCAACTGTCGAAGCCAGACGAATACGTAAACCTATCAGCGGATCAATCCCTAATGCTTTACTGCGTTCCAGAATCGTGGAAAGCTCCGTGGCGGTTTCCAATACAAAAAAGCATGGAATCCCCATTTGACGGGCATATAAACCCAGTTCAATAAATTCTTCGTCTTTATATCCATTACAGATAATCAAACTGTCATGGTCACGAAGCTGTGAAATAGCAATAATTAATTCGGCTTTACTGCCCGCTTCCAGACCATGATGGTAGCGACGACCATAATCAGCAATTTCCTCAATAACGTGGCATTGCTGATTCACCTTGATTGGGAATACACCGCGATAGTGATTTTTATAACCAGCTGTTTTAATCGCCCGGGCAAAAGCCTCGTTCAGTTGGGTAATTCGCAAATCCAGCAGGTTTTCAATGCGTAATACAGCGGGCATATCCAGGCCACGCTCTTTCATTCCATTAACAATATCGATCAATGGAACATGAATAGTCTTTTCACCAAACTGCAAACTGACGACCGCATTGCCATCGGCGGAAATATCAAAATAATCCGTCCCCCAATCACGCACACCATAAAGCTTACTGCTATGTTGCGCACTCCATTCTTCAGGGGCAACATCAGGTGAGTGTGTATCAAGATTGGCATGGGTTTGTGTCATCAGTATGACCCCCTTTGGCTTCAGTTAAATCGCGGGATTGTCACTATTTTACGAATAAATTGCAAAAATATTATGACAGCACTACTACGTAACGAGATGAATCGCAGACCTAGATAATTGGTTGCTCTTCTGGAACACTGGTGTCTGTTGATGGATCCAGATTGGTATTAAACGCCTCCACACTGTCTGCAACTTCGTCAGGGCGATTAAAACGCGCAATATGGAACAGCGCCTCACCCTCATTGACCAGAGGAATATTGGTTCTGCCAATGATTACGCCACTACAGATTGCGACCACTTTGGTTTCCGATTTTTCATCACCATATGGGGCCGCGACCATTCCCAGAATATCGCCTTTGGTCACGTGGGCTCCCATAGGAACCAGCATTCTGAAAATTCCGCTTTGCGGTGCCCTCACCCAACTGCTTGAACGCGCGACAAATGGTTCTACCGGTTTTAAATGTTTCGTGCGTGATTCAGTCAACATGCCCAGCTTACGCATTACCGCCAATACGCCTCTGACACCAGCACGAATCGCCAGTTCATTGAAACGTAATGCTTCACCGGCTTCATAGACGATAACCGGCACATTGGCCTGTTGACAGGCATAACGCAAAGAGCCCTCAATCAATCCTGAATTCAAAATAACCGGGGCATTAAATGCTCTCGCCATTTCTTCAACGGCAGGATTATCCAACGCTGCACGAATCTGTGGCAGGTTATCGCGGTGAATGGCTGCAGTATGTAAATCTACGCCATGGGTACACTTATTCACCACCTCACTCATAAAAAGATTGGCGAGGCGCGCCGCCAGAGAACCCTCTTCAGAACCGGGAAAACAGCGGTTTAAATCCCGGCGGTCTGGCAGATAACGCGTTTGATTGATAAAACCATATACGTTAACCACCGGGATGGTTATCAACGTCCCCTTAAGGCTTTTAAGCCGTTTACTTCTAACCAGCCGACGAATTATTTCCACGCCGACAATTTCATCTCCATGTACCGCACCGGACACAAATAAAACAGGCCCGTCACGTCGTCCACGCATCACCTGAACAGGCATACTCAAAGAGGTATGCATATACAAATCCGGTAGGGCTACATCAACTACTTTATTTTGTCCGGGGCCGATTTTTTGCCCGGCAATAATCAACTCGTCAGGCATTAACCACGGCCTTTGGTTTTAGTGGTTCCTGAAACAGAGTTCTTTTCAATAAAATCAATAATCAAACTGGCAATATCCTTACCGGTTGCTGATTCGATACCTTCAAGCCCTGGCGAAGAATTAACCTCCATCACGACTGGTCCATGGTTCGAACGCAATAAATCCACACCGCACACATTCAGACCCATCGTTTTGGCTGCCCTGACAGCGGTAGCCCGCTCTGCCGGTGTAATGCGGATTAAATTGGCACTGCCCCCACGATGCAGATTGGATCGGAACTCGCCCTCTTTACCCTGGCGTTTCATTGCGGCAACCACTTTCTCACCCACTACAAAACAGCGAATATCCGCACCGCCGGCTTCTTTGATAAATTCTTGCACCAAGATATTGGCTTTCATGCCCATAAAGGCTTCGATAACACTCTCAGCTGCCCCAGCAGTCTCTGCCAATACCACACCGATGCCCTGGGTACCTTCCAATAATTTAATCACCAGCGGCGCACCACCGACCATCTTGATTAAATCGTCGACATCATCCGGACGATGTGCAAACCCCGTTACTGGCAGACCAATTCCGCGGCGGGATAATAGTTGCAAAGCACGTAATTTATCGCGCGAACGACTGATCGCCACTGATTCATTCAGCGGATATACATTCATCATTTCAAACTGGCGCAGTACAGCAGTTCCGTAAAAGGTCACCGAAGCCCCGATCCGAGGAATCACCGCATCATAACCGGTCAGATTCTCGCCCTTGTAATGCACCTCCGGTTTCATCGAGGTGATATTCATATAACAACGCAGCACATCCAGCACATCCACTTCGTGACCTCGTGCCTCCGCTGCCTCAACCAATCGGCGAGTGGAATACAGCTTCGAATTACGGGACAAAATGGCTATTTTCATGCAGATTCTCCATCAAGCGATTCATCTCTTGGCGCTTGGGTAGTGTCGTGGAATGCGGGGCTTGCTTGATAGGACAATGCCGGATTAACCAATATATTACCAGTCGTCATGGCAGTACGTCCCAGTAACATTCGAAACAACATAGTATCGCGATTGGTCAGGGTAATTTCAATCGGCCAGCTATGCCCGCCAACGCTCAGTGGCGTTTCAATTACATAACGTTTTTCTGTGTGACCACCCGAGTCAGTAACGTTGCGCTCGTCCTTAACTCGCGCTTCGCACCAGATTTCCGTCTCGGTATCATGTTGATTGGGATGCACACCAAATCTTACCCAGAGCTCGCCGCCTCTCTCAATCGGTTCAACTGAAAACGCATGAATCGCCGACGTTCTGGCACCGGTATCCACCTTGGCTTTAATTTGATCGATACCCAAATCAGGCAAGCTCAACCACTCTCGCCAGCCAACAGTAATTTTTTGCGGATGATTTTCCATGGGATTCCCCAGCTATGAATTTATGGGGTAATTGAAAGCAATTTAGGTGCGGCTGTCAAAAGGGATTTTTAATAGAATATTCTTAATGAATATTTATAGCTGATTCAAAATTGAATTTGAACTGTATTGCAAATAAAAATGCTTAAGTCAATAACAAAGAAGCCTCGGCTAATGCCGAGGCTTCTTATGGTACTTGAGTTATAGATATTTTTTAAATTAACTTATCTAACTATGCTTAATAATTAAATTTAAGTTACTTTTATAATAAAATTAGCACAAAGTAGCATCACTACAGACAGTAGTCCAAGTGATTGCACCAGAAGCATTACTGGTTGGTGTTATTGTATAAGTTTCTGTTCCTGCTAAACCACCAGTATTAGCTGCTGTAGCTTGAATTACGCCTGCATCACTGGTTGTAACAGCTGATACGCGTGAACTCGGGTTTGTCAGGTCTGCCGGTACACCATTGCTGCCTGCACCACACCCTGTTATAGCTGAACCTGGAGTAATGTTTGTTTGAGCACAAATTTCTACAGCAATTTTGGGGGCTGATGTCGCAAGAACTACTTCACTGAAGTTAGCTTTTCTTGTGTATTGTTGATAAGCAGGCAACGCTATCGCGGCCAAAATACCAATAATGGCAATTACGATCATTAATTCGATTAAAGTAAAACCCTGTTGGGCGTTTTTAGTGGTAAGACTATGTAGGGTGCGTTTCATTTCTAAATCTCCATAATTAGACAACAAGCTGTTTGCCCATATTTATCACAGCACCGTTCATGCCAAAACAGTTTTAACTTTTAGATCATACACTTATAAAAAATCAAAAAAATTTAAAGTTTCAATAAAAGTCAAACAAGGTCAAATACTGACAATTTTCGTCAGTTTATAGCTAAGCAATCTGGTTGTAGATTCTGCAAAACTCTATTTGCTGGGTAATACTGCAGACTTTTACGAATTGCCTCACAACGTTGTTGATGATTTTCTAATGCAAAATAGCCATTAATAACGTCTTCAAAGACTTTTAATTCTGGCTTTTTAACCAGCTCTGATTCGAACCAATTTACAACCTGAGCTATTTTTTCAGCATCATTTCTTCCGATTGCATCATGTAAGTGAGTTCGCATGACGATTTGCTCTGCATACGTTTTGTAATACAAATTATTTAACGCGCTATCCAATTGAGGCGCTTGCTGCGATTGTCTTATGAATTGATATAACTGTTGTTGAGCTTGTGATGTTTGCCATAAAAAAAGCAAAGTTACTGTAAGCAGAAGAACCACCAAACTACGAAGTGATTTTTTTGCCATCAAGCTGATCAAATTTTGTCTAATGACTAAGTAATGATTAAGTAATACAAAAAGCAACGTTAACCAAATAAACCAGTGAAATGATGAAATATAAAAAGGGTGCTCTACCTGTGTATGAAAGGTAATCGGGAGTATTAAAGCAAGATAGGCAAGCAGTCTTTGATGTTTATATTTTATAACAAACCACAACACACTGAATATCGCTATAAGAATGCCCAGTAAAGCCAATAATCCTCCTTCAATGACCCATTGCAAAAGCTCGTTATGTGGATGTGCGATATAACCTGGCATATTTGCAGTGGGATATTGTTGATAAAAAGCAGAAGAAGCTAAGCCAAATTTTTCTAGGAAACTGCCAATACCATGTCCTTTTATTGGTGCTTCTGAAAAAGCATCAATAGAAATTCTGTAAATACTCAAACGTTGATCTGAATATTGCGCTTCTACCATTTGGTACGATTTATCAAATGTTTTGTGTAACCCTTCTTTTGCTAGCCAGCTGGCCACCACAATTAGCAATAAAACAGAAACCATCGTTTTCCAGTTTTTACTGACTTGATTCCGATAGGCTATCAGTAGCATTAATAGCCCTAATATGCCTGATAACAGCCCTATTCTTGAACCTGTTGCCACCATCACATATGTCGCAATACTTATGGTAATTAGTAAAAAAACTTTTAGATAAAACCGCTTATAAGTAGCCGGTCTTAAACAAAGATAAACTGAAACCAGTAATCCGGTAGTCAGAAAACTGGCCATCACATTAACCTGTTGAAAAACACCGGTCGCAGTCACTATCGAGGTACGGGGGATCCAATTCTGCAAAATTGGTAACTCAAACAACTGAATAACACCAACGAGACTATGGATAAGGGTTGCAACAGCAATCAGCAGCAAAACTCTGTCGGTGTTTTTCAGCCGAAACTGAAACAGGCCAAACAGAAAAATCACCCCTGCCATCACATACACAATACGAAACAGCCAGGTAATTGGATCCTGAACACCGGCAAGTGCTGCAGCCAGCAGAATACCAACAGGTAACGCCAAAAGACCTTTGTAATTTGCCGGAAGAATCAGCTTATCCTGCCCACAGAAATACCAGACAGAATAAGCAATAACTAATGTCGCTGCTGCCCATACAGTGATATTAAATGGCAAGTCAAAACCGGTACCACCAAGACTGGAGGCCAGATAAAAGGGAGATATCAAAAATAGTATTGCTAACAACCATTCAATAGGCTGTTGTGGCAATAACGTGTATTTTGAGAGATGGCGCGACATAAGCTTCCCTGTCATGACAAATAAACAAGTGGATTATGTCGGCTGATTGATCGAGTGGCAAGGCGGGTTAGATAGAAACAACGATTATTTCATATCCATTTGATTTTAATCCGCAGATTACGCAGAGGGGCGCAGATTAAAAATTAACCACAGAGACACAGAGAACACAGAGTTAATAAAATAATGTAGGTCGGGTTAGCTCAGCGTAACCCGACATAAACAAGGTGTTGGGCTTCGCAGGCTCAGCGCCAACCTACGGAGTTTTTTTAAGTTCATCAATCTTAAGATTAATGAAACAAGTTCTTTCGATATTATGACGCTAATAAATCTGCGTCCATCTGCGAAATCTGTGGATAAATATCTATTAAACCTCTGTGCTCTCCGTGTCTCTGTGGTTATATCAACTACAAAGGCACACCAATCCGCTGGGCGACTTCTTCATAGGCTTCAATAACCCCACCCAAGCCCTGACGGAAGCGATCTTTATCGAGTTTTTTACGGGTTTCAGCATCCCACAGACGGCAACCATCCGGGCTGAACTCATCACCGAGATAGACTTCGTCTTTGAACACACCAAATTCCAGTTTGTAGTCCACCAGAATCATCCCGGCATCGGCAAACAGTTTTTTCAGCACCTGATTGACTTCAAAAGTCAGCGCTTTCATCCGTTGAACCTGTTCATCAGTGGCCCAGCCAAAGGTGGCGATATGGTATTCATTAACCATTGGATCATGCAGGGCATCATTTTTCAGGAAAAATTCAAATACCGGCGGATTTAGCTCCATGCCATCTTCCACACCAAGCCGGCGGACCAGACTGCCTGAAGCCACATTACGCACCACACATTCCACCGGAATCATGTTCATGTTCTTGACCAAAGCTTCATTGGCACTAAGCAGTTTTTCAAAATGCGTAGGGATACCTGCTGTCGCCAATTGCTCCATGATGAAGGCATTGAACTTGTTATTAATCTCACCTTTACGGCTTAACTGTTCGATACGTTCACCATCAAATGCCGATGTATCGTCCCGGAAACTAAGTACAACATAATCCTGGTCTTCGGTGGCAAAGACGCTTTTGGCTTTACCGGCATAAAGTTGCTGTAATTTTTGCATGGTGTTTTCTCTTAGGCTTTTTTAAGTTCGCGCCAGTCAAATCCGGCATCCTGTTCAGCAATGCCAACCCAGTCTGGTTTGCAGTTCAGGGCATCAGCGAATAAAGGGCTGACCAATGCCGGGGAATTATTCTTTTCGCTGATATGCATGGCAACAATATGCTGCAAACGCGATGTATCAATTTTCGCAAGTAATTCGGCAGATTGCACGTTATTTAAATGTCCAAAACGTCCACCCACCCGCTGTTTCAAATATTCCGGATATTCACCATGCTCCAGCATTGCCATATCATGATTTGCTTCCAGCAGCAGTCCATCGCACAAGGTCAAAGCGGATTCAATTACTGGCGTGATAAAACCAACATCGGTTAACAGCCCTAATCGAAAATCACCATTATGAAACACAAACTGGCTGGGTTCGCGCGCATCGTGTGGCACCGGAAACGGGGAGACCTCAATATCATTAACATTGAATCGCTCATGACAGCTAAACTCGTGAATATGCGGCATCACCTCAATGGGTAAGCCTGATGCTGTGCCGGGTGTGGCATAAACCGGAATATTGAATTTCTGGGATAGCACTCGAACGCCACCGATATGATCGGCATGCTCGTGCGTCACCAGAATAGCAGTGAGATCCGAAGACGTCAGACCAACACGGCGCAGACGTTTTTCAGTTTCACGAGCAGAAAAACCACAATCCACCAGAATTGTGGTTTTTCCCTGTGAAATCAGTGTTGCATTGCCCCGGCTACCGCTGCCAAGTGATGCAAAGCGCATTATTGAGTCAATTGTTCCTGAATCAGACCCAGTAAACGTTTCGCTGTTTCTGAAGAAGTACGAACCTGTTCAGAATCCAGTACGGTTATACGGGTATCTGACGCATCTGAAATAAGTTTGATGTAGTAGTACTCTTCAGGAGCCACCTCATCGTCATCTTTCCAGAAAGCCATACGACCAAAGAAGCCAGGCTCTTCTCTCTCAGCTTCGTTAAATGGATCCAGGTAGCGCACGTAATATGTACCACGTGAACGGTCACGATCTTCAACAGCAAAACCACGACTATCCAATACCCGACCGACACGATCCCAAACGGTAGTGAATTCCTGCTCCACCAATAAAGCCTGTTGACCTTCGGCTTCATCCAGCAAAATCACACGCGCTTCAGTTTGTTGCGCTGCTGAGCTTGGCAATGAGGCCTCAGCACGTGCTTTATCCTGTTGGTATAAGCCACCAAGGTATTCAGCCAACTGACGCAGCATCGCTTCATCTTTCTGATTGTTGCGATTGGTATCATCTACACCATTCACATAAACCCGAGCCGAACGATTTACATCTCCGCGCTCCATCCGAACACGATAGGCATAGCCATCAACGTCCGGCTGGGTATCCATCAGACCAATACGTTGATCTTTACGGTGAATATTCATATTGATATCGGCCCAGAACGCTTCAATACGTTGCCAGGTTTCATCACGGTCTCCCGGCACGACCAGATGCCGATCAGCCCCCTCGCCCGATAAAGCAGGTTTGGATTCTGGAGTAATGTTATAACGCGCTGCTAATGGATTGGTGCTGGCTTCTTCATATTCGGAATACGTTGCTGAGCTTTGCTGATTGCCAGCGATTTGATCGTTGATTCGTGATGTGCTCAAGTCAGGTGGAATGTCCAACGGTGGCATTGTTTCTGCTTTACGATACTTTTGGGTATTATCAGGAGCAACCTCATCCAGTGATGGCATTAACCCACAACCTGAAACGCTTACTGCGACCAGCACTCCACAGGCTTTCAACTTAAAACGATTTGTGTTCATTTAATTACATTCACTCACTTAGGGATTCAGAACACCGGCAGTGACCAGCGCCTCACGAACCGGTTGATGAAATTGTTCAGACAAAACTGTCATTGGTAAACGTATCCCTTCCGGTATCAGACCCATTTCATGGAGAGCCCATTTAACCGGAATAGGATTGGATTCAGAAAATAACCGCTGATGCAGTAAAGATAATTTACCGTTTATTTCACGGGCATTATCAGCATCACCCTTCAAAGCAGATTCACACATCTGGCTCATTAAGGCAGGTGCCACATTCGCAGTCACTGAAATGACCCCACGACCACCCGCCAGAATAAAATCAACGGTATTGGCATCTTCGCCGGTATAAAGTTCGAAATTATCGTCACACAGTTCCTTAATTAACGACACTCTTCGTACATCACCGGTCGCTTCTTTAATACCGATAATATTGCCGATTTTGGCCAGACGACCAACAGTTTCCGGTAATAAATCACAGGCTGTGCGGCTGGGAACGTTATAGAGGATTTGCGGAATATCGACCGCTTCAGCAATCGCTTTAAAATGCAGATACAAACCTTCCTGAGTCGGTCGGTTGTAATAAGGAGTCACCAACAGAACGGCTGCAACACCTAATTGTTTAGCGTAATGGGACAGTTCAATGGCTTCTTCGGTAGAGTTGGCACCGGTACCGGCGATGACGGGAATGCGACCCGCAGACTGCTCCACCACCTGACGAATTACATCTGTATGCTCATCAATGCTTAATGTAGCGGACTCACCAGTAGTACCGACAGCCACAATCGCACTGGTGCCATTTTGAATATGAAAATCAACGAGCTTGCGCAGGCTTTCACCGTCTAACGAGCCATCCGCCCGCATGGGTGTTACCAGAGCTACCATACTGCCGCTGAACATATTCATCAGACTCCGCGAAAATAAACTGGCATGGTACTTTGCCAGCCAGTAGATGACAAGACCGGACTGCTTTGGGTAAGGTACTGCCAGCAAAATAATCACTAATGGAGAACGTTTAATGACTACAGTTAATTTACAGCAAACCGTACCGGATTTTGAATTGCCTTCCACTGGCGATAAAACCATCCGGCTTTCCGACTTGCATGGCAAGAATGTGCTTATCTATTTTTACCCCAAAGACAACACCCCAGGATGCACATTGGAAGGTCAGAATTTCCGTGATCATATTGAGACGTTTAATGCTCACAACACACTGATATTCGGGATCTCCAGAGACAGCGTGCGTGCTCATGAAAACTTCAAGGAAAAACAGCAATTTCCTTTTGACTTACTATCAGATGCTGATGAAACAGTTTGTAACTTGTTTGGCGTGATGCAGCTGAAGAAAAATTATGGACGTGAATACATGGGCATTGTTCGCAGTACATTCCTTATCGATACAGAAGGAAAGCTGATCCATGAATGGCGAAATGTCAAAGTCAAACAACATATTGATGAAGTATTGGACGTCGTCAAAAACCTATAAGATCCAACAAGAATCATAGATAATAGACTTGTAAAACAGGTATTTACATTACTCTTTTTAAGTGCACTAATAAAACCCGCTGCTCCTCCCCTACCGCACCAACCCAGTGCGGTATTTTTTTCTCTTTAACGATTAACCACTTGTTTTTAATCGACTTCACAGACTGGTTTAGAAATTGCCTACCCCTTTTGGAGTATTCCTAACTAAGGTATCAAATACTATGTCTTTAAAAAGTCAGTCGATGAATTTGAGTGTTGCTGAACGACGCTGGCTCCCCTGGTTTGGTCAAACGGGGAAGTTTGCCATGAGATGGAGCTGTTATCTCAATCGTGATACCTATGCCGAAGTTGAACATACATTCGAAGGAATTGCGGCAACTCGTGTCAAACTACTACAGCAATGGACGCATTCCCAATGGAATCAGCTCAAGCTACTCGCAGAGCAATTACCCGGTTCTCTCGGTGATATGGATAGCTCTCTGCTTGAACAACGGCTGAACTCTGCTAAACATTTTTCCGAGATATTTATTATTGAAAAGAGCGGTCGAGTGATCCAATCGACTTATTCAGCACATATCGGCCAGCATGATCTGAATAACAACGCCGTTGAACAAGGTCTGAAACAGCCCTTTTTGCATGGTCCCTATACCGATCCGTTAACGCTCGAGATTGGACCATCAAGTTCAAAGTTTCATGATGAAGTGACTTTGATGTTTTATCTGCCGTTAGTAAACGGCGATCAGGTTGTTGGTGCGTTATGTGGTCGTGTACCCAATGACGTAGTAAGTGATTTAATTCAACGCGAAGCTGGTCATGTTTATCCAGAGTCTGGAGACAACTATATTTTTATGGTGGAATCACGTTTTGATCCGATGATTCAGCAAGGCGTTGCTCTGTCCCGATCACGGTTTGAAGATAACACTTTCTCGCATGGTGAAAATCTTAAGTCCGGCATAAACACCCATTGGGGAGTGGTTAAAGTTAATTGGCATACCGAGTTCGAAATTCGGTTTACCGACCCGGCGACTGGCCAATTACACCCGGGGGTACGCGAAACTATTCGCAATGGCGAAAACCTGTTTGTCACTTATCCTGGTTATTCAGATTACCGGCATATTCCCGTCATTGGTAAAGGTGTGACTTTTCAATTAACAGGCTCTCCTGATCGTTGGGGAATTATGTGTGAGGGCGACCTGGAAGAGGTTTACCGTCGCCGTTCAGTGAATGTCAGCTTATTGAAAGGCTTTGTCTCAGGCATGATAGCCTTGGTGGGGGTAAACAGTGCTTTACACTATTTCACCACGCTACCTCAATTTGCTATCGACACGGTATCCGTTTGCATGATGATTATCATTGCATTACTGATCCGTAAATTCAGTACTAAACGACTTGCAGATCGAATGAATGAAATGACACGAGTTATCCAGGAGATTGCTGAGGGTGAGGGAAATCTCCGGCAACGCTTGAATAATGAAAAAATGATGGCCGATGAAACAGGCGACATGGGTCGCTGGATTAACAGTTTTATCGATAATCTGGATGGCATCGTCGGACAGGTGATTTTTTCCAGTCACGACGTACACCAAACCAATAAATCCATGTTAGATACCAACCGTGAGGCCTATCAGGTATCAGCAGAAGTGACCGACGCAATAACTAAAATGCTCGATCTGTTGAAAGAACAAATAGAGGATATCGGCCAGGCTAATCAAACCGCCGAGACCATGAAACTTGAAATGGACCGAGTCGTGGAAGACGCTCGAGTTCAATTTGAAAGTGCCCGCAAAGGCACTCAAGAGATACGCAACGTCGTTGAAAATACGGCTAATTCAGTCAGATCACTGAATGACCGAACCTCTGAAATCGGCAAGATAATCAATGTTATCACTGAAATTACTAATCAAACCAATATGCTGGCATTAAATGCTGCTATTGAAGCGGCCCGGGCCGGCGAGCATGGCCGAGGTTTTTCAGTCGTGGCCGATGAGGTTCGTAATTTGGCCTCTCGCACAGCGAATTCTGCCGACGAAATTCAACGCATGATTGAAGGCATGCAACAGGAAACTCAGGAAGCCATGCGCTTTATGGAAACTGGAGTGGAAAACGTCGACAGAAGTTTGAAAATGACTGAACAAGCTTCAAGCGATAATGGTGAGTTGCATATTCTGGTCGAGCAGATGTTCTCCACCATCAAACAACTGGCAAACAACAGCCATATACACGGCGATACTGCCCGACAAGTAGGAGTATCTGCTGAACAATTAAAGTCAGCGGTCAGTGCTTTGCAATCTCGTTCGACAATGGTTCGTAATACAGCCCAAACATTATCCCAATTAGTGGGTGTATTTCAGGTCAGTCCACGTTGAACCGGCTCAGGCCGGTTTCAGATCAAAGGCAATGCAAATCCGTTCCTCATCCGAGTTGAAGGGAATCGTGCGATGAAATACCGATGAGGGAAACATCACAATATCCCCAACCTCAGGTGCGATGGTTTTGCTGGGAAAGTTGTCATGTTGCTTGGGATAATCATCCCCATGGGTGCTTAGCTCAATGCTGCCTTCATCGGGATGTGTTTTTTGCTTGGGCACTGCCAGGTACAACGCTCCGCTTACCCAACCTTCTTCATGAATATGCGACGTTAAATGCCCGCCGGTTTTCATTCTGACGTACCAGGAGCTGGCAAACACGGTTTGCTTAGGGAACCCTTTGGCAAAAATACCGCTTTCACCTTTTAGATTTTCGCGATAATCATCTATGGCACGCGCTACCAATTTGGCGATTTGCTGAAAGCTGGCCTCTGAGCGTTTAAACAAATTTCCTGCAGACTGCACACCATGATGCAGGCGGCCCTGACTTTTCTCTTCAATATCGGCCTGTTCGATATCCGCCAGCAGTTGTTTTAGCAGCTCGCTATCGCCTTTTAATTCCGGCACTTGCACATGACAAACCAGATCCAACGGATTTTTACAAAAATTATAGTCATTCACCGTGCCAAAGTTTTCGGCGTAATGTCCTGCGAGTGTCGCCAGAAATGGCGAGCTATGGCGGGCTTTTTTCAGTTGATCCAAGCCCTGTTTGAATTCATCAAATCGCTCAGTTTTATACAGACAATATAAAGAACGTTCTTGCCAATCCGCGTACTGCGATTGTTGAAAATAGCGTAAAGCCAGCGGCAAATCGCCACTGTCATAGAAATAGACTGCCAGACTGTAATTTGCCAAAGGTAAACTGGGATCCAGCTCCAATGCGCGTTTGTAGGCAGCAACTGATTCATCATAACGTCCCTGATCACGCAAAACTTCACCGATATTACTATGCACTTCAGCATAGTCTGGTTTTAATTCCAGCGCCTGATTATAGACAGCAATGGCATCAGCCAGTTTTCCCTGATTTTTAAGTGCTGTACCAAGATTAAAATACAGTTGGGCATCCTGTGAAATCGTTAACGCACGCTGATATATCGCTACCGATTCTTCCAACCGACCCTGTTCCTGCAGACAAACGCCAAGATTGGCAATGGCTTCCAGGAAATTCGGCTGTTGTTCAATGGCTTTTTGATAATACTGACCCGCCTCTTCAAAGCGGTTTTGGGATTGCAATGCATAGCCCAGGTTATAAAGGGCATCTGTCAATTCGGGTTTCAATCTCAGTACTTTTTTATAGCTGTTAATCGCTTCGTCAATACGATTCAAATTGGTCAATAAAATACCCATGTTGAAGTAAATCTCGGGTACATTAGGGTCAATTTCAGTAGCTTTACGAAACACACTAACCGCATCTTTAAATTTATTTTGCGCTGCCAAGGCATTGCCATAAAGATTTAATACCGGAAAAGAACGCGGATAAGATTTAAGCAGTTTTTTTGCTGCCGATTCAGCAAAACCTGCCTGCCCGGTGTTAAGGGCTTGAATAATAGGTTGTAAATCGGCCTGTCCCGGCGTTGGGCTTGGCATGGGGTGTTTCATAACTGAGATTCCAATAAAGCAGGAGATATTTCCTGCAATTTACAGGACTAATTCCTATCAGCGCAAGATATCTTCCCAGAATTTTTATTAAGATAGATTTAAAGCTGATCAACGAACCATAATTCCGCTGTTCAGGTCTGCTTAACAGTCACAATAAGGAGTCATTACATTCATGGATACGATTACGCAGGCGTTACTTGGCAGTGCAGTGGCTTACAGCGTTGCAGGACGCAAAGCGCCCAGAGCTTCTGTTTTGTATGGTGCTGCTTTCGGTATCTTGCCGGACCTTGATGTATTCATCCAATATGCTAATGACCTGGACACCATGACTTTCCACCGGAGCTGGACCCATTCATGGATTGTGCACAGTTTGCTTGCACCGTTAGTAGCCTGGCTAATGAGTAAACTGGATCAGAGAGTGGATTTTCGACGATGGCTGGCGTTGATCTGGTTGGTGTGGATTACCCATAGTGGACTGGATGCAATGACCGTTTATGGAACGCAGCTTTTCTGGCCCTTTATGCCTCCACCTGCGTCGATTGGCAGTATATTTATTATCGATCCGCTCTATAGTCTGCCACTCGCTGCAGGCTTCCTGGCAATACTTCTGGCCGCCGGAAAACGGCTGAGCCATGCTGTCATGATCGGTAGTCTTATCTTCAGCACGGCTTATCTTGGCTGGAGCTATGCAGCCCAATACTGGATAACACAGCAAACCGAACAGGCATTACAAAAACAACAGATTGACTATCAGCATATTAAAATCACTCCGGCACCGTTAAATACCCTGTTATGGCGGATAGTGGTGATTGATGAAGAGGTTTATTACGAAGGTTTTCGTTCGATTTTTGACGGCGACACAGCATTTTCATTTACCCAATTCGAGCGCGGCATGGAGCTGAAAAAACTTCTGCCCGATCAAACCTATATCAAAAGAATAAACTGGTTTACTCAGGACAACTTCAAGCTTGAGCAACAGGACAATATGATTGTTGCGACAGATTTACGTATGGGCATGGAACCCAATTATTTCTTTCGTTTTAAACTAGCAGAGATACGTGATGGCAATGTTATTTCAGTAGGACCACAACAATTGGGTATGCAGAGAAATGCAAAAGAAGGCTTAAATTGGGTGTGGCAACGTATATGGAACCCACAGCTAAGTCCACTGCATTAGCAGTGACTCGGAAAACAATTGAGATTCCAGCTTACCCTAGGTTTTTTTCATCTTCAGCCAGACTGGATGGCAGTGGAATTCTGATGGTGACCCGCAAACCGTTGGTGTTGCCATTTTCGATATTAAGCTCACCTTTAAAACGTCTGACAATGGCATCAACAATTGCCAGCCCCAGACCGCTTCCATCACTATGGTGACCATGGACAAAGCGTCTGGTTAGCTCAGTGAGCAATTTTTCCGACACGCCAGGGCCCTCATCTTCTACCGTCCAGCATAATTGCTGTTTATCCAAATTAACTGACAGGGTAACTACACTATTCTCTGGTGCATGACGGATGGCGTTTTCCAGCAAATTACGTAAAGCAGCCGATAATAAGATTGCCGAAGCATGGATCTTTTCATCCACACCATCATTACAACGCAATGTCACTTGGTGTTGTCTTGCCAGATGTTGAACATCACTCAATGCCATATTATTAATTTCAGCTACTGGTAAATGGGTACTTTCAGCTAATTGCCCATCGCCTTCTACTCTGGCGAGTAATAAAAGCTGATCCAGCGTTCGTTGTAACCTGTCCGTCGCCTTTTCTGCCTGCACCAGGGCATGCATGGCCTTGCCTCCCTGCGTCAGTCTCGCGACCTGCAGCTGGGTTTTAATTCCAGCTAATGGTGTACGTAATTCATGCGCCACATCACCGGTAAACCGGCGTTCCCGTAACAAAGACTGCTGCATGCGTTGCAACAGTCGATTGATCTCATCCACCAGCGGGCGTACTTCGGCCGGGCGTTGTTCCCAGACTAACGAGGTAAGATCTTCGGTATTACGTCTGGCCATATTCTGAGTCAAGCTATGCAATGGTTTAAATCCATGCAAAATACCAAACCAGACTACGGCCAAAGTGCCTGCCAGACTGAGGAAAAACGGTAGTCCAGCGGCGATCACCACCGACCGCATCAACGTATCTCTGGTTTCCAATCGTTCAGCGGTGGTAATGGTCAATCCCCCCTGAGACAGATTAAACACACGCCACGGCTCTCCATCCTGCAATCGATTTTGGTAGCCTTGCTGCGTAGTGGTCAGTACGTTTTCAGGAGCATCATGGGATACCGCGATAATATCTCCCGCGACATTGGCTACCTTGCAGGCAAGTGTCGCAGGTAAATCAAGATTTTCAGCCGGATCAAATAAAGCATTGCGTTGACCGCCATTTACCAGCGGATCCAAATCATATTGAGACATTAAAGACATCAGCATTTTGGCCGAAGCGGCAAGACGGTTATCCAGAGTATTCTGCATTTCCTTTTGCACACTCATCAGCAACCACGGAGCCAGTAGCAGCCACATCAACAGCACTGCAATGCCAATCCGCCATAGTAACTGCCAGCGTAAATAGTCCTTGGCTTTAGCGGGGCTCATTGAGCGCTCCCAATCGATATCCCATGCCCCGAACCGTTTCAATCCAGTCATCACCCAGTTTACGACGTAAATTATGGATATGTACGGCTACAGCATTACTTTCAATGCCTTCGGCCCAGCCATAAAGGCGATCCTGCAACTGTGCAGCGGTAACCACTCGGCCGGGTTGCTGCAAAAGGGTTTCCAATACGGTAATTTCACGACGGGATAAATTCAGCGGTTTATTGTTTAGCAATACTTGTAAAGTGGAGGGATCAAATTGCAGACTACCGTGCTGAATCGTCTGGGTGGCACGTCCTACCGCTCTGCGACTTAAAGAATGCAGACGAGCGGCAAGTTCTGTTAAATCAAATGGCTTACTCATATAGTCATCCGCACCGGCCTGTAAACCACTGACGCGATCAGGTACTGCATCCCTGGCAGTTAATATTAATACCGGTAAGTTATTTCCACGCTCCCGCCAGCGATTGAGTAAATGCATGCCATCTTCGTCTGGCAAGCCCAGATCGAGAATAACGGCATCAAAACTGGCGGTGGCCATGGCCGTTTCAGCTCCTCCGGCATTCATTACCCACTCGGCCTGAATGCCTAATGCCGTCAGACCGGCCTGTATGCCCTCACCCATTAAAGCATCATCTTCCACAATCAATACATACATCGGTCAATACCCGAAATAAAAACGTTATGTTCGTTTAACTGAATTAAGACAACGTTAACATTGCCTTAATTTTGTCGCTGCACTCTACGCTTCAAGAATTGGTTGCGTAACGTCGCTGCAACCAAACCTCCCAACATTTACTAATAACATGAGAAGCTATTTATGTGGCTGGTGCGTTATGCTCTAACCCGACCTTATTCTGTGGCCGCTTTAAGCCTGCTGATATTTGCAGCAGGTTTAATCAGCTTTCTGAAATTGCCCGTCGACGTGCTTCCCAGCGTCAATATACCTTCTATAAAAGTGGTATGGACCTATAACGGTCTTAACACCAATGAAATGGCATCGAAAATCACCACTTTCAGTGAAGTGGCGATTATGAACAATGTCGATAACCTTAAGGAAATTCGTTCACAAACCCTGAATGGCACCTCAGTCATTCATATCGACTTTCATCCCGAAGTTGATATTGCCAATGCCATGGCGCAGGTCACCGGTGTATCGCAAACCATCCGTCGGCGAATGCCGGAAGGGACTTCACCGCCATTGGTTGCCGAATACAATCAATCCAGTACGCCGATTATCCAGCTGGTCATGTCTTCAGATACGTTGACCGATGGCCAACTGGCTGATTTTGCACGGTTACAGTTGCGTGGCATGGTGCAATCCATTAATGGTATTCGCATGACGCTGCCGTATGGCGGTGCTACCCGGCAGATCATGGTGGATCTGGATCCTGAGGCATTATTTGCTCAAGGGTTAACAGCCAATGATGTAACTCAAGCGATTAATGAACAGAACCTGACACTGCCTTCAGGCAGCATTCGTGAAGCGCAGAGTGAACTGCAAATCACTGTTAATGCCAGTCCACAAGCAGTGGCTGATTTTGAGGATCTGCCGATCCGTTCCCGAAATGGCGAACTGATATTACTACGTGACGTAGCTGATGTTCGGGATGGCACCGCGTTGCAGACTAATATCGCCCGCGTCAACGGACAAAATGCGGTCATGGTGTCATTGATTAAGCTGGGCGGTGCTTCGACTGTAGACATTATTAATGAACTAACCGAACGACTCCCTTCAATTCAGGCTGCGGCACCTGAGGGCATTACCATATCGCCAATTTTTGATCAGTCGGTGTTTGTGAACACGGCATTACATCATATTGAAATGGAAATTCTTATCGTCGGCTCACTGGTCGCATTAATGGTACTGCTGTTTTTGGGATCATCACGGGCCACATTGATTGTCTTGACCTCTATTCCATTATCGTTGCTGACGGCAGTTTTTGTATTAAATTTAACCGGCAACACCTTGAATTTAATGAGCTTGGGTGGACTGGCACTGGCCATTGGCATTCTGGTTGATAACGCATTAGTGGAAATTGAAAATATCAAACGTCATTTGGCCGATGGCATGGAGCCAAATCGGGCCATATTGACCAGCGCCAGTGAAGTTGCCTTCCCTGAACTTGTTTCCACCCTCTCCACCTGTATCGTTTTTTCACCGATATTTTTATTAACCGGTGTGGCAGGTTATATCTTTCAGCCAATGGCGATTGTAGTCATTGCCTGTCTTGTTGCCTCTTATTTATTATCTCGCACCGTGGTTCCTGCCTTGGCCAGACTTTTACTCACCAATGAGAAAGCCGTAAATAAACACTCCAAAAATCCATTGGTCCATTTACATCTGGCATTGGAACAACGGCTGCATAATGGTCAGCAGCATTTACAAAATACGATTGGTAAATTGCAGCGTCACATTGTGATTGCACCATTGATTGGTGTTGTTATCGTCACAGCGGCGGGATTTGCACTTCAGGATCTCGGCAGGGATTTCTTTCCAAAAACTGATGCGGGTCTGATGAGGCTTTATATAAGGGCCGAACCTGGCACTCGCATTGAACAAACGGCCGATAAGTTTGCACAGATTCAGCAGGAAATACGCAAAATAATCCCCGAACAGGAACTTGATTTTGTATTTGATAACATTGGCATGCCCGACTCCATTAATCGTGCCTGGATAGACAGTTTTGCTATCGGATCCTACGATGGAGAATTACAAATTCAGTTAGCTAAAGGTCATCAACCCACCAGTCAATATGAATCGGCGATTCGGCAGATGCTGAAACAAAAATTCCCGGAAGTTACATTATTTGCTCAAGCGGCAGATACCACCAATCAGACGTTATCTGGCAGTACGCCGACTGCACTTGATGCGCGGTTTACCGGCCGAAACCTTCAAGCCAGCATTGCCAAGGCCGAAACGCTGATTGAAAAAATGCAAAACGTCGAAGGCGCTGTCGATATTGGTTTTCAGCAAGTATTTTCGTTGCCAGAATATTATGTGCATCTGGATCGCAAACGTGCAGCTGAACTCGGTGTGACCACACAAGACACCATGAACAGTCTGTTAGGTGCTTTAGGCTCTGCCGGTACCGTCTCCCCCAGCTTCTGGTCCGATCCGGTGTTTGGTTTTTCCTATGAAGTGCAAACCCGTATGCCATTACACAAATTACGCACCACCGATGATCTTATGAACTTGCAGATTCAGACTTCTGATCCCCAGGTTACTGTGCCACTGGCAAGTATTGCTTCTATTACCCCACGAAATGTCGCTGGAAGCATTGGTCGCACCATGCTGAAACCCACCGTCAATGTGTTAATCAATACCGAAAACACAGATTTAGGCTCGGTTTATAAAGCCACGCAGCAGATTGTGAATGAATTAAAACAAGACGTCGTTCCCGGTAATGATATTGAAATCATGGGACAGGCAGCAGCCATGGATGAAGCTTACCGTGACCTGCTGTTCGGCTTTTTACTGGCGGTATTTTTCATCTACATCATCATGCTGTTTAACTTCGCCTCCTGGATCATGCCTCTAGTTGCCTTATCCGGCGCGCCCATTGCCATATCTGGCGCGATCATCGGCTTAATGCTTACTGGAACGACTATCAGCGTACCGGCGTTAATGGGTTTTATCATGGTGATTGGCGTATCAACTGCCAATAGCGTTCTGGTCACGACCTTTGCTCGAGATCAATGGGTGGCAGGTAAATCAGCATTTGAAGCAGCTCGCGAAGCAGCTTCGACACGGCTAAGACCTGTATTAATGACCGCTCTCACCATGATTATTGGTTTACTGCCGATGGCATTGGCGCTTGGCGAAGGGGGTGAACAAAATGCACCACTGGCCCGGACGGTTATCGGTGGTTTGATGCTGGGTACATTTGCCTCACTGTTTTTAGTGCCATGGACTTTCAGCATGATCATGCAATTTATTAAACGTCCGCAGCCCATCAAGCTGCCGACAATTTGAGGTCCTCACCATGTCAAATATAACCAAGACAATCATAGTTGCTGCAGTCATCGCTGTTCCGGTGTGGTTTTTAATTCAACCTGCCAGCGAAGCCAATATCGAACAATCCTCTGCTAACACCCCGGAAACTCTCTCGGTGCGGGTGGCTCAACCAAAACACATAACTGATTATCAGCCACTGGTATTCAATGCACGCGTCGAGGCCATTGAACAGTCGGATATTTTTGCCCGAGCTGATGGTTATGTCGAAAGTCGTTACGTGGATATTGGTGATGAAGTTAAACAAGGTGACCTGTTAGCCAAACTGTCTTCCCCCGAACTGGAGCAGGAAATTCTACAGGCCAAGGCTGAAATAAAGCGCCAGAAAGCCATGCTGGATCTGACTGAAAAAGTGGCCAGACGCTACATTAATTTACGTGATTCCGGCGCCGTGAATGCTACCGAAGTAGATGAAAAAGAAGCAGAGCTCGCTGTTGCCAAAGCCACATTAGCCACTTATGAAGCAAGACTGGAGCAGCTGGAAAATGAATTCGCCTATACCGAGATTGTGGCACCATTTGATGGCATCGTTACCCGTCGCCAGGCTGAGCGTGGTAATCGAATTACACGCAGTGATGATATGCCGTTGTTCCGTATAAGCCGCAGCGATAAATTACGGGTTATTGTAGATATTCCCCAGACCCAGCTATTCAATATTGATAAGCAACAGTCGGCACAATTTACGCTGCCTGATATGGCGAATCAGCAAATTGAAGTCCCATTTTCTCGTATTTCAGGTGAAGTGAATCGTGAAACCGGAACAATGCGGTTGGAATATCTACTGGAAAATACCGACCTGACAATTCCGGCCGGGGTCAGTGGAGAACTGACGATTCAGGCAATCGAAAAAGTGGATACAGTGCGTATCCCGGTTAATGCGTTAAAGACTATTAAAGGTAAACCTTCGGTGATGCTGGTCAATTCGGATAACCAGGTCGAAATCAAAACCGTTCGTGTCGGTCGGTTGGATAATAGTGAGGTTGAGATTCTATCGGGGCTGATAGCTGAAGATCGTGTCATCCTCAATCCTAACGCAAGATTGGATGAAGGTGAAAAGGTCAACGTTTCAGACTAAAAGCAATCAGGCCCACTTTTAAAGTGGGCCTGCAGGACTTATGGGTTAAATTCGACCGGTCAGTAATAAAACCAACAATATAATCACCAACAAACCGATCAATCCTGTCGGACCATAACCCCAGTTTCGACTATGTGGCCATGAAGGAATTACTCCGACTAATAACAGAACCAGGATAATTAATAAGATAGTACTTGTAGTCATGATCATTCCCTCTCATTGAAAAAAACACGATATAAACAAAAGCGGATAACGTCTGTGCGTTGGCGTACCAATTACCAGTCAATATTTTTTAAGCCACTCACTGCATAATCCGTTTGTAGGTTTTTTTATCAATTTTATAGCAACTGCAGGCAGATGCCTCGAGTCCTTTCACATCCAGAATGGTGATATTGCCTCGGTGATATTTGATTAACTGCCGTTTGTGCAATGCCGTGGCTGCTCGGGTAACACCGACGCGACGCACCCCCAACATGTAGGCAAGAAATTCCTGGGTAATGCGAAACTCATTGGATTCAGCCCGATCACGAGTCATTAATAACCAGCGAGCCAGCCGGGCTTCGACTAAATGAAATCGGGTACAGCCTGCAGTCTGAGATAATTGCACCATGGTGACATACAAATATTTTTTTAACATCGCTTCCAAAATGGGGCTTTGTTTAATCTGCTGCAGCAAGTTAGCCACTGGAATACGTAAAGCCTGTCCTGCACCCTGTACCAATGAATGCAATGGCGCTATAGTCACACCCAAAACCAGGGTATTTCCCAACATACCTTCATTGCCGATGAGTCCTACTTCCAGGTTTGAACTTTTATCGACTGGGACCGTCAACGAGATAAAACCTTGATTGGGAAACCAGGCGTATTGCATGGCCTCATTCGGTTCCGTCAGAATCTCAGCAAATACTAAATCTACCAGCTCGCACTCGGCCAAAAGCCGATTTCTTTCCAGTGCAGGTAAATCAGTAATAAGATGATTGATTAGTTGGACTTCAGAAATTAGCAATGTGGTACTCCAGTATTGCTCATAAAATGACACTGAAAAATTTATGTCATTAAGAGGTTTACTCTACGCTTATTAATGAAAGGTCGTATTAATCTCTAGAGTCTTCTCTTTTGGCCAGCCCACGCCGATGTGAACAATGTCATTTAATCGACTTCGTTATCCTTCATTAATCTGTCTGTTTCTCTTTTGACAACTTGATAACATTCGCAAACACGTTCTTCCAAACCTTTGCGATCTATTACGGTGATTTTGCCTCGGGAATATTGAATCAACCCCGCTTTCTGCAAATGCCCTGCTGCCTCGGTAACACCTTCGCGGCGCACGCCCAACATATTTGCAATCAACTCTTGGGTCATTCTAAGCTCATTGGACGGCAACCGATCCAGACTTAATAATAACCAACGGCATAATTGCTGATCGACCGTATGGTGACGATTACATGATGCTGTTTGTGCCATCTGAGTGATTAACGACTGGGTGTAGCGCAACAGTAAACGCTGTAATTTTTCCGCTCGAAAAAACTCTTTTTTCAACAATCGGCCTGATAATCTGTAAGCATATCCTTCACTTTGCACCACGGCCCAACTGGAGGTCGTTTCGCCTCCCATAAACAATGAGATCCCAACAATGCCTTCATTACCGACCACAGCGATTTCCGCTGAAGCGCCACTTTCCATAACATTTAATAAAGACACTATTGCTGTAGTCGGAAAATACACATGGTTAATCTGTTTATCAGGAGAATAAAGCACCTCCCCTAAAGGCATCTTAACCAATTCTAAACCCGGATAAAATCTTTCACGTGCTTGATTTAGTAGTGATGCCAGAATCTTATTTTTACTGGGGTCTTGTTCTTGGCTCATACGCTCACAATTTAATGATCTATAAATATCCGTTTATCTGATGTTTACTCCTCACACATAATCCGTGTCAGTCATTGAGTCCATACAAACGCGATCCCACTATTTATTAACACATAAATACTCTCGGCTTGTTTGTACGGTATCGCACATAACTCTCAAAAAAACAACATTACAATTTATTGGTTTGTGCGAAAACGTACATACGAATACTGCTGTTTTCTTTATCCTGAAAATTAAGCTGAAAAACTTAATGGGGAGGAAAAGCCGTTATGAAAACCAAATTTATCTTTGAATATTCATGCTCCTCAATAAAAAAACCTGTTAATTATGTTTCACCCCGTCTGTTTCATAATTCAACACGGAACGGGTGAAATAGGTTATGCGTACTTTGCGAACCCGTAGGACGGACAGCGGTTCAATATGGCAAATCCTTCCAAAAGTTCAGAGAGATAAACTCGATTACGATAATCTGAAAAAAATGTGTGATGATTTTCCGTTAGGCATTATCCTGTGCGATAAAGCAGGTCGGTGTTTATATTCTAACCATGCATATACCAACATTCTCGGATATGCCGCCGGGGAACTGCTTCATCAAGACTGGCACGCTTGTCTTTATATAGAAGATTCTGCTCAACTGAATGAAAAGTGGAAACAAGCTGTTTTAAACCGTACCCCCCTGCAGGATGATGTACGCCTCATACGGGCTGATGACGAGATGATATGGGCCCGTCTCCATGCCAGCATGCTGGAAGACGCTGAATATCCATTTGCCAGTTTGCTAATGGTTGAAGATATCTCCGAGCGTAAAGCCATGGAAAGTACATTGAAACAAATCGAAAACGCCTTATTCGAGGAAAAAGAACGCGCTCAAGTTACCCTCGATTCGATTGGTGATGCAGTGCTGACAACCGATTTAGAAGGCAATATTACTTATCTCAACCTTGAGGCGGAGCGTTTAACCGGCTGGGAACGCCAGCAATCTATCGGCAAACCTTTGCTCACTGTGTTTAATATCATTGATGGTGAGTCTCGGGAAACGGCACCTAATCCAGCAAATAAGGCTATGTTAGAAAATAGAACAGTTGAGCTGGCAATCGGCTGTATTTTAATTGCCAAAGATGGCTCTGAGGTTGAAATTGAAGACTCGGCAGCACCTATCCATAACCGTGATCAGCAAGTCTGTGGTGCAGTGATTGTGTTTCACAATGTCGCCAAATCAAATCTGGTAATGGAAAAAACCAACCGACTGGCATGGTATGACTATCTGACTGGCTTACCCAATCTGGCCTTATTTAATGAACGTTTATCGCAATCGCTTGGCATAGCGGATCGACATGATAAGCGTGTTGCATTGCTCTTTCTGGATATGGACGATTTCAAAAAATCAAACGACAGCTTCGGGCATTTAACCGGTGACTTATTACTCAAATCAGTCGCCGAACGGGTAACACAGTGTCTCCGTACCACCGACACGGTTTGTCGACGTAGCGGCGATGAGTTTCTGATATTACTGAGCGAAATAGAACATCCCGAAGATGCCATCCTTGTGGCCAGGCAGATACTTTCAGCGATTGCAGCACCTCAAAAAATTAACGATAACGACATAACTTTAGCGGCAAGCATTGGTATCAGTGTCTACCCGGATGATGGAGTGGATGCAACGACTTTAATGACATGCGCTGACAGTGCTATGTATATCGCCAAGCAAAACGGGCCAAATCAATTTTATTATTCTGGCTCTCCCTACCCTGGAAAAGTTGAGTCTTTATGTCGTTAGACATCTACTTTAATCATCAAACCAGCTTCAAACGACTTTTCCGGAAAATCTTATGAAATCCATTACTAAACCCTTACTTTTCTGCACATTGTTTATTGTCCCTCTCGTGGGGATACTGACAATTAGTGGTTGTGCTTCTACATCCACCCAGTCCGGTACTGGCGAATACATTGATGACAGTGTGATTACCACTAAAGTCAAAGCCGCTATTCTCAATGAAGAAACACTGAAAGTTGCCGAGATCAATGTGGAGACCTTTAAAGGCGTTGTGCAATTAAGCGGCTTTGTTAATTCACAGGAAGACATTGAACGCGCTGTTGTCGTGGCACGCAGTGTCGCTGGAGTGAAATCAGTAGAAAATGCTATGCGGGTGAAGTAAACCACCTTAATTAATGAAAGCGTTTTAAATAAAAAAGCCCTGTCATCGCTGACAGGGCTTTTTTGGTCGCATGGTTCTGGTGAATTAATCTTTACCAACCTGGCTACCAATAACACCGCCTACTGCTGCTCCACCAACAGTACCAACGGCGCTACCACCGGTTAAAATAGCTCCGCCTACGGCACCGATACCGGCACCTGCCGCTGTGCTTTTATCGCGGCTGGACATATTGCCACAACCCGCTGTTGCGAGGATGGCTGTTGCTAAAAGGACGATAAGTGAAGTTTGACGAATGATGTTCATGATAATGCTCTCTGAGTTCGGCCAAAACATATCTGGCGCGATAATTTGATGATACTCGCCTTATTTTTAGGCTATCGCTTTTGTTTCACTGAACTGTGATAAGAGTAGTTAAAAAGCGTTTATTTAACTGACCGTTAATACCTCTCCCCACTTTGTCGTGTAGCTTGGACTTTTATGTTCCTGCTTCATTTTCCACGGACGTTTAAAGCCCTGATTGGCGAGTTGCAAGGTGTCCCGGCCCATCGTGTTATTAATGATATCCATCACCGTCATCAACTGTCCGGATTTAGCATCCTGATTCGGCGCAAACAAGTCCTGTTGCTGCCCACTTTTCGGCTGCAGTTCGGTGAGCATAATGCCGGCTTTGGCATAGTTAAATCCGGGTTGATACATCTTTTTCAATGCACTCAGCGCATGTTTGACCAATACACGCGTGTCATCAGAAGCCATCGGCAACGCTACCATCAGACTATTGCCGTAAAAAGCCTCCCCACTACGATAAGGACTGCAACGGATATAAACCTGTAGCATCCGCGCCACCGAGTACTGCCGTCGCAGTTTTACAGCCGCACGACTGGTATACAGACTGATAGATTCGGCCAGACTGTTCATATCCGTCACCGGAATACCAAAACTTCTCGAACTTAATATCTGCTTTTTGTCACTGATGGCATATTCCAGCTCCAGACAGCTGATGCCGTTGAGTTCACGCACGGTTTTTTCCATCACCACACTGTATTGACGACGCAGAATTTCAGCATTGGCTTGTTTTAAATCCAAAACGCTGTAAATGCCCTGTGTTTTCAACTTCACTGCCAGTTTACGGCCAACGCCCCACACCTCACCGACATCCAGATCGGCAAGTAAATGATTGAGTTGTTTAGCGCTTAACTGATTAAAATCACAGACCCCATCAAATCCAGCCCGTTTTTTGGCACAGTGATTGGCCAGCTTGGCCAGCGTTTTACTGGCACCTATACCGACACTGACCGGCAATCCAGTCCATTGTGCTATCCGATGGCGGATCTGCTGGCCATATTGCAGCAAATCAAGATGCTGGAAACCGGTCAGATCCAGAAAACACTCATCAATTGAATACACTTCCTGATCGGGCGAAAACTGATTAAGAATACGCATCACCCGATTACTCATATCGGCATACAACGCATAGTTGGATGATAAAGCGATGATCTGCTGCTCATTCGCTATTTGCTGAAACTTAAACCACGGTGCCCCCATCGGGATATGCAGTTTGGCCTCGTTGCTTCTCGCCACTGCACAGCCATCATTATTACTGAGCACCACCACCGGTTTACCGGCCAGTTTTGGATTAAATACCCGTTCACAGGAAACGTAAAAGTTATTCACGTCGATCAGGGCAATACTGCGTGACATTATTTAAAACGCCGAAACGAGCCCGTCACTACACCCCATATTTCAAACTGCATACCATCCTTGATTTCAATCGGCCGATATTCACCGGACTGATTCGACGGCAGTAATCGTGGCGCCCCCTGTTTGTTTTTAGCCAGTAATTTGATGGTAAATTCGCCATCGACAACCGCCAGTACAATATCCCCGATACTGGCATTTTTAGAGCGATCCACCACCGCTTTATCGCCGGGCAATAAACCACTGTCGATCATTGAATAGCCCTGAATGGTGACAAAAAATGTCGCTTCTTCGTCATCAATCAGGAATTCATTGGGATCCAGTCGTTTTTCGACATGTTCATCTGCCGGCGAGGGAAAACCCGCCGCCACTTTGGAACTGAATAATGGCCAGCTACGTTTAGCGGGTGCAATGATTGGACGTTCAAACTCCATTGGCTGGTCTTGCAATGGCGCGGACTGCCTGCGTCGATAAGCCGCCAGAAAATCAGTGATTACAGGCTTTTGACTCTCAGGAATACGTATCACGGTTGTCGGTTCTTTGATCACGGAGCCTTTTTTGCGGCCGGCGCCGACGCGCCGACCACCATGTGTATTTGAGCGAGTTGTCATAAATCACTTGATTAATTGAAACAGTTAATCAAGTGTACGAATCGTTTCCTCATCAGGCAAGGAAAAATTCACTATCCCGTGATAAAAAAATTAACCACCGAACAACAACACGCTCCAGATAACGGCAATCAATACAAGAATAAAAATCGACGCACCGATTTTGTTTTCTTCAAACATTTTTTGTGTCTGATTACCAAACAGACACACCAAAAGACCCAGACCAAAATAACGCAGACCACGAGAAATGGTGGTTGCCAGCATATACAGTAAAAATGAATAGCCCGTCACACCCGCCGCCAACATGGCAATCTGAAATGGAATCGGCGTAACTCCGACGCTCAATACATACCAGAAACCATGTAAATGAATTTGCTGACGAATAGTTTCAAACTGCTCAGGCGTCGACAGCATAGCAATCAGTTGCTCGCCGATCAGACCAAATACAAAATAGCCAATTACATAGCCCAGCGCCGCACCAAAAATGCAGCCCAGTAATGCCATGGCGCTAATAGCCCAAAGCAGCTTCCGACGAGCCTGCATCAAAGGAATCAAAATGGTTTCCAGTGGGATGGGGACGATCAGTGACTCCATAAATGAAGCGAAAGCAACACCCCACAACATATGTTTTGAGTGCACTAAACGAGAGCCCAACTGCTTGAATCTATTCAAACTGATTTATTTCCTTATTTAAGGTCAGTATGCTCAACGCAAGAACACACAAAACAAGTAATATCCAGATAACAAGCCGCTATCCTCATTGAAATCACTGCAGCTGTAAATAACCTGGGTTGATAAAGCAGTGAGGATTGTTGTCATGGCTACCTGAAAAATTCCGGCAGGAGATACAAATGAATTACCGCTTTCTTTTACTGATAACCACGCTGCTATGGATGCCCGCGATATACAGTGAGGAGTTAGTTGATGCAGGCGCTGAAATACAGGTAACGAATGCACCCATTGAAAATCGGTTGAGCGACATTCTGAACGTTATCGAAAGCTATGAAGATGTTGAGGTCACAGTCGATTCCGGAGTGGTAATCCTCAGTGGTAACGTCTCCAGTGCCCGCGCCGGACGTGATCTGGTGGCGCTAGCCAGTCGGGTCGAGGGCGTTATTTATGTGCAAAACCAGCTCAATGAGCTAATGGACATTTCCACCCGCGTACAACCCACGACACAAAAAATCGAAGCAATGCTTTCTTCATTGATCCGCAGTCTGCCCATTTTTCTGGTAGCAATCATCACCATCATTTTCTTTTGGCTGCTCGGTCGCTGGGTCGGTAACCGCAGTGCCTGGTTGAGTCGTATAGGGCTTTCCGAACTCGCCACCGATCTGGGTGGACGCATTATACGAATCCTGATTGTTGGCATCGGCTTTCTAATTGCGTTGCAGATCCTGGATGCAACGGCGCTGGTGGGAGCACTGCTTGGTGTGGCAGGGGTATTTGGCCTCGCTGTAGGTTTTGCGTTTCGCAATATTGTCGAAAACTATCTGGCCGGTGTACTGCTTAGTGCACGGAATCCATTCAAAATCGGTGATTCTATTCAAATAGCTGAATTCACCGGTAATGTGGTTCGGCTGACTTCCCGAGATACCGTGCTGATGACAGCTGATGGCAACCATTTACGTATTCCCAACAGCACGATGATCACGTCGGTCATGATCAATTACACTCGCAATCCCTTACGTCGTTTTGAATTTACACTGGCTATCTCTGCCGAGATCGATCTGATCAAGGCTCGCCGCCTGGGCTTAGGGATTCTGCAAAATATGCAGGGACTGCTGGCTGAGCCGGGTCCACAAGTGCTGATTGCTGATATACGTGAAAATATCGTCGATCTGCACTTTATGGCCTGGATTAATCAACATGAAAGTGATTTTGCCAAAGCCCGCAGTGAAGCTATTCGCCTGATAAAAATCGGGTTTGATGAAGCCGGCATTACATTTCATCAACCAGTACATCGACTGCAGCTGATAAATGATGAAACGAATCTGGAGCCAGAACCCGCTAATGCATTACCGGAGACAGAATCCACTTTACCAAACGTTTCGGCTGAAGCATCGACTGTGGATATTGCCACTGATCCTACAATGTCCAGACAAGTGGCTCATGAACTGAATACATCTGACGAGGAAAACCTGCTTAAATAACGAAGCACATCAAGCGTTTGAAATCAGCGGATATTCATGCTCTGCGTAAAAGTTCTGATAGACAATTTCTATCCGCAGTCGATCACCCGCCTCAATAAACTGTAATGGCTGGCTGACATCATCAATCCATTGCTGAGCCTGTTCCGCTTTAATAAAACTGCAGATATCCCCCACCGGCCACTGGAAATACACTTCGCGTCGTTTCTTTTCGGCCAACACTACTGGGTCCGTGGTATCGGGAAGCGGAATATACGAACTGAAAATCTCTAATCCGCCCTGCTGTTCGGGATCATTTGCATTATATTCCAGTGAAATATCCCAGCCGCGGACTAACCCATCATCGGCATCGCCACGCTCAAAGCTGAATCCATACATCGCCAGAATATCATCGTCGATTTCCGGCAATTTCTGCAGAGCATCCTGCACAGCTTTAATCGCAGTTTTATCCTGCTCCGAAAGGTTTTCCAGGCTTAGTAGCCAATCGCCCAGATTGATGGCCGCCTGAATAATGGGGGGATGCGTTTTGTCGAGCAGAATGTGTGGCATATGTTTGGACTATCAGTGATTTAAGCCGAAACATGATATCAAAGTGGGGAGAATAACCCCATTTACGTTCCCACGCAGATGCGTGGGAACGAGTCTGGAGCAAACCCCATTAATCCTCTATAGGCGTTACCCGCCAAATGGTATTACCAACGTCATCAGCCACCAGCAAACCGCCTTGATTATCAACGACAACACCGACCGGGCGTCCCATAGCATCGCCGCTACCATCAACAAATCCAGTCAGAATATCTTGTGGTTTACCAGAGGGTTCACCATTGGAGAAAGGCACAAAGATGACTCTATAGCCACTTAACGGCTTACGATTCCATGAACCATGCTGACCGATAAAAGCCCCATTCTGATATTTATCAGCCAGTAAGTCGTCTTCGTAAAAGGCGAGCCCTATCGAAGCGGTATGTGCACCCAGCGCATAATCCGGCTTGATGGCTTTTTCTACCAAATCAGGGCGTTGTGGTTCAACACGTTCATCAACATATTGTCCATAATAACTATATGGCCAGCCATAGAATCCACCATCCTGCACTGATGTCATGTAATCCGGGACCAGGTCACTACCGATTTCATCGCGCTCGTTAACCGTAGTCCACAACTCACCACTTTCAGGTTGCCAGGCCAGACCATTCGGATTACGCAACCCTGAAGCGAAAAGCCGCTTTTCACCCGTTTCCAGATCTACTTCCAGAATAGCGGCACGATTTTCTTCCGCTTCCATCCCGTATTCAGCAATATTACTGTTTGAACCGACCGTGGCATAAAGTAAAGTGCCATCTTCATTGGCAATAATATTTTTGGTCCAATGATAATTAATTGGGCCACCTGGTAAATCCGTCACATGTACTGGTTCGGCGGTAATTTGCGTCTGCCCTTCTTCATAGGGAAAACGCACAATGCTATCCGTATTAGCAACATAAAAATCATTACCAATCAGCTCCATGCCAAAGGGTGAATGTAAATCATCCAGAAAGACATGGCGTGTTTCAGCTACCCCATCACCATCTTCATCCCGCAGCAATGTAATTCGATCAGCACTGGGCACGGCAGCCCCTGCTTTTTTCATCACCAAACCTTTTATCCAGTCTTTAATACCCGGATCCGGTTTTTCGGTTTTGGGTGCATTTGATTCAGCCACCAATACGTCCCCATTCGGCAACACATACAACCAACGTGGATGATCCAAATCCATAGCAAAACGATTTACCTCCAATCCTTCTGCAGCCAGAGGTTTACCATCTATTGGCCATCCCACTGCCGGCGCGATATTCACTGTCGGTATCAAGGTATTATCCGGTTGGGTTATCAGTGGATCAGGGCCATAATCAGATTGTGGAGGGATTTTAGCGGTATCACCACAACCATTCAGACTAACGGCCAAAACGCCAATAACTGCGCTGTATAGATAACGATGCTGCATATCTCTGCTCCTGAATAAAGAATCAATACCTGAGTCTAACAAGGTTCACCTGAAGTTCGGCTTGCTTTGGGTTAAAGGACATTAAATAAATTGCCTTTATAGTGATTTGGTCATTCCAGTTGAGACAGCGGAATGTTTAATAATTGTGATTGTCTTATTTGGGTCTGTTGAGCTTTCAGAGCCGCCACTGCTGGAATCTCAACAGACCCTAGGTTTTATTTCACTCAATGGAGGTTGCATGCAAATTCAGGTTAATACCGATCGCCACATTCCAGGCGATGACACGCTCACCGACTCTATTCGTGAGGAACTACAACATTCTCTCAAACGATTCGATGAACACGTTACTCGTGTCGAAGTACATCTAAGTGATCAAAACAGTGAAAATCGTGGCGGTGCTGATGATATCCGTTGCCTGATCGAAGCCCGGATAGAAGGCCACCAACCCAACGTGGTCACCCATGATGCCGCGACCATCAAACAAGCGTTTACCGGCGCGACCGATAAAATGAAACGCGTATTGACCACAACCATTGAGCGTATGCAGTCACGCTAAGTTTTCTAACGAATACTGGTTCCCACGGTCCACCGTGGGAATCCACTTCACAGATTGGCATTGCCCTCTGTTGATAAGCAACTATGCTCCGATGAATACCAACTGCAGATGTTGCTGGTTAGAGCCTAAAGCGATATTGATAATCAGCTAATGGCTCCAGATTACCCGTTTGATAGGTATCCACCACAACCGTGCCATCCTGCATCAGACTGAAAACCCGATACATCGCTTGATGGTGGCTTTCATCTGGAATTTTGGTGCGCTCTAGCGCCGGGATATGTAAATAATGCACGCCGTTTAATTCAAATGAATGGTTTACCCTCGACATATCCATATGCAAATCGCCTGAAATAACGGCGCGTACATTAGGCTGGCTAATAACCTCTGTTACAAAGCCCGGGTGGCTGATGCCTTTTTCAGAGTGTTCTTTAAACACACCTTGTTGAGCACTGTGTACCACTAACATCACCGGTTTGGGTGCCAGTCGGGCGACTTCATTTTTTAACCAGGCAATACCATCATCGTTAAAATCTCGGCCAAAATCTGGCGAGGCCAGTATCAGCGCCACACTATCAAGCTCAAGCGTATATCGAGTACTGTCGATGGTGGTTTTACCCTGATTCCACAAATTGGCAAAGCTCAAAAATCGCTCTGTGGTACTGCCGTGCTCTTCGTTGCCCATAATAGGATAAAACGGTAGATTCAATGCTTGTAATACCGGCGTGGCCTGTTCGTATTGCAGCAACGTTCCTTTATGGGCGATATCTCCTACGCCAACAGCAAACGTCAGATCCAAGCTTGGAATAAGTTGATTGATATCTGCCACGGCAGCTGCCATATTTGGAAACTTGGCTTCGGGCTTTGGCTCTGCATCACCTAACACCACAAAGCGCAGCTCTGCTGTGTTGGCAGGTTCTTTACTACAGCCCATGATCAAGACCATACCCAGTAGTAACAAGCTGCTTAATGTTAATTTGGATAACAATTTCATTCTTTTTCCCTAACGGTAATTTGAAAAGCTTGGCAATCAGGTGGTGATTCAGAACAAGGTATATGGTGAAAGCCCCGTCCAGCGTTTAAAGGCACGGCGGTAGTTATTCATATCATTGAATCGAAGATATTCGGCGATTTGCTGGTTATTGAAGTGCTTGACCTGAAACAGATAAATGGCAGTATTTTTTCGTGCCATGTCAATTTGCTGCTGGAAGGTGGTGTGATGCTTTTTTAATTTTCGTTTCATTGACGCGGGACTGATGCCAAACGCGGCTGAGACTTTTTCCAAATTAAGTGGTTGTCGAATATGCGATTGAATATAGTCGTAAAGCTGATCAATAAAGCTTTGGGGGCTATGCAGTGATAACACTTGTTTATGAGCTTCTTTTAGTGCTCCGTGAATACTGAGCTGTGAAGCGTTTGGCCAGGGTTTATCCAGCAGTTCAATGGGCAATCGCATGCAGTTCATTTGCTGTTCAAAGGCTAGGTTCTGCCCCATATTGACCCAATATTGTTCAATATAAGTCGGTTCTGCATAAGTAAATTCACAACGCCAGGGCATTTTCTCTTTTGATAACCAGGACACCATTGAGATAAAGGCGGTCATGTGCGCTTCAATCAGAAACTGCTGTTGCTCTTGACTGCCGGTTGCGTCTTGCCAGAATAGAAATAACTCTTCTTCGTTGGTATAAAAACGTGGGGTAAATAGCGGTGATAAAATGGCGTGAAACTCACTGATAATATCTATCGCCTGACGCAAGTTACTGACCAGCTGTAAGGCCTGACTCGCCGCACCGAAGCAGCCCGGCCATAAACGTTGACCATACAAAAAGCTGGTGTCATCGGCGTTGACTAATTTTCGGCAATTATTGATGAGCGTGAGGTATTGATCTGGACTGATACTTTTTTCTGCCAATCTGAAATCTTCAAGTTGAATACGGGTGCTTCTCAACAATTGACGACTATCGACCTCGCGTGACAAAGCTAACTCAACCAAAACCGCAGGTTGATAATGGGCAGCAATGCACGCTGTGTCTATTTCATAGCCAAGCGTTTTAATGGGCGGCGTCATTTGCTTAGGTGGCGTTTGAAAGTTGCTGTCTGGTTTTACTGATTTCTAGATTGAGACGTTTAATCAAAGAATCCGAATCATCGGTTCTCGCCATGGTGGTGACCACTGTGGCTGATAAATAAACCCGTTGATGATGTTCGCGAGTTCGATAGGCAAAGCTGGAAACAGCGTTTTGTAAATCAATGCTCATCTGCTGCGCATCGTGTTCAGAGGTATTATGTAATAACACCACAAAGCGATCACCGGCCAAACGGCAGATCAGATCTTCATCACGCAGATTGAGCAGTAATAGCTGACAGATAAGCTGCAAAATATGATCACTTTCTGCTGCGCCATAGAGACGGTTAATCATATTAAAGTTATCCAGATCAACGGCAATTAGAGCAAGTGGTTGCTGGAGTTTTTTACTTTCAGCCAAAGAGAGTTTTAATTGTTTTTTCAGATAGGCGGCGCCCCCCACTGGGATCAGTTTGTCGAATAGGCGATGTTCACGAAAGTACCGCTCACGCTTGACCATTTGTGCACTGATGGCGATTTCTTCCTGATGCCAGTGATAGATACCAATACTTAATAGTATTAAAGCGATAGGAATAGGTAAGCTTTCTAACCAGTTATGCCAGATGAGCGACGATGGCATACGGATAAACTCATCTGCCACATCCATTGACCATGAAAACACAATGGCACATAAGCCGAGTGCCAGTAATTGGGTCACTCTACCTGCCGGTCGACTGCGTAATAACAGCGCCAGCCAGAATAAAGCCAGAATGACCATTCCACCTTCTGAGAAGACATCCAGCCAACTAATTTCAACTGTGGGTTTCAGGTCTCCCCACACACTAATAATCAGTAAACCAATGCCAATCGCTATAGCGAGGCCATAAGAATAACAAGTCTGTAAAAAAGCTCTTTTTTTCATTGATTTAGCCGACTTTTAAAATACGTTATAGGTTTGTTTTCGGCGAAACTACGCTACAAAAATGACAATTTCATTACATATAAGGCAGTCAAATCAGCTCACAAAAAGTTGAATTATTTTCTCCAATATACGCTGATTTTTTTTGCTAAACATAAATTAACCAATTGAATTAATAGAACATTTACTTCTTTAAAATTACCTGCCTGGTTTTTAAAAACAATACATTCCTCAGTCAAATGAGCTCTAAACAGCAACAACCATGCTTATAAGTCATTGATTTTTCGTATTTTTATTTTTAGCTGTCATCGATCTGTCATTTACCATCCCTAGACTTGCCGCCATCCACCACTATGACGACAAGGGTATTTTTATGAGAGTGACAATTGATACAACAGAGCGGCCGAGCCATAAACTCAGTCTGATTGCTTTGAGCATCGCGAGCGTTTTCAGTAATGGTGCTTTTGCTGCTGATGAAATCAATATGGAAAAGGTGCAGGTTTTCGGTCAAGCCGTACAGATTGATAAAGCACTGAATGAACAACGTAATTCAAACAGTATTGAAAGCGTGGTTCACGCCGATGGTATTGGTCAATTACCGGATGATAATGCGGCCGAAGCCTTACAACGTTTGCCTGGCGTTTCAGTTGAAAATGATCAGGGTGAAGGACGTTTTGTCACAGTGCGAGGTCTGGCACCGGAGTTAAATGCCGTGACTATTAATGGCACCAACATCCCTTCACCCGAGGATGGCACACGTGCCGTTGCGTTGGATGTGTTACCCAGCGAGCTGATTCAGTCACTCTCTGTGGTGAAAACGCTGACACCGGATATGGATGCCAACTCCCTCGGCGGTACGGTCAATGTCAGAAGCTTATCGGCGTTTGATCATGATGGTTTGTTTTATACCCTGTCTGCTGAAGGTAGCTATGACGACAATACTGATCAAACCAGTCCCAAAGGATCTGGTGCCTTCAGTAATATCTTTAGTATTGCTGAAGGGGTTGATAACTTTGGCGTTGCCGCGGCTCTGAGCTGGCAAAAACGGGATTTTGGTTCGGATAATGTGGAAACCGGTGGGGCTTGGGATTTTGATGGGAGTCCGCGTTTAGAAGAGCTGGAACAGCGTGATTATGATATCACCCGTGAACGGCTGGGTCTTGGCGTTAACTTTGATTACAAAGCGGATATCCATACCAACTATTATCTGCGAACCCTATTCAGCCAGTTTACCGATACTGAAACGCGTAATGCAGCGGGTATGGAGTTTGCCGATCCCCTACTCCCCAATGAGTCCGGTGACGGTGCTGAAGGTTTTCGTGAACTAAAAGATCGTAAAGAAACCCAAGAAATCCAGTCTTATGTCTTTGGTGGTGAAAAAACTATCGACTTGTGGACAATCAATGGACAAGTTGGTTACAGCCGTGCCAGTGAAGATTCACCTGGCCATATTGCCGGTGCAAAATTTGTCGGGGATTTTGATGGTGTTGGCTATGGCAGTACTTCAAAACCCACGCTGAATGCTGGTGCAGATTATTATGATCCCAACAGTTTTGAATTAGATAGTGTGGAATGGGAAGAGCAAAAAACCACCGATACTGAAAAAAACATCAAGTTTGACCTCGCCAGAGACTTTGATTTTCAAGGCTATGCATCACAAATAAAATTTGGTGGCAAATTATCACGTCGTGAAAAAGATAATGATTTAGAGGCGTGGGAATTTGAAGATTTCGGCAGCAACGACACCAGTCTTGCTGCATATAGTGCTGGCAATGTGGACTATAGTTTGAATCAATTTGGTAACGGCATCAGCAGCTCGGCAGTTGAGGCATTACTGAACAAATTAAATAAAGCCGACAACGTCAACGAAGAAGAATCACGTATTAACGATTATGTGATGAATGAAGACATTAACTCAGCTTATGTCATGAACACCCTGGATTTGGATGAGTGGACCATCATTGCTGGTTTGCGCTATGAAGGGACTCGTTTTAAAGCCAAAGGGACTGGTATCAGAGATGACGAGTTTGAAACTATCTCCAGTAAAAACAGCTATAACCATTGGTTGCCTGGTTTGCACGGCACATATTATCTGGATGATAAAACACAAATTCGGGCGGCCTGGACCAATAGCGTGGTTCGTCCGACCTTTGAAGCTCTGGCTCCGGGGTTCTCAATTGAAAGTGGCGACAGTGCCAGCTTTGGTAATCCTGACTTAGATCCGATGACATCGAAAAACCTAGATCTCGGCATTGAACATTACATGGGTCGTGCGGGTGCGGTTTCTGCCTATGTTTTCTATAAAGATATATCCGACTTTGTGTATAACACCGATGTGTCTGGCACTGGCCTATTCGCTGACTTTGATGAAGCGGTGACATTTGCCAATGGTGATTCAGCTGAGGTCTACGGCATCGAACTCGCCTATTCCCAAAAGCTCAGTTGGTTACCTGCCCCCTGGAATGGCTTGTTAGTAGGTGCCAATGCAACCTTCAGTCAATCCGATGCTGAAATAGAAGGGCTTGGACAAACACGTAGCATTGATCTGCCCGGCCAATCAAAACAAGTGGGTAATCTGATGATCGGTTGGGAAAACGACAAGCTGAGCATGCGTTTATCGACCAACTATAAATCGTCTTATCTATCCGAAGTGGCCGCCATCGATGATGAAGCACTGGATCAATATGTTGATTCGCAAATGTTTTTGGATTTCGGCGCCAGCTATTTCTTAACTAAAAATGCTCAAATCAGTCTGGAAGTGAAAAATATCACTGACGAAAGTTTCTATGTCTATAACCGCAGCAGTTCATATAACGCGCAATATGAAGAATACGGTCCGACCATCAAGCTTGGTTTTACGTTAACCAATTTCTAAACCATCTTGATTATCCAATTTAAAGTGAATGAAATGAAAAAAACCCAATTCAAACTAAAACTGACCGCTTTGGCATCTTGCATGATGATGACAACCTCACTTACGGTCATGGCAGAGGCTGAACTGCTGTCTATTTCAAGTAACAGCCAGCCAATTGAAGCCGCCCAACTGTTAACTCAACCTCAAATAATGCCTAAGGCCGATAGCCTGCTGTCTTATGAACAAAAAGGTATTGTTATTGAGGATAAACAAGGGCAACAACTCAGCCTGTTAAAAGGTAACTTTGGCAGTATTGACCATAGATTCGTTCAAAAAGGCCTGTTACTGGCTACGGTAGATGTGGATCGACAGCAAGCCATGGTGGCGGTATTTGATAAAACCGCCCAAAAGTGGGATCACCCCGTTTATATACCGCAACCGGCTTTTAAAGTTGATGGTGTCTGCCTGTATCAGGATGAAGCCCATAATGGCTTTTTGTTTCTAGTGGGCGAAGAAGGTCATGGTGAGCAATGGTTGGTCTCTGATGCGAACACTTCAGTAGCACAGCCTAAATTAATCCGTCGCTTGAGCACGCCTCCCAATAGTGAATATTGTCAGGTCGATGATAAACAATCAGTGATGTATATCAACGAAGAAAACGTCGGTATCTGGGCCTACCAGGCACATCCTGAGGCTGACCTTATCCGTAATCCTGTCGCATTAATGCAACCCTTTGGAGAGTTATCTCAAAGTGCGGCGGGAATGGCATTGGTACCTGGTGGATTACTGGTACTCGATTCAGAGGCTAAGACGTTACATGCCTATCAAAATAACGATGGCGTTTGGCATTCGCTTGCAAGCTACCCATTAACCAACCTCTCTGATCCAGAAAATATCAGTGCTCGGCTAAACGATAAAAAATTAACCATTCGCATTAAACACGATGACGGTCTGGCAACCTTCAGCCTGCCCTGGAATTATCAAGACACCGCTCAAGCAGCGACGATTCCAGTGATTAAACCTCAACTACAAACTGAACCTGTGCCGAGTTTAGGTGATGCAGCGGATGATCCGGCCATTTGGGTTCACCCGAAAAACCCGCAACAAAGTCGGGTTTTAGGCACTGATAAACAAGGTGGTTTAGTGGTGTATGACTTGAAAGGTAAAACGCAACAACACCTGGCGGTGGGTCGGGTGAACAATGTCGATGTGCGATCTGGTTTTAACTTTAACGGTCAAAAAATTGATTTAGCCGTCGCCAGTAATCGTGACCACAACTCGTTACATGTGTTTGCCATCGACCCTACCTCGGGATTTGTCAGTGAAATAGGACAGGTATCAACGGTTAGTCAGGATATCTATGGCTTGTGTATGTATAAAAATCAGGCCGGTGATATTTACACCATTGTGAATGACAAAGATGGTCGTTTTTTCCAATATCGCATGCAGGATAACCACGGCAAGATTGATGCAGAACTGGTACGTGAATTTAGCGTGGGCTCACAACCCGAAGGCTGTGTCGCGGATGATAAAAATCATCGTTTGTTTGTCGGTGAAGAAAATAAAGCCGTTTGGGTGTTGGATGCCCGTGCTGATAAAGCATCAACGTTAACGGAAGTCATTGCAGATGGTGACCATCTTAAAGCGGACATAGAAGGTCTCAGCTTGTATCAAACCCAGCAAGAGAATTATCTGGTGATCTCCAGCCAGGGTAATGATAGTTACGTGGTGATCGATGCCCTTCCCCCATTTGCTTACCGTGGTGTTTTCCGGGTTGGCTTTAATACCGATGTTGGCATTGATGGTGTTTCGGAAACCGATGGTCTGGATGTCACCAGCGTCAATCTGGGTGAACCATGGCATCAAGGCATGTTGGTGGTACAAGACGGACGCAACCGGATGCCGGTAGACAATCAAAATTTCAAATATGTGCCTTGGTCAGATATCGCTGCCCAACTTTGCCTTTCTACGAATAAAAAATAAGGAGTCATCATGGAATCTTCAATGCATGAAATGACCATGTGGAGCTTGGTGAGTGAAGCCAGTCTGCTGGTAAAGATCGTAATGATTATTCTGGTTTTAGCCTCTATGGTGAGTTGGTATTTAATTATCTGGCGGTCCAGAGTATTGGGCCGTTTGGAAAAACAAAATCGCCAATTCCAGCTACAGTTCAGACAAACAGCAGATCTCACGAAGCTGGATTCTGCTGCGAATAACCAGACTGTTTACCAAGCACTCCCAGCTATTTATCAAGCAGGTTTATTGGAATATGAAAAATATCGCCAACTCGATGCGCTGCCCCAGGATGAGATTGTCGAGAATGTCGAACGGGCCATGCTGGTCAATATTGGTGAGCAGGAAGTCGAGTTGGAAAAAGGGCTTTCCTATCTAGCCACTATCGGTTCGGTCAGTCCTTATATCGGTCTGTTTGGCACGGTGTGGGGCATTATGAATTCCTTTATCGGTTTGTCTCAAGTTGAGCAAGCGACCTTAAATACCGTCGCACCCGGTATTGCTGAGGCCCTTATCGCCACAGCAATTGGCTTGTTTGCTGCGATACCGGCGGTGGTGGCTTACAACCAATTGAGCAAACGTGCCGGATCATTAAGCACACGTTATTACCATTTTGGGAATGAATTTATTACCCGGTTGCAGCGTGTGTTGCACCGCACACCATTAGCTAAAGTCGCGTGAATTCATCATGTTAAGAAAACCTGTTACCAAACACGCCCTCAAAGCTGAAATGAATGTGGTGCCCTATATTGATGTCATGCTGGTACTGCTGGTCATCTTTATGGTTACTGCACCCTTGCTGGTGCAAGGCGTCAAACTTGAACTGCCTAAAGTCGCAGCCAAAGCGTTACCAACAGATAGTCAAAAAACCATTTTGAGTTTATCTGTGGTGGCTGACGGGAGTTATTACTGGAATGTCGGTTCTGAGGTGGACATCAAATCACGCTCTGATCAGGCGGTCACATTGGATGAGATGGTCATAAAAATTGACCAGATCAGATTGCAACATCCTGATTTACTTTTCTTTATTCGGGGTGACAAAGCAACAGATTATGCGTCAGTGGTCAAAGCCATCGCGGCATTGCAACAAGTCGGCATCGAAGATATCGGACTGATCACGGAGTCACCCGATGACTGATGTAGGATTTTATGATGACCGTTTTATCAATCCACCAGCTGAGAATGCCGGATTAAGTACATCAGCATTATTACTGGTCGGTTTATTTCATCTGGCCATGGCGGGATTGTTATTAAACTCATGGACACCTGCTCAGCAGGATGAGCCCAAACTGAGTACGATTAAAATTCAAATGTTAAGGCTGTCAAAGCCTGCCCCTGAAATCAAACCGGTTGAGCCGGTTCCGCTGACTATCCCGGAACCGACTCAACCTGTGTTTGATCCACCACCCGTAGTGCAAAAACCTGAACCAACACCCGTGGTTCAGAATGAACTGGCGTTTAAACGGGTTGAAGAAAAGCCGATACCTGAGAAAGTTACACCAAAACCTATCAAGCAGAAGCAGGCTGAGCCAGAGAAAAAGATCGTCGAAAAAATGATTGAACAACCTGAAAAAAAGCGTGTTCAGCCCACCGCTAAACCGACTAAACCAGCCTTAGCGCAGCAAACAAAAAAGACCGATAGTGCTGCGAAGACCCCGGTTAAGCAGGATGTGCTCGCCAGCACTGAGGCTAGTGAGCCCTTTTCAGTCGAGCGCTATAAACCAATAGAAAAACAGGCTCCAGAATATCCTCGTGGCGCATTACGAAAAGGCCTGGAAGGTGATTGCACGGTACGTTATACCGTCAATACCCAAGGTAAAGTGGAAACACCTGAAGTCCTGGCAAACTGCCACCCATTGTTTAAAAAGTCGTCTTTAGAAGCCGCCAAAACTTTCCGATACTCACCCAGAATGGTGAATGGAAATGCGGTAGCAGTTAATAACGTACTTAATACTTTTGAATATCGTATCAACCAATGAAAAATAAACTTTCTATGAATAAGCCTTGCGTTTCCGACTTTCATCAACAGATGTCAGCACATGATGATATCGCCATTAATACCAGTGCCGAACCCAATTTAAATCAAATTGTGTTGTCTCGGCGTCAAATGCTGAAAGGTAGTTTAAACGCTGCGGCATTGGGTTTTTTTGGACTCAATTTGTCGTCAAATCTGGTGTTTGCCGCAGGCAAAAACAATCTGAATATCCCCTTTATCGGCTTTAATAGCATCCAGCCTCAAACCGATCCTGGATTTGATAAAGTTATGGTTGCCGATGGCTATCAAGCGAAAGCCTTTTTTTCTTGGGGTGATCCGGTTGAAACAGGGGCAACAGATTGGAAGGCCGATGCCACAAACAGCTGGCAGGAACAATTAAAACAAGCCGGTCAAAATCACGATGGCATGCATTTTTTTGCTTTTCCAGACGACCATAATCGCGGCTTAATGGTAATTAATCATGAATATGTGAATCCAACCCTCCACCAAGATGGCTTCACCTATGTCGATGGAAAACGCCGACAGGAAGATGTCAAAAAAGAACAGGCTGCCCATGGTGTCAGTGTGATTGAAGTGAAAAAAGATTCACAAGGTCAGTGGCAACGCGTCTACCCTTCTGTCTATAACCGCCGTATTTCGGCCCTGACAGCGATGCAGGTCAGTGGGCCTTTGGCTGGTCATGATTTGTTAAAAACCATTGATGACCCGGCTGCGATGGAGATCATCGGCACGCTCAATAATTGTTCTAATGGCTTTACGCCTTGGGGCACATATCTGGCGTGCGAAGAAAACTGGCATAACTATTTTGCAAATCAGGATGCATCGGATTATCAATCACGTGTATCACATCATCGTTATGGCATTTCAACTGGAAAAAAAGCCAAAAACTATGGCTGGAATACTATTGATAAACGGTTTGATGCCACGCCCAACCCTGCCCTCGCCCATCAAGGCCATGTCAATGAACCTAATCGCTTTGGTTGGGTGGTTGAGATTGATCCTTTTGATCCAGAGAGCAAACCAATAAAACGCACGGCGTTTGGTCGATTCTGTCGTGAGGGTGTCACCCCAGCCTTAGCTGAAAATGGACAGATGGCTTTTTACTCGGGCGATGATACCCGGGGTGAATATGTCTATAAGTTTGTGCCGAAACAACGTTTCGATAAAACCCAGCCGAAGAAACATCGCGATATGCTCGATCACGGCACGTTATATGTGGCTCGTTTTAATGATGATGGTTCGGGGCGCTGGTTGCCCTTGATACATGGGCATTCGGGTTTAACGGCTGAAAATGGGTTTGCCAGTCAGGCTGATGTATTGGTCAATGCCCGTGCTGCAGCGGATCAGTTAGGCGCAACACCTATGGATCGACCGGAATGGGCAACGGTGAATCCGCATAACCTCGATGTGTATATATCGTTAACCAATAACTATTTGCGTGGTAATGAATTTTCGCTCAACGCTGCCAATCCCCGTCCTGATAATCGCCATGGGCAGATTATCAAGATACAAGAAGATCAGGCCGATCCAGCCGCTATCACCTTTCAATGGAAATTATTTGTCCTAGCAGGTGAAAAAGCCGGCACACAGAATAGTGATGGCCAGCCGGTTGCTGAGCATTTAGTCGGCAATATTCAAGGTGATATATTCTCTTCACCCGATGGTTTAGGGTTCGATCAAGATGGGCGATTATGGATTCTGACGGACTATGATGATGACGATCCGGTGATGGACAACATGGGCTGTAATCAAATGTTGTGCGCTAACCCCGAAACTCGTGAAATTAAACGCTTTCTGGTGGGGCCAAGAGGATGTGAGATTACCGGAATAAGCTGGAGCCCGGACTATACAGCGATGTGGGTGAATATTCAGCATCCTGGTCTAAGCTATCCTGCCAGTGATGGCAAAACCCGTCCGCGCTCCACCACTGTACTTATTACTAAAGATGATGGTGGTGTGATCGGTCGCTAGCTATGGCAGGGGGAATGTTGCCGTATTGATAATTTTGTATTTGAGTGATGCATCGGTATGCTTGCAAGGATTCTGTTTATCCTTAAACCTTAAAAAGACATCGGGCAGCATAATGAATAAAAAGTTACTTTTCGTCATCGGCATAATTCTGTTCATTGCTATTATCATGATAGCTTCGCGTTTGATAAATACGCCTTCACCCTACCTCACTTCTGACAATGGTCAGGAATTGCCAACCGAGACAACGATTGAGGAAGGTTTTATGGAGGCTGAAAAATTCATTAATTCCCGAGCGCCCATCAAAATCGATGATGAAACTCAGCTTATTAAGGCTTTAGCCGGTCCCGGCGATTTGATGACTTATTATTATTCATTAACCAATGTCACTATTGACGATGTGAATCCGACGGCGGTGCTGGAGGATATCAAACCCAAATTGCTTGCCAGCCTTTGCAGTAATGCTGATATGCAACCTGTTCTAAAGGCGGGTGCCAAGCTTGTTTATGTCTATTCCGATAAAAATAACCAAGATGTTGGCCGTATTGAGGTAGTGGAAGCTGATTGTTAAGACCGCTTTCACCATAAGCAATAGAGCGTGCCCACTTTTCTCCACGTTATTTTCGTTATTGTTAAATGGGAACGGACTGTATTTTTGACGGGTCTTTAATTTATCAATAAACCATTTCACGATTACTCTTTAATCAAAAGGCTGATTGTCATGACGAAATACCAAAAGTCACCTAAAGTTGTTGAACAACTATCACCTGAGCAACATTACGTCACCCAACAATGCGGTACTGAACCACCATTCGATAATGCTTATTGGGACAATCACGAAGCTGGGCTTTACGTCGATGTAGTTTCTGGTGAACCCTTATTTGCTTCAGTAGATAAGTTTGATAGCGGAACTGGCTGGCCAAGCTTTACCCGTCCAGTGCAGAATGAAAATGTGAACGAAAATTTTGATGACAGTCTGGGCATGCGCCGTGTTGAGGTTCGCTCAGTACATGGTGACAGTCATTTAGGTCATGTTTTCCCTGATGGCCCTGAAGAAGCAGGAGGAATGCGGTATTGCATCAACTCAGCATCCCTGCGATTTATTCCCGTTGAACAGCTTGAAGCAGAAGGTTACGACGAGTTTAAAAATCTGTTTTCAGAAACTTTAGGTGAAACAAAATGAGCGAGACAAATACCGAACGTGCCGTACTGGCCGGAGGCTGCTTCTGGGGTATGCAGGATTTAATTCGAAAGTTACCCGGCGTTATCTCATCGCGAGTCGGCTACACCGGCGGCAATATTCCAAATGCAACTTATCCAAACCATGGCACACATGCTGAAGGTATTGAGATCATCTTTAATCCTGAGCAGATTACTTACAGACAGTTACTGGAGTTTTTCTTTCAGATCCATGATCCAACCACACCTAACCAGCAGGGCAATGATCGGGGCATGAGTTATCGTTCAGCGATCTATTACACCAACGATGAACAGGCTGAGATTGCCAAGCAGACTATTGAAGATGTAAACCAATCTGGATTATGGCCCGGCAAAGTTGTTACCGAAGTAGAACCCGTCGGTGATTTCTGGGAAGCAGAACCAGAACATCAGGATTATCTGCAACATTATCCAACCGGATATACCTGTCATTACATTCGACCGGATTGGAAGCTATCTTAAGAAAGGAATTGGTTTTATTGATTGAGTCAGCCTCTCCTCAATTAAAACAATAATTTTTCTGATCAGTTGTTGCACCTTCTGCAACAACTGATCGTTATTTTACAATTGGCCCCAACTCTTCAACCAACGTTAATAACTCATTCGTTATAGCAATCAATTCATCCAGTAGCTGTGGAGTGATTTCCAGATGACCTTCATATTCAGCCAGATTGCGTTGCTTATGACATTTATCTAAAACTCGCCACTTGCTAGTTGTCATGCCTACAGTGTGTTCCAAACATTGAAACACCAGATATCGATTGTCTGAGCGGTATCCATGCCAACGCATCGACGCCAAAGACAAAGCATGTGCGGCACCATAAGCTAATGAAAAACAGCTATCGTCGGATAAGCTTTCCACATTGGCATCCTGCAAACGGCGTTTGGCAGAAATCACCATGCCATCAAATTCTTTTTGATCTGCAGGTTCTGTTTTTAAATTGTTAGTTTTTACCAGGTTATCAAGATGCGCTAATGTCATTTTCTGATCCCTTCAGCCAAATCTTCGGTTGGTCCATTACCTTTGAAATAAATGCATTATCTTGCTGCCATTTCTGTTTGAACTGTTCTAATTCATAAACAGAAGGATTGATAGGTCGCGATAAAGCTTTTTCAGCGTCAACAAGACATTCCATCAAATCCGCATAAGCCAAATTATCAGAAATAACCAGCAAATCAATATCACTTTTGGCCGTTGCCTCGCCCTTCGCGATGGAGCCATAGATAAAGGCGCATAAAACCTGCCCATCAACGCGGGTTAAAGCCTGACGAACGACATCAGCTACCCCGAATGTCTTTGTTGCAATCGCCACCAGTTCATCAAATATCGGATTATCTGGATTTGCTTGATAATACTGCTGATTACCTTCTTTCGAACTAATCAATATGCCCGCGCTAGTAAGTTTTTCCAGTTCCCGGGTAACTGTGCCCCGCCCCATAGCAGCCATGCGAACAATCTCGTTGGTATAAAAACTTTTATCAGGTTTGCCATATAACAAACCCAGCACACGTTGCTGTGTTTTTGTAAACAATGCTTCAGCGATGGATGTTACTGACATACAACACCATTAATAAAATACCCAATATGGGTACTATAATCCCCATATTGGGTATTTACAATATTGATATAGCTCACCAGAAAAATCAGGGAATAGATCAACTTTATTTTTCAATGTCCTTGTTAGTGTTCCATTCATTAATTACAGGCTAGAATGAACTGTGAAATGAGAAGGTATTAATATGTTCGTTCAGAAAACCATTTAATTTTGAGCAAATTTCAGGCACAAAAAAACCACCCAAAGGTGGTTAATTTTTTGTTTTGGTGGGGCGGCGTCAATCAAATAGAAATGTAACTAATTAATCTATATGGAATAAAAAAAACAATACATCTATGTTGCCCCAATAGTTGCCCCATTAATTCGACTAGAAGTTTTTTATATTATAACTATCCGCTCTCAGCCAAAAGCAAATGTTGCTCATTACTTTACGAGACTATACTTTTTAAAGTCAATTTGAGTCCATCTTGTACTTGTTCAATAGTTTTCCCCCATTGTTCAGAGAGATATCGAATTACTATAATCACATCTGATGGCATGGCGTGCTTACCATCAATCTTAGCGAATGGACCGTCAGTCTCTAATAAGACCCTATTTTGTGGTAACCATGAAATTACTTTTTTTGCTCTGGCTGAATTAATCATAGCTGGGCCGACTGAAAAGTAACATCCAAGTTCAACTGCCTTACTGACTTGTTTTTTCGTTGCTAAAAACCAATGTAGTATTGGAGTTCCAGACTTTGGATACATACTCAACAATTCTAAAACATCATCAACCGCGTTGAGGCTATGAATGGTCAAAATTTTATCGTCAAACTGACAACATTTTTTCAGAATGTGTTTAAACACGAACCTCTGAATTTTAATGTGTTCAGCATACCCCCTAGAGCCATCCAGCCCAATTTCACCAATATACCGTGTCTCGCTACATAGTGAATCAAATAAATGGAGCTCATTAAGTCTTTGATGGGCTAACTGTGGATGCAAACCTAATGCTGTTTGGCAGTGTTTTATTCCTGTGGTTAGTTTACGAGTACCTTCGAATGCCGAAGGTACAGTGGTAACCGATAAGACATAAGACCCAGTATTAACAATGTCTTTCAGGATTACGTCATGGTCGGGATAAAGATCCACATGGCAATGTAAATCCATCATTAGATCTTATTTGCCTTAAGAAATACATCAACTTCTTTCAATCCACGTTTAATAGTAGATTCCAGTTTTTTTCTTGTAGCTGGATCTTTAGGCAATGAACCACTTTGTCTAATCCACCCATTATAGTCTTTAGTCTGCTCCAGCCTAATAATCGCTGTCTGCACTGCGAGTAGATCATCCCTAGCACCTTTTTCTTTATGGACAAACTTTAGGTTTTGACTAACGTATTTAGAATCTTTATTAAATCCAGCATGATGAATCGACGAGCGTCGAATTAGGCAAGGCAGGCAATGGCCACACTGCATATGCTTTCTATGCCAATGGCTACAAGACACGCTTAACGGTATTGCTTTGGCGATTGACACTTGATCAACGCACTCAGCAAGCATTTCACCCTTTGTTTTGAATTGATATGGATTAACAAACTTCACATGTAGCCCTGCATCATCTAATAATTCTTCAAGGCGACTTAAAAAGTATGGATGAGTTGTACGAGTACTGTGGCTACCAATTCTTCGCCTTGTAAGCGGTGGGTTGATAGATATGTAACCATTTTCAGGCACAATGATCGTTGAAATACTATTGTCACTGTTAGCATTCCTAAGAGCAGAAATACCAAGAACGGCCATAGCTAAAAAATTAAAACTTCTTCCACGCATTGTGACATCAGTCTTGCCTTTTAACCTTGTCATTAACCTCGGCGAGATACTGTAAGACAATTCTCCATAATTAGACTTTAGTAGCTTCTTAATATCTTTCTGCTTTACACCATCACCACGGTAGGCATGGCTTAGTAATAACGGTTTATATGTAGATTTTCCATTTAGGATATCTATGGCCCCAACAGCACTATCTAAACCACCCGAGAAAAGACATACTGAGTTTAGACCTTTAAGAGTATCTAACCGTGCTTTCGATTTTTTGCTATCGATAGGCTTTGACATTTCAAATGTCGTTTTGGAAAACGTAAACTCCCATTGATCCCCAGTCAAAAAGTTAAGGATCGAACTTAAACGATCTGACAGATTATTCCATCTATCCTCGTTAAATAAAGGTATGTGTAGGTGCATGATTCTAGACCATGCATCTGCTGCATATTCTCTACGTTCAAATGTCTCAGCGGCTGTTACTGCGGTAGCTATCGTTATCAAATCTATTGCGTCTGCATTAACATTTATTCCTAGTTCACGCACCCGATTTAGTAGACTTCCTGAAGCTCTGCTATGTTTGGTGCTATCGTATGGGTGCGTATTAAAAATTTGAACTGGGTGACAGTTTTTGGAGTATTCAGGTAACTGAGCGGGATCATGATTAAAATAGAAATTAGTCATCGAATCTCTCCCACTCATCTACAGTTTGTGAAATCACATCGATTTGTATTTTCGTAATATTCTCCTGCGATATTTTCCCTGCGTTGTTACCCATCACTTTTTCTAGTTTTGATTCAGTTATTACTTTTACTAGATCCCTTAGTTCTTCTTCCATTTTGTGATGCTTGCTTGGATGTTCAACATAAAACCAAGCTTTACCCATACCGTTTACAATATCCTGAAATATAAGATCGGTTAAGTAGCACGAAATAGCTTCCTGAACCACGTCATCGGTAAACATTGACGCATCAAATGCATCTTCTTCTGGTAGAACTTCTGCCAGTGCAAAATCTAATGCAAGGCGCACAGAATCAGCATCACCATTTTCTGGTGTCAGGTGCTCCGTGATTCGATCAATGGCTTGGTCGATGGATAATCCATTAAGATCCGATATCGAAAGAGTTCTGCTGTTTACTCTAACGCTATCACCTTGCATGACTCCTAATAGGCCAGTTCCCGCGGTGATACCACTAGCTAAACGACGACTTGTTCCCGCGCCCCCACCAGAACTTTTAGAATATTTTTTAAGAGAGCTCCTTAAGTTGGAACTTGTGCCTCCAGGTTTTGCATAGTCACCGAATGACCTTCTCGCCCCAGCCAAGCGACTAGGTGAGCGAATGTTTGATACTGGGCCCGGTATTTGTTCTTGTACCTTACTATTATCTACTTCGGTTTTATCTGGTGATTGCTGGCTGTCATCATCGTCTTGGCCTCCACCAGATCCCACTTCAACAGGATCACCTTGCCCTGCCCAAGGAGGCAATAGAGGACTATTGTTATTCGGCCCTGTATTTGATGCGGAAGTGCCCATTATTTAGTTCCCTCTAATTCCTTAATTATTGATGTAAGCCATGGCTTGCGAGGAGCCTTCTTCACAAAGGCAAGAAAAATATTTTTGCACTTCTCATCATTCATGGCTAATGTAAGCCCGCCGTATATACCCGGTGATTTCAGTTGCCAATCTTCTAGCTGCCGTAAGTGCTCAATAAGTCCATCCATAACCGAAACATATTCTTCATTGATTGTTGACTCTAATAATTGAGTTGTTGCATTGCTAGTGCGTGTTCTCTGCTTAATTAAGCCTGCGAGTAGTCTTTGTGCTGCACCTGACATTACGGTATTAACAGATCCCATTGGGATATTTTGCCTATTCAGATATGCAGCAGCCGTCAGATCTACTCCTGTAAATTGTGGTTTTAGTCGTGACCATTTATCCAAAAATGATAAATCGTGTTTCCACTCTTCAGGGATAGTATCGGAGTCAAACTCAATCTCGGAACTTTCCATCGCAGCAATTAAGGAAGGTTTGCCTTTTTCTGCATCAATCAATTCATACAACTTCTTTGTCGCTTGAACACCCATGCAACGTTCAAATATAACAAGCTTTGTGATAGTTCTCTCATCTAGCTGCATTCCTCTACGATGAGCTGTTTTTTTCCTCATCCTTACTTGATTTAAAAGACGCTTCACGATTCTTGGATTGCCACTAATATTGGCGGATTCAGCCATAATGTGGGCGAGTTGCTCAGCCACCTTAAACTCTTCCCGGAGTTCTGCTTTGTCTTGTAAGTCATAATTTTCTAATAAGCTATCTACGGATATTTGTTCCTGCTGCCATGCGAGCCTTAATGATTTCTCCAACTCTGCTCGTATCTGCTCGAACACTTCTTGGGGAATTTTTCTGTCTTGGGCGATTAGCATGGTCAAATAAGCTCTAACTTCTGCAACACCAGGTTTTGGTACATGCACAGGTATTTGTATGAGCTTATCAAGATAGTCTGTTTGATGACGCGTAGACGCACCTTTGTGAAAGTGTGGAATTGCTAAACGAATCATGTCGGGGTCAGCAGCAACAACAAATGCTGTATTAGGCAAAAATAGGAATAATCTAATCGCTTCCAAAGTAGATATAGTATTAATAGGCGAGCACCTATCGAGGTTATCTACGTAGACTATAACGGGCTTATCAAAGGCTTCTAAAAGCGATAGGTACGATTTTCTGAACTCATAAATTTCTTTTGGTGGCGAAAATTTTTTCTTAGCTTTGACAATTCCTTTTGCTTTCTTGCCGATGTCCGCAACTTCATTTGCATCTTTTTGAATGTCTTCGAATTCTAAATCGTCATCATCAGCAGTATCACTTACCATGCCGAAAAATTTTTGAATAGCCCCAAAAGTCGGCATACCTGAAATAGCCGCCGCTCCCTCAGCCATTAAGCCCATGAATCTTAATTTATCGATTCGATTTGCAAAGTCGAGCGCCTTGGCAAGTAATGCTTCATCATCCTCAGCAGCTTTAACGAGTTCTGCTGCTATGGTTTCTAGTAATGCGGCTTTAGCGTCATCGTATCCTTGAAATGTCCACGCATCAAAATGGATTTGAATATAGTCTTGCTCTTCCTTTTCCAGAGATTTAGCTGTCAACTCTAAGATTGTCGACTTGCCAGCCCCCCAATCACCAAACACGCCAACAGATATTGGCATTAATTCTTTTTCAGTTATAAGATCCTTTATCGACTCGGCAATCTCATTGAAATTAAGAAAATCTACTTTTGATTCTTTATCTGACCACATTGAAATTTATAATCCATTAAATTAGTGAGTTATCAAAAAATGAAATTTCCATTTAAGATCGTTAAGTGAGAGTTATTGAATATCAGACTTAGCTTAATCGTGCTTGCTCTAATGCTATCACTTTTTGTTATTCTCATCTTCGTACAGTTATTGACAGAACTCCAAGTAAAAGCGGAATAATCAGCTAGCCCGTGAAATTTCCCATGTGTGAGGTCGTGTATTAATTCTCACGTTGCCATGCTCAAGCCCATAAATGCTCTGGGCTTTGATTTCACCGTATTGATTCTCTTTAAGCACTCCTGTGAGATATCAACAGAATCTTTATATACAAGCTTGATTTGAAGGTCTTTACGCGCGCAGTCATCACCGCCTATCGCTTTAATATATTCATCCCATTTCGAATCAGCATCAGGTTTTCGGGCAAGCTCAATAATTGATGCAGGCTCTTCGCTTGGAATTAAGCAAGAAAAGCCCTGACTTAAGATTTATTAAATCCGTAAAGAGTTTTTTCGTATAAATCTATGGGTCTATTTAGGCAGGATATTTAACAGTTGAGTTTCAAACTCTTGTTTGGCTGATCTGAGATCTTCACTGTATTTTCCATTGCGTGGTGTAAGTCGCAGATAGTCTTTGAGTATTAATTGGCTACGATGTTTTTTATAGGTCCGTAAATAAGGAGATATTTGCGTAAGCAAACTAAGCGCTTGCCGGTTGTAAATGGCATAAGTGAAGCTCGGGGAATGATGCGTTTTTACCGTTTTTTTTGTAGTGATTTTTCCTGTCCCCACCACTTCAAGCACATACTCTAAGAGATATTTTTCTGTGCTACTGATGCTTACAGCTAATTGCCGATTTTCGTTTTTATGTTTTCGACATAATGTGACAGTACCTTCACCATCTATCAGCCCGGCAATGTAAGCAGCAATCGGTGGGGTAAGTTTGTTGGTCGTTTTATAGAAAGCCATCCTTGGTTCTCAAAACTGATTTACATGATTTGCATAATAATGAGTTAAATCCCTTTAATTCAAGATCAAAACCCAGAAACAAAAAAACCACCCGAAGGTGGTTATTTTGACTATATGGTGGAGGCGGCGGGACAGTGACTCCTGAATTTTCATTCAGGCCTGGACTATTCCTTCATCTGATATTGCTATCAGATGGAGAGCGTTTGTGAGTATCGGTTTTATCTTCTACCCACCCTAGTATTCCATTGAGACGAATCTCTTTAGGAACCTATGAGTCTCTAGCCGGCTTACTAGTTTCCCATTGACCGGACGGCGTTGGCATAGAACCCCTGTTCCTTAGCGTTCACCGTATGAGCTCTCTTTTTCCAATGAGGATCACTCCCCATGGCGACCATTTTACTAATCGAACCCGCGTCCGCGAATCCTCTGCCTTCAGCTCTACATGCTTATTTCATCTATTAATTTAACTTCAAGCTACCCGATGAACAGGGAAAACATGAAGCGATCTTGTTAGGTTTTAGTCAATCAGTACCAAGCATACGTCAAGACGATCTTGTGAGAGTCGACGCCCGATACCAGACGCACAAGCACGGATCTGGTCGGACGGCATTCACTGGTTATTAAGCAGCTAGTGCGTAGTTGTTATCGTTAGCAACTATATTTTTCCAATCTTTTTTACGAGAAGAACTGGAGTACTCGGCATGCACCTTAGGTTTCGTAACCCGCGTCGAAGCCAGGTCGCCCCCAAAGTTTGTTGTACGTTAGTCATTATACGGATTTTAAAGTTCCGTGACGATCTCTTTAAATATTTTTAAACAGTCGTTCTTTATCACGCTGCCAATCACGTTCTTTCATGGTGGCGCGTTTGTCGTGCATTTGCTTGCCTTTAGCCAATGCAATTTCGACCTTGGCTTTGCCCCGCTTCCAATACATGGCGAGGGGGATCAATGTGTAGCCTTTGCGCTCAACTGCGCCAATCAGCTTATTTAGCTCGTTACGATTGAGCAGCAGTTTACGGTCGCGTTGGGGTTCTGGAACGACGTGAGTGGAAGCTGTTTTCAATGCAGTAATTAGTGCATTGGCTAACCAGGCTTCGCCATGACGAATCAGCACGTAGCTATCACTCAGCTGTGCTTTGCCTTCACGTAAGCTTTTGACTTCCCACCCCTCCAGCACCAAACCCGCCTCGAATTTTTCTTCTATAAAAAATTCATGACGCGCTTTCCGGTTACGGGCGATAGTGTTATCTGTGTTTTGTGGTTTTTTCTTGGTGGCCATCGCGGCATTATACATGGGCAGATTGCTGCTTGGCTTGAGCATTTTAGGAAATTCGCCCAGAATCGAGACTATTTATTTTTAATGAGTGTGATATGAGTAGACCGTTAAAATCGGTTCATGGTGAGTGGACATCACGCTGGGCCTTCATTCTCGCAGCAACGGGGGCGGCTGTTGGCCTCGGAAATATCTGGAAATTTCCCTATATTGCTGGGGAATATGGCGGCGGCGCATTTGTTCTGGTTTATCTTGCCTGTATCTTTGCCATCGGTGTTCCCATCATGATGGCGGAAATTCTGATTGGTCGACGCGGTCGACAAAACCCTTTTAACAGTCTGGCCAGTCTGGCTGAAGAAGAAAAAGCCTCATCCCTGTGGAAATATCTTGGTTTCGCTGGCGTTTTGGCCGGCTTTTTAATCCTTTCTTATTACAGCGTGATTGCCGGTCAGGCAATTGCTTATGTTCCTCGCTTATTGTTTGGGGTATTTGAAGGTGTGACGGCTGATGGTGCGCGGAACTTACATCTGTCGTTAGTGAAAGATCCAGAAAAACTTTTAGCCTGGCATACGATTTTTATGATGCTGACCATGATGATTGTCAGTCGTGGTGTACAACATGGTCTGGAAAAATCAGTACGCTTTTTAATGCCCTCTTTATTTTTAATCCTGCTGATTCTGGTCGCTTATGCTTATCAAACCGGTGTGTATTTTGATCAAGCGGTAAACTTTATGTTCAAACCGGATTTTTCCAAGCTGACCACGGAGGGTATTCTAACGGCGATGGGACATGCGTTTTTCACGCTAAGCCTGGGCATGGGTGCCATTATGGTTTATGGTTCGTACCTGCCTCAGAAAGCCTCTATTTTTAAAGTCTCTTTGGCGATTTCCTTTATGGATACGGCTGTGGCGATCCTGGCTGGATTGGCGATTTTCCCATTGGTGTTTGCCAATGAAATGTCACCCGGCGCCGGGCCAAGTCTGATTTTTGAAACGCTGCCCATTGCCTTTGGTCATATGGAGAATGGCGCATTTTTTGGTGCCATGTTCTTTTTGTTGCTGGTATTTGCAGCTCTGAGTTCAGCGATTTCATTGGTCGAGCCGGTGGTCACCTGGCTGGTCGAAAACTTTGAGATAAAACGGCTTAATGCCTGCATCTGGGTGGGTATATTGGTCTGGCTGTTAGGGCTGTTAAGCTTGTTCTCATTTAATCTGTTGAAAGACTGGACTTGGCTTGATATGACAGCCTTTGAGTTGCTGGATTATCTGACTGCCAATATTATGTTGCCTTTGGGCGGCATGCTCATTGCGATATTTGCCGGATGGATCATGTCGCAACGCAGTACTCAGGAAGAGCTGGGGATTAAATCCAACCTGATTTATCACGAATGGCGCTTTTTGGTTCGTTATGTCACACCAATAGCGATTTTTGTCGTATTCGTAAGTTTGACGGGCGTATTGGATTTCATCTTTTGATTACATTGATTAGAGGTCAGTAGAAATACTCAATGACAACAATTACGCGCAGTTCACTGGTGATGTATTCGCCGGACCAGATGTTTGATCTGGTCAACGATGTGGAAGCTTACCCAAGTTTTCTTCCCTGGTGCCGTGACAGTAAAATTATCAGTAAGAATGATAAGGTGATTTGTGCCACGCTGGATATTGCAAAAGGGGGTATTCATCATGAGTTTTCTACCCGCAATACACTGCAACATGGTGAATCCATCCGTATTGAGCTGATTGATGGTCCATTCCGTCATTTAGAAGGATTCTGGCAGTTCAGCCCGATTGGGGATAATGAAGGCTGCCGGGTACAGCTGGATATGGATTTTGAATTTTCCACCCGTCTGCTGGATTTGGCATTGGGTCCGGTATTCACTCAGATATCCGGTTCATTAGTTGAAGCTTTTTGTGTACGAGCCAGAGAAATTTATGGAACACGCTAACGCTGAATTAATCACTGTAGAAGTGGCCTACGCCCTGCCGGATGAACAGGTAATTTTGTCATTGGAAGTTCCGGATAACACTACTGTGGAACAAGCCGTTAAACGCTCCGGTATTCTGGAACGTTATCCACAAATCAATCTTGAAACAGATAAAGTCGGGATTTTCGGCAAAATCTGTAAGTTGAATGCCACGCTCAGTCCAAAAGATCGCATTGAGATCTATCGTCCCTTGATTGCAGATCCCAAAGAATCACGTCGGCAAAAGGCTGAGATGGAAAAGAAAAATAAAACTGCAGAAGCCGCTAACGATTAGATTCCAGCCAATCCAGTTCTGCATCAGTAAAGCCCGCCTGTTTGCGGGCTTCAATATGAAATGGCCCGCGTATCTCACCATTAAAGTAGGTTTTTAATAAGGTCGTGAAGGTGTGGGTGGGTTCCAGATCACGCTGTTCGCATAGATAATTAAACCAACGCGTGCCAATTGCCACATGACCGATTTCTTCACGCAATATCACTTCTAGAATCTCCACCGCTGCCAAATCGCCACTGCCACGCAGTTTAGTCATCATGCCCGGCGTTACATCCAGTCCCCTCGCCTCTAATACCCTTGGTACCAGTGCCATGCGAGTTAAGGGATCGTGATGGGTTTTCTGTGCCATTTCCCATAAACCATCATGTGCCGGAAAATCTCCATAGGCATACCCTGCCTGTTGTAAATGGGCAGATAGCATTGAAAAATGTTTAGCTTCCTCATCAGCAACCTGCAACCAGTCACCATAAAAATCATCTGGCATATTGGCAAAACGGGCGATGGCATCCAATGCTAAATTAATGGCATTAAACTCGATATGACAAATGGCATGAATCAGCGTGGTATGACCGGTTTGCTGATTATTACGTCGACGCGGTAAATCGCGTGGCGAGACCAGGTCGGGCTTATCGGGTCTGCCTGGGATGGCCGGAACATTCAATGGCTGATGCTGAATGACATAACCTTGTTCACGGCATTCAACAGCCAGTTGTCGTGTCTGTTGCGCTTTGTCAGCGGCATCATTAATTAAAAGACATTGTAAAGCGCGGGTGCGTATATCAATATTTGAATCAGCCATCCATTCGTACCCGTGGATCAACAAAAGTGTAGGAAATATCGGTCAGTAACAGACCTACGATATATAAGACTGAGCCAAGAAACACCATGGCTCGCACAATGGCAAAATCCTGTGCATGAATGGCGTCAATGGTATAACTGCCCAGGCCTGGAATACCAAAGAATGACTCCAGAATCAGACTGCCCATAAACAGGGTTGGTATTACCACTACCGCGCCAGTCAGAATTGGAATCATCGCGTTTTTCAAAACATGTTGAAACAAAACCCGCACTTCCGATAAGCCTTTTGCCCGGGCTGTACGGACGTAATCTTTGGAAATTTCTTCCAGAAATAAAGTGCGGTACCAGCGCGATCCCGAGCCAATACCTGAAACAATGCCAATCGCTACCGGTAAAATCAGGAATTTTATCGTACTGAATCCCTCACCGAAGCCCGAGATAGGCACCAGCTGCATGACTTTGCCGATAACAAACTGCCCGGCGATAATATAAAACAGACTGGATATCGACATGAAAACCACACACAGCACTACCCCGCCGAGATCAACATAGGTCGCTCGAAAAAATACCATCATCAACGCAAAGGTAATATTGACCAGCAAACCAACAATAAATACCGGAATGGCAATCGCCAGACTGGGCCACATGCGGGTTTTGATATCGTCACCAATGTCTCGTCCATCATCGGCCTGACCAAATTTAAAGCTGAATAGCGCCAGCGATTTATCAAAAAAAATGGTATCGGTGAGTTTTTCGAAACCTTCAGCGGATTCATTCCACAATAAGTCCCGGTCGTAACCACGTTCCTGTTTCCAGGTCGTTATCGCCTGTTCAGTAATGTAACGTTCGCCCAGTTGCATCCGCGCCATATCATCTGGCGTATTGACCATAAAAAACAATGCAAATGTCAGTGCATTAACACCCAACAGTATAGGAAAGGCATACAGGATACGGCGAATAATATAGGCCAGCATAATTGTCTCAGGCACTGATATAACATTCTGGGTTAGGTCATAAAAGGATTATGGCTTTGGCAGATGTTGGTTCAGCTGGGTTACAAAATTAAAGAAAAAACATTGTAACAGCGCAACCCTCAATTGGGTTATCAAGCAATTGGTTTATTTGACAACTATTAATGATTACTATGGTCACAGGTTTAAATCATTCAGGAGTATCGCATGGCAAAAACAGCATCGGATCTGGTACAGGCAGCAAAAGCATCCATACAGCAAATCAGTGTTTCCCAGTCACAGCAAATGCTGGACGATGACAGCATTGCTCTGGATGTACGTGAGCCTGAAGAGTACGCTAAGGGTCATATCGCTGATGCCAGACATATTCCTCGCGGCATGCTGGAGTTTTCAATAGAGACACATCCCGATTTTCAGGATAAAACACGTCCTATTGTGGTGTATTGCAAATCAGGCGGTCGCAGTGCATTGGCAACAGCAACCTTGCAACAGCTTGGGTTTACTAATGTCTATTCAATGATCGGGGGCTATGATGCATGGTCTGCGGCATCGAATGATGCTGATTAATTAAACAAGTCTGGAGGGGGAGAGACATGTACACACGCTTTTGGGTAATTATTGCGCTAATGATAGTCAGCCTGTCAGCTATCGCTGCAGAAACAGAGATCATGGTCAGAGCGAAAGCAGTTGATTCGAAATTTATTGGCACCAGTGTCGGTGGTATTCGCGCCATCGTTGAAGATGCTGAAACAGGTGAAATTCTCGATGAAGGATGGATAAACGGTGGCACTGGCGATACAGCGGTGCTTATCGAAAACCCATTAAAACGTGGCGAACGACTGACAGATGATAAAACGGCCGGTTTTTTAGCGAAAGTGGATATTGATGCGCCAAGATTACTGCGATTTAAATTAATCGGACCTTATGGTTATCAGCAGGCCTATCAGGAAGCCAGCTTGACCAGCTGGGTGGTGCCTGGAAAAGATATTCTGGGTGATGGCATTATCATTACCATGACCGGCTTTATTGTGGATGCCTGGACCCGTGTTCTGGAGAATGGTCAGGTTGATATTTACACCAAAGCTTCATTGCTCTGTGGTTGCCCAATCACCAAAGACGGTCATTGGCAGTCTGATAATTATGAAGCCAGAGCTATTCTGATGCGCGATGAAGAAACTATTGATGAAGTAACACTGGACTTTACCGGACCAGCTGGCATGTTCAGCGGTAAAACCACGATTACCGAACCCGGCCACTACAAAGCGGTTGTCTATTTATACGATGCAAAAACCGGCAACGTAGGCGTTGATCGTGCGATGTTTGAAATTCCGGAGGCGGAATAAAACCGATTGGCAATTCAGTTGTAACAAATCGCATCAAGATGAGTCTCTTTAATTACTTTTATGAATAAGAGTTTCAGCATGAGATCACAAGGTTATGCAGTCAATGGAGCTGGTCTGGGTTTAAGACGCAGTTTCATTGATGAAATCATTCAGCTGGATCACCCGCCTATCGACTTTATTGAGGTCGCACCAGAAAACTGGATGGAAATGGGCGGTCGGCTGGGCAAAAAACTGCGGGCATTCAGTGAGCGTTTTCCAATGCTATGTCATGGTCTTTCGTTATCACTTGGCAGCCCTGCTCCGCTGGATGAGGCGTTTGTTAAACGTATTAAACACTTTCTGGATCAGCATCAGGTTCGTCTCTACAGTGAGCATCTGAGCTATTGCAGTGATGAGGGTCACCTTTACGATTTGATGCCTATACCGTTCACTGACGAGGCTGTTGAGCATGTCGCAGAACGCATTCTTCGGGTTCAGGATATTCTGCAACGCCGACTGGTTATCGAGAATGTATCGTACTACGCGGCACCAGGCCGGCAGATAGACGAAATTGAATTTATTAATGCAATACTGGAAAAAGCCGATTGTGAGTTGTTACTTGATGTGAATAACGTCTATGTAAACAGCATTAATCACGGTTATGACGCTAATGCTTATATTGACGCACTTAACAGTAAACGTATCGCTTACCTGCATATTGCCGGTCACTATAATGAAGCAGAAGATCTGATTATCGATACCCATGGTGCAGATGTAATTGATCCGGTTTGGCAACTGCTTGAGCATACTTACCAGCAACATGGAGTGATTCCGACGTTGCTGGAACGGGATTTTAATATCCCTGCTCTCAACACGCTGTTTGAAGAAGTCGGTCACATTCGAGATATCCAATCACAATATCGATCTGAACATGCAGCAAGCGCCTGATTTTAAAACTACCCAACAGCAGTTCACCGCCCATCTGCGTGATCCAGAGAGCATCCCTGAGCCAGCCGATGTTGAATCGCGGCGCATGGCTATTTATCGGCGGCTGATTTATAACAATATTGAAAGCTTTTTAAGCACGGCCTGTCCGGTATTGAAACAAATTCTGGGGGAAATTGCCTGGCATGCACTGGCACGTGACTTTATTCGTGAGCATCGGTGCAGTTCACCCTTATTTAATGATATTGCCCGCGAGTTTGTGCATTATCTCGAAGAACATCCGCAGCAGTATCAGACGTTGCCTTTTCTTGCTGAGCTCGCCCATTACGAATGGGCTGAGTTGGCGCTCGGAATTGCCAATGCGGATTTTGTGAAGCGTGAAGTGACTGAACAGCAAGATATCCTGCAACTCTCTCTGCAACGCTCCCCCCTGAGCTGGACTTTTGCTTATGATTACCCCGTGCATCAAATCGGGCCGGATAATCTGCCTGATAAAGCTGCCGAAACGCCATTTTTTCTGTTGTTATATCGAAATGCTGATGATCAGGTGAAGTTTATTGAGCTTAATCCCGTTAGTGCAGGGTTACTTGATCTATTAGATGACGGTCAGACTGGCCAGCAAGCCGCTGAAGCCATTGCTGAGGTATTGCAGCATCCCAACCCCGAAGTTGTGTTACAAGGCGCAAAACAGTTGATAGAGGACTGGTTGGAACGCGGCATTGTGATCTAAAGAAATAAAAAAACCGGACTGGTAAACCAGCCCGGTTTTAATCTAACTAAATCCTGTTGCTTTTAGTTAGTAGCAAGCTCAATGGCTTCAGCCGCTAAACGGGTAATTTCATCCCAGTTTTCCGCTTCTACCAGATTCGCTGCACACATCCATGAACCGCCTACACAACCTACGTTAGGTAAGCTGTAGTAGTTTTTCACATTCTTCTGACTGACACCGCCGGTTGGGCAGAACAGAATTTGTGGAATTGGGGCACCAATTGATTTCAGCATGGGTACACCGCCAGCCGCTTCAGCCGGGAAGAACTTCATCGCGGTAATGCCACGCTCTAATAAGCGCATGGCTTCACTAGGATTGGCTACGCCCGGTAATAAAGGCACACCGGTTTTTAATGCGGCTTCAATCAAGGTATCTGTGGTACCAGGACTGACAATAAATTCTGCACCCGCATCAATCGCTGCATTTAACGTTTCGATGTTGATAATGGTCCCAGCACCGACAATCGCATCTGGCACTTCAGCTTTAATACGACGGATGGATTCCAGCGCTGCATCAGTGCGCAGCGTGATCTCCAATACTTTCAGACCACCTTTGACCAACGCATTGGCCAAAGGCACTGCATGTTCAACATTATTAATAACCATCACCGGGACAATCGGTGAAACTTGCATAATTTCGTGAATCGTTTTGCTCATAAAAAATAGATATCCCTAATTCTGGTGAAGATTATTCAACGTTGAACATATTGATAGCGCCTTCTTCAGCTGAAGAAACGCCTGCCCGGAAACTGTCAAACAATTCGCGACCACTACCGTAATGATGTTCAGTATTGGCCATCATGCAAGACAGACGAGCATTAAACTCTTCATCATCTACCAGCACATTCATAATGCCTCTTTCGGTATCGAGATGAATAATATCGCCATCTTTGATTCGGGTCAGTGGACCACCTTCTGCAGATTCAGGACACATTTGAATGGCAGACGGGACTTTACCTGACGCACCAGACATACGACCGTCAGTGACCAACGCCACTTTAAATCCACGATCCTGTAATACGCCCAGCGGTGAACTGAGTTTATGCAGTTCCGGCATACCATTGGATTTTGGTCCCTGGAATCGTAAGACCACGATAACGTCTCTTTCCAGTTCGCCATTTTTGAATGCAGCAACGGCATCGTCCTGATCGTCAAATACCAAAGCAGGTGCCTCTACAACACGATGCTCAACATCTACCGCAGAAACTTTCGACACTCCACGTCCCAGATTACCTTTAATCAGATGTACACCACCTGACTTGGCGAAAGGTTGTTCAACTGTGCCAATAACTTCTTTATCCAGGGATTCTTTAGGACCTTCCTGCCAAATCAGTTTGCCATCAATGATTTTTGGCTCCTGACTGTATTGTTTCAAGCCTTTTTCATTACCAACCGTAATGATGTCTTCGTGTAACAAGCCCTGAGATAATAATTCCTGAATTAATACGCCCATGCCACCAGCTGCCTGGAAGTGATTCACATCGGCACTGCCGTTTGGATAGACTCGGCTTAATAAAGGAATGATTTGCGACAGACGATCAAAATCGTCCCAATTGATTAAGATACCGGCAGCCCGGGCTACTGCAACAATGTGCATGGTGTGGTTGGTTGAACCACCCGTTGCCAGCAGGCCAATAATCGCATTAAGAATTGCTTTTTCATCGATCATATGACCGATTGGACGGTAATCGTTACCCATTGCAGTAAATTTCAATACCTGACGGGCTGCTTCTTTCGTTAATTCGTCACGTAACGGGGTATTAGGATTGATAAACGTTCCACCCGGCAAATGCAGTCCCATAATTTCAACCATCATCTGGTTGCTGTTAGCTGTACCGTAGAAAGTACACGTACCAGGACTATGGTAAGACTCTGACTCTGCTTTAAGCAGTTCCTCACGGCCTACTTTGCCTTCAGCAAACAATTGGCGGATACGAACTTTTTCTTTATTCGGCAGACCACTTGGCATCGGACCTGCCGGCACAAAGATGGTCGGCAAATGACCGAAGCTTAACGCCCCGATCAACAAGCCAGGTACGATCTTGTCACAGACACCCAGCATCATTGCGGCATCAAACATATTATGACTTAGACCGACAGCTGTGGACATTGCGATGACATCACGGCTGAACAGCGACAGATCCATACCCGGATAACCCTGAGTAATACCATCACACATTGCCGGTACACCGCCAGCAAACTGGGCAACCCCACCAGCTTCGTTGGCAGCTTCTTTGATAAGTGGCGGAAAGTCCTTATAAGGTTGATGTGCAGAAAGCATATCGTTATAAGCTGAAATAATGCCGATATTGGCTTTTTTGTCACCAGCCAGATCACTTTTTTCAGTTGCTGCACAGGCAGCAAAACCATGAGCCAGATTACCACAGCCAAGCGTCAGACGATGAGGACCCTGCCCTGCAGCTTCGTCAACACGAGCAAGATAAGCCGTGCGAGTTTTTTTACTTCTTTCGATCACTTCGTTGGTGAGCGAGTCTAAAACTGGATGAACCATAAAGTTAAGTCTCTCTTTCGTTTACTTGTACTATCGAAGTAGCGGGATTTGAGGCCGCTTGATTGCAGCGGCGTTTATCCATCAGATCTAATATTCAGACAGCGCATTATAGTCCTTATCACTCTTTTTCGCACTGTTTCTGGGCTTATGTCATCTTAATGCTCAAATACCTGCTTTTGGTTTTATTGTTGCCGTACCGCATCAATCGCAGAAAAATACTGGGTTAGCTGTTTAATGATTTGTCATTTATGGGACAACTTCCCAACGCTAAAATCTGCACATAGTTGGTATTTAGAACATCAATTTTTGCAAACTGCGGCAGTTAAATACATCGCCATAAGGATTTTCCAGTAGTGCTTCGGTATGATGTCACGCTGTTTTTCATCGACATATCGATGAGTTACCACTTAATTGAAAGGTGAATTCAATGACCGAAGGTAAACGCCTCCGTCAGGTAAAAAGCTTTGTGAAACGTGAGGGTCGCTTAACCCCTGGTCAACAAAAAGCACTGGATGTTTTATGGCCAAAGTTTGGTATTGAAGCCGATAACCAATCTATTGATATGCAAGCGCTGTTTGGGCGTAACGCTCCAGTGGTGTTTGAAATCGGATTTGGTAATGGTGCTTCGTTGATTGAAATGGCCATCCACCAACCGGAGAACGACTTCATTGGCGTGGAGGTGCATCGACCAGGTGTGGGCCAACTGTTAAAAGCTATCGAAGAAAATAATTTAACTAATGTGCGGGTGGCCTGCACGGATGCCGTGGAATTACTCAAAAATCAGGTTGCGGATAATGCTCTGCATCGCGTGCAACTATATTTTCCGGATCCCTGGCATAAAAAACGTCATCATAAACGTCGAATTATCCAGCCAGCCTTTGTTAACGTCCTGGCACAAAAAATACAGTCGGGCGGTTTTCTGCATATGGCAACAGACTGGCAGAATTATGCAGAACAAATGTTGCAGGATCTGTCGGCAAGTCATGATTTTATCAACACCAGCATATCAGGTGATTATATTCCGCGGCCGGAATACCGTCCCTTAACCAAGTTTGAACAGCGAGGTCATCGACTGGGACATGGAGTATGGGATTTATTATTTCAGCGTCGATAATTGTTACAAACTTGCTTCATTTGCATGCATAAGCTAGTTTTGCCTTAATTAACAACTAATCACTTACCAGGTAACGCTGCCATGACCATGTCCCGTACAACCCAATTTGGTTTTTATATTTTATTAGGGGCAGCCAGTAATTCTGCAGCCGCAGCGGGCTATGCCCTGATAGAACAAAGCATTACGGGGTTGGGACGCGCCTTTTCAGGTAGTGCTGCAGTGGCGGATGATGCCAGTACTATTTTTTTCAATCCGGCTGGCATGACAAATTTATCCCGTAAAGAAATGAATATGGGGCTCAATCTGATCGCACCAAGAGCAGAATTCTCTGATCGCGGTTCGAATATCGATGGCACTCCCTTAACCGGTGGTGATGGCAGTAATGCCGGTGAACTGGCAGCAGTTCCCAATTTTTATTATGCCCATCCATTAAATGACAAGACTGTCGTAGGAATTGGTGTTGGCGCACCCTTCGGTCTGGTGACCGATTATGGCGATAGCTGGCAGGGACGTTATCATGCGATTCGTTCGGATCTGCTTACGGTTAATATTAATCCCAGCATTGCTTTTAAAGCGACTGAAAAACTGTCATTGGGCTTTGGCGTAAATCTGCAATATATCGATCTGGAGCTCTCCCAGGCAGCTAACTTTGGTTCTTTTCAAGGTAACTCCCAAGGCAACGATGGACGGGTAAAAGTCACTGCCGATGACTGGAGCTGGGGTTATAACCTGGGCATGACCTATCAGTTTACTGAAGCAACACGCATGGGCTTAAGTTATCGTTCAAAAATAACACATGACTTAACCGGTGAAGGCAAATTTCGCATACCGGAAAATGTGAAGCCTCAAGCAACAGCCGTTGGCTTTCAGGATGGAAATGTTGGTGGCCGGGTAACCTTGCCTGAATCGGCATCCATCGCTCTGGTTCACCAATTAAATTCACAATGGTCGGTTATGGCCGATGCCAGTTGGACTCGATGGAGCCGTTTTGAAGAGTTGCAAATTAATTCTGACGTTTCCAGGCTAAATACGGTTAAGGAAGAAGACTGGGAAAATTCCATGCGTTACGGATTAGGCGTGGAATATAAAGCTAATGACCGTTGGTCCTGGCGAGCGGGTGTTGCCTATGATGAAACACCGATTCCCAATGCGCAACGTCGAACTCCTCGAATTCCGGACAGTGATCGTACCTGGTTAGCCTTGGGGGCAAGTTATCACTATAGCGATAATATAATTTTGGATGCCGCCTATACTCATATATTTATGAAAGACAGCAGCATTGAGGATACATTCACAAGTGGCACTCAAACATATGAATTATCCGGTAAATATAAAAGTTCAGTCGATATCGTCGGCGTTCAATTACGCTGGCTCTTTGATTAATTGTGTCTGCTGCCCATGATTACATTTCTCCGGATCAGGCCCAAACGCTGTATGGCTTAGCTTGTGAACGGATAAAAAGAAGTCCTGATAAAGATGCCTATGGCTTTTTTGATAATGATAAGAAAAGCTGGGAAAGTTTAACTTGGCAACAGGTTGCTGATGAAATAACCGACTGGCAACAAGCGCTGCAACAGGAAAATCTGCGTAAGGGTGATCGGGTTGCAATCAATTTACGTAATAGCAAAGAGTGGATATTTTTCGATCTGGCAGCTTTAAGTCTGGGGCTGGTAGTGGTGCCACTTTACCCCGATGACCGGCCGGATAACGTTGCGTATATATTACAGGATGCTGATGTACGTTTATTGTTAGTGAACAGCTCCAGACAATGGTCAGCCATTCAAGCCGTATTACCCGAAGAACATTCTGTCAAACGAGTGCTGCTGTTCCATGATGAATCGACAACAGATAACGAATCCTCCACGATATCGCTGCAGAACTGGCTTGATACAGCTTTTTCTGCTGAGTTGAAACTACCCCACTGTGCACCAGAACAATTGGCATCGATTATCTATACTTCTGGCACCACTGGCCGATCTAAAGGGGTCATGCTCAGCCATCATAATATGTTGTCGGTGGCCTATGGTTCGTTGCAGTTTTTTGAAATCCTGCCTGATGATATTTTCTTGTCCTTTTTACCACTATCACACACATTGGAACGAACTGGCGGCTATTATCTGCCGATGATGGCTGGTTCAAAAGTAGTTTTCTCTCGCAGTATTCCCCTGCTTGCTGACGATATGCGGCAAGTCCAACCCACCATCATGATTGCTGTGCCCAGAATTTTCGAGCGGATTTATGATCGGGTTCATAAACAACTTGCTGAAGGCAGCTGGCTTAAACGTCGAATTTTCAAACTGGCGGTGAAGGTCGGTTGGAAACGCTTTCAGTACCAACAGGGTCGGAAATATTGGTCGCCATCCCTGCTGTTATGGCCATTGCTGCATAAACTGGTTGTGAGCAAATTTCATCAGCGTCTTGGCGGCAAACTGCGTTTAGCTGTCAGTGGTGGTGCTGCTTTACCCGCCCACGCCGCTAAATTGTTTATTGGACTGGATTTAGTTTTGCTGCAGGGTTATGGCCTGACTGAGACCAGTCCGGTGATTAGTGTTAATGAACCTTCCAGTAATGATCCTGCCAGCGTAGGACGCGCTATTCAGGGTGTAGAAGTCCGTATTGGCAAGGATGAAGAGCTTGAGGTAAAAGGTCCGGGCAATATGCTGGGCTATTGGAATAATCATAAAGCAACGGCACAGACGATTGATGCTGATGGCTGGCTGCATACCGGTGATAAAGCCCACATCAGCGAAAGCGGACATATTTATATTGTTGGTCGAATCAAAGATATTCTGGTGCTCAATAATGGCGAAAAAGTCCCGCCTGCCGATATTGAAGCCGCCATAGTCAGCAATGGCCTGATTGATCAGGCGTTAGTCGTCGGTGAAGGGCAACCTTATTTGGCCGCTTTACTGGTGATTAATGGCGAAAGCTGGCCGCAGATTGCGCAGCAACTCGGTTTGGATCCCTTGCAGAATGAAAGTCTTGGCTCAAAAGTTTTACAGCAGCATTTTGTCCGCTTACTCAGACAGTGGTTATTTGAATTTCCGGCCTATGCCAGGATTCGGCGAGTACATCTGACTTTGCAACCCTGGACGATTGAAAATGGTTTGCTGACGCCTACTTTAAAAGTTAAACGTGCGCTGGTTGAGCAAAGATATGATAAGGAAATTAAGGCCTTGTATCACGACACCTCAAGCTGAGGCAGATAACGGCTCATTAATGAAATCCGGGATATGCCGCATGATGGCTTCTACTGTGTGGAATGAGCCAAAAATTAAGATACGGTCCCCTTCAATAGCATTAGCTAAAGCCAAATCATAGGCCTGTTCCACTACTTCACTGGTATGAATGCGATCATTGGAAATTTTACCTTGCAGGCCAGTTGCCAAATCTTCTGCAGACTGCCCTCTGCTTCCATTTAAGCCACCAAGAAACCAATTATCTATCACTGGAATCAAGGCATCAAAAACCGCTTGGCTGTCTTTATCACGCAACATAGCGATCACCGCATGGGTTTTGCCATGACAAGGAATTTCCGTTAATAGTTTTGCCAGATTTTCAGCACCCTGCTGATTGTGTGTTACATCAAAAATATGGGTAATGGGTCCATCAATCATCTGAAACCGGCCAGCAAGTCTGACGTGAGCCAACCCATCACGGATGGCTGTTTCATTGATTTTTTCCATTCCGGAATCTTTCAGCAGGCTGATGACCTGTAGCACAGCGGCGCTGTTCTGAATCTGATAACACCCCAGTAAGGCCGGCAACGGTAATCCCTTGAACTGATAATCGGCATTTTGCCAATGCCATACATTTTTATCAGATTGAGCATTGAAATCTTTGCCAGCAATATACGCTGGCGAGCTTAATTTCTGAGCGCTCTCAATAACGGTGACTGGCGGAGAATGTTCACTGCAGACGACAGGGTTGTTCGCCCGCATTATCCCGGCTTTTTCAATACCAATCTTTTCCCGGGTATCGCCAAGCCAAACTGTATGATCCAGACCTATCGGCGTAATCAGCGCAATATCGGCGTCAAACAGATTCACCGCATCAAGCCGTCCGCCCATACCAACTTCCAAAATCGCGATATCAATATTCTGTCTACAGAAAATATCTGCTGCAGCGAGCGTGGCAAATTCGAAATAGCTCAGAGAAATGTCACCACGTGCGGTATCAACCCGCTCGAAAGCTTCACATATCTGTTGATCAGTCGCCGTTTGACCATCAACTACGATGCGTTCGTTATAACGCAACAGATGTGGCGAAGTGTAACAGGCTGTTCGATAGCCGGCAGCTGAGAGTATAGAGGCCAATAATGCAACAGAAGAGCCTTTACCGTTGGTGCCGGCAACCGTCACCACCCGAAAAGGCAGTCTGTTGTCGTCATACATCTGCTGCCAGACAGCACGCACCCGATCCAAGCCGGGATCTATCTCAGTAAAATGTAGCTTTTCCTGCCATGCCAGCCACTGTGGCAAGCTATTAAATCGCATAAACTATGGTTTAAACAGCAATACGATTTTGCATCATGGTTAACAGATTATTCAGACGATCGCGCATTTCACGGCGATCAATAATCATGTCGATGGCACCATGTTCCAGCAAAAACTCACTGCGTTGGAAACCTTCAGGTAATTTTTCACGAACGGTCTGTTCGATAACGCGTGGACCAGCGAAACCAATTAAAGCTTTTGGTTCAGCCACATTAACATCACCAAGCATTGCCAGACTGGCTGAAACACCGCCCATGGTGGGATCGGTCATCACCGAAATAAACGGGATGCCAGCCTCTTCAAGCTGTGATAAAACAGCACTTGTTTTTGCCATCTGCATCAGTGAAAACAAGCCTTCCTGCATGCGCGCTCCACCACTGGCGGAAAAACATATCAACGGAAGTTTCTTGGCCAAGGCAACCTTTGCAGCTCGGACAAACTTTTCACCGACCACGGAGCCCATGGAGCCACCCATAAAACCAAAATCAAACGCAACCACCACAACAGGTAAGCCTTTAAGCGTGCCTTGCATGGCTAAAAGTGCATCGTTCTCACCGGTATTTTTTTGTGCCTGGGTAATACGATCACGATAACGTTTACTGTCTTTGAATTTAAGAGTGTCGACAGGTTTAACTTCGGTACCAATTTCCTGGCGATTATCTTCATCCAGAAAACTTTTCAGTCGATCACGGGCATTTATCCGTTGATGGTGATCACATTTGGGACACACCATCTGGTTACGCTCAAGCTCAGCCCGATAAAGCACATTGTCACATGCTGGACACTTGCACCAGACACCTTCAGGTACCGAGCGGCTGCGGCCACTGGTGCGGATTTTCGATGGAAGTAATCTTTCAAACCAACTCATTTTGTCACCTTATCGCTTATTAGGCCGAGACGCTGGCTAAATCACGCGCATTAATTGCATGACGCATTTCAGCTAACAGACTTGCTACTGCTGCGGGTAATTCCTGTGGACGATTGGAATGTTCTTCTATGCAACGTACCAAAGTACTGCCCACGACAACAGCATCAGCTACTTCCGCGACAGCTGCGGCTGAGCGGCCATCTCTGATACCAAAACCCACACCAACCGGTAACGAAGTGTATTTACGAATTTCTTCCAGTTTGGCGGTTACTTCATTAATTTCCAATGCGGCAGCACCTGTCACACCTTTGATCGAAACATAGTAAATAAAGCCTTTGGCATGTTGGGCGATTTTCTGCATACGCTCTGCCGATGTCGTTGGCGCAACCAGGAAAATCGTATCAATATCATGCCCGTCCATCAGCCGCAGGAATTCATCAGACTCTTCTGGTGGCATATCAACAGTCAATACCCCATCCACCCCGACAGCCTGGGCTTTTTTGGCGAATTTTTCATAACCCATTGCTTCAAGAGGATTGGCATATCCCATCAACACAAGTGGCGTATGGTTATTTTTCTCTCTGAACTGTTTTACCATATCCAGAATTGAATCCAGCGTGACATCATTTTTCAACGCCCGTTCACAGGCTTTTTGGATTACAGGACCATCCGACATGGGATCAGAGAAAGGCACACCCAGTTCGATAATATCGGCACCGGCATCCACCAAAGCATGTAACAGTGGAACGGTTACCCATGGTTCAGGATCACCTGCAGTCACATAAGGGATTAAAGCAGTTTGCCCATCTGCCTGAAGATTTTTAAAACATTCTTTAATACGACTCATTTTATATTCCTCAGAAATTCAGACCAGCCATGGCTGCAACCGTGTGCATGTCTTTATCACCACGTCCTGAAACATTAATAAGAATACTTTGATCCGCTGACATCGTTGGGGCTAATTTTGAAACATAAGCCAGTGCATGACTGGTTTCCAGAGCCGGAATAATGCCTTCAGTGCGTGTCAGTTCATGGAAAGCATCAAGGGCCTCAGTATCCGTAACAGTAACGTATTGTGCGCGGCCGATATCTTTCAACCATGCATGTTCAGGACCAACGCCAGGATAATCCAGTCCGGCTGAAATGGAATGGGTTTCGGTAATTTGTCCCGCAGCGTCCTGAATAAGGTAAGTGCGATTGCCGTGCAATACGCCGGGAGTTCCGGCAGAAAGTGGAGCTGAGTGCTGCCCTGTCTGCAGACCATGACCAGCACCCTCTACGCCAATCATTGCAACGGATTCATCTTCAATAAATGGGTAGAACAGGCCAATTGCATTCGACCCACCACCGATACAGGCAACCAGTGTATCGGGTAGTTTGCCAGTGGTATTGATCATTTGCTGACGGGCTTCACGACCAATAACTGATTGGAAGTCCCGCACCATTGCTGGATAAGGATGTGGGCCGGCAACCGTACCGATAATATAAAAGGTGTCATCCACATTGGTAACCCAGTCACGCAAGGCTTCATTCAATGCATCTTTGAGCGTTTTTGAGCCAGACTGAACCGGCACTACTTCTGCCCCTAAAAGCTTCATTCGGTAAACGTTCATGGCCTGACGCTCAACATCTTCCGCGCCCATGTAAACCACACATTCCATACCTAAGCGGGCAGCTACTGTAGCGGTCGCTACACCGTGCTGCCCCGCACCTGTTTCAGCAATAATACGGGTTTTACCCATACGCTTAGCCAGTAAAGCCTGACCAATCGTATTGTTAACTTTATGGGCGCCGGTATGATTGAGATCTTCGCGCTTGAGATAGATCTGGGCTCCCCCCAGTTTCTTTGTCCAGTTTTCGGCATGATATATAGGTGATGGACGGCCTACAAAGTCGGCCAGATCTTTATCCATTTCAGCTTGGAAGTTTGGATCATTTTTATACTGTTTATAGGCCTCTTCCAGCTCATAAATAGCACCCATCAAGGTTTCGCCAACAAAGCGTCCACCATAAGGTCCAAAATGACCTAATTCATCCGGGTAGTTTTTAAAATAGTCATCAATCTGTATATCAGGCATTTGCCACCTCTCGCATGAATGCGCTTATTTTATTATTACTTTTAAGTCCTTTCGACTCTTCTACACCGCCGCTTACATCCACTGCATAAGGCGAGACCTGCTGAATAGCTTCTGCAACGTTTTCAGTTGTCAGACCACCCGCTAATATCAGCGGCTTGCTAACTGCAGTAATCATGGACCAGTCAAAGGTCTGTCCGGTTCCCCCCGGCACCCCATGTTGATAGCTATCCAGCAATAAGGCTGAAGCTTCAGCAAAATGCTCATCAGCCTGTATTAAATCACTTGCAGTCTGCATTCGTACCGCTTTGATGTACGGCATATTGAATTGAGCACAATATTCAGCGGATTCATTGCCATGAAATTGCAACAAACTTAATGGAACCTGCTCAAGTGTTTGCCGCACTTTCTCTGCCGTTGCATTCACAAATAAACCAACAGCAGATACAAATGGTGGCAACTGCGCAGTAATTGCGGCAGCCTGTGCCATTGTTACAGCGCGAGGACTTGGTTCATAAAAAACCAACCCGATAGCATCCGCCCCGCTTTTTACAGCAAATTCAGCATCTTGACGACGCGTAATGCCACATATTTTAACGCGGGTTCTCATTTGGGATTATCAGCTTTCCAGAAGTTACTACAGTACTTTACCAGAGCACTGGAAAACCTGACACTGTTGGCAGGAAAAATTCATCCGGATAAACGACATCTGTCAGGTACAGACCTTGAGGTGGGGCGGTAACACCCGCCATGTTACGGTCCTGACTTTGTAGAACATGTTGAGCCCATTCGACAGGTCTCTTGCCCTCCCCAACAGGAACCAATACGCCCATCAGATTACGCACCATGTGATGCAAAAAAGAACGGGCTTCAACATCCACAGCAATGCAATCATCACGACGAGTGACAATCAATTTATCAAGGGTCTTTATCGGACTTTTGGCCTGACATTCCTGTGCCCGAAATGCTGAAAAATCATGCTGGCCAAGCAGGCTATTAGCAGCCAATTGCATCTGGTGTTCATCAAGCTTTTTATATACCCACCACATCCGTTGATGATGCACACTGGAACGGCTGTCACGATTGAGTATTAAATAACGATAGCGACGTTTTATTGCACTGAACCTGGCGTTAAAGTTTTCTGAAACCGGTTTTACCCATTTAATACTGATATCGTGGGGTAAGTTGGAATTCAATCCCAATAGCCAGTTTCGTTCTTGCCGAATAGCCTCGGTATCAAAATGCACCACCTGATTTAATGCATGCACCCCAGTATCAGTGCGGCCGGCAGCGAACACTTCTGTCGGTGTATTGGCGATAAGCGATACGGCTTTCTGCAATTCGCCCTGAACAGTCCGTTGTTTTGGCTGAAACTGCCACCCATGAAAATTACTGCCGTCATACTCGACACTTAACGCTAACCTCACCTTAGCGCTCGTTAAGACAAATTGTCGAGCAGTTCCTGTGCTCGTTTTTTCTGTTCATCCGTACCCTGCTCAAGGACTTCTTCGAGGATACCTCTTGCGCCTTCAGGATCACCCATATCGGAATAGGCTGCTGCCAAATCCAGTTTGGTTTCAGATTCATCGATTGAGTCGAAATCACTGAGATCGAAATCAAGTTCATCATCATCAACACTGCTATCCAGATTCAGATAATCTTCTATAACATCAACTTCTTCAGTTTCTGTCGGTTCTGCAGTTTCAAAATTAGTGAGATCCAGTTCATCAGCATCTAAAGAATCTACAGATAAAACCTCATCAGGTTGCTGGTCTGAAGCATCGTCTGTCTCATCAATATTCAAGTCCAGAACATCGGGGGCAGAGGAATCCGGTTGCAACACATTATCCTGTTCAAAATCTATTCGCAGATCATCATCTTCAGGATAAGTATCAATTTCAGATTGTTCTGATTGTTCCAGCTCAGTTGCTGAGTCTTTGTCTGCAGATGTACTGCTATCAAACTGCAACAAATCCTCTTCATCACGTTGGTAGACTTCTTCAGCCTTGGAAATAGTGGTTGACTCGGTTTTGTAATCATCCAGATTGAAATCTATATGATCCGACTCCTCAGGCTCAGAGGATGTCTCCATCACTTCTTCTTCGGCATCAACATCGATTTTTGGCTCATCCTCAGTATCAAAAGTGGTTTGCACTTCCTCGATGGATTCTTCAATAGCAGCCTCAGCCTCATCAGAGGGTTCAGCAAATAAAGGATTATGAGGTAATAGCTGAGCGCCCCAGCTTCTTACCTCAGGCCACTGCGGATCGGTTACATCAATACCGGAGGTATTCAATAATGCAATGAAGTCTGCAGATTTTTGTTGCTTGTAATAAATGAATAATAATTTTGCAGCAATTTCCTTATCATCGGGTGCCTGCTGATAAGCTTGTTCAAGTGCGGTTGCTGCTTGTACATAATCGGCATAACCAACAAACATATCAGCTTGTTCGACCAGTTCATCAACTGATTTGGTTTGGCTTTCGGTTGTTGCCTCTTTCTCTTCTGCAACCGGGGTGACAATATTTACACTACCGGTTTCAGCTGTCGTGGTGGCCGGTTTGTTTTTGTTAATTTTACTGACAGCATCATCCCAACTGACCTCACGCTGCCCACGGCGGAGAATCATCCAGATAATCAAAAGCAACAATAAGATTGCCAGTAATGATTCAACCTTGTGCGCTATGACAAAAGCTTGAACCCGCTGGTAAAGAGAGTCCAGCTGTTGCTGGTCTAGATTCAGTTCCTGAGCAGCTTCAACTATCGCAGCATCAACCTCTGCAGCAGCTGTTTCCAGTTCTGCTGGTTCTGCTGTATTTTCATCCAACTCAGCAACAATCAGTTCGGGAGATTCAGCATTGGTGACAGATTCGAATTCTGTCGGCTCCTCAGCGACATTTTCGTTGCTTTCTGTTGATGGCGGTTCTTCTTCAGTTGACGTTGCATCTGTTTCATCATTAGCAATATCAATCGGTTGCCATTCATTATCTACAGCATCCAGATTGGTTGGATCTTCAGCTGTATCATTCAGATTGGTATTATTGTCGCTGTCATTTAATGCTTCGCTTTCAGCTTCACTATTTTCCAGAATGGTGTTTGCTTCATCTACCAATGTCGCTAAATCCATCTGGGTTTCGTCTTGTTCGAGCAAGCTTTGCAGTCTTGCCATATCCGCATCTTTAAGCGAAATAAGACGACGCATGGTATCCAGTTGACGTTCCATCGCGTCCATACGATTTTTGAAATCAATGTTTTCCTGGGTTTGTGACTCTATGGTTTCCTGGGCAAGCGTTAATTGTTCACTGATGCGCTGTAAATCAGGATCACCATTAATTTCCGGATCTGCCTCCAGCAAACTGTTTTCCGTTGCAGCAATTAACTTTAAGCGTGCACTCTCAGCATCTGACAGTGTTTCATCGCTCTCTGTTAAGCTTGATTGATCTTCAGCGTCGTTTGGCGCTTCGGTTTCTGGTTCAATTTCATTATTTTCTGCTGCTGCAATATTTTCCGATGTGGAAACTTCATCAACGGTGGCTGCAGGAGAAGCAGTCTGAGCAAGACTGCGTTGTTGCCAGTCGAGATTTTGCCTGTCTACAGCAGCTTTGGCTTCACTGGCAGAAAGGCGGGTAATTTCTTCTGTAGCAGGAATTTTAAGTGTGCTGTCTGCGTAAAGACTGTTCACATTGTTTTGCTGAAATGCCCTAGGATTCGCATTAAGCAAACCAATCATCATCTGCTGCATCGTAATATCGTCTGAGGGCCGTGTCCTCTCGGCGATGCTCCATAAGGTATCGCGTGACTGAACGTTATATTGCGTCAAGCGATCAGATGTATAGGCTGACTGATTTGAAGATGTTGTGCGAGGAGCAGCAGGAACCGTTGATTGAGTATTCGGTGCGCGTGGTGAATCCACAGTGCCACGACCGGGGTACAGCTCTTTAGGTGGATCCAGCAGCACCATATATTCGCGAAGTAATTTTCCCTGACCAGTGGTTGCGGCCAGTAAAAATCCCAGAAATGGTTCTTTGATGGGTAAATCAGAAGTGACCAAAATTCGGGTGGAATCACTTTCTTCAATAACTTCAAAATTCAGCTGGGTTAATAAAAAACTGCGTTCCAGTCCTGCTCTTTCAAAATCCTGGGATGAACCCAATCTGACCTCAAGATTACCCTGCTCATCATCCTGAAGTGCATTGACCTCAATCTCTGCCCTGAAAGGTTCATTCAAGGCAGAGTATAAAGTTATCTGACCAAGGCCAAACGCATGACCCGGTAAGGGAGTTAATAAACCAAGTGCCGCAGCTACCGACAAACTGGTCAACGTTTTCTGTTTCATTTAACTCCCCTTCCTTGACAATCTCAGCAATGCCTAGAGGTATCTATCTACCAGAAGTTCAGCAATTTGCACACTGTTTAGTGCCGCACCTTTACGAACATTGTCTGAAACAACCCATAAATTCAAACCGTTTGGATGTGAAATATCTTCACGAATTCGCCCTATATATACAGGATCCTGACCAGAGGAATCTGTGACAGCTGTTGGATAACCACCATCTTTGTGTTCATCAATCACGACGATGCCATCAAACGCTGATAGCAGCTCTCTGGCTTTTTCAGCAGTGATCTTGTCACGGGTTTCAATATGAATGGCTTCAGAATGACCATAAAAGACAGGCACCCGGACCGCGGTTGGATTGACCTGTATTGACTCGTCACCAAGGATTTTGCGAGTTTCCCAAACCATTTTCATTTCTTCTTTGGTATAACCGTTATCCATAAAAACATCGATTTGAGGAATCACATTAAAAGCAATTTGTTTAGGATAAACTTCAGCTTCCACCGGGCGACCATTCAAAAGAGCAGCAGTTTGTTTGGCAAGCTCATCCATTGCAGGTTTTCCACTTCCCGATACCGCCTGGTAGGTGCAAACGTTAATACGAGTAATCCCCACAGCATCGTAAATGGGTTTTAACGCCACCAGCATTTGAATGGTAGAGCAATTCGGATTAGCGATAATGCCACGTTTTTTATAACCGGCCACCGCATCTGGATTCACCTCAGGCACGATCAGTGGAACATCATCGTCATAACGAAACTGTGAGGTGTTATCGATAACAATACAGCCTGCAGCAGCCGCTTTTGGCGCATAGATTTCAGAAACACTGGCCCCAGGAGAAAACAAGCCTATCTGTACTTTGGAAAAATCAAACTCGGCCAAATCTTCAACCATTATCGATTTATTACCAAATTGTACGGTTGAGCCAGCTGAACGCTCACTGGCCAATGCATACACTTTACCTACCGGAAAATTCCGCTTATGCAGGATATCCAGCATCGTTTCACCAACCGCACCAGTAGCACCTACAACAGCAACATCAATTTGTTTAGTCACATTTCACCTAAATTCTTTTGTTACAGCGCTGCCAAAACGGCATCGCCCATTTCAGCAGTGGTCACGCGAGTCATTCCCGCGGAGAAAATATCTGCTGTCCTTAAACCTTGATCCAGAACTTTACTTACGGCAGCTTCAATACGATCTGCAAAAGCCGGCTGATCAAGGGTGTAACGTAACATCATAGCAGCTGACAAAATCGTTGCCAGTGGATTAGCAATGTTCTGACCAGCAATATCAGGGGCTGAACCGTGAATAGGTTCATACATTCCCTTGCCGTTTTCATCTAGCGACGCAGAGGGCAACATACCAATCGAACCGGTCAGCATTGACGCACAATCTGACAAAATATCGCCAAACATATTGGTGGTCACCATAACGTCAAACTGCTTTGGTGCTCGCACTAGCTGCATTGCAGCATTATCAACATACATATGACTTAGCTCGACATCGGCATAGTCTTTGGACAATGTTGTCATCGTCTCACGCCACAACTCGGTGCATTCCAATACATTGGCTTTGTCCACCGAACAAACACGACTTTGCCGTTTACGTGCAATATCAAATGCCACGCGTCCGATACGATTAATTTCACTTTCGCGATACACCAGTGTGTTGTAGCCTTCTTTCTCGCCATTATCCAGAGTACGGATCCCTCGGGGCTGACCAAAGTAAATCCCACCCGTTAACTCACGGACAATCATTAGATCCAGACCGGACACAACTTCTGGTTTCAGGGTGGATGCATCTGCTAATTGTGGATATAACAAAGCCGGACGTAAATTAGCAAAAAGGTTTAATTGTGAACGAATACCCAATAAACCTTTTTCCGGACGCACACTGATATCCAGTGCTTCCCATTTATAGCCTCCCACTGCACCTAACAAAATGGCATCTGCCTCTTTAGCCATTTGCAAGGTTTCATCAGGAAGCGGACTGCCAGTTTCATCGTAAGCGGCCCCACCGATCAAACCGTATTCAAGTTCAATCGCCAAACCATCCTGTTTAAAAGCATTTAAAACCTTTACGGCTTCGGCAACAATTTCCGGACCGATTCCATCACCGGCCAATACTGCAATTTTCTTTGTCATGAATGTTATTACTTATAAATGGAAAAAATATTAGGAAAACAGCCACGGCGTTTGTTCACGACGACGGGCCTCGTAAGCTTTGATTTCATCAGTATGCTGCAGGGTCAGACCAATATCATCCAGACCTTCTATCAAACAATGCTTTTTAAAGCTGTCTATTTCGAAATGCAGGACTTCACCATCAGGCAACAAAATGCTCTGTTCTGGCAAATCAACGGTCAATTTATAACCTGGAGTAGCCTCGACCTGATGAAATAAATTTTCGACCAGCTGTTCATCGAGTTGTATTGTGAGAATGCCATTTTTACTGCTGTTGCTAAAAAAGATATCAGCAAAACTGGGGGCAATAATCACTCGAATACCATAGTCTTCGAGTGCCCAAACAGCATGCTCACGGCTCGATCCACAACCAAAGTTTTCACGTGCCAGTAATATCGTGCCACCCTGATAACGTGGTTGATTCAATTCAAAATCCGGATTCAGCGGACGATCTTTACAATCCTGTCCCGGCTCGCCGTGATCCAAATAACGCCATTCATCAAACAGGTTGGGACCAAAACCACTGCGCTTGATCGATTTCAGAAACTGTTTAGGTATGATGGCATCCGTATCGACGTTTGGTCGATCCAATGGGATCACGATTCCTGTTTCCACGGAAATTTTTTGCATGTTTACCTCTAACTTTCTTATTGTCAGCGCCTTTATACAACCGACTGCATTATTTCTATACGGTCGTCTTTTTTCCAGTAAAAGGCTCTTTTTTTGTTTGTGTGCTTATGTTTCGATGCTATGAATCGTGTCATAACTGATATCAAAAACTTGCAAAATAATACCATTGTTTAGACAGATATATTTTGATGGCAGCAATCTTTTGACGTTCAACGGACTTGTTGAATTTCACTTTCTATTGCATCGTGCTGCTGAATCAAATCATCAATGGACTTGGTGAGCTCGCTGTCCAGCGAACCTTTTAGAACAACAATTTCCACACGACGATTTATTGCCCGATTTTCAATAGAATCATTTGGGGCTAATGGGCGAGTATCAGCATAGCCTTCAAGCACAAAACGTTCAGGTGGAATCGTATTGTACTTAAGCAGTTCGTGAACTACTGAAGTCGCTCTTGAAGTTGATAACTCCCAGTTAGAACGATAACGGGAAGTATTAATCGGAATGTTATCAGTATGTCCTGCCACAGCAATTAGTCCGTCAGTCTGCGTTAATACTTCATTAATTTTTTTCAGGATAGGAACAAAGTCTTGGTTCAAAGTAGCGTCGCCAGAGGGAAAGGAACCACGCTCACGAATTCGGATAACAATACGATTGAGCTGATTCTCTACAACGATCAAACCACGTTCGATTTCTGATTCCAGCGCTTCTTTAAATTCTTCGACTTCCTCGGCGACCTGCTTTGCCTGCGCTTCTGCGACAGCTTCGGCATCCATAGTGATTTTTAACACATCTTTCGTATCATCAGTTGTTTCCTGTCTGACAATATTCAGCGGTGTGGGTTTGGGTTCGCCCGGGCTGAATTCCTGTGCAATGATGCTGGTGCCTTTAGGAATGGCTTCATCCACTACCTCTCGCTGCACACCAAAGGCTTTCTCCAAAGACATAACCACCATTTTATATTTGATGGCATCGATTTCAGCGAACGACAATAACAAAACAAAGAAACACATTAATAACGACATTAAATCGGCAAATGTCGCCATATAGGCAGGCAACCCTTTCTTTTGCTGCTTTTTGAAACTTTGCGTTTCAGACTCACTCATAGAATTCTGCCGTCGTCAGCTGATTAAGCTTCGGCCGGGGCTGGCTCTTCAGCATCCCGTTTTGAAGCCGGAAGATAATTTTTCAGTAACTCTTCCAATACTTTCGGGTTCTGACCTTCCTGAATTCCCATTACGCTCTCAATGATAATACTTTTATTCATCAGCTCTTCATTACTGCGTAAAGCAAGCTTATCGGCTACAGGCAATGCAAACATATTGGCAATCATTGCACCGTATAAGGTTGTCAGTAATGCAATCGCCATCGCTGGACCAATTGATTTCGGATCGGACATATTCGAGAGCATCTGAACCAGACCAACCAGAGTACCGATCATTCCCATCGCCGGAGCGGCATCACCAATTTGCTGGAAAATCTGTTGACCGATGCTATGTCGGTTGACCGTTTCATTCATTTCTGTGTTCAGGGCTTTTCTGACCACAGCCGGCTCATGACCATCAACCAGCATTCGGATACCCAATGCCAAGGCAGGATTTTTAACTTCCTGCCGTTCCAATGCCAACAAACCCTCTTTACGGGCGATACCGGCTAAGACAACCACACTGGCAATAATTTCAGAAGGATCTTCAGATTTATGCAAAAAGGCTTTGGTCGCCGTTTTCATTGAACCAATGAACTGTTTGAGGGTAAAGCGCATCATGACGACGGCAAAGGTGCCACCTACAACTATCATGAAAGAAGGCGTGTTAACAAAGGTGCTCGCCGCTGCCCCAAGAGCAATAGTGGCGATAATCAGACTCCAGGCTATTAAAAAACCCAGTAAAGTAGCCAAATCCACGTGCTTTTCTCCCTGCTCAATTGATACCTGAAGTCGTATAACAATTTTCGCGTTTAATTGTACCGGATGATACGCAAAATCAACAGTATCAAGTATTGACAGCCTGTTGGTGTTTTTTTCGACGATAAATCAAAATAGCTGGCAACATTGCCATGATAAAAATAAACAACAGCAAAATCAGCGGCCAGATGGTCGGTTGATTCCATTTCGACCGCAACTGGTCTCGTAATAGCGGATCAATCCGATGATACTTTAATGTATTGTTTGCCATCAGATTAGGTTTGATATTTTTATTCCACGCGTGGAACAACGTTAACTGTTTGGGATGAAATCCCCATACCCACGGCACATCATGGCGAACAATATCCACCATTTTATCGATAATTTCCTGACGCTCATCACCGTCAGGCATCACCCGCATCTGTTCAAATAACTTATCGAATTCAGGGTTTTGGTAATTGGCGCTGTTTTCACCGTTATGAATAGCTTTGGCATTGGGCCCGTATAAAAGAAACAGAAAATTTTCCGGATCCGGATAATCAGCACTCCAGCCGACTTTGAATATCTGTGTTTGTCCGCGACGCATCTTATCCTGAAAACGATTGTAATCAGTCGACCGAATCACTAATTGGATATTAAGTTTTTGAAACTGTTTGCGCATCCAGTCCAACTGGGCTTTGGCATCCGGTCCAACAGCAGATACATCAAAGTACAGAACTAACGGTTGCCCTGTTTCAGCATCTCGACCATTGGGATATCCGGCATCTGCCAGTAGTTCTCTGGCAAAAGAAATTGGCTTGGTGCGTACCGCGTCATCCCGCCATTCATAAACGTAAGGGTCCAATCCCTCCCGGCCGTCACGATAACCAAAAATTCCCGGAGGGATAGGTCCTTGGGCAGGAATTCCACGTCCGTTAAAGAAAATAGAAACGAATTCCTCCTGATCTATCGCAATAGCAATCGCCTGACGTAGTTTGCGTGCTCGTTCACTGTCTCCACCCACCACTGAATCCAGCATATTAAAACCAATATAATGGGTAGTTGTGCCAACAGCAGCCTGCAAATCAATGCCTTTTTCCATCATATCTTCACTTAGCCCAAACGACCCACCTGAAGAAACCTGGATCGCCTGTTCAAAGCTGTCGGAAGTTAAGCCACTGATATCGTAGTACCCCTGAATGAATTTCCCCCAGTAAGAGGTACTTTCTTTTTCAAGGGTGTAAATGATTTTATCGATAAAGGGCATTGGCAAACCCGCATCATCCAGCAGACCAGCTGCAGCATCACCTGGATTACCTTCACTGGGATAAATTTCACCGTGATAATTAGGATTTTTAACCATCACCATGCGACGGTTAGGATCGTTTTCAATCATTTGATAGGCCCCTGTTCCAATCGGGTACCAGTCTAAGGTGATATTTTTATCTTTTAATACAGTCTGCTGGTAAAACACGTCAGCTTCCCAGGGGATGGGAGCAAAAAATGGCATGGCCAGCCAGTACTTCAACTGGGGATATTGACCATACACGGTAATTTGGAATTGATAATCATCAATTGCTTCCACGCCAGCGATATCTAATTCACGTAAATCAATCGGCTTACCTTGTTGCTGCAGTTTATTGAGAGTGGCGGCAAAATCACCCAAACCGACAATGTGCTCACTCATTAAACCTAAAATGGGTGAATGCACTTCCGGATGTGCCAGCCGTTTAATTTGATATACATAATCAGCGGCTTTTAATTCCCGGGTGGCTTGCTCGGGGAAATCCACAATAGTGTTCAGGTGACTAGAACTCTGTTGATCCAGATCGTGATAGAGCCATTGTCCAGACGCATCCTGAGCAAATGCGGGATGTGGTTGATAGGCGATTCCGGGTCTCAGGGTAATTGTGTAACGTGAAAAAGCGATATTTTCTGCTGTCTGTTGTGCCCCCGTTAATACTTGTTGATTCTTATCTAAAAAGACCACTTCAGGCATTTTCGCTGCGGTCAATGGTTCCATTTGATATGGACGTTTGAGGTAATGATATTGAAAGGGCGGCTCATAAATCTGCGCCGTAATGAGACTTTCATTGGCTGAATAAGAACGGGCGGGATCCAGATGTTTTGGCCGCAGCATAAAGGAGCTGTAACTGACCGTTTTTTCACTCTCAGCTGCAGGGTATGGAGAGTTGATAGCCGATATATCACAACCTGTCAGCGATGCAATAACTATCCAGAAGAGCACAACAGAAAATCGGGGCATAATCATCCAACGTTGAAACCAGGCAAATAGGGAGTATAACGGGAATGTAAGCTGCTCGCCTCTTCCAGTACCTGCCAAAATCAGGTAAGTTTATCGGTTTTAAAATTTCTGGAGTACTTCATGGGTTTTCTACAAGGCAAACGGGTATTGATTGTTGGCGTTGCCAGCTCGCGTTCTATCGCCGCCGGTATTGCGCATGCCATGGCACGTGAAGGTGCTGAATTAGCTTTTACTTACCAAAATGACAAACTCAAATCCCGCGTCGAAAAAATCGCTGAAGAATGTGGCTCCAATCCAGCATTAATTTTTCCGTGCGATGTTAGCAGTGATGAGCAAATCAAAGCTGTTTTCGATGATCTGGCCAAACAATGGGATGGCCTGGACAGTATTGTTCACTCGGTCGCATTTGCTCCGCGTGAACAACTGCAAGGCAGTTTTGTTGACAGTGTGACACGTGAAGGTTTTGCCGCTGCACATGATATCAGTGCCTACAGCTTTGCTGCATTGGCGAAAGCCGGTAAAGAATTAATGGCTGGCCGTAATGGTTCATTATTGACATTGAGCTATCTGGGTGCCGAACGGGCTATCGATAATTACAACGTTATGGGTGTCGCAAAAGCCGCTCTGGAAGCCACTGTAAGATATATGGCCTATTCATTAGGGCCGGAAGGCATTCGGGTAAATGCTGTTTCTGCTGGTCCTATAAAAACACTTGCTGCTGCCGGTATTGGCGATTTTGGCAAGATGCTGGCCTATGGCGAACGTAATGCACCATTGCGTCGTAATGTCACGATTGATGAAGTGGGCAATGTAGGTGCTTTCCTGTGCTCCGATCTGGCATCCGGGGTAACCGGCGAAATTACCTATGTTGACGGTGGTTACAATATTGTCGGTATTGGCGATAAGTAATTTTTAACCGATGTTCATCCAGTTAACAAAAACAGGGCTTTCAGCCCTGTTTTTGTTTTAGCACTTATAAATTTGAGGATAGCAGCCCATGCCACACTCACATGCCGTCATATTATTAATTTTGATTATTCTGAGTGCCATCATTGGTGTCTTGTTTGGTTGGTTTTTCGGTGACCTGTCATTACAAATCGGTTGGCTGGGTGATTTATTTCTCAATGCACTAAAAATGATCATTATCCCGTTGATTGTTGCCTCGGTTATCAGCGGTATTGGCGCCCTTGGTGATGTTCGAAAACTGGGCCGTTTAGGTGGTTCCACCCTTCTCTACTATGGTTTTACTACGGCTGTTGCAGTGTTTATTGGCTTGGTAGTGGTTAATATCATCCAACCCGGTGCAGGAATCGAGCTCGGAGAAGCTACTGTTCCCGAGCGAATTCTGGAAAAACAGGGAACAGGAGCATCAGACATTATTATGTCACTGATCTCGCCAAATCTATTTGCCTCTGCGACTGAAATGCAGTTATTGCCCATTATTGTTTTTGCCATATTGTTTGCGATGGCGCTGACGACGATTGGTGAACGTTCCAAACCTGTATTTGCCGTTTTTGATGGTATTAATGAAGCCATGATGAAGTTGGTGATATGGATTATGTATTTCGCCCCAATCGGCATTTTCGCTTTAATAGCTGCACGCATTGGTCTGGCGGGTGGTGGTGAAGAATTATTCAAAGAGATAGAGGCTGTCGGCTGGCATGTGGTCACCGTTTTAACCGGGTTATTCATCCATTTTTGTTTTCTATTTTTACTACTACAACTTGTTGCTGGCAAAGGCTTAGCGTATTTATTTGGTATGAGTCGAGCTTTGTTTACCGGTTTTGGCACCGCAAGTTCAACAGCCACATTGCCATTAACCATGGAAAATGCCCGCGAAAATAATGTTAGTGATAAAGCCATCAAATTTGTTTTGCCACTGGGCAGCACGGTCAATATGGATGGCACGGCCCTTTATGAAGCTGCCGCGGTGTTATTTATAGCCCAGGCCTACGGCATTGATTTGACGATGACTCAACAGATTATTGTGTTTATTACTGCAACGCTTGCGGCCATTGGTGCTGCAGGAATCCCTGAAGCAGGACTGGTCACCATGGTAATCGTACTTAGTGCGGTAGGTTTGCCCCTGGATGGTATTGCACTGTTACTGGCAGTGGACTGGTTTCTGGATCGATTCCGTACCGTAGTCAATATTTGGGGTGACAGCGTCGGCGCTAAAGTCATTGATACATTAGTTATAAAAAAGGCGCTATAAAGCGCCTTTTTCAATCTGCAATTATGATTAGCGAACTACTCTTCTTCGCTAGATGTTACCCGTGACTCATAAATTTCGATGTCGGCTTCACTGCGTAATGTATTGAGGAATGCTGCCATTTCTACACGGCCGTTCAGTCTGGTCAGGTTAGAGACCAGTCCATCGCGCATTTCAGGCTCTACATCTTCAACTGAGCCCTGTTTCACATCACTTACCGCTATGACAACATAATTGCCGTTATCGGCAGTGAAACCGGCATATTGAGTTGATTCAGCGTTAGGTAATCTAAATGCCTGATCCAGAATTTGTGCGCTGATATCCTGACTATCACGCCCATAATAAGTGGCTGGCTGCCAGGTATCAGGAAAGACTTGTGTAGCGGATGCACCAGATTTCAACTCCTGCAGTCTGGATTCGCCCTGAATATAGGCTAAATCGCTTGCACGCTGATAACGAAGCTGTTCGGTAATTGCTGGTGCAACTGAGTCAAATGGCAAAAGCGTCGCATCAACATGACTGTTCTTGCGAACTACAACCAACCGAGTATCAGATAACTCTAAGACCTGGCTGTTCAGTTCCTGATTCAATACATCATCAGAAAATGCCGCTTTCACAACCTCCTGGTTTTCAGCTATACCACTGCCACCGCTGCGGGTAAATTTCCCAGAGGTTTTAATATCTAAGCCCAATGTTTCAGCGGCAATATCAAGTGTTTCGGGATTCTCATAGGTCAGATTCGCCAATTCTTCAGCTTTATCGTAAAACTGTCGTTCAGCTTGCTGACGTTTATATTGCTGCTCAACTTTCTCTTTTACATCTGCAAACTCTACATTGCTGGATTGATCTATATCCGTTAATTGAATGATGTGATAACCAAACTCCGTTTTAACAGGTTCAGAGATATCACCAACATTCTCTAAAGCAAACACTGCTTCTTCAAAAGCCGGCTCCATCACATCACGCTGAATAGCCCCTAAATCACCACCTGAAGCTGCCGAACCAACATCGACCGAATAGGTTTCTGCCAACTCTTCAAAGGTTTGACCTTCTTCAAGTTTGGTTTGAATTTCAGCGAGGATCTGCTCTGATTCTTCATTATCTTCGATTAAGATGTGACTGGCGCGGCGCTGTTCTGGCCCCACAAACTGTGCTTTGTTATCAACATAATATTGCTGCAACTGTTCTTCACTCACTTCAACCTGTGTTGAAATGTCATCAAGTGACAGTTCCAGATAATCAAGAGAGATTTGTTCCGGTGAAGTAAAGCTTGATTGGTTGGCATCAAAGAAACCACGTACATCTGCTTCATCAACTTCGGTGTCATCAAGAAAATCTTCCAGCTTGACTACGCCAAAGGCAATTTCGCGCTGTTGATTTTCCAGTTTTAACAATCTTTCTACCTCAACCTCGGAGACCAGGGTACTGCCCTCTACACTCTGGATAAGCTGTTGGCCCAAAAGATCATCACGTAAGCTGGCTTCATATGAGGTGGGAGTGAAGCCCGCTCTGGCGAGAACCATTTGATATTGCTCGCTATCAAAGGTGCCATCACGTTGAAATGCAGGGGTTTGCTGAATGAACTGGGCAATTTGACGGTCACTTATCCGAAGACCAAGTTCATCAGCAGCAGAGCGGATAAGTTGTTGGTCAATCAAATCATCGAGGACGACATAACGAATTTCAGCGTTATCAAACATCTCGGGATTGAACTCTTCGCCCATCATTTGCCGCATTTGATCACGATAACGCTGAACAGCTTCTAGTAAGGCTGTTTGGGTGATTTCTTCACCATTAACTTCTGCAACGATGGTATCGGTTGGTCCGGAGACATAAGAATTCACCCCCCAAAGTGCAAACGGAATGCTGATTAAGCCAACAATAAACCAAGCAATCCAACCTTGGGCGCGATCACGTATGAAATGCAACATAGGAGTGAACCTTCTTCACGAGTGTGGGTTAATTTAAGCAAAAAAAAAGGCGCATAGAATGCGCCCTTCTTTTGTATTGGCGGAGCGGACGGGACTCGAACCCGCGACCTCCGGCGTGACAGGCCAGCATTCTAACCAGCTGAACTACCGCTCCTGATATTCCTGGTGGGTGCTGAGGGGTTCGAACCCCCGACCCTCGCCTTGTAAGGGCGATGCTCTCCCAGCTGAGCTAAGCACCCCAGAAAAAAGAAACTAGTTTACAGCATCCTTCAGGGCTTTACCAGCTTTAAATGCAGGAATTTTTGCAGCTGCAATTTTGATTTCTTCGCCGGTACGTGGGTTACGGCCGGTACGAGCAGCACGCTCACGAACAGAAAAAGTACCGAAACCTACCAGAGTAACTTGATCGCCTTTGCTTAACGCTTTTGTGACTGCAGAAGTCACGCCGTCAACAGCCAGAGCCGCTTTTGCTTTTGAAATGTCTGCGGCCGCAGCAACTGCATCGATTAATTCAGATTTATTCACAGCTTAATTCCTCGTGTCGTTTATATTATGTATTCAAAGTCCCAAAGGACACACAATACCTCGGCGCGTCTCATTTGGTTGTGTGTATCTAACTACAGCAAAAACAGTGTGTCAAGACAGTAAAACATTAGTGTCATTTACTATGACCATTTTTTGTGAACCGGCTCTAAACTCCTGCTAAATCAGTACTTAAGCTTTTACTTATATAGCCTATACTTATTTTAAGCACTAATGGATTGTGCCAAAGCAACATATTGTTCAACGGATAAGGTTTCAGGACGCAGCTTTGGATCGATCCCCTGAGCCTCCAACTCCGCCACGGAAACACTATTTTTCAAAGTGTTAGCGATGGTTTTTCGACGCTGACTAAAAGCCTGTGTGACCAAACTGCCTAACGTTTTTATACATACATCGCCGCCTAAAAATTGCTTTCTTGGTTGGATATAAATGATGGCTGACTCCACTTTGGGCGGAGGATCAAAGGCTGTAGGAGGCACAATAAATAATTGCTCAACCATGCATTGGTATTGAATCATTATGCTTAACCGACCATAGCTTTTGTTACCTGGTGCGGCACAAATGCGCTCTACGACCTCTCGTTGAAGCATAAAACACATATCTTCTATCAACGAAGCCTGTTCGAGTAAATGAAATAATAACGGTGTAGTGATGTTATAGGGCAGATTACCAATCACCCTTAATTTTTCATCATCCCGGGGTAATACACTGAAATCAAATTCCAGGGCATCAGCCTGATGAATATGTAGATTAGGCGCGTCTTTAAACTGGTTTTGCAGTATTGGCACCAAATCCCGATCCAGCTCAATCACATCCAGTAATCCAGCATCTTCCAGTAATGAGGCCGTTAATGCCCCACGTCCCGGTCCTATTTCGACCAGATGCTGATCTTTTTGAGGGGCTACTGCCGCGATGATGTCCGCTATAACGGCTTCATCCTGCAAGAAGTTTTGCCCAAATCGTTTACGTGCTTTTGGATAATGTCGCTGATCAGTCATGGAGTTCTTCTGGTTAATGACATTGTTTCAGCCATATTGATTGCAGCCTGCAGGCTGGTTGCACTGGCCTTACCTGAACCGGCAAGGTCCAGTGCGGTGCCGTGATCAACCGATGTTCGGATAAATGGAAGCCCCAGGGTAATATTCACAGCATCACCAAAACCTTGATGCTTAAGCACTGGCAGGCCCTGATCGTGATACATCGCTAATACAGCGTCATAATCCGCAAGGCGTGACTTTACAAAAATAGTGTCTGCGGGCCATGGACCGTTAAATTCATAGCCCTGCTCACGTATGAGTTTAATCACAGGCTCGATTACAGTCTGTTCTTCAGTACCCAGATGACCACCTTCGCCAGCATGAGGATTTAAGCCGCATACAGCTATTCTAGGATGTTTTAATCCAAAACCTTGCTGTAGACTTTCAGCCAGAATATGCATAATTTTTAGCAGGCTTTGTTGAGTAATGGCATCACTTACGTCGCGAAGCGGTAAGTGTGTCGTAGCCAAGGCCACACGAAGCTCCGGTGTGGCCAACATCATCACCACTTTATTGACACCAGCACCATCAGCGAAAAACTCGGTATGGCCGCTAAAAGGAACCTGAGCATCATTAATGACACCTTTATGCACTGGTGCGGTAACAACAGCATCGAAAGTCCCATCCAGACAACCATTCAGCGCGAGTTGCAATATATTAATAACATAGGCTGAATTAGCAGGATTCAACTTCCCCGCCACCACTGTTTCTGCAAGCTTACTTTCCAGATAGACGATACAACCAGCTTCAACTGGTTTGGGAGCCGAATCTGGATCAAATTCAATCAGTTTTATGGGTAGCCCTAATTCATCTGCACGTTGCTGAAGCAGCTCTGGATCAGCAATAACGATTATTTGGTGACGTTGGGCCTGTTGTGCCAGCTGAATACACAGATCGGGACCAATTCCAGCGGGTTCACCTGAAGTTAGCGCTATACGACAAATCTCACTCAAAGGTCACGATACTCAATGTAGGCTTCATCGCGCATTGCTCTTAGCCAGCTTTCAAGTTCTTCTTCAATTTTGCGTTGTTTTAACTGTTCACGCGCTTTATTGCGCTTAAATTCATCTGCCATATTTTGTTCACGGCGTTCCTCGACCTGAATTAAATGCCAACCAAAACGGCTTTGGAAAACATCGCTCATTTCACCTTCAGCCAAACCATTCATAACTTCTTCAAACTCTGGAACCATAACACCGGGACTTGTCCAACCGAGGCTTCCGCCGTCAATGGCAGATCCGGTATCCTCAGAGTGTGCCTTTGCCAGCTCGGCGAAGTCTTCGCCATTGAGGATTCGCTCGCGTAATTGCTGAAGTCGTTTTTCCGCGGCTTCATCAGTCACCAGCTCATTGGTTTTGATTAAGATGTGTCGAGCTTTGGTCTGTTTAACCAGATGGGTTTCTTCGCTGCGTTTTTCAGCCAGTTTGACCAGGTGAAAGCCACTGCCGCTGCGTATAACGTCGCTCACTTCGCCAACGGCCAGATTGGGTACAACACTGGCAAACAAGGTTGGCAATTCAGCCTGTTTACGCCAGCCTAGTTCGCCACCTTCCAGCGCATTTTGACCATCCGAATATCCTGCAGCAATTTCTGAAAAATCACCGCCCTCCGCCAATAAATCCTGAATAACAGCAAGCTTTTTTTCGGCTTCCTGTACTTGCTCAGGAGTTGGTGCATCTGGAATACCAACTAAAATATGTAACAGTCTGAAGGCTTGCTCAGAATCGCCCTGCAGGTTTTGGGTTGCCAGAAAGTTATCTACTTCACGCTCAGAAACGACAATAGAATCTTCGACCTCGCTCTTACGTAACCGACTGATAACCATTTCTTCACGAATGGTTTCTCTGAATTCAGTGAAATCATAACCGTCACTTTCAAGTGCATCTCGGAACTGACGTATGGTGAGATTATTGTTTTCAGCAATTTGGCGGACGGCAGCGTTCAACGCGTCATCTGCCACCCGAATACCTGACATTTCTGCCCGCTGCAGTTGCAGTTTTTGCATGATTAGACGTTCAAGGACCTGTCGGCGCAGAATATCAGAGGATGGTATTGCGGCATTACGCTGGCGAAGCTGCTGACGAACAGTCTGCTCCATCTCGACCAGCTCACTATCCAGGACAATTTCGTTATTAACAACAGCAACAATACGATCAAGCGGCGCTGCCCATACACTGTTCGCAAGCAATAAGCCGACAAGCAAATATTTAATCATGAACTATTCAAACTCCGTAAATTGTTGGCCGTTATTATAGCGTTTCAAAGCGTCTAAGACCTAAAGAACCTCAAATGTAGATAGATGAGTTAATGACAAAAACATCTATTGGAAAGTTGAATCTGCTGGCTTATATTTATTCATAGCCTCGAATACTTTCCTCGAGCAGGCCACCGGATTTCTTACCAAAGCGCCCCAGCCCTTTCAATTCAATTTCAAAATAGATGGCTTTATTGCGACTGTCAGCATTGATATCATTTATGTAATCACGGAAAACTACCCGGGTTGCCCAGCAACAACTGTGGTATTCAACACCTGCCAAAGCTTCTAACGTCGTATTATCCATCAAAGAGCGATAATAGCGGCCAATAACACTCCATTGATCATTAATCGGCAGACTTCCAGACACATCGGCCTGTTCAATCGGAAACTGGTTAATGCCATCATCACGTCGATAACGATGAGCAATATTGAAGACTCCTCCATTTTCTCCGCGATAGCGTAATTGCAGAGAAGACATATTGGAGGTGGTGCTGTCTGGATCCCATTGAATCTGGCCAGCGAGCGCCCATTCTTTCGTAATGCTAGCCACCGCTTCAGCAATATAATCAGAATCGGAGCTGGTCTCCCTGGCATCTTGTCTTAAATTGACTTTACGATCTGAGAAGTATTGGATTTGTCCCAATGTCATCCGTAATTTTTCACGACCAGTTTCTTCATTGATAAAACGGCTTGTCAAGCCCACCGTTATCTGATTTGCGTCACCAATTCTATCTGGCCCGGTAAACCGTTCATGGCTGAACATGCTTCCCATACCAAAGGTACGTAAATTTGTATCAAAAAGTGGAATATCGTCCTGGTCCCGATAAGGTTTATATAGATAAAATGCTCTGGGCTCTAAAGTCTGGATCATATTATTGCCGGCAAATTTCAACGGTTTTTCAAAAACCAATCCACTATCAATACTGATTATGGGTAAAGTCCGGCTAATGTTACTCTCCTCAAAACGGGTTTGGGTTTGCAAATTATCCAGTGAGTAGTATGTGTGGTTTAAAGCAACCCGGGGAGTAATAAAAAAACCTGCGGTACCCATCGGCAGGCTGACACCAGGTTCCATATTGAATCGTTGCCCCTTGACCAACTCGTCATGATCAAACGCTGTAAATTCAGACTTGAATTCATAGCTAAGTCCATAGGCCTGATCAGGTAGTAATCCATTCAATGTTAATTGCGGCAATCGTTGATAAGGATCTTCAACATCTTCCAACAGATTCTGATAGCCCTGCACTGTGGCCCCGAAATTCCAGATATCACCGTAATAATTCACATTTAATAATCGGTTTAAATGCGTGGTACTGCTCAGGCTTAAATTGCTACTGAAATCTTCCAGATAATCACGATCAGAGACATAGTTATAATCAACCAGTGTGGCCCAGCGGTTGCTGCTGCCATAAACACCATTTTGTTGATACAAAAAATGTTTCCGGTCTTCATTGTAGTTGGGATTTATTTCATCACCATTCTGACGCAGACTGTCACTGCCGAGATATCCAGCATCAATCAAGCCTGCTGATTGCGTTGTGAGATAACGAAACTCACCATTCAACATCAAGCCACGATCTGACATATAACGTGGTGTCAGAGTCGCATCCATATCGGGTGCAATGTTCCAGTAATAAGGAGTGCTGACATCAAAGCCGGTTTCATTGGAACTTCCAATGGAAGGAATCAGAAAACCCGATTTACGCTCATCACTTAACGGAAAACTGATGTATGGCGTATAAAAAACCGGGACATCTTTAAGACGCAGCACAACATCATAAGCCCGGCCAACGCCCTCCTCATGATCCAGATCGACTTCTCCGGCCTTTAACTTCCAGAATTCATCGTCTTCCATACAGGTTGTATATGTAGCGTTTTTTAATTGGGTGGACTGTACGCCCTGACGATTCACATGACTCGCTTCACCGCGCGCATTCATCTGTTTGGTTTGATATTCCGCGTCAATCAGCGTGCCGCGATCTTCATTGATATTCCATTCCGCCTGATCACCAAATATTGACATCTGACTATCACGTAAACGCACATCTCCCTGAGCAGTCACTTTACCGGTAGTTTGGTTGTAAGTTGCACGGTTGGCATTTAATTGCTGCCCTCCGCGACGAATATCTACTTTGCCAGTAAATACAGAAGTACCTAAATCAACCAACTGAGCGGTATCAGCTTTAACATCAACTTCACTTTGTTCGGTGAGTGCATCTTCAGGGAGAAAAAAATCGGCGTCTGGTCGGGGACAGTGACTGGGCACATGGTATGGCTCTGCGAAAACAAGAGGAGCAAAACAGGAAACAAAACCTGCAGATAGAATTATCAGTTTGCGCATCAATATCCCCGGTGAGCCTTGATGACCGAAAAATCGGCCTTCTATATTCAATAAATAACTGCCAATTTATCGCACAGAAATGTGCTTTCATCAAATCCCCTATTTAATTAAGTTGGCCAAAATCAATATATTGACCATTCATCAATAACTTAGCTTTACCATGGCATTCCTGCTGGCTTCCTAGCCACCACAATCTCCGTGGAACCATCTGGAGTCCATGTAAATATTTTCAAATATTCTGTTGACAGAGAAAAACTCAATCCCTATAGTATGCGCTTCCTTTCGGGGGCTATAGCTCAGCTGGGAGAGCGCTTGCATGGCATGCAAGAGGTCGGCGGTTCGATCCCGCCTAGCTCCACCAAGAAACGAAAGAAAACAGTTTTAGGTCCCCATCGTCTAGAGGCCTAGGACACTGCCCTTTCACGGCGGTAACAGGGGTTCGAATCCCCTTGGGGACGCCATATAAGGCAACCGATAACAAGCGTTATCGGGCGTTAATAAAAAGGCGGTGAGAAATCTCACCGCCTTTTTTGTTTCTGTCATTACGCATTCTCTTTACTAAGTCATTACGCTCATTGATAATCAACCCATGTTTTTCAATGGTGAGCATCATGACTGTAAACGTTCCTTCAGTGAAGTCCTATCTCCTAACCTTTATGTTCAGAAACACTCTCCGCCAGCTGTTAGGATTATTAATGCTGTCTTTGCTTGTGTCTATTCATTCAGTACAAGCGGATGAGAAAAAAGCGGCATCTTTTGCCTCGGAATTTGAAGCACTTACGGAAGATAATCTTCCTCAATTTGTCAGCCTGATGAGTCAGCGTTATTACAATCAGGTGGAACTGCTAAAAAAGTATTTTGAGCTCTACCAACAAAGAAACGATCCCAGAGGATTTAATGTCTGGCATCTGCGAGGCTTTTCACCGAGCTTTAGTCTGTTAGATGCTGAGAATCAGCTGGTTGCGGCCAGTAACCAGGAGTTTTTGGCTGAGCGGCCTGAAAAGGCACTAACCACGATTTTTGCCGAGCTTAAGGAAGTTTCTGTCAATCTTATGCTGTCTTTCCGTGATAATGATCCACAATCCTACAAAGCGGCTAATGCTATGGTAAAAGATCACAGTGCGCAGATTGCGATACTGCTTGAATCTCATGGTCTTGATAAAGAGATTCGTGGGGTCTCCCTTAACTAACGCACCTTTCGCAGCATAAAGATGCCTATGCCGGCAAAAATGATGGTTGGCAGTGATGCCGCAAGCCAGGGTAAAACACCAAACACCAGCCCCATATGCTGAAAGCTCTGGTTAAATAAATGAAAACCAATCCCAACCAGAACACCTACCAGAATACGTCCCCCTATCGGTGCGGAACGTAATGGACCAAAAATAAACGGCACAGCCAAAAACACCATTACTGCTGAACTCAGCGGCATCATGATTTTGCTCCAGAATGCCAATTGATATTGACCAACAGCCTGATGATTGGATTTAAGGTAGGAAACGTACTCAATCAGACTCCATACCGGTAAAAACTCTGGCGGGACAACGACCACATTCAACATGCCAGGATTGAGCTTGGAACGCCATTTAGCGCGTTCTATCGCTCTGACCTCCACGCCATTTTCATCAATTGTGCTTTGCACCACATCAAACATCAGCCATTCATTATTATCGTAACGGGCCTCTCTGGCTTTAGTAACAATCCTCAATTGATGCTTATCATCGAATTCGTAGACCTTAACCCCTTCAAAACGACCATCGCGATGTATCCGTTCGATATGGTTGAAATGGTTACCATCGCGGGTCCAGAAACCAAATTCTGATTGACTTCCTTCAGTTCCGGTTTGTGCGGAGGTTTGCACCTGCAAGGCTTTTTGTTCAGTAATAGGCCTGATCAATTCACCAAGAACGACAGCGATAATCATTAAAATACCGGCGACAATCAAAACAGCTTTGTTAATGTCTTTTACCGATACGCCTGCCGAACGCATTGCCACCAATTCACTTTGCGACGCCAATGTTCCCAGACCAATCACGCTCCCCAGCAAAGCAGCAACAGGCAGTAATTCATAGATTCGCTTCGGCATCGACAGGGCTAAATAAGTCAGTATATCCAGTAATTGATAATCACCTTTACCCAGGTCATCCAGCTCGGTAATAAAATCCATAAAGGTATACAGCGACATTAATACCACCAGTACCAAAGCGGTACTGCCTAATATGGTTTTACTGATATAGCGTTGCAGAATCATGCTGTTTTGGGTCGCTTACGTTGTTGCCAGAATCGTTTGAGTTTCAGGCGATTTTGTAACATCAGCATAATGCCAATCATCAAAAGATGTACCCAGATCGCCCCAATCCACGGAGCCAGATCGCCCTTTTCTACCCACGCTCGGGTCACGCCTAATAAATTGCTGTAAATCACATAGACCAACACCGCCGGGAAAAATCCGGCATAACGTCCCTGCCTTGGACCAGTGTGCGCCAGGGTGATGGCTATTACACTCAAAATGATCGTCATGACGGCACTGGAAACCCGCCACTGAATTTCAGCCAGATCCTGAGGTTCTCCACGCTCCCATAACACCGCAGTGGGTAGAGATTTATGTTTTTCGCGAACCTGGACCGACTCGCCACGTTCAATCAACATGCTATGCGTTGCGTATTCAGCAATGCGGAAATCCAAATCACCGGCATTACCCTCGTAACGATAGCCGTCTTCCAATACCAGGTATTTATCACCGGTTTCAGATTCAATATCAAAACGTCCACGCTCAGCTCTGAAAATTAAGGGTTTTTCATCACGATGAATCTCAATAAAGATGTTTTCCATGTGGGTTTTATCTTCACTGAGCTGTTGTGAATAAAAGGTCCAGTCGCCGTTCTGGCTTTCCTTAAAACTCCCCGCGACCAAACCTGTAGTATTGGCAGCAATCTTGGCTTTCTGTTCGATTTCATAGCGACCTGATAAGACATCTGGAACAATCAGTAATGCCAGAACGCCTGTAATAATCGCCATTGTACCGCTGAAAACAACCACATTGCGTAATATACGATTACCATCAATTCCACAGGCCGCGATCACCGTCAGTTCGTTATCAGAGCTCATACGTGACAAACTGAGCAATACCGCTAAAAATGTACCAATCGGCAGTAAAATGGATAATGCGCCAAAGGAATTCAGCCAGAGCAAATTGAAAATGACTTCTGCCGGTAAATTACCCACAGCCGCCTGAGCCAGATAGCGGGCAAAACGCGTCGCCACGTAAATCAGCCATAGCACACCGATGACGGCTGTCAGAGAAATTAAAAACTCTCGCAGCATATATCGGTCTATCAGGCTGAAACGCTCAACAAATATTCGTCTTAGGGCGGGCATTATTCAGTGGTCTTCGTTAGAATAGGCAGTCAGTTCACTGCAATAAAAAGCGCAGTCTAAACCATCTACATCAACAGGAGAAATCCATGCAGTATTTTGTGACCAAAGATGTTTTGCCAACACAGTCAATCGACTGTATTGCCGTCGCCGTTTTTGAAGGCAACCAACTAAGTCCCGCAGCGGCTACATTAAACACGGCAAGTAAAGGAATGATTCAACGCGTAATCGAACGTGGCGATATCAGTGGCAAACCAGGTCAAACAATGCTGCTACAGGATATTGAAGGCATTTCCAGCCCTAGAATATTGTTGGTTGGTTGCGGAAAATTCGAAAAAACCAGTGAAAATGATTTTAATGCAGCCTGTATTGCGATGGCCAAATGGTTAAACGAAAGTGCTGCCACACAAGCGGTCAGCTGTTTAGCAGAAACACCTGTCAAAGAACGCAGTACTGCCTGGAAAATTCGTCAGACGATTATCAATACTGAAACCGCTTTATATCGCTACAGTCAGACAAAAAGTCAGTTTAAGCCGGTTGAAAAACCGCTTACCCGACTGGGCTTTATGGCTAGCGAAGCAGATATTGATACCCTTGAAAAAGCTTGTGATACTGGAGCAGCCATTGGCAGGGGCATGAATCTGGCACGTGAACTCGGTAACCTGCCGGGTAATATCTGCACCCCAACCTACCTCGCAGAACAAGCCATAAAATTAGGACAGGATTTAGATAACCTGGTCGTTGATGTACTTGAAGAAAGTGATATCGCTGAATTGGGTATGGGTTCATTCCTGTCGGTTTCACGCGGCAGCCGTGAACCAGCAAAACTCATTACCCTGAATTACGGTGGTGGTGGCGACAGTAAACCTATTGTTTTGGTTGGCAAAGGCCTGACCTTTGATGCCGGTGGTATTTCGCTCAAACCTTCTCAGGGTATGGATGAAATGAAATACGACATGTGTGGTTCCGCCAGCGTACTGGGTACCATACAAGCCGTTGCCGAACTACAGCTACCCATTAATGTTATCGGTGTGATTCCAAGCTCAGAAAACCTGCCCGATGGCGATGCCAACAAGCCCGGTGATGTGGTAACAAGCATGTCCGGTCAAACCATTGAGATTCTGAATACTGATGCTGAAGGTCGTTTACTGCTGTGTGATGCCCTGACCTACAGCGAACGTTTTGATCCCGACACCGTTATCGACATTGCCACCTTAACCGGTGCGATTATTGTAGCGTTAGGCAGCAATGCAACGGGTTTAATGGCAAACAACCAGGATCTGGCCGATGACCTGCTTAAAGCTGGCAATGATAGTTTCGATCGGACATGGCAATTACCGTTATGGGATGACTATCAGAAACAACTGGACAGTAATTTTGCCGATATCGCCAATGTCGGCGGTAAAGAAGCTGGCAGTGTAACAGCGGCCTGTTTCCTGTCCCGTTTCACTGAGAAATTCAAATGGGCACATCTGGATATTGCCGGTACCGCCTGGAATGGCGGTAAGGAAAAAGGCGCAACTGGCCGTCCAGTGCCATTATTGATGCAATATATTCTCAACCGCCTGGAAGGCTGATAGTTCGTTCATGACTAAAGTCAGTTTTTATATTTTAGCTACAACCGATCCGCTTGACCGACAGCAATTTGCCTGTCGGCTGGCGGAAAAGGCTTATCTTCAGGGTCATCAGGTGTTTATTAATACTGAAGATCAGAATCAGAGTGAAGCGATGGATAAGGCTTTATGGGCTTTTCGCCCAGACAGTTTTGTACCGCACCAGATTTTTGCAACGGATAACAAAATCGAAGCACCGGTATTAATCAGCCATGAAAACACTGCCCCACCCAAATTAATGGATGTATTAATCAATTTAAACCCGGCTCAGCCACTTTTTTTTAGCCAGTTTGAACGGCTGGCAGAAATTATTAATGGCGATGAAGAGATCAAAAAACAAGGACGCGTTCGCTATCAGTTTTACAAGGATCGTGGCTATCATCTGGATACGCATCAAATAAACAATTAAGACAATCCGGCTCACTCATGACCGGGCACACATTAAGCGGGTATAATGCCCGCTTTTCTTTTTCCGAACAGATAAACGCAGAGACGCATGGACAAAACCTATAATCCCGATGCAATAGAACAACGCTGGTATCAACAGTGGGAACAAAACGGCGAATTCAAACCTTCTGGTGAAGGCACGCCCTACTCCATTATGTTGCCGCCGCCAAATGTCACCGGCAGTTTGCATATGGGTCATGGGTTTAATAACACCATAATGGATTTGCTGACCCGTTATCACCGCATGAAAGGGGATAACACGTTGTGGCAACCGGGTACTGATCATGCCGGTATCGCCACACAGATGGTGGTCGAACGACAGTTAAATGCCGAAGGCAAACCCCGCCATGATTTAGGCCGTGATGCATTTATTGATCGGGTCTGGGATTGGAAAGGCGAATCCGGTGGCAATATTACCCGTCAGTTACGCCGTCTTGGTTCTTCTCTGGACTGGTCTCGTGATCGTTTCACCATGGATGACAACTTGTCGGAAGCCGTGAAACATGTGTTTATCAAACTACACGAAGAAGGCCTGATCTATCGCGGCAAACGACTGGTGAACTGGGATCCGGTATTACATACCGCCGTATCTGATCTGGAAGTATTATCAGAAGAAGAAGCCGGCCATTTATGGCATTTCCGTTATCCTTTAACCGATGGCAGCGGTCATCTTGTAGTCGCCACTACCCGTCCTGAAACCATGCTCGGTGATACGGCCGTGGCAGTACATCCCGAAGATGAACGCTATAAACACCTGATCGGCAAAACCATCACCCTGCCATTAGTTGGCCGTGAAATTCCAATTATCGGTGATGATTATGTTGATCCGGAATTTGGTAGTGGCTGCGTCAAAATCACCCCAGCCCATGATTTCAATGATGCCGAAGTCGGTAACCGTCATAACCTCGAACAAATCAATATTCTGACCATTGATGCCGCCATTAATGACAATGCGCCGGAAAAATATCGTGGCCTGGATCGCTATGCAGCCCGCAAACAAATTGTTGCCGATTTCGAGGCTTTAGGCTTACTGGAAACCATTCAAGACCACAAACTGATGGTGCCACGTGGTGACCGTTCCAATGCCGTTATCGAACCGTTATTGACCGACCAATGGTATGTCAAAGCCGATGTCCTCGCAGCCCCCGCAGTTGAAGCAGTACAGTCCGGTAAAATCAAATTTGTCCCGGCCAACTGGGATAAAACCTTTTATAACTGGATGGATGGCATTCAGGACTGGTGTATTTCACGGCAAATCTGGTGGGGACACCGCATCCCTGCCTGGTACGACGAACAAGGCAATATTTATGTCGGTCACGATGAAGCCGATGTGCGCCAAAAACACCAATTAGCGGACTCTGTTGCGCTGAGACAGGATGAAGACGTTTTAGATACCTGGTTCTCTTCTGCCTTATGGCCCTTTTCCACCCTGGGTTGGCCGGCTGATGATGCGGCATTGAAAACCTGGTACCCGACCAGTGTCTTAGTCACCGGTTTTGACATTATCTTTTTCTGGGTTGCCCGGATGATGATGATGGGCATCAAATTTATGGATGACGTGCCATTCAAAGAAGTCTATATCCATGGTCTGGTACGTGATTCACATGGTCAGAAAATGTCGAAATCCAAAGGTAATGTGCTGGATCCTATCGATATTATTGACGGTATCGATCTGGAATCACTAGTCGCCAAACGTACCAGTGGCATGATGCAGCCCCAGCTGGCTGCTAAAATTGAAAAAGCCACCCGTAAGGAATTTCCGGAAGGTATCGCACCGCACGGAACTGATGCGCTGCGTTTCACTTTTGCCTCATTAGCCACTACCGGCCGTGATATCAATTTTGATATGAATCGTATCGCGGGTTATCGCAACTTCTGTAACAAACTATGGAATGCTGCGCGTTACGTATTAATGAATACCGAAGGTCAGGATACCGGTATTGATAACGCTGACGTTGAATTAAGCCTAGCTGATCGCTGGATCATTTCTTTACTGCAACAAACCGAACTGGATGTTACCCGGGCTATCGAAAGCTACCGTTTTGATTTGGCAGCGCAGGCCATTTATGAATTTGTCTGGAATAACTATTGTGACTGGTATCTGGAACTGTCCAAACCGGTATTAAACAATGATGCTGCAAGTGACGCCGCCAAACGTGGTACCCGCCGTACCCTGGTTCGGGTTTTGGAAGCCACGCTGCGTTTAGCACACCCTTTTATGCCGTTTATTACCGAAGAAATCTGGCATACCATCGCACCGTTAGCCGGTAAAACAGGCTCTACCATTATGCGTGAAGCCTATCCGGTAGCTGACAGCAGTAAAATTGATAGCACTGCCGTTGCCGATATGGAATGGGTAATGCAGTTTATTAACGGTATTCGTTCTATTCGTTCACAAATGAATATTGCCCCGAAAAAACAATTACCAGTGTTGCTCAAGGATGCCGCTGACATTGATAAACAACGTTTACATGACAACCACGACTTTATCAGCCGTCTGGCTAATCTGGAATCGGTCGAATTCCTCAGCGGTGAAGCGCCTGCCGCTGCTACTGCACTGGTTGGCAAAATGGAAATCCTGATTCCACTGGAAGGTCTGATTGATAAGGATGCTGAAATTGCCCGTCTGGATAAAGAAATCAGTAAGCTGGATAAAATTATCAAGCAATCCGCTGGCAAACTGAGTAATGAAAACTATGTTGCCAAGGCGCCCGCAGATGTTGTTGCCAAAGAACGTGAAAAACTGGCAGAGCTGGAACAGTCTTTAAGTCAGTTACAGCAGCAACGTAAAGCATTGGGCTAAAACCCTAAGTCCTTTTTTAGGAACTTTCCGACTCTATTAGTCAGTCAATAACAATACGAAAAGCCGGTGTTTTCACCGGCTGCTATCTGTTGTAATAGAGACTATGACTACTGAAGAATTTAATCCCAACGACGCCACCACCACGCCAATGACACGGCTGCAGTTCGATAACCGGTTTGTACGGGAGCTCCCCGCGGATCCGGATACTGAAAATGTTCGCCGTCAGGTGCTTGGTGCCTGTTATACCTTTGTAAACCCAACACCCGTTGCCGATCCTGAACTGGTCGCTTATTCCATGGATTTAGCCACTGACCTGGGCATCAGACCGGTGGATTGCGAAAGCCGACAATTTACTAACGTGTTTGCCGGCAATGAAATTTTAAAAGGTATGCAGCCTCATGCAATGTGCTATGGCGGACATCAGTTTGGCAACTGGGCCGGACAACTGGGCGATGGCCGTGCCATTAATCTTGGTGAGGTTCAGGATATTCACGGCCAGCTGCAAATGTTGCAACTCAAAGGTGCCGGTGAAACCCCCTACTCCCGTTCGGCTGATGGCCTGGCCGTATTACGATCCTCGGTGCGTGAATTTCTCTGCAGTGAAGCCATGTTTCATCTTGGCGTACCCACAACCCGTGCATTAAGTCTGGTGACAACCGGTGAAGGCGTAGTCCGCGATATGTTTTACGATGGCCGCCCGCAAACTGAGCCAGGTGCGATTGTCTGTCGAGTCGCGCCTTCTTTCCTGCGCATTGGTAATTACGAATTGTTTAACTCGCGAGGCGATGTCGACAATCTTCGTTTACTGGTTGATTACACCATTCGCCATCATTTTCCACACTTGGGCGAACCCTCCAAAGAAACCTATCTGGCCTGGTTTAAAGAAGTCTGTGAACGCACCGCAGATTTAGTAGTGCACTGGATGCGTGTTGGTTTTGTGCATGGTGTATTAAATACTGATAACACTTCGATTTTAGGGCTGACTATTGATTACGGCCCTTATGGCTGGATTGATAATTACGATCCTGACTGGACACCTAACACCACCGATGCCACTGGTAAACGCTACCGTTTTGGACACCAACCACAGATTGCCCAGTGGAACCTGCTGCAACTCGGCAACGCGATATATCCATTGATTGATGAAGTTGAGCCGTTACAACAGATTCTTACCGATTATGTCGAGCTCTACACCAACAAATGGCAACAGATGCGTGCCGATAAGCTGGGGCTGAACGAGTATCAGGGTGATGATGATCATGAATTGAATCAGCAGTTACAGAAAATTCTGTTATTGGCTGAAACCGATATGACGATTTTCTATCGCCAATTAGCCGATGTCAGCTGTGAACAGAAGGACCTCAGCGATGAAGCACTATTGGAACCGTTGATGGAAGCTTATTACGCACCAGATGCTTTATCGAAAGAAGATAAAAAAGATATCGGTGACTGGTTGCGTCAGTATCAGCAACGCGTGCAACAGGATGGCACCAGCGATCAGGATAGAAAAACCAGAATGAACCTGGTTAATCCGAAATATGTATTACGCAATTACTTATCACAACAGGCGATTGATAAAGCCCATGAGGGTGATTACAGCATGATTCATGAACTTCTGGAAGTCATGCACCGTCCTTATGATGAACAGCCACAGTATCATCATTACGCTGCCAAACGCCCGGACTGGGCCAGAGATAAACCTGGCTGCTCAATGCTGTCCTGTAGTTCTTAAATTAAGGAGTCGTTAGATGAAGTTGATCAGTAAACTGTTTTTTTTATTGATTTTAACATCTGCAATGACCGCCCATGCAGGTAGCGTCAATGATAAAAAGTTGCAAATTGACAAGGTTGCAGATGGATTAGGAATCCCATGGGGAATGGCAATTTTGCCGGATGGCACAATGCTGGTCAGTCAACGTGAGGGCAAATTAAGCCAGATAAATCTGAATTCTGGTGAGAGCACTGAGATATCTGGCGTACCTGAAGTTAAAGCTGAAGGCCAAGGTGGTTTACTTGATGTTGCCTTATCCCCTGATTATGCCGAAAGTGGCTGGATCTATTTTACTTACAGTAAAAATGTAGATGGTCAGGGAGCTACCACTCTCGCCCGCGCCAAGTTGGATGGAAACACCCTAAGTGATTGGATCGATTTGCTAGTCACTCAATCTCGTACCAGCAAAGGCCAGCATTACGGTAGCAGAATTGTGTTTGACCAACAGGGTCATCTATTTTTCTCGATTGGGGATCGTGGGGAACGTGATAGAGCTCAGGAGCTAAGCAATCACAATGGCACTATTCTAAGACTGAAACTTGATGGAAGTGTCCCGCAGGACAATCCTTTTGTTGGAGAGAGTAATGCCTTGCCGGAAATCTGGAGTTATGGGCATCGTAATCCGCAAGGTTTGTTTTATAACGTCGAGACCCAGCAACTATGGGGCATTGAACATGGCCCACGCGGTGGCGATGAAATCAATCTGATTGAAGCCGGTAAAAACTATGGTTGGCCGGAAGCCTCTCACGGCAAGGAATATTACGCTCCAGTTTCCGTTGGCAAGAAAGAAGTAGACGGTATGGAAAATCCGGTAAAAGTCTATATTCCGTCAATTGCACCCAGTGGTCTGGTGCAATATCAGGGTGATGCTTTCCCGGAGTGGCAAGGTGATTTATTTTCCGGTGCACTGGCGTTACAGCATCTGAACCGGGTCAAAATTCAAGATAACGAAGTTGTAGATGAAATACGCTATCTGCGTACAATGAATAAACGTATCCGCGATGTTATTGAAAGCCCTGAAGGCTGGTTATATGTCTCTACGGATGATGGCGAAATTTACCGGATTCAGCCGGCAAATTAATAGTTAATGTCCAGAATCAGATAACGATGACCACCATCCTGAACCTGGATGCTAACTTCATCATCAATCTGCTTTTTTAACAACGCCCGCGCCAAAGGTGAATCGACACTGATATTGCCTTTGGCGTGGTCAATCTCATCTGGGCCGACAATGCGGTATTGGACTTCTTCCTTATCATCTTTCAACAGTGTTACATAGGCCGCAAAAAACACCGCATCCTGATTATCTGGAATACGATCAATCACCATCAAATCGGGAATACGTTTTTGAAGATAACGAATACGCCGATCTATTTCTCTGAGTTCTTTCTTGCGATATATGTATTCTGCATTCTCAGAGCGATCGCCTTCTGCCGCTGCAGCCGCCAGCGCCTGAACCACGTGCCTGCGTCGCTGCCAGCGCTCACTAAGCTCCTGGTTCATCCTGAACATGCCATCAGCAGTAATGTAAGGTGATGAAGCCATTAATTTGTTGTTGCTGATTTATGAAGTGTTTGCTTCAGCTGAGATTCATTAATTGTTGCACCTAAACGGCTGGCAATCAGCCGCATATCGGTTTCAGCATTTTCCAGACAGCTGGTGCCACCAGGCGATGGTGTCATGTTAAAAACAATGCCTGAGCCAGGATTAATCTTCGCTTCCCCCATCAACAATTTGGCATTTTTTTTATCAATCAACTGAGGTCTGACACCCCCAAATCCTTTGGCGAATTCAATATCTTTCAATTGCAGGCCAGGAACAATTTTGCGGGCATCTTTCAAAAACAGCCAGCGACGTAATAACGGCACTTCAAACAGAAAGTTTTTAAAAATGTAATTACGGATATCCTTAATTCTGAATAAGTCCCAGAATACTCTCATTACCCGGCTATCGAGACGCAGAACACGCAGAAAATCAAAAAAAGTTTTGTTGTTATAACGCTCTAACAATGGCAGTAACAGTGCTGTTGGTCCAAAACGGGTTTTACCTTCGACCAGCACATCTGGATCACCATGTACCGCTGCGAACGGCAACGCATCATTTTGCACGGTATAGACCTTGCCACGGAGAACCTGCGGAGTGAAATAAAAACTTCCTGCTACTGGCAGACACGAGAACTCTAACCCGTACCCCATTTTCTGTGCCAGTAATAAGCTGTGTCCGCCAGCAGAAACAACCACACTGCGAGCCTGGATGATTTTGTCGCCGGTGACCAGCGAAAATACACCATCTTTTTCGACAATGTCATCGACTTCGCTGTTAAACACTAACTGGATTTGTTTATCGGTTTTTGCTTTGGCTTTATCAACAAAGGCTTCAGATAAACGCAGATAATCCACTGCACTGTAATCATCCAAAACGGCAAGCGCAACACAGGGTTCCGCCCGCATTTCACCATTAACCATAACCACTGAGGGTTCATAGGTAGCGATATCGGACTTCTCCAATAGCTTCATCTTGGGGAATACTTCACGGAAAGTCTGGTAACGTTGGCGAAGCTGACGACATTCCTGCTCGCCTACACCTAAAACCATTTTCGGATATTTGAAAATCACCTGATCAACATTAGGTAAGTCCGCAGCAAAATTCACCAGCATCTCAGCGGCGGCCTTTACTTTAGTGGCTTTCTCCAATGTGTAGTTGGTTTCAATATCACCGCAATGGATCGTCTGACTGTTGTTACGGCCATTGGAGTTGACCTTAGCCACTCCGGCATACTTTTCCAACAGGACAATATCATTGAGATCAGTATATTCAGCCAGCATATACAGTAGCGCGGTGCCACAGACACCGCCACCGATAATGGCTACCTGATGAATTTGGTCTGACATAATTTTTTCCGTGCTTAAACGACGGAAATTTTAGCAAAACGTTAATCAGACCGTTTAAAAATATCGCTATTTACACATTATCTGAGTCCAATAAAATGCTCAGATTATTTGTATTTTGTTTTATTACTGCCAGAAAAGGACGGTATTGTTGAGAGAATCGCCTGCAACTCACTGCGTTTCTTTCTACTTTTCACCGGTTTTTTAACGGCCGTTAATTTATCTACATCGGTCAATAGGTTCTCTAATTGCGCAGGATCCGGAAGTGGTGTCTCCTGTGTTGGAGGAATCAGCGATGCATTATTATCTGATTGTGTCGCCTGCAACTTCTCGACATCTTTAAGTAATGATTCGAGACGTTCCGGTTCAGGTAACTCGGGCTGTTCTGGAATATCAAAACCGGCTATTTCTGACTGGGTCTGCTTCCGGTCCTGTTCAGCCTGGGCTTGTTCTGCGGCCAGTGCGGCGGCAAAATCCAACTCTGCCTTTGTTGGCTCTTCTGAGGCTTCGGCTTCGGCTTCGGCTTCGGCTTCGGCTTCGGCTTCGGCTTCGGCTTCGGCTTCGGCTTCGGCTTCGGC